>FWWM01000390.1_pt1 | contig 139559 bp, 133 predicted proteins | sample 2228351 | NCBI WGS metagenome assembly FWWM01 (sample SAMEA103939774, study PRJEB20133) | metagenome
ATGAGTGCGGTTACCAATATAAAGTTTACACCGTGCTGATCCATCCTCGAAACACTTAAAGGATAGGCAATCATGAAAACGCCAAACCCACCACCTGTTGAGACGCAAACGTTGATTCCTGGAAAGTCCATGGTCAGCATTCTTAGAAGCCCCTTGAAAGACAATCACGGTATGGCCATGGTGCTGACCCTTTCCGCCGTGGCTTTGCTGAGCCTTTTGGGTGTGTGGCTTGTGGTCCAGAGTGGGTCGACACACCGGATGACCCAGTCTCTGGAGCGCCGTGAGAGCACCTTCAATTTGGCCGAAGGCGCCCTGAGGCTCAGTTGGCGCTGCCTTCAAACGGAGTCTAACGAAAAGATTCTTAAGGACCTCAGGAAAAAACAGGACGTGACGCCCGTCGAAAGTGTTCCCTACATGCAAGCGAAGCAACCTGTTGACAATCAAACCAAAGCTTCACGGACGCTTACGCCGCGCTTGATGTTTTTGGAGGCCCAGTCCGTTCCGGGATGGGATATGTCCAAATTTCGCGGCTACTATTATCTGGCTCAGGGAGAGGGGCGGGAAGATCTTCCCCACCAAAAAGGTGGACCTGCCCAATCCGAAGTGGTGACGTTCGTTCAAAAGATCGGGCAGGTCCGTTCCCGCTGAGTGCACGTACCTTCCTGTTGTCTATTGACGCTGCTTCCAGCCGCTCTTTTCCACGGGAGGCGGCACATCCACTTTAACGCGGTGAATCACCCCGTTGCTCGTCTGAATAAAAAGGTATTCACCCGAAGAATCCATTACAGGTCGGCTGGGCATGCCTTCCCCCAACTTCAACACGTAGCCGGTGTTGCCTGTTTGAGCGTACTCACCTTCGCCCAATTGCTCAGGGGTCTTGTTCACTTTGGTAAAGCCAGAGTTCTTGAACGGATCGAAACTCATGGGTCGGCACATGTAATCCACCGCGTAAAGATAAGCGTCGCCTCCTGCCGCACAGGGATCTTCTTTTGGAACAAAGGTTGTAAAGAAAACCACTCCCCCGGCGATCAAAGCTGAATCCACCACCCGCTCCCCAGGAATGCTCAGATCCTTCACACACGTCCAACAGGAATCGTTGCATGAAGTTTCACAGCAGTCTGGACTTCCATCACTTTTCACCCATGCGCAGCTGCTGCTGAAGCTTGAGGAACCACACAGGAATTGTGCCGAGACGTCGACGCCATCATTGTAAGAAAAACCTGCTGGAAAGACGGAAGGTCGCGTTGCATTATCCCGAATGGCGTAAAAAGACATGGTTGCCGTGTCGGTGCGATCGTCCAGTCCGCCTACCACGTTGTCGTACTTACCCGTGCCGAAATACACCCAAGGGTTTTTGTACGGATCTAATGTGACGACGGGCATTACGGTTATGGGTTGGCGTCCGGATCGATAGACGTTGGTTCCCGTGGGAGCTGTTTTCACTTTCCTGACTGTCATCTGAATGCCAGGTGAGGGGGCATCGAAATTAAACTTTAAGGTGTAGAAATTGCCGTTGAGATCGCCAAAGGCGACATAATCTGTTTGGCCGTCTTGGGCCACTTGGCCTTGGGCATTCCATAGATCTAGGGCTACCGGATCCCCTATGGCATAAGGAATAGTGTTGGAACCATTGGTGACCTTTGGCCAATTCGCGGCCCACGTACTGATAATCTTAGGCCAAAGGTACTGAAAAATGTTCACCCCTTTTTCAATATCGATCGCCAAAAGGTTAGGCCTCAGGAAGGCCAATTTTTGATTCTCGGTGAGGGATCCAGGAAGATCCGCCTGAGGATTAAATGTATGCGGGCTGGCTCCAAGAAAGGCAAACCAACCACTCATATTATCGGAACTAAACAAGGTAGGTTTCCCGGCCTCTAATGGCTCGACCCTTTGGTGTGCCTTGAAAGACACCCCTGATGGGGTTTTCAGGTACCCCACATAAGGAACCGTCCAGGATACAGGCATGGCCGCCACTTGAGAATAGGTGGCATTGTCCAAAAAGGGCATGTCGCCTGTGGAATCATCCGCCACAAAGTTTCTGAGAACTGCATATTCCCAGAGTACCTTGGGTTTATCGGGATCCGTTACATCCACGGCAAAATAGACATCACCCCCTCCCCGTTCTCCTCCAAGAAGAACCGTTCGCCATTCACGCGTTCCATCACCGTCATGGTCGATAAAAACATCCCAAGCCACGGGGGAAAGATCCACCATGGTGCGATGGGCACATGCTGAAGGATGACCGTAGTCGGGTTTCGCCAACCGTTTTAGTTCTGGAAGTAGGTTGCTGGGTACATACGCCCAAAGCTCTTTGCCAATTTGGTGTCCATAAGTGCTATTATCGTCCGGATCATAAACCCAGGCAGAAGTAGCATTATCCCACACACCTACAACAAAGGCGTGGAGCATCCCGTCGTTGGCGCCAACATAAACCATCTTTTTCCTGGTGCTATGTTTTTGGCGAAAGCAATAAAAGCACTGTTTGGTACAGTTATCCGTTTCGTTGTCACTGCACGTGCAAGAACAGTCACCGGCGATATGTGGATCCACAGAGCCAACGGATGGAGGGCCGACCACGACGGGTGTGGAATACACAATGTCTCCCAAAGACCATCCTTTGCGGTCTCGAGCGACCCCAAACCATGTTTCGTCCCACTGCCCACGCATCCATTGGACCAAGGCTTTGGCATCTTCTGTCGTGAGAGCGCCATCTTTATTGAAATCGATGGAGTTTGCCAACCTGGTTGCAAGAGCCGACCAATTGGATTTCAGTGCCTTATAAAAAGGAGCATTGCAAGAGGAGGTACCATCGTCAAGTTTCACCATGGTACCGTTGTCCATGGTAAAGATGCAGCGGTTTTTTGGATCTGTGATGCTCAATATCTTTCCTGCATCCCAACAAGATCCGCCCATAAAACCTGTATCGGAGCAAAATTTTCCTTTGTTTAGAGACTTTTGAAAACTGTAGAGGGTGCCAAGACACTGACCGAGATACCATTGACAACCGGAATAACTTTTACACGTTGCATTGTCTGTGAAATCCTTGCAACCGTCATAAGGCCAATAAGCCTCCAGATGGCCTCTCCAGGCATACATGCTGGGAGTGTCTTCGTACGCGGTGAAAGCTCCTCGAATGACCAGATCCTGCCCAAGAACTTCCTGAGTCACTGTAGCCACCGCTCCGGCACTCCCGGCCTTCGCAAGGATCGCCAGCATTGCCTTTTCCAGTTTTTTTTCAAGTTCAAGAGGGTTGGCCACGAAGAAGTAATTATCCGGAACTCCATCACCGTCTTTGTCCCATTCAATAGTGTCGTCGGGTATGCCGTTTCCGTTGAGATCATCGAATCCGCCCCACTTAGCCGCGTACCAGAGGGGATTTTTAAGTGTTGTCGCGGCGTTTTCTGTAACGGTGAATGTTTTGGACCAAGTGAGAGGCATGGCAGCCACGACGGCCGGCGTGTAAGTTTGAGGGTCATCCGGAACGTCTTTATCTTTAACGGGGAGATATAAACCATCTTCAGTTGTTCCCGAAATGACGAAACCCAAAACTTGATCAATGCTGCCGGCAGCGTAATCGGACTTGAGCGTGACCTTCACCTGGTTCGACCCGACAGGTTCAATTTCATACAAAACGATGGAATCCATATCGTGATCGGCACCTTGCTCCACGTCTTCAAAATTCACGCGAAACTTTGCGTAGGTTATATTAGAGGCATTGTCATACGTGAGGGTGTCCACATAAAAATCCACGATCTGATTCGACGGGCAATAGGCATCTGATTTGTTGCAGACGATCTTCAGCCCTCTTCCTCCATTAGTCGATAGTGTGCATTTTTCCGCGCAGGCCTCGTAAACCTTGCCGTTCTCGTAGCTTCCGCTGACACTTTTCCCTACGGGCACCAACTGAACATGTTTGTCGCCCACTTTTACTCGAATGTCGGGAATCGGGGACGACATCGCCACCACATAAGTGGTCACCTCAGGAATCCCCTCTTTTTCTTGTATATATCTTTTGCCATAGTAGGCAACGGCGGCTGAGTAAAAGCTTCCTTGTTTGGTTGGTTCCTCAGGACACAGCCCTCGAACCGAGCTGAGGTTGGCCAGTGTTTTCGACGAGCAAATAAAGTCGTAAGTGGTGCCGCTTTGGCCTATGAAGAAGTTGCCGTTATTGAGACCTTCATGAGTTCCGATGACATCGGCAAGAGACTTTACGTCCAAACCGTTCAAGTCCCCCGTGAAGTTGTCGGAGCGGAAGTTGGGGTCGGCTCCGGGAATCTGGTCAGAATCGTAGCTTGGGTTGATATCGCTCAGAACGAGAAGGTTTGGCTTGGAACAGTCAGGGAAAAGGTCAAAGGGGTATAGATTGTTATTCCCTTTCTTGATATACCAGTCTGGCTTGGGAAGATTAAGGCCAGCGTCGTCATTTTCACTATATTTAAAGGCGCTTGTTGGGCTTCCCTTTCCCGTTATGAAGCGTAAGGCTTCATACATCATTTCGCCTACAGGGTTTCCCCACATGCGGCATTGGCCTTCCGCAAGTGGTGCATCTGTGATCCACCCGCAGGACCCTCCATCGCTGGCTTGATAAGAAAAGTCAGAATATCGAAATCCCACGGGGCTCATACGGTCTAGAGTGAGAACAATGTTTCCTTGAACGTTTTCGGAACTCTGAAAGATTCCGGACTGCGAGTTGATTTCGTCCATGACCGTCCAGATATTTTTTCGAAGAACCCCGCCGCTCAAGTTTTTCCTGTAAGATCCAGTAAGAAGGCCCAAGTAGAGTGGGCTTCGAAATACACAGAGCCCTTCGTTGGCTCCGCAATCACTATCTGTCTGGCACGATTTATAGGTCTTGGAACACATCTTGGATCCGTCGCCCTCTCCGTACTTCTGAAGAAGACCGACCGGCTTGGGCGTATTGCCACCCCCGGGATAGAGTTTACAGTAGTTCTTTTCAAACCCCTTATCCCAATTTGTACTGCAGACCTGAACTCGAACGAAATAGTCTTGAATATCGTCTCTCGTGCCCACGGGTCTATGCCGATAACCTGACGGCGTCCCCGGGCCGCTGCAGACGGCCCGCTCCGTCGTGGCCCATTCCCAAATTCGATTAGAGTCATTAAGAGCGACGCGAATCCTGTGGGGCTCCCCCTCAGCTGTGCTGGTCACGCAAAACAAATGGCGCTTCGCTGACTCGGGAGCGTTGAACGGTGTCAGGTAAGGAGTATCGCTGCCGTCATATTCTTTGCCCCAACTATGCGCATCTTGAGGAATGTAAACGCCTTCGAGAACCGTTTCACTGGAGCTGTCGGTTAAACGATGGCCTCCATAGAGAACGCGGCGCAGCACATCCATGCGCGACATGGAAAGCCAATTGAGGAAATTGCCGCTCCATTCATTGGAACCACCGCAATATTTTGTGCTTGTATATCGAGTAGGGACAAACTTTTCTTGTCCTGTCGTACTATATGTATAACATTTATAGGGATCGAAGTAGCCGAAATAATCTATAGAGTGCTTGTAACCCACATCTATTTTTCCATCCCCATCCAGATCTTGGGCATCGTTATAGGCTTCGTAGTACAATTTATGGTCTCTTTCCATGACCATCATCACCATAGGATTAGCACCGGCGGAAACAAAAGGAGGAGGATCGCAAGAGGGAGTATAAGCCTGTGCCGGGGACAAAATTGCAAGGGACAAAAAGACTAAAAAGAACCAATTTCTTGCCATGGCCATTCCCCCTAATGTCTTGATGTGAAAAAAGTGCTGAAACCTTTCAAATTTTTATCGAAAGAATCACGAAAAGAGCATGACAGAAGCCGGCTGGTCTGAATGCCGAGCGCTTTTCAGAGGTACCTCAACTCTTTTATCGGCAAATTTTTCATAAAGCATTAGGAATTTTTGCGTGGCTTTTCTGGAGCAAAAAATTTTTTGGATGTTCGAATTCTACATGTTATGAAAAATAAAAACCCGAAGCTTGTTCGTTTTCAAGCATTGAGGGTGCCATGCGGTTGCAGCGGAGCCTTGATCGCCGATCTGGCCAAGAGCCTTATCTGGGTGAACCGAGGCAAAGGAGCTGCCAAGAGAAGGCTCCAATGCCGATGCGGCAAGCTAAAGGCTTCACCCTGGTGGAATTGATGGTGACGGTGGCCATTGTGGCGATTTTGGCGGCGGTGGCTGTGCCGGCCTATGTGAACCATGTGAGGCGCTCACAGCAGGCGCAGGCGGTGGAGGCTCTCCTGCGGGCGCGCCTGGAAATGGAGGCCTATTGGGCCGATCACAATCGGTATCCGGAAAAACTGCAGCTTCTTCCGTCTTTTCAAAGCGCGACTCAAGGGAAATACATCTTGCAGCTGCAAACCTTTGCTGATGCTCAGCGGTACCGTATTGAGGCCGTGCGGCCCGATGTGGGGGACAAGCTGCATATCGCCGACAATGAAACAACCCCGGTGGTGGACACTCCCAAGGCCCTGGGCTGGTCTCTTTTTCATTGGATTTTTGACTGAAGGCGTTCAGGAGGTGCGCCGTGACTGGAAAAGGGTACGGCGCCGCAACAGGCGATCGAGGGATGACCCTGGTGGAACTCATGGTCGTCCTCGGGCTCATCGCCTTCCTGATGACCATCCTATCGATCCGCATCCACAGCGCTTCCTACCGCCTGAAATCGGCCGTCTCCAGCCTTCGCTCCATCCTGCAGCAGGCTCGCCTGGAAGCCGTGAGATCCAACAAAAATGTCTACGTGGATTTCGACGCCGACGACAACGGTGTTTTAGATAACGTCGTTCTATGGATCTGTATGGATTCGGGGTCGGGATCCCCTTCTCTTCAAGAAGGCCGAGATATTGTCCTGGTTTCAAAAGCTCTTCTGATGCCTTCAGGATCCTTCAGTCACCGTCCGACCCTGGGAGCGGCGCCGCCTTCCGCGGGAGGTCCGACCAAGGGGGCGCCTCGAGAAGGCGGAACCATTCCCGACGACGGTGTCAGTTTTTCCGGAAACCGCATCAATTTCAATCCGGACGGCACCTCATCGGCGGGATCCGTTTACATGCATGTGCCTAAAAATCCCGAAGCGGGAACGTATGCTCTTGTGGTGAACAACAGCGGCCGTGCCTACTTAAGGTTTTTCCCTAAAGGAGGCACGGCGTGGGAAGACCGATAGGATGGCCTGGAATAAAAGGGTCTCAATGGAAGCACATGGAGAAAAGATGGCACCCGCCAAGAGGGGACAACGTTCCTGGCCGAAAGGCATGAGTCTGGTGGAGCTTCTGGTGGCCGTGGCGGTGACGGCTGTGGTGCTCGTTTCCGTCTACGGCGGTTTTTCGGCGCACCAGAGGCTTTACGGTCAGGAACAGCAGATCCTGGAGCTGCAGCAAAACCTACGGCTTGCCCTGGATATGGCCGCTCAGGTGGTGCACCAGGCAGGTTACTGGAGGTGTGTGGAGGCTCGAGCCGTTCGCATGGGGGTTCAAGGGGTGAAAAACACGCTCAAAAGTTCCGAAGGCCTTTTTCATACGTATGCGGTTATGGGATTCAACAACATCACCTCGACTGCAGACCCTTTTTCAGACAAGCAGACTCAAGAAGGCACCGACATTTTGGGATACAGCCTGATCGACCCTGCCTTTGACGGGCCGCTCGCTCAAGACCAAATCCTTCCTCGAGACCCGCTCCGCCTTGTCAAGACCAAGATGACCGGAAGCCTCAAGAAAGGCCAGATCGTCTTTATAACCGATTGTCGTCAAAGCGCTCTTTTTCAGATCACAAGCGTTGTTGCCGACGGGGATATCCTTGTGCAGCATGATCCCGATGTCTTAAGCCCCGGAAATACCACACGCTGTCTTCGATGTGATGATGGAGGCGGCACATGCCTCGACGATGCCCAATGCTCGGCGCCGGGAACCGGCTTTCGAAGAGGCATTTCGTGGCTGCATCCCGTGAAAGTGGGTTTCTTTCGAGTGAGCAAGAAAGGCGAATTTCAATGGATTGAAGGCGGTCCTGATACCGCAGGAAACTATGTCTTTTCCGGTCCTCGCACTCTTGCCGAAAACGTGGAAGATTTTCAGGTGGAATTCGGTGTGGATTCCAGCCCCGTGCCCGACGGCTTGGTGGATGCATGGGTTTCGGCCGATGCCGTGCCTGAGACTTATTCGGGAAGCGGCCTGCGGGATTGGACCAGAGTGCATGCCGTTCGTTGTCATGGACTCGGGCGAACTCGAAGAGATTTTAAGGACTACAGGGATACAACATTTTACGTTTTTGCGGATCGAAAGGCTTTGGGGCCGGCCTTGGACGCCTATCGTCGTCTGCACATGACTAAAACCGTAGGAATTCGCAATGCCATGCCGTGACAGATGCACGTCGAGAAGGCCGTGGGGATTTACCCTGGTGGAAGTGTTGGTGGCCGTGGTGGTGGCGGTTTTGGTTTTTGTGGCCTTTTTCGCTTTGCAAACACTCGGGGTTCGAACCCGAGTTCATGCCCGCCTGTCTTCCATGGCCCTCAATGCCGCAACGGATTTTCTCGAACAAGTATCAATTTTGAGTGAAGACCGAATGAGTGTGCATGGAGAAATCCTGGCTGATGCAGGATTTGTGGAAGAAGCGGTGATGACGGGTTCCGGGATGGCTTTCGCCAGGCGATGGGAGGTGCAAAGAGGCGTTCCCGGACCCCATCTGATGACGGTGCGGGTCATGGTGTGCTGGAAGGAACCTGGAAGGCCGATCCCGTCGGCGTCCACATGCGATTTTGACCAAGCATCGGCGCCCCACGTGAACCTGGAAAGTGTGTTTTACAGGCCGTGAGAAAACACGGGGAAGGAGCGGAACGGGAATCGTGGTGGGGATTTTTTTGAGCAGATCGTTGGAGGGTGGACCCATCGGTTGGTGGCGACGGGGTTCGATGGTGGACGGGGGCCGACACATCGGTCGGCCCATACAGGCGTGGTGATGGGGAGCGGAAAGATGGGTGTCCCCGTAAGGGTTTTGCAGGAAAGGGTGGTGGAATATGGGGAAAAGTTTTCCGAAGCGCCGAAGCGTCTTCCAGGGTTGTCTGAAAGCTGGGCTTGGCGGTTCTGGAAGCGAAAGGACGGCGTGGCCCTCACCTTGGTCCTGGTGATCATGGCGGCTTTGGCCGTCTTGACGGTGGGGCTGGCTCTGGATCAGGCCATTGAAATGCGTATTGCCGGGAACCGAAAAGCGGCCGAAACAGCCTTTCGAAACGCCGAATCAGGGCTGGCCGTAGCCCAGGAAAGGCTCGCTCGATGGTTTGCCACCGACCCGGTGAACCTTCAGCGTCAACGCACGGGAAGTGCCACCCTTCCGGATTGGGATTTCCTCTTTCTCAACGCCACACCCTATACAGGGCCGAACAGTCGAAAAGACCTTTACGATGAAGTGAAATTGGACTTGGGATGGGATCATCGGTTCAAGGTTTTTGCCGGAATTCCGGAAGACCGAAAGGACGGTGCCTTTCAGGATCTGTTCGGTGAAAACACGCGCCTGGTGCTTCGAAGTGTCGGGTTCGGGCCGGCCGGATCCCAGCAGGAAACCGAAGTGATGGTGGAAGCCGTCGCGGAACCTTCTCCGGCCTTTGCCTATGCACAGGACGGATTGGGTTCCGTGCCGAGTCATGTGAACATGAGAGACAAGAACGCGGTGACGGTCACCGGTCAACCGTTGACTACGGTGCGCTGAAACCGTCGCAAAGTTCCCTGAAAGCCTGCGCGACAACGCATTTTCTCCTGAAAGCGCAGCTTGTCCCGCTCCGCCCGCGCACACAAAGCAGGCCAGAGGCGCGTGCTGCCTGGAAAACAAAGGATTTGGGACAGAGGAACACAGCGCCCCGTCCCTACGCCATGGACGCACCGGCGCATACTAGATTCTCGGACAGGCTCGTAGGGCAAGGCCGTGTCAACGGTGTAGGGTCGAGGCGCCGGCTTGCCCCTACAAGCCTGAAACTATGTTTTTTTGCCGGAGAGAAGACTTCCATGAAAGGCGCTTTTGAGTACGGGCACAAGAGAAAACGGGGAAAACCAAAGGCATGGCTGGGATTGGTGACGGCAGCCTTTTTGACAACCGTCCTTTGGGGATTTCCTGCCGCCTCGGTAAATGTTTGTGAACCTTCGCGGTCCGTCCACTACGAAGGATCCTGGCAAAGGGAACATTTCAGTGTGCTGGATCCATCCGTTGTCATTGATGACAAAACCGGGCATCTTGTGCTGCGGGCCGGGGATCATGACGAATCTTCCACGCGTTTTGTCACAGCCATGCCCCAGGAAGTGCGCGTGACCTTCATCTTTCACGGATCCGAAGCCTCAGGGCATCACCTGGGCTATTTCCTCAGGGCTTCAGCGGAAAAGAAAGGCTATGTGAAAAGGGATGGAACCTTGGATCGAACGGCTTTTGTGCGGGCCATCGACTTTACCGACACGGCCTCCTATGACAAGGAAACGTTTCATTACCTCTGGACTTGTCTTCGAGACGATAACCATAACGGTATCTTGGACAAACCCTACGGGGCAGGGTGCTTGCGATCCTTTTCGGAAGCGGCGACGGGCGGTGTCGATTTTGCCGAGACGGAAGAGTCCCTGGCCATGGTGGATGACGGCACGGGGCTGCCTTTTGTCCCCGATGGGGACGGCCATCTGAGCGTTCGCGATATGACCAAAAGCCTGGGTATCATCGGGGAAGGGCAAGAAATCATCTTTTTTCTTGTACCTCAAGGCCGTTTCCAAGACACCTATCTGACTAAGGCTTCGTGGAATGCGGATGTTTACAAGGGTCTGGAGCCCTGCACAACCATTTTCGCTGCCGGGACGACGCCCAAGAAATACCAGGCGGGTCTATCGGCTTCCGATGACGGAACCTGCGCCGCCGTGTCCCCATGGCTGTCTCATCAGGCCTTGGCACGGCTTCGACAAAACTTCGGCCTTGGATTTGATCCGGACCATGAAATCACCCTTTCTTTACAAACGGGAAAAAAATTTCCTCATGCGCTGGCGGCCTTCGTCCCTGAGGTTCCTGGTGTTCGCATTGTGGCGTGGGAAGAAGATTTGGAAGGCGGCGATACGGACCATAACGATCTGGTTTTTGCCGTGGCGATCAAAGCGGCGGGTCGTGTGGTTTCAAAGGATGTCAGTTCCACAGAGCTTTTCCAGGAAAAGCCTGTGATCACGGCTGTGGATCTTGAGGTGAGAGACCGCAGAGCCCTATGCGAAGGTTTGGATACAGGTTTTCTTCTTGATTCCGGATCTTTTTCCAGTGGGAACATAAGCTATGGTGTCAGCCTGGACAACGAGACCTCATGGATTCCCGTGGATCGGTGGGACGAGGTTCAAGACCATGAAGACGGTTCTCAAACTCGAAGAGTACACCTGGACCTGCTCAGTCTCGGCCGTGCAGGTCGAACCCTGAAGTGGAAAGCCGTCTTGGAAACCCTCAACACGCGATGCCTTTCACCGGAAGTCATGGATGTGCGGTTGGACTTTACGGCTTCCGGTCAGGGAACTTTTTCTCGATCCGATCCGGTGGTGCTCGGAAATGTTCTTTATTCCGCAGGATTGGAACTTCCATCGAAATCGCGTGCACCGGAGGCTTTTCTTCGCGGTCATCTTGACGCCTATCTTATCTACGATCCATCAAGTCCCGCCACACCCCTTTTTCAGCCTCTATGGGATGCCGGTCAAGCCTTGGCCGAGCGATCCCTTCAGGCGGACCCAAGAACCATCGGTACCAGTGTGACGGAAGCCTTTTCGGTTCGGGAAACCCTTGCCGTCGGCGATGGTGCTACTCGACGTTTTCAGGGAATGTTGCCACACAAAGATGTCCTTTCCGGTTCCATGGTTTTGAGGTCCTTGTCCTCGTCGGGTATTCCCATGGTTTTGCATGATGCCGGGATCGGCCTTTTGACAGGGGACGGTTCGGGAAGGCTTCACCGCTCGGAAGGGACATACACCCTGGAGTTTCTTTTTGCGCCCTGCAATGGGTGTCCTGTGACGGCAGAATATGCGCATGCCACTTTGACCACGTCCTTTCGAGCCTTTTCGGAAGCGACCATCACCGAGGTCATGCTGGGTTTGGACGATGCCGTGAGACACGGGGAAGGGTTCCTTTGGGATCTTAATAAAGACGGTCGGTATGATTCCGATGATCGACGGCATCTGATTCGATGGATTCTTGGATTTGACAATGCCACCCATGAAAGACCTTGGCCTCTGGACGGAATCGATCACAGCACGCCCGCCGTCGTAGGTCCTCCAGGGTTGCCTCCGTGGTATTTCGGCACCCAAACCTCCGAAGAGGAACGGGACGCCTATGATCATTTTCGGCAATCGGAAACGGTGGCCCAACGTCCAACCGTCGCTTACGTAGGAAGTCTCGGGGGCATGATCCACGCCTTTCATGCCGGGGCCTATCGGCATGGGGATGATCCGCGAACACCTGCCAAAGAGAACCGAGGCTATTTTCTTCCGGGAGAATACGGGGATGGAAGGGAACTGTGGGCCTATATTCCTTCGAACCATCTGGCACGGCTCAAATCCCTGCTGCAACCTGAACCCTGGATGTATCCGCCGCTGATAAATGCTTCGCCCTGTGTTCAGGACATAGCGGTTCGAACGGAAACGGGCGTGACTTTCCGGACCGTGCTTGTGTCGGCTCAGGGTGCCGGAGGCGACACGGTCTTGGCCCTCGATGTGACCGATCCGGAAAAACCTTCGTATCTTTGGCACTACAGTGATCCGGCGCTGTACCGAAGCGGGGCGGCTCCGGCCATGGCCAAGATCGGGCGGCTTCAGGATGCAGGCTCACCGGTATGGGCGGTTTTCGTAAGTTCTGGACAAACCGATTTTTCCGAATCACCTTCCCTGTTTCTTTTCGATGCCGCTTCGGGAAAGCTTCTCAGGAGGATTTCCCTGGATGTGGAAGCGTCCAACCGGGGCGCGGTTTTGAGCGGGAGCTCCGCGGTGGTGGATACCGACGGAAACGGCTTTGTGGATCGAGCTTATGTGGCGGACAGCAAAGGTCATGTGGTTCGTGTGGACTTTCCCGATCGTGCCGATATGGCCTGGGACCCGGCGAAAACCCGGGTGAGCCTTTTTGTGAAGGTATCCACGTCGATCTACGCGACACCGGTGGTTTATATCGCCCACATCTACAAGCCGGATGGTGGCATCGATCAAGCCCATGTAAAGATCATGTTTGGAACCGGGGATAATCCGGCCCGAACGGACAGCCCCAGTGTTCCCACTGCCTATAAATTTTACGTGTTTGACGATGTGTGCCGCATGGATTGGACGGCCGGCGTGCTTCGAGACAACAACGGTCAGATCTGCTCTTCTCAGGGTATGAAAACGGAAGCCGAGGCCCAGTGGGTGTGGAATCTTCCGGCAGGTCATCGAATCTGGGCGGAAGCGGTTGCGGCGGCCGGCATGGTGTATTTCGGCACGGCGGTGACCGACACCCAAGATCCATGTTCTCCACCTCAGGACGACGAGAAAAAGGGTGGAAAAGTTTATGCGGTGGATCTTTCGGTGTTGGATTCCCAAAAAGATCCCATGCTGCTGGGGGAAACGGGAGGCAATGTCACGGGGCTTTTTGTTGAAGATGAACACCTCTATGTGAGAGTGCATGCCAGGGATGTGGGTTCACGCGTTCTGGTTTTCGGGGATGGCGTTTTCAACAACGAAACCCTTTTGGGAACAAGTTATGTCACCAAAGGGGTCAAAGGTTCCTGGCGTCGCATACTGGAAAAATGAATGGGAACAGGGCCTCTTGGATCCCAGATGATGATCTTCATGGCCTTATTTCTCGCTGCGGATTTGGTAACACTTCCCAGAGTTGGTATACAAAAGGCCGATGGGCGATGCGCCGAAACCGGCCACTTGACGGCGAGGCATTGACAAAAAACAGGCGATGAAACACGGATTCTTCAATGGGCGCTCCTTGCATGAGAGCTCCCATACCAATGGTTCGGTGCACATCCAGGTGGGGTCCTTCACCTTGGCGATAGCGAAAAACTGTTCGAACACCGTCAGGGCCGATAATGCCGAGGGATGCCAGAGGGATTCTGCGGTCGCTGAATTGCAGTTCACCACGCTGCACATAAACGCCTACGGCGCCCGGGGTCGAGATGGAAGAATCGTTCCATAAAGCTACGGGGTAGAGAGGGCGATAAGCTGGGTGGATGCCGTCTTTTTTGGCCGGATCCCAGGTGCCGAACCAATACCACCAATAGGCGGTGTTCAGGAGCAGTTGGTCCAGGAAAAGATAAACCGGACGCGGCGGGTCAGGGTAGAAAAAGGCACGCCAGGAATTTTCATGAGGGATGTGGTGAAGTTCCAGTTCTCGCGCCTTTTCCTCACAGCCGTCGGGGCCGGCTGAGAGCATGGCTTTAAGGGCTCTCAGCCCTTGAGCCGCAGAAAGATTGTTGGCCTGGAAAAAGGCTCGCATTCCCGAAAGCCCTCGAGTGCTGAAAAAAATCATGAAATCGGCGGCAAAATGATCATCGGTGCTCGCCAAGGGAATCGCCAGGGGCACCACCAGATCTCCACCGTGGATTTCACCGTCGGCCAGAGTTCCACGACGTGCCCAGTATTGAATGTGATACCCATGATCCCACCAGGCCCAAAGGATGGCGTTTTCCGGAGTGCGCCGAGCTGCTTCCGTCATTCCTTGAACCACGGAAGCGCTTTCCGAAGGCCAGCGCACGGTCTGTGCTACCTTGAAAAACGCCGGAAGAAGCAAAAGGATACCTGCGGCCAAAGGCCCGACCAAAGCCAGGCGAGAAGAACCAAGCCGGTGCTGAAGTCGGTCCACGAGATTTCCCAGCCCAAGACCCACAAGAGGAGCGGCATAGACGCTCAGACGTTGTGCAAGAAAGATCCCTCCAAAACCCAAAACCAGTAAAGGCGCCAAAAAAAACAGGGATCGTGGACGGCGAACGAAAAGCCACAAAAGCCAGATGGCTCCGATTCCTAATATGGCTTCATGGCCTGCCGTCGTACGCCCGAATTCTTGAAAAGTAGGCCGTACCTGCTCGCTTATGGAAAGACCGATGTTTGGAAAATCTCCGGGAGCCTGCTTGATCAACATGTAGGAAAGCTGTCCCCAGGCTCGTTTGGACGCTTCCAGAAAAGGTGTTGTGCCCTTCAGGATCAGGACCGCCACGATGACAGTCAAAATGAGGCCCAGAACGATCCACAGGGATTTTCGATCCCCGGCACGAAATCTCAAGAAAAGAGCCGTGCCCATGGGAAATACGGCGAGAATAAGGGGTGTTTGAGGGCTTTGATCCCACCACCAGGCGTGCAGCAACACGGCTGCAAGAGCCGCTGCAAGCCAAAAAGCTGCATGGTGTTTCGCCTGCGTCCAGGCCATGAAACACGCGACGACAATCAAGGGTAGACCCACATTGAGACTGTCGGTGTCAAACCGTCCCAGATTTGTGCGATGAACTAAAAAGGGAGAAAGCACGAAAAAGCCGCAGGCGATCACGGCACCTAAAGGACCGATGAAAAGCCGTGCCAGCGGATACAGGCACAAGGCTGAAACAGCTCCTAAGACCGCGGGCAGCACCAAGGCGATCCAAGGTATAGGGATTCCCGTCACGTGGTAAAGTCCCGCCGTAAGGACGCTTAGAAGAGGGGTCGGTCGAGGTCGTTCCACACCGTGAGGAACAGCGCGAAAAAGGTCTCGATTTTCGTAAGTGCCTTCCACAAGATCCCGGGCCAGGCGCATGTAGTAGGGTGCATCGAAAGTGGTGGGAAGAGGCTCTCCATTCACAAAGCACCGTTCCGGATGCTGTTTCCAGGCCCCGTAAGGCGCCAACCTTACCCAAAAACCCACAGCGATTATGGCCAAAAGCCCTACGATGATCGCAATCCGTTCCCGGTGCCACAGGTTGTGAAAGGTCATGGCAAACCACCCTTGGGTCACGGCTTTTTCAGTTTGTTTTCCAGGGCCGTGCGATCCATGACACCCGAGCGGAACGTGCCGTCGGAAAAGATGTAGGTGGGGGTTCCGCCGATGCCATGGGCTTGCATGAACTTCATGACGGCATCAATCTTATCTTTACCCTCCTGGCATTGATTGTCCGACTTATAATTTGCTTTAAATTCTTCATGCCCTTTCTTGTCACAAATCAAAGCGATGCACGATTCTCGGGCTCCAGGATGCATGGGGAGAGGGTAAAGAACATAGCGAACTTCAAGGATACCTTCAGAAGCCATGGCTTCCAGCGTGGTTTCCGCTTGTTTGCAATAGGGGCATTGAGGATCCGTGACAAAGTACACTTTCTGAGATGCGTTTGGGGATCCCAAGGTAAAGGCGACCAGGCTTTCCAGGGTTTCCATGTCCTTGGCGGTTAAACGGTTCAGTTCTTCCAAGGAGGCCTGGGTCAGATTTTTTTTGTCCTGAGTGTCAAGAATTTGTCCAAAAATGAGGTATCGGCCCGAGGTATCCGTGTAAAGAATCTGATTCTTTTCACTGACCACCACATGAACCTGGCAGACGTTAGGCAGAGGGGAGGGTTCAACTTTCTTGACCATAACATTTCGTCCGGCCAGGGATTCTGAAACCTTTTGCTGGACGACGGCAAGGTCCGGGCACGAAGCGGCCAAAGGTTTCATGGTCCAAAGAAACCCGAAACTAAAAAACATGCAAATACTTGAAAGAAAAATCACCCAGGTTCTCTTGTGGTTCATCTTGTGCTCCTTCATAAGGTTTCCATACCGTGCCCAAAGGGCGGATCCTCCAGTGCTTAAGCCAGCTCAAACCAGTTCACGTTAGCGCAAGATGCGTGCTGACACAATGCTCATTCAAAAAGACACAGTCTTGTGACAATTTTTTCATTGTAAGACCTTGTTTATGATGGCATAAAAAAATGACAGGCTTCATGGGTTTTTTTCTTAAGCTTCGGGCTCCATAGGGACGATAAGTAAAAAAGGGAGTCATGAAGCTGACAGGACCCAAAGGCAGCGAGGGGGGAGCCGTATGGATGAATCTCGACATGACTGTCGTATCTTCGTGTCGGGCGTGGAAACGCGAGGGACTTGGATGCCGACCAGACGGGGCGCGCCTCTCCAGAGTCGATCTCATCACTTTGTGGATGGTTTCAAAGGGAGAACACAGTTGGATGCCCGTGATGTTCAGGCTTCGGACCACACTTTTCATGCCACCTTGCCCCCTGAAGCTTCCGTCAGCCATCCAACGGCCCCCTTCGTCACGAAGCAAGAAAGCCTTCACGAAGCGAGTCCTGACCCTGCCCCGCAGGTGGACCCGGAAGTATCGCGCCGTGTTCTTTCTGAGGTGTTTCGTTTAAGTCCTTACGGTATCGGGGTCTTGGATGTTCAAGGACGCCTTGTGGTAGCCAACGAGGTGTTGGAAGGTTGGCTGACCGATCCCGAAAAGGAGGCCGTCAAGGGTCAGATGGAAAATCTTTTTGAAGATTCCGAGATTTTGCGACGCCTTCTTCTGCAAGCGCAACGGCTCGGCAGTGCTCAAGAACCGGACGTGACGGTCGTAGACTTTCAGGGGCGTCGTTTTTTTGTCAGTGTAACCCTCTCTCACATTGACGCGCCTGAGGCACCGAACCCATGGTTTCTTCTCATCATGGAAGATATCAGTGAGAAAAAGGTCTATTCCCAACAGCTTCTTCGTACGGAAAAACTGGCTTCCCTTGGAACCATGGCCGGCGGTGTAGCTCATGATTTCAACAACATCCTGATGACCATTCTTGGGAATACCCAACTGCTGAATAAAGAATTGTCGGAGGTGTCTCCTCAGGTACGGCGAAGACTCCAGAACATTGAACAAGCGGTCCTGGACGGCGCCCATGTGGTCCGAAGACTTCAAGTGTTTACGGGAAAGGATACCGGTCTTTCCAAGGGAGAGGAGAAGACTCGAATCCATGAAGCTGTAAGCGATGTTCTGGAGCTGACTCGACCGCGGTGGAAAAACGCTCTTGAAAAACAAGGGCGCCGTGTGGAGATCGTCAACGATGTGCCGCCGGCTTTGTGCGCAGCCATCAGTCCTGCCGATTTTCGAGAAGTGCTGACAAACTTGGTTTTTAACGCCCTTGATGCCATGCCTTTGGGCGGATCGCTACGCTTTAGTTCCTATCAGCACGAAGACCACATTGTTGTGGAAGTGACGGATACGGGCGTGGGCATGGATGAAGAAACCCAGAAAAAGATCTTCGATCCGTTTTTTACCACCAAGGGAGCCGGAAACTCAGGTCTCGGACTTAGTGTCTGTGCCGGCCTTATTCAGCGTTGGTCCGGGCATCTTGGGGTACGGAGTGTTCCCGGGAAAGGGACCACGTTCATGCTGAAATTGCCTGCGTCTCGAACCGAAGCCTGCCGACCCGAGGCAGAGAACGTTCCTTTGAAGCAGGTATCGCGAAAGCGTTTGCTGGTCGTCGATGATGATCAAGAGGTTTTAGGCCTGCTGGGGGACATGCTTCGCCTTATGGGCCACTCTGTCACGGCGTTTCATGATCCGCGCAAGGCCCTTGAGGCCCTTTCGACCCAAACTTTTGATCTGGTGCTTACGGATCTCGGCATGCCCGATGTGAACGGCTGGGAGATCGCCGCCTGTGCCAGAAAGCATCAGCCGAAGGTTCCGGTCATCTTGGTCAGCGGCTGGGGGGCGCAGTACGAAGATGAGGATCTGACTGATCGAGGTGTGCACTGTGTCTGTTCCAAGCCTTTGAGTTATCAAAAGCTTTTGGAACTCATGGACCGTTTTTGTTCTTGAGCTTAAAGCCTTTAGGCCCCTTGCAGAAATCCTTCATGTCTTTCCCTGTTTCTGCCGATTAAACCATTGGAATAGACCATCGAGTGCCGAGTGTGCAGAGTTTCGTGGCCTTTGGCGCTGCGGAAAAGGACACGTGCCATGAGGTTTTCTCTGCGGTTGCAAGGTAGCGGTAGGGTTTTGAGGGGCCTTCTGGGCTGGCTGCTCCTAGGGATCCTGGTGTCCTGTGCGACAGGACCGGATTTTCAAAGATCCCGCCCTGTGCAGCTTTCTCCGATGGAAGTGATCTCTTGGAGGCCGTATGAGCCTTATGCATTTCGGCGACTCTGTGTCGTTCCGTTTAAAGAGCCTCAGGGAATGGAAGGCTTGGGAAGAAGCCTGGCCGATACGTACCGACAGGTGCTGACTCAGGAACAGGTGTTTTCAGCTCCCTTGATACTGGAATCCAAACAGAACGGCTTAGAGGAACACTTTGGCATCAACGGGGTTTTCGAAACATGCGACCTTGTGCTCACGGGAACCGTTGACCACATCCACGTGGGATCCGGGGCTCTTCCCACGGTGCTTGGGTTGACCGTTCGCATTGTGGATGCCCGCCACAAGGTAAGCCTCTGGGAGGTGATTCAGAAAGCTCGATCCTTTCCATCTTCGGATGTGGATCTTTTCTGGCATGTGATCACGGGCCAAGGATCCGCAGACCATCGAAAAACAGCTCGATACTTGGCATGGCAGCTTGCGTCCTTTCTCAAGGGCGACAAGGAGGACAGCACAGGGGGGCAGGAAGCCCCAAGTGTGGAAGGAGGGTAAGGATATGGAAGTCAAAGTCAATCATGTGACAACAGTAGCGGCGGACATGTGGGTTCGAGAAGACCCTCAGTGGAAGCCTCAAACGGTGATTGCCCCTGTAGAATCTTCCCAGGACACGTCCAGGGTCAACACACAGAGACCCGAGGAGGAGCAACAGGATTTCGGCACGGATCTTGTTACCAAGAAGGATGTTCAGAATGTGCTGGAGGATGTGCAGCAGTATTTGCTTCAGCAAGGCATTCGGTTAAGCTTCGAGGTCCATGACAAGACCGGGGACTTGGTGGTCCGGGTTTTGGACAAGGATACGGGGGAAGTTATCCGCCAGATTCCTCCGGAAGAGATGCTGAAACTCAGGGAAAAATTGGAAGAGTTGACAGGGGTGTTGCTCAACGGCAAGGTGTGAGCCACAAGGAGTTGAGGGGCGGTAAGGTTTGAGTCCGCATTGAGGATCGAGCGTGGAAAAACTGCCGGTGAAAATCTTGATTGTTGATGACGATGAAGTGTATCGCGACGTGCTCAAAGACGCCATTGCTGATGAGGACACGGAATTGGCCGTGGCGGCGAGCGGCGAAGAAGCTTTGGGGCTTCTGGAGCGCGCTCCTTTTGACATTCTGATCACGGACCTGAACATGCCCGGCATCGACGGCCTGACGCTCCTCAAAAGAGCCCGCCAGCTGTATCCCGATATTCTCGCCTTGATCATCACCGGGTACGGCAGCCTGGAATCTGCCGTGGAGGCAATACGCAGCGGAGCTTACGACTACATTCAGAAACCCTTTCGTATCGATGAAGTTGCGGTCTCCACACGCAATGCCATCGACAGGGTGCGAATGCTTCGGGAACGTCAGATGCTCTTACAGGAATTGGAAAAAGCCTACCTTCGTTTGCAACAGCTGGAAGGGGAGGCTCGAAAGCACGGGCGCCATGAGGAAGGCTCGAATGAGGCGTCTGGAACCTTTTCGGCTGGAGACTTTGGAGAGCGATCGTCCATGCTGGTGGTTTCCGGACAAACCCTGCCCCTGGATATGCTCGAAGGACCGAAAGATACCATGGCTAAGGTTCTTACGGATCTGGAACGCCTCAAGGACCTGCGCCGTGAACGTATTGTGGACGACGCCGAGTTTGAGCGGCTTAAAAGGCAGATTCTCCGCCGTGTGGATGGAATTCGATGAATATCTTTATCGTGGAAGATGATCAGCTTCTCGGGGAGATCCTGCGGGATTACTTACTTCAATTGGGCCACGAAGAGGTGCTGGTGTTCCCTCGAGCGTCGGAAGCTCTTCAGGCTTTCGATCAGCACAGGTTCGATTGCGCCTTTATCGATCTTAAGCTTCCGGACATGGACGGTGTCCATCTTCTGGGGCGCCTCAAGGATAAAGACCGCACCCTGCCTGTGATCATGATGAGCGGCTATCCCACCATGGATGCGACCATCCGTGCCATGAGGCTTGGAGCTTCGGACTTTCTCACCAAGCCGTTCACGCTTCAGGACTTGGCCCTGGCCATGGAACGCGTGATGAAAGAAAGAGCCCTCCTGCTGGAAAACCTGAGCCTCAAGCTGGAATGCCAGGCCCAGGAGCAGCTCAAGGTGGTCAACAAAGAACTGCAAAAGAAGATACGATTCAACGAGAAGCTGTTTCATATTTCTCAGGTTATCGATGAAACTCGTTCCAGTGATGATCTTTATGCCGCCATCGCCGATCTTGCAGCTTCGGTGACTCCCGGAAAAAAGGTGGGCTTTTTTATCTATCTTCCGGATCTTCACCGCGTGGCTTTGATTTCCCAAAAAGGTTTTTCCAACGGGCACCTGCCCAGAATGCTTCCTGTGTCCGACCAGAGCCTTCAAACTCTTTTGGCGCAAGGAAAATGTCCTGTTCGAGCTCCTTTGAAGGTGATCGTCAACCCAGGACAAGCCACGTTAAAGGACAACGGTTCCAGACAGGCCGTGGAAGGCGTCAGTCTGGTTTCGGGAAATCTGAGCGACCTTCCATCGTCGTTTTCCATGAGCTGCGTTTTACACAGTCCTTGCAGTTTGTGGCCTCTGTGGATTCGAGGAGAACTCTTCGGATTCCTGGCCCTTTTGCATGACGAGAACGAAAGACCTACGGGCGGCGATGAAGAAGCGCTGTTGGATTTTCTGGTCAAAAAAGCAGCTCTCGCCGTGGAAAACATGGCTCTTTACGAGAGCCTGATCAACAATTTCTATGGTATTCTACGTTCCTTAGTGAATGCCTTGGAAGCCAAAGACCCTTACACAGGCAAGCATTCGGAAAGGGTTACGCTTATTGCGGTGGAATTGGCCAAAGAAATGTCCGTCGGGGACACGTACATCGAAATTCTGAACACCGTCGGTTACCTGCATGATATCGGCAAGATCGGTATGCCTGATGAGATTCTCAACAAACCCGGGGCGTTGACTCGGGAAGAATACGAGGTTGTCAAAAAACATCCGGTTATTGGAGAATCCATCATCAAGGATCTGGGGCTTGGGGCTGAGGAGAGAGCCATTATTCGGCACCATCATGAGCGATGGGACGGCTCGGGTTATCCGGACGGCCTGGCGGGGGAAGAAATTCCTTTACTGGCTCGGATCGTAGCGGTTGCGGACGCTTTTGACGCCATGACATCAAAGAGAGCTTACCGTGATTCCTTGCCTGTGGAAAAGGCTGTGGCTGAGTTGATCAATAACCGGAACAAACAGTTTGATCCCAACGTGGTGGACGCCTTCCTTTCCAGTTATTACAAAAAGCATTCGCGGGGACGCCATGAACAACAGAGAGTATTTGCGGGTACGCATTCCTGAGTTATCCGTTTTTTACAACGAACTTCCGGCGGGCTCAAGCCCGCCTTTCTTCCTGGGATTCGGGGCACGCAAGGAACCATCTGTGGAAAGGGAAGGGCCTGTCGAAGATCCCGTAGTCTCCGCCATTTTGGAGTCTCTGGCCAAATTGGAATCCAAGGTGGATCGCCTTCTTGGTTATATGGAACGGCAAGGAACACCGAAACCTGCCTATGCCCATCAAGGTCGTGTCGTGGATATCAGTGGAGGAGGGGTCTCCTTTGCCACGCTTAGCTTGCATTCGGTGGGTACCTACTTGGAATTGTGCCTGATTCCTGAAGTGGGGGATCCTCGACCCATCTATGCCGTGGGAAAAATCTGCTGGTTAGAACCGGCGCCGGAAAAAGACAACAAGTCAGCCCATCATGTGGGAGTGAAGTTTGTGGAGATCGATGAAGCAGACCGGCAAGCCATCATTCGGCTGGTTTTTCAAATGCAAAGAAAGGAAAAGGAACAACGGACGACAGGCGCCGCTTCCATGCAGGGGATGGGGGAGTCAGGCCGAGTAGATGAAGATCCGTGCCAAAAAGACAGAGCGATTAAAGGATAATGGCATGAGGCCGGTGACGACGCCCTCGGAAATCGAGTGCCCTCTGGATGTATTGGCTGAATTGGATCGCCCGGCGCACATGGGACGTCTGTTGCGAGGCTTGATTCATAATATCAACGGCCCACTGCAAAACATTTCCATGCTCTTGGAACTCATGGAGCGAAATCACGCCAAGATCGACGCCCAGCTATGTTCCGAGACGGAAAGCCTCGTCAATGCGCTGCGTCCCTTATGCGATGCTCAGAAAGGGAGAATGCAGAGAATCCTTGAACAGGTGCGACTTTTTTCCGAAATGCTTAAGGATTTTATGGTTCTTCACGAAATCGAAGTGAATGAATCGGAGGTGGAGGTCAACCTGATTCTGGAAAAGTTACAACTCATTTACCGCGCCGATCTGTTCTGCAAGCACCATGTGACGGTGGAGAGGTATCCGGCCGCCAAGGTCCCTCTTCTACGGGTTCGAGGCAGGCACTTGGTGCCGGCTCTGGAACATCTAATCGAAAATGCCCTGCTTTCCATGAGAACGACCCCCGAAAAAAAACTGACCCTTTCAACGGAAGTGACGGCACAACATGTGGTGGTCTCGGTGAAAGACACAGGCTGCGGGCTTCCCAAAGACCGATCCTCAGAAGAGCTTTTTGAACCTTTTGTCACAGCGTGGCCCGACGATGTTCGTGGGGCGGACAAGATCCATCGACACCTGGGGCTTGGGCTGACCTTGGCTGCGAGGCTATTGCAACCTTATGGTGCCACGGTGTCTCTTGAACCCCAGACGGCAGGGGGCACGGTGGCCCAAGTGTTCCTTCCCAAGTAGCAATTTTGTTCCCGGGATATCGGAAAAATTTTCAGGCCGTTCGTTCTTGAGCCGGGGCGAAAAGCAGGCCGTTCGTGCCTGAATGCCTTGATCATGATTCCATGGATCCGCCCCAGGCAACAACCGCGTAGGGTCCGACCGCCGGATGTGCTCAAGGACCACCTGTAGGGTCGGACCTATGTGTCCGCCCCACGCAGGCCGGTGGGGGCACGTGTCGGGGCGCACACACCGGTGCGCCCCTACAGGTTTGCGCGGCTGCGTCCAACCGACCCGTAGACGCCGACCGCCGGATGCGCCGTCCGACCACCCTTGTAGGGGCGGACCGATGTGTCCGCCCCCGTGCGCATGAACCGTGGGGCTGGCCCCATTTACCAGGCGCCGTGCCCATCAACCTGTAGGGGCGGACCGATGTGTCCGCCCCTCGATGGACTCGGTTTTGGCATGCGGATTGCTCACCAGACAGTCGAAAAAACTGCCACACCAGAAGAGGGAACATCCCATGAAGATTGAAACTCTCGACCCTTTGAGTGCTTTGGCTCAAGAAACGGAAAAGACGCGACGCAGACAATCCGAGGCGTCTTCCTTTGGGCACATGCTGTCTCAGGAAATAGCCGAAGTTGAAGCCGACGGCCCTGTCCAGGAAAGTCAGGCGACACAAGGGTTTTTTTCAGCTGCTACTGAAACCGCGCCGGAAAGTCCCCGGGTTTCCTCACCTCTCCTTCAAGCCATCCGCGAAACCCTGGATCAACTGCTTGCCGTGTGCTCGAAAAGTTCTGAAGCCTCCGAAAATCTGCAAACCATAAACCAATTACTTACGAATCTGGGGCAGACGGCGGATGAGGTTTTACAGAGCACGTCATCACTTCAGGAGGATCACCCTGTGCGGCGACTGGCTCAGGAAGCCCGCGTGCTCGCTTATGTGGAATCCATCAAATGGCGCCGAGGGGATTACATGTGATTGACGCAAAACGCGCACGACAACTTATGGGTCTGGGGATCACTTTGTGGGTGTGGCACGCAGCGGCTGTGGTTCATATAGCGCCTTGGAGTCCAGCAATGTCCTTTGCCGAAAAATGGGAAACGGACAATGCGATCCTTTACCATGCGGGCCCTAGAGAAGTGACTGGGTCTCAGGAACAACGTCTTGACGAACAACGCAGGGAAGCTGCATCTTGGGAAATGCTTCGGCGGCTGACCATAGAAATAGACCCCCCACAAAAAAACATTCCCGACTCCAATCCTCCTTTCCCTTTCCAAAGAAAACCTAAGCCTTAGGCTTCATGCGGCAACCGCATTCATTAGGTCGATTCCGGAACTTGCATCATCCAGGCAAGGGAAATTTCCTCGGTTTCTTCGCACATTTTTTTCTAAAGTCGACTCGACGAAATTCCGATCAAACAAATGACAAAGCGGATGGGGTCGTCACGGTTCTTGATGGCACAGCTTCATGATGGATCCTGTGGCAACCGGCGTGGAGAGGAAAGAAGCCGATGCAGCGTCTTTCAGACAGCCTTTTTCAGAAATTCAGCGCCTTGGTGTATCAGGAAGCGGGCATCAATCTGCACGACGGCAAAAAATCTCTTCTGGAAGCTCGGCTCGCCAAAAGACTACGCGCCACCGGCATCGACAATCCTCGAGACTACCTGGACTTCATCCTGTCGGAAGAAGGCCGTGAAGAATACGTGAAATTTTTTGACGCCGTTTCAACCAATCTCACTTTCTTCTTTCGAGAACCCAAGCATTTTGAATTCCTGGAGAAAGAAGCTCTTCCTGAGATTGTGGAGCGAAACCGAAAGAACGGTACATCCAGAATTCGCATATGGAGTGCAGGCTGTTCGACGGGCGAAGAACCCTACAGTATTGCCATGACCGTCTTGACATCCTTGGATCAACCCTTTCGATGGGATTTCCGGGTTTTGGCCACGGATATTTCCACCAGGGTGCTTCAGACGGCTCTGCTTGGCGTTTATGATCAATCCAAGCTGGCCAATGTACCGGCAGCCTTGCGTCAGTGTTTTTTTGAACCCCTACGGGACGGGAGCTCAACCAAGACTTACCGGGTTCGGGATGAACTGAGAAAAGTCATCGCTTTTCGAAGACTCAATCTCATGGATTCTTTTCCTTTTTCAGGACCCTTTGATGTGATCTTTTGCCGCAACGTCATGATTTATTTCGACAAGAAAACACAGGAAAGCCTTATTCAAAAGATGGCGGCGTATTTACACCATGAAGGTTATTTCTTTGTCGGGCATTCGGAGAGTCTAACGGGATTACGTCACCCCCTCAAGTACGTCAAGCCTGCGGTATACAAAAAGTTGTAAAAGGGCCGTAGCATAACGGCCGTAGCGAGCCTTGAGAGAGAGCCCATGAATCGTGTGATTGTCGGTGTAGCGGATATGGCTGTGAGCCGGGATCCAAACGATGTGATCATCACTTACTCCCTAGGATCTTGTATCGCCGTGGTGCTGTACGATCCCAAAGCCGGCGTGGGAGGCATGCTCCACTACATGCTTCCTGAATCCAGTACGGACCCTATCAAGGCCCAAACGAAACCGGCCATGTTTGCGGACACGGGCATTCCTTTGCTTTTTAAAGAAACCTATAAATACGGCGCCACAAAAAAGAGTTTGATCGTCAAGGTGGTGGGGGGAGCTCAGATTTTGGATGAAGACGGAGTCTTCAACATAGGAAAACGCAATTACATGATGCTTCGTAAAATCTTTTGGAAGAACAATGTGTTGATTGCCGCCGAGCACGTAGGAGGCAATGTGAACCGCACCGTACGACTGGAAATGGCGACAGGTCGGGTGTTCCTCAAGGTTTCGGGGCTCGGGGAATTTGAACTGTAGGTCGTGAAGGAAGGACGACAATGGCTTACAACGTCATGATTGTCGACGACTCCAAATCCATGCGGCATGTGATTAAGAAAGTTCTGAAGATCAGCGGCTTGGAAATCGGAGAGATTATTGAAGCCGGCAACGGCCAGGAAGCCCTGGACCAGTTGGAAGGGCATTGGGTGGATTTGATTTTGAGCGACATTCACATGCCGGTCATGGATGGCATCGAGTTTTTGCGACGGCTTGGAACCCATACAGATTTACGGGATGTTCCTGTGATCTTGGTGACAACGGAGCGCAATGAAAAACGGCTGGAGGAGGCCATGGCCTTGGGAGCCCGTGCTTATCTCTCCAAGCCATTTCAACCGGAAGAATTTCGATCTTTGGTGCTCAAGCTTCTAGGGGTGGAAAATGCATGGCAAGTGGCAGGATGTGATGAAGGCGGCGATTTCTGAGGTCTTGGAGACCATGTACTTCACAGATGTGGTCTTTCAGCCTGAAGCTGCGCAGGAAGTCTTTATGGGCTGGGAAGCGGCCATCGATGTTCGACCTGCCGAGCCGGGGCCTTCGAGGCGCGTGACACTCTGCTTTCTGGATGATTTTGCTCGAGAATTGGCGGCCAATATGCTCGGCATGGATGGCACCGACTTGGACGATGACGAGGTTCGAGATGCCTTGCAGGAATTGGCCAACATGGTGGCTGGAAGCTGTGTCGTGCTTCTCGGGCCCGAAAACTGGCGACTAGGTTTGCCGACGGCTCGTCGTGCTGTCTGCCATCCGTCCCAAAAAGATGGCGGCTTGGCCATGGTTTCTTCGGGAGTTTTTGTTGGCCGGGCTTTCTGGGTGCAACAGTGAGGGCTGGCTTATGGATCCCATTCGCGTACTCATCGTTGATGATTCAGCCATTGTTCGAAAAATCTTTACCCACGAACTGAGCAAGTATGCAGACATCGAAGTGGTGGGCACGGCTCCCGACCCCTATGTGGCCCGCGATAAGATCGCTCGACTCAGTCCCGACGTCATCACTCTGGATGTGGAAATGCCGCGCATGGACGGCCTCACTTTCCTGAGAAAGCTCATGAAATACCATCCCACACCCACCATCATTGTCAGTTCTCTCACTCCCAAGAACAGCGAAATGGCTTTGGAAGCCTTGGAAATCGGTGCCGTGGACGTGCTGGCGAAACCGGGTGGATCTTATTCCGTGGGGGATATGAGCATTCAACTTGTGGAAAAAATTCGTGCAGCAGCCAGAGCTCGAAGTTATGTGGCCAGACGCCGGGACGAACGCCGGGAAACGGGGGCGGGTTCACTTCGGCCTGCTCCCATGGCCCTTGCTCAAACCACTCACAAGGTCATCGCCATGGGAGCTTCCACGGGGGGTACCGAAGCCCTGAAAGCCGTGCTCATGGAAATGCCTCCCAACAGTCCAGGCATTGTCATCGTGCAGCATATGCCACCCAAGTTTACCACGGCCTTTGCCAAGCGTCTCGACGGATGCTGTGCCATTCAGGTGAAAGAAGCTCAAAACGGGGATTCTGTCCGCCCCGGCTTGGCGCTCATTGCTCCGGGGAACGAGCACATGGTCTTGAAAAGGAGCGGTGCCCGCTACTACGTGGTCAAGGACGGACCACTGGTTTGTCATCAGAGACCGTCTGTGGACGTCCTTTTCCATTCTGTAGCCCGTTATGCCGGTGCCAATGCGGTAGGCGTGATCATGACAGGCATGGGCCGAGACGGTGCCAAGGGTCTTTTGGAAATGCGTCAAAACGGAGCGCGCACCATCGCTCAGGACGAATCCAGCTGCGTGGTTTTTGGCATGCCCAAGGAGGCGATTCGGCTTGGAGCCGCGGAAACCGTGGTGCCTTTGGAGGCTATTCCCGCGGCCATTTTCAAAGCCTTGGAAGATAAAGGGGTTTCGGCGGAGAGGGCGGTTTCCTAAAACCTGTTGGGAGCCAAGATCCTTTCGAGCACCTTGACGCTTTACGGTGCCGAAAGGGTTCACCGCTTCGCTCAGTGGCAGGAATGTTCGTGAGAAAGACAAAGGAGTGTCACCGTGGCCTACAAGGACATGAAAGTTTTGGTTGTGGATGATTTCGCCACCATGCGTCGCATCGTCAAGAACATTTTGAGAGAACTGGATTTCAAGGACATCATTGAGGCGGAAAACGGGGCCGCCGCGGTGAAGATCCTCGAATCCCAGGACATCGATCTCATTGTTTCCGACTGGAACATGCCCAAAATGACCGGCTTGGAACTCCTGAAATGGGTTCGTGCCAATGAAAAGACCAAAGACCTGCCGTTTCTCATGGTGACGGCGGAAGCTCAAAAGGAAAACGTGGTGGAGGCCGTGAAGGCCAAGGTCAGCAACTATATCGTCAAACCTTTTACGGCCGCCGTCTTGGCGGAAAAACTGGCCAAGATTCTTCCCCAAAACTGATCGAGGTAGGGACCATGACCGCGGAACATGTGTGTTCGGACAGCCTGGAGACGTTGCTCCGGCGCCTCTCGGACGGTGTCGTGGCGGGACTGGACGACTTGATGGGGATCGGGGAATGCCTCAATGTGATTGAAAGCATTGAGAACCATGTGGACACGCCCCACAACTGGAGAAAAGAGCTGGAAACGGTAAAAGGGCTCTTTCGAAGAATCATTCTGGAGGAATCTTCAGACCCCAAAGGGGACTGGCAAAAAATCCTCACGACCCTGAAAAACTTTACGGGCAACGGTCATGGTTCTTCAGACGCCCAGGAACCGGCCTTAAGGGATGTGGAATCAACACCGGTTTTGGCTGCGGCTTTGAGCTGTCAAGGGGTTGCCGAGGATCGGAGCCAGAAGTCCCATGAACAAGAAAAAGTGCCTTTGGAGGACGCCGAACTCATCAAGGACTTTATCGAGGAAGCCAAGGAACATTTGGCATCCATCGAGCTCAATATCATGTCTTTGGAAGCGGACCCTGCAGACAAGGAAGCCATCAACGCCGTTTTTCGTCCTTTTCACAGTATCAAAGGCGTTGCCGGGTTTCTCAATCTGCATTCCATTCATCGCTTGAGCCATGAGGTGGAAAACCTTCTGGATGAGGCTCGATCGGGCGCCATCGATGTGACGGACGCCGTCATCGATGTGGTGTTACGCGCCGTGGACATTCTCAAGGTGCTGCTCAAAGAACTGGAAGCTGCTTTGGGTTCCACGCAAGCATCTTTGTCTTCCGGGCTCGTGGAGGGTTTTCTGCAAACCTTGAAGAACTTTGACCCGAGCCAGCCCGTCGTCAAGGACCGGTCCGCGCCCCCTCCCAAAGTCGGGGAGATTCTCGTCCAGAAAGGGCTGCTGGAACCTGAGCAAGTGCAAAGGGCTGCAGAAGAGGCCCAGGAAAGAGGCAGAAAAATCGGTGAGCTGCTTGTGGAAGAGGGCATTGTAAGCCCTCAAGATGTGGCTGCGGCTCTTCGAGATCAGCGCCGTTTCAAAGAAAATACAGCTTCCGTGCGCGTGGATACCGGGAAGTTGGACAATCTGGTGGACATGGTAGGGGAGTTGGTGATCGCCCAGTCCATGGTGCTTCAGAACCCCGAAGTGCAATCCATCAAGGACCAAAAGTTTCAAAAGGATTCCGTCCAGCTCCGCCGTATCACGGCCGAATTACAACGGATTTCCATGTCGTTGCGCATGGTGCCCATCAAGAGCACTTTTCAGAAGCTGATTCGGCTGGTTCGGGATCTTTCCAAAAAGTCCGGAAAGGACGTGCGACTGGAAATGCATGGGGAAGACACAGAAATTGATCGCAATATGGTGGAAGAGATCTACGAACCCTTGGTGCACATGATCCGAAACGCCATCGACCATGGCCTGGAAACTCCAGAGGAAAGAAAGGCTCTAGGTAAGGATCCGTGTGGGACGATTTACCTGAGCGCGGAACAAAAGGGAGGCAATATTCTTATCGAACTGCGTGATGACGGCCGAGGATTGAACGCGGCCAAGATACGCGCCAAGGCTGTGGAACGAGGTCTCATCGGGCCCGATGATGTGCTGGAAGAACGTGCCTTGTTTGAACTCATCTTTCATCCGGGATTTTCCACCAAAGATGAGGTCACCGATGTTTCTGGGCGTGGCGTGGGCATGGATGTGGTGCGGCGCAGTGTGGAAGAAATGCGCGGCAAACTGGAAGTGAGCAGCATCCCCGGGCAAGGGACACGGTTTGAGCTGAAACTGCCCCTTACCATGGCCATCATCGACGGGATGGTCATCTGCGTGGGACCGGAACGATATGTGGTTCCAACGGTGGCCTTGCGTGAATCCTTAAGGCCCCCTCGAGAGGCGTATCTGACGGTGCATGGATCGGAGGAAATGATCAAGGTTCGTAACCAGCTCATGCCGCTCATTCGCCTGCATGAGGTCTTGGGTGTGGAACCCAAGTTTCGCAACCCTTGGGAGGCCTTGATTCTGGTGGTGAGTGAAGATCAAAGGTCCTATGGCCTGTTGGCGGATGAAATCATCGGGCGTCAGGAAGTGGTCATCAAGAGTCTCGGAGGGGGATTGCGACACATCAAAGGGCTTTCAGGTGGGGCTATTCTCGGGGACGGCAAGGTGGCCCTGATCCTGGATGTGAAAGGCATTGTCAGCGGCTACGAAGAGGGTGGACACTATGGATATGGTGATCGGCAAAGAAGAGTGGCGTGATCTTCTGCAGCTTGTGGAGGAAGTGGAAAGGGTTCTCACGACCAAGGCGCAGTCGGAACCTTCATGGGATCGCTGTGCAGAGGCCCTGAAAACCCTAAGCAGCACGGCCGCCATGCTGGGCATGGAAGGACTGGCCAAGGCCGGGGAGGTTCTGGAGACGCATTTGGAACAGAAGGTGCGAGCCAACGGGGGAGCCTTTGGGGAGGCGGCAGCGGTTTTTCAGTTTGCCGTCAACGCCTTGGTGGAACATGTCCGTCAGGCATCACAGGCTGAGGCCGGAGACATTGATCCACGGGAAGTGGTTTCCATGGTGGAAGATGCGGAGGAACCTTTCAAGGAACAAGCCGATTCAGGGATCGAAAGGGACATGGAAGCCGACGAAGAGGCGATCATTGAACAGCTTGTGGGCGCACCCTCAAATGAACAGCCGCAGATTTCCGACCCTATGAACCCAGGCACGGACGTCTTGCAGGATTTCTGTCGACGTGTCCAAGGTGCTGTCACTATTGAGCCCGATGGGGACGGAGTGCCGGTGGCCCGCATTGAATTGCCCTTGACACCGGAAACGCTCGGTCGCCTCAAAGGCCTTTTGAACCCCACAGGCAAGCTTGAAGATTTACGTCTCAAGGTTCCTGAGCATGATCACGTGACGGCGACGGTCCTGGAAGCCATCAAAGACTTCATGCAGGCCTTGTCTGACGGAGATCTTCAACGGGCGGAAGAAATCTTGGCGAACCTTGCGGAAAACCGTCATCCGGGCTTGTATAAGGAAATCGGAGGCATCGCCCGTGCGTTGCACAATTCGCTTCGAGATTTCGTGCGCACCATGGATCCATCACTTCGAGAAATGGTGGAAGAAAAGATTCCCGACTCGGGCAATCGCCTTGAGCACATTATCAAGCTGACGGAATCGGCGGCCAACACCACCCTGGACCACGTGGAAGCTTTGCAGAAAAGAAATGAAAAAGATCAAGGACGTTTGGAAGCCATCGGCGAAGTTCTCACCAGGCTGCACCCCTTAGGCGAAAACGCCCAAAAGAAGCTGGACGAAGCGGCGGAGTTGGTCCGAGAACTTATGGTGTCCACCCAAAAAAGCCATGAAGATCTCATCCGCATTTTAACGGCGCAGGATTATCAGGATCTGACGGGTCAAATCATCATGAAGATTATGGCCCTTTTGGAGGACTTGGAAACTAAACTGGTTCAGCTTATCGCCAAGTTCGGAGTGAAGGTGGAAAAGAGCAAGAAAGCAAAAGATGAGCTTTACGGGCCAGCTCATGAAGCCTTGGAAGATGCGCTTCATTCCCAAAGCGATGTGGATGCCCTACTGGCCGAATTCGGATTCTAATTTTCATGGGGGCGGCGCCCTAGGCCCGCTCCAAGGTAGGGGCGACGCGCCGCGTCGCCCCTACGCAGAAAAGGAATTTGCCGCACCGATGATTTTGGATTTTCGGACAAGCTCCTAAGATCACTTTTCGTTACGAATTGTTGCTGTTTTCTTCCGCAAGGACGATACGGTTACGCCCTTGTTTTTTCGCTTCGTAAAGAGCCGCATCGGCCCGCTCAAAAAGGCTCAGGGGCGAATCTTCATTGGGCTGGATTTGGGCCGCCCCGACGCTGATGGTGAGGGGAATCCGTTCCCCCTGGTAAAGAAACCGCGTTTTTTCGACACAAAGCCTCAGTTTTTCTGCAACACTTTTGGCCCCCTCTTTGCCGATTCCAGGAAGAATGACCACGAACTCTTCGCCCCCGTACCGGGCCAAGAAATCCGATTTTCTTAAAGCAGCTCCCATTCTGCGTGTCACTTCTCTAAGACACTGATCCCCTGTGGTGTGCCCATAAACGTCGTTCACATGCTTGAAACGATCCAGATCAATGACCAAGAGGGAAAAGACCTGCCCGTAACGTTGAAAGCGATGGAATTCTTCCTCGAGACGAGTGTCAAAAGCCCTACGGTTATGAATGCCTGTCAGGGGATCCCGAAGGACCTGCTGTTCCAGAATCCGAGTCTTTTCCTGCATGGTGCAGACTTCGTGTTTCATCTTCTTGAGGGCTTTTTGTAAGGCTTCCGTGTTTTGACCGGCCTCTCGGTGTCGCGCTTCGTCCTGTTCACGCTTTTCCTTAAGGAATTTTTTGATGGTAGCCAGCTTGGCTTCGACCACGCTTTTCAGTTCTTCCAAGGTTCGAGTGAGGGTGACCGAATCGCGCATTTCCCTCATGTGGCCGTCCAAGGTTTCCGAGAAAGCCGCCTGGGCTTCTCTGGCTTCTCGGCTATGTCGCACCGTTGTGTGGAGCATGGTTTCCATCTCCACCAGGTCTTGTCCGATTTCGGTAAAAAATTTGGCGACCCGTGACCTTTCTTCCAAAAAAGATTCGTGAAAGTCTCGCGCCAGATCTGCCAAACGGCGGGTTCCTCCCAGAAGATCCGTAAATGATTGACACCCGTCCAACAGACTGGAAACGTTTTCCCACTTTTCACGATAATCGTCGCCAAGGTCGCTGCGCAGGGCGTCTAAAACGAGACGGTGAGCCGAGAGAAAATCGAACAAAGGAGGCTGGGACGTTGGCGTCCCTGATATCGGTTTGAAGGATCCTCCAGCATCCCCCCATTCCGCTTCGCAGGATTCTCGAAGAGACCAGGTCTTGATTTGCTGAATGTCTCGGTCCAGGGCATTCCAGTCCGGATCTGAAACCAGACGTTCTTTCAGTCCATCCAGAGCTTCCGAGGTGTGCGGATCCACCATGGACTTGAGCATAGACATGAGGTGAAGCAAAGAGCGTTTGAAAATTTCCGTCATTTGTTGGTTTTGCTGCTGAAGATCCACGATGTCCTTCATCAGGTTGTTTTTCTGGTTTCGAATACGCTGCACCTGTTCCCGCAGAGCTTCGATCCTTTGCATGGCGGCACCGTTGCCTTCTGAACCAGCATACCCACGCATGCTTGACTCCTCAACTTTGGAAAGGGCCTAGGCCGTCCCCTTGGCAAGGGCATCGGCGCGTTGCTTTTCTCGAAAGAGCTGACATGGATATCCTGAGGAGGCGCAGACAGACAAACTCGGATGCTCCCGAGTTCGTATGCCCCAGGCTCGACAGGCATAAGGAGTCTGCGGGTTCCACGTCATGGCAAAATGCGTGCACTTAGGACAATAAACCGTCGGCCTGGAGTGCTCCAATGAAGGCGCCATGGCTCTCTGCATTTCCTCCCCTGATCCAGATCTCTCCAAAATTCTTATGGGTTGCATCGTGAAAAGTAGCATAGGGCATGCCAGATCTTTGAAGCCGGCCTGCCCCCTGGAACGCACTCCATGGATACCGCCTCAAAGCCGGCATTTTTTTCTCAAGCTTTGGGCAAAAACTTCCGATATAAAAAGCGAAGGAGGAAGAGGTCATGGTGGTCACAGATTATCACGTGCAGAGCGTGCTTCGAACCTATACCCGTCAGTTGCAGAAATCACGCCTGGCAACCGTCTTGGGCGGCGGGGATAGACCGGAACGGTCTGCGGATGACAAGGTGTCCATTTCGGAAGAGGCGAGACGGCGCCTAATTCGTGATCGCGTGACCAGCCAGGTTCTGGAAAAACAAAGAGAAGAAGCAAACCTGGACGCCTCGGTAAGTTCACCATAACCCCGGAAAGAGAAGCGGAAAAATCTTTGCCCGGGAAACCACGAGGGGTTGAGAAAATGGATGTCAAAAAAATCGCTACCTACATGGCCCAAACAAACCATGTTCTGGAAAATCAAACGGTGAGAACCGAAGAGCCTTCCGTTCAGACCCCAAAGAGTCTGGAAGCCGAGGGCATCGAAGACCGAGTGCAATTTTCCAAAGAAGCCCTGGAACTGGCTCGAAACAAGGTCACCATGGACAGGGAAGAAATCCGCACAGAAAAGGTGGAAGCACTGCGTCGACAGATTCAAGAAGGTCAATACACCGTCGATCCCCATCAAATCGCCGCCCGTATGCTGGACGAAATCATTTAAAACCTGGCCAAGGGGGCTGTCATGACTTTGACGAACATTCGGCCCTGGGAATTGTCATTTGATTGACGTAATTCTTGAAGGCCCCATCAAGCCCTTGAATCCCGAACATGGATTCAAGGGCTTTTTCGTCCGCTTCTTTGAAAAGCCGTGAGACTTTGGAACCAGGCTACAGGTAACGAACGAGGCTCAGGTCTTTGAGCACCAACGAGGATTTCAGAGCGGCTTCCAGGGTGATCTGGTTGGCTTGAAGGAAGCTGATAGCTTCCATAAGGTCGGTGTCTCGAAGTTCCGAAAGATGTTCTTGTCTGTGACCGGTCAAAGTGTTGAGGGCTTCTTTTCGTCTTTCAAGGCTTTTCAGGCGAGTGCCGACCGTTGAAGAGAGTCCTCGAATCTGTTCCATGGAGTTGTCCAGAGACGCAAGCGCCGCGGTGATGTTTGAAGAATCCTCGTTTTCAATGTGGGTTTTCAGATCCTCCAGGACGTTCATCATGTCCGGAAGAATACCGGAAAGATCGCAGGAAACCGTCATGGAGGGCAGACCGTCTTCCAACGGCACCTGCAGGTCATCCCCTGAGGAGCGTCCCGGTTCCCATTCCCATTTCTGGGTACTCTCCTTCCAAACGGGCTTTCCCGCAAAAACATTCTGGCCGTTGTAACGTTCTGAAGTTGTCAGGGCCAATTCTTTCACGATCTGGTCCAATTCTTCCACGTAGGCCTTTTTTTCTTCCTGCGAATTGGGGGTGTTGGCGGCCATGCCGATTTCTTTGGCTCGAATCAGAAGGTCATGAACATGGTTCAGGCCGCTGTCGGCCATGGAAAGCATGTTGGTCGCAAAGTCCAGGTTGTTTTCATAGCGTTGCATACGCTGAAGGGTATTCTGCACATCCAGGGATCGACCCCACGCTGCAGGGTCGTCATGGGGGTTATGGAGACGCAGGCCGCTTGAAATATTTCGAGAAAGCCGGTTGATGTTTTCCTGCTTTTTCAGGATATCGCGCGTTGTCGCGCCGTACATAAGGGGCAGGGTGACTCGCATGGCTGTTGCCTTTCATCACACCATGTTGATGGCTGTCTGAATCATTTCTGCCGTTTGTTGCACAACCTTGGCGGCTGCTTGATAAAGTTGTTGGTGTTTGATGAGTTCCACCATTTCTTCGTCCAGGGACACTCCCGAAACACTTTGCCTTTGCGCATCCAATTGTTGAGCGACGGCATTCTGCAAAAGAGCCTGCGAAGAAGCGGATTCCACGGCAAGGCCCACGTTTTGGCTCAGCTGGATAAGGTGCTGGGAAAGGGTGAGACCCCCGAGGCTTTCCAGACCTTGGGTTTGAAGGGAAAGGACGTTTCGGGCCAAAGTATTCGAGGAGAATGGCAAGGGATCATCTGACAGTCGAATGGTCGCCGCCGTTGTGGCTGTGGTATCGAAGAAATAGGAGGCTGCTGATCCTCCCGAGGTTTCATCGTAAACGTCTTGAAAACTTGTGACCACGGCTTCGGCCAATTGATCCAGAGCGTCCTGCCAGGCATCCACGTGCCCCATGGCTTCGACGAGAGCTCCGGTCGCCCCCTTGAGACCGTCATCCACCTGATTGCTTGTGGCGTCAAATGCGGCGACCTGCGTCCCCGAGTCCTTGATTTGAATGGTGAAGGATTGAGTGTCTCCCGTCATTTCGAGTTCCGCTGCATAGTCTTTAAAGAGAACCAGGGGGGTGCCGTCTTCCAAAAAAATGTTCAGCATGCCTCCCGAGGCTTCCTGGGTGTTGAAATGCAGGTACTGAGACAATTCCTGCAAGGCTTGAAAGCGTTGGTCTCGAAGGTCGTTGGCCATGAAAGCAGGAGTTTCGGAGCGCTGAATTTGAGAGTTCAGGTTTCGAATCTTTTCAAGCAAGCTGTTGATGGTGCTGAGGTTATCCTGCAGTTCCGTAACAATGCCTTGGGAGCTTTGTTGCAACTGTGAGGCTTTTTGGTTCAGGCCGCCGCAGACATTGGCCCCACACTCCAAAACCAAGGCCTTTTCGGCCGCGCCTTCAGGATTTTGCGCCAGAGCGTTCCACGCGTTCCAAAAGTCGTTCAGGGCTGCGTTGAGCCCCGAATCTCCGTCATCGGAAAGGTAGGTTTCTACGGCTTTTCCAAGGCGTTCAAGGGTTTCGTAATAAGACTTTTGGGATGAAGCGTTGAGGTAGCGCCCTTCCAGAAAGGAGTCCCTTTGCTGAACGACTCGATCCAGCCGCGCTCCCGCTCCAATCCATCCAGCACTCCCAAGGATCGCTCCTTGAGTGACCGTGGGAGCTTTTTGGCGGGCATAGGCAGGGTTTTCCGCGTTTGCCACGTTATGGGATGTGATTTGAATCTGGACTTGGGCGTTCAGAAGTGCATTCTTGCCGATTTCCAAAGCGGCATTGAGACCGGCCATGACTATGCCTCCGTGCTGACTCCGCATCCTTTAATGGTCGGCAGGTTTTTTTGCGCCCCGTGACCATAGGTGTGAGGCAGCAGCAGGGAAAGGAGTTCCTGCTGAATTGTCAAAAGCTCTGCGATGTAGTGCCCGTTGGCTTCATTGATGGCTTCGATGCGCCGAAGCGATTCCTGAAGATGCAGCCAATCGTCCTGTTCCTCTAAAGACATTGGTGAGCCTTGAAGCTCTAGGGTCAAAGGCTCAAGGTTTTCCAGAATACGATGAGCCAGCGTCTCCTTTTCAGGCAGAAGTTCCAGCAAGGCGTTGTGATCCTGTCGTGCCAGGACGTCTGTTTCTTGCTGAAGCACTTCAAGGAGTCGTTGAGTCATGGCTCGAAGGGTCAAGGTTCTTGAATTTTCTGGTTTTAAAGACGATGTCATGGAGCTTTCTCCGTCAAGGTCTTAGGGGCGTATGGGTTGCCGGGACGATTTGATGGCTCACAGTTTGTTTGAAAACGGCGGCTTACCCGGCCGTGGAATAAAACGTTTCTGTTTTTGCCGCCGGTGAGGGGCGGACACATCGGTCCGCCCCTACGGACATTTTGGCAAGAACGCCGTATATCCCCTGGGGTTTTCTTGTGGGACACTCGCGTTGGTCCCCACGGTATTTTTGGGCGGACACGTCGGTCCGCCCCTACGGGTGCGTGGGCGGACACGAAGGCCTCGCTGATCCTTCTCATAGGTTCTTATCGGCATTTTCTTGAAAAGCCTTGAGTGCCTTTGTCAGAGGTAAAGTTTTCTGGTCTTCTGCCGTCACGAGAGGCTCCAGAGACTGGTACAACCATTGTCCGATACCCAGAGATCCCTGGTGGCTCCACACCTGAGCAAGCTTTTCATCCAGCATGGACTCATAGACTTCCATGGCATGATTGGGTTCTTCGTCTCGAAGCACCGCTGCCCGCATGGATTTGACCAATTGAGCGGTCAGAAGGCTTTCGAAATCCATGCATGCCTGCTTCAGCCTCTCTTTTTGCTTTTCGATTCCTTCCGAAGGACTCAAAGGTGCTGATCCTTGAATGTGCTGAACCGATGCCATGATCCCCTCTACTTGATCTTTTCAAAGATGATTTCCACCCGCCGGTTCAATTGGCGCCCTTCGGGGGTGTCGTTGGCTGCCAAAGGCTGAGTGTCCCCGTAGGCGCCCATAGCCAGCTTTTCCCGAGGAACCTTACCCTGGGTGGCCAAGTAGTTCAAAACGGCATAGGCACGGGCCAGAGAAAGATCGTCGTTGGAAGAAAACTGGGAACTCTTGACTGGAACATTGTCCGTGTGCCCGTCAATATAGGCCTTATAGGAAGCTTCGTTCAGAAATCGAGCGAAAGTATCCAAAATCGGATAAGCACTGGGCTTAAGAGAGGCGCTTCCGCTTTCGAACAATAGCTGGTCTCCAAAAATGAATGAGAAGTCCCCTGGATTCCATCGTTTTTTTACCATGAGGGCATTGCCTGAAGAGACGACAAGTTTGAAATCTTTTTTCCAGGGTGTCTTGGAAACCTCGTCCAGTCGGCGCACATCGGCGATATAGACACTCTTCAGGCTTTTTACAATTTCATTGATGATCATATCGGGATTCTTACGGACTTTTTGACTTTCTTTGAAAAAAAGAATGCCGCTTGTCTTATCGAAGTTTTGAAAGGTACTTCGAATAGCTTTTTCGTTGAGAGACGACATGCTCAAGAGCAGGACGAAAAAGGTCAAGAGCAGCGTGGATAAATCGGAAAAGGTTACCATCCACGATGCGCTGCCGCCTTCACTTTCCGTCTTGTTCTTTTTCCTGGCCATGCCCAGCCCCCTTGATCAGCTGCGCCCTTTTGCAAGGGTAGGCGAGACTTCGGGTGTTTTTCCGGCCGCTTGTGATCTCTTTTCAGGCATCGGAAACAGCCGGAAGAAAAAGTTCTTGTAATTGAAGAAAGGATTTGATTTGGGATCCTCATGGAGCAAACTCGCCGGAAGATTTCGGCTGTATGTCAAAACGATTTCTACCCTTTGATTTCTGTCTCGAAGATGGGGATACTGGATACCGTCCACTAGAGGTTTTTCGTAACTGAACCCGTGGGCGCTGATGCGCTTGGGTTCCAATCCTTGGGACAAAAGGAAGCGGTAGACGGCCATGGCTCTGCGGGTGGAAATTCTCCACGAGTGTTCTTCCCAATGAGGCGTCTCAATGGCTTCAAACCGGTCCGTGTGTCCTCCGATTTCGATTTCCCGAGGATCTTTAGCCAGATAAGGGACGAGCTGGGAAAGATAGGAGCGGGCTGCAGGCTTCAAATCAAAGGAGCCTGGCTCAAAAAGGATTTTTTGATTGAGCACGATGGTGAGGGTTTCCTCCTTTTTTAAAATCTCCACTTCCTTTTCCAATGTGTTTTTCATGGTCACTTCTCGAAGCATATCAAAATCCAGGGTTTTGACTTCCATGGGAGCTTCAAATTCACTGATATCCATGCCCTTGGGTTTTCCAATGGCTGTGCGGCCTCCGGGCAGGAAGCCAAAGGCGCCCACAAGGGAATTGAGAGCTTGTTTTTGGCGCGTGTTGTCCAGGACGGACATGCTGAGAAGAAGCACAAAAAAGGTCAGCAACAACGTACAAAGGTCACAGTAGGTGGTGAGCCACCCGTCGGCCGGAGGGCCATCGTCTCCGGAGGACTTTTCTCTTTTAGATGATTTCGAGTTCGGCATGGAGGGCTCCTGAGGCCTTGATGGCTTGAAGGATGGTGATAATGTCACGGGGCGTGGCCCCGATGGCGTTCAGACCTTGAACCACTTGCCCGATGGTACTGCCGCCTCCAAGGACATTGATGGATCCTTTGCCTTCCTGAACCTGAACCGTGGATTGGGGTGTCACCACTGTTCGACCCTGACTAAAGGGCAGAGGTTGGGAGACGGCAGGCTGTTCACTGATTTGCACCGTCAGGTTCCCATGAGCGACGGCTACGGGTGAAATGCGCACGTTTTCTCCCAGGACAATGGTGCCTGTCCGTTCATTGATGACCACCTTGGCTGGAGTGTCGGGACGGATCTCCAGGGCTTCCACCTGGGAAATCAAGCCCACGATGTCCGATCGATAGGAAGGAGGAACACCGACCTGAATGGTGGCGCCGTCCACGGCGCGAGCGTAAGGCCCCCCCAGAGCCAAATTGATGGCGCGTGCCGTTTGATCCGCCGTACTAAAATCCGGATTGTTCAGGACCAGATCCAGCCGCCCCAAGTCTTCCATGCGCACAGGGAATTCTCGTTCCACCAAGGCACCTTGAGAGATATACCCCACGGTGGGATGATTTTTCTGGACCGAACTGCCACTGGCCCCGGAAGCGGAAAAACCTCCTGTGGATACGGGACCCTGAGCGACGGCGTAGACCTGGCCGTCCGGACCCTGCAAAGTGGTCATCAACAGGGTGCCCCCTTCCAGGCTCTTGGCGTCACCGATGGAAGAAACCTGAACATCGAGTTTGGTTCCAATACGCGCAAACGGCGGTAGTTTGGCCGTCACCATGACCGCTGCCACGTTTTTCACTTTGACACTGTCCGGATCCACGTGAATGCCCATACGGTCAAGAAAATTGGCCAGAGTGCTGGTGGTGAACTGGGTTTTGTTGTTGTCTCCCGTGCCGTTCAAACCAATAACCAGCCCGTAGCCGAAAAGCGCATTGGGACGAACGCCCATGAATCGAGCCACATCCTTGATCCGCGCTCCATGAACGTTTGGGACCACACAGGCAAGCAAGCAACCCAGAATGGCCGTGCTCCAGAAGAGTCGTTTCATGGCGAAAAAGGCCTCCGGTCAAAAAGGCAAGATGGTATCTAAAAGCTGGCCCAACCAGCCCGGCTTTTGATGGCGACTCACCGGACCCTTACCCACGAAAAAGATTTTGGCCTCGGCAATGTTTTGCGACAGCACCGTGTTGTCTCGGGTGATGTCCATGGGCCTCACGACGCCTTCGAGAACAATCTGTTGCAGTTCATCGTTGACCTTGGTCCATCGAGACCCTCGAATCACCAGGTTGCCGTTGGGAAGAATCTCCGTCACTGTGGCCGTCATATAGGCCGTCATGGAATCCGCTTTTTTGGTGCTGCCTTTTCCCGCAAAGGTGCTGTCAAAGTTCAGGCCATATCCGGTCTTGTTGATCGGTTGAAGGATCGTCTGGGAAGGCGTGCTTAATCCCATGAAACTTGCTTCTCCCGTCAGCTCCCGTGTGCGGCTCGTGGACGTAGCGGCTTCCTTGGACGCCTTGGACTGTTCACTGACCATAATGGTCACAATGTCCCCTACGCGATGGGCCTTGATGTCTTGAAACAGGGATTCCTGGCGTGTGTTCCATAGGGATCCCGTGGGAACAGGTTTGGACTGGGCCAGTTCCGTAGAGGGAGGAACCCACTGTTCCTGAAGTGGAGGAGGTGGCGGCAAAGGGTGTGGGTGCTGCGCGGGAGTGCTCACAATGGCCTCTTGCGTGGCGCATCCGTTCATCCCAGCCATGATGAGCCCTAGGAAGCCGTAAAGGCTCAACCTTCCCAAAAATCTCATAAGTGTTGCCCATCCTTTTTCCATGAAGCTTCCTTTTTGTCTCACAGCACCTCAAAGAGCCCATTCAAGGAGTCACGGTCACGGTGGTTTCATCCATCACGCGAGCCTTGACCGTTTTTTGGGAAGTGACGTTCACCACTCGAATCCAGTCCCCTTCCGCCCCGTTGTCTTTGGAGATACCCTTGGCGGAGAGCCTGAGTGAACCTTCGTGATAGAGGATGGTGACGGGTTTTCCGGAGGTGATACACAGAGGCTTGTCCAGGAAGGACATTTCCAAGGGCTGCCGAGGGCTTACAGGGCGAACGAGCCTTTTTCCTACGACATCTTCCAGTCGCGTGGCGTAAGTCTTTTCGGCGTCCGTTAGAATCATTTCCCGAAATTCCAAGTGTTCCGGTCCGAGAATTGTGTCCCGACGAAGGTTTTGGTTCGCATGAAGCACCGTGCGTCGAACGAGGACTTTGCCGGCCACGCGAAGGCTTCGCACCTTTTGACCGTCCACGAAGAAGTGAATGGTCAAGGGGACGACACCAATAAAGGAAGAATTCTGTGGAGCTTCGATTTCATGGGTGACGCGGCCGTCGGGTATCACGGCAAGTCCCGAGATGACAATATCGCGAATTTCCATTTCCGAAGGGTTCCAAGGAGCGTGGTTCTGAATGTAGGCGCGATAAAGATCTTCAATCTCTTTGGTGTTCAAGGTGGCTGCCTTTCGGCGCAAAGTGATCCGTTCCGGAATGGAGAAGAAAACCGTGTCGGGGTTGACTCCCAGGGACATAAGCACCTTTCTGAGATAAGGGCCCAGGTTGTCCGTGCGCACCGTCTTTTCCGATCCCAGGGACGGGCTTTGTCCCAGAGAAATGGCTTGAAAGGCTTGGAGCCATTGAGGCGGCAAGGTTCCGGCGTTTTCCAAAAGATCATAGAGTGTGAGTGTGTCCTGCGATGTTTCCACAATGGAGCGGACCTCGATCATGGAAGTCGGCCTGTTCGCAAAAGATTCCGATCGACTTTCATCTTGCGAAGCCGCCGCCATGGAACCTGCACTCACCAGGCTCAAAACCACAAGGACCGTCATGAAAACTTTCATGCCTCTTCCACCTCTTTGGCGACCCAATGCGAAGCCGAGTCCGTTACGAAGCCACACTGTTGGCGATGCGAAGCATTTCGTCTGCCGTGCGAATCACTTTTGAATTGGCTTCGTAAGCCCTTTGGCCGGCGATCATGTTAACCATCTCTTCCACCACATTGATGTTGGCACTTTCCAGAAACCCCTGAAGCAAGGTGCCATACCCTTCAGTCCCCGGTTGCCCTTCTACGGCTTCTCCCGACGCCTCGGAAGGGGCGAAATAGTTCTTCCCAAGACTCAGCAACCCGGCCGGGTTGGGAAAGTCGTAGAGGGTGAGGTTGGCGGAAGCGAGCAGAGTCCCGTTTTGATCAAAGGCGCTAAGGGTTCCTCGCGGATCGATGTTCACCGTCACGGCCTCACGAGGAATACTTACCTCCGGTTGCAGACGGTTTCCTTCGGCATCCACCAGGTAACCTTCCGCGTCCAGCTTGAATGTTCCGGCACGCGTGTACACTTCATCCGCACCTCGAAGGATCTTGAAAAACCCTTTGCCTTCGATGGCCAAATCCAGCTGGTTTCCTGTTTCAGTAAAGTTTCCTTGCGTGAAGATCTTCTGCACCGAAGCCGTCTTGACACCCATGCCGATCTGAATGCCTGTGGGGATTCTGCCGGCAGCTCCTGTTTCGGCACCAGGTGGAATCAAATTCTGGTAGATCAGGTCCTCAAAATTCGCCCGGCTTTTCTTGAAGGCCGTGGTATTGGCGTTGGCCAAATTATGGGCCACCACGTCCATGTTCAGTTGCTGGGCATCCATGCCTGTTGCGGCCGTCCAAAGACTTCGCATCATGGCTCTATGTGCCTCCCTTAAGACTTCGCCAGTTGATTGATGATTTCTTTGTCTTGTTCGTGGGAGATTTTCATGATCTTTTGACAGGCTTCAAAAATGCGTAGTGTTTCAATCATGGACGTCATTTCCTGCACCGTGGAAAAATTTGCCCCTTCCAGGGCCCCTTGTTCCAAGGTGAAGTTTTGCGCGGGCATGGGAAGCACGTTTGGGTCCGAAGGCTTGAGTAAGTTGCGTTCATCATGGACTAAGCGTACGTCCGGCCCAAAGGCCACCACATCCAGCGTGTCCACCGGGGTTTCTCCGTCATAAACCTGACCTGAGGCGGTAATACGAACATCGGTGCCCTGCAGCGTAATGATGCCGCCTTGCCCTAGGACAGGCCAGCCATCGGCGGTGACCAGACGCCCCTGGGCATCGAGCGTCAAATTTCCGGCACGTGTGTAGCGTTCCCCTTGATCCGTTTGGACACGAAAGTATCCTTCCCCGTTAATGGCCACGTCCATGGGGTTTCCGGTACGGTGGACGGGACCTTGCATCGTCTGGGTATAGGTTTGAAGATCCATGAAATCCTTGAAACGTGCCCCAACTTTGCGAAATCCTGGTGTGGCGGCGTTCGCCAAATTATTGGCGATGATGTCCATGCGTTTTTCCTGCTGTATGGCACCGAGAACCGACGTGTGGGGACTAAGTCGCATGCCTTTCCTCCTTTCGTCGAATGAAAGAAGCAACCTCGGTGCCAAATCATGCCGCTTTCGCTCGACCCCTGCCCAATGGTTTTCTTCAAGGTGCTGAAAACCTTGTAGGGGGCAGCCTCATGTATCGGCTCCATAGAAAATTTCTTGAACCAAACAGGATGGATTCGGTTCGAAAATTAGAAAGATTTTTTCTGCTCGAGTTTGTGAAGACCGAGAATCAGTTCCACTTCACCAAGGGATCGATGAATCCTGGTGGCGATTTCTTGAGGGGAATGGCCTGCCTCGGCCAGGGCAAGGATTCTTTGCGCCAAAGTCTTGGAGGGTATTTCCACTTGTGCTTCGGAGCTCGCTGAGGAAGCCAGACCTTGCAGTTCCTCGAGTTTTTTCAAAACGCTTCGCGCTTCACTCACCTTGGCGTCCAAGGCTTCCAGCACGTTTTGAATCAAACGCCCTCGATCTCGAAGATTGCGATCAAATTCCTCGCTCAAAGCCTTCGTTTCGTTCAAGATGCGTTCAAAGGATTCCAGCACATGGCGAGGCTCGGAAGATTCCGAAAGGCGTGGGCGACGTCGATGCCACAAGAGAATGACAACCAGAAGCAAGAGAAGAAAGTCCAACAGGAGCTGCAGCAATGTGTTCCAGTCACTGTTTTGAAGCCAGATCCACATGGAAAACGCCTCAAATAATCAAGGTCAAGAAATTTAAATCCTTTGCAGATCTTCCAGTTCCACCGCGACGATACCGGCTTGCGGAAAACGGTTTTGTAGCGTCGTCAGAAGTTCTTTTTCCACGATAGGAGCCCAGGAACGCCGCACGTTTTTTCCCGGATGTTGTTGAATCAAAAAGCCGTAAACAGTATCTCGCAAAGCCAGACGAAGCTCCGAAAGAACAGCTTCGGCATCGGGCCGTGCCGCACGCACCACAAGGTTCATGCAGAGCCATTCCTCCTTTTCCTTGGATTGGGCCGTAAAAAAAAGCTCGATCCTTTCCACAGCGTTGGGAACGGCGATCGTCTGACGCACGACAGAGGCATTCTTTGTCACAGGGGTCTGGGGTGCCGAAGGAAAAAAGTATTTGTGCCCCATCACGGCCCCAACGGCGAGGACCAGCAAGCCCACAAGAGCCCCAAGCATGGCGCCGCGTTTGCCCCAGGCCTTTTTTTCAGGAATTGTTTCCTGGACGGTTTCCGATATATCCTCTAAAAGTTCGGTTTTGGGTTCGGGTTTTGAGGGTTCCGACGTTGTCGCAGAGTTGGAAGCTTCCTGGCCGGCCGGCTTCTTATCGATTGTGGCAAAAAGCGCCGCCAGATCAATGTCGGTGTTTTCCACCAGGAAGACATTTTCTTGGCGACCGGATGGACTCTTCGCTTCAGCTGTTGGAGCGGTTTCCGTGGGCATGTTCGCCATGGGGATGCTCCTTTTCTACACTTTGTTTGTCGTTCGCTGCGCCGGGGCTTCGATTTCTTGTTTTTTCAACGCAGACATTCCGTCGGGAAGATCATCGGCGCTTAATAGCTTGGCAAGCCGAAGACGCAGCTTGAGTACGGCCTTGGTGTGGATTTGGGAAATACGCGATTCCGTATAACCCATTACGGCGCCCACCTCTCGCATGGTCAGGTCCTCAAAGTAGTAGAGGGACAGGACCAGCTTTTCCTTTTCGCTGAGAGTCTCAATGCATTCAGCCAAGATGCGCTGCAGTTCGCTTTTGTGAATCTGGTGAAAAACCTCGTCGGGATCCGTGGCCAAGTGGGCCGGTTCCCGGTTTTCCTGAATGTACTCGTTGAGATCTTCCGGGAGAAAAGAGATGCCCTTGAGATCGTCCAGCAGTTCAAAGTAACTTTCCAAATCCAGACCCAGCTCCGCAGCGATTTCCTCATCTTCTGGAAAACGTCCCAGTTTCTTTTCTAAGGCGGTGCATACCTTTTCCATTTCCGAAGATTTTTGACGTAGCGACCGGGGAATCCAGTCCATGGAACGTATTTCATCCAGCATGGCACCCCGAATACGAATCTTGGCGTAATTTTCAAAGGAAACCGACTGATTCGGGTCGTACTTTTCGATGGCGTCCATGAGCCCTATGACACCCGCGGCGCATAGGTCTTCCATTCCGATGGTGTTGGGAAGTCGAGCGGCCAGGCGGTAAGCCGTGTAGCGTACCAGGGGATAAAATTTAATGATGGCCTCATCTCGACTGGCGCACCCCAGAGGAGCGAAATCGTCCTTGTCGGCGTTCGCATAGCTGATCGGGGAGGCAAGAGGGTTCATGATGTTCTCCGTTACGTTACACCTGCAAAAGTCGCTTCCAGAAAAACTGGATCGTTCCTTTGGGCATGGTCGGGGCTTCACGGTTCAGACGTCGAGCGATATCCATGAAAGCGCGCGATGCCGGCGCCCCGGGAAAAACTTCCAAAAGCGCTCTCTGTCGACGAACGGCTTCCGGGACACTGGGATCCCGAGGAATCCAGCCCAGGTAATCCAATGAGATGCCGTCAAGAAAGTGATCCGCTACCCGGCTAAGCTTGCGAAAAACGGCATGTCCTTCCTTTTCGTCCGCGACGGCATTGGCAAGAATGCGAAAGGATCGTTCGCCGTGGCGCGTGAACATGACCTTGATGAAGGCATAAGCATCGGTGAGCGATGTGGGTTCCGGAGTGACCACGACGATTTTTTCTTGAGCCGCCACGTTGAAATAAAGCACCGTATCGGAAATACCCGCACCGGTGTCGATGAGCAGGACATCCACGTCCGCTTCCAAATCGTCCATCAAATCCACAAGTAGGATTTTCTGCTCCTGAGAAAGCTGCGTCAGTTGTTGCACACCTGAGCTGGCCGGCATGATGCGAATGTTTCCGGGGCCCGAGACAAGCACTTCTTCAAGACGGCGGCTGCCGTTCAGAACATGGCTGATATTGTGTGCGGGGGTCAGTCCCAAAAGCACGTCCACATTGGCCAACCCAAGATCGGCATCCAAAATCATCACACGCCGACCCAACCGATCGAGAGCTACGGCCAAATTCACCACCACGTTACTCTTGCCCACCCCCCCTTTACCGCTACTGACCGAAAAGGTTCGCACCGTGGCCTCCTCAAACGGAGCTTTCAAAGGGCGACCGTCGTTCCAGGGGTCACGAGATGAGGTTTTCTTGCGAAGTCCCAGCGCCTGATCCATAACCTCCCTTTCTCCTCAACTCCATTGGCCGCGCGGAAAAAAGAAACCTAAGATGCGTTCGTGGGTCGCTTTCACCAAATCCTCAGGAACCCTCTGGCCTACACCCAAGTACGACACAGGGTAGGGAAATCGCAGCAAAGGATTCAGAATGGTCCCCGGAGTCAGTGTTTCGTCTATCTTCGTGAAAATGAGGCTTCGTGGAGCCAAAGGCCCAAATCGCTGAATGACGTGCCGCATATCTTCGTCCTTGGCCGTGGCACTCAACACCAACAAAGGATAGACACCGTCCAGATCCCGAAAAATCTCCTCAAGGTCCTGAATGCTTTGCCCATTCAAGTAGTTGCGACCCGTGGTATCCACCAGCACTACAGCACTTTCCTTGAGCGACTCACGCGCCGAAACCAGCTCCAGGCGCGTTTGGGCCACCTTCAAAGGCACATCCAAAATATCCGCATAGGTCTTCAGTTGATCCAAAGCCCCTATGCGATAGGTATCCAAAGAAATGAGACCGATGGAAAGCTTGCGCTTTATCTTCAAATAAGCGGCTACCTTGGCCAAGGTGGTGGTCTTTCCAACCCCCGTGGGCCCAAGAAAAACATACATCATGGGACGTTCCGCCCTCGGCTCCAGCCCCGAAAATGGATCCACAAGCCCCACTTTGTCGGAAAGTTGACATGATAGAGCGTCCAAAAGTTGACTTTTGGAGGGCTTTGGGTCGGAAAAAGTGGAAAGAATGTGTTGAAGAAGCGTGAAAGCGTGTTTTTCGTTGAGTCCTCGAAGCAGAAGGTGTTGAAAGAGCTGGGAGACAGGTTCATGGCCTTGAAGGCGCAGGAAGGTGTCTTTGGCGGAGATGAGTAAGGACAAAAGGCCGCGAATGTCTTCCAGTTGCTCATGAAGGATGGTGTCTTGAGGGGGCGTAGGCGTTTCTCTCGTCGCCTGATCCTTTTTCAGGTCCTTTGGAAGGGTTCGGTCCACGGCGGCCGTGATCTCGATACACGATTTGCCTTCCGTATCCTTAAACTTTCGGTTGCCCAGAAGAATGGCTTCCGGACCCAATTCTTTACGAACCAGTTCCAAGGCCTGTTGCATGGTGGGGGCGGTAAAGGTCTTAACCTGCATGGGAGCCTCGAATCATGCCCACGGACTGAATTTCCGACAAATTGCTCAATTCGCTGTGACTGATCACCACCACTTCAGGCAAGAACCGTTCCAAAAGTTTCTTAAGGTGCCGTCGTAGCATGGGGGTTGTGAGGATCACGGGATGATGGCCTGCGTTGGCGGCCCGTTGGACTTCCGTGGTGGTGGATTGAATGATCTTGTTGAGAAACTCAGGATCCATGGTCAAGAAGGACCCGTGTTCCGTTTTCTGAATACTTTGGGCCAGTTTTTCTTCCAGGTGTGGATGTAGGGTGAGGACATGGAGTCTTCCGTCCTTTTCATAGGGTCGGGTGATCGTGCGGGCGAGAGCTTGACGGACGTATTCGGTGAGAATCTCGGGATCCTTGGTCACCGGCCCATAGTCGGCCAGGGTTTCGCAGATGGTTTGCAGGTCACGAATGGAGACCTTTTCTCGAACCAGGTTTTGAAGCACTTTTTGAATGACGCCGAGCGGCAGCGGATTGGGTGTCAATTCTTCGATCAGCTTGGGTTGGGATTGAGCGACCATATCCAGAAGCTTTTGGACTGTTTGACGTGTAAGAAATTCATCCGCATGCTTCTTGAAAAGCTCCGTCAAATGGGTGGCGACCACCGTCGAAAGATCGATCAAGGTGTAGCCTGCCCGTGCAGCGGCTTCTTTGTTTCGATCGGCCACCCAGAGAGCCGGCAGGCCAAAGGCTGGGTCCTTGGTGGGGATGCCGTCCACGGCGGGATGGCCATCGGAGGTGGGCAAGGCCAGCTGATGGCCCAGCATGAGTTCCGCTCGAGCGATAGGGTTTCCTTTAAGCAGGAGTCGATATTCGGACGGTTTCAGGTGCAGGTTGTCACGCACGTGCAGAGACGGCACCACGATACCGTATTCCAAGGCCAGCTGCTGGCGAATGGAACGAATACGCCCTAGAAGATCCGAAGGGTGTTCTCCGTCCACCAAAGGAATCAGCCCGTAGCCCACTTCCAGTTCCAAAAGATCCAAGGGAGGAGGGAGTGCCGAAGCGGCTTTTTCCTCCTTTTTCTTGGCAGCTTCCACCTGCTTTTCTTGCATGGCTTTGACCTTGCGCTGCTGCGTCTTTTGGTAAGACAAGCCCAGAAGTCCACCGCCCACAAGGACCAAGGGCACAAAGGGAAAGCCGGGTACGAGAGCCAGAGCGCAGAGCAAACCGCCTGTGATTCCTAATGGTTTGGGACTCAAGGCCAGCTGGCTTTTAAAGGCTTCCCCCATCCCTTGATCCAATTCGGCTCGACTGACCAACACACCGGCTGCAGTGGAAATGATCAAAGCAGGAATTTGGGAGACCAGCCCGTCACCGACGGTTAGAAGCGTATAATTCTTGAGGGCTTCCACCAGATCCATGCCACGCTGCAACACCCCGATGGCGAACCCTCCAAGGATGTTGATCAGGGTGATCAAAATGCCGGCGATGGCATCCCCTCGAACGAACTTGCTGGCGCCGTCCATACTTCCGTAAAAATCCGCTTCCCGCATGATTTCCAGGCGCCGTTCTCGAGCCTTTTTTTCATCGATGAGACCAGCATTGAGATCGGCGTCGATGCTCATTTGTTTGCCGGGCATGGCATCCAGGGTGAATCGAGCGGCCACTTCGGAGATACGTTCCGTGCCTTTAGTGATGACCACGAAATTGACGATGACCAAGATGATGAAAATCACCAATCCGATGACGTAGTTACCTCCCACCACGAACTGCCCGAAAGCTTGAATGATATGACCGGCGGCGTCGGTTCCTTGGTCTCCTTTCAGGAGAATGAGGCGGGTGCTGGCCACGTTCAGGGCGAGTCGAAACAAAGTGGTGATGAGCAACAGGGTGGGAAAGATGCCGAAATCCAGAGGACGGGCCGTGTAAATGGTGGTGAGCAGGATAAGGATACCGAAGGAGATATTGATCGCCAAAAGAACATCCATGACACGGCCGGGAACAGGCAAAAGCATGACCGCCAGCACGGCCACAACTCCGACACCCAGGGCGGCGTCGGCATCACTGAAGCTTTTCAAATTCCAGCGCATGCGGGACACTGCGGACGATGTGGAGTTCGGCATGGTTCCATCCTATGATCTTTGACGACGTTGTTGATAAACATACGCCAAAACCTTGGCCACGGCCCGGTACAAGGTTTCGGGAATGACCTGATCCAGCTTCACTTGATGATACAAGGCGCGTGCCAGAGGCGGGTTCTGGACCACCGGCACTCTGTGCTCGCGAGCGATGCGCACGATGTTTTGAGCGATCAGGTTCATTCCTTTGGCGACCACCTTGGGAGCTTCGAGCCCTTCTTGGTAGAAAAGGGCGACGGCGTAATGGGTCGGGTTGGTGATCACCACGGTCGCTTTGGGGACCTTGGACATCATGCGCTGACGTGCCAGGGTTCTTTGAATGGAACGAATGCGCGACTTGATCTGAGGATTCCCTTCCGCCTGTTTGTGTTCTTCTTTGACTTCCTGCTTGGTCATCATGAGGTCCTTGGTGTACTGCCAACGTTGGTAGGCAAAATCCAACACCGCCAGGACCAAGAAAAACACACCGGCTTTCCACAGGAACCGAAGCATGATGCGGCCCGTTTCTCGACTCATGCTGAAAAGATCCATGTGCACCAGGGTTCCAAAGGAAAGCCGTTCGCTTTCCATGACCGTGTAGAGCACAACACTGACCACCAGAATCTTGAACAACGATTTGGCGGTTTCCATGAGCATGCGCAGCTGAAAGAACCGTTTCAGCCCGTTGAGGGGATTCAACTTGGAAAGCTTGGGTTCCAAAGCTTTGGGCGCAAAAAGGAAACCCTTGAGCTGCCATAGCTGAACAAGGATCGCGGTCAGTAAAACCGCGAAAATCACCGGGCCGGCCATGCGAAGAAAAATAACAAAGATGCGGATCATCAGGGATGCATCACTACTCCACGCCTCCGGGCTGAAAAGCCCTTGACCCCACAGACTGTCTAAAAGTTCTCGAAAATACAGCGGAAAATCTTTCATCTGAAGGATCGAGGTGAAACATCCCACACCGAGCACCGTCAAGGCCGTCAGTTCTGGACTCTTGGGAACGTTGCCTTTGCGACGGGCTTCCGCCAAGCGCTTACCGGTAGGTTTTTCGGTCCGTTCTTGAGCTCCGGCCATAGACACACCCGCCCATGGAAGTAGGAAAAATTCTGACGCCCTGAAGGTCAATGAATCGACGTTTTCAAGATAGCCCGACGGCTCGAAAGAACTTGAGCAGCAGGGTCAGAGTGTCTGCCATGCTTGCAGCCCATTCCGGAAGGGAGAGGAGGGCAAAGAAGATGCCAACTCCTATGGTAATGGGAAAGCTCACCATAAGGATATGGATCTGAGGAGAAAATTTGACCATGACAGCGAAACCGGCCTGAAGCACCAGTTGCGCGGCCATGATAGGGGCGGCGATTTTAAGGGCGATGAGAAACAAGCGTCCCGAAAGCAGGATTGTATTGTGCAGAACGTTTTGGGTGAGCAGGAAGCTCCCTACGGGCACGGTCTGAAAGCTTTCGATGAAGGTTCGAAGCACCACCAGATGTCCCTCAATGGCAAAGAAAAAAAGGGTGGCCAGGATCTGCAGCCATTGGCTGAGCAAGACATCCTGGTTTCCGGTGTGCGGATCGATCACTTCCGACAATCCTAAGCCCATTTGAATGGAGATGATTTGACCGGCCATATGAAAGGCAGCGTAGATGATGTTCATGGAAAGGGCGAAAAGGGTCGCGTAGATCAGTTCAGTGAGGATCATGCCCATAAGAGGGAGAGGTTCCAAGGGAAGAGGTGGCACGTTGGTGGCGCTCAGAGGCGTCACGATAAGAGCCAGGGCCCAGACCGACCATGCCTTGACGGCAGCGGGGACCTGACGTGTGCGAAAAACGGGAAGCAGAAACAGCACAAGGCTAAGACGCAGAAAGACGCTTAAAAAAATGCGGACGCTTAGAGGGTCAATGAAAAGGGAAACCATCGTTTTTCATGATCGTCATGAAATCGTCTCTACGTCAGCGAATCCAGTAAGGCATATTTTCCAAAAGGGAGCGGGCGAAAGAAATCATGCGGCCTGTCATCCATGAACCAAAGAACAGTAAGGAAAGAAAGGTTATGATGATCTTGGGTACAAAAGTCAGGGTCATTTCCTGAATCTGGGTGACCGCCTGAAACAAACTGATCAGAACACCGACCACCAGGCTGGTCAGCAACACGGGCAGACTGACCATCAGCATAGTTTCCAGAGCTTGTCGTGCGAGGCCGATAACGAATTCTTGCGTCATGATTCATAGTCCTTCAGGAAAAGCTTTTCACCAGCGAACCGATGAGAAGATTCCATCCGTCCACCAGCACGAAGAGCATCAACTTAAAGGGAAGCGAAATCATCACCGGAGGAAGCATCATCATGCCCATGGACAACAGCACGCTGGCCACCACCATGTCCAAGACCAGAAAAGGAATGTAGAGCAAGAAACCGATTTGAAACGCTGTTTTCAGTTCGCTGATAACGAAAGCCGGCACCACTGCCGATAAAGGTACATCCTCCGGGTTTTGGGGTTTTTCCTGTTGTGTCAAGGACACAAAGAGTTTCAGATCCTTGAGGCGTGTTTGTTTCATCATGAAAGCCTTCAGCGGTTCTACAGCCCTTTGCAGAAAGGTGTTTCCATCAATGGCCTGGTTTTGAAGAGGAATCACGGCTTTCTGATGAATTTCCTGCCACACCGGCCACATGATGGAGATGGTTAAAAAGAGGGCCAGTCCCACGATCACCTGGTTCGGCGGGGATTGTTGCGTGCCCAGAGCTGTCCTCAGGAAAGCCAGAACCACCGCCAGACGTGTAAAGCACGTCATGAGCAGAAGAATGGATGGAGCGACGGAGATGACCGTGAGCACGAAAACAATCTTCAGAAGATTGGATACCTGTTCCGGGGCCGAAGGCTCATCCCAATGCAGTCGAAAAGCAGGAAGGTTAAGATCGGCGCTCCACGCTTCTTGGGAAAGCCCTAAGATCCCCGTCATCATGCCTAGAAAGATGGTAAGGATCAGGAAAGCCTTTGAGTGCTTCATCGAACCTCGTCCTTGACCGAAGGTATTTTCGTCGTCGGTGTCTCCTCAAGGCCTACCGCGGTGAGATAGGTGAGCCCCTGAGGGGATAAACCCAGGAGCAACGTTTCTTCGGCGACACGTACAAGCAGCAGGGAATGCTTCGGTCCCAGGTAACGGCGTTCCAGAATGTGAATTCTCCCTGTGCTGGATCCCCTGATGAACTTTTGACCCCAGCGTCGAAGGGCGTACAGTCCTCCCAGGAGCAGCCCCAAGACCAGCACAAGGCCTCCCAGGGTTTTAAGGATTTCCATGGGGAATTCCATCTCTTTAACCCAGCTGTTTGACGCGTTCCATGGGGCTTACAATGTCCGTGATGCGGACACCAAACTTTTCATTGACGACGACGGCTTCCCCTCGAGCCACCAGTCGATTGTTGACCAGAATTTCCAAAGGCTCCCCGGCGAATTTGTTCAATTCCACCACGGATCCTTGACCCAATTGCAACAGGTCGTTAATGAGCATCTTGGCTCGGCCCAATTCCACGGAGACTTCCAAAGGAAGATCCAGAATGAATTCCAGGTCTCGAATGTCTTTCTTAAGCCCCGCTTCTTCGTTTTCCGACTCTTCGGTGTTCCTTGGACCCACGGAAGCCTGGGTCACTCGAGGAGCTTCCATGGGATCCAACTGAATGGATTCTTTGACGATGTTTTGATCGGCCATCAGCACCACTCCCTTTCATGAACCCTTATTCGCGAATCGATGTGATGAAATCGACGATTTTCACGGCATGATTGCCTTTGTGAACTCCGGGATAGGCTTTGTACTTGGGCACCTTTTCCACACTGACGGTCAAAGGATGACTCACGTCTTGGTCCAAAACGATAATGTCACCTTTTTCCAGTCTTAAAAGATCCTGACCTTTGATTTCCGTGCGTCCGAGATGCACACACAGTTGTACAGGGATTTCTCGAAGCCGCCGAATGAAGCGTCGAGTCCAGGAATAATCCACTTCCAATTGATCACTTTGGTAACTGGCGGAAAGCTTGGACCTTATGGGCTCAATGGTTGAATAGGGCAGACACAAAATGATCTTGCCCATCAAGCTGTCCATTTCCAGTTCGTAGTGAACCACGATCACCAGTTCCGTCGGCGGTACGATGGTGGCGAACTGAGGGTTGACTTCCGAGCGCACAAATTTGAAGGAAACGGGTGTTACCGGATTCCATGCCTGTTCCAGATCCTTCAGGGCCATACGGACCACTTTGTTGATGACCCGGTTTTCGATGGAAGTGAAATCACGACCCTCGATCTTGAAACTGCTGCGACCCGAACCCCCGAAAAAACAATCCACCAGATTGAAAATTAAACGACTTTCCACCACCAAAAGCACATGGCCTCGAAAAGGTTCCATCTTAAGCACATGCAAACTGGTAGGTACCGGCAGGGTTCGAGTGAAATCCCCGAATTTGATCATCTCCTTTTGAGTCACCGTGATGTCCACCACTTTACGCAAGGCTCCGGAAAGTGTGACGCGATGGACGCGGGCAAACCGATCATTGATGATTTCCAAAGTCGGCATACGACCGCGTATGATGCGGTCCTGGCTGGTGAGATCGTACGGCCGAATACCGCTCTGCTCTTCGGCGGCGGCCGCTGCCGACTCCGTTTCGATCTCTCCGTCACTCAGCCCTTTGAGCAGGGCATCCACTTCATCTTGAGAAAGGACTTGTTCCATGGTCCCATCTCGCCTCTATTGCACCAAGAACTCGGTGAAATAGATATCCTGAACCGTGCCTTGTTTCAGAGCTCGATTCAGATTGGCCATCAAGGTTTTCTTCAGTGCCAGTTTTCCGGAAAGACTTGAAATGTCGTCGTATTCTTTGCTGGAAAGAAGCAACAGCACGGAATCCCTCAGTTCCCCGATGCGATTGTCGATTTCTTGCGAGACTGCTTCATTGCTAAGGCTCAGCTGCATGGTCACCTTGAGGTACCGTTCCCCGCCAGGGTCAGCCAGATTGACCAGAAAGGTCTCCAGGTTTTTCACCACCGGCTTCGCTACGGAAGCTTTCGTTTCTGCGGGTTTGGCTTCGGCAGTGTCAGGGGCAGTTGACCCGGCAAAAAATTTCTTGTAGGCAAAAAAGCCACCGCCTCCCAAAACAGCCAGTCCAAGAACAAGGATAAGAATCTTGAGGATCGGGGACTTCTTTTTGGGTTGTTCGTCGGCGGCGGGAGCCGTTTCATCCTTGCCTTTTTTCTTGGGCGCCATGATGTCACTCCTTGGATCCTTCGAAACGTTTTACTCAAACCGGCTTGTTCGTGCGCTTGGAGCTACGAACGAATGCAGTTTTTGTTCAATCACTCTGGGGTTTTCTCCATTGGCCACACTCACAATGCCGCTGATAATCATTTCCTTCACCAGGGTTTCTTCCTGGCTTCGTTTCTTGAGTTTTCCCGCCATTGGAAGGCATACCAGGTTGGCCGCCACGGCGCCGTAAAAGGTGGTGAGCAGGGCCACGGCCATAGCCGGTCCAATGGTACTGGGATCATCCATGGTAGCCAGCATTTGCACGAGGCCGATCAGGGTGCCGATCATCCCCATGGCCGGAAAAAAGGTAGCCATGGTTGTCAAAATTTCGGCGCCGGACTTGTGCCGTTCTTCCAGATAAGAAATCTCGGTCTCCAGAATGTCTCTGATGGCATCCGGTTCCATGCCGTCGATAGTGAGTTGCAGGCCCTTGACAAGAAAAGGATCGCTTAAGTTAGGAACTTCCGATTCCAGAGCGAGAATCCCTTCACGACGCGATTTATTGGCAAACTCCACGAAACGATCCACCACCTCTTGAGTGCTCCATACCTTGGTGAAAAACACGTTTTTGACAACCTTCACAACACTCAGAACATCCGCAAGAGGGTAATTGATCATGGTGGCACCGAGGGTCCCTCCGAAAACGATCATGATGGAAGGAATGTTGATGAAAAGGCCGAGGCTTCCTCCCATCATGATGGAGATGACGACAAGAGCGAATGCGGAAACGATGCCGACAACCGTTGCAATGTCCATAAAGCTTCAAACCCCTTGTTCTTCAGACCCTTCGTCCATCCATCCTTTTTTCGCGGCCAAGACTCCGTCGGCGGCACCCGCCATGGTTTCCGATAGCAATCCCCGCGCCAGGAGACACTCAACGGAAAACCGCATCCTTTATCCGTAGCCTGGAGGATGACGATCAAAGAAGTGTCAAAATCATGACGATAAAGGAATGGAAGGCTTTGGTGGAGCTCTGCGTGGCGTCTTTGATGGTGCCTTGAAGGTAAGCAAACCCCGACAAAGCCAGGGTTTGCTTAAAGGGTTGAAGGTTTTAAGGGTTCACTAGCGCACCATGTTGACCGCGGTGTTCAGGAGTTCCGCGGATGTGGTGATGGTTTTGGAATTGGCGTTGTAGCTGGCCTGGTAGGTGATCATGTTCACCATTTCTTTGGCGATATCCACGTTGGATCCTTCAATGGTGGAGCTGAAAATGTTGCCGCGAATGCCATCATTGGCGACGCCATGGATGGGGAATTTGGATTCCGGTCCTTGTGTGAAAAGGTTATTGCCCTGCCGAATCAACCCGTTGTTGTTGGCAAATGTGGACACGCGAAGCTGTGCGTCCAAGACGGGTTGCGGATCGTTGGATGTGGCCATCCAATTTTCTTCGGTCCAATCTTCCCCGCTGGCAAGATCCGCGCTGACTTCGGCGATGGTGTAGTAGCCGGGTTGAGCATCGGGGCTGATGCCGTCCAAGTCAGCGGCGCCGTCCCCATCGAGGTCGGTTTCGGTCAGCGAAAATTCGGAAAGATTGATGGCGCCCACAAAGGCATCCATTTCACCGTCTCCATCGGTATCGGTATTGAACTGGAGATGAAACGAGTCATCTTCACCCAGTGTAAGCACCAGTTCTGTGCCGTCATTGAGCGTGATGGTAATGTCACTCGTTACGGGGTCCTTGATATAGATACTGCCATAGGCCTTTGGGGATTGGTTGGCGTTGGGAGCGTAGATCACCACCTGGGAAGGATCTGTAGGTGTGCCCCAGATCTGGCCGTTGCTATCCACGTAATAGTTGGCGAAACGTGGATCGCTAGGATTGTCCACCTTGATGGCGTTTCCGTCACGGTTCAGCACACGATAACCCAATTCATTGACCAGATACCCGTCTTTGTCCATATGAAAACTGCCGTCTCGAGTGTAGTAAACATTAGTTGTTCCCGGCACCTGCAGGCTGAAGAACCCTTCGCCGTTAATGGCGACGTCGGACCAGCGGGTGGTGCTGATAAGAGGCCCTTGTGCGAACTGGGTGACAATGCCCATAATGGCTGTTCCGGAACCTTCCCGGTCTGAATCTTGGGACAAGGTGGAATAGTACCCGGCCACAAGATCGCCGAAGCGTACACTGTTGCTCTTGAAGGCCGTGGTATTCACATTGGCGATGTTGTCGCTGACCACCGTCAAAGCGGTGGCACTGGCGTTGAGTCCGCTGACGCCGATGTTCATGGCTTGGCTGATTCCCATAACTGACCTCCTTATGAAAAACTTTTCGTTTCTTCGTGAAAACGACCTGGGTGTCGTCTATACCTTACGCAGAAATGTCCTGGGTTGTCTCTTGACTCCCCGGTGTGGTTTCAATGCTGGTGATAAAGCTTACCGGCACGCGAAGACCTCCTTGTTGTTCCAAGACCACGTAATTGACTCCTTCCTCCATAACGAATCCACACACTTGACCCAGGACCAAAGGCTGCACGGGAACAGATTCACCGGAAGAGCTTGTGGCTTTCACGGTGAAGGTATAGGTGCCGTTAGGGACCGACTTTCCTTGGTTGTCCTTGGCGTCCCAGGTAAATTCATGACGGCCGGCTTCAACGGATCCCAAAGAAAGGGTGCGCACCGTTTTCCCGGAACTGTCGGTGATGGTGACTTCCACTTGCGCCCCATTGCCCAAACTGAAACCGGCTCGGGAGACAGTGCCGTCTTTCAGTTGAAGACGGTTGTCCAGAGCCACCACGGTTTTTCCAAGCAGCTGCACGCCCATGGAGTTGTTGATGGAAATCAGATAGTTCTGTTGGGCTTGCAGCTGCGCATGGACCTGGGTGAGTTTTTCCACCGTGCTGAATTGGGCCAGTTGGGCGGCCATTTCGTAGGCGGCCATGGGGTTTGTGGGATCCTGATGCTGCAGCTGGGTTGTGAACAGCATCAAGAAAGCGTTCATGTCCGAGAGGTTTTTACCACCCAGTGTACTAGCCGCCGATGCGGCCAACGCGTCTTGTGTCAAGGCAGGCACTGATGCCACAGCCATCGTTTTCCTCCGTCACGCTTTAGACCCGCACGCTGAGAGTCCCGCCCAGGACAGAATCCAGCACGTGCAGTGTGTTCATGGTCTTATCGGGCTCCTCGCTTGAAGAAGCCTCCATTGGGGCTGGCAGAGTGTTCGGCAGCCAGTGGGCGCTTTGTTCGTGAGTCAAGGTGCCGTTCCCCTGGTGCACATCAACGGAAAAGTGGGTCAACTGAAGACCCTGCTTGGCAAGAACGTCTCGAAGTAATGCCGTATTACTGTGAAGAATGTGACGCACTTCAGGGTGCTCCGTTTGAACCAAAGCGCTCACTTGAGTCCCCTGGGTTTCAACCCTCAGAACCAGCCGGCCCAGGCTTTCAGGTTGCAGTTCCAGAGTCAAGACACTCTTGCCGCTACGGGAAAGGGCTGCCAATTTACGGCCGAGTTCATGAGGCCATTCGGGTTGAACAAGAGACAAAGTGGCTAGGTTTTCAACGGCCTTGTTTTGGGTTGTGGAGGATGCCGAGATACTGGCCATGGCTGGTCCCCATAAGGATTCGCGGGCTGAGGTGTTGACGAATCCATCTTGAGAAGGAGGCGGTTGATCGTTGAAAGAAGGAGAATCACCCGTCGAGGCATCCAGGGTGCTCGAATCCTTGCCTGTGACCACCAGCTTTGCCTGAAAAAGATCCTTGGCGGCATCTGTAAGCAAAGAGTCCGAAAAAGGGGAGGGGTCTTCCATGGATTCGCCCACATTTTCCGAAGAAATCAGAGAGCAGGCGGCAGGTTGGCTTCCCTGACGGTATGTTGTGGGGTCGAGTGTCATTCCAGCGAGTTCATCGCTGAAATCTTGTCCCTTAGCCTGAGAATCCTGGGAAGGAGAAAGGCTCGAGAACACCGAAGTATCTTCCATGATCGAAAATCCAGGTTCATGGAGAGCCTGTGGACTTGTTTGACCGAGCTCATTTGAAAAGATACCAGTCCACGATTGAGAAGCATTTTGGTGGAAAAACGCGAGATTGGTCTTTTGGGGGATTGCCGAAACTGAAGAAAAAAGCTGCGGAAAGTCGAGAGGGGAAGCATTCGTGTCACGCGTTTCCAGAATCTCAGCTTTTTGGGCCTGAAAGAATGCGGAGTCTTCGGAAGAGCTTGCATTCTCGGCAAGCCTTTCCTGTGTTTCATTTTCTTTCGGGGCAAGGGATACTTTGGAATCGGGTTCTGCAGATTCGCCTTGATGTTGGCCTGCATGCCAGACGCTGAACGGTGTGGCTTCACGTGGCCTTGCGAAATCTTCTTTAACCGCATCAACTATGCCCACAGGGCCGAAGGTATCAGCAGGTGTTGTGGCCTCGACGGTTTCGAAAGAAGCCGTGGCGCCGTTATGAGGGGCAGGAGAATCTGATGGAGCTTCCGCCGCCAGAAGATTTTTTAGTGTGTCTATGAGCTGGTAGCGGTCATAAGATGAAGACCCTTCCATCTCGTTCGGCTTGGATACGACCCGCTCCTTTGTGTCGGACCAGCGCAGAGCTTTCAGAAGCTTTTGAAACTCATCGAAAGAAAGCTGTTCCTGCCCAAGATCGGTCAAGGAATCTTTCTGGCTGCTTTGCAACATGGCGACAAATTCTTCGAGTGAAAGAGCTCCTTGATCGCCTGTAAGGGTCGCTGCTCTTTTGGTTTGATCCGCGCTTACCTGAAAGAGGGCAAGAATTTCCTGCACCAAGAGAGGATCCGCGATTTCCATGTGAGGCTTTTCACCAGTTTGACCTCCGAGGACTTTTTGAGAACTTCTCGGAAGCTCTCGCTTCAAAATGGAAAGGCTTTCCGAAGTCTCATGAGTATTTGCGGCAGGTTGTTTCGTTTGAGAAAATCCCCCAAGAAGAAGCCGGCTTTGTTGTTGCACTTCCGCAGCGAACACGGAAGATTCCACGGAGCGACTCAGCCTTTGCCTCTCCTTGCATACAAAGCGACTGACAAGTTCAGCGCGGCCGACGGAAAGTCCTTTCATGAAAACCCCTTTTCTTCGTGAACCAGAGGTAAGCGTTTCCGACTCGTACCGCAGACCTTTTTGAGCAAGCCAAATGCCAGCCCAAAGTGAAATCATGAGAGTGTGTGTCTTCAATAACTTAGGTGTTTAAGGGTGGTGTTTCGGATGGAGGGAAAGGGGAAATTTTTTCTCCATGTCCTGCAAGAGTTACCAAGCCTAGCGTTCGAAGCGAAGTCAGCGTTCGGGCAACCGCACCTTCCGGTCTCAAACCTTTCGGTTCATGATCTTCGAAAAACGAAAGGAGGCTATCCATGAACCAAAAAGACGGCAAGCACCAGAGCAAACATCTGGAAGAGTGGCGTGCCCGGATTGCGTCATGGCAAGCCGGCGGCCTCAGTCAGCCGACTTTTTGCCGAAAGCAGGGTTTGACAAAGATCCGCTTTCGCACCGTAAAATAACGAATCAAGGAATCGCAACGGACTCTGCCGTTGGCGGAAGTGGCCGGAGTCATGGTTATGGGAAACAGCACACCCGCTCTCCCAATAACCCTGTAGGGCGGATGAAGGCGAAGCCGGAATCCGCCATCAACCAGAAAGAATCGAAATGCCCCCACATCCTCCCATCCGGAGCCTAAGTTCTCGTTTATTTCAAGTCCTTTTACGGTTACTGGAAAGACACCCATGATGCTCGGGACGATGGTTCTCGCGGGATACGTTTCCGGTCCGACACCCCATGGGTCCCGCAACCTCGAGGCCGCTATGCCGTTCTAAGTATGGCGGCGGATTTCGCTTCACCGGGGATGACGGCGGAGTCCGGCTTCGCCTCCATCCGCCCTACGGTGGGCGCTTGTCAGGAGAAGGGGTGGGTGCTAGAGTTCCAATGAAAGACGCCAAAAGAAGGAGCCCTGCCTATGAACCTCGCCGGGTCGTCTTTGAGCGAAAGGGAAGTGAAAGACTGGATCACGCAAAGCGTGGAACACCTTTTTCGAGAGAAAGCGAAAGAGGTTTTATCGGAAACGCTTGCCGCCTTTGTGAGGGACAACGAACAGCGCGCCCGCGAACTTTCCCTGATGGAAAGGGTGGTTCGGGTTGAGGAAGAGCTGCGAGCCCTCAGGGAAATCCAGAATGCCCATTTCCAGGCTTCCGAAAAGCGCTTTGAGGCGCTCCAGCGTGAAATGAATGCCCGTTTTGAAGCGCTGCAGCGTGAGATGATGGCCCGATTTGAGGCTGTCGACAAGCGTTTTGAAGCCATGGACAAGCGCTTCGAAGCCATGGAAAAGCGCTTTGAGGCGTTGCAACGTGAAATGATCGCTCGATTTGAAGCTGTCGACAAACGCTTTGAAGCATTGGTGCGTGAAACCAATGCCCGCTTTGAGGCTGTGGATAAACGATTTGAGGCTATGGACAAGCGGTTTACCCAGCTGCAATGGATCATTGGCTTGGGTTTCAGCCTTATGGCGGCGCTCATGGGGACGCTGCGCCTTTTCGGGTAAACGCCAGGTGTGTTGTTTCACTACACAGACGCAGAAGGTTGCGCCGAAGGCGCCGGCTCGTGGGCTGTGGCGGCGTCTCAGCGCCACATCCCACAGTTCGGGGGGCACGCCTCGGCGTGCACCCCGCCTCTGTGTCCTCTGCGTCTCTGTGGTGCCATTCCTTCAAAGCCACACGGCCTCTCATTCCCAACCCCTTCTCTTGGACGCCATCTACCACCAACCTCAGGCTACCAGCATGGGACGCCGCCGGCGAATCAGGGATGGCGGCGGATTTCGCTTCGGTGGGCATCACGGGGGTGGGTGACGGCGGATTCCGCTTCGCTTCATCCGCCCTACGGTGGGTGACTTCTGGCCGATTGGGGGAGGGTGCCATTCCCCGAACGATTACGAAGCGAAACTCGGCGGGACGCATAAGGAAAATGGGCTAAAGGGTTCTCAACGACCTGTGAGGGCTCTGGAGAGTTTGGCGGCCTTTTTGGTTTCCATGGAAGCAAGGATTTTGGCCACCTGATCCGGGCTCATGAGGCTGATGACCTTGACCGCAAGGGGTTCATCCAAGGTTTCCAGAAGTTGGCTGGCTTCCTTGGGCTTCATGTTCCCGTAGATTTTCGCCAAAGCTTGAACCTGAGCGTTTCGAGCCTGTTCGCGTTCTTCTCGAAACGCTTGAATTTCTTGTTGAGCCTGTTTGATTTTGTCTTGGATGGCGATGAGTTCTTTCAGGCGGTTTTCTATTTCCTGCTCCATTTCCTGAAGGCGGGCTTCCCTTTCTTTCAGTTCCATTTCCTTGGTTTCAAGGGCTTTTTTTTGCTCTCGAATGGCAGCCCATGTTTCTGGACTCACAAAGTTTTCTTCGGAAGACTTGCGGGACGATTCCGCCGCAGCTTCCATGGTTCCGGAAGCTGTTTTATGAGGTGCCGCCTGAGCGGTCTCTTGAGCGTGGACTTCCGCCACGCTGATGGAAGGCGAAGCCTTCGCAAAAACAAAAGGACGATCAGGAAAAAGCCGAAGCGCTGTGACACCCAATTTTCCTGCGGACAAAAGAACAACCAGGACAAAAAGCACCGGAAACCACGAACGTCTTGCACGAGCCTTTTCCGAAGAGGGTTCTTGACTAGGGCAAGTCTTCCCTGCAGGTGTCGACATCTGTTCGCGCCCCGACTTCGTCAAGCTTTTTTTGTTCTCGCTTTTTTTGATCTCTTCGGAACTTTTCATAATCGACCTCTTGAAGCCGTTCCAACTTCTTGACCTCTCGGTCCCTTTCCACAAGTCGCTTTTGCTTTTCCTGAACCAGTTGCCAGGCACGGTCCCTGGCTGTCTTAAGCTTTAGCAACCGCTGTTCCAAATCCAAGAGGTAGCGTTCAAAAGCTAAATGTTCCCCCAAAGGCAGACCTTCGCGGGTACGCTGGTGCCAACGGAGCCGACAGTTTTCCAAAGTTTTTTCGGTGCTTGCCAGGATCTTTTCAACTTCGGTGGCCTGTTCCACGGCACGGGCTAAATCCACCTGGGCTTCTCGAAGCTGTTGCCGACGATGTTCCAGAAGCTTGGAGAATCGGTAAACGAAGCCCACGGGTGCTCTTCCTGGCTAGGCTTCAAAAAGGTTACGCAGCGCCTGATGAGCTTCCTCGACGGTGCAGCGTTGGGCCACAGGTTGTCTAAGATAGTCGTTGAGTTTATCGATCATCTGAATGGCGTAGTCCGTCGGTGGATGGCTTCCTCGCACATAAGCCCCGATTTGAATCATGTCTTCGCTTCGTTTGTAATCCGCCAAAATCTCGATAAAACGCGTGGCCAAAGTCTTGATTTCGGCATCCAGAATGCGATCCGTCAAACGGCTGACGCTTTTTAAGGGATTGATGGCCGGGTAATGGCGGCGATGCGCCAAATCTCTGTCCAGGACGATATGACCGTCCAGAATGGAACGAACCGTGTCGGCGATGGGATCATCCAGGTCGTCTCCTTCCACAAGCACCGTATAGATTCCGGTAATGGTGGCTTTTTCAAAACTTCCGGCCCGTTCCAGAAGTTGAGGTAAGAGCCCGAAAACACTTGGAGGGTAGCCTTTAGTGGCGGGAGGTTCTCCGGCGGCCAAACCGATTTCCCTTGCCGCCATGGCGAACCGGGTCACGGAATCCATCATGAAAAGCACGTCCATTCCTTGATCACGAAAAAATTCCGCAACCGCACATGCCACGTAGGCGGCTCGAACCCTCAAAGTGGCCGGTTGGTCCGATGTGGCGACAACCACCACGGAACGACGTCGCCCCTCTTCACCCAGTTCGCTGTCCAGAAACTCGTTGACCTCACGGCCCCGTTCCCCGATGAGAGCGATCACATTGACGGGGGCCGAGGTGTAGCGGGCCATCATGCCGAGCAAGGTGCTTTTCCCGACACCTGATCCGGCAAAAATGCCCATGCGCTGTCCTTTGCCGATGGGAAGAAGGCCGTTGATGGCACGAATTCCCACATCCAGCTGTTGCGAGATGATGGGGCGGGTGAGGGGATTTGGCGTGCTGGGACGTAAAGGATAAAGCACGGTGTCCGCAATGGGACCGGCATTGTCCAAAGGCTGTCCCATGCCGTCAATGACCCGTCCCAGCATCTGAAGGGAAACAGGGCAGGAAGAAAATTTGGCTTCCACAGTGACTCTGTCTCCGGGAGCCAGATTTCGCAGCGGGGATAAGGGACTCAGTTTCAGGCGCCGTCCCACAAATCCCACGGTTTCGGCCATGACGGTTTCGCAACTTTCTTTGGGGTAAATCCGACAGATATCTCCCACCGTGGCTTCAAGCCCCACCACTTCGATAAGATTTCCCACTAAAGCGGACACCTTGCCGTAGGTTTTCCAACGGGGTGCTCGAGGCACTCGTGAGAGGACGCCTTCAAGGCTCAGAGGATCCATTTCCTTTTGGCATGATGCCGCATCAGGAGTCATGGGCGAAGAGGACCTCCCGAAGATTTTCCAGACGTGTTTCAAGCAAGGCATCGATTTCCTGGGTGGCACTTTCAACACGGCAGCCCCCTCGACTCATGGTGGGATCTACTGTGACACGAATCAAACCATGACCGTCGGAAGGCGTGGCAAGCCATCGTGCCAAAACTCCTTGCTTTTGCAAAAGATCTCGATCCTTGGGATGGAGCACGACGGTGACTGTTTGCGATTGATCCATGTGTTCAAGAATGAGGTCCACCAGGTTTTCCACTACCGAAGGGTTGATGGAAACGGCGGCTGTTAAAAGATGCCGGCTGATAGTCAAGGCCGCTTCAAGCAACCAGGTGCGGTAGTAACGCATGACTTCCTTAGGTGTTTCTTCCAAGGAAGCCGCCAGAATCTCCAGCCGTTCCCGCACCTTTTGAATACTGCTGGCCCCAAAGGCATAGCCGTCCTTTTGACCCTGTTCATAACCCTTTTGGTAGGCTTCCCTTTCCAGTTCCTCTGCGCGTCTTTCCGCTTCGAGCAGACGTTGTCGAATCAATGCCTCCAATTCATTCAAGGGGTCAGGGTCATTCGGTGTTGTTGGTGTTTCCGAAGGCGGAGAGGTCTCGAAAGACATCGAAGAGGGATCCCGAGAAAGCTCAGTATCAAGGGCTTCAAAGGCAAAACGGGACACATGGGCAGAGCCGGTTCCCTTGAGCACTTTAAACGAGGGCATCGCCGCCGTCTCCTCTGGCCAGAATCAGTCGACCTTCTTTTTCCAGTTTTCGAGCCACATTGAGGACGTTGCGCTGTGCCGCTTCCACGTCGCTGAGCCGTACCGGGCCCATGACCTCCATGTCTTCCAGAAGCATTTGGGCGGCTCTTTGAGACAGATTCTTGAGGATCTTCTGTTTGACTTCTTCGGAGGCTGTCTTGAGAGCCAAGGTGAGGTCCTCGTTGGTGATCTCTTTGAGCAGTTCGCGGATTCCCTGATCGTTTACATTGACCAGATCATCAAAGACGAACATGAGGTTTCGAACACTATCCGCCAGTTCCGCATCGTAGTCTTCCAGGGCTTGAAGAATACTGTCGCTGGTGCGACGATCGCAGCGGTTGAGCAATTCCGCCACCGTTTGCACACCACCCACTACCTTGTAGCCCTCATCGGACATGGACAGGAGTTCCTTTTCCAAGACTTCGTCCACTTCACGCAGTAAATCCGGAGGGACCGTCTCCAAAGTGGCAATGCGGTTGGTGACTTCGAACTGAAGGTTTTCCGGCAGAAGTGAGAGAACCTCACTGGCCTTTTCGTGTTCGAGGTGGACCAAGATAATGGCGATGGTTTGCGGATGTTCGTTCTTGATGAAGTTGGCGAGCACTCGTGCATCCACATCTTGCAGGTTCTTGAAGGGTATTTTCTGGTTTTCTTCTTCAATGCGGCTCAAAACCGCTCCGGCTTCTTCAGGAGGCAGCACGGCAGGAAGGAGTTTTTTAAGAAGCACCGTGCCGGGAATCTGAATGGCCTGTTCTTTTTCCATGTGCTGGAGGAACTCTTTGAGCAGTTCATCGACGGTTTCTCTGGCCAAATTTTCCATACGGGCGATTTGGGAACCGAGTTTTTGAATTTCCTGAGCGGTGAGGTTTTTAAGGATTTGAGCGGACCCGGCTTCTCCCAGGGCAAGAAGCACAGCAGCCGCTTTCTGCACACCCGTTAGTTTGGCCATGACCTAAACCTCCTCACGCATCCACGCTCGAATGACCTGAGCTGCCTGCACAGGGTTTTCCTGAACCAGGCTGATCACCTGATCGCGTAAAGAAAGAGCTTGAGGGCTTTCGAGGAGTTCTTCCGTCGCCCCTTCGGGAAGGGCGGCGGGCAATTGGGCCGCCGTCGTCTGTTCCCCCATTTTTTGAAAGCGTTTCATGAAGGGGCGAACCACAAAGACGAAAACCAGGACCGTCAGCAGCACATTGAAGAGAAGCTGTTGATGCTTTTTCAGCAATGCCAGGTACCTGTTTTCCATGGGAAGCTGAGCGACGTCCAGCGGGTCTGCGGCAAAAGCCACATTAGAGACTGTTACCTGATCTCCGCGAGCTTCATCAAAGCCCACAGCCTTTTTGACCAAATCTTCCAAGCTTTTCATTTCTTGAGGGGTTCGGCCTACAAAAACCCTTTCAGAAACGCCGTTTTGGCCCGGTTGCATCTGATAAGGACCGTCGACGATCACTGCCACCGAAACCCTTTTGAGGGTTCCAGGGGCTCGAAGAATCTGACGGCTCACGCGATTGATCTCGTAATTGACGGTTTCCTTCTGACGGTTAAAACTCTTTTGCTGCTTGGATTCCTCCTCCAGTGCCTTACCTTCGATGTTGATTGGGGCGTCAGGATTGCCTCGTGCTTGCGGTGCCGTACCTTGAGAATTTTCCAAGGTTCTTTGTTGACTTCGGACCACGGCACTGTCCGGATCATAGATGTCTTCGGCAACCTGAATACGACTGAAATCCAGTTCTACGGAAACCTGCGCCGTGACCTTGTCTGCGCCGACGACTCGAGCCAGCATGCCCTCCACTTTGGACCGCAGGTCCTCTTCAAGCCGGTTCTTGATTTCCAGTTGCGCAGGGTTCATCTGTTGATCGTCCCCGGAACCTTCTTTGCGAAAGAACACCTTTCCATCAGTGCTCATGATGGTGACGTTTTCCGGATCCAGTCCCTTCACGGCGCTGGAAACCAGATGGGCGACGGCATGCAGCTGTTTGGTTCCCAGTTTGCTCCCGGGTTTGAGTTTCAAAAACACCGAAGCTCGAGGTGGTTTTTGATCTTCCTTAAAGAGAGCTTCTTCGGGCAAGGTTAGGTGCACTCGGCATTCCTGAACCTCTTCCATTTGCGCGATGGTTCGCCCCAGCTCCCCTTGCAGCGCTCTCTGATAGTTGATCTGCTGCACGAATTCAGTGCTTCCAAGACGTTGCTGATCGAAAATTTCAAAACCTATTCCGGAACCTTTGGGCAGCCCTTCCGAAGCCAGAAGCAGGCGGGTTTCATAGAGTTTTTCCTTGGGGACCGAGACGGCGTGGGATCCCGTGAGTTGGTATGGGATTTTCTTTTCTTTGAGCACATTGACGACGGAGGCCAAGTCCGTTTCTGACAAGTCGGACAACAAGGGCACATAGTCCACGCGGTTGATGGAGTAAGCCAAATAAAAAAGGCTTGCTGCAAGAAGCACCACCGAGCCGATGGAAAGAATTTTCTGAGGCAAAGAAAGGCTCGCAAAGCTTTCTCGAGCCTTGGTGAAAAGGAGCCGAAGTTTGTCCATGGATCAGGAGCCTCCTTTTCCCGGGGCTAAAATTGCATGCGCATGATTTCCTGATACGCTTCCAAGGCCTTGTCTCGAAACCGTACCAGCATTTTGAGACCGATTTCGGCTTCTTGAAGGGCGATCATGGCTTCATGAATGTTTTCCGCACCTTGCAGCGCGCCGCTTTTCATGGCTTCTTCAGCCTGGTTTTGAAGAGCGTTCACCTGTCCCACAGCGGTCTTGAGTTCTTCGGCAAAGGAAGCTTCTTGCGACGAAGGCTTTTTGCCGAGCTGGAACTCATCGGGTGTGCCGACCGGCTTCCAGGATTGTTCGATACGCATGAATCCCATCTCCTAGGGGGTTTTTAACGGCCCAGTTCCAGAGCACGGAGAGCCAATGTCTTGGCCGTGTTTAAGGCGGCCAGGTTGGCTTCATAGGAACGAGCCGCATTGAGCATGTTGGCCATTTCTTCCACGGGATTGACATTTGGCAGCCTCACCATCCCGTTGGCATCGGCATCCGGATGGTTTGGGTCATAGACCGTCCGGAAGTCCCGTCCGTCCGGAACCACAGCTGACACTTCCACCCGTTCCAATTCCCCTTCCATGGCTTCTCGAAGCATGGCATCAAAACTATCGTCCTGCGGGACACTTTCATAGATAAGGGTTCTGCGCCGGTACGGGGTTCCTTCGGGAGTGCGGGTTGTGTTGATATTGGCCAAATTGGCCGAAAGAACATTGATCCAGGCGCGATGAGCGCGAAGCCCCGAAGCGCTGATTCTCATGGAGGTTTCAAAGTCCATCAGCGTCCTCCTTCAATCGCTGTGCGCAACAGGTTGAACTTCTTGTTGAGCATGGTCAGCATGAACTGGTACTCGACACTGTTATGGGCCAGAAGCACCATTTCTGCGTCCAGGTCCACAGGCCCGGTTTCCACCAGTTCCGGTGTTTTCAGGATCTCTTCCACTGAGGTGGGATCCCTATGGCCTATAGAGGTTTTCACCAAGGAAAGCGCATCTTCTTCCATCGATTCCTTGAGAGCCTCCTCAAAGGAGAGGCGTTTGGCCACATAGCGAGGTGTGTTGATATTGGCCACATTGGCGGCCACCACCTTTTGGGTGAGGGCGTTAAGGTTGAGCCGATCCCTCATTAGGCTTACCGTTCGGTCAATGGGATGCGTCTCCGCCATGGCTTCCTCCTTTTTTGTTTCCATGAAATCCACAATCCAAGACTCAAGCAAGGCTCATACCAGGAATTCCACAGGACGCGTTTCCTTTGAATCTTGGGGAAGGATTTCGTTGATGCGAGGCAAAACGTGACTTCCCGCATGACTTTTCAAGGGACTCTTTCAAACTTTTAAGAATAGCTCAGTTTCTGACAAGCTTCACAACCATTGCTGTCAGACCGATGGTGGTGAACTTCCATGTGTCAAAAAAATGTCAGGGTGTGTCGTGAAGGTCTTGAGCGTATTCGTGGAGTTTGTTTCGCAGGGTGCGGACGCTGATTCCCAAAATTTCGGCTGCTCGAGTTCGGTTCCCGTCGGTGTTGGCCAAAGCTTTTTCGATCATGCGCCGTTCCATTTCCTCGAGGCTCATTAAAGGAAGGGAAACGTCATGATCGGTTTCCAGCGGGTCGAATTCCAGGTCTTCGGGTTCCAGGACGGGTTTGTCGGTCAGCAGCACGGATCTTTGCAGCACGTTTTCCAGTTCTCGAACGTTTCCGGGCCAGGAATATTCCTGAAGCTTTTTCAGGGCTTGAGGAGAGATCGTGATAGTGGAAACGCCATGCCCTTTTTTGAATTTGTGAAGGAAGTATTCCACTAAGACAGGAATATCGTCGAGACGTTCCCGCAGAGGAGGAATTTTCAAGGGGATCACGTTGAGCCGATAGTAGAGGTCTTTTCGAAACCTTTGTTCTCGCACCGCCGCCGCCACATCCACGTTGGTGGTCGTAACCACTCGCACGTCGACGGGAACGGGATAACGACCTCCAAGACGGTCCACTTCTCCTTCCTGAAGCACACGCAGAAGTTTGGCCTGCAGGTGGATAGGAATTTCCGTAATTTCGTCCAAAAGAAGGGTTCCCTGATGGGCCAGTTCAAATTTACCTTTCCGCAGCCGATTGGCTCCCGTAAAGGCTCCCTTTTCATAGCCGAAAAGTTCGCTTTCCAGTAGACTTTCAGGAAGGGCTGCACAGTTGACGGCCAAAAAAGGCCCACGCGCTCTTCGACTATGGCGGTGAATGAATCGAGCGAAAAGCTCCTTGCCCGTGCCGCTCTCTCCCTGAATGAAGACCGTGGCGTCACTGGTCGCCACCTTCATGGCGATGGTTTTCAACTTGAGCATGGTCGGATTGCGGGTGACGATGATGTCACCTGCATCCGTTGCATCCACCTGCCTGAAATTTTCGGCCTTTCGGCGTTCTTCAAGCCAGAGCAGAGTCTGCTCCACACGCTCATGGCTGACGGGAAGCACCCAAAAATCCTGAGCCCCCTGTTGCATGGCCTGCACGGCATCTTCCAGAGAAGGTTCAGGGCTGAGCACAATGACCGGAAAAGGATCGTCCAGGGACTGGATTTTTTCCAGAAAGCGCAGAGGATCCGTGTCCTGGCCGTTGAGGAGAACGAAGGCTGCCTGGGGAGGGTCTTCCTCCAGAAGAGCCAGGGCTTGAGTGAGGGTACGTACCGTCGTGCAGCGGTGTCCCAGGTTCTCCACTAGATGGCGCAAGGGATTAGTCAGTGCCTGCCGACTTTCCAAAAAGGCGACATGCATCGTCTTTAACTTTCCTTTACCACGATCTTCTCTCGAGCGATAGGAACCGTCATGAAGCGTTGGCATCCTTTTCCGGTGTCCAGGAATTCCATGGGCTCATCCTGAGGTAGTCAAGCTTTTGCTTTGCTGCCGTTTTCCACAGTTCCTTGGACGATTGCAGAAGGATGGAAAGCACCTTTTCCGCTTCTTCTCGCTTGCCCTGTTCAAGCAGAAGCGAACCCTTTTCATACATGAGCTGGTTTCGCAGATCTTCCGAGTGGACCTTATCGATCCCTTGGTCCAGAAGCTGAACGGCTTGATCGTACATGCGGTTTTTCTGGCGGTATCGGCTGGCTTTAAGGCTCAAGGCCACAAGCAACGAAGGGTCCTGCCAGTCCGTGCTACGAAAGCAGGGTTGAGCCCAGGACATGGCGGCTTCTTCTTTGCCGGTTTCAAACAAGCTCAAAGCGACCAAGGCTGCCGTTTCCACGGGGCATTGTTCCGGTCCACCGTGCCTTTTCGCAAAGGATTCTCCAACGCGAAGGACGGTCGAATAGTCCTTCATGGCAAAAGCAATACGGATCATGAGCTTTTCTTTGGCGTCCGCAAAAGCAGAGTCGGTCACACTGGAGACGATGGTATGAGCCTTTTCCAGGTTTCCCATATCGTAAGCCATGCGGGCCATCGCCAATCGCCATTGAGGCTTGGGATCTTTTTGAGCAAGGTTTTCATAAAGAGCCAATGCTTCCGGGCAAAGACCCAGGGACTCATAGGATTGCGCCACATAAGCCAGAGCCTCCTTAGCCTCTTCCTCTTGAAAGGCGAAAGGATCGTCCGTGTACAAGGCAATCACACCCTTGGCATCGCCGGCTTCAAAGCGTTTCTTCACAAGGGTATGCAGAACCTTTCGCCGAAGAAGACGTAAGTCGTCGTAGACGGGAGCCTTGTCTGAAGATTTCAAGACGGCATCGATCCGTTCCAGACATTTTTCATGTTGTCCCGTTAGAAATTCGCCGTAAGCCAGTTTAAACTGGATGAAATATTTCAGGGGTCCTGTGGTCTGTCGGGATTCCAAATCCTGATAGATTTTGAAAGCCTCTTCCTGCAGTTCGGGGCCCTGCGTTTCATAATATTCAGCCTTGCGAAGCCGACCGATGATGTCCCCTTCAGAGTCGGGGTAGTGGACTTGAATGTAGGCGTAAAGCTTATCCGCCTGAGTGCGGTTACCTTCGTGCAGGTAAGTTTCGGCAATGCGGGCCAAGGCGATGTCCTTGTCAGGAATATCGCCGGCCAGATTGATGTAGCGCATGAGGTAGTTACGACTGGCGGTGAGATCCTTGACGGCAAAGGCGGCTTCTCCCAAGGTTCGATAAATTTCCGGTTTTTGAAGGTATGCTTCGGGATGTTCCTCAAGAAGGCGTTGCAGGAGATTCAAGGCTTCACCTGCTTTTCCCGTCTGGACGTAAATCTGCGCCACACCCCACCGCGCGCGAAGCTTTTCAGGGGTTTTTAATGGAAATTTTTCAGCCTCCTGAAAAGCCTTGAGGGCTTCCAGAAAATTGTTTCGGCTTGCTTGCATTTCCCCCAGACGAATCCATGCCGGAGCGATGTTTGGGTCTTGAGGATGTTCGTTGAGGATTTTCTGGTAGAGGCGTTCCGCTTTTTTCACATCGCCGACTTTTTCCGAGATCTCAGCCATACGTAACAGAGCCGAAACACGCCGCGGGTGTTGCGGCTCCTTTTGCACAGCTTTCTGGTACGCGGCTAAGATCTGTTCGGCGGTTTCGGGAAGTTTGTCGCGCATTTCCTCATAAGTCATGTCGGCCAGATCGTGAAGGGTCTGAGGTTGTATGGGGCGAATGATTTTCGAGGCAGGCGACTTCATGATCTGCGAAGAGCCAAGCTCTGCCGTTGGCTGCACCGGAACCGACACTTCCTTTTCGGCTTGCGGTGCTAAAGGCTCTGAGCTGAACGAAAAAGACGCCGGTTTGCCCTTGGAATCCGATTCGTGTGAAAATGCCGATTCAGGAGTTTCGTGCCTTGAAGCCTTATGGTTTTGGGCAAAGACCATGGAAGAAACCCCGGGCAACCCGAAGTCGATCACCAAACGATAGCCGCGTGCAGCTCGAGAATTGTCTTCCATGGTAAAAATCTTGGCTTCCGAAAGCGGCTCTTTGAGGGAAATCTTCAAGACGGCTTCTTGGCCTTTGAGAATCCAGCGAAGCCTTTGAATTGTGCCTTGAGGTCCCTGGACAGGGAGCTTTTGTCCTTGAACTCTTTCCAGATTGTCAAAGGAGACACTCCATTCACGGGGTGAATCGCATGAAACCTTGGCGGGGAGATCCCCTTTACAGTCCAACACGAGCCGGGTGTGGGTTGAATGCAAGCCGACACGAAGACCGTGCACCATGGTGCCGCTCCACGCCGGGACCGCGAGATAGCCGGATAAAAAAAGAATCAGGGCGTATGCTGTGCTGCGTTGCATAAGACCGCGTCCTTTGAGGTTCACGAAGCTCCATGGCATGGATGAAAAGGGAACGATTCCCCAAAGCCCTTTTGATCCCTATTCGGATCCTTGGGCGTCGCTCCATCGCCCATGAATCGTTCAGCACTAGGATTTAGCAACCGTCATACCAGCAGGAAAAATGGAAGCCCGAAAGACAGATGGGGACAAATCTGGGACGGGAAAGCTTTCAGCAAACAAGAGAAAAAAGAGATAAAGTAGGCAGATGAGCGATAAGGACTTCGTCAAAGAATTGACGATATCTTTCCAAAAGGAGCCGGCGTGATGTCGAAAGAATTGACAGACACGCCGGCTTTCGGGAAAGGGAAAGGCGAAAAGGGTTGTCGAAGCCCGAGAGCTCCAGGGAATTAGCCGTAAAGGCCTTTGATGTTTCGGTGGAGTTCTCGAGTTTTTTCCATGCGGGCTCGGTCTCGGTCCAAAGCAATGGCGTCCAATTCTTGTTGCAGTGGAAGAAGTTGGGGATCATCGTAGGGTTTTCCCGCACGGTGCGCATCGATCATGGCTCGGTACAGAGCGATCATTCGGCTGATCAGACTGACGGCGTATTCTCGACCTTGCACCTTGAGTGTGGTCAGCCCCAGGTCCATGTAGTCCCAAAGTTCCTTACCGTTGATGGCGAAAGCCACGTTGGGATGGCGGCGAATGCGATCGTTGATGCTTTGAATTTCTTGGTCGCTTCGGCCTCGCTTTTTCAGCACCTTTTCTCTTTGTTCATCGGTCAGAAGACACAGACGAAAGCAGCTGCCGCTTCGGTCGGGCCAGCCTTCGTATTCCACGATTTCATTGCCGTCTTCATCGTAATAGATCTTCTTGATGTAGGAGTCGCTGATGAGCTCATGGAAACTGCAGTTTCCCACACCGCCCACGCAACGGTTGCCGTGGATCAGGACTTCCGTGCCCACACCTTCGGCATCTGCGTCCGCTTTGAAGCGGCGGAGTTTTTCCACGGTATTGATTTCCGTGCTGGCCACGATTTGATGCACGCCGTAGGCTTTGTACTGAGCGATCTGAGCGCGGGTTTGAATGTTGCAACCGACACTGGCGTGAATGACCAGCTGGGGAAAGTTTTCCGACACCATCTGCATCACGGCCGGGGTTTTCACAATGACCCCTTCGGCACCCCATGCGGCGTATTTGGCGATCTTTTTCAGGGCCAGCATGCGTTTGTCTTCGGGAATTTCCGCATTCAGAGCGACTCGAATCTTTCCCCCAAAAGGTTTCGCGACTTCGATAGCTTCCCGAATTTGGGAATCTTCCATTTCCCAAGCGCACTTGCGACGACTGAACCCTTTGGATCCCACATAGACCGCATCGGCACCGCTTTGCAACACACCTTCCACCATTTCAAGACTGCCACCCGGGGCGAGCAGTTCATTCATGGGGCGCCTCCTTTGATCTTTGGCTGCCGCTTCTACCAGCATGAAATGAATTTGACGTTTGCGCATGATCCTAATGAAATCATCTCTCAAAAGCAAGATCTAGAAGACATTCCGCAATGAACATTCTCTGGGCGTTGCCCTATCCGTTCATCCTACAATCCGTGGAGACGGATCAAGAAATCCGTCCTAAGCCTCGGAAAGGCTCTCCTCAGCCAACGACATCCGGACCCCCTTCGCACATCATCGGATTTCCCGCCAAATACTAGGAGGGGCGGACCGATGTGTCCGCCCCTAATCCCATCCGCAGGGATATTCCACCATGTGCTAGAAAGCTGTTCGAGAACGTGCAATACCAAGGCCCCTTGCCACTTCAAGGTAGGGGCGAGGCGGCGCCTCGCCCCTAGCATTAACCGCATGCAACGCAGGGGTCATTGTGCGTTCTTTGACAGGCTCCCAGGTCACACGCTCTTCCGCCCAACACACGGCTCCGTTCCATTCTCGGAAACCTTTTTGGAGCCGAGCGAAAAACCTTGGAGCTACAAGAGACTCATGGCATAAGAAAACGGAGTGTTCGGTGGCCATTGCGGGTTTTGAAGAACTCGTGATGCCATTGAGAAGGCAACCTCAATTTCGAAAACTTGGGAGGCCCCTATGAATAAACCCCATAGGAAAAAAACATGGTTTCCAGCCTTGACCTTACTGGTAGCCGCTTTGGTTTCCGTTGTGGTCGTTCCACCCGTAGAAGCCATGAGTGCTCCGGAATCTCTGGTGGAACGAGCCCGTGTCACCCTGGACAGTATGATTTCGGATCCCAATTTTTCCTGGCTCAAAAACTACCTTCAATACGCTCGAGGCGTCCTCATTATTCCCCAGTTTCTAAAAGGAGGCTTTATCATCGGAGGATCGGGAGGTTCCGGGGTATTTCTGGCACGGGAGCCCCAGACGGGCCGGTGGAGTGAACCGGTGTTCTACACTTTGGGAGGGGCAAGTGTCGGGTTGCAGATCGGAGCCAGCGCTGCGGAAGTGATTCTCATGGTACGTACCGACCGAGGTGTGGAAGCTTTTTACTCGTCGACTTTCAAGTTAGGCGCCGATGCGTCGGTGGCCGTAGGCCCCGTGGGCATGAGTATGGAAGGAGCCACACCTCATAACCTCAGTGCCGATATTTTATCTTTTGCCAAGGCCAAAGGACTCTATGCAGGAATGTCGCTGGAAGGATCTGTCCTGAAAGTTCGAAGCGATTGGAACCAACTCTACTACGGCCAGGCCGTCGGGCCCATGGACATCATCATTCGCAAAGCCGTGAGTCATCCACGGTCGGTACCGCTTAAGCAACGTCTGGAAGCCATCTCGGCGGGCCGCTGATCTCTTTATATTTATCCCTTGCAATGATCAGGCGCGCGTCCAAGAGCGCACAATGACTGCGGCATCGAAAGCAACTTTAATGTAAGGACGAGGCGGCGCCTCGCCCCTACAAACCTGAAAGCGTGTTTTTTCTTGAGGCATGATCCCCTGGCCGGCTCATTGTGCGGGCGGGGCGCTCGCCCTTCCAGGGAAAAACCTTGCCGCCCGCGCATCTCAGCACCCATCGTGACGAGATTCCCATGCTCCCCCAGAAAACCCTGTCCTCGGCCATGCTTTTAGGGAAGGATTTGAAGTCCCAACGGAAGAGAGGGCTGAAGCCTTTCAGCAAGCCAGAGATGCTCTCCCCGAAAACGTTCTTCATCCTCAGGTGAGGCGTACCGGCTGGCTCCGCTGCTGGTCAGTGCCACAATGTCTTGCGTCCAAGGCATGTTTCTTTCCAGAAAAAAGGTTTTCAGCCTTGAATTAAGGCATCGTGTGGAGGCAAGACTACCGCTTTCCCTAAGAAACCAGCTTCTCGGGCTGTAACGGTGCGGGTTTTCTAAAATGGAGGCGATAGTCTGTGCAAGCTGAAGGTCGGGAACGGCGGCACCCGTTTCATCGTTGAACATGTCCAGATTCATGCCAGCCGTGGAAGAACTTAAGACGCAGGGAATATTGGACCGAAAGTATTCCATCACCGCTCGGCAGGCGTTTTCATAAAGGGACAGATGAACCCCGAGACGGCATCTGGATAACAGTTCGGGGACATCCAGACGTCGCACGTTTGGTCTAACGGTGACACGAGGCTCCAACCCCCTCTCCTTCACAGCCCGCTCAAAAGCCGCAACGTTTTCCGGGCTTGCTCGGCCTAGAAAAAGAGCTTTTTTGCTGGAAAGTTCCGGCTTCAACAAAAGGTCCAACATGAGTGAGTGGCGTTTTCGCGGCATGTCATCAAACGTGGCATTGAAGACAATATCAAAATCTTTTTCCGTGTTCGCGAATGGCGGCTGTGGCAAGTCCTCCAAAAAATCCCCGTGAGCCAAAGGAATAGGCACGGCGTTGTGTTGTGTTGCAAGAAAGTTTCGGTCTTCCGCACCGGCCAGTCCAAAAAGGCACGGTGTTTCCGACACGCAGAACCGTCGCCACCAACTGTGTCGCCAGACCACTCCCATGGGCGGTTCCACAAAGAAGACGAATCGACGGCCGAGTTCGCAGAGAACACCTTCATCCAGGATCAGGTACGGAAGCGAAAAGATGCGAAGTACACCCTTTTCACGGGGCGATTGAGGGGCTTTGAGCACCTGCATGAAATGGGAAACACGCAAGGTCTTTTGATTCTTTGTCACGATTTTTTCCCTAATCTTGTCCTTTTCTCGCCGCAAAAACTCCAGAACATCGGGTTCTTTACAACTTGATGTTTCCAGCGCGGAAAGACGCTGCCACTGACCTGAAAAAGGCAACAGGGTCAGATACAGCTCTGCCTGGCGGCGGCTGTTCACATCGTGGTTCTTTTCGGCCTGGCTTTGAAGAACCAAAGCTGTTTTTCGAAGCAGCTTGTAGGGAAAATCCAAGCCGGGTCCGGCTTCCAGTCTGGGCCTATGCCACACCAAAAGGGCTTTCAAGGCCGCCCATAAGTCTTGGCGCCGACGCGCGTGAGCCGTCTCATTCTGAACGGTCCATAAGGTCCCGACCTCGATGTCCCTTTGAAAGGCATGCAGAAGCTCCAAAGCCACCCCATAGTCCATGGGAATTCCCTCGAAAAAACCGCCGAAAAGTTCAATTCCTTGATGGTTTGTTCCAGCCTGTTCACCTCACGCACCACCCTTACCACTATCCCAGCCAAAACCGTAAGGCGATATCTTCATAAAAGAGGAAGAAAGCCGTAAGAAGGCCTAAAACGAAAGCATGCCTTTTGGGCCATGGGGGGATTTCCACGATGAGGTCTTCTCGGTAACCACGCGCGGCCAGAGCCAGAGCGGTGGCTTCCGTACGACCCACCGCTTTTCGAAAAAGAGCCGATACGCTTGTTCGTAAATGACGCCAGGGGCGAAGACGCCCATCGGCCAATCGGGCTTTCTCGGCCAAACGAATATGTTCCAGATCATCCAGAAGCTGCGTAAAAAAACGAAGGGAGAGGGAAACCATCACGGCGATCCTTCGGGCTGGAAGAAAAGGTAGGGGTTGAAGGATCCAGAGGACCGCATGTTGAAGGTCTCGAGGGGGTGTGACCGCCGTAAAGACAACCGCCCACAACACCATGAGCAGCAAACGAAAAACATTGACGATGGCCCGGAGAACATTGTCTTGAGGAAAAATGTTCGAGATAAGATTTCGGACACTGAGGAAATCCCAGCTTCTCAAAACATCTTCAAGAGGAACTGTCCGGTCAAGACCCTTTGGGGAAAAAGCCTGAACCAAAAAGATGATCCCCAAGAAGGGAAGCCAGGAACGTAACGTTCGCCACAGAAGAGCCCACGGAAGACGGGCTGCCGCCGTTGTGAGCGCAAGCCCAAGTGTGATTGTCGCCAAAGTGAAGGTGCTGGAGTGCAGCACAACGGTGGAAAAAAGAAACAGAGCCAGGAGCTTCGTGCGGGCATCAAGATGATGAACGGGGGAAGATCGTGGCACATAGTGAAGGGCTAGGCGGCGAGCCACGGCTGCAAGCCTTTTCCAAAAATCAGGGAACACGGCGGGCGCACACCGTATCGACCCAGGCGAAAAGCAATTTGGGAAGGCGGTCCCTGATCCACAACAACCCCTTTTTCAAGTACCAGCACATCTTCCACGTAAGCGATCACCTTTTCCACGTCATGTGTTGAGACCACCACCGTGCGCCCTTCGGCCCGAAGAGACAACATGGCTTCCACCGCCGCTTGGCTTCCTGCCCAGTCCAGAAAGGTGAACGGCTCGTCAAACAGAATCACCTGAGGGTTCATGGCCACAACAGCGGCTAAAGCCACCCTTCTTTTTTCACCGCCGGACAGCGCATAGCAGGGTTTGTCTCGAAGGGCCTGCAGACCGAACCGGGCCAAGACGGCATCCACTCTGCGGGACACCTCTTCTCTGGAAAGACCCAAGTTTTCCAGACCAAAAGCCACATCTTCCGTCACGGTTTCCCCAAGGATCTGGTGATCCGGGTCTTGAAAGACGAGACCCACTCGAGAACGTACAGCCCTGGAATCCTTTGCGGGATTCAGGCCTAAGACACGGACGGAACCGAGGGAAGGTTCATAGAGGCCTGTGAGAATGTGAAGCAGGGTGGTTTTTCCTTGGCCGTTAGCACCGCATAACAACACAAAGGACGGGGTCTGCAGTCGAAAAGTCACGCCGCAAAGAGCGACCGTTCCATCGGGGTAGTGGTAGTGCAGGTTTGAAGCTTCTATCACGAATTCATCCAGCGGGTAAGCGCCTAGCACGCAAAAGTTTATTCAGCGCTCTCTGCGTCTCTGTAGTGTTTTTTTCTAGGCTATGGCAGGGAGCCGGCGAGCCAGTGCCGGGCGAAGGGACCATGCCAGCATGACGGCCGCGGCGGCCTTCACGATATCGCCTAAAACAAAGGGGATCATGCCTACGGCGAAAGCCTTGGACCAGCTCATGCCGGTCACCATTTTTAACCAGGGAACGCCGAACACATAGATGGTTAAGAGTCCGAAAAGAACCGCCAGCATATCCATGGCCCGATGAGATGTCGCACGACTCAAAAGGCCGGTGATCCAAGCGGCTGCGACAAAACCCACGAGGTACCCCCCAGTAGGTCCTGCGAAATGAGCGGCACCCCCCTTGAAATTGGCAAACACAGGGAGCCCGACGGCCCCAAGCAATAGGTACAGTCCCACGGCGGCAGACCCGTACCTGGGACCCAAAAGAAGGCCCGCCAAAAAGACGAAAAGATTCGTCAAAACGACAGGAACCGGACCGATGGGAACGGCCAGCTGAGCCCCCAAAGCGATCAGAGCGGTCATGAGACACACGAGCACCATGCGGCGAATGGATTCCAACGGCATTGGTCAGCTCCTTTCTTCATCGTCAACCCATAATCACGTGAACGGTTAACTTAAAGAATGGGTGCTGTCAAGAAAAATGCGGGTGGATTCGAGCTGCAGCACGGAGTTGTCGCCTGGGGTTCCCACTAGCCAGAATCGTTAACCTGTGCTACAGAAGGGACCAAGCCACTTTCATGCGTCGGCTGGACGCGACGCCCGATCCATCAAAACCCTTGCCGAAGGAGGTCCACATGAAGCGCAAAGCCACGTATCGACTCATGGTTACCCGTCGCGAAATGCTTTATGTCCATGACGAATTCGATCACACCCTGATGTTGGTGGAGATGGAAGGGGAGCCCATTGAATACCAGGTGGGAGTAGCCGGAAAATTTGTCTCCCGCCGAAGTGTCACGTTCCATGATCGTATTCGCGGTGCCGGAAAGATGATGGGCTATGCCGTGACGCATTTTGAAGAGGGCTCCATTTACAGCAAATACGAAGGGGAGCGGGATCCAGCGAGCAAATTGACCAAGGGGACTTGGACCATTTATCGAGGCATTGGAAAGCTGGCCACCATTAAGGGAAGCGGAACTTTTACGGTCAAGCCCGGCACCCAGGATCGTGAATACATTTTGGACATCGAGGGCGAATACGAGCTCTAGGAAGGGGGAGCGGAGCGGTATCGGCGGAAACGCCGATGGATCCAATACCACTGATCGGGAAACCGACGGATGTAAGATTCCAGAAGATGGTTAAAGGCGGCGGTCATCGCCGCCGTCTTTTCTTCAAAGCTTCCCTTTTGCGGCATGGGAACCGGCGGACCGATATCAATGAGGTAACGGCCGTCGGGCATGCGGTGATTGAACACCGGGTGTACGGGAGCCTGAGTCCGCAGCGCGATGTGGGCCAGGGTTTTGTGGGTGAGCACATAACCGCCGAAAAAGGGAGCCCAGATACCCGTTTTTTTTCCCGCGTTCTGATCCAGCAGGAACCCTACCATTTCATTTCTTTTAAGGGCCTTAAGAGCGTGCAGCAGGGCGTGCTGCTTGGTAATGACCCGGTTTCCGGAACCTTCTCGCAATCGAGTGACCCATCGATTGAGCGATTCCGGGCGTATGGGTCGAGCGACCAGATTCAGTCGTGCGGGTAGAAAAAAAGGCGCGCTGTAGGCCATCCATTCCCAGTTTCCCACATGGCCCGTGAGGATCAAAACACCTCGACCTTGTTCCAGGGAATGCAGCAGGTGCTTTTCCCCTTGGGCTTTCACGAACCGTTGAAAGTTTTCACGGTTCATTCGGGCCATGTGAGGAAATTCGGCAAAGACCCTGCTCAGGTGCCCAAAGTTTTTCCGGGCAAGTTCACGGGCGGCCGCGCCGTTCATGCGCAAGGCCAGTCGAATATTGGCTTCCGCCGTTCGGCGGTGTTTCCAATCCAAGGCGTGCCAGGCCACGCCCGCTGCTTTTAACAGCCAGTGTTGCTCTGCGCTCTCGGCGCTTTTGCGGTGCATTCTCGTCTAGGGTTTGCGGGCTGTTTCCGACTTGCCTTTTTGACGCACGTTCAGGTCGTAGGAAAAGACGGTGCTTCGAGCCTGCCAGAGTTTGAGAAGGTCCTTTCCAAGGACCAGGCTGGCGATAAGTTCCGGGGTGCCGTCGGCGTTCAAATCCCCTAGGCGAACGGAAGAGACCATGCCGCTCACTTCACGGGTTTTCCAGTTTTCCACAAGGCCCATCTGATCCCAGCAATAGCTCACCACTTCTCCGGCTTCGTAGTACTTAAAGCCTTGAGGCAGAAAACGGCTGGTGTTGTCCGGGCTTCGGTTGGCAACGATTTCTGCGATGCCGTCCTTGTTCAGGTCCATGACGAGAATAGGCGACGGGATATAGTAGTATTCAACGTTGTTGTACCGTAGGTCCTCCACCTTGCCGAGCAGGTAGTTGGTGGTCGCCCCGAACTGCTGCTGACGGCTGCGCCAGAGGCGGTTTCCGGCGGAATCCACGATCATCAGCCTGTTGTCGGCCGTGATGATCGCGTATTCCAAGGCGCTGTCCCCATTGAAATCTCCGGGGGCAAAGTTGACGACGTTGCATTGGGGCGGTAAAGCGACAGGGGCCGTGGTGACCACTTGGCCGCCACGAAGGCGCCATTCAAAGATTTCAGGTTCGAAAAGATCGCCGTAGCGGCCTCGAGCCTGGGCCAGAGGCACACGACCTCGGTTCGGAAAGGTGACAGCGTTAATAAAATAGGGAATACGTTGAGCGGCAACATGCAGCCGCGTCCCGTCAAATTTGAGGACCAAGGAAGCCGGTTCATACTCGGTATCCGAAAGCTTGATGCTTTCAGGGCCTGGATTTCGGCCTTTGTTCCTTTGAAAAATGTTGGCCACCAAAATGTCCAGACGATCATCCCCGTCCACGTCCGCCAAGGCAAGCCATTTAAAAGTGTCTGAGTTTCCGGAGCGATATTCGGCAAGGTTTTGCAGACCTTGTTCGACGCGTTTGTAAACGGTGACGCGGTCGGCACTGAGCGCGACCAGTTCATCTCGACCGTCTCCGTCCACATCGCCCACATCGATGGAAAGAACGGCTTCAGAAAAAGTCTGACTGCGCCACAGGCCCGGTTGACGTAAAGAACCTTCCGGGGTGACTTCGATAAAGTTCGGGTTGAGATAGGAGACAGCCTGACCGGGCATGGTGGATTCCGAAAGCAGAAGTTCCGGGTGACGTGTTGAGGGGCTTTCGGCGGTGGGGGGTTGGGTTGATGTGGCTGTGGATCGGTTGAAGATTTGGCGGTTGACATCTTCGGCGAGCCGGTTCACCGTTGGAATGAGTTGGCTGAGGTTCGGGCTTTGGTAAGGAAGCTGTAAAGGTGCTTCCTCGGATACCGCCGAAACCACCGTGGCATCAAGGCTTACGGCTTCACCGAGAGCTGTGACACTGCCGTAGAGGACGTAGTCGGCTTTAAGACGCCGAGCCATGCTGCGGGCGGCTTCGACGTTTTGAACGACAGCCGGACTTTTTGCGGCATCGAGGACAAGGGCTTTGTCAAGCACCTGCACCTTGCCGGGCCAGGCCAATCGAGAACGCAGCATGTCCCAGATGCCGTCTTGAAGGTAGAGAAGATCTTTAGGCGTGTTCATTTGAAAGGGAATGACCGCGACGGTTTTTACCTGCTGATCCTGCGCCAAGGCAGGGCAGACCATGAAAACCCAAAGAGCGGAAACCGCAAGAAGGGAAGCGGCTGATTTCCTGACAAGTGTTGTCCTCTTCATGAAGCACCTTCCTTTAACGGTAGAAAATGGCGACCTTCAGTCCCTATGCTGCTCTCGTCAAGAGACTAACGACAAAGCGGACCGTCACGCAATAACATTTTTCAGGGCTTCCTTCGAGAATTTTTATTTGACATCTTCCAAGACACCATTATAAACACGCTGGTAGCGTCCAAAGAAGGGCGCGGGGGCGACATTCCAGAAAGGGGGTGATGCGAAGGCGCAGTGGTCGATTGAGGGGCTGAAGGAAGGTTAGCCAATGGAGTCTTCAACATTTTTTAGGGAGGAAAGAGATGAAGAAGAACTTCATCGTGTTTGTGGCGGTTTTGGCGGCGGTGGCTCTCGCCATGCCGGCGTTTGCCGTCGATTTCAAGTACGGCGGCTTGTACCGGCTGCGTTGGCAATCCAACGACAATCTAGCTGACGGACAAGACAAGGACAAAGGTACGGGTTTTGATGACAACGGCAACTGGTTCGATCAGCGTCTGCGCATGCTTTTCACCTTCGTGGCCAGTGAAAATCTGCAGTTGGTGACCCACTGGGAAGCGGATACCCTCTGGGGGCGTGAGTCTCCGGGTGCCGGCCGTCACGGAGGTGGTGATATCGGCGCGGATGCCACGAACCTGGAAATGAAAAACGTTTATTTGGAATTCAACGTGCCCAACACCCCCATGAGAGCCAAGCTGGGTGTGCAGGGTGCCTCCTTCTTGAAGGGCTGGATCTTTGCCGATGACTTTTCAGGTGCCGTGGTTTCCACCAAGTTGGATCCCGTAAGAGTCACGCTGGGCTATGCGGCGGCGCAAAACACGGATGTCACCACGACCAATGAAAACGTGGATGACTTTTTCCTGGCTTTGGATTATGCCAACGGCCCCTTCACGGCGGCTCTGGTGGGCTGGTACCAATATGCCCATGACACGAACCTGAGCACCTACCCCGAGATGTCGACGGGCACTATTGTGTCTAGTTCGACGGCTGTCACGGACAATAATCTTTTTAATCTCGGTCTCAGCTTGGGCTACAAGACCGACATGATGGTCCTGGGCTTGACTGGTATTAAGAACTTCGGAAGTTATGACTTGGTGGGCGGCGGCAGCCAAGATTACACTGGCTGGATGCTGGAAGGTACTGCCGACTTTATGTGGAATGCTTGGACGTTCCATCTGGGTGCCTTCTACACTAGCGGTGACGACGACAGTGTATCTGCCTTTGACAATGCCAATGACTACGACGCCTTCGCCTATGCCCGCGGCGCTTCTTACTACTGGTCGGAAATTTTGGGCTTGGGCTTGCTCGATGTGAGCGTTGCAGGGTCAGATCACCTGAACCCCAAGAACCAGGGGGCTTATCGCGCGGCGGATATTCCGTCCAACCTCTGGGCTTTGAACGCGGGGGTTGTTTGGAAGGCCCTTCCCACAACCAAAGTCACACTGAACTATTACTATGTGGCGACTGCGGAGGATGTTCTAGCAGATGCCTCGACGGGCGACACGGACGATACTGTAGGTCATGAGATCAACCTGCTAGTGAGTCAGGATCTGGTGGACAAATTGAACCTAACGCTGGTGGGCGGGTATCTCTTTGCGGATGATGCCTACACCATCTTCAAAGATGACGATGACGCCTACGAGCTGGGTGCTGTGCTGCAGTGGAAGTTCTAATCGCGCTCGTAGTTGAGCCGAATCATTCGTAGTAGGACGCCCGAGAAGAATTCTTCTCGGGCGTCACCTTTTACGCCGAAGCAGTCATCCTTAAAAAAGTGCTGAATTTTAAAGTCGTTCTCATTCTAGCGGAGGTTCATGATGAAAAGACTTACAGGCCTTATTTTTGCAGTCCTCGTGGTAGTGGCGCTAGCCATTCCTGCCTCGGCCGTGGATTTTAAATACGGCGGCATGTACTTCATGAGGTGGCAGTCTCAGAATAATCTCACGGATGGAAACGATGATGTGGATGACAACGCCAATTGGTTCGACCAGCGACTGCGCATGTACTTTACTTTTGTGGGTAGTGAAAAGCTTCGCGTGGTGACCAAATGGGAAGCGGACACCATGTGGGGTCGAGAGACGCCTGGGGCTGGCCGGCACGGTGGTGGTGACATAGGGGCCGATGCCACGAACCTGGAAATGAAAAACGTCTACCTTGAGTTTATGGTTCCCGGCATTGATGCGACGGCGACGCTCGGCGTTCAGGGAACAGATATTTTAGGGGGTTGGATTTTTTCCGATGATTTTTCCGGAGCTGTGGTCGAAAAAAATTTTGATCCGGTGAAAGTGCGTTTGGGCTACATTGCGGGACAGAACCAAAATGTGACCGATGTTTCGGAAAACATCGACGACTTTTTCTTGGAACTTTCCTACGGTCAAGGTCCTTTTTCGGCCACTTTGGTCGGGTTTTATCAGTCCGCCAACAACAACAAGACGAGTCTCTTTGAAGATTACAACTACGATCAAGCCGTGGATTGGCTCAACGGTCGGGACGTTCGAAGTAACGATTTATTCAATGTGGGGCTCAATATTGGCTATACCACCGATGCCATCAACGCCTACATCAATTTTGTCAAAAACTTTGGCAACTACGATGTCGTAGGCGGCGGTTCCGGGAAGTACAAAGGCTGGATGCTGGAAGGCCGAGGCGAATACACGGTGTCCAATTTTGTTTTGAGTGCCGGTGGGTTTTTCACCAGTGGAGACAGCAATCTTGATGACAACGATGTCAAAGCCTTTGTCTATCCTCTGGGACGTTCCTTCTACTGGTCGGAAATCTTAGGGCTTGGAACACTGGATGTAAATGCCGGAGGACTTGATACCTACAACGCCTACGGCCAAGGGGCTTACAATGCCGCCGATGGTCCGTCCAACCTGTGGATGCTCACCGCCGGCCTGAAATGGCAGGCCATGGAAGATACGGCATTAACCTTTAGCTACTACTACATTGGAACCGCCAAGAAGGTGGAAAGTGCCCCGGGAGAGGAAGACGACAGTATCGGGCATGAAATCGATTTCTACTTGGATCAAGGTATCGTGGACAACCTGAATCTAAGGTTTGTGGCGGCATACCTCTTTGCCGACGAAGCCTTCAAGACCATCAAGGATGACGATGACGTCTACGAACTGGGCGCCATGCTGGAATGGTCCTTCTAAAAGTTTGTCCGAGAACTTGCATTACCAAGCGCGTTAATGCGATTTCAACGTAGGGGCGAGGCGCCGCCTCGCCCCTACAAAGGCGAAACCGAGCTCTTTCCTGAGGGGTGCAGGCCTCGGGCCGGCCCTTTGTGCGGGCTGGACGTTAGCGATCCCTAGGACAAATTCGTTCTCAAACAACCTCTAGGCCACGGATCACCACGTCCTTGTAGGGGCGGACCGATGTGTCCGCCCTGAACCAACGGGGGAGCGACGTGTTCACCCCAACCAGCGGTGAACCGACGTGTCGGCCCACAAAGGAACCAGTCTCGACCTTTTCACACAAATCCTCAACGTAAAAACGCCCCGACAGGTCCTTCCTTTTTCAGAATTTCCTTAGCTCCATCGGCTCCGATTTCTTCCACCTTGCCACCCATGGCGAGAACCCGGTCACAGGCGGCCCAGACCACATCGTCCACATCGTTCAAGGCGGTGGAACAATAAGGGCAGGCGCTGGCTGCAGGTGCATGATCCATAAGCACGTCGCAGGTGGGACAATGCCAACCGGGAGCCGAAAAGCCTATCGGGACGAGGATCTGATACACGCGGCCCTGGTTTACAGCATTGAGGACCGCATCAAGCCCGAGGACGGCTTTGGGTGTTTCACTTTGAGCCTTTCTGGCGGTGGTGATGCATTCGGTCACCAGGTCATTTTCCTGAGCAGCATCCAGCTCTCGTAAGACTGGGGTCACCGTTTCCAGCAGTTCCTTAGGTTTTGCCGTCACGGAGGCGCGCACTCGGGCCGCAACTCGAGCCAGCACACCTTTTGGAAGAATGCGTTTAAGTTCAGCGGTCACGTCTTCCGGCCCTGCCAGAACCACTCGGTCGATGCTGTATTCCTCGATCATGTCATGCAGAGCATCGGCGACTTCCTTAAGAAACCAATGGCTCCAGGTGGCCGCTCGACGTTGAAAAACCATCTGGGAGCGCATATGATCCGTCCCTGCCGTCGCGCGGTGACGAACGGCAGGGGTCTGAAAGGCTTCTTCCACTTCCTCCACTTCTCCCATGGAGGCGACTAAAAACCGCGCCTTTTCTCGATCGACGACAACGATTCCGGTACGTTCGTATTCCTTCCAGGCATCCAATAAGGGTCGAATATAAGGGCGTCGTTCATACCAGGCCCCGTTGGGCAGCCGCACCGGTAAATCTTCCAGGTACGTGTATCCTTCGGAAACATCGCAAAAAAGAACCACCGTCTTTCCTTTGGGAATGTGCAGTCCTACCTGGTTTCGAACCCAGTCGGCGTCTTCACGAAAATGTGCCAAGGTTTCGGGATCATCCAGGGTCGCTTCCAGGTCTTTAAGCATCTGATCCAGAACGAGTTTGTGAGCTCCGCGTCGATTCGCGCGGACTTGTGGGTCTAGGTTGAGGTAAACACTAAGAATCCAGGAACCTTCAGGAGCATGACGGCGGGCCAAACTTTCCAGAGAACTGGGATGTAGCGCCTTCATGAAGATCCTCCTTGGCTGGTGAGTGTGTATGCCAAAATCGCCGCTTTCCGACACGGCGGCGTTCTAGAATGCGGTTGAAGCTTTCATGCAATTGTCGCCTGCCGAGGACGTGCGGTCAAGGATGCATCTTAGGAACTTGAATCGTCAGGGTGAATGTGGACAAACGTTCATCGAGGGGCAGGAGGGATTGTGAAAAACAACGAGACAATTGATTTATCGAATAGGGTCCTGGGGTCATGGAGCGCAACCTTCACCCATGAAGTGCCATGAAACACATGGGGGCGCCCCCCTTCTGGGAGCGCCCCCGTGCAATGCGCGCGCTGTTATGTCCGGGTTCAAGGCATGGAAAGCTCAAAAGAAGCATGAACCACAGGTCAGGACAGGAATTTTTGCTTGATCTTGTCCCACGGAGCAAAGGCGGCGAAAAGTCCCGCCGAAATGAGATAAAAAGCGATGATAGATGCGGGGAAAGTCAGATAAAGGAGCGCATACACGGGAAAAAGCACAGCCAAAGAGACCGCGATTCGTGCCGCGACTTCCATCCACTTGCTGGTTTCTTGTCTTTCGTCCATGGGCCACTCCATCGATGGATAGTGTGATAAGAACAGGGGACACGGCGTCCGGTTTTGTTCTCAATTCAATTCGTTCCTCTATTACCTGAGGGGAAGGCATTTTTCAAGGCCCAAAGGTGAAGGCTTCGACCTTTTTTTCACAACATCACCCGGACCCTGGCCTTTCTGCCAAGGAAGTTCTGAAAAAACGCTGAAGGAAAGAAGGGGCAAGCCGTTGAGACTTCCCAAGTTTTTGTTTGCTCCTGAACCTTGCTTTGTGTATAGTTGCACATGATGCGGCCCGAGCCGTTCGGCAGGGCCGGCCCTTTCCGGGGAGGCATTCCCTGCCCACGCTCTCGAGGGTTCACGGGACATCTTTCATATACCGAGGAGGATGAGCATGGCAAACACGGTGACACAAAGCATCATGGTGGTTGGAGGCGGCATGAGCGGCATGAGTGCCGCCATCGAAGCCGCCGAGGCAGGCTACGAGGTCTTTTTGGTGGAAAAGAACCCGTACCTGGGAGGGCGTGTGGCCCAGCTGCATCAGTATTTTCCCAAGTTGTGCCCTCCTTACTGCGGCCTGGAAATCAATTTCCGCCGCATCAAGGACAATCCCAGAGTCAAGGTTTTCACCATGGCGGAGGTGAGTCAGATTCGCGGAACGGAGGGCGATTTTGACGTCACGGTGAAAATCAATCCGCGTTATGTGAATGAGAAATGCACGGGGTGCGGCAAGTGCGCCGAAGCGTGTTCCATGGAAATCGACAACCCCTTCAATTACGGCATGGATACCGTCAAGGCCGCCTATCTTCCTCACGACATGGCTTTTCCCATGCGCTACGTGTTGGATCCCAGCCTGGTCAAGAGCGCGGAAGCGCAAAAGGTCAAAGAAGCCTGCCCGTATGATGCCATTGATCTCAATATGACGGAGAAGATGGTGGAACTCAAGGTGGGAAGCATCGTCTGGGCTACGGGCTGGAAACCCTATGACATCAAAAAACTGGACAATTACGGTGGGGGCGCCTACGCCAATGTGATCACGAACGTTCAGATGGAGAGACTGGCGGCGTGGAATGGTCCGACTCAAGGCAAGATTCTGCGTCCTTCCGATGGGCAGCCGCCAAAGACTGTGGCTTTCGTCCAGTGTGCCGGGTCCCGGGATCAGAACCATCTGCCGTTCTGTTCCGGCATCTGTTGTCTGGCTTCCTTAAAGCAGGCAACCTACGTTCGAGAACAGATTCCCGAGGCGACCGTTTACTTCTTCTACATCGATGTGCGGGCTACGGATCGATTGGAAGATTTTGTCAACCGTGTCAAAACCGATGACAAGCTGATCTTTTTCAAGGGAAAGGTGGCCAAGATCACCGAGGACGGCGCCACCAAGAACTTAGTGTGCCGCGTGGAAAACACCATGACCGAAGAACTTCATGAAATTCCGGTGGACCTGGTGGTCCTGGCCACGGGCATGCAGCCCAACACGTCGGAAGCCCCGCTGCCCACGCCGGTTCCCTACGACGAATACGGTTTTGTGGCGTCCATGGACGCCATGCCGGGCATTTACGCCGCGGGCACGACTCGAACCCCGTGCAATGTGGCCGAATCCGTCGCCGACGGCACGGCAGCCGCTCTCAAAGCCATTCAATCCGTCGTGAGGAGGTAGCTCAATGAATAAGAAGCTTGCCACGTATATTTGTACCGGTTGCGGCATCGGCGATGCCCTGGACATAGAGCAGCTGTCCAAGGTGGCTCAAAAGGAATGTAAAGCCGCCTTGGTGAAAAATCATGCCTGCCTGTGCAGCCAAGAAGGCGTCGACATGCTGAAGGCGGATATTCAAAACGAGGGCGTCAACTGCCTCATGATTGCGGCCTGTTCTCCGCGTGTCATGTACGATGTGTTTCGTTTTGAAGGGTGCCTGGTGGATCGCGTGAACCTGAGGGAACAGGTGGCGTGGAGCCAAAAGCCAGGCGATGAAGACACGCAGATGATGGCCGAAGATTATCTGCGCATGTCCGCGGCCAAGATCGGCAAGATGGATCCTCCGGAGCCGTACAAGCCTGAAGAGGAAATCTCAAAGGATATCCTCATTGTCGGCGGCGGTGTGGCTGGCTTGACGGCGGCCAAGGAGGTCTCAAAAGCCGGTTACAAGGCCGTGCTGGTGGAAAAAGAAAAGCAGTTAGGCGGTTTTCAGCGATCCGTGACCAAGATCGCCACCTTCCCCTACAAGGGGATCAAAGACAATGATGTGGAAAGCCTCATTCAGGATGTGACCAAAGACGGTAACATCACCGTTTACACGGGAGCCAAGATTCAAAAGACCGTGGGAGGCCCCGGTGTCTTCAAGGTGACCATCGCTCAAAACGGTGCTACCAAGGAACACAAGGTGGGGGCCATCGTCATGGCCGCCGGCTGGAAGCCCTATGACCCCACGCAATTGGATCCCAAGCTGGGCTATGGGCAATCGCCCAACATTATCACCAATGTTCAGTTTGAAGAAATGGTTCAGGCCGGCGGAGTGAAGCGGCCCAGTGATGGAGCCGGAGTGCAGAACGTGGCTTTTCTGCAGTGTGCCGGCCAACGCGACCCTGAAAAGCTTCCCTATTGTTCTTCGGTGTGTTGCACCACAAGTTTGAAGCAGGCCATTTACATCAAACAAACCAATCCCGACGCCAATGTGTATATCGTGTTCAAGGAAATGAGAACACCCGGGCAGGCCGAAGACCTTTATCGAAAGGCCCAGGAAGAAGGTGTGATTTTCATTCGAAGCCAGGATCCTCAGGTGAAAGCTTCCGGCGCCGGGGTATCGGTGGAAGCTCTGGACGATTTGTTGGGAGAGACGGTCCTGTTGGAGGATTTGGACCTGCTGGTGTTGGCCACAGGTATGGTGCCGGTGACGGCTTTCGGTGAAGATTACGCCCAGGTGCGGGCACGCATGCGAGGGGCCGAGGCGGAACAAAAGAAGGAAGAGGAAGAGCTGGAGGTTCCTCAGGACGCCATCTTGGTCTCCGACATTCTCAATCTGGAATACCGTCAGGGGCCCGAACTTCCCGGATTGCGTTACGGTTTTCCGGACTCTCATTTCATCTGTTTTCCTTATGAAACGAGGCGCACCGGTATCTACGCGGCGGGCTGTGTGCGTCGTCCCATGGGCGTGGCAGCGGCTTTTGAAGACGGTGCCGGCGCGGCCATGAAGGCTATTCAATGTGTGGAATTGGTCAGCCAAGGAAAGGCCGTGCATCCTCGAGCCGGGGACATGAGTTTCCCTGAATTTTTCATGCAACGCTGCACGCAGTGTAAACGGTGTACGGAAGAGTGCCCGTTCGGCGCCATTAACGAAGATGATAAGGGTAACCCGCTGCCGCAACCTACGCGCTGCCGACGATGTGGTGTCTGTATGGGAGCCTGCCCCGAGAGGATCATTTCGTTCAAGAACTACTCTGTGGGCATGATCGGCGAAATGATCAAATCCATCGAAGTACCCGAGGAAGACGAAGAAAAACCTCGCATCATCGTGCTCGCTTGCGAAAACGATGCCTATCCGGCTCTGGATATGGCTGGGCTTCGCCGCATGAACTACAACGCGTGGGTGCGCGTGATTCCCATGCGCTGTCTGGGTTCCATGAACCTTATCTTCATCGCCGATGCGCTGTCTAAGGGCATTGACGGGGTTCTGCTTCTGGGCTGCAAGTACGGAGACGACTACCAATGCCACTTTGTGAAGGGCTCCGAATTGGCCAATATTCGTTTGAGCAAGGTCAAAGAAACCCTGGATCGTCTCGTGCTCGAATCCGACCGCGTGCGATTCGAAACGGTGGCCATTTCGGATTACGACAAGCTGCCCAAGATTTTAGACGATTTTGCGGAAACTCTCGAAGGCGTGGGGCCGAACCCCTACAAGGGATTCTAAAGGGAACGCCGTAAGGACACGTAAAGCGAGGAGGCTTGAGGATGAGTATCAAGGTGGATCCGAATTTGATGAAGGATCTGAAGCACTTCGGGTTGAAAGATGCCAGCAAGTGCTTCCATTGCGGGAACTGCACCGCCGTGTGCCCGCTTTCGGAAACGGGGACACCCTTCCCGCGTAAATTGGTCAAGTATGCCCAAATGGGGTTAAAGGATAAGATCTTGAAATCATCGGAGCCGTGGTTGTGCTATTACTGCGGCAACTGCTCCGACAATTGCCCTCGAGGTGCCGATCCGGGCGAGACCATGATGGTCATGCGCCGATACCTCACCAGCCAATACGACTGGACGGGTTTTTCTAGAAAGTTTTATACGTCCGAAAAGTTCGAAATCATGGCCGTGATTGTCACGGGCCTGATCGTCGGCGTGCTGATGCTGCTTATTCACGGTGAATTTGACTGGCAGCACGCATCCTTGGAAAAGGCATGGCCGGCTCACGGGATGGAAATCGCCGACCTGATCATGGCGTCCATCCTCTCGTTTTTCCTTCTCACCAACGTCTATCGATTCATGAAATTCACCATGGGGGACCTTTTGACCAAAATCCCTCTGCGCATCTATGCCAGTCAAGCCAAGGAGCTGGTGCTTCATTTTCTCACTCAAAAGCGATGGGCCAAATGCGAAGACAGGACCCAGTGGGTGATCCACTTGCTCATGATGACCGGTTACACGACGGCTTTCATCTTGGTCGCCGTGCTTTTGGCCGGAGGGCTTGCCGTTCTGGGGCTCACCTGGGAACCGCTTCGGTTCCAAAGGCCTTACGATCCAGTTTTGGGAAGGGATATTGAGTATTCCCTGTTCCATCCCATTCGTCTTTTGGGCTACTATGCCACCATCGCGATTCTTATCGGAGCCACCTACGCTCTTATCGGCCGTTTTCGAAAGAGCAAGGCACCTTATAAAAATTCACATGGCACGGATTGGATGTTTCTAGTGCTCTTGGAGCTGACCGTTATTACAGGCATTTGCGTCCACATTTTTAGGCTTATGGATATTCCGTTCGCCACGTACGCCATGTACATTCTTCACCTGATGATCGCCGTTCCCATGCTGGTGCTGGAGGTACCGTTTTCCAAGTGGTCCCATTTGGCTTATCGACCTATGGCGGCGTACTTGAAAGGGGTCAAAGAGAAATATTTTGAGGAACTAAAGAGCCGGGAAGGGGAAGCTCCAGCCAAGGAACCCGCCACGGCGGAAGCCTAGCTCGTCGAGGAAGGGCGGACGCTCTCGAAGCGGCCCCCCTCAAAACCTGTAGGGGCGGACCAGCGTGTCCGTCCATGCGACAACGTTCTGTAGGGGCGGACCTATGTGTCCGCCCCATACGTTCTTGAACCATGCCTTTTGCGCTTGTGGCACCAAACTTTCCTTTTTCTTTCAAATTAGAATAAGCCATTCCAGGCCACTAGGTAGGGGCGCGACGCGCCGTGGCCCTGCGTCCCAAGCCTTTTGTTTTCCTGGGAGCGAAGGCCTCCTGCCCGCTCATCGTGCGGGCCAGAGGCCGGCCCTCACAGGAAAAGACAAGCTTTCAACCTGTAGGGGCGAGGCGCCGCCGCCTCGCCCCTACCGTGACATGGCAAGAGAGCTTGGTACTGCGGGTTCTCGGACAAGTTCTACGAAAAATTCTGAAAAAAAGCGCGGTTGGGTATGAACATTTTTCCAGGGTTCATAATATCGTGAGGATCCAAGGCGCGCTTGATGCGAAGCATGGCTTCAAAGGCTCCAGGGTGAACCTCCCACTGAAAAAAGCAACTCTTGGTAAGGCCGATGCCATGTTCTCCTGAAAGGGTTCCTCCAAGGCGAAGCACTTGCTGGAAAAGTTCTTCCACAGCCTTTTCGGCGCGGGCCATTTCCTGCGGGTTGGAACGATCCACCATGATATTGGTATGAATGTTCCCGTCCCCGGCATGTCCAAAGCTGACAATGACCAGATCATATTTTCGAGCCAGTGCCTGGTTGAATTTAATGAGATCGGCGATACGGGAACGTGGCACGGTGACGTCTTCGTTGATCTTTCCGGAACGAATCCGGCCCAAGGCCGGGGAGATGGCACGGCGAGCGGCCCAGAGTTTATCTCTTTCCTGTGGAGTTTTGGCCACCGAGACCTGGAAGGCTTCGTGATGGCGAAAAATGTCTTCCATTGCAGCCATGTGACGGGGAAGGACTTCCGGCGGGCCGTCCACTTCGGCGATCAGCATGCCTTCGGCCCGTTCGGGAATTTCCAACGATGAGTAAGTCGAGACGGCGCGAAGGGTGGCGGCATCGAGCAATTCGAGACAGGTCGGAATGATGCGCGCCTGAAGGACAGCGACAACGGCATGCGCTGCGTCTTCAATTCTGGAAAAAACGGCTGAAACTGTCATGACGGCTTCCGGTGCCGGAATGAGACGGAGAACAATCTTGGTGATGATCCCCAAGGTCCCTTCGGAACCGACGAGAAGACGGGTGAGATCATAGCCGACCACCCCTTTCATGGTCCGCGTTCCCGTGGTGATCAATTCCCCTGTGGGCAACACGGCTTCCAGCCCCAGCACATAATCCCGTGTGACACCGTACTTGACGGCTCGAGGTCCCCCGGCGCATGTGGCCACATTGCCGCCGATAGTTGAAAATTCTAGACTTGCCGGGTCTGGAGGGTAAAAAAGCGCATATTGGGCCACAGTTTTTTGAAAAACTCCTGTAACCACAGCCGGTTCCACCACGGCGACCATATCTTTGGGATGAATTTCCAGAATACGGTTCAGCCGGGCCAGGGAGAGCACCACACCGCCTCGATCGGGCACCGCACCACCCACCATGCCGCTTCCGGCACCTCGCGGGTACACGGGAAAACGCCATCGATTGGCCAATCGCACCACTTCCGCGACTTGGCAAGCATCCGCAGGAAAAACGACGGCCTGGGGAAGGGCGGTGAGCTTACTGGCATCGTAGCCGTAACTGACACGATCCTCCAAAGCCGTCAGAACATGATCCGCTCCCAGGATTTCTCGAAGACTTTGCAGGGCTTCCTGAGGTAAGGATGAAGGTTGACATGTGGTCTTCACTGGGGCCGCCTTTCCGGTCTGTGGTTCAAGCATTTTCACCTTGGTTTCATAGCACAATAATAGAAAAGGGCGAAGAGAGTCCATGGGGCATTGCGGCAAACAGGTATGAAGAAGCTTATGAAAGGAACGGAAAAGACATGAACCATAGGAGCATGTCCGAGAACTCGCGATCGCAAGATCAGTTGTCAGTTCAAGGTAGGGGCGAGGCGCCGCCTCGCCCCTACAAGCCTGAAACCATGTCTTTTCCTGAGAGGGCCAGCCTCCGGCCCCTTGGTGGTGCGTTCGGGACGCTTGAGCTCTCAGGAAAACAAAGGTTTTGGGACGCTGGGGCACGGCGCGGCGTGCCTCTACGTCTTGGGGTGGAATGGCTCATGCTAAGTTTTCGGAGAAGGTCCATAGGAGCTTACCCGACATTGAGAGAAAACGATGGTTTTCCTGGGAGCGAGGGCGACCGGCCATCTCATGATGCGGGCGGGACGCCCGTGCTCCCAGGGGAAAAAACGTTCTTGACAAGGCTTCTCGGAAGACGGCTCTGGATAGTGCTTTTTTGTGTGATCCTCTGTGGTTGGGGTTTGGGTTGGGCTCAAGACGCGACGCCGGGCTTTCTCAAGGTGAGCGGACCTTGTGGTCTGCGTTTCCCTGAGGATCATGGCGCCCATGAAGGGTATCGCACCGAATGGTGGTACTATACCGGTAATGTGCGAACAGAGGCGGGTCGATTGTTTGGGTTTCAATTGACCTTTTTTCGATATCAATTGGTTCCCACCGAAGCCAATGAAAAGGAGCCAGATCCGGTGTCGCCATGGCGCACAAACCAGATGTACTTTGCCCACGCGGCGCTGAGTGACGTGGAGAAAGGGCGCTTTCTTTACGACGAGAAAGCTCTGCGTGGAGCGGCGGGTCTTGCCGGTGCGGAAAGGACCGAAGAAGGCATTCGGGTTTGGGTGCATCCTTGGATGGCCCGGCTCGGGCCGAACCATCATGAGCTTCAGGCGGAGGCGGGCCATTTTTCTTTGCATCTTCGTCTCGTGCCCCAAAAGCCGCTTGTGCTGCATGGCATCGAAGGCTACAGCCTCAAGGGATCCAGTCCGGATCGTGCCAGCTGTTACTATTCATGGACACGACTCGAAGTGCAAGGAACAGTGCGCACAGAAGATGAAGTTTTACCTGTGACAGGTTATGCCTGGATGGATCATGAATACAGTTCCGAACCCCTGGAGCCGGTTCTGCAGGGCTGGGACTGGTTCAGCCTGCAGCTTGACGACGGCACGGAACTCATGCTTTTCGGGCTGCGTCAAAAGGATGGAACCTGGCATAGCGCATCCAGCGGGACCTTTGTGGAGGCTTCGGGAACGGCACGGCACGTAAGCCGAGACGAGATTGTGGTGGAAGTTCTTTCAACATGGAAAAGTCCGCGATCCAAAGCCTCCTACCCGGCAGCATGGCGACTTCACGTACCGAGTCTTGCGTTGGATCTTTCCATTCGTCCCAATCTGGCCGATCAGGAATTGGAAACGCAAGCCAGCACAGGGGTTACCTATTGGGAAGGTTCCGTATCCTTTGACGGGACTCGACAGGGAAAATCCGTGCGTGGCTTAGGCTACGTGGAACTCACGGGCTACGCCCGCCCTTTTGACGCTCCTTTGTAAGAATTCGGATATTCACTCATTTCTGTTTCCTTCACTTATTGAACATTGGCGCATCTCCGCGTACATTTGACGACCCCGTTCCAGAAAGGCCATCGTGTCTTCGTATTCGCGAGCGGTCAGGGAAACGAAGGCAGCGACGGCCTCAGAATCGCGGCAGAAAAGCCGTTTTCCACGGACAGCTTCGAATCGCAAGATGGGATGGGCGTCGTTGAGAATGACCAAGTCGATAGCTTCGAATTTCAGAGCCTCTTGAAGATTCGCTCGAAGATCGGCCCACGCTTCAAAGGATGGCTTTTCCACGAAGAGAACGCCAAAATCCACGTCACTATCCGCCCGAAGGCGATCCTCGGCGGCGGAACCGAAGATCCATACAGCCAGCACATCTTCCTGTCGATGAAAAACCTCAAGAGCTTTCTCATGGATTTCGCTCAAGATCATAGCCTCGAATCTCTCGACAGAAGTTTTCAAAGTCACCAAGGCGGTGATTCACGATGTCCGCTAGAATGGCCGGATCAACGTCTTCATAATGATGGACGATGTAATTTCTAAATTGAACCATGCGCCGGTAAGGTTCTTCAGACGCGAGAACCCCGAGCTGCACGCACATTTTAATAGACTCCGCTCCGGTCTCGGGACCGTTAGACCTCTCATGGAAATGAGCCTCTGACACACGTCGATCATGGCTTCTACGGCCACCTGCAAGCTTCTTTCCACCGCTCGCCGAATACGCCAATCGTTCTGCACATTGGCGATCGTCAAAGGCACAACCGTTCGAAGTTCCCTCACAACTCGCTCGATCAGCAGCAGCTTGCGGTGAATGGCTCCGTTCGTGATCGGCATGAGCTTGGCCTTTCGGGTTCGAATTTTCACAGCTTTTCATCAATCGAACAGGCTCTTAAGCTATGATCCAAAGGTGCATGGAACGCAAGGGGGAAAAGCAGCTGTTCGATGAGATAAAGACGGCGAGGCACACCCCTTGACTTTCACCTTTTTTTCACCTTACCATAACAGAGCCGGAATGCCGTAGGCGTTTGGGTGAGAAAGCCTCTGGCGGCATCCTCGATGTGTCGGTCTGTTCTGAGTCATTTTACTCATTTTCGGCGAACCCTTGAGACAAGGGCGCTGTAAGGAGGCGCCGGGAGCATGGATTATGGAAAGGGCGGTGCTGCATCTTCATGTTCCCGATTTTTGTGCGGTGTTGGAGGAACTGCGGGATCCGTCTCGAGGACGCCGCCCCTTGGTGGTGGCCGATGCCGGCGGACGGGCTGTGGTTTTGGCGGCGAACGCTTTGGCCCGTCGAGAAGGGATTCGAGAAGGCATGCCGAGAGCGGTGGCTGTCCGGCGGTGTCGCGCTTTGCAGGTGGTCCCCCCGGATCGATCTTTTTATCGGCAGGTGCATGAAACCGTCGTTCAGGACCTCATGGCCTTTTCTCCGGTGGTGGAAGCAGGCGCCTTGGGACGCTACTTCGTGGATCTTTCAGGAACCCGACGGTTGTGGGGACCTGCGACAGACACGGCCTGTCGAGTGGAAGAGGAGATGTTGCGGCGCCGTTGCCTGCCCACTCGTGCAGGTCTTGCCGGAAACAAGCTTGTCAGCCAGGTGGCTGCCGAATGCGTGAATGTGGGGGATGTGAGCCGCGTGTTTCCAGGAGGAGAAGGCATCTTTTTGCAGGGCCTTCCTGTGGAAGCGTTGCCGGGCCTTGGGTTCAAAACGGCGAATCGGCTCATGGATTTGAACATTCGTCGAGTGGGCCAGTTGGCGGCCCTGAGTCCCGAGATGCTTTTTCCCGTTTTCGGCAATCATGCTTCACGGCTGGTGAAGCTTGCCCGTGGTGAAGACTCTCTGCCGGTGGTTCCGTCGGAAAAGGACACCGCCTTGAAACTGGTGCACGAACTGGAGCGGGATGAAATCGACTGGAACAAAATCGATGCCGTGCTTTTACGGCTTGTGGAAGAGGCGGGCTGGATGCTCAGACGCCGCAACCGACTTCCCGGTCGTGTTCTTTTGGAAGTGCGTTATGCCGACGGCGTGGAGGCTCAGGGCTCTCAGAACATAAGGCTTTGTGGGCAGGTGCTGGATCGAGTCCTTTTTCAGACGGTTCGCGGGCTTGCTCGTTCGGTATGTCAAAGGCGTGTGGCTTTGCGGCGCCTTGCTGTCATCTGGAGTCGGTTCGCCCTGCCTCTACGGCAGTTGGTTTTATTTCCTGAAACAGGACTCTTGCAGGATCGAGAACAACGGATTCAGGCGGCTCTGGATATCGTGCGAAGCCGCTACGGACATCAGGCTCTTGTCTGGGCAGTGGCCTGCGGCGGGCACGCAAGATCCATGGGTCGATTATCGGGATGAAATGTGTTGTGGGTAGTCCATACCTTTTATTCTTTCATGCGAGGGGTAAGTTCCCCGGAAGTTTTGTGTCAAAGAGCGGCGGAGCGGGGGCACAAGGCGGTGCTTTGCGCCGATCGCAACGGCTTTTACGGTCTGGTGCGTTTTCTGAATGCTGCCCGCCGCTACGGTCTGGATCCGGTTGTGGGGGTGCACCTCGTCCATGAAGGGCGCCATGTGGTGGCCATGGCCAAGGATTCCAAGGGCTATGAAAGACTCTGTGCTTTGACGTCCCGCCTTCACATGGATTCCGGTTTTTCCCTGGAAAGGGACTGTGCCGGTGAAAGGGATCATGTGGTGATGGTCAGTGCCGACGAAAAATTCCTACGATCCGTTCATCCCCACGTGGAAACCTATGCAGCCGTGCTTCCCGGACCCGCGGGACGTCGAACATGGCGCATGGCCAAGGAAATGGGGATTCCTTCGGTGGCCGTCTATCCCGTCTATTTTGCCGACCCGGAAGATTTTTCCCTCCATCGGCTGGTGCGCGCCATCGACACCAACAGCACTTTAAGCACCTTGAATCCTGGAGAACTGGCCTCTTCGCAGGCATGGTTGAAACCGTCTGAAGCGGCCTTACGTCATTTTCCTCACTGTCCGGATGCCGTGACCGAAGCCGAAGCCCTCATGAACCGATGCTTCAAAGACTGGCACCGTTTTGAAACCGTTTTTCCTCATTACGGAAACGGCTCTGAAGATCTTTTGCATGAGCTGGTTCGGCGCTGTGAAGAAGGGATCCAGCGGCGTTATGGCCGAAGCTTTCCCGAGCTGGAAAAACGGCTTGCTGCGGAACTGGAACTCATTCACGCCAAGGGTTACGTGGATTACTTTCTCGTGGTGGCCGACATTGTGGGACGCCGTCCCATCCATTGTGGTCGAGGCAGTGCCGCGGCCAGTCTGGTCAGTTATCTTTTGGGCATCACCCATGTGGATCCTCTGAGGCACAAGCTGGTTTTTGAACGGTTTCTTAACCCTCACCGCCAGGACCATCCCGACATCGATGTGGACTTTCCATGGGATGAACGGGATGCTCTTTTGAAAGAGGTGGAAAAGTTCTACGGGTCCGAACGGTTTGCCATGGTGGCGAACCATGTGGGATTTGGAGCTCGCGCGGCGGTGCGGGAAACGGCCAAGGTGTACGGCATGCCTGCCGCCGCCATCGAGGAAGTCTCCCGGCGTCTGAGCGGGTGGACGCGGCCGGAAGACATTCACAGAAGGATTCGGTCTCATCCGGCTTTTCGTGGTTTTTCCTTGGATCCCCCTTGGCCTGAAATTCTTCGACTGGCGGCTCGACTGGAAGGCCTTCCGCGACATGTGTCCGTCCATTGTGGGGGTATGGTTCTGGCTCCGGATCGCGTGGATCGTCGAGTGCCCGTGCAACGGGCAACCAAAGGGGTCCGCATCATTCAGTGGGACAAGGATCAGGCGGAAGAAGGAGGCCTGGTCAAGATCGATCTTTTGGGGAACCGTTCTCTGGGTGTGATTCGAGATGCTCTGGAGATGGTGGCGGAAAATACGGGACGTCGGGTGGATTACGCCGCCCTGAACCCCTTGGACGATCCACAAACCCAGGCGTTACTGGCTCGAGGTGACACCATGGGAGTGTTTTACGTGGAATCGCCCGCCATGCGACAACTCCAGCAGAAAACACGGCGTGGGGATTTTGAACATCTAGTGATCCATTCTTCCATCATTCGGCCTGCCGCCAACCGCTACATCCACGCCTACATCGAGCGATTGCATGGAAAGCCCTATGAACCTCTGCATCCCGATCTTAAAGACCTCCTGGAAGAAACCTACGGTATTTTGGTGTACCAGGAACACGTGGTCCTCTGTGCCATGGCACTGGCCGGATTTCAGTGGGCGGAAGCCGACGGATTGCGTAAGGTGCTGAGCAAGAAGAGTCGGGAACAGATCGAGGATTATCGGCGGCGGTTTGAAGAGGGATGTCGAGGTCGCGGGGTGAGCGTGGATGTGGTGCAAGCTCTTTGGGAAATGTTCACATCCTTTGCCGGTTATTCCTTTTGCAAACCCCATTCGGCATCCTATGCTTTGGTGAGCTTCAAGTCGGCGTGGCTCAAGGTGCATTATCCCGCCGAATTCATGGCTGCGGTCGTGGCCAACGGAGGTGGCTACTATACGAGTTTTGCCTATCTTTCCGAAGCGCGGCGCATGGGTTTGCAGGTCTTGGGACCTCATGTGAACGAAAGCCGATGGAAGTGTTGGGGCAAGGGGCGTACCCTTCGATTGGGGTTGCAGATGCTTCAAAGCATTCGTCGGGACACTCTGGAGCGGCTTTTGGAAGAACGGACTCGAAACGGTCCCTTTGTCTCTTTGGACGATCTGTTCGATCGAGTGCCCTTGAGCCTCTCGGATGCTTTGATCCTGGCCAAAAGCGGTGCCTTGGACACCCTGGCTGAACCGTGGCACCGAGCTCAGCTTTTATGGTGGATTCATGCTCGATGCGCCCCTTGCGGCTCGAGACAAACCTTGGCGTGCGCTCATATTGCGTCTTCAAGGGAAAAGGGGTGTCGAACGCAGGACCCGAGGGACAAGGCTGTTCGTTTTTTCAGGGAGGATCGATCCACGTCTTTTTTGGAATTTCCAGGTTCCCATAAAAACCTTGTGCCAAATCTGCCCCTTCCGGAGGCGCCTCTGTTATGGCGTCATGAACAGGAAGCCTTGGGTTTTGTGCTTTCCGTTCATCCTTTGACATGCCATGAAGCAGCGTACCGTAAACGGCCCAGACCATGGGTTCGAGCCAAAGAGCTGCCGCAACGGGTCGGGAAAACGGTGTGGCTCAAAGGATGGCCCATTACCCGCAAAGAAGTGGTGACGCAGCAAGGAGATCCCATGGCTTTTGTTTCCTTTGAAGACGAGACCGCCATTTATGAAACGGTTTTTTTTCCCGATGTGTACCGTCGTTTCTGCCAAACTTTGGGTTGGGAAAGGCCTTATGCTTTGAGAGGGACCGTGGAAGAATCCTTTGGCGCCGTGAGCCTTTCCGTATCTCACCTGGAACCCGTGGCATGAAGCATCGATGACTCAAACCACGAGTTCATAACAGACCCTCGAAAGACTGAGGGCCAGATTTGATTTTGGGCTAGAATGAACGAAAAACGAGAACAGCAGGAAAAAAGCCATGCCAAACAACCCATTGAAAGACTGTCCCCATACTCCCAACTGTGTCTCATCCACCGCATCCGATCCTTCAAAAAGAATCGCTCCTTTGCCTTTTCGTGTCTCGGCGTCCGAAATGATGGACGTGCTGCGCAAGGTGATCCTGTCCCTGAAACGAACGAAAATTGTCGAACAGACACCCGTGTATCTTCGAGCCGAATGCAGAACATGGCTTGGGTTCGTGGACGATGTGGAGTTCTTTTTGGATTTAGAAAACAAAATGCTTCATATGCGTTCCGCCTCTCGAATCGGTTACTGGGATCTAAACGTGAACCGTAAGCGGCTGGAATTCATCAAGAAGCAGCTTCAAACGGCGGTAAGTTTCAAGTAAGGTGAATTCTAGGGTTCGACATAGGTGGCTCTCGCCAACGAGCAGCCGGTTTCCTGGAATTCACCTCACTTTTCCTCAGGAAAAGAAGCATGAAAGGTAGCTTAGGACTCTTTTTTCTGAAAATCTCCAGCATACCTCTGCACAGTGGCATCATCCACACAGTTTTCAAGGATTGCTGCATCCAAATCGGCCGGGTTCTTTAAAGCTTCCAGTGGGCAAAAGAATTCGTTTCCGGCTCGGTCCTGCACTCGAACCAACACTTGACCTCTCTTCAGTTCGCTCATGGCACCCTCCTGAACCGCTCACAACACTGAAAACCAAAAGCCCACCCTTTGGGGTGGGCCCTTTCTGCATAAAAACGTTCTGTTTCGAATCTAAAGAATCAATCTAGCCACCAGCATAAGGCTGAGGCTTGGTTGCATCGTCGATGCAATTCTTCAATTCATCGGGACTCATCTCCGACGGCTTCTTAAGGACATCTACAGGACAAACAAACTCATTGCCTGCCTTGTCTTTGACCCATACAAATTGCTGACGCTTGCTCGGTGCACTGACATCGCTCATCGTTCTCTCCTTCTCTTACGATACGTTTATGGTGTACTTATCTGTTGGAATGAAAATAATGCTCATTTACTACCAGTCAAGGGGGGCGAAAAAAAATTAAAAAGCTTTCCTGCCGGCCACGGATTGAAACCGCCAAGCCATTGAAAACTTTTACATGAGGTTGTTCATCGGATCCTTTACTTCATGCTTTAAACGTTCTTGTGCTTTTTGTCACGGTCCTGGATTGTCCTCTTGTCCGTCAAGGGATGAAAGCCAGTCCAAAACCTTTTTCTTGATGGCATCCCGAATCGAGCGGACGTAATCTAGTTTTTCCTCAGGGACTGAGGGAGCCTGGGATGGGTCGGGAAAGGGCCAGCGATCCCGAATGGCAATCCCGGGAAAAATAGGGCAAGCTTTTTCGGCGGCTTCGTCGCACACGGTGATAATCACGTCATAGCGGCGTCCTTTCCGGTAAAGATCAAAAACACTCTGTGGTTGATGCCGGCTTACATCCAGTCCTTCCTCCGCCATCACCTGGACGACGCTGGAAAGTACAGGGCGAGGTTCCAATCCCGCACTTTCCGCTTCCAGCAGACCGCGACCAAAGGCGTTGGCAAACGCTTCGGCCATGACACTCCTTCCACTGTTATGAACACAAATGAAAAGGACTTTCTTCATCCCCGTTTTGTCCCCGCACACGTTCCACAAACAACCAGACCAAGGCTTCTCCGCTCGTCTGACAGCCTAATGTGATCCCATGACGAATCTGCAACAAATAGGTGTCAATCGTGTGACAAAACGGTGCGCTAGCAGCGTTTCTGAAAGCGAATTTCTCCCTGGAAGTATGGGCGTTCCATCCTCACAAATGGTGGGCTAGAAGCCCGAGCCGCCGCCTCGACCCTAGCTTCAAATGCCAAACCTTGCTATTGTGAGTTCTCGGACAAGCTTCAAGGAGTGCAGCCTTATGTTAATAAGACAGACCGGCTTTTGTAAATTGTGGCCAGGCACCATTGCGGATAAACGTGCCTTAGTTACAGGTTCGGACACGCGGTGTGAGAACACACGTGTTTAATAAGACTATCAAGATCTGGGTCACTTAGGTCAGTCACATCAATGGTGACTGCATGAAATATGACACCATACTGTGATTCCAGTTCAATCAAGGTTTTTAGTCGACTTGCAATATTTTGTTTGGGTAGATATGGACAATAAGCATCTTCTGGTGATTCTTCAGCTCCCGATTCTTCTTCCAAAAACAGGTGTACATAGGGACTGTTTTGTGAGTAGGTGCGAGCCAACATATTCATGTTATTGGATCCATAGTCGCAATTTTGCAACCTTGCAACTGAGCTGTTAGTTTGGAACCAAGAGACACCTTTTGTGAGGGAATGGGTTATGAGAAGGTCGTTTATTTGTGGATCGTTTTCATACAAAGAATTGACCATGAGTATCAGAGGTCTGTCAGGAAAATTGCTAGTAAATATATCAACATGTCTTTTTTCTGCATCGATTAGCTGAAAATAGTAAGTGTCATAATTCCCCATGAAATTCCCTGTGTCCTGCCAGTTCGGGATAACCTGCTCTCCAAATACACCTCCAGCCGTGATTTGAATTGCTTTCATTGAAAAACCTTGGCGAGCTAGCAACTGGATAAATTTCTCAAAGCGTTTAAGATACCATTGGCTCCACGGAATAGGCTGTCGAAGGTTGTTATCCAAGTAACAAATGGGGTTTATTTCCCAATATGGATAACAAAAAGCCTTATTGTCTTTGCCCAAAAACAGCCAATGAGGCGAGCTTTCATAAAAAGAATCGGCATTGGCCATAATTCTAAGGACACACTGCAGGTTTTTGATTTGAATTTATTTGATTAGTGAGGACAGCCATGCAAGCGCATCAGTATTCCTTCGGAATGAGGTATTGGGTTGAAGGTCTCTCCAATCGACAATTAAGTTCACAAACTGAAGGTTTGCAGACCGTGCTTCTAAAGCCTTTTGACTGACGTGTCTGAGAATATCCTCAGGACTGCTTCCTGATGCAGCAGCTGAGACCGGAAGAAACAGTCCGACGCCTCCGGTAAACTGGGAATTTGAGAAAGCGCAAGAAGGAAACGCAAAAATCACAATGAGTAAAATCGTAATAGACAATCCCATGGGATTTGCCTCCGTAGATTAAGGGGTAACAAAGAAACACAGTCATGCTGTGTATGATTACCTTACTTCCGTCTATCTACCAATCTCCAAATGACGCTCAGAAAAAAGCCAACAACCAAGGGCGGGAAGGGGGGAACGGTGTCGGCTCGTTCCCCCCTTTGGTTTCACAAAGGCGACGATATGTGGGTGAATCTCAGGATTTTTTTGCTCCTTCGGTTTTTACGGCTCGCAGTAGATGGGTTCTCCCATTTCCTTGAACGAGAAATTGTAGAAGACATTATGGCCGTTGTAGTCCAGAACACGCAAGTCGTCCGTTTGATTGAGATCGCCGAGCACGATGTTGTATTGAAGGCCGTACTTTTGTTTGACCTTTTCCAGAGGGAGTTCACGCGCTATGAATTTCTTGATCCCTTTGGCGCTGAGCTTTTCAATGAATTTGGGATCCTGAAAGGAATCATAGCTGGTGAGGATGAGTATGGGGCCTGTACCTGTAAAAACGATTCCGGCTTTCATGGTGACACCTCCTTGTCTGACCTAAGGTTCAACAGCCGCTCAAACCCGGGCTCTCTGCCCTTCGGATTGAGCGAGGAAAGCCTCGGTCGTGCATGAGCATTGACAAAGAGTTGAGAGATGTGGAAAAGGTCGCCCGAAGCTCAGAGGCTTTGTTTCATTTATAACCGCGTCCATCTTCGGGCGACAAGGACTTGGTATGCCCAAGGGGCGTTTGGGAGGTGCGCATGAAACAATATGTCATCGATCAGCTGCGGGAATCGGACTACGATCGTATTCGAGACTATCTGAAGGCTCACGCGGAATCGGCGGCCATGGAAGGCATCTACTACGTGGACCTTCCCGATGCCTTGTATACGGAGCTTCAAAAAAACCACAATCACTGCCAACCTTACTACTTTGCTGTCAACCTCACTCGAAAACAGGTGGGATTTGAATGGCTCATTCGCAGCCGAAACACCCTGCGCTGTGCATGTATCGGCTACGCCACGCAGGCTCAGCGCGATTATATCATCGACTACGCCGACGGCATGCTGAACAGATTACGAATCAGACTTTAACGGCCGAGGGCTGAAGGCATTGGGGGTGAAGGTTTTTCACGAAGGTTCCACGCCGTACCTAGTGTCCACCGAACATCCATGGACAGTCTTACAAACGCTTTCCGTGCAAGGCCGCAAAGTGCTCTGTGTTGCGGGAAGCGGTGATATTCCGATTTATTTTTCATCCCTTGAACCCGATTCTCTAACGGTGGTGGACGTATCGATCCAGGCCTGTGCTTTGACAGAACTCAAGAAAGCGGCCTATCGGCACCTGAACCGTCAGGAGTTTTGTGAATTTTTCTTTCACGGCATTCCCGAAGCGGACAAGTTGTGGACAACCCTGTGGGGCTTAAATCCTCCGACATCTCACCAACGATTCGCTTTATACGACAAGCTTCGAGAAGCAATCAGTTCCGAGGCGCAGCCGTTCTTCGATACGCTCATTTTACGGCATCCCGACCACAAAAACCCCTTTACGGCTTTCCTGCGTCCGACAGACAGATTTCACCTGGGACTGCTGCCTTGCCTGAAAAGCGACGCCTCCTACCGTTTGTGGGTTCAAGGGGCGCACCGACCTTTTTCCATCATCGCCTCGTCTCTTGAAGATTGCCTTGTTTCCACAAACGAGGCTTTTCACATCATCTACACGTCAAACATTGTGGAATACCTGAGAGCTTTTCAGGTGATGCACTTCGGTCTGGGGTCCTTTCGAAAATTCATGGTTTCTTTCTGGCAGGCGCTGGACCGCGTTCTGGTTCCCGAAGGCTTAGCGGTGTTTTACGTGTGCCAGGGAAATGAAACCCAAAACTTTAGACGCCTTGTGAAAGAGCTCGCCCCGCCGTCCTTCATGGAGTATAAGACCCAACTTGTGCCCATAACCCTTCGGCCGCCGCTGCTTGCCGGTGCCGTGTGGCGTCATGCGTTGGTGCTCTTTCAAAAAATATCCTCGAAAGAGGGAAACCCGGAAACCGAAGACTGAACCCACGAAGGTTTCGTGAAAAGACAAAATGATGCTGGAGTCAAAGACTATGGCTCGAGAGCGCAAAGAATTGATGCTGGAAGCTTTCCTTGGGGAAGCCAGAGCCCATTTTCGGCTTCTGGCTTACGCTCAAAAGGCGGACGAAGAAGGCTACCCTCAGATCGCTCGCCTGTTTCGGGCCATTGCCGAAGCAGAAAGGGTTCATGCCAGGAATCATGCCTCCCTTCTGGATGAGGTGCGGTCCACCGAAGAAAACTTACAAGCAGCTTTTGCTTCTGAATCCTTTGTCAACCAGGTGGCCTACCCAAAACTTCTTAAGGAGGCTTGGGCTCTTGACGACAAAGCGGCCATCTGGTTTCTCACCTCCGCACGGAATGCCGAAGAACGACATGCCAAGCTGTACAAGATGGCTCTGCAACACCTGATTTCCGACCGTAACCCTGCCTACTTCGTGTGTCAAAACTGCGGGTGGGTGACCGAAGATGCGGCGCCGGAAAAATGCCCCAACTGCGGAAGGCTTTCAGAAAGTTTTTTACAGGTCCCCTGAGGGACGACTCGGCGGACCCGAGATGAGCCTAGAGCATGGGCAGAGCCATGAAAGAAAGGATAGGCAAGGACTGATGAGCGCATTTCAACCGGGAGAACTGGTGCTTCTCACATCCCAGAAAGGCAAGACCTGGCTTGTTCGAGCTGGGTCAGGATCCTTTTCGTCCCATCTGGGAAACGTGGATCTTCAGGATGTGGTCGGCCGACAGGAAGGCGAGTGTCTGGAAACACATCAAGGAGCCAAAATATTTCTCTTTCGTCCGTCTCTTGGAGACTACATCCACAAGCTCAAAAGACGCACACAGGTCATTTATCCTAAAGACATCGGAGCCTTTTTGGTTTACGGCGATATTCGCCCGGGCGATGTGGTGCTGGAATCCGGCATCGGCTCAGGAGCTCTCACCTTGGCGTTGCTTCGAGCCGTTGGACCTTCGGGGCGGGTCATTTCCGTGGAAATTCGACCTGAATTTGCGCAGCTGGCTCGAAAAAACATCGAAGTGTTTTTTGGAGAAACACCGAAAAATCATGCACTCCTTGTGGCGGATGTGACAGCCCTGCCTTTGGTCGCCCCGGTGGATCGCGTGGTGCTGGACCTTCCCGAACCCTGGCACGCTGTGGAAGCGGTTTCCGCCTGCCTGCGCACCGGAGGGCTTTTCATTTCCTTGAGCCCTCAGGTGGCCCAGGTTCAGATGGTCTGCCAGGAATTGAAACGTCATGGCTACGCCAATGTGACAACGTTTGAACTGCTGAAACGTAATTGGAAAATCGATGCACGGCGTGCCAGACCTGAGGACCGGATGATCGGCCATACGGGTTTCATCACGGTGGCGAAGAAGATTGTGCGCACGTTGGAGGAGGTTCCGACGATTCGAGATCCCGAAGCTCCCGTACCGGCGTAATGGAGCAGGATCCGGAACAGCCGGAGCAATGGGAAGTTTCACCTCGAAACGTCTTGATGAAATGAAGCACCACGACCACAAGACCGACGGCCACAAAAATACCCACAACAAGATGCTGCCACATGATGGGAAACTCCTTTTTCACATGAGGCTAGGTACCCAGGCCCAGCAAACGGCCGCCTTGGTAGACGGCTGTCGCCACCAGAAAGGCCACCGTGGTGTTAAAAACCATGGAAAACACGCCCCATTTCCAGGAACCGGATTCCTTGATGATGCATGTCACCGTCACAAAACACGGCGAATACAACATGATAAAAACCATGGCCGAAAAGGCCACCAACGGATTCCAGTGAGGATCCCGGCGCAGCCTTTCACTAAGGCTGAGGCTTTCTTCCACATCCAGTTCCCCCAAAGAATAGGCCGTACCCAAAGTGGAAATGATGACTTCCTTGGCGGCGAATCCACCTACCAAGGCCACGTTGGTTCTCCAATCAAAACCGCACCAACGCGTCACCTTCTCAAGAGCCGTGCCCATTCTGCCGGCAAAGGAGGCTTTAAGGGCTTCAGAAGCCTCTTCTTTGTCGATGGCCAGCAGTTGTGCTCGAACTTCCTGCAGGGAGGCCGGCAAGGCGCGCTCCTCCGCCGATACCAACAGAGCCCTGTCTTCTTCTGATAAAGTTTCCATAACGGTTTGGCGGGCCGCTTCGAAGCGGGCTTTTTCCGGTTCCGGCAGGCCGGGATACGTCATCAGGGCCCACAAAACCACAGATATGGCCACGATGACGGTGCCCGCCTTTCGAATGTACTGCCAGATGCGTTCCCACGTATGGATCATGAGTCCTTTAAAAGTGGGAATGCGGTAGGGAGGAAGTTCCAAGAGGAAAGGACTGCTGGGGCCTCGAAGGATCGTCAGGCGAATGATTTTGGCCAGCACCAAAGCAAAGACCCAGGCCAACAAGGTGAGAAGAAAAAGCATTTGGGCACGGTTTTGCGTAAAAAAGGCGGCGATCAGCATGGCCAGGACGGGAACCTTGGCACCGCAGTTCATAAAAGGTGCCGTTAAAAGTGTGGCCAGCCGTTCCCGGGACGTGCGCAATGTTCGCGTGGCCATGACACCCGGCACAGCACAGCCTCCGGCGATTCCTCCTGAAATGATAAAGGCCATAAAAGAACTGCCGTGCAAGCCGAAGACCCGAAACACACGATCCAGCATATAGGCGGCCCGTGCGAGATATCCCGTGTCTTCCAAAAAGGCGATGGCCAAAAACATGAAAAAGATCAAGGGCACAAAGCCCATGACGCCGCCCACACCATCGATGATGCCGGAAACCAAGAGAGATTGCAGAGGCCCTTCCGGTGTGACCTTTTCCGCCCAGCGCCCTAAAGCCCCAAAAGCCGCTTCAAACCACTGCACGGGTAACTCACTGTAGGTAAATGTGAATTCATAGACGGCATAAAGCACCGCCACCATGACGATAGGGCCGAAGAAACGGTTGGTAAGCACTCGATCGATCTGATCGGAAAGATGCAAGCGATTGCCTTTGAGGCGCTGTTCCACCACGCCGTCCTTGAGCAAAGCCGCAATGAAACCGTAACGATGATCGGCAATGATGGCTTCCGGGTAACTATCCAAGGTTTTTTGAATGTGATCGGTAAGCCTGGCGGCCATGCCTTCCAGGATTTCGGAAACCTCGGCATTCTTGGCTCGACCTTTCGACTTCACTTGCTCGTCTTCTTCCAGATACTTCAAAGCCGTCCAGCGGGCCGGATACAGGTCCGTCAGGAACTGATGGTCCACAATGATTTTTTCCATTTCCTTCAGAACGGGATCCACATCGGGCCCATAGGAAATATGAAGCGGTTCCCAACGACGCCCCGATAAAGCCGTCTCCACGGCGGCCCGAATCAGATTGTCCTTGCCTTCGCCACGGCGTGCCACCGTTGGTACCACCGGAATACCCAATCGTTTGGAAAGTTCTTCCGCGTGGATGCGCATCCCTCGTCCTTCGGCCACATCCATCATGTTAAGCGCCACCACCACGGGAACCCCCAGTTCCAGCAGCTGCACCGTGAGATAAAGGTTGCGGTCCAGGTTGGAAGCGTCCACGATGTTAATCACCACTTCGGGTCGTTCATGAACAAGGAAATCCCGTGCGACAAGTTCTTCCAAGGAATAGGCCGTCAGCGAATACGTGCCCGGCAGGTCCACCAGCCGAATCTGTCGGCCGTTTAAAGAATAAAGACCTTCCTTTTTTTCCACGGTGATACCCGGATAATTGCCCACGTGCTGGCGAGCGCCGGTGATGGCGTTGAAAAGCGTGGTCTTGCCGCAGTTGGGATTGCCTGCGAGAGCAAAGAGGTGTTCCCTGGATTCTCGAGGTGCTTGATTCATTGGGATGCCTCCACATCAACCAAAATATGATCCGCCTCATTGTTCCGCAAAGTGAGTGTAAACTGGCGCACACGAATGGCCACAGGGTCCTTGAGGGGCGCTCGGCCCTGAACCTGAATAGGCGTTCCCGGCACGAGTCCCATGTCTCGAATGCGACGTCCCAATTCTCCGGTAGCCGTCACTTTCACGATAATTCCTTTCTGCTTGGGTTCCATGTGGCGCAAAAGCACCGTGGGCATAGGAGTCCTCTCTCTTAATTAGTTGCACCTAACTTTAGGGGCCGAAAAAGAGCGGCTTTTGAGCCGCTCCGTAAAATGATCATGGGGTTAGGGGTGTCAAGAAATCAGGCCGAACCGGCACATACCAAAATTTTGTTACTCACCCCGGCTCCTAGACTCAGCGTGCTTCCATGGACCTTTACAAGGCAAGGGCGGTCACAGCCGGCACACAGCACTTCCAGTTCCGCTCCCGGATAGATCCCCAAGGCCGCCATGCGGGCACAGAGATTCCTTCCGCCTTCGATGCGTTGGACCAAAAGACGTTTTCCGGACGGAGCCTGGGAAAGGGGAAAGACCGGAGCCGGGCATACCTTGTCGCGAGCACATGGAGAACCACACCGTGACATAAACCACCACCTCATCGTCGCTCCTTTTTGGTTTGAGCAAATCTTAGGTAAGCCAAACTTTGCTCCCTGTCAAGAGAAATCAAAAAAAGAAGGATTTGTGGGGGGGGTGAAGGTAAGTCCTTGGTGACGATGCCTGGGGAGTTGACATAGGAAAACCTAAGGCTGACATTGGCCTGACAGCTTTAGGGTTTCATAATGACAAAGGCGCACTTTCGGGCTGGAAGGGGTGAGGCGTCGGCTCGCCCCTTCCTTGAAATGCCATGAAAGACGTTGGTAATGGGATTTTTCGGGCAGGCCCCTACGAAGGTATTCCTCAGAGGCAGAAACTCCATGTCGGGCAAGTGGGATTGTCGATCTTTCAGTGAAAGGTTGCATGAAGCGGTCGACGAGGGAGCCTGGCATGAGGTTTGGCATCTTTTCAAAAACCTTGGGGCTCGAACTTTGTCAGGGCTTACCGAACAAACGTGGGAACTCATCCTAGACATTCTTTTTTGGCGAAAGGCATGTGAGAATTTTTCGTCACCGAATCCGACGATGGACGTGGTCGAACACAAGGTGCGAAAGCTCCTTTCCGTGCAGCCTCGGTTTTTGGACAAAAAGACTTACTCTCTGGCTTCCGTTCTCAGGCTTGGAAATCCCATGCCTGAACCTTTTCGTAGAAAGGATTCTCGGCAAGCATGGAAAAGACATCTCAGGCACCTTCGTCGGCTGGTCTTGGAAAAAAACGGATCTCGGCGAACCCCTATGCCCTCTGAACACAAGAGTATGGAAACCCAAAGCTATGTGACCCTGCAGGATCTGGCTTTTTTGTGGCATCCTGGTTTTCAGTTCAAACACCTGAATTTTCGACAAGGCCGATTCCTTCATGTGGGTCGGCTTCTGACCGCCTTCGAACCGGTCCATGTGCGTATCTCACAGCGCACTCGATGGTCCCAGAGAAATTCAAAGCGTTCTTCCGAAAATGGAGACCCCGCTCTTTCCTCGAAAAACGATCAGGTCACCTTCCATCCAGTTCCCGGGAACGTTCTGAAGGCACAAGACTCCTTAAGGAAACGCCGTTCTTTTCGAGGGACACAAAACGTTTTGTGGGGCGTGTTGGGGTGGCGAGGAAACCGATTCCTCGCAAGACTTGTGCAGGCCACGGCGGAAGAATGGCACCACATGCGTCATCTGGCCTTTTCCGTGAGCCGGGCTCGATGCCGCCCGGTCTTGTCCCTGCATAATGCTTCGGCGGCGGCCTGCAGCGGCTGGGCTTTTGACCCGGTGGATCTTTTCCATGACGACCCGCGTCGTAGCCTTGCCTTCTTTCAAGAAGTTTCATGCACACTTCAGCAGCTTGTGCCGAGCCGGCATGACGGCCTGGAAGCTTGCGCGAAAACCAAAAAAGACGATGGATTTTCTGGCAGTGCAAGCCTTCGGCCAGCCTTTTGTGCGGGCGGAACGGTCACATTCCCGGGTCAAAATTCATGCTCGGACGGCTTCCTAGACCTGGATCTGGTGGAAAAACTTTGGCTGGCTTGGGAACGTCGTCTTGTTTATCCAAAAGCACTTCACGTGCTGTGGGAAGCATGGGCTCGAAAGGCTTTGGGCTCTGAAATGCTTTTTCGGGAAGCTGCGCAAGCCCTGGACGGGCTCCTTCAATTTGGGTCCTTAGAGGACCTTGTGGGAAAAATTCCTTTGGTCTGGAGCGGCTGGATCAGCCCTCATCAGCAACTTTGCTGGCAGGACATTTCGTGTTGGTGGCGGGAAAAGCGACGCTTATGGCTTCCTGGTTTCCGAATTCTGAAAACCTGTCTTGAAAAAGCGCAGATCTGGATGAAGACCGGTCGCCTGGAAGCCTGTGTGGTGCCCTGGGTCGACAAATTTTTCATGTCGTCTCAAAGGGATCGGGATGCATCCTATCTGGCCCTTCTCATGGAATGGTTGCAGAAAGAAAACCTTTCTCCCATTGTCCTTTTGTGGGAAGACACGACTCGATGCCGTTATCCCAGCCTTGCCGTGGCGCTAGAAAGATCTTGGAACCCTGAGGCGTTTCAAGGGATTGGAGTCTTCGGCAACGGTGCTTGTTCACGTCGGAATGCTGAAACCTTTCTAATTGAGGAAGCCGAACCGAACCGACTTTACGTGCTAAGACCCCTGGACGATACGCATGCTCCTCAGACCTTGGAATCCGTCCTGTCCGGGCGGGTTTCGCAGAAAACCTTTTTTGATTCCTACGATTCCTCATGGAAAGACGGCACCTATGCCTTCTATGCAGGGACCCAGGCGGCTTTTCTGACATCCATCGCTACAGAGGCGGAAATCCTACCGGCATGGGTCGTATGTGACGGTATGAAGATGCCCTTGGGATGGTTTTTTCGGCGTACCCTAAGAGACCTGGTCTTGGGGCGACCTCATGGCACCTTGTTCCAACCTAAATGGATGCGTCTTTATGCCCGGTTTGCCAACCTTTTATGAAGGCTTCTGGGAAAAAGGAATTGACTTGATTTTCAATTAGTTCTAAGCCTTACCGTGCACTTCGTAAGCTAGACACGACACCTGTGGAAACATGAACAACAATTTTCAAAAAGCTCGCGACAAGATGGTGGACACCCAGCTGGTCACACGGGGGATTTATGATCCTCGCGTGTTGGCCGCCATGCGCAAGGTGCCGAGACATCTTTTCATCAGTGAAGCCCTCCAGTCTCAAGCCTATGCGGACCATCCTCTGCCCATCGGGGACAAACAGACCATCAGCCAGCCGTACATCGTGGCCCTCATGACCGAAGCTCTACAGCTTCAAGGGCATGAAAAGGTTCTGGAAATCGGGACGGGTTCCGGCTATCAAACGGCGATCCTCGCGGAACTGGCTCAGAAGGTCTACAGCATCGAGCGGCTTCCAAGCCTCTTGCACAAGGCTCGACATGTGCTGGAAAAACTCGGCTACCGCAACGTGGTGTTGAAGGTCGGGGACGGCACCATGGGATGGCCTGAGGAAGCTCCTTTCGATGCCATTCTTGTGTCCGCCGGAGCTCCCAAGGTTCCTCAACCCTTGGTGGATCAACTGGCCATGGGGGGCCGCCTTGTGATTCCGGTGGGGGATCGTCTGAGCCAGGACCTGGTGCTGGTGGAGCGGGTTCCTGAAGGGATTCGCAAAAGTAGCCTGGGTGGTTGCCGCTTCGTGGATCTTATCGGCAAATGGGGTTGGGAGGAGTAAAGGGATCGGGGTGTCCGATGAACGGGGCAAGGAGGGAAGAGCTGTCTTCGGGTGACATGGTCAGGGAAAACCAGCGTCTTCGAGAGGAACTGGAGCGGCTCATTCACACGGCGGCTGCCAACGAAAGGATCTGGCGGCACATGGTGGAAATTGAGCGCGTCTTGTTCCGCACACGCGATTTCGACCGGCTGGCTTCCGAGCTGCTCACGGAAATTCGAGCCCGCTTTGATGTGGACGGCGTGGCACTGATTCTGACCCATCCCGACATTGTGGATCGTTTTTTTCCTGAGCTTTTAAATGGAGGAAGCGGTTCCGTATTGGAAGATGCGGCGGGGACATGCATCCTGACCGTTCAGGAAAGTGCCTTGTGTTCGAAGGCTGCGGAACAAGTGGCAGCGCCCATGCTTTTTCAAGGGGAAGAAACCCTTGGAAGGCTCATGGACTGCATGCCTCCCTTGCCTGAGGGCTTTTATCCCATAGGATCGGCGGCTCTGGTGCCCCTACGGATTCACGACCTTAATTACGGGTTCTTACTGTTGGCTTGCGCCGATCGGGATCACTATCGTCCTGGGGACGGGACCGAGCTTCTGGAACAAATGGGGATCAAGATCGCCCTGTGCATGGAAAACTGCCTGGCTTACGAACGCGTCAAGGATCTTTCCGACCGAGATGGACCGACGGGGCTATTGAACTTTTTTCAGATTCATAACGTGTTGGAACGAGAATTTCGGCGGGCCAAAAGGCGTGGTGCGGCCTTGTCTGTGCTTGCTTTGGATTTGGAATTTGTGGATGAGGCGGCGGAACATGAGGACATGGTGGATCCGGTGCTTCGGCATGTAGGGGAGCTGCTTCGCACAACCTTTCCTGACGGTGAAGGTTTTATCGGCCGGTACGGAAGTGTGGAGTTTCTTGTGGTGTGCCCCTATGCCGATGCACAGGAAGTTCAGATTCTGGCTTCAAAACTTCATGACCTGATTCGACGTTCCCCTCTACGTCATGGCCGAACCGTCATCCTGATTCGACCGCGTATCGGCACAGCCACATTGACTCCTACCATGCAAAAACCTTATGAGCTTCTGGACGCCGCCCAGAAAGCTCTGTGCCTTCTGAAAACCTTTCAGGCTTCTGTTTCGCAGGCCGCCGACCCCAAAAAAGACGAAGTCTCTCCGCTGGAGCACTGACAATCGAAGGCCGTTGGGCGTACCTTGCCTATCACAGTTCCGGAGGCATCGCACGTAAGGCTTTCCCGGAAAACACGGGACCGTCCACGCACACATAGGTGCTTCCGATATTGCAGCGGCCGCACAGGCCGATGCCGCATTTCATCCGCCGTTCCAGAGTGGTATAAATCTGATCGTCTTCGTATCCCAGTTCTTTCAAACCTGCCAAAACAAACTTGATCATGATAGGAGGACCGCATGTGACGGCCACCCTGTTGAAGGGATTGGGGGCTTCTTCGGCCAGAATGGTCGGTACGAATCCGACGCGTTCCGACCATCCGGGAAATTCGCGGTCCACGGTCAGCACCAGATGCACGCCCGCCGCCCTCCATTCGTCAAATTCGTATCGGTAACAGAGATCTTCCGGAGACCTGGCACCGTAGATAACGGTGATGTCGCCGAAATCGGCTCGATTGTCCAACATGGTCAAAAGCAGCGTGCGAAGAGGCGCCATGCCGATACCGCCTCCGATAAAGAGAATGTCTCGGCCTTTCATGGTGGTATAGGGAAAGCTGTTTCCCAGAGGGGCGCGGACACCTACCGTATCCCCCACGTTCAACTGATGCAGGGCTCGAGTGACTTCACCCGTGCGCATGACACTGAACTGAATGTATTCTCTGCGGGTGGGTGGAGAATTAATGACAAATGTGGATTCCCCCACACCAAAAACCGAAATTTGTCCCACCTGCCCTGGCTGAAAGGAAAACTGGGACCTTACGGTCGGATCTTTCCACTCAAGGCGAAAAGTGCGAATGCTTGGAGTCTCTTGAATGATTTCGCGAACAACGGCCATCTGTGGCCGGTAGGGATGGGTTTTTAACAGGCTTCTAGCCATGAGCCTCCTCCGTCTCACCCATGGCCCACACGATGGCACGAATATCCAAGGCCACGGGACAGTGCCGCAGGCAACGGCCGCAGCCGCAGCAGGCGAGGCGGCCGTATTTTTCTGGAAAATAGCTGAACTTATGGCCGATTCGGTTTCGAAACCGTTCGGCCTTGGAGGGACGAGGATTATGTCCGCTGGCTTCCAGGGTGAAATGAAAGAACATGCAGGCGTCCCAGGAACGCAGACGTTCCCCTTGAAAGCCCTGGGTTTCGTCGGTGATGGTGAAACAGTAGCAGGTGGGACAAAGGAACGTACACACACCACAACTGAGGCATCGTTGGGTTTGAAAACGCCAGAAAGCCATGTCGGAAAAGCGTTTTGAAAAAGATTCGGCCCTTTCGGTCAAGGAATTCACATGTTCCGTGCTGCGCCGTGCCTTTTCCCACACATGGTGCGCCTCTTGGGTTTGGGACGCCGTCGGTGTGTTTCCGATTGCTTGCAAAAAGGCTTCCCCCTTGTCGGTCAGGGCGTGAAGCACATAGCCTTCGTTTATGGGAATCATCTGCACATCGCTTCCTTCGGTATCCGCTGCATGGCTGCCTACGGCGCCGCAAAAGCATGCCGAGTCGGAACCGGTACAGACCATGGAGACCACGATATTTTTCTCACGCCGTGCTTTGTAAAAAGGATCCACAAAGGGACCCTGAAGAAAGGATCGGTCAAAGACAAGAAAGCCACGGGCATCACAGGGACGGCATCCCAAAAGGACGCTGGGTTGAATGTCCCTCGTATCTTCCAGGGATGGGGTCTGAGCCGATACTTCGCAGGATTCCTTATCCAGACGAAATCGCAAAAGTTCTTCCACCTGAGGGAAAAGCACCTTTTTGGCGGACATGACCGGAAGACGCTGAAAATCAAGGTCCATGCCTTCCTGAAATGGTTTGAAAGTCACCACATGAGGGGAGGAAACGTCCGGTGTGGGTACCCAGATTTCCATCTCCCGGGCCAACCGGGTGAACACGTCTTTGAGATCCACATGGGAGAGAAAGGATGCGCTTTTCATGGCAATTTTATGTTCCATCTGATTTTCGACACGCCGATTTAGATGCCTTGGACCGATGCGTCGTAGCTTAGCAAAGGCGGCTGAGCCTTTATGTCCGTGCCCGATTCGTAGTTCCAGAGTTCCTGAGCGATTTCGGCTGTTTTTTCTTTGAACAATCCGATGGGGATTTTCATGGGACAGACCCGTTCGCATTCGCCGCATTCAGTGCATCGGCCTGCCAGATGCACGGTGTGGATCATGTGGAACATGAATTTGTCACGGACAGTATCTTTTTGAGTGACCCACTTTGGGGTGCGCGATTCGGCCAGGCATTGATCCTGACAAACACATAAAGGACAAGCATTCCGGCATGCGTAGCAACGAAGGCATCGTTCAAGTTCTCGAAGCCAAAAGTTTTTACGTGCTTCCAGGGGTTGACTTTCCAGCGCATGGACATGGGCAAAAGGATCCTTCGGTGCCGGCCTGGTTCGAGGCTCTTCGGCAAGAACGTCATAGATAACGGGATTTGGATATCGGCATCTTTGGCAACGTCGTGCCAGAACCCGTTCCAGCGGAATGGAATCCACTCCATCGGTGCAGGTCAGCACGACCATGCCGTCATCAAAGGACACGTCGAGAATGGGACCGGATCGGGTTTTGGCCGAAAGCAAAGCGTCCACATCCACCGTGCCCGAGCACGGCAATCCAAAAATGAGCAGCCGGTTTCGGTCCACAAAGCCTTCCTGAACAAGAGCCGCCACGGATCGGCTGTCGCAGCCCTTGACCAGAATACCGATTTTCTTTTCCCCATGGGTTGGGGCCTTCAGAGACTTTGCCAGATAAACGGAAAGATTGGGGGCGCACAAAGGATTCCAGATCAAGGACGCCAGATCGTTGCGGGTACAGAGAAAAGCCGGAACCGCATGGAGCGGATCGTAGCCTTTTTGCCAGCCCAGGACCATATCCATTTGGTCCCATAAAGATTCCACAAGGGTTCTGAGTGCGTTCATTCTTTCCTCGATAGAGGCTCTGGTCAAAACCATTGGAACTAGCCTTGCTTCGGCGGTATCAACGCTGAGAAGTCGAGTTTAGAAGCACACCGAGTTGATACATGCCGGCGTTGTCAAAGTTACAGCCTGCGGCTGTCATGATGTCACGGCCTTGATGCGTCAAAGAGCCAAAGCCTGGGTTAGGGCCTAACTCTTCAATGATGGCGGAAAACTCGGTCACCACCTGCTGCCAGCGTTGGCCTTCGGAAGCGGACACCCATGTGTACCGAAACCGTCTAGGGTCTATACCGATAAAAGGCAAAAATCGTCGCACCAGTTCCAGACGACGTCGAGCGTAAAAATTTCCCACGGCATAGTGGCAGTCTTTGGGATGACATCCGGAAACCAGAACCCCGTCGGCTCCTTGCACCAGGGCTTTGATCACAAACAAAGGGTCCATACGTCCCGTGCAGGGGATACGAATGATGCGCAGCAAAGGCGGTTGGCGAAACCGGCACACCCCGGCGGTATCCGCTCCGCCGTAAGAACACCAGTTACAGAGGAATCCCAAAATGCGAAGCGAAGAATGAGGTTTATCCGTAGTGTTCATGGCGTTTTCAAGCACACAAAGCCTCCAGTTCGGCCAGGATTTGGTCGTCCGTAAAATGCTTCAGCTGCACGGCTTTGGGAGGGCATGTGGCGTTACAAAGGCCGCAGCCTTGGCAGACCGTATCCAAAACATAAGCTTTTCGGGAACCATCCCGAAGCGTCTTCCATTCGATAGCGCCAAAAGGGCACACGGAAAGGCATTTGCCGCATCCGATGCACGCCTTTTCCAGCACACGGGCGGTTTGCGGGTCGGTGGTGATGCTGCCGCGCGCGAAGAGGGCTAGGACTTTGGCGGCGGCGGCGCTTCCCTGAGCCACCGAGGCGGGTATGTCTTTGGGGCCTTGGCATGCCCCGGCAAGGTAGATGCCGGCTGTGTTGGTTTCCACAGGCTTGAGCTTGGGGTGACCTTCCATGAAAAAGCCGTGAGGGTCGTAAGAGATACGCAGTTTTTCGGCCAGTTCTTGAGCCCCGTGAGACGGTTCCATGCCAGTTGCCAAAACGACCAGATCGGCTTGCACCTCCACTTGAGCTCCAAGAAGCGTGTCGGCACCTTGCACCACTAAACGATCCCCCATGGGGTAGATTTTGCCCACGCGTCCTCGAATGTATTGAACCCCGTAGTCTTCCACGGCTCGACGGACGAACTCGTCGTAGTTTTTGCCGGGAGCTCGAATGTCCATGTAAAACACGTAGCAGCGGACGTCGGGAAGGTGATCTCGAGCCAGAATGGCTTGCTTGGCCATGACCATGCAGCACACTCCGGAACAGTACGGCCTGTCCACCGATTTGTCCCGGGATCCCACACAGGCGATGAAGACAATGTCCCGAGGTTCTCGTCCGTCCGAAGGGCGTCGAATATGACCTCCAAAGGGTCCCGAGGCGCTGAGAATGCGTTCGAACTGCATGGTGCTGATCACGTCCGCATAACGTCCGGCGCCGTATTCTCCGTAGGCTGCAGGGTTAAAAAGATCGTAGCCGGTTGCCACAATGACGGCGCCCACCTGTTCCGTGATGAAACGATCCTCCATTTCAAAGCGGACGGCGCCCACAGGGCAGATTTTTTGGCACACTCGACATTTGCCCGTCTTGAAATACCGGCAGGCTTCTTTAAGGATATGCGCCTTTTTGGGAATGGCTTGAGGAAAGGGAATGCGAATGGCCGAAAGGGTTCCTAACCCCTCGTTAAAAGAATCGGGAGACTTCCTGGCCGGGCATTTTTCCATGCAAAGCCCGCATCCTGTGCAGGCGTTCCAATCCACATAGGTCGCTTTTTGACGTGAGGTAATCGTAAAATTGCCGATGGTGCCGCTCAGGGATTCCACTTCCGTGTAGGTGTGCAGGGTGAGGTTTTCCTTTTGAGCCACATCCACCATTTTGGGCCCGAGAATGCATGACGAGCAGTCAATGGTGGGAAAGGTCTTGTCCAGTTTGGCCATTTTGCCGCCGATGGAAGCTTCCCGTTCCACCAACACCACGTCCAGGCCCGCGTCGGCGCAATCCAGAGCCGCCTGAATACCCGCCACGCCCCCACCGATAACCATGACCCTTTTGGTGATGGGAACCTGAGAACCGAAAAGAGGTTCATTGTGTCTGACTTTGGCCACGGCCATGCGCACGAGATCGATCGCTTTGTGCGTGTTGATTGTCTTGTCCAACCCGATCCAGGAAACATGTTCCCGAATGTTGGCCATTTCCAGCATGTAGCGGTTAAGGCCCGCTTTTTCGACGGCACGTCGAAAAGTCAGTTCATGCATACGAGGGGAACAGGCGGCCACCACGACGCCTTGGAGTCCATGGTTCTGGATGGCATTTTGGATTTCCTGTTGCCCGGGTTCGGAACAGGTGTACAGGAGTTCTGTGGCGTAGGCCACATCGGGCCATTGCAAGGCTTGAGCTGCTACGGCCTGAGTGTCGACGGTGCCGGCGATGTTGGTGCCGCAGCGGCAAACAAAAACACCAATGCGCATGAGTGTTTCCTCAGTTCAGGGTCCGTATGTGAGCGCCAAGGCTGTTCAACTCCGATCCAAGCAAAAAACCGACGACCGATTCATGCCACGAGAGTGTCTTGTGAAGGCGATGTTTGCTCTTTCAAGCACGCCGCAAGGACCTTGTGCGGAGACACTGCCAGCTTGTCCAACCCAAGGTCCTCTTCGGCAAGCCCTAGAGCCCACCCGATGACCTGGGTCAGGTAAAGAACCGGCAGATTGAATCGACGTCCCAGGGCCTTTTCCGCCTGAGCTTGTCTTAGATCCAAGTTCTGTTGGCACAAAGGGCAAGCCACGACAATCGCGTCGGCCCCCAGACGTTGTGCCATGTCAAGAAGACGCCCTGAAAGGCGCGCTACCACGTCACTTCGAGTGATTCCTGATGTGGCGCCGCAGCACTCGGTCTTGAAAGGAAAATCAGGCACGGAACATCCCAGGGATTTCAAAAGCAGATCCATGGAAACGGGGTTTTCCGGATCATCAAACTGGGCTGAAGCCTGGGGTCGTGTTAACAAACATCCGTAGTAGGGCACAACCGAAACCCCATCCAAAGGCCGCTGCACCGCTTGAGCCAGAAGCTCCGGCCCTACCGTTTCATAAAGAAGCTGAAGCACGGAAACGGCGCGAACTCGGCCGGCGTAAGGGAGCCCAAGGGCTTTTTCAAAAGCTTCGGGGCCGAAAGCATGCGCCTTGATAGCCCCTTTGAGGGCTTTCAGGCAGCCCGGGCATGGGGTCATGACGGTTTCCAGACCGGCTTTTTGGGTCAGAACCAGATTGCGTCCGGCAAGGGTTGCCGAGAGCATGGGGTCATAAAAGGATGCCGGTGTGGAGCCGCAGCAGTTCCAATCTTCCAGTTCCACCAGCTGAAGACCCAGCGCTTTGCAGACGGTTCGTGTGGAAAGGTCGTATTCTGCAGCCAAGCCTTCCAGAGAGCATCCGGGATAGTAAGCGACGGGCTTGCTCATGGCCATCCATCACCTTAGACGAAAAGACGTTCAAAAAATCTTTGAAAAGCGTTTCACCAAAGCCGCTACCTGGCGACGACCTTGAATACGATGAGGAACGAAGCTCAACTTTGCACTTTTGAGCAGCTGCGGCGCCAAGTCCAGATCCGCCAGGACGGTTCCGGAACGAACCTTGTAAGTGGCAAGAAGGCCCGTTTCAAAAACGCGTCCAAAGAGGGCTACCGATCGGAGGAATTCTTCGGAAAAGCGCCTGAGGTTTTTGTCGGCCACATAGCCGTTTTCCAGGGCCATGACACGAAGCGTGGCCATGACACGGGCCACATCCAGGGTGCAAGGGCATCGCACCGTGCAGGCCTGACATTGGCCGCACATCCAAATCGATCGGCATTGAAGCACGGTGTCCTTTTGTCCCAGTTGCACCAGACGCATGACCTGGTTGACGGGAAAGTCATAATACACCGTGAAAGCGCAACTGGCGGTGCAATTGCCGCACTGGTAACACTGGGAAATGCTTTGGCCGCTATGATCTTCCACTCGGCGCACAAAGTCAGGGTCGCACTTCGCTTGAATTTTCAAAGTGTTCTGACCGTTTTTCATTGTCGCTCCTCAGCGGCTGCTTCCTTCGTAGCCGAACTCGATCAGGAGCTGCTGGTATTCGTACTTGACCCGCTGGTACATACGGGCGTTTTCAATGGCCATGGCACACTGTTGAGCAATGGCGGCCGCGAACTGGATTTCCAAGTCGTGAAAAGGAGGGCGTTCTCCCGTCAGGATACGCAGCACGCCGATAACCTTGCCTCGCACCTGTAACGGTATGGAAAGAATCTTTCGAATACCTTCCTCGATGACTTCGCTTCGGTATTGAATGCGAGGGTCCGTGTACACGTCTTCGATGACCACGATGCGTCCCGCCATGTTTTCCGCGATGCTTTTGGCCGCATCGACAGGTCCTTTCTTGAGAAAACGTTCGCTCAGGCCATAAGCCTGGGCCAAGTACAAGGTGTTGGTCTTCGTGTCCAGAAGACGCACGGTGGTGCCCAAAACCCCCATGACCTGCGTGATCTTGGTCACGACCAGCTCCAAAACCTTGTTGATGGTAAGCGTGGAATTAATGGCGTGGGAAATTTCCTGAAAACTGGAAAGATAACGTCGTTCCCGTTCGATGATGCCTTCCAGCTTACGTTCCCAGGTCAATGTGACGATGCCACGACCGGCCAGAGCTTCTGCAAATTGGATTTCTTCCTTGCTGAACCTTCGAGGTTCAAGGGCAAACAAGGCCACCATGCCCACTGATTGTTGTTCCACGTCCAAGGGAACAACCGCGGCGGCACGAACCCCTTCCAGAAGCAAAGCCTCAAAGTCTCCACCATCGTTGGCCACACGAAGATCCTCAATCTGAACCACCTGTTGGGGAACGGAGGCACAAAGGCTTGTATCCTTAGGCTTGGAAAAGAGATAGGTTTCGCTGAGCCCGTAGCCGGCCACCAGTTCCAAGCGAGACCGATTCCTGTCGTAAGCCTTGATGACCGCCCCTTTGAGACCGAGAGACTCCGTCAGGCGTCGCGTGATAAGGTTCATGACATCGGCGGCATCCACGCCGTCACACAGGGCACGGCTCACCTCCACAAAAGGCTTGAGAACGCTTGCCACATCCATAGCGGCCTTCCTTGCTCCTTACAGCTTCGCTTGAAGGGAAGAAAAAGCCCCTCGAAACCCTTTCGAGAGGCTACTGAATGATGATTCATTCCAGGGGCGCCAATCTAGACAAACACTGCCGGCCCTGTCAACTCCTTTGCGTGTCTTTAGTGAAGCCTTGTGACGATAGCAGGCTGGCTCTTAGGCGAGCCCGTGCCTGCTGAAGCCGGCCGGGTGGCTTTTTGGTCCGTGATGGGGGGTCTTGCCAGCACTGATTTAAGGAACTTCTTTTGACCGCGGTCAGCCGCACCCGAGGCCGTCACCTCCGCAGGTCTTTGCTTTACCTGAACCACTGCAGCCAGCTCCAGACCGTCTTCGCGCGAATGTGTGGACGGAGCGTCCCGTGTAGACCGTCTCCAGCCCATCCACAATCAATCCTTCCATCACCATAACGGCCACACCTTCCCGTTCCAAGACCCGGCGGGGGGCCTCGCCCGCGGCGTTCACCAAGACAGCGCGGCAGTCGCAGAGCATGGAGGCCAAAGCCTGCCAGCGTTCGTTTCCTGTTCCTCGAGGAGGCGTGGGGCGTTCCCCAACAAGGCGATAGCCTCCTTCTGCAGGGCCCCATATCTGAAGCCGGTCGGCTTCCCCTAGATGGCGGTTGACCAGAATTCCCTCATGGCTGGCCACGGCCACATAGGGCCGGTGTTCGCTTGTGGGATGGACAGAACCGAAGGATGCTAGCACAAGGTCGGATCGAAATTCGGCACTTCGGTCGTCACCTAAGAGCCCGACAGCATCTGCCCGACATCGGGTGCAGTGGGTCATCTGAGGCATGAAGGAGGCCGCCTCTCGTTGGACACGGTGAACCGTGCTTTCGTCCGGTTCTTCCAGATCAGCGAAAGGCGTCTCCCGGTTGGGCACCAGAGGCATACAGTTAAAGAGGTCCACGCCCAGATCTTTCATGGACCGAGCCACCTCCACCACGTGGTGCTCGTTCACACCCGGTACGAGAATGCAATTGACCTTGACGATGATCCCGTGCTCCTTAAGCGCTCGAACGGCTTCAAACTGCGAATGCAAAAGGATTTCCGCCGCTTGACGTCCACGGTAGACCTTCTTCTCCTTTCTGACCCATGCGTAGAGCCTTTCCCCCAAAGCCGGATCCACGGCGTTGATAGTGACACTCACATGGGTGCAGCCCAACTTCGCCAGTGTAGGCACATGGGACGTCAATGCCAAACCGTTCGTGGCAACACAAAGGAGCATGTCCGGAAACCTATCCCGAACCAAGGCCATGGTTTCCAGCGTCTCTTGCGCATTGGCGAAGGGATCTCCCGGTCCTGCGATGCCAGCCACTTTCAGGAAGGGCATTCTTTGGCGGACGGTTTCCAGGTAACGAAGGGCCTGTTGAGGGCTGAGCACGGCGCTGGAAACACCCGGGCGGCTTTCATTGACGCAGTCATATTTCCGATTGCAGTAATGGCATTGGATATTGCACTTGGGAGCCACCGGAAGATGAACCCGCCCATGACATGGGGAGGCTTTGGCATTGAAGCAGGGATGCGCATGGATGTCCGGACGAACGTTCTTCATGGGAACCTCCTCACACGGCCAAAAACCGAACCCGCCGGGTGTCTCCCTCCCAGAGGACGGCTTCGACTCAATAAAATTCCTTTTTCGGTCGTCAGAAATACCCGTAGCCTATCGGGGATCCTTCCTGACGGTTTTCAAAGATGGTGTTCACGATCTGATCCAGCAGACGCAAGGCGCCCCGATAGCCCACATGAAGCAAACGCTGAGCTCCAAATCGGTCGTGAATGGGAAAACCCACCCGAATGAGGGGAATACCCAGCCTTCGTGCCATGCTGTAGCCTTTGCTATGTCCGAAGAGAAGGTCAGGTCGAAGGCGATGCACCTCTTCTTCAATGGTACGAAAGTCCACCTTTTCCAGTACCAGGGGAGGTTCCGGGACAAGGTTCATTGTAACTTCCTGGACGGCATGACCCAGTCGCCCGCTGTCACCCCCGGAAGCGCACAAGACTGGGTGCACCCCGATTTCTGCCAAAAAGGCCGTGATGCCGACAACCAGATCCTCATCCCCGAAGACCGCGGCTCTTTGACCGAAGACCACCTTATGGGCGTCCACGTAGGCGTCCACCAAACGACCTCTTTCTTCCTCGTATCGTTCCGGAACAGGCCGAGTGGACACCCAGCTCAAGACTTCCAAAAACCTGTCGGTTTCACGAAGACCGATGGGTAGTCCTAGCCGGTAAAGGGGAACGTTCCATGTGTCCTTGAGAAAAGTACCGGCAGTTCCTGTGTCTGGAAGAGTTCGGCCAAATTCCACCGTGGCTTGAGCCCTGTGCATGGCGCGAAGCTGCCCCAAAGGTGTGCCTCCTTGAGGCACCAAGGGATAATCGTCTAGGGCGGGACCGTCCAAAGTTCGAGAAATATCTGGCGTGACGACCGCTGGTAACCCGAACCAATGAAGGAGATCCTTCAGTTCCCTAATATCTTCGGGAGTGAGCATGCCCGGCATCAGGTTGACAGCTGGCACCGAAATCGAAGAAGGGCCGGTTCCGGTCAATGTCTCCACCACGGCGCGCACGGCACGATGAAACCCGTCCACATGGGATCCCGCATAGCTGGGTGTGGCAACCGTCACCATCACAGGCAGGAACACATCCGGGTTGAGACGCTCCAATTCTTCCATGAACTCTTTGACGATGCCTGGAACATCGTCGCCGATGGTTTCCGTAAGACAAGTGGTGGCCACGCCCACCAATTGAGGACGGTATTTTTCCAGGACGTTTTTGATGCCTAGTTTGAGATTCGGCCCTCCGCCATAAATCGCGTCCTTTTCTCCCAAGGATGAAGAGGCCACGTCCATGGGTTCCCGGAAATGGCTGATCACGTAGCGGCGTATGTAGGTGGCACATCCCTGGGATCCGTGAAGGAACGGAACGGCGCCTTCGATGCCGCGAAAGGCAAGCGCTGCTCCCAAGGGAGCGCAAAGCTTGCACGGGTTTGTGACGGACGCGTAAGGAAGCGGATCCGGCGCGCCACTTCGAGCCACAGTGGTATCCGAGCTCACCATTTTTTTCCTCTTTTTGCTATTTGTCAGAATTTAGGCATTCACGTTTCGAGGGGGGTCTTGCTCTAGGCCCAAAACTTCCTCAGATTTGTGAGGTTTGGACAGCTTCCAAACGCACGCGACTGAAATCCTTGCGGCTCCGGCGGGGCACAAAGCGCCAGACAGGACTCATCACAGAACGGTAAACTTCTTCGGCGAAGTGGAGCATTCCCTCGAAGCCTTCCAGAGGGATTTTGCGTTCATGGTTGTGGTCGCAAAATCCAACCCCCAGCTTATGGGCAATGGGCCGCTCCTTAACGCCACCTACAAAAATGTCCACGTCCTTTTCTTTGATGAATGCAGAAAGCTCCACAGGATTGGAATCATCGACAATGATCGTGCCTGGATCGGTGATTTCATGGAGCGCCCGATAGTCCTCTTCCGTTCCTGTTTGTGAACCCACTAGGACCACCTGCATACCGAGATGACGAAACGCTTTGACCAAAGAAAAGGCCTTAAAGGCTCCTCCCGTGTAGACGGCGGCCCGTTTCCCCTGAAGCGCCTGACGGTAGCGTGCCAGTTGCGGCAAGAGTTTTTCCAGCTCCGAGCGCACCAGGCGACGTGCCCGATCCATGATCTCAGGGTCCTTATCGGAGAAGAATTCGGCCACCTGATAGATGGCCTCAGCCACATCTTCCACACCCACATAGGACACCTGCAGGTATGGAATCCCGTAAGACTCTTCCATCATGCGGGCCAACTTCAAGGTGGCTCCCGAACACTGCACCACGTTGAGCGCCGCTCCATGGGCTTTGCGGATATCGTTGATCCTTCCGTCTCCGGTGATGTTCGCCACCACCTGCAACCCTAGGGATTCGAAATAACGACGAATAATCCAAATCTCCCCCGCCAGGTTAAAGTCTCCAAGAATGTTCACGCTCAAGGGGCTGATCCCACTCGTATCTCCGGTGCCCACCAGATGGAACAGGGCACGGCATGCGGCCTCGTAACCCGCCCGCTTATTCCCTCTAAATCCTTCGGACTGAACCGGAATGACAGGAATCCCCGTCTCGCTGCTCACCTGTCGGCAGATACCTTCCACATCGTCGCCGATGAGCCCTACGATACACGTCGAGTACACGAAGGCTGCTTCGGGCCGGTGACGGGGGATCAGTTCCATGAGGGCTCTCTTCAGTTTCTTTTCGCCTCCGAAGATCACATCGGGTTCCTGAAGATCCGTCGTGAAGCTGAGCCGGTGAAGTTCCGGCCCGGAGGAGAGGGCCCCTCGAATATCCCACGTGTAGACGGCGCATCCCACGGGTCCGTGAACGAGGTGCAAAGCATCGGCTACGGGGTAGAGCACCACCCGGGATCCGCAAAAGACGCAAGCCCTTTGGCTTACCGCCCCCGCCAGGCTTTCCTTGTTGCAAACCATGCGGAAGGGTTCTTCCCCCTTTCGATGAATCTGAGTGCTTCTTTCCGCGTAGATAGCTGTTTCCATGGTGTTTCTCTCTTTCCGAGCAATCTAAGCTTGGAGCAGGAGTGTGCGTTTCCCCCTTGTTAAAGGACCAGTTCCAGCTCCTCGTCGGGAGCGTCCCGGTCGATCCGTTCCAGCAAAGTGTTCACGATTCGGGTCAAAAGATGCAGTCCTCCTCGATATCCAACGCTTGGAAAGTCAGCATGGCCGACTCGGTCCAAAATCGGCCAGCCGAATCGCACAAGCGGCACATCTTCGGCGCGGGCGATATACTTGCCGTAAGTGTTTCCGATGAGCAGATCCACCGGTTCGTTTTTGATAACCTGATGGAGGAAGAAAAGATCAGCCCCCGCTCGAACCACCGCCTGTGGTGCCGTTTTCTTCAGGAGGTTACGCATACGCAATTCGAAGCTTTTTCCAGGTGTTCCCGTGACCACGCAGATTGGTTTCATGCCCAGGTCTATGAGAAACTCGGTCAAAGACACCACATGATCGGGATCTCCCCAGACGGCCACACGCTTGCCATAGAGGTATCCGTGCATGTCGGTCATGAGGTCCACCAGTCGGCCCCGATCATTGAGGAGTTCGTGAGTTATCACCCCATTGGCATCTTCGAGAAGCGTTTGCACGAAGCGATCTGTTGCCCGAAGACCGATGGGAAGATCCAGCACTCGGCAGGGGACATTGTGAGCGGCCTCGAGGAACCGAGCGGCGGGTTCCGAGGCCTTAGCTCCCAGGGCCAGGGTCAGTCGGCTTTCGCCTAGCTGCTCCAAAACGCTTACCGGCGTTCCTCCTGAGGGATACATGCGAAAAGAAGCCGTCTGAGGACCATCCAACACTCCGGACGTATCCGGGAAAACTCGTACCCGCACGCCCAAAACTTCTGCAATGTGTTTCACTTCCTTCATGTCGCTCGGCTCCACGTAGCCCGGAATCACATTGACCGCTTTGGATTTTTCAGTGGCAGGCACCGGAAAGGCTTCCACCATGGCCCGAACCATATTGGCGAACCCAGTCACGTGGCTTCCCACATAACTCGGCGTGTTGGCATGAAAGACCCGCTTTCCCTTTGGAATGATGCCGTCTGCCGCCGCTTTCTTGAGAATGCTGGGGATATCGTCTCCGATGGTTTCCGAAAGACATGTGGTATGAATGGCTACCACGTCCGGGTCGTACACCTCGAAGATCGTCGTCAGAGCCTGCCGCAGATTGGGAGCTCCCCCAAAGACGGAAGACCCTTCCGTAAAGGAACTCGTCGAGGCCATGACGGGCTCGCGGTAGTGACGCGTGAGATGACTTCGGTGGTAGGCGCAGCAGCCCTGACTTCCATGACTGTGTGGCAGACAGCGATGAATGCCCAAAGCAGCATAGAGAGCCCCTATAGGCTGACAGGTCTTGGCCGGATTGATGCGCAGAGCCTTTCGTTCTGCGATGGGCAGAGGGGTATGGTTGAGCATGGAACAACTCCTTTCTCGGGTCACAGGGGGTCTGTGGCTCGGTCACGCCGTGAGCTCGGCCTTCAAGCGGGGTTCCGTTTCCCAGGGCGGGCGCACCAGTTTCCAGACCGGGCTGTGAATCATGGCGTCAATGTCCCGGGCGAAATTCACCGCGCCCCGAAATCCCGCATAAGGCCCTCGATAGTCGTAGTTGTGAAGCTGTTTGCACGGGACTCCGAACTTTTCAACCACGTATTTGTCCTTAATGCCTGAGCAGACCAGGTCGGGGCGATAACGTTTGATGAGCATCTCCAGTTCGAGATGGCTGATGTCGTCGATCACCAGGCTTCCCGGTTCCATGTCCGGCAGCATGCCCTCGTAATGGCCGATCAGTCCAGTGCGATGCAGTTGCTCCGCGCGATCTTCGGAGAGTCTTGGACGGTACTTTTCCGGATGAGGTTCCACCTTCAATTCTTCGATGTTACGGCTGTCAGCGTCTACCTTGAGGGAAGGCAGGATGTGACGGCCCTCGTAGTCGTCCCGATGGGCGAATTCGTAGCCAGCGGCAATGGTGCGCATCCCAAGGTCTTGGAAAAGATGCTGGTAATGGTGGGCTCGAGAGCCCCCTACAAAGAGGACCACCGTCTTTCCGGCCAATCGTTCGCGGTAGGGAGCCAGTTCTTTATGAGCGATCTCGACCTCCTCGGCGACCACCTCCTCGACCCGTTCGGTTAATGCCGAATCCTCGAAGTAGGCGGCGATCTTTCGAAGACTTTTGGCCATAGCCTGGACGCCAATGAAATTTACCTTGAGCCATGGAATACCGTAGGCTTTCTCCATCATTTCCGCCATGTAGTTGATAGATCGGTGGCACATGACCAAATTGAGCTGAGCCGTGTGGGCTCTCTGAATGTCCTCGATGGAACCGTTGCCGCTGAAGACGGCCCAGATGCGAATGCCGCATCGCACCAGCACACGTTCGATTTCCCAGGCGTCTCCCCCGATGTTGTACTCACCCAGAATGTTCACGGCGAAAGGTGTCGATGGTTCGAGGTCGTCTCGCCCCACGGCCGCTTGAAACAATTTGTTGTTCGCGATGTGATGTCCGGCGGACTGGCTCACCCCTTTGTAACCCTCGCAATTGAAGGCCAAAACAGGGATTCCCAACTCTCCTTCCATCTCACGGGCCACCGCTTGAATATCGTCCCCGATGAGCCCCACCGGGCACGTAGCATGCACGCTCACCGCCTTAGGCCGAAAGAGTTCCACCGCTTCTCGAATGGCTTCCCGCAGCTTCCTCTCGCCGCCGAAGATGATGTCCTCCTCCTGCATATCTGTGGAAAAGCAGTAATGCATGAAGTTGACGCCGTCGGATCGGGGGTGGAACAGGTTGCGGCGGGTAAGCCACGAATAGTAGCCACACCCGATAGGCCCATGGGTGATGTGGACCATGTCTCCAAGGGGCCCGATGACCACACCCTTACAGCCGGCATAACAACATCCCCGCTGCGTGATAATTCCCGGAACAGTCCTCACGTTGGCGTCGATGGCCTGGGGCTCGGAAGGATCCCGCACCAAGATGTGACGCCGTCTTTTCTTGGCCACCTTGGCCGGATAACTCCGAACCAGCTCCTCCACGAACTCTTCGGGATCCACAGCCGGCGCTGTTGGAATACGACTTTTAGGCATGCTTCACTCCTTCGCTTCCGGACATCTCATCGATGGCATCTTCGTTGGTTTCTCCGGTTCGTATCCGGGTAATCTCAAGAACGGGATTCACGAAGATCTTGCCGTCTCCTGGAGTGCCTGTTTGGTTGGTCTTGATGAGCACGCTGACCGCCTCGGCAACTCGTGATTCAGGCACCAGGAGCGTGATCATGCGTTTGGCCATGAGCCGTGGTCCTTGGGAAAGAGTTGCCAGCACCTCGGGCTGGACTTCAGGGTTTTGGTTCATGGCCTGAAGCACTTCGTAGCTGACGGTTCTTTTCCCTCTGCCGCTGACCCTCATGGCCGTGAAAGCCGAAAACCCCGCCTGCACCAAGGCCTGTTTCGTGGCATTGATCTTGTTCATTCGGATAATGGCGCACACTTCCTTCATGAGTTTCCTCCCGGCAAGTCGCTTAAACATCCCCTGCCTCTGCACCCTCTTGTGACTAAGAAGCGGCTGAGGCCATCGGTGCTAAGCTTCCCTGTGCCCCGTGCTGATGGTGTAGGATTCTTCCACAGGGGTCACAAAAATCTTTCCGTCTCCGAACGCCCCTTTTTCCCCCGTACGCCCCGCCTCCATAATGGTCCGTACCACGAACTCTTTGTCGTTTTCCGGGACCACGATGAGCAACATGTCTTTGGGGAGTTCGTCATAGACCACGTTTCCCAACTTGAGACCCCGCTGCTTACCTCGACCGGCCACTTCCATGCGTGTGACCGCGGGGTATCCTGCTTCCAACAATGCCTGCATGACATCCGCCGTTTTTTCCGGACGTATGATGGCTCGAACCATGACCAGCATCTCACCCTCCTTCTTCTGCGTTTTTCCGTGGTTTTCAGTTCAGAATGCCGTATTCCATGAGCAGGTTTTCCAGTTGATCCGTGCTGAGGGGAGTTGGGATGACGAACATGTCGTTTTCGTCGATATTTTTTGCCAAATTTCGGTAATGCTGCGCCTGTTCACAGTCCGGTGCATAGTCGATCACAGTTTTGCGGTTGATCTCCGCCCGCTGCACCATATTGTCCCGAGGGAGAAAGTAGATCATCTGAGTTCCCAACCGCTTGGCGAACTCTCGAATCATGGCTTCTTCGTTCTCTACCTTTCGGCTGTTGCAGATGAGCCCGCCGACACGAACCCCACCACTTTCCGCAAACTTTCGGACTCCCTTGCAGATGTTGTTGGCCGCATACATGGCCATCATTTCCCCGGAACAGACGATGTAGATTTCCTGCGCCTTGCCTTCCCGTATGGGCATGGCGAACCCCCCACACACCACGTCGCCCAAGACGTCGTAGAAAACATAGTCCAATTCTTCGTCGTCCTCGTACGCTCCCAGTTGCTCCAGCATGTTGATAGAAGTAATGATGCCACGCCCGGCACACCCTACTCCGGGTTCGGGTCCACCCGATTCCACGCACAGAGTACCCCCGTAGCCGAGCTTTCGAATGTCGTCTAAATCCACATCCTCGCCCTCCTCACGCAGGGTGTCCAGAACACTGCGTTGAGCGAGGCCGCCCAGGAGTAACCGAGTGGAATCCGCCTTGGGGTCGCATCCCACCACCATGACCTTTTTGCCCATCTCAGCCAAGCCAGCCACCGTATTCTGGGTCGTGGTGGACTTGCCGATGCCGCCTTTTCCGTAAATGGCAATCTTTCTCATGGAATCTCCTCCTTAGAACTCTTGATTGTTCATGGTTGCCTGGACCTAAGGGCAAGGCGCGTGCCAAGGAGGGAAAGGGTCGGAACGCATGCATATCAACATTCCGAAATGACGAGTTTTATGGCTACTGTGCCGGGATGCTTGGCGCGGGTGGATGTTCCTCTTTCGGGATCGCTGTCCCGGAGAATTCGACGAAAATGTCGAGAGGATGTTCACAAAAGTGTGAGACGAAGTTTTTGTTGACTGATTCAGATAAAGGCGTCCGTCCTTCAGAGACCGAAGAGAGGGCATGCCCGATACGAGCACGACGAAGACGCTCATAAAACGGGAAGAAAAGATGGGAAAGCTGTGAGAAAACGAGGAGAATCGATGGTTTTCCTGGGGGTGCGGGTCTCCGGCCCGCTGTTTGTGCGGGCGGAACGCCGCGCTCTCAGAAAAAACAGTTTAAGGCTAGGAGAAGCTAGGCGCGCCTCACGCCTTCACCTTGAAAGGGCCCTAGCCGAAACACCCGTTGTGGATTCTCGGACAAAGGCTTGGATGGATTTTTGAGGGCGTCGCGGGATGAGATGATAACGGCTGTGGGCCTCAAGCAAAGCGGCGGCCAAGGAGCCAGGAAGGTTAAGAGGCGGATGCTCGAAGACCAGCTTTGCTTTCTTTCACGAGGGGGTCCAGGCCGTATTTGCGGACGCGATAACTCATCTGCCGCAAGGTGAGACCCAGATCCCGGGCCGCTCGGGACTGGATCCAAGCGTTCCTTTTCAGCGCTTCCAGGATCTCTTCACGCTCCAGGGCCTCGAGGCGGCTCATGCCGCTTCCGATATGAACTTCACCGCTTGCCCCTTCGGTAACCAAGCAAGGGATTTGGGCCGCAGTGACCAGAGGCCCGTCGCTAAGGATCACCAGCCGTTCGATGACGTTTTCCAACTCCCGCACATTGCCGGGCCAAGAGCAGCGGCCAAGGATTTCCAGGGCTTCCGGACTAAAATGCAGATTCTTGCCGTACTCCGCACAGGCTCGCCTCAGAAAGAAGTCCGCCAGCAGCGGAATGTCACTCTTGCGTTCCCGTAGCGGGGGCACCCGCACCGGAAAGACATTGAGTCGGTAAAAAAGGTCACCACGAAAGGTTCCCGCCTCCACGGCGGCTTCCAGATCCTTATTGGTGGCGGCTACGATGCGCACATCCACTTTTTTGGTCTGAGTCCCCCCGAGGCGTTCGAACTCCTTTTCATGGAGAAAACGTAGCAGTTTCGCCTGAAGGGATAGAGACAGTTCCCCGATTTCATCAAGAAACAAGGTTCCTCCATCCGCAGCCTCCACACGACCGGGCTTGGAAGCAGCGGCGCCCGTGAAAGCCCCCTTTTCATGGCCGAAGAGCTCGGATTCCAACAAGTTGTCAGGAAGCGCCGCACAGTTCACCTTCACGAACGGCTGTCGCGCCCGTGGGCTCAATTCGTGGACGATGCGGGCCACCAGAGTCTTGCCTGTTCCCGATTCCCCCAAAAGGAGCACCGACGCCTTGCTCGGAGCCACCTTGTGAACGAGGCTCTGAAGCTCCAGCATGGGCGGGCTCTGACCGATCATGAAAAAATCGTTGTATTTTTCCGAGACCTCCACACGAAGGGCCAAGTTTTCTCGGCGTAAGTCCTTTTCCCTTTCGGCCACTTGCATGTTGAGGTCAAAAAACTGGGCGATGATGGCCGCGACGATGCTCAGGAAGCGAATGTCTTCCTGAAAAGTCACCTCATGCCCGAAGAGCCGATCCACACTGAGAACTCCTACCGTACGTCCATGCAGAATCACCGGCACGCCGATAAAGGCGATCTGATCCTTTTGGAGGGATCGGGATCCGGTTTTGTTCAGAAAAAGGGGTTCACGGCTGATGTCCGGGACCACAAAAGGCTGGGAGGTGCGAAAGATCAGACCGGTAATTCCCTCATCAGGATGGTAAATGCCGCGGTTGATCTCTTCGTCTCGAAGGCCGTGGGCAGCTCGAATTTTCAGCAGGCCCGATGCGGGATCAAGAAGCACCACCGTGGCCCGCTCCATGGCCATGGACCGTGACAGGATCTCCAAAATGCTGGAAAGGGCCTGCTCCAGATGCAGAGCCTGTCCCACGATTCGGCTGATCTCGTAGAGGACTTTCAGTTCCAGGGCTTCAATTTTGTTTTCCATCACGGCACAAGCAACACAAACTGGTTAAGTGCACGAGACTCTCGGTTGTTTCAGAGAGCAAAAGGCGTGCCGAAAAGATCGACCACATCGTTTTATCACGCAAAAGCAATATGTTACAAAAAAAAGCAAAAGATTCGGGGCCTCAAAAACTCTCCAGAGACGAAACTAAACGGCACAAACTTGTCCACTGAAAGTAAGCGCGAAGTGTGCGCGCAGATTAACTTATTGGAATACAAAAGAATATTGGGTGATATCTTTTTGTGCCCCTACAGCAGGACCTCACGGGGTGGCGGCTTTTACGGCCTGAAAGAGTCAAGCTAATCAAGAGAGCGTTTCAAGGACTCCTGGAATTCACGGAGGCCTTCGTCATAGCCTTCCTTTTTGATCGGTTCATGGGCATAGGATTCCATCATCATATCCCTCCTGCGATCCAGCAGCTTTCGGGGTAAATCCTTGTCCACCAGGCCTGAAAGGAGCGCCATGCCGGTCAAAAGATCCGCTTTGTCGCTTCGGTTGAGCTGTGATTCTTAGATGGCTTCTTCGGCGGGGACCAATTCTCATCGCACAGGCTAATCAAGAAAGCGCTTTAACACCTCCTGGAATTCGCCAACAGAACCGATTCGAAGGGCTTTCTTGAAAAGGAGCTTCAGAACATCCGGATCTTGGATCCTCCGTAGACAATCAAACACGTCTTTCGGAATATCCTGAAATCGCGCATCCAATGTTTCTAAGATATGTTCCCTCGTGGCCTCCAGCGTTCCCTGCTGGATTCCTTGCTCTATCCCTTGCTGCATTCCTTGCTGCATTCCACGTTCTATTCCTGAACGGAGGCCTTCGTCATAGCCTTCTTTTTTGATCAGTTCATAGGCATAGGATTCCATCATCATATCCCTCCTGCGATCCAGCAGCTTTCGGGGTAAATCCTTGTCCACCAGGCCTGAAAGGAGCGCCATGCCGGTCAAAAGATCCGCTTTGTCGCTTCGGTTGAGCTGTGATTCGTAGATGGCTTCTTCGGCCATGTGAAAAACCTCGGAGCCTCCCCGCATGAGCCCCACAAAAGGCATCAGGCAGGGGTTTCCTGATTCCAGCACTTTTCGAGCATCCATGGCCGCAAGGGAAATGACGCGGAACCCGTAGCGAATGGCGCCGTTCTCAAAGGATTCCACCACGTTCCCACTGGGCGTGAGAAGCATCACTGCGGGAAGTACCGAAAGACCCGTTTTCAGGCGGTAGCGGACATCGTATTCCAAGAGCCTCAAAGGCATTTGGGGTTCCCAACGGCTCTGAACCTCCAGCAGTACGATAAAGACACGGCCATCGGAGGTCTGCACCCGAATGGGGAAATCGCTTCGCCTGACCGAAGCTGTTTCCTGAGGTAGCTCCAAGAGCTCGGAGTCCGTCACATCCAGTCCCAGAAAATATTCCAGCGCCGCCTGCCGGCAGTGAGCCAAAATGACCTTGACAGCAGCATCACACACACCCATGGCGGACTCCTTTACCCAAGTTTCCGGCCACGGTCTGAAAATACCATAGTCCAGTGGGATAGCAAACCACGTGATCTTTGGACGATAGGGTTCAGACATAGGGCGAGGGTGCGGCGTGATCCTATGCCTGAAGGTGACGGCTCATCGGGAAGCGCGGGTGTCCCGCCCGCAAAATGAGCGGATCAGAGACCCGCGCCCCAAAAAAAGACACAGTTTCAGGTTTGAAGTAGGGGCGAGGCGCCGCCTCGCCCCACCTTGAAATGACATGAAGGATCGAAATTCTAAAATAAGCTCCGGTGCTTTCTCGGTTTAAAAATTAAAAACCTTGGCTTCGGCCGCCAATTTGATCAACAGAGGTCCACCTTCCAGGGCCATGTTGGAATAAAATTTGGCCTCGTCCACCTGACGAGCCTTAGCGCATGGAATTCAAACATAGATCGGTATCTCGTTTTCCACAAGGTAGGGCAGGTAGTCGTTGACACAATCCCCGGTCGCGGTTTTGACCGTGTAATCCCGCGTCGTGTCCGCCCACAGAACCCCTGAATCGATCAGAAACACGTCCACCTTGTGCCCCTGGGAATGGGCGATCTTGGCAAACTGAAAACAACGGGTGGCCGCGTCGATTTCGTCGCGGCTCAAAACGAAAAGAAAGTTGGCCATCACTCTCCTCCTTTGGTGTGTGAACGAGGAAAAGAAAAGGCTCACAAACTTGAACAAACATAGGTTAAGTCTTCTACACGATCAAGAGG
>FWWM01000429.1_pt1 | contig 138372 bp, 130 predicted proteins | sample 2228351 | NCBI WGS metagenome assembly FWWM01 (sample SAMEA103939774, study PRJEB20133) | metagenome
GTTCCGGTTTGGCTTCGACCAACCTGAAGGAAAGTCTTCGCCGCAACCAGGTTGTCTGCGTTCCGTGCGTCTTGCACTCAAGCCGCTCTCTACGGTTTTCGATGTGCCCTGCAACTCATCTGAATGGCGACAAAAAAGCCGACTCGCGTCGGCTTTTTCCGGGGGCGGAGAGGCTTACTTTTGCGTCAGGATCCAGGCCACCATGGCCTTGATGTCGGCGTCGGCGACGGTCTTCGGCGTGGCCGGCATCGGCATCGGGCCGAAAGTGCCGGAGCCGCCGTTGCGCACCTTGGCTTCCAGCTTGGCCTGTGCGCTCTTGTCACCGGCGTATTTGGCGGAGATGTCCTTCAGCGACGGGCCGACGGATTTCTTGTCCAGCTGGTGACAGGCGCCGCAACTGCTCTTCTTGAATGCGGCTTCGCCGTTGTCGGCTGCGTATGCGGTGGCGGACAGGGCCAGAGCCGCAGCAGCGATCAGGTAACGAGACTTCATGTTGCTCTCCTTGGTTGTTGGATCGGGTAGACCCGGACCCGTCATGTGTCCGAATCGAAAAAACTGGCGTATGGACATGATATCCCGTTCGGAGTTCCCGGGCGACGGCATGGATCGCAAAAACAAAAAACTCCAGCCTGGGCTGGAGTTTTTTGAACTATGCGATGCGAATTAGCTCTTGAACAGTTCTTTCAGCATCCACAGGGAAAAGCCTACTGCGAAGATTGCGGTGCCAATCGATGCGATATCTGCGATGAACGACATTATTTTCTCCTCCCGAGAGATTTAGGTTGAACACAACGACAAACAAGCGAGGCGAATCGTAGCACAATTCTTTGTGTCGGCAAGCCGTTTTCGATAAAATCTTACACGACTCTTTTGCTCGGATTTTCAGGCCGTTGCATTGTTCCTTTCTGACCGTTTCCCCATGACCAAGAAACTCTATATCAAGACCTTCGGCTGCCAGATGAACGAGTACGACTCGGACAAGATGGCCGATGTGCTGCGCGCCTGCGAGGGCATGGAGCAGACCGACAAGCCGGAGGAGGCCGACGTCATCCTGTTCAACACCTGCTCGATCCGGGAGAAGGCCGAGGACAAAGTCTTCTCCGATCTGGGCAGGGTGCGTACGCTGAAACAGGCGCGGCCCGACCTGCTGATCGGCGTCGGCGGCTGCGTGGCCAGCCAGGAGGGCGAGACCATTATCAAACGAGCACCTTATGTGGACGTGGTGTTCGGCCCGCAGACCTTGCACCGCCTGCCGCAACTGCTGGCGGCGCGGCGCGACACCGGGCTGCCGCAGGTGGACATCAGCTTCCCGGAGATCGAGAAGTTCGACCACCTGCCGGCTGCGGAGACGGCATCCGGCGCGGCCTTCGTCGCGATCATGGAGGGCTGCAGCAAGTACTGCACCTTCTGCGTCGTGCCCTATACCCGGGGCGAGGAGGTGTCTCGCCCGTTCGAGGACGTGATGCGCGACGTGCGTGAACTGACTGCGCAGGGCGTGAGGGAAATCACCCTGCTCGGGCAGAATGTGAACGCCTACTGCGGCGAAACCGACGACGGCGATACGGTGGATTTCGCCTTCCTGCTGCAGGCGCTCGCAGCGCTGGACGGCGTGGAGCGCCTGCGCTACACCACCTCGCACCCCAAGGAGATGACGCAACGCCTGATCGATCTGTACGCGACTAGCCCGAAGCTGGTCAGCCATCTGCATCTGCCGGTGCAGTCCGGCTCGGACCGCATCCTCGCGGCGATGAAGCGCGGCTACACGGCGCTGGAATACAAGTCCATCGTGCGCCGGCTGCGCGCGGCGCGCCCCGACATCTGCATCTCATCCGATTTCATTGTCGGCTTTCCCGGCGAGACCGAGCAGGATTTCGAGGCGACGATGAAGCTGATCGACGACGTCGGCTTCGACGTCAGCTTCAGCTTCGTCTACAGCCCGCGCCCCGGCACGCCCGCAGCAGAATTGCGGGACGATACGCCGGCGGAGGTGAAGTCGGCGCGGCTGGCCCGCCTGCAGGCGCGTATCGACGAACTGGAGCGACAGGTCAACCAGGCCATGCTGGGCACGGTGCAGCGCGTGCTGGTCGAGGGCGTGTCGAAGAAGGACGTAAACGAGCTGGCCGCGCGCACCGGCAACAACCGCGTGGTGAACTTCCGCGGTTCACCCGGCATGATCGGCCGCTTCGTCGACGTGAAGATCACCGAGGTCGTGCGGCACACCTTGCGGGGCGAATTGCTGATTCCCTCTCCCTTGTCCCCGCAAGGGGGAGGCCGTGGTAGTAAAGCTGCTGAAGCAGCAACAACCACGCACCATGGAGAGGGGCTAGGGTGAGGGTGGAAACCATGAGTACGCCAACTATCCAATTCGCGCTCGAACCGCTGGACAACCAGCGGCTCGCGAACCTGTGCGGTCCGCTGGACGAGAACCTGCGCCAGATCGAGACCGCGCTGGAGGTGGGCATCGCGCGGCGCGGCGAGCATTTCAGCGTGCAGGGCGCGCAGGCCGAACTGGCGCGCGAGGTGCTGCAGGATTTCTACCGCGAGGCGAAGGATGACATCACGCTGGAGCGCCTGCAGCTTGGCCTGATCGAGGCGATGAAATGGCGCGAGGAGCCGAAGCCGGCGGACGATTTCGTGCCGCTGCTGATGACGCGCAAGTCCGAGGTGCGCGGTCGCACGCCGCGCCAGAATACTTACCTGCAGGCGATACAGGAGCACGACATCACCTTCGGCGTCGGCCCGGCCGGCACCGGCAAGACCTACCTCGCCGTCGCCTGCGCGGTGGACGCGCTGCAGCGCGAGAACGTGCGCAGGCTGGTGCTGGTGCGCCCCGCAGTCGAGGCTGGCGAGAAGCTGGGCTTCCTGCCCGGCGACCTGGCGCAGAAGGTCGATCCCTATTTGCGCCCGCTGTACGACGCGCTGTACGACCTGATGGGCGTGGAGAAGGTCGTCAAGGCCTTCGAGCGCGGCGTGATCGAGATTGCGCCGCTGGCCTACATGCGCGGCCGCACGCTGAATCATTCCTTCATCATCCTCGACGAGGCGCAGAACACCACGCCGGAGCAGATGAAAATGTTCCTGACCCGCATCGGTTTCGGCAGCAAGGCCGTGATCACCGGCGACGTCACGCAGATCGACCTGGCACGCGGGCAGAAGAGCGGGCTGGTCGAGGCACGCGCCGTGCTGCAGGAGGTGCGCGGCATCGCCTTCAGCGAATTCCTCGCCGAAGATGTGGTGCGCCATCCGCTGGTGCAGAAGATCGTCACCGCCTACGAACGCTATGAACAGCAAAAAAATGCATAAACTTTCGCCCGCCAAACTTTCCTTGGCAGTGCAATATGCCAGCGAGGCGAAGGATGTCCCCACGCGCGCGCAGTTCCGCCGCTGGGCGCAGAAGGCCTTGCAGCGCGACGCCAGCCTGACGCTGCGCGTCGTCGACGAGGCCGAGGGGCGGGAGAGAGTGTAGGCCTACCGCGGCAAGGACTACGCGACCAACGTGCTGACCTTCGTGCTCGACGACGAGCCTTTGTACGGCGACGTGATCGTCTGCGCGCCCGTCGTCGAGCGCGAGGCCAGCGAGCAGCGCAAGGATTTGCTCGCGCACTACGCGCACCTGACCATCCACGCATTGCTGCATCTGCAGGGCTACGATCACGAAATCGACGACGATGCCGCCGAGATGGAAGCGCTGGAAACCAGGCTGATGCTAGAATTGCGCTACCCCGATCCTTACCAGGAATCCTGAATCACCAAATGGACTCACCCGAGAGTAGTAAACCCAGCCTGTTGGAACGCCTTTCCGCGCTGCTGCTGCGCGAACCAGAAGACCGCGAGCAACTCGTCCGCTTGCTGCACTCCGCCTACGAACACAACCTGCTGGACGCCGACGCGCTGTCCATGATGGAGGGCGTGCTGCAGGTGTCCGAGCGGCCGGTACGCGAAGTGATGATCCCGCGCGCGCAGATGGACGTGATCGACATCAGCGAGCCGCCCGAGCAGTTTATTCCCTTCGTGATCGAGACCGCGCATTCGCGCTTCCCGGTCATCGACGGCGACAAGGACAACATCATCGGCATCCTGCTGGCGAAGGACCTGCTGCGCTACTACGCGGGCGAGGAGTTCGACGTGCGCGACATGCTGCGCCCGGCGGTGTTCGTGCCAGAATCCAAGCGGCTGAACGTGCTGCTGCGAGACTTCCGCAGCAACCGCAACCACATCGCGCTGGTGGTCGACGAGTATGGCGGCGTGTCCGGTATGGTGACCATCGAGGACGTGCTGGAACAGATTGTCGGCGACATCGAGGACGAATACGACTTCGACGAGGACGAGGACAACATTATCGCGGACGGCTCGGGCAACTGGCGCGTGAAGGCCGACACCGAGATCGCCGACTTCAACGAGGCGCTGGGCGCGGAGTTCAGCGACGAGGAATGCGACACCGTCGGCGGCCTGGTGCTGAAGGCCGCCGGGAAGTTGCCTAAGCGGGGAGACCGCTTCCACATCGGCGGACTGGACTTCACCGTGCTGCGCGCCGACAGCCGCAGGCTGTATTCGCTGCTGGTCGAGCGCAGGCCGGCGGTCGTCGTATCTGCCCCGCTTCCCTAGAGCTTTTCCGCCGGCATCCTTTCCAGCCGGGCCTGATCTGCGGTGAAGCCGCAGTCGCCATCGGCCCGCGCGACGGGCCGCGTCGGCGCTCTGATATTATCTGCGGGAATCCATGAATGGGGAGCGCAGCAGCCGTGGCGTTCCCGGTTAATTTCGATGAACAGAACGCGTTACCCCTTTATTCAGTTTAGCCCCGCGATCATTCTCCTGGCTGGTCTGGTGCTGACCTATGCGCTGCAGAACGAGGCCCGGGTTTCCAATCGGCAGCTCAGGCAGGACGAATTCAATTTCCGCGCCAACGAGGTTCTCCAGAATATCGACCGGCGCATGCGCAACTACGAGCAGGTGCTGGACGGCGCGGTCGGCCTGTTTGCCGCGTCGGGGTTCGTGGAGCGGCGGGCGTTTGCCGCATACATCCGCACGCTGAGACTCGAGGGCAAGTATCCGGGAATCCAGGGCATAGGTTTTGCCAAACTGGTGCTGCCCGGCGACAAGGCGGAACACATTGCGCAAGTCCGTGCGCAGGGTTTTCCGGGTTACGACATAAGTCCCGCCGGACAGCGCGATATCTATACCTCCATCCTCTACCTGGAGCCTTTCGACTGGCGCAATCAGCGAGCCTTCGGTTTCGACATGTATTCCGAGCCGGTTCGCCGCACGGCGATGGCCCGGGCCAGGGATGAACGCAAGGCGATCATTTCGGGCAAGGTGAGACTGTTACAGGAAACCGATCAGCAACCCCAGCCCGGATTTCTTATGTATTTGCCGGTTTACCGTTCCTCCGCAGCGCAAGAATCGACAGGCGCAGGCAGTGAGGATCTGCTCGGCTGGGTCTATGCGCCATTCCGCATGAACGACCTGATGGCTGGGATACTGGGGCGCCACTTCGGCGAGCTCAAGGAGGGACTGGCGCTTGAGATATACGACGGCGAGACGCCGGATCAGCGCCAGTTGATGTTCAACACCAACCCCTCTCCGGATACGCGGAATGCCGAATTTCGCAGCATCAGGACGGCCTCACTTTTCGGGCGCCAATGGACTCTGGTCGTCAGTTCGCTTCCGGAATTCGATGCGCGCCTGAAGAACCAGCGAGCCAACCTGGTGGCGCTCGCTGGCGGAACCATAAGCGCGTTGCTGGCGCTGGTCGCCTGGCTGCTGGTCACGGCGCGGACGCGCGCCTTGACGATCGCGGAAAACATGACGGAGGAGCTGAGGCGGAGCGAGCGGGATTTGCGCAAACTCAATCGCGCGCTGCAGCTTCTCAGCGATTGCAACATGGCGCTGGTCCATGCCGAGGAGGAATACAAGCTCCTGACGGAGATTTGCCGACTGAGCGTCGAGCGCGGCGGTTATCTGATGGCCTGGGTGGCTTATGCCGAGCAGGACGAAGCCCGGTCGGTCCGCCCCGTGGCGCAATTCGGCAATGACGCCGGCTATCTGGACGGGCTCAACATCACCTGGGCGGATACCGAGCGAGGGCAGGGGCCGACCGGCACGGCGATCAGGACCGGCATGACGAGCGTCAACCAGAACGTGCTGACCAATCCGAAAATGGCGCTATGGCGCGAAGCCGCCATCAAGCGCGGCTATCAGTCCAGCGTGGCCTTGCCGCTGGTCAACGAGGGTGTCGTGCTGGGCGCGCTGATGATGTATGCGCGCGAGGTGGATGCTTTCAACGTCGAGGAAGTGAAGTTGCTGGAGGAGCTGGCCAACGACCTGGCCTACGGCATCGCGACGCTGCGCACCCGTGTCGAGCATGCGGCGGCGAAGGAGAAGATCGCTTTCCTGGCCCATTTCGATGCGCTTACCCATTTGCCCAATCGGCTGCTGCTGCGCGACCGTTTCGAGCATGCCGCCCGCATTGCCGAAAGCGAGCGCTCATTGGTGGCGATGCTGTGCCTCGATCTGGACAATTTCAAACAGGTCAACGACACCCTGGGGCACGAGGTCGGCGACAAGATGCTGCTCATGGCGGTCGAGCGGCTGTGGCAGTGCATTCCCCCGACCGATACGATCAGCCGCCTGAGCGGAGACGAGTTCGTCATCCTGCTGACGGATATCCATGACCCCGCAAGGATAGTCGCCGCAGCCAACGGCATACGCGAAGCGTTTTTCGAACCCCTCGTCATAGAAGGCAATCCGCTGAACATTTCCTTCAGCATCGGCATCGGCGTGTATCCGAACGACGGGAACGATTTCGACACTTTGCTCAAGCGGGCCGACACCGCCGTAGGCAGTGCCAAGGAAGCGGGGCGCAACACTTACCGCTTCTTCACCCGCGAAATGAACGAGGACGCGTTCGAGCAAATGCGGCTCACCGGACAAATGCTGGGGGCCGTCAGGAACCGGGAGTTCGTCGTCTACTACCAGCCGCAGATCGATATCGCGAGTGGCCGGATCATCGGTGCCGAAGCGCTGGTGCGCTGGCTACATCCTGTCGATGGCCTCATTCCTCCGGCCAGATTCATTCCTCTGGCGGAGCAGAGCGGGCACATCGTGCAGATCGGAGCCTGGGTGCTGAACGAGGCGTGCTGCCAGGCCAGGATCTGGCTGGATGGCGGACAATCCGACTTTGTCGTCGCGGTCAATCTCTCGGCCTTGCAATTCAAGCATGGCGACGTTCTGGAGACGGTATCCGCCGCCCTGGAAAAGTCCGGCCTGCCGCCGCATCACCTGGAGCTGGAATTGACCGAATCCATCCTGTTGCAGGATTTGGACACAACGCTGGAAACGCTGCACCGCCTCAAGGCGATGGGGGTGAAACTCTCCATTGATGACTTCGGCACCGGATATTCCAGCCTGTCATACCTCAAGCAGCTGGCAGTGGATAAGCTGAAAATCGACCAGTCCTTCGTGCGGGACATGCTGGGCAATGCCGATGGCGCCGCCATCGTGAAGGCCATTATCCAGCTGGGACACACGCTGCAATTGCTTGTCATCGCCGAAGGCGTCGAGACGGAAGCGCAACTCGCGTTCTTGAACGAATGCGGATGCGACGAGGCCCAGGGATATTTGTTCGGCCGCCCTGTGCCTGTGGCGGAGTTTCCCGCGTTTTATCCTGGCGACTTGAAGGGCTGAGGCAGCCCGGCTTTCAAAAAGGCGTTCGGCTCAGAGTCGGCTTCGCTCCTAAAACCGCTCGTCCTCCCCCAGATAACGCCACTGCCCCAGCGGCAGATTCCCCAGCTTCACGCGGCCGATGCGAATGCGCTTCAGGCCGGTGACCTTGAGTCCCACGAGTTCGCACATGCGGCGGATCTGGCGCTTCTTGCCTTCGCGCAGCACGAAGCGCAATTGGTCTTCGTTTTGCCAGGTCACTTTCGCGGGCTTGAGATATTCGCCGTCGAGCTTGAGCCCGTGGCAGAGCTGCGCGAGGCCACCGTCTTTCAACTGGCCTTGCACGCGCACCAGGTATTCCTTGTCCACCGGCGAGTTCTCGCCGATCAGCTGTTTGGCGACACGGCCGTCCTGGGTCAGCACCAGCAGGCCGGTGGAGTCGATGTCCAGCCGTCCGGCGGGGGCGAGGCCCAGTAGCTGGCTGCGGTGGAAACGCAGCGGCGACGGGTCTTCGCGCCAGTGGGTGGATTCGTCCAGCAGCGTGCTTGCGGGTTTGTAGTTGTGCTCGGCCTGTCCCGACACGTAGCCGACCGGCTTGTTGAGCAATATGGTCACGCGCTGCTGCTGAGTGGTCTGCGCCGCGCTGCGCAGCGTGATCTGCTGGTGCGGGTAGACCTTGCTGCCGAGTTCGCTGACGGTCTCGCCGTCCACCTGCACCCAGCCTTTTTCGATGTAGCCGTCGGCTTCGCGGCGCGAGCAGAGGCCGAGTTCGGACATGCGTTTGGACAGGCGGACTTTTTCCATGATGCGGGCGGTTTGGTGGTTCGGGCCGCGATTTAACCACAAGTGCCGCGCCGGACGGAATCGGTTATTCTTGCCGCCCGTCTTGTGATCCGTCGTTCGATGTCGCCATCTCCGAAATCCCTGCTCGTCGCCTTCGCCGCCGGCCTGTCCTGCGTGGCCGGTTTCGCGCCGTTCGGCCTGTTCCCGATCCCGGTGCTGGCGCTTGCCTTGCTGTTCCACCTGTGGGCCGGGGCCGATACGCCGCGCGCGGCGGGGAGGCTGGGCTACGCGTTCGGCCTCGGGCTGTTCGTCGCCGGCACAGGCTGGATTTACGTCGCGCTGCACGATTTCGGCGGCATGCCGCTGCCGCTGGCGGCGGCTGCGACGCTGCTGTTCGCGGCTTTCCTCGCGCTGTTTCCCGCGCTGGCCGGTTACGCCCAGGCGCGCCTGCCGAATGTGAATCTCGCCTGGTTCCGCAGCCCGGAGGAGGATAAACGTCCGCGTCCGGCTGTGACGTTCCGCATCCCGGCGCAAGTGTCGCTGGGCGTGGCGATGCCGGCGGCATGGGTGCTGGTCGAGTGGCTGCGCGGCATGCTCTTTACCGGCTTTCCCTGGCTGACGCTGGGCTACGCGCACAGCGACGGCCCGCTGGCGGGCTATGCGCCGCTGCTGGGCGTGTACGGCGTGTCGCTGGCTGCGGCGGTCAGCGCCGGGTTGCTCGCGACGCTGTGGCGCGAGCGCTGGAACCGGCAGGGACGCATCGCCGTGGCGGTGCTGCTCGCGTTATGGGGCGGCGGCGCTGCGTTGCGCGCGATCCCCTGGACCCAGCCGCAGGGCGAGCCTTTCGGGGTGGCGCTGGTGCAGGGCAACATCGCGCAGGAATTCAAGTTCGACAGGGACGCGCTGGTCTCCACGCTGGAGACCTATCGCCGCCTTGCGCTGTCTAGCGAGGCGCGCCTGACCGTGCTGCCTGAAACGGCGATCCCGCTGCTGCGCGAGGAAATTCCGGCGGCCCTGATCGAACCGTTGCGCGACCATGCGAAGGCGAACGGGGGCGACATGCTGATCGGCTCGTTCGAGCGCGGCGAGGGCGGCTACTACAACGGCGTGTTCACGCTGGGCGCGGCCGAGGAGCAGCATTACCGCAAGAACCACTTGGTGCCGTTCGGCGAATTCATTCCGCTGCGCTTCGTGCTGGGGCCGCTGATCAACGACGTGCTGCATATCCCGATGGGCGACCTGGCGCGCGGCGGCGAGCGCCAGCCGCCGCTGGAAATCGCCGGCCAGCGCGTCGCGGCGAACATCTGCTACGAGGACGTGTTCGGCGAGGAGATCATTCGCGCGCTGCCGCAGGCGACGCTGCTGGTGAACGTCACCAACGACGCCTGGTATGGCGACTCCCATGCCGCCGAGCAGCACAACCAGATTGCGCAGCTGCGCGCGCTGGAAACCGGCCGCATGATGCTGCGCGCGACCAACACCGGCGTGACTTCCATCATCGCCGCGGACGGCAGGGTGCTGCAGAAACTGCCGCAGCACGAGGAAGGCGTGCTGCGCGGCACGGCGCAGGGCTACGAGGGGGCGACGCCCTACGTGCGGCTCGGCAACGCCGCGGTGATGCTGTTGCTGCTCGGGCTGCTGGGCTATGCGTGGCTGCGGCGCGTCGCCTCGCCTGCGCGGGACGGCGAATAGGCGCGGGTCGGCGGCCTGCGGTCCGTAGCGAGTATCCGGGGCGTTCGGGGTATTGTCCTTTTCTGATCCGGCGGGTAGCGTAATCACGGTTGCGAACCCGCGTGCGTTCCGAACCTGTCGGACAGGAGAACCCCATGACCGAATCAAGAACGATCTGCATCCAGATCGACCGCGACTGGAAGGAAGTCTACGAAGCCATATGGCGGCCGGAGGATTTCCCGAAATGGGCTTCCGGCCTCAGCCAGTCGTCGCTCACGCAGGATGGCGATGCCTGGAGAGCCGTCGGCCCCGAGGGCGAAGTCAGGATCGCGTTCACCGAACACAATGCCTACGGCGTCATGGATCATCATGTCGATGCGGGCGACGGCCGGACTGTCCATGTTCCGATGAGAGTCGTCCGCAACGGCGACGGCGCAGAGGTGCAGCTCACCCTGTTCCGGCAGCCGGACATGAGCGATGCGAAATTCGACGAGGATGCCGCGTGGGTCAAGCGCGATCTGCAGTCCTTGAAGGCGTTCGTCATGCAGCAACCGGAGGTCGCCATGCGGAGTGTCGGGAAGATCGCGCCATGCCTGTGGTTCGACGATCGGGCCGAGGAGGCCGTCGCGTTCTATACCGCCATTTTCGGAAACTCGCGCGTCGTGAACATGGCCCGTTATGGGGAAGCCGGGCATGAGATACATGGCAGGCCGGCGGGAACGGTGATGTCCATCTCGTTCGAGCTCGACGGGCAGGCGTTCACCGCGCTCAACGGCGGCCCGGTATTCACGTTCAACGAGGCCATCTCGCTCCAGGTGAATTGCAAAACGCAGGAAGAGGTGGATTATTACTGGGCAAGGCTGTCGGAGGGCGGGGACGAGCATGCGCAGCAGTGCGGCTGGCTCAAGGACAAATATGGCGTTTCCTGGCAGGTCGTCCCGGTCATCCTGATCGAGATGGCCAGTTCGCCGGACTATGAAAAATCCCAGCGGGTCATGGAAGCGATGCTACAGATGAAGAAGCTCGACATCGCGAAATTGAAGCAGGCGTATGCCGGGTGACTGCGGTCTCCGTACCGGGGCGAGCGTAGCCGCATAATACGCAGTATCCGGTATTGAAAATCCGGCATGGTCGCCGCACGCTGGGCCATTCCTACAGGAGGCGCTCATGTTGATCATATCCCTTCCCCATCGCGCGCCGGGCGGCGTGAACTGACCCGCGTCCGTGCGGCGCAGAAGCGAGCGGCGGCGATGGGCGAGTCCGACGAACAGCAGGCCAGACTGAAGCGATTGTGCGACGCCTATGCCGCGCAGTTGCCGGAGACGCTCAGGCAGATCGACCTGCTGTGGAAGCGGTTGCCGCGAGACCGCTGGGACGAGGAGCGCTACGCGTCCCTGTACCGCATGGTGCATTCCCTGTCGGGTTCCGGGAAGAATTTCGGCTTTTCCATGCTGGGCGATGTGGCGCGCAACCTCGAAGCCGTCCTGCGGCAGTATGCCGGCCCGAAGACCGCGCTGAACGAGGCGCAACGCGTCCATGTCCAGGTGCTGCTGAGCGAGCTCCATCAAGTCGCGCTGCACCGGGACGTCCCGGAACTGGCCGGACTGGCCGAGATCGCCCGGGCCGGCCAGCAACATCCCGGAACCAGGCATGTGTACGTCGTCGACGACGACCCCGCGATGGCGGAGTCGCTGAATATCCAGCTCAGCTATTTCGGCTACGAGGTGAGCGTATTTCACACGCTGTCCGATTTCCGCCTCGCGATGCGCAGCAATCCCGACGTGGTCGTGCTGACCGACATCACCTTCCCGGAAGACGACTGGGGCGGCATCCATGCGATGCAGGAAATACAGCGGGGGCGGGAGGAGTCCGTGCCGGTGATCTTCGTGACGTCGCACGACGAATTCAGGACGAGGCTGGAGGCGGTGCGCGCCGGAGGCATCCAGTACCTCGGCAAGCCGGTGAATATCGGCGCGCTGATCGACAAGCTCGACGAGCTGACCTCGACCCTGCCGCCCGCGTCGTACCGGGTGCTGATCGTGGACGATTCGGAACATATCACCGCCTATTACTCCGCGATCCTGGAGCAGGCCGGCATGGAGGTCGAGGCGATCAACGATCCGTTCCTCGTGATGGAGTCGCTGCTCGAATTCGTTCCCGACCTGATCCTGCTCGATCTTTACATGCCGGAATGCAGCGGCATGGAAGTCGCCAGGGTGATCCGGCAACTGGACGCCTTCGTCGGCATCCCCATCGTGTTCCTGTCCGCCGAGGGCGACCTCGACAAGCAACTGACGGCGATGGGCCTGGGCGGCGACGACTTCCTGACCAAGCCGGTCGAGCCGCAGCACCTGGTCGCCGCTGTCGGCCACCGCATCCGTCGCTCCCTCGTGTTGCGTTCGCTGATGGTGCGCGACAGCCTGACCGGGCTGCTGAACCACACCGCGATCAAGGAGCAGCTCGCCCGCGAGGTCGCGCAGGCGAAGCGCCAGCAGAAATCCCTTGCGTTCGCGATGATAGACATCGACCACTTCAAGGAAGTGAACGACACCTACGGCCACCCGGTCGGCGACCGGGTGATCAAGAGCCTCTCGCGCCTGCTCAGGCAGCGTCTGCGCGAAACGGACATCGTCGGCCGATACGGCGGGGAAGAGTTCGCGGTGATACTCAGCAACACCGACGGCGAGGCGGCCGCGGAAGTTCTCGACGCGATCCGCGAGGATTTCTCGCGGCTGCGCCACCTGGCTGAGCGCGAGGAATTCTCGGTGTCCTTCAGTTGCGGCATCGCCGAGGTTGCCGACTTCGGCAATGCCATCACGCTGTGCGACGCCGCCGACAAGGCGCTGTACAAGGCCAAGCTTGCCGGCCGCAACCGCGTGGTTCCGGCTTCGGATCTGTCGCTCTGAGTACGGCGGCCGGCATGCTCCTGCGCAAGAATCGCGCACCTGCGCTATCCGCTTGTTCCGGCGCGGACTTGTCCGGTTATCCACAGGGTTTGCACATATTCGTTCACGGCGATTGTGGAAAAGGGACGGGCGCGCGCCGATCGGCTCGACGCCGTAGAATACGCGCCGTGAAAAAACGTAAACCATTGCCATGATTTCGCCGTCCGAATGCGGCTGGGTGTGCTACCTGCTGCGCTGCGCCGACGGTACGCTGTACTGCGGCATCACCAACGACCTGGCCAAACGCCTCGCCGCGCACAACGCCGGCATCGCGGCGAAGTACACCCGCGCGCGCGGCCCGGTGGAGGTGGTCTATGCGGAGGAGTGCGAAGACAAGTCTGCGGCGCTGAAGCGGGAGAGGGCGATCAAGAAGATGTCGCGCGCGGCGAAGCTGGCGCTGATGCATGCCGGAAGCGGATGAAACGGCGCCGCGCCATCGAGGATGGCGCCCGGAAATCGATCCTTCCGGAGAACGTTCCAGTCAAAACGACGAAGCCCGGCAATGCCGGGCTTCGTCGTTGCCGCCAGTCGCCTGGGCTGGTCAGAACGGCATGCGCGCCTTCACGCTCGCGGTCTGCCCGGTATAGCCGGTGCGCGCCTCGATGTCGTAACGCGCGGTGATCTCCACGCCCCCGGCCGTATTCGCGACGTAGCCGAGGCCGCCGCGCACCAGCGTGGACGACGGGTTGATGCCGTTGGTGGTGAACGCCGCGCCGCCGCCCGCGAAGGACGCGGTGATTGAATTCTGCTTCGCGTTCACGTCGTAGCCCAACCCCAGGTTCGCGGTGAACCGGGCGTTGTCGTCCAGGCTGTGCACGAACTTGCCGTCCGCTGCGAGGATGAACTCGTCGGTGGTCTTGCCGTTCACCACGAGATTGAGCGCACCCGCGCCGGTTTCGGTGTAGCCCTTGTCGCTGATGCTGGTGTAGTCGGCACGGAACGACGGGGTGAAGCTGGTCGTGTCGTTGAGCGCCATCGTGTGGCCGACACCCGCGCCGAGGTGAATGCTGTCGCTGTTGTAACTGGCCTGAGCGATGCGGTTCACGAAGGCGATGTAGCGGCTGCCCTTGTTCTGGTTGTAGCCATAATCCGCCTGCCAGTTGAATGCGGTGCCGGAATTCAGGCTGCTGGTGCCGTACAGCACGAACTGATAGCTGTCGACTCCCGCGCTTTGCACTCCGGAATTGCTGTTCACATTGGTGTGGCTGTAGGCGAATGCGGCGCCGGCGCGGGTGCGCGGGGAAAGTTCGCCATCCGCTCCCAGCGAGATGCCGTAGGTCTGCGCGCCGTAGCCGAACGCGCCGTTGCTGTCCTTCTGGTCGGCCCAGGAGCCCAGCGGCTTGACCCAGCCTTTGCCGTTCGAAACGAAGTCATCGCCGGACGAAAGGCCGGAGCCGGTCGATTCCAGGTATGACTGCACAGCCTGATTGACGCCGTGAAGATTGGCGGCGACGGCCTGTCCCATGCCGCCTGTCATCAGGGGAAGCATCTGGCCGACGGCGTCGGCCACTTGCTGCTGGGTGGTCAGCGCGCCCAACGCACCAATCACGGCGTCCATATCGGCATTTCCGGTTCCGCCGCCTGCGAAGGCGGTGACCAGCGTATCCAGCACCGCGGCAGCTCCCATGGCCGAGATGTTCCCGGTGTTGGTGACCGAGCCGACCACGGTACCGCCGCCGCCCCCGCCGCCGGTCGTGCCGGTGCCCGTTCCGGTCGGCGCAACTGCTGCCAGCGCGAGATCGACGGCGTTGCCGTTCTTGCTGGCGGTGAAATTGAACAATACCGAGTTGTCGGTGACGACGGAAGTGCCATCCCAGGTCAGCGTGCCGGCCGTGATGATGCCCGCCATGCCGGTCGCGGTGAAGGCGAAGTTGGGGTTGGCGACGTTCACGTCGATCTTGGCATTGGCCGGCAGGGTGGCGGTGCCGGTCACCACCAGCTTGCCGTAAGTGGTGTCGTTGGTGACGGCGGTGCGGAAGGTGCCCGCCGCAGCCTGGTTGTAATTGCCGGTGATCGTGCCCGTGCCGGTTGCCGCTACCGCCAGTGTGCCGTTGTTGGCGAAGGTATTGCCGGTCACGTTGGCCAGGTTGAAGCTGCTCGCCCCGGCGGCGAATTGGGCCGTGCCGTTGTTGGTGAAGCTGGCCACGGTGAAGGCGTCGGCGGTCTTCAGCGTATAGGTCGCGCCGGCCAGAATCGTCATCGGCGTAGTGGCCGCAACGACCGCGCCGACAAAACCGGCGGTGTTGGCGCCGGCGATATTGATGCCGCCGGCCGCGCTGCCGTTCACGACAATCGCATTCGTCCCGCCGGAGATCGTGCCGGCGTTGCTGATCGAACCCGCGGTGCTGCCCGTCTCAAGCAGAATGCCGGTCCTGCCGCCGGAGATCGTGCCGCCGGCGTTGTTGGCGATCGCCCCGGTTACGGTCGAGATATTGGCCAGGCGGATGCCGACACCCGGTAGCGCGGCCGATCCGGCGACGCCCTGTATCGTGCCGCTGTTGGAGATGCTGCCAACCGTGGCTTGGCCAAGATAGACGCCATGCCCGGAACTGCCTGTATTCGTGGCGATGCCGCGGATCGTTCCTCCGGCGCTGTTGGTGATGCTCCCTGTAATGGAAGAATTGGTAACGGACAGCCCTGCCCAGTGGGCTGAGATCATGCCGCTGTTGGCGACGTTGCCGCCCACGCTGCTGCCGTTCGAGATGTACAGCGCGGTATTGACCCCGGAGATCGTGCCGTTGTTGGCGATATTGCCGGTGATCGTGCTGGAGTTGGTGATGCGCAGGCCGGTCTGCCCGCTGCTGGAGATTGTGCCGCCCACGTCGTTGGTGATGGAGCCGGCGGTGCTGTTCGAGAGCAGCACCGCGCCATTCCAGCCGGAGATGTTACCGCTGTTGACGATGCTGCCGGCATCGCTCCTGGAAAGATATATGCCGTTGCTGCTGCCGGAGATGGATCCGCTGTTGCTGATGCTCCCCGTCACGCTGCTCGGAACCACGCCAAGGCTGGGGGTCGTGGCTCCCGCCAGCAAGATGCCATAAGCACCCCCCGAGAGAATTCCATGATTGCTGATGGAGCCGACCGTGCTGCTGTTGGTGATGGCAATGGCGCCGCTGCTGCCCCCGCTATTGCGCGATATGGTGCGGCCGGCGTTATTGGTAATTGAGCCGGTCACCGTGCTGCCGTTCGCGATCATGATGCCGCCGGTGATCGTGCCGCTGTTGGTGATGCTGCCGCCGATGCTGGCGCTGGCGACGTAGATGGCAGAGCCGGTCCCGGTTCCGGTGTTGGCGGCAGTACGGCCGATAATCGTGCCGCCGACATCGTTAGTGATGTTGCCGGTGACGGAACTGCCGTTCCTGATGTCGATCGCGACATTGTTGCCTGCGATAGTGCCGCTGTTGGTGATGCTGCCGCCGACGCTGCTGCCGGAGTTGAGGGAAATGCCGGCCGAGCCGCCCGAGATGTTGCCGGTGTTGGTGATGTCAACTGTCACGCTGCTGGGGCCCAGCGAGCCGGTGGGCGAACCGCCGGAATTGGCGGAGAGTCTTATGCCTGTCCTGCCACCGGAAATGGTGCCGTCGTTGACGATGCTGCCCACGGTGCTGCCCGAACTGAGCCAGATGCCGGCGCCGCTGCCGCCGGTCGAACCCGTGATCGAACTGGCCGCATTGTTGGTGATCGCGCCGGTCACCGAACTGCCTGCGTTGAGATAGATGCCGTTGTTGCTGCCGGCGATGCTGCCGCTGTTGGTGATGCTGCCGGCCGTGCCCCCGGAGGACAGGCGGATGCCATTGCTGCCGGCGGTAGCCGAGATCGTGCCGCTGTTGCCGATGTCGCCGGACACGCTGCTGTTGTTGATGGTTATGCCATCCACCGTGCCGGAGATCGTGCCGCCGACCTGATTGGTGATGCTGTCCGCACTGCTGTTGTTGACCAGATAGATGCCGCGCACGCCGGCGATGGTGCCGCTGTTGGTGACGCCGCCTGACAGATTGCCGGCGTTGAGTCCGATGCCGTAGCTGCCGCGAGTTACGATGCTGCCGATGGTTCCAGCGTTGTTGATGCCGCCGCTGATCTGGCTTGCACTAAATAAGGCGATTGAGCCACCTCCGGGCCCTGTATAGATCGTCCCGCCCGTGTTGTTGGCGATGCCGCCGGATACCGAACTGGCGCCGGCAATGCGGATACCGAAATGGGTGCCGAATACGGAACCAGAGTTGGTTATGCCGTTGCTCAGGCTGCCGCCGCCGTCTATGCCGATACCCCGGTTCGTCCACGCGCTCGCGGAGGAACTGATCGTCCCGCTGTTGGTGATGCTGACAGCATTGACACCCAGCACCCTTACCGCCGCCGAGGAAGACGATGATGCGATGATATCGCCGGCGAAGCCGACTCCATCGTTCCGGACATCCACCGAAGCGCCCGCGCCCAGGTTGCAAGCTAAATTTTCAGGTACCCCGACGATGATCGCGCCACTCGAGCAATCGACCGCCTGCGCCGAGGGCGCCGCCATCGCGGCCAGCGCCATCAGCACCGCCGAGGCGATCGCCTTGCGGGTAGAGGAAGGCTTGCCTTTCGCCCTGGCTTTTTCGTTGGTGACGATGAAGGCCTGACGAGACTCGCTCCAGACGACACGATGTACACGATTCATTTCCGCTCCCGCAAGTATTTTGGGTCCGCAGCGGACCGATAGCGCGCGGATTCTACTCCTTTTCGGTCGCCTGCAAACCGGGACATTGATGGTAGGATTGATCGATATTTCGACACCCATATGGAGCATGCTTGTCCCCAGAAACCCCCACTCTGACGGAAGCGGTGCGCGAGGCCGAACGCCTCAAGGCATCCGGCCGCCTTGCCGAGGCGGAGATACTGCTGAAACAGATACTGGCCGCCGCGCCCGCTTTTCATCCCGCTTACCACACGCTGGGCCTGATCGCCTACGAGGTGGGCAAGCTGCCGCTGGCGGTGGAGCTGATCGCCAAGGCGATCGAGCTCGATGACAAGGTCGCGCTGTACCACCGCAACCTCGGCGAGATGTGCCGCCGGCTCGGGCGGCTGGATGAGGCGGTCGCGGCGGGACGCCGCGCCGCCGGACTCGCGCCGGACGATCTGGATGCCCATTACAACCTGGGACTGGCGTTGACCGACAAGGGCGAATGGGACGCCGCGATCCGCGCTTACCGGCGCGGGCTGGAGCTCAATCCGGATCACGGGCTGTCGTGGAACAACCTCGGCGCGGCGCTGGAGAAGGGGGGAGACCTGGCGGAAGCCGAAACGGCCTATGCCCGTGCGGTGGCGCTGAATCCCTCGCACTACGAGGCGCAGAACAACCTGGGGGCGATCTACAGCGCGCAGGGCCGGCTGGAGGATGCCTGCCGCTGCTTCGACGAGGCGATCAGGGCGAATCCGGATTTCTCCGAGGCGCATTTCAACCTGTCTTCGCTCAAGACTTATTGCGAGGACGACCCGCACTGGCTTTACCTGGAACGCAACCGGGACAAGGCGGCGGGCATGCCGGAGAAGGCGCGCATCCGCTACTGGTTCGCACTGGGCAAGGCGCGCGAGGATGTGGGGCGCTACGACGAGGCCTTCGCCGCGTATGCAAAGGGCAACCGCCTGCAGCATGCGCTGCTGCCATATGACGAGGCCGGCGCAGACGAGCGACTGGCGCGGGTCATCCGCACGTTCTCGCGCGAATTCTTCGAGTCGCGCGCGCGCATGCGTCCATCCGTGCATGGCGACCAAGCGCCGATCTTCATCGTCGGCATGCCGCGCTCTGGTACGACGCTGCTGGAGCAGATATTGTCCAGCCATCCCGGCGTATACGGTGCCGGGGAGCTGCTGGATCTGAACGATGTGATCATGGCGAGGAGTGCGAACAGCCGTTTCCCCGACTTCGTGCCCGGGCTCTCGGCGGAGGACTTCGCGCGGATGGGCGAGGCGTACCGGGATCGGGTATGGAAGCTGGCGCCGGATGCGGCGCGAATCACCGACAAGATGCCGGCCAATTTCTTTTACATCGGCATGATCCACCTGATGCTGCCCGATGCGAAGATCATCCACGCCATGCGCGATCCGATGGATTCCTGTTTCTCGAACTATGCGCGCCTGTTCAACGACACCATGGAATTCGCCTATGACCTCGGCACGCTGGGGCGCTACTATGCGCGCTATATCACGCTGATGCGGCATTGGCACGAGGTGTTGCCGCAGGGCAGCATTCTCGATCTGCGCTACGAGGACATGGTGGCGGATACCGAAGGCCAGGCGCGGCGCGTCCTCGAATATGCCGGCCTGCCGTGGGATGACAACTGCCTCGCCTTTCATCGCAACACGCGCCATGTGAAGACGGCCAGCGTAGCCCAGGTGCGCAAGCCGATCTACAAGACCTCGGTGGCGCGCTGGCAACGATTTGAACGACATCTGCAACCGCTGCTCGACATCGTGCAGCCTTACCGGAAAATTTGAGATGAACACAACCCGAACCGCTGCCGGGCTACTGGCCGAGCCCATCGTGGCGACGCCGCAGCCGCAGCAGCTTTCGATCGAACAGGCCATGCTGCTGGCAACGCAACATCAGGCGCAAGGCCATCTGCAACAGGCCGAACATTTGCTGCGCCAGATATTGCAGGTGCAGCCGCAGCATGCTTTTGCGCTGCATCTGCTCGGCATTGTGGCGCACCAGGCTGGCAAGCCGGAACTGGCCATCGAGCTGATAAGCCAGGCAGTCCGGCACAACGGCAATGTGGCGCTGTTCCACGCCAATCTCGGCGAGATGTACCGGCAGCAAGGGCGGCTGGATCAGGCGATCGAGCACGGCCAACGCGCGGTCGCGCTCGATGCGGCCATGCCGTCCGCGCACAGCAATCTCGGCATCGCCTATTTCGACCTGAAGGATTACGACCGCGCCGAGGCATGCCAGCGCCGCGCGCTGGAACTCGATGGGCATCTTGCATCCGCGCTGAACAACATGGGCAGCATCTGCCGTGCGCGCAAGGATAACGCCGGTGCGCTGGACTGGTATCGCAAGGCAATCGCCGCCCATCCCGGCCACCTTGAGTCATTGAGCAACCTCGGTGCGGTGCTGCTGGAGGATGAACGGGCCGAGGAAGCGGCCGTTCCGCTGGAGCAGGCGCTGCGGCTCAATCCGGATTATGCCGAAGCGTTGTGCAACCTCGGACTGGTGCGCAACGCGCTGGATCGGCACGACGCCGCCTTGCCGCTGTTGCGGCGCGCGCTGGAGCTTCGTCCGGGCTATGCCGAGGCATTCGCCGGGCTGGCCCGTGTGTTCCATGAAAAGGAGAGCCTGGAGGATGCTGAACGCTGTGCCCGTCGCGCGGTCGAGCTCGCGCCGGACAAGGCCGAGATGTATGGCCTGCTGGCATCTATCCTGATCGAGATGGCGCGCAGCGACGAGGCGCGGCAGATGTACCGGCGCGCGCTGGAGATCGACCCGGAAAACAACGAGGCACTGCTCGGGCTTGGTCATCTGGAGATGGAAGGCGGAGACATGGAAAAGGCCGAGGCGTTGTTCCGTCAGGCGCTCGCGCTCAAGGCGGACAATCTGCCCGCGCGCTTCCATCTCGCCCAGGTTAAAAAAGTCCGGCCCGGGGACGAGAACCTGGCCGCGCTCGAAGCGGCTGCCCTCGCTGCACAGGATGCCGATGCTGCGTTGCCTTCCAAGAAGGCGATGTCGCTGCACTTCGCGCTCGGCAAGTGCTACGACGACAGCAAGCAATACGACAAGGCGTTCCCGCATTTCCTTGAAGGCTGTCGCCTGAAACGCGCCACTTACGACTACGATGCGAACGCGGTCAGCCGGCATTTTGACTCCATCATCCGGACCTTCGACCGGGGCTTGCTGGATCGCTTGCGCGGCGCGGGCGATGCCTCGCAGGTGCCGATCTTCGTGCTGGGCATGCCGCGTTCCGGCACGACGCTGACCGAACAGATCATCGCCAGCCATCCCGATGTGCATGGCGCAGGCGAGTTGCCCGACCTGCTGGCCATCGCCCAGCGCCCGCTGAACGGCATGGGCTTCCCGGACAACATCCGCGCCATCGACCGGGATCGGCTCGCCGCATGGGGCGCTGACTATGTGGCTGGCTTGCGCGGGCGCGCGCCAGATGCGAAGCGCATCACCGACAAGATGCCGGCCAACTTTTTCGCCGTAGGGCTGATACACCTGATGCTGCCGAACGCGAAGATCATCCATGTCAATCGCAATCCGGTTGACACCTGCCTGTCCTGCTTTACCCGGCTATTCAACCGCAAACAGAACCAGACTTACGATCTTGCCGAACTGGGGCGATATTACGTCGATTACATGCGCCTGATGGAACACTGGCGCAAGGTGCTGCCTGCCGGGACATTCCTCGATGTGCAGTACGAGGAAATCGTGGCCGACCAGGAAGCGCAGGCCCGCCGCATGCTCGATTATTGCGGGCTGGAATGGAACGACGCCTGTCTCGACTTCCACAAGCACAAGCGCTCGATCCGCACCGCCAGCGTGACGCAGGTGCGCCAGCCGATCTACACCTCCTCGGTCGAACGCTGGCGCCCTTACGAGAAGCACCTCGGGCCTCTGCTGGATGCGCTGGGCGATCTCGTTCCGGATCGCAACCGGGCATGAAGGCGATCCTGCTCATTGCGCTCCTCGCATTGGCAGGCTGCGCCGATCTTTCGCCGCAAGCGCGGCGGAACCACGCCAATCAGCTGGCCGATACGGCCTATTGGCACAAGCTGCGCATCCAGACAGTCCCCTTCGTGCTCAGCGCCTACGTTCCCGGCAACTTCACGCGAACCGATGTTCTGACCGTGTATATCGAAGGGGATGGTCTCGCCTGGCTGAGCCGGTCACAAGCCTCGCCGGACCCGACCCCGCGCAACCCGGTCGGGCTGCAGTTGGCGCTGCGCCATCCCCGCGGGGCGGCGGCTTATCTTGCGCGTCCCTGCCAATACACCGAGGCCGGGGACAGTGCAAACTGCCGCCGCTTTTTCTGGACGGATGGCCGCTTCGCTCCTGAAGTGATCGAAGCCAGCGATCAGGCAGTCAGCGAGCTGATGCGACGGTTCGGTGCAACCCGGCTGATGCTCGTCGGCTATTCCGGAGGGGGGGCTGTCGCAGCACTGGTTGCGGCACGCCGCAAGGACGTCGTGGGCCTCGTCTCCGTTGCGGGGAATCTCGATCATCGCAAGTGGACGGATATGCACCATGTCCCGGCGCTCAGCGGCTCCTTGAATCCGGCGGATGCCTGGGAGGCCCTCGTTACGGTGCCGCAGGTCCATCTGGTTGGCGGACGCGACGAGGTCGTCAGTCGCGAGGTAATCGAATCCTACGTTTCACGCTTCCCTGCGGGCGAGAGGCCCGCGGTGGTTATTCGCCCGGATTTCGACCATGTGTGCTGCTGGGTTGACCGGTGGCACTCGGTCTGGTTCGAAGCTATCGGGATGTGAAAGCGGATTCCGCTTTGTGTGCGGGCTTTTCCCCGCTCAGCCCTGATGCAGCTTGAGCTCGGCCTGTTGTAGCGCTTCCGGCAGGCCGAACAGCACCAGCACGTCGCCGGTCTGCATGACCATGTCCGGACTCGGTTGCGAGCCGCGCACGTTGTGGCGGCGCACGGCGTTGACTTCGACGTCCAGCGCATCGAGACCGATGTCGCCCAGCTTTCTGCCGACCGCGGTCGAGTCTTCCTTGAGCAGCACGCTGAGGAAGCGCGACTGCAGGCTTTCGGTGGCGTCGCCGACCTCGGCGGCGGGCGTGCGCAGGTAGCCGCTGAATGCGGCGTAACGCCGCGCGCGGCTTTCCTGCACGCGGCGGATCACGCGGTTCAGCGGGATGCCGGCCATCAGCAGCGCCTGCGAGGCGAGCATCACGCTGCCTTCGAGCACCTCGGCGACAACTTCGGCCGCTCCGGCAGCTTTCAGCGCCTCGACATGGGTGTCGTCGGTAGTGCGCACGATCACCGGCAGGTCGGGGCGCAGTTCCTTGGTGTGGCGCAGGATCGCCAGCGCGGAGTGCTTGTCGCTGTAGGTGACCACCAGCGCGCGGGCGCGCATCAGGCCGGCTGCCATCAGCACCTCACGCTTGCCGGCATCTCCGTACACCACGCTGTCCCCGGCGGTGAGCGCTTCGCGCACGCGGCGCGAGTCCAGGTCGAGCGCGATGAAGCGCAGCTTCTCCTGCTTCAGGAAGGCAGCCAGCGCACTGCCGCTGCGACCGTAGCCGCAGATGATCACGTGTTCGTTGCTGCCCATGCTCTGGATCGCGATCTGGTGCATCTGCATCGCGCGGTTGGTCCATTCGGCGGCGGAGAAGCGCCGGGCGATGGCTTCGCCGTGCTGGATCAGGAACGGCGCGGCCAGCATGGACAGCAGCATCGCCGCCAGCACGATCTGCATCGTATGGTCGTTGAGCAGGTTTGCGCCGTCGGCCAGCGTCAGCAGCACGAAGCCGAATTCGCCGGCCTGCGCGAGGCCGATCGCGCTGCGCAGCGCCACGCCCCAGTCCCCTTCGACGAAGCGAGCCAGCAGAGCGACGAGCGCGGCCTTCAGCGCGATCAGCCCGGCCAGCGCCAGCAGGATCCAGCCGAACTCCCCGATGACCGCGCCGAGGTTCAGTTTCATGCCGATGGTGACGAAGAACAGGCCGAGCAGTACGTCGCGGAACGGCTTGATGTCCTCTTCCACCTGATAGCGGTATTCGGTCTCGGAGATCAGCATGCCGGCGACGAACGCACCCAGTGCCAGCGACAGGCCGGCCAGTTCGGTGAAGAACGCCAGTCCCAGCGTGATCAGCAGCACGTTGAGCATGAACAGTTCGGAGGATTTCTGCCGGGCGACGACGTGGAACCAGGAGCGCATGATGCGCTGGCCGAACACCAGCAGCACCAGCAGCACCAGGGTCGCCTTCAGCGTCGCGAACGCCAGCGTGGAGGCCAGGTCGTCCGGGTTTGATGCGAGTGCGGGAATGATGATCAGCAGCGGCACCACGGCGAGGTCCTGGAACAGCAGCACGCCCATCATCTGCTGGCCGTAGGGCAGGTTGAGCTCGGCGCGTTCGACCAGCATCTTGCTGACGATGGCGGTGGAGGACATCGCCAGCACGCCGCCCAGCGCGAGGCCTGCGCGCCAGTCCAGTCCGAGCAGCGCTGCGACCGCCATCACCAGCAGCATGGTTGTGATCACCTGCGCGCCGCCCAGGCCGAATACCGTGCGTTTCATCGCCATCAACCGCGTCAGGCTGAATTCCAGGCCGATGCTGAACATCAGGAACACCACGCCGAACTCGGCCAGATGCTGGGTCTCCTTCGCATCCGGTATCCACGCCAGCGCATGCGGCCCGATCAGGATGCCGACCGCGAGGTAGCCCAGCATCACCGGCAGGTGCAGGATGCGGCACAGCACCACCACCATCACGGCGGTGGCGAGCAGGATCAGAACGAGGGAGAGGGTGCTATCCATGAAGTTTTGCGTGTATCGGTTGTTCTCTCTTGATGATGCCGCATCTTGCGCGGATTGCAAAATGATTTCCGGTTCGACGGTGCGGGCTTTCGCGCCGCTTCGGGGAAACCCGCCCCGGCCTTGCCGCCCTTGCTATAATGCGCGCCATGAATAAATCCCTTTCCGCCGCGCCGCGCGCGCTCGATCTGGCCCGCGAAGTGCTGGGCATAGAGGCCGCCGCCGTGCAGGCGCTGGTCACCCGCTTGGACGAATCCTTCCTGCGCGCCCTGGACGTGATCCTGCGCTGTGAGGGCCGCGTGATCGTCAGCGGCATGGGCAAGAGCGGGCACATCGCGCGCAAGATCGCCGCGACCATGTCCAGCACCGGCACGCCGGCCTATTTTGTGCATCCGGCCGAGGCCAGCCACGGCGACCTCGGCATGATCACCGAGGAGGACGTCATCATCGCGCTGTCGTATTCCGGGGAGAGCCAGGAGCTGATGACCATCGTGCCGGTGATCAAGCGCCAGGGCGCGAAGCTGATCAGCATGACCGGCAACCCCAAATCCAGCCTCGCGACGGCCGCCGACGTGCACCTCGATGTGCATGTGGACAAAGAAGCCTGCCCGATGGGGCTGGCGCCGACCACCAGCACCACCGCGACGCTGGCGTTGGGCGATGCGCTGGCGATGGCGTTGCTGGATGCCAAGGGTTTCGGCGCCGAGGACTTCGCGCGTTCCCATCCCGGCGGCAGCCTGGGGCGCCGCCTGCTGACCCATGTGCGCGACATCATGCGCAGCGGGGAACGCCTGCCCATGGTGGGCGAGGGAGCGATGCTGAGCGAAGCGCTCCTGGAGATTTCCAGGAAGGGCGTGGGCATGACCGCGATTGTGGACGCCGAACGGCGCGTGCTGGGCATCTACACCGACGGCGACCTGCGCCGCACGCTGGAGAAGAAGCTGGACTTCGGCAGCACGCCGGTGCGCGAGGTGATGTCGGCGAATCCGCGCTGCATCGGCCCGGACGACCTCGCCGCCGAGGCGGTGCAGATGATGGAGCAATACAACATCAGCCAGATGCTGGTGGTGGACGAACAACACAAGCTGGTCGGCGCGCTGAACATGCACGACCTGCTGCATGCGAAAGTTATCTAGGGGGAAATCATGCTGATGAGCCGTGCAAAACTGGTCAAACTGATGGCCTTCGACGTGGACGGTGTGATGACCGACGGCGGGCTGTACCTGACGGACTCCGGCGAGGAATTCAAGCGCTTCAACTCGCTGGACGGCCACGGCATCAAGATGTTGCGCGCCAGCGGCGTCGAGGTGGCCATCATCACCGGACGCACCTCGCGCTGCGTCGAGCTGCGCGCGCAGAATCTCGGCATTCAGCATGTCTATCAGGGCGTGGAGCGCAAGATCGATGCGATGGTGGACTTGCTCGACAAGCTCAAGCTGTCGCGCGATGCCGCCGCTTACATGGGCGATGACGTCGTCGACCTGTGCGTGATGCGGCAGGTCGGCCTGTCGATTTGCGTGCCGGAATCGCCCCGCCTGGTGCGCGAGAATTCCAGTTATGTCACCAAGCGCAGCGGCGGTCACGGCGCGGTGCGCGAGGCTTGTGAGCTGATCATGTCGGCCCAGGGCACACTGGACGCACAGTTGGCGCAATACCTGAAATGACCTTCGTTTCCCGCGCCCGTTACTGGCTGCCGCTGTTGCCGCTGCTCGGGTTGCTGGGCATTACTTACTGGCTGGAGCAGCAGGTGCGCCCGGAATCCGCCGGGGCCGCCGCCGCGCCTCGCCACGAGCCGGACGGGGTGATGGAGAACTTTTCCGCGGTCAGGATGAACGAGCAGGGCAGGCCCCGTTTCGTCATGGCCGCGGCCAGGATGACGCATTATCCGGACGACGACAGTTCCACGCTGGATACGCCGCGCCTGACCTCGCTGTCGGCCGAGCGCCCGGCGATCCATGTGGTCGCGCGGCGCGGGATGATTGCAGGAAATGGCGACGAAGTGCGCCTGTATGACGATGTCGAAGTGTTGCGGGAGGCGGATGCCGGCCGCGACGAGTTGACGCTGCAGACCGACTATCTGCGCATCCTGCCCGACCGCGACTGGGCCGATACCGACCGCCCGGTGCTGATATTCGACGGGCGCAACACCATAAATGGAGTGGGTATGGAGATGGATAACAAGGCCCGCACGGTGAAACTGCTGTCGCAGGTGAGGAGTGTTCATGAGCCGCGCTAGCAGCATCGGGCGCATGCTGGCGGCGCTGCTGACGGCAGCGCTTGCGCAGCCTTGCCTGGCGGAGCGGGCCGACCGCGAGAAGCCAATGCATCTCGAGGCCAACCAGATGGTGGTGGATGATGCGCGCAAGGTCAGCACATTTACCGGCGATGTCCAGCTGGTTCAGGGCACGATGGTGATCCGCGGCGACAGGCTCGTGGTGGTCGAGGGCGAGGACGGCCTGAAGGTCGCCACGGTATTCGGCAACACGGCCAGCTTCCGGCAGAAGCGCGAAGGGCTGGACGAATACGTGGAGGGATACGGCGAGCGCATCGTCTACAACGAGCGTACCGAAATCGTCGATTTTTATGTGAAGGCCCGCGTGGTGCGCGAGGGGGACGATGTGCGCGGCGAACATATCACCTACAACCAGAAGACGGAGATATTCCGGGTGAACAGCGGTCCCGCCGTAGCGGGAGATGCGCCCAAGCGGGTGCGCGCGGTGCTGCAGCCCAAGCCGAAAAACGGCGGGGCGGCTTCCGCCGTGCCGGACGCGCTGCCCATTGCGCCGAGCGATACCCTTACCCCTATGGAGCAGGAATGAGCCCGTTGGAGCCGAAATGAGTGAGTTGCGTGCAGTCGGATTGAAGAAGACCTATGGGTCACGCACCGTGGTGCATGACGCCTCTCTGTCGGTGAAGAGCGGCGAGGTGGTCGGCCTGCTGGGGCCGAACGGCGCGGGCAAGACCACGTCGTTCTACATGATCGTCGGCCTGGTCGCCGCGGACGGCGGCGAAATCTTCGTCGACGAGCAGAACATCACCCACCTGCCCATCCATCGCCGCGCGCGCTTGGGGCTCGGTTACCTGCCGCAGGAGGCGTCGATCTTCCGCCGCCTGACCGTCGCGCAGAACATCCAGGCGGTGCTGGAGCTGCAGGGGCTGGACGAGGATGCATTGAGCAACCGGCTGGACGAGCTGCTGGAAGACCTGCATATCGGCCATATCCGCGACAACCCCGCGATCAGCCTGTCGGGCGGGGAGCGTCGGCGTGTCGAGATCGCGCGGGCGCTGGCGACCGATCCGCGTTTCATCCTGCTGGACGAGCCGTTCGCCGGCGTCGACCCGATTGCCGTGCTGGACATCCAGAAGATCATCCGCTTCCTCAAGGAGCGGGGCATCGGCGTGCTGATCACCGACCACAACGTGCGCGAAACGCTGGGCATCTGCGACCGCGCCTACATCATCAACGCCGGCGCGGTGATGGCCGAGGGCAGCCCGGATGAAATCATCTATAATGAGGGCGTGAGAAAAGTATATCTGGGCGAGCATTTCAAGCTCTGACGCAAGAAGGCATCCGGATACATATCAGGCAATGAAACACACGCTTCAACTCAGGACTTCCCAGCAACTGACGCTGACCCCGCAGTTGCAGCAGGCTATCAGGCTGCTGCAACTGTCGACGCAGGATGTGCAGCAGGAAGTCGCCCGCATGCTCGACGAGAACCCGATGCTGGAACTGGCCGACGAATACGCGCCTGCCGTTTATGCGGCGGACGGCGGCGGCAGCCCGGCCGCGGAAGAGGCGCAGGCGGGCGCTTCCGAAGAGCGCGGCGAGGATCGTGCGCCGGATGACTTCGGCGTCGAGGCAGCGGACTGGGAGAGCCGCGACCGTGCGCGCAGCCCGGACGACGAGGATGAATCCTGGCCCGAGCATTCCGCCGGCCAGCTCAGCCTGCGCGAGCACCTGCACGAGCAGTTGGCCGCAGGGCCGCTGGAAGGGCGGGATCGCATCGTGGTCGGGCTGCTGATCGAGGCGCTGGACGACAACGGCTATCTCGCGCAGGATCTGGCGGAACTGGCGGAGATGCTGCCCGCCGAGCTGGAAATCTCGCTGGACGACCTGGAGACCGCGCTGGTGCAACTGCAGCATCTCGACCGGCCCGGCCTGGGCGCGCGCAGCCTGGCCGAGTGCCTGGTGCTGCAGCTCAAGGCGCTGCCGGAGGATACGCCGCAGCGCGACCTAGCGATCCGGCTGGCGGGCGGCCATCTGGACATGCTGGCCGCCCATGATTTCAACAAGCTCAAGAAGCTGTTGCACTGTTCGGACGCCGAACTGCGCGCCGCGCAGCACCTGATCGTCGGGCTCAATCCCAGACCGGGTGCGGAGTTCGACCGCAGCGTCGCCGACTATGTGGTGCCCGACGTGATCGTCGAGAAGCACCGGAACCGGTGGCGCGCCCGGCTGAACGCCGATGCGATGCCCAAGCTGCGCGTCAACAGCATGTATGCGAACATCCTGCAGCAGCGCGACGACGGCAATGCCTCGCAACTGTCCGTGCAGTTGCAGGAGGCGAAGTGGCTGATCAAGAACCTGCAGCAGCGCTTCGAGACCATACTGCGCGTTGCGCAGGCGATCGTCGAACGCCAGGAAAAATTCTTCGAACACGGCGAGATCGCCATGCGCCCGCTGGTGCTGCGCGAGATCGCCGAGGAACTCGAACTGCACGAATCGACGATCTCGCGCGGCACCACGCAGAAATTCATGCTCACGCCGCGCGGCATCTACGAATTCAAACATTTTTTTGGCAGCGGCCTGGCGACGGAGAGCGGGGGAACCTGCTCTTCCGCCGCGATACGCGAACTGATCAGGCAGCTGGTCAGTGCGGAAAACACCCGCAAACCGCTTACCGACAGCCGCATGTCGGAAATCTTGGCACAGCAGGGCATCGTAGTCGCCCGCCGTACCATTGCAAAGTACCGGGAGGCAATGCATATCCTTCCGGTGAATCTCCGTAAATCACTCTAACCAAGGAGCGCATCATGAACATCAACCTCACCGGACGCCATCTGGAAATCACTCCCGCCATCCGCGAATACGCCACCGGCAAGTTCGGCAAGATCAAGCGGCATTTCGACAACGTGATCGATGTGAGCATCATCCTGTCCGTGGAGAAGCTGAAGCAGAAGGCCGAGGCGACGGTGCACATCAGCGGCCACGACGTGTTCGTCGAGTGCGAAGACGAGAACCTGTATGCCGCGATCGACGCCCTGGTGGACAAGCTGGATCGCCAGGTGCTGAAGCACAAGGAAAAGGTGGCCGATCGCCGCCATGACGGCTCCGGCAAGCACGCGGCTGCCGAGTAACCAACGATGGGCGGCTTTGCCGCCCATTTTCCATTCCAGACACCCATGAACCTGATCAGTAAATTGCTGGCGCCGGACAACATCCTGCTGGATGCCGAATCGACCAGCAAGAAACGCGTGTTCGAACGCGTCGGCCTGCTGTTCGAGAACAACCAGCAGATCGCGCGCAGCCAGGTGTTCGACAGCCTGTTCGCGCGCGAGAAGCTCGGTTCCACCGGCCTGGGGCACGGCGTGGCGATTCCGCACGGGCGCATCGCCAAGCTGCGCGACGCTACTGCCGCCTTCGTCAAGACCGGCCATCCTATCCCGTTCGACGCACCCGACGGGGAGCCGGTGAACCTGATCTTCGTGCTGCTGGTGCCGGAGCGGGCCACCGATCTGCACCTGCAGATTCTCGGGGAACTGGCGCAGATGTTCAGCGACCCGCAGTTCCGCAACCGCCTGCAGGAGTGCGAGGACGCCCCGAGCATCCACCAGCTGTTCTACGAGTGGAACGCCGCGGCATGAAAACCGCTATAAATCGTAGCGAGCGGTTCGAGAGCAAGGCGCACGGAGCGCAGCGAACGAGACATACCCTATGGGTAGGCGAGGAGCGAGCACCGCGCAACGCTGCTATCGAGACGCGCAGTAGATTTATAGAGGTTTTCCGATGAGCGAGGTCAACGTCCGGCAACTGTTCGACGACAAACAGGCGCGGCTGGAACTCAGCCGCGTGGCCGGCGCGGACGGCAACGACCGCATCCTCACCACGGACGAAGTCAATGCTTCCAACAGGGGGCTGATCGGCCACCTCAACCTGATCCATCCGAACTGGGTGCAGGTGTTGAGCGAAACCGAGCTTGATTACCTGCGCGGCCTCGGCAAGGGAGAACTCGAGGCGGCCTTCGCTATGATAGAGCGCAACGAGCCGACCTGTTTGATCGTCGCAGGGGCCCGCGACATTCCCGCCGAACTGGTCGAGTTCGCCGACCGCACGCATATTCCGCTGTTCCGCTCGCCCAAGCCCAGCGTGCACCTGATGTGGCTGATCCGCCACTACCTCGCGAAGGAGCTGGCCGAATCGACCACGCGCCACGGCGTGTTCCTCGATGTGCTCGGCGTCGGCGTAATGATCACCGGGGAGAGCGCGGTGGGCAAGAGCGAACTCGGGCTGGAGCTGATCACGCGCGGCAACGGCTTGGTCGCGGACGACATCGTCGAACTGCACCGCATCGCGCCGGATACGCTGGAGGGACGTTGTCCCGAGCTGCTGCGCGACTTCCTGGAGGTTCGCGGACTGGGCGTGCTGAACATCCGCACGATGTTCGGAGAGACCGCGGTGCGCCGCAAGAAGAGCCTGAAGCTGATCGTCAACCTGCACCGACCGCCGGGCGGCGACCTGTCGCAGGTGGAGCGCCTGCCGATCAACGCCACCTACCAGGATATTCTCGGCGTGAACGTCAGCACGGTGAATATCCCGGTGGTCGCCGGGCGCAACCTCTCGGTGCTGGTGGAGGCGGCCGCGCGCAACTTCGTGCTGCAGCAGCGCGGCATCGACAGCATGCAGGAATTCCTGCTGCGCCACGAGCAGATGCTGCACGAGGACTAGCATGGGCGCGCAGCTCATCCTGATCAGCGGGCTGTCCGGTTCCGGCAAGAGCGTCGCGCTGAAGACGCTGGAAGACGCCGGATTCTACTGCGTGGACAACCTGCCGGCCGAATTGCTGCCGAACCTGATAGACCAGTTGCTGCCGGAAGGCTGCCGCAACATCGCCGTCAGCGTGGACGTGCGCAATGCGCGCAGCGTGCAGGTGCTGCCGTCGCTGATGCGGGATTTGGCGCAGCGGGATCTGGCGGTGCATTTGCTGTACCTGGATGCGCAGACCGACACGCTGGTGAAGCGATTTTCCGAGACGCGCCGCCTGCATCCGCTGAACGACGGGGTGATGACGCTGCCCGAGTGCGTCGCCCGCGAGCGCGAACTGCTCGCCGAGATCGCAGGCATCGGCCACCATATCGACACCTCGGATCTGAACGCCAACGCGCTGCGGGCCTGGATCAAGCAGTTCGTCCAGTTGGACCGCGCGCGCCTGACGCTGCTGTTCGAATCGTTCGGCTTCAAACACGGCATTCCGCTGGACGCCGACCTGGTGTTCGACGTGCGCTGCCTGCCCAACCCGCATTACAACGAGGACTTGCGTCCGCTGACCGGACGCGATGCGCCGGTGGTCGAATTTCTGGAAAAGACGGCGTCCGCGCAGCAGATGCATGCCGACATCCTCGGCTTCGTCGAACGCTGGCTGCCCAATTTCATCGCCGACAACCGCAGCTACCTTACCGTCGCGATCGGCTGCACCGGCGGCCAGCATCGTTCGGTATATCTGGCCGAGAAGCTCGCCCGCCATTTCGAACCCCAGCAGCAGGTGCTGGTGCGCCATCGTGAACTGGCATGAGCCGTTGCGTGCGGACGTCCTGCCGCACCTGAAGCCCGGCGACTGGCTGACGCTGGCGCTGGGCGTCCTCTGTGTGGCGCTGCTGGCGCTCAGCCTGTGGAGCGGCGAAATCGCCGACCGCGCCATCGTCCGCAGCGGGGGCAAGCTGTTCCGCGAGGTCCCGTTGTCGCGCGACCAGCGCATCGAAGTGCCCGGCCCGCTCGGCACCAGCATTGTCGTCATCGAGAAGGGGCGGGCGCGCATAGAGTCCGATCCCAGCCCGCGGCAATACTGCGTGCGCCAGGGCTGGCTGGAGCAGGCCGGCGAGGTCGCGGTCTGCCTGCCCAACCAGGTCAGCGTCGAACTGGCCGGCAGCCGGAAGAAATACGACAGCCTCAATTACTGAAAGCGGGGAGTGGGGAGTGGGAAGTAAGAATCAGGGGCGAGAAACTGGGCAGATGCTGAAACCGGCGCTGTCCACTATCGACCCACCACTTACCACTCGCCACTCACCCGGCACATCGATTCAGCTTGCCTCGACTGCCGAAGACCACCACATCGCGCGCATGGCGGCGGTGGCGCTGGGGCTGACGGTGCTGGAGAGCGCGATCCCGTCGCCGCTGCCGGGCGTCAAGCCGGGGCTGGCCAACATCGTCACGCTGATCGTGCTTGCGCGCTATGGCTGGCGCGCCGCCGCCTGGGTGACGCTGTTGCGCGTGGTGGCGGGCAGCCTGCTGTTCGGCAACTTCCTGGCTCCCGGGTTCTTCCTCAGCCTGTCCGGCGCATTGCTCAGCCTGGCCGTTCTCGCCGCCGCACAATACCTTCCGTCGCGCTGGTTCGGGCCGGTCAGCCATAGCATCTACGCGGCGTTCGCGCATATCGCCGGGCAGATGGCGGTGGTGTATGTATGGCTGATTCCGCATGCCGGCATCGCCTGGCTGATTCCGGTATTCGCCGCCGCAGCGCTGGTGTTCGGTGCGGTGAACGGCATCATCGCCGCGCGCTTCATCCGCGATGCCGCCGGGCGATCCCATGCGGGCCCGGGCAGTCAGGGCTGAACATTCTGTTTGAGTGCGAGGTGTCGCTGCAGGCCGTGCACCAGATTCTGCGCCAGTTCCGCCTGCAACTCGTTCAGAGGAGCCGTGACGCCGAGTTCGCAGGCCTGGGTGACGCGCAGCCCCGTGTACCCGCAGGGGTTGATGTTGGCAAACGGCGCGAGGTCCATGTCCACGTTGAAGGCGAGGCCGTGATAGCAGCAGCCGTTTTTGATCTTCAGGCCGAGCGAAGCGATCTTGGCGCCATCGACATATACGCCCGGCGCATCCTCGCGGCTGTGCGCGGCGATGCCGTATCCGGCGAGCAGGTCGATTACGGCTTGTTCCATCAGCCGCACCAGTTCGCGCACGCCGAGCTTCCAGCGGCGCATGTCCAACAGCAGATAGGCGACGATCTGGCCCGGGCCGTGGTAGGTGATCTGTCCGCCGCGGTCTATTTTCACGACGGGGATGTCGGTCGGGTTGAGCAGGTGCTCCGGTTTGCCCGCCAAACCTTGGGTATAGGTTGGCGGATGCTGCACCAGCCAGATTTCGTCGCGCGTTTCTCCTGTACGTTCGGCGGTGAAACGCTTCATCGCATCCCAGGTCGGCTGATATTCGACCAGCCCCAGAGCGTGGATGGCCGGTGTCGCAGGATGCGCTTCCTTGCCCCTCGCTACGCTCTCCCCACTTCCTACTTCCAACTTCCTGCTTGCCATCAAAGCACCATCACCACCATGGGGTGATCGCACAGATCCTGGTAGACGGCGTCGAGCTGTTCGCGCGAGGTGGCCCGTATGGTGCAGGTCAGGCTGACGTAGCGCGCGTTCTTGCTGGCGCGCATCTCCATGCTCGCGGCGGCGAAACCGGGGTCGTGCTTCGTGACGACTTCCAGTACGGCCTGGGCGAAGCCTGCCTGTTGCTGGCCGAATATCTTCAGCGGGAAGTCGCAGGGATATTCGACCAGGCTATGGTTCAGTTCTTTAGCTTCGTTCATTTGCGCATCACGTTGTGTTTGAAATCCTGGTACAGGGCGTGCATCCGGGCGAACATCGGCCCCGGCTTGCCGTCGCCGACCATGCGGCCGTCGATCCGGGTGACCGCCAGCACCTCCTTGGTCGAGGAGGTAAGCAAGAGCTCATCCGCGGAGAAAAGTTCCTCCTTCATGACGCGCCGCACTTCGCAGGGGATGTCGTTCGCGGCGGCGATTTCCAGCACCACGTCGTAGGTGATGCCGGGCAGCATCAGGTTGTCCTTGGGCGGCGCGAGCAGCGCGCCGTTTCTGACGACGAAAATATTGCTGGCCGCGCCCTCTGTCAGGAAGCCGCTCCCTGTCGCCGGATCGTCGCGGATCAGGATGGTCTCGGCGCAGCCCGCGTCGACGGCCATCTGTCGCAGCAGCACGTTGGGCAGCAGCGCGATGGCCTTGATGTCGCAGCGCAGCCAGCGGTTGTCCGCGGCCGTGACGCAGCCGATGCCGCTGGCCAGCAGTTCGGGCGGCGGCGAGGGCAGCGGGCTGCTCATTGCGAACACCGTGGGCAGCACCGGCGGGACGGGGAAGGCATGATCGCGTTTCGCGACGCCGCGGGTGATGTGCAGGTAGAGGTACTGATCCTCGCCCTCGTTGCGCGCTATCAGTTCCTCGACGATACGCGTCCATCCGGTCTCGTCGTGCGGGTTGGGGAGCTTGATGCCGTCCAGGCTGTGCTGCAGGCGTTTCAGGTGCTCGGGCAGGCGGAAGGCCTTGCGCGAGTAGACCGGTATCACCTCGTACACCCCGTCGCCGAAGATGAAGCCGCGATCCAGCACGGAAACCTTCGCCTCCGCGATGGGCATGAATTCTCCGTTCAGGTAGATGGTCATGCCGTTCTCCTCATTCGAACATCAGCCGGATGCTGTCCCAGCCGCGCGACAGCACGTTGGCCAGCGGAACGCCTTCCAGCGCGTACAGCGGGTATTCCGCATAAGGCTGGCCCGCCAGCGTCAGCCTGAGCACGCCTAGCTGCTGGCCGCCGGCGATGGGCGCGAGTATGGGGTGGCGGATCTGCACCGCTGCCTTGAGTTGCGCGAGCCTGCCCTTGGGGACGGTCAGGTACAGGTCGTTGCGGAAGCCGACGTCGACCTGGCTCTCGACGCCCTTCCAGATGCGCAGGCGGGTAACCGGCTGATCCTTCCGGTACAGGCGCACCAGATCGAAACTCTGGAAGCCGAAGTTCAGCAGTTTCTGGCTTTCGGTCGCGCGCAGGCTGTCTGAGCTTGCGCCTAGCAGCACCGAAATCAGGCGGCGGTCGTTGCGTTTCGCGGTGCCGACCAGGCAGTAGCCGGCGGTTTCGGTGTGCCCGGTTTTCATGCCGTCCACATAGGGATCCATCCACAGCAGCCGGTTGCGGTTGGCCTGCGTCACGTTGTTGAAGGTGTAGTCGCGCAGCGCGAACAGATGCTGGTGCTGGGGATAGTCGCGCAAGACGGCCGCGGTCAGTTTCGCCAAATCCGCCGCGCTGCTGTAATGCCCCGCATCCGGGAGGCCGACCGGGTTGCTGAAGCGGGTGTCGTTCATGCCCAGGCGTTTCGCCTCCTTGTTCATCATATCGACGAAGCCCGCTTCGCTGCCGGCGATGTTGACCGCGAGCACGATGGCGGCATCGTTGCCGGATTGCACGATCAGGCCGCGCAACAATTCGTCCACGGTGACTTCCTGCCCGGCCTTGAGCAGCATGCGCGACTCCCCTCCCTTGGCGCTGACCGCGCTGGACGGAACCGTCAGCACCTGTTCGAGCGACAGGGTCTTGTGCTTTAGCGCGTCGAAGGTCAGGTAGGCCGTCATCAGCTTGGTCAGCGAGGCGGGCTCCATGCGTGCATCGCCGTTCTGGTTCACCAGCACCTGGTTGCTGGCGTAGTCGTACAGCAGGTACGACTTGGCGGATAGCTGGGGGGCGGCGGGTGCGGGGGACGGCGCTGCAAGGGCGGCGGCGGGCAGCAGCAGGCAGGCGGATAGCAGGAAGGCTCTCATGGTCGGCGGGTTGTCCTTTGGAGGAGGGGGATTATAGTCGCTTGCGCGTGGCGCGGTTAAGCCGGATGCGCAGGCGGATTCCGGTGCCTAGGGAAGCGACTAGGCCGAAATATATAGGCATTCAGGCATATTGTTATCGCGGCAAAGGGGGGATATAAATGCGCCAATGTCTACGAATGGAGGATGCCATGGCTCTGCTGGCAGGAGTAAAGGGTTTTTTCGGGTTGGACGAGGGGCGCGCGCTGCGCAAGGAACTCAACCTGCTGGGCGCCGCCGAGGCGCATATCCTGTGGAAGGCGCGCCTGGGGCACCACATCGAGGGCAACATCCGGGAGCCGCTGGAGCACGTTCTGGTCGGGCAAAGCGGATTCTGCCAGCTGGGCTGCTGGATCAACGGCGCCGAACTGGAACCGTTCCGGGACATGCCGGAGTTCGAGCAATTGAAGGAGGCGCACCGGCAGTTCCACCAGTTCGGCGGGCTGATCGTCGAAAGGCTCAAGGCCGGAGATCGAGCGGCCGCGCGGGAGATATTCCGCAATGAGTACAATCAGGCGCTGCGCGCCATCATCCAGGCGCTGACCGGCATCAACAGGCAGATACAGGCAGGCTGAAACCGGCTGGCGCCGGGAGCTAAATTCCGGCTATTTGGGCGGTCTGCACCGCAAGCTCGTTGGCCTGCACGCAGATTTCCTCCGCTTCCGCGGGGTCTATGCCCAGTTCCATCCACTCAAAATCCATGACTTCGCCGCCGCTGTGCTCGGCGATGCCGAAATCCGGCAGGATTTTTTCGGCGATGCTGACCAATCTCACCAGCAGGTTCTTTTCCGGCATCTCGTCCACATAGGGGGGGTGGTGGTAGCCCAGTACCGCGGATATTTCCGCAGGCAGGTTCCAGTGCCGCGCGATTTGCGATCCGATATAGCAATGCGTGATTCCCAGCGTTTCCAGTTCGATTTCCAGCACCGGGCGCCCGGGCTGGAGGTGGATCTGGTGGTGCAATTCGTTGCTCAGGTCATGGTCGAGGTAATGCAGCGCCATGAAGCCGATGTCGTGCAGCAGGCCGGCAAGGAAGATCTGGTCTTCCGGCGGGCGGAGGCGGAAGGGCATGGCGGCGGCGATGGTGCGCATCACCACCGCGATGGTCATGCAGTGCAGCCACAGGTCCTGTGGTTTGAAGTCGCGGCCTGCGGGCAGCCTGGCGAAATCGGACATCGAGGCGATGCCGATGGCGACCGACTTGACCCGCGTCAGGCCGAGCAGCAGCGCCGCGTCGTGCACGGCGGCCACCTTGCGCGTCACGCCCATGATGGGCGAGTTGGCCAGCCCGACCAGCTTGGCGGAAATCTGCGGATCCTGCCCGATCAGCTTGAGCAACTCCGTTTCGCCTTCGTCGGTGTTGAGCGGGAGGGCGAGCAGCTTCTGCGCGATGCTGGGCATCGCGGGCAGGGATTCGAGATTCGCCAGGGCATTCTTGAGCCTGGTGCGGGTGTTCTGGTCGGTCATCGGATATTGCCAGCGTGTTGCGATGGAGGTTGCGGCCGACTGGCCGCGAGGCCGGAACTATACGAAAGTTTCGGGAAATCTGCGAGGGTTAGTGCCGCCGGACTAGTTCTGGTCGGTGCGGGAGGGCGGTTTCCCCAGCTTGCGCTGCAGCGTGCGGCGGTGCATGTTGAGCGCCCTTGCGGTGGCCGAGATGTTGCCGTCGTGTTCGTGCAGCACGCGCTGGATATGCTCCCATTCCAGATTGCCGATCAGCGTGGGCTGGGCCTTGGGTTGCGTATTCTCGTCCGCGGCGTGGCTGAATGCGGCGACGATTTCGTCGGCGTTGGCCGGTTTGGCAAGGTACTGGGTCGCGCCCAGCTTGATCGCCTCGACGGCGGTGGCGATGCTGGCGTAGCCGGTCAGCATCACGATGCGCGTGTTCGGGTCGAGTTCGTGCAGCGCCTTGACCAGCACGAGCCCGGGCGCGCCCTCCATCTTCAGGTCCACCACGGCGTATTCCGGCGGGTTGGCCTGTGCCAGCGGAATGGCCTGTTCCACGCTGTGTGCGGTGCAGACATGGAAGCCCCGCTTCTCCAGCGCGGCGGACAGCACCCGGCAGAAGGTGGGGTCGTCGTCCACCAGCAGCAGCGAGGCCCGTTCGTTGATCGCGTCGTTCATGTGTTCAGCGGCAGCGTGATTTCGGTGGTCGCGCCGCCGCCCTCGCGGTTGAACAATCGCACCTTGCCGCCCATCCGCTCGATGGTGGCGTTGGCGAGGAACAGCCCCAGCCCGCGACCTTCCTCCTTGGTGGTGAAGAAAGCCGCGCCGGCGCGTTCGGCGGCCTCCGGCGTGAGTCCGCTGCCATGGTCGTGGATGGTCAGCGTGAAATCGTCGGCATTCCAGTCGGTCTCGATGTCGATCTCGTCCGGCGAGGCATCGGCTGCGTTGTTGAGCAGGTTGAGCAGCGCCGCGCGCAGGGCGGGGTCGATGCGCAACTCCGGCGCGGGCAGGGCGCCGGAGTTGCGATGGCGGTAATTCACCGTGGGCCGCAGCAACTGCCATTCGTCCAGCGTCTCGGCGAGGAACTGCTCCAGCGATTGCCGCGTCTCTCCGTCCTGGGCGTGGGCGAGCAGCTTGTCGAGGATGCGCTTGCAGGCCCGCACCTGCCCGTCCAGGGTGTCCAGGCTGTCGCGCCATTCCGGCTGCATGTCCGGGTCGTGTTTCAGTTCGCCGATCACCACCGCCAGCGTGGCCAGCGGCGTGCCGAGTTCGTGCGCCGCGCCTGCGGCCTGAGTGCCCAGCGCGACGATGCGCTCATTGCGCAGCGTCTCTTCGCGCACCCTGGCCAGCGCGGCGTCGCGTTCGCGCACCGCGTGCGCCATCTTCACGACGAACCACGCGACCACCACCGCGCTGATCACGAAGCCCAGCCACATGCCGAACACATGCAGGTCGAAGATGCTGTCCTGCGGCGCCGTGGCCATGTCCATCGCCCCCATGTCGTGGGCCGAATGGTCCATGCCCGCATGATCCATCCCGGACATGTCGCCGCCCATGTCGTGGGGCATCGGCAGCGGCACGTAGTATTTCATCAGCAGGGTGTAGCTGCCGGTGGTCAGCGCGGTCATCGCCCAGGTGTAGCCGTGCGGCAGGGTTGCGGCGGCGATCACCAGCGGCAGCAGGAACAGCGAGATGAACGGATTGGTCGAGCCGCCGCCGTAGTAGAGCAGCGCCGACAGCGCAAGCACATCGGCGCTGAGCTGCGCGAACAGTTCCGCGTTGGATACCGGCCGGCTGTTGCGCAAACGCAGCCAGGTCAGCAGGTTCAGCGCAGTCAGCGCCGCGACCGTGGCGATCATCGGCGGCCACTCCAGCTCCATCCCGAGGACGCGGTAGGCCAGCGTCAGCGCAGCCCCCTGGGCGACGATGGCGATGGCGCGCAGCCACAGCAGGCGGCGCAAATGGCTGTGTCCGGTCTGGGCAGCGAAGGGGGAGGAATTCATGGGGTGCGATTTTACCGGGTAGCCGCTTGGACCGGGTGCGGCAAAATGCCGCATTCCATGATGCGGGCTTCTGTCGAATAATCCTTTCTGCCGATGGATCGTATGGCTTGCCGGACAGTATCGTATACAGCGTTCCGCATGCAGCATCTCCTCCCCCCTTTGCCAGCCGGAAAGCGGCGGGCCATACGATCTTCCGGCTTTCGTGCATCAGTCCCCGGCGGGGACGTATAATCCGCGTCCTGAATCTTATCGACGGAAGACATCATGACCAGTTTTTATCGTTTGGGTGGGTTGTTGGCGGCGCTGCTGCTGGGCGTCAATGTTCATGCTGCCGAAGTCTCGGCGGAAGCCGCATGGTCGCGCGCCACCGCGCCCGGTCAGGATGCCGCGATGGTGGATCTGTCCATCACCAGCGAAAAGGCCGCGACGCTGATCGGCGTTTCCAGCCCGGCATGCAAAACGTCGGAGTTGCACAGCATGACGCACGAGGGCGGCGTGATGAAAATGCGCGAGGTCAAGGAAATCTCCCTGCCGGCCGGCAAGCGCGTCGGCCTCGGCGAGAGCGGCTACCACCTGATGCTGATCGGCCTGAAGGCTCCGTTGAAGGCGGGCGACGCAGTGCCGCTGACGCTGAGCGTCCGGCTTGCGGACAAGCGCGTCGTCAAGGTCGCGGTCAAGGCCGAAATCAGGCCGCTGACCGAAGCCCGGGCGAAGCCGCAGGACGATGCCCACATGCACCACGGCCATCACTGAAACCGGGGGGTGACGGGCCCATCCACCATGACAGGCGGCTCGTGCCGCCTGTTTGCTTTCTGGTGTAAAATTCGCAACGAATTCCGCCTGACGGCGCCTGTTCCCCTTAATCCCAAATTTTCCAGGAAAGACCATGTCTCTCACCGCCTCCGCCGCCGACAAGAAAGCCCGCACGCTGTCCGAGGCGATGCCCTATATTCAGCGCTTCTTCGACAAGACCATCGTGGTGAAATACGGCGGCAACGCGATGACCGAGCCTGCGCTGCAGGAGAGCTTCGCGCGCGACGTGGTGCTGCTCAAGCTGGTGGGCATGAATCCGGTGGTGGTGCACGGCGGCGGACCGCAGATCAACGACCTGCTCAACCGCGTCGGCAAGCAGGGCACCTTCATCCAGGGTATGCGCGTCACCGACGAGGAGACCATGGACGTGGTCGAAATGGTGCTGGGCAAGGTCAACAAGGACATCGTCAACCTGATCAACCGGCACGGCGGCAAGGCGGTCGGCCTGACCGGGCAGGACGGCGCCTTCATCCGCGCCGACAAGATGATGCTGGACAGCAAGGACGAGCCGGGCAAGAAGCTGGACATCGGCCTGGTCGGCGAGATCAGCCGCATCGACCCGTCCATCATCACATTCCTAGATTCGGGCGACTTCATCCCGGTGATCGCGCCGATCGGCGTTGCGCCCGACGGCGAGACGCTGAACATCAACGCCGACGTGGTCGCCGGCAAGCTGGCCGAGGTGCTGAACGCCGAGAAGCTGGTGCTGCTGACCAACACCCCGGGCGTGCTGGACAAGGAAGGCAACCTGCTGTCCGGCCTGACGCCGAAGGACATCGACAACCTGGTCGCGGACGGCACGCTGTCCGGCGGCATGCTGCCCAAGATCGGCTCGGCGCTGGATGCCGCGCGCAGCGGCGTGCGTTCGGTGCACATCATCGACGGCCGCGTCGAGCATGCGCTGCTGCTGGAAATCCTGACCGACGAAGGCGTCGGCACGTTGATCAAGAGCAAATAGCGATGAGTCCGGTGTGGGTGTTCGACCTCGACAACACCCTGCATAACGCGACGCCGCATATCTTTCCGCACATCAACCGCAGCATGACGGCCTATCTGCAGCAGCATCTGCAACTGGACGAGGATGCTGCGAACGCGCTGCGCGTGCACTACTGGCAGCGCTACGGCGCGACGCTCTCCGGCCTGATGCGACACCACGGCACCAGGCCGGAGCACTTCCTGTGGCATACCCACCAGTTCCCGGAACTCGACCGCATGGTGCTGCGCGAGCCGCGCCTGCGCCATATGCTGAACGGACTGCCGGGCCGGAAGCTGGTGTTCTCCAACGCGCCGCAGGCGTATGCGCTGGCGGTGCTGAAGCTGTTGCGCATCGATGGATTGTTCGACGACGTGATGGCGGTGGAGCAGGCCCGTTTCCGCCCCAAGCCGGACAGCTTCGGCTTCATGCGCCTGCTTCGCCGTCACAGGCTCAAGGCGTCGCAGTGCGTGATGGTGGAGGACAGCCTCGAAAATCTGCGAGCCGCGAAGCGGCTGGGGATGCGCACCGTGTGGGTGAGCGCCGAGACGCGCCAGCCCGCCTGCGTGGACGTGAAACTGAAGAGCGTGATGGAACTGCCGCGCGCGATGGCGCGGCTGAATTGAGGAGGACGTGATGGCGGCCAAACCGGGCGAGAGGAAGTTGCAGATACTGCAAGCCGTGGCGCAGATGCTGGAGCAGCCCAGGGGCGAGAAGATCACCACCGCGGCACTCGCCGCGAAGTTGGAGTTGTCCGAAGCAGCGCTGTACCGCCACTTCGCCAGCAAGGCGCAGATGTTCGAAGGCCTGATCGAGTTCATCGAGCAGACCGTGTTCGGCCTGATCAACAAGATCACCCAGGAAGAAAAGAGCGGCTTGCAGCAGGCCGATGCCATCGTCTCCATGCTGCTGGGTTTCGCGCAGAAGAACCGCGGCATGACGCGGGTGCTGACCGGCGACGCGCTGGTCAACGAGAACGAGCGCCTGCAGGCCCGCATCAACCAGTTGCTGGACCGCATCGAAGCCACGCTGAAGCAGTCGCTGCGCATCGCCGCGCCCCAGGGCGAGATGGGTGATGCGGTCGATGTGGGCGCACATGCCAACCTGCTGCTGTGCTACGTGATCGGCCGCTGGCAGCAGTTCGCCAAGAGCGGCTTCGCGCGTGACCCGCTGGCGGGGTGGGCGGCGCAACGCGGCATCTTGCTGCACAAATGAATGACAGTTGCGTAGGTCGGGTTACGGCCTGCGGCCTGACCCGACCTGCAGTCTAACAATATCTAAAGGCATAACATGATCCTGATCCTCTCACCGAATACCGGCGAACAGTCGCCGGAATACCGCCAGTTGCTGGCGCACCTCGCGACGCTGGAGGGCATACGGACGCGCGTGCATGTCGAGCGCGGCAGCGAGCAGACGCTGACCGAGATATACCTGATCGGCAACACCAAGGCGCTGGATATCGAGGACATGCAGAGCCTGCCCGGCGTCGAGCGCGTGGTGCGGGTGTCGGAGGAGTACCGCATCCTCGGGCGGCACAGGGACGAGCAGCGGCCGACGCATTTCGACTACAACGGCGTGCGTTTCGGGCAGGACACGCTGCACGTATTCGCGGGACTGTGCGCGGTGGACAACCGCGAGCACGTCGAGACCATGATGAAGGCGGTGCGTGACGCGGGCCAGGTGTGCACGCGCATGGGCGCGTACAAGCCGCGCACCAGCCCCTATGCGTTTCAGGGCCATGGCAAGGCCTGCTTGCCTTATGTGTTCGAGCTCGCGGGCAAGCACGGCATCAAGGTGATCGCGATGGAGATCACCCACGAGTCGCACCTCGACGAGATACGGGAAACGTTGCACCAGACCGGCAATCCTACCGGCGTGATGCTGCAGATCGGCACGCGCAACACGCAGAACTTCGAGCTGCTGAAGATCGTCGGCCGCCAGACGGAAATGCCCATCCTTCTGAAGCGCGGCTTCGGCATCACGCTGGACGAGTCGCTGAACGCGGCGGAATACCTGGCCTCCGAGGGCAACCGCAAGGTGATCTTCGGCCTGCGCGGGATGAAGACCAACATGGGCGATCCGCACCGCAACTTCGTCGATTTTGCCCATGTGCCCGTGGTCAAGCGCCTGACGCGCATGCCGGTGTGCATCGACCCGTCGCACTCGGTCGGCACGCGCGCCGCCGCGCCCGACGGCATTCTCGATGTGATGCATGTGACCGCGCAGGGCGTGATGGCGGGCGCGAACATGGTGCTGGTGGATTTCCATCCCGCGCCGCCGAAGGCGCTGGTGGACGGCCCGCAGGCGCTGCTGTTAAAGGAGCTGCCCTGGTTCCTCGAAGACGTACAGATCGCGCGCGAAGCCTATCTCAAGCGCGTCGAGTTGCGCGGACGTCAGGACTGACCGGCAGGACTCAGGGGAGCGGACAGTTCGGCGACTGCGCGGCCAGCGCGGATTTCAGCCTGAGCAGGTTGACCGGCTTGTGCAGCGCCGGCCAGTCGCAGTTCGCGGCCTCCCGGATGAATGCGGCCGAGGTGTCTCCCGTCATCAGCACCGCATGGATGGGCCGCCCCAATTCCTGTCGTACCCGGTTCAGGAACTGGATGCCGTTGAGCGACCCTCCCAGCATGTAGTCGACGATGAAATAATCGGTCTCATCGAGGCCGGGATGGCGCAGGGCGTCTTCCGCACTGTGGAAGCAAGCCACCTTGCCGCCCATTCCTTCCAGCAACGAAACCATGGCCTGGGCGACCAACATGTCGTCGTCCAGCACGAGGAAACGCCTGCCCTGCACGAACGATCTGTCGCCCGGCTCATGCGGAGCGTCGACGGCCTGCTGCGGAATCCTGGTCGAGGCAGCATCCAGCGGCAGGCTGAATGCGAAGACCGAGCCGCGGCCTAGCTGGGAGCGGCAGGCGATCCCGCTGTGCAGCAGCGCCAGTGCGCGCTTGACGATGGACAGCCCCAGGCCCAATCCGCGGGTGCGGTCGCGTTGCGAGTTGCCGATCTGGTAGAACTCGTCGAAGATATGCGCGATGCATTCTTCCGGTATGCCGGTGCCGGTATCCCACACCTGGAACAGCGCCTGATTCCCGCGCCGCCTGGCGGTGACCAGGATGGGACTGTCCGAGGTGAACTTGATCGCGTTGGAAACCAGGTTCATCAGCACCGAGTTGACCAGGCCGAGGTCGCTGTGGATGGTCAGTCTTTCCCCGGCCGGCATGCGCAGGCGGAAGTCGATCCGTTTCTCGGCCGTCAGCGCGGCGAAATTCTGTTCCAGCCAGCCGAATATTTCGGCTACGTCTATCGCGGTCAGCTCGGGCTTGATCACGCCCGCATCCAGTTTCGAGACATGCAGCAGGGTGTCCAGCAGGCCGTTGAACGTGGACATCGCCTGGTCCAGTTGCTGGATGATCCCGCTTTGCTGCGCGGTCGGTGCGGTCAGCTTCAGGGTGTCGATGAACAGGTTCGCCGCAGCCAGCGGCTGCCGCAAGTCGTGCCCTGCCGCAGCGAGGAACCGGGACTTGGCCAGTTCCTTTTCCTCCAGTTGGCGCATGGATTCCGTGAGCGCATCTTCGGCATGTTTGCGTTCGGTGATGTCGTTGCCTATGCTCAGCACCTCGATCATTTTCCCGGCATCGTCGAATATCGGGCGGTTCGTCCACATCACCCACAGGCGTTTGCCGTCCTTGGTGACGTTCTCGTTGATGTTCAGCCGGTATTTTTCCGGGTGCGCGAGAATATCGTCCATCAGTCCCGACAGGTTCCGCGAGGTGCTTTCCGTCTTCGGCACGATGGTGCCCACGATGTGCTTGCCGACCAGTTCGTCGGGCTGGTATCCGAACAGGTTCTCGGCATAACTGTTGATATACACGATGCGGCCCTGGGTGTCCCAGCGCAGGACGATGCTGAGCGCGCTCTCCACCAGTGTCCGGTATTTCTCCTCGCTGGCGCGCAAGGCGTCTTCCCGCTTTTCCTGAACCGCCATCATGTCGTTGAAGGCGTAGGCCATCGCGGCGATGTCCCGGGGGCCGCCCGGCTGCGCGCGCACTCGAGACTCGCCACGCTGCGCGCGCGCCATGCTGCCGGACAGTTCGTCGAGCGGTCGCGCCATGTTGCGGGACAGATAACGGATCAGCAGCATGAACAGCAGTGCGAAGGACAGCGAGGTGGCCAGGTTGGTGACGAAGATGTCCGTCGTCAGCCGGTTCATCGCCGCCTTGCTCATCGCGACGCTGACGCGCCCGAGCAACTCCGGGGTTGCAGGCTCGCCGAACGGAGTCTCAGAGAACGGCTGCGAATAGACCGGGGCGGTGAACAGCCATATCCTGGCGTTTTCGACATCGAGCATCGTGGCGGCGTGCAGGTTGCCGCCGTGCGATGACTGAATCGGGAAGCGCTTGGGATCGTTGTCGCCGCGTGATAGCAGCATGTGTCCGTCGGCATGGAATATCTTCACGCCGACCACGCCGGGGAAGGCCAGCGTGGCGTTCACCGCATCCTCCGCGTTCTCCGCCGAGTCGAACACCAGCGCCAGCGCGCTCTGGCGCGCCAAGTTCTCGGTGATGCGCCGCCCCTGCTCGATCAGGTCGTCGCGCACCCGCTTGTTGCCTTGCCAGGAACCGACGACCGAGGAGAGCAGCGCCAGCAACAGAATGCCCAGCGTGACCGTGATGCCCAGCTGGCGCTGGAAAGTGAGCTTGTGGAAGAACGCCGCGAACACTTTATTCATGGCCGCCCCCTATCGCTCCGGATACGTCATGTCGACGCCCTGCGCGCGGGCAGCGTCAACGCCAAGGTGCTTGGCGGTGCGCAAGTTGATTGCGAGCTGCGCCTCGCCCAACGGCGTCATGCCGGCGGTCTCGGCGCCGGCAAGCATGCCGAGCGCCGAGACGGCAAGGCTGCGCCCCAGCTCGGCGTTGTCCGGATACATGGAGAACAGCGCGCCGCGCTTGACATGGCCGAAGCTGCTGGAAAATACCGCAACGCTGCGCGCCCAGGATTCCTTCAGGATCAGCGGCATCACTGCGCTTTCTTCGACAGTGGTGGAATCCTGCGGCAACCACAGGGCATCGCGGCGCGGATCCGCCTTGGCGAATATCTCCTGGTAGGCGCGCATCGCGCTGCGCAGATCCTGCGCTTCGAGAGCCTCAAGCTCCATCCCGCGGGCGCGCGCGGCCTCTTTCGCCAGACGCATCAGCCAGGCGCTCTGGCGCGGGTCGTAGACGACGAACACCCGGCGCGCAGCCGGCATCACTTCCTTCAGCCGCGAGAACAGCTGCGCCGGAGCCGGGGTCAGGATGTTTACCAGCATGTCTCGCTGCGCCTCGGGCTGCGCCGCCAACACCCCGCCGACCACCACGCCAACACTGCGATCCAGCATGGAGGCCGCCTTCATCCCCTGCTTGCCAAGCGCAATCGCCACCTTAACGCCCTCGCGACGCAAGGACTCGTTCAGTGCGCCGACATCGGTCTCCGCCCTGATCGCGACGGGAAGCACCTTGCCTCCGGCCTTGGCTTCGATGCCCCCGACGATCTGCGCAAATATGCTGCGATAGGGCTCGCCGATGTCGGGATAAATAACCGCGATGCGCGCAGCCGGATGCGCGGCACTCGGCTGCGCCCATGCCGCAGCGGAACACGCCAGCAGCACCAGCGCCAGCGGCAATCCCTGTCCCCGAGGCCGGAACGGCGCGAAACGGAAAAATGTGGAAAACATGCCTTCTATCATTCTTGTTCTGTGTTCTTCTGACCGGCGTCATGCGCCGGACGCTGAACGACTCCCCGAGCCCTGCATACAGCCCGACCCGCGCCAGTATCACCGACAGCGGACGCCGAAGCAAACCATAGACTCGCGCAACGCTCTCCCGCAACTCATTCCACTTGCGCAGAATGATAGCAGGCTTTACATTGCCCCTATAATCATCAAGGATAAAAACCGCCTGGTTCCAGCTTCGCCAGGCAGGGACTGCCGGCCCAGACCGGGACGCCGACAACAGTCGGACGACAATAACATGCATCACAGGAGGAGTTTCGCCATGGGCGCCAAGATTACGCTCGTCCGCACCCATGCGGCCGAGGAAGGGGTATCTTCCGTACCGGCCCGTGCGCCGGAAGTCGCCGACCTGCTGGTCGCCTACCTTGAGCAGATCGGCGTCGAATACGTGTTCGGCGTACCCGGCGGCGCGATCGAACCGCTCTACAACGCACTGGCCAGGAGCGAACGCCGCGGCGGCATCCGCCACATCCTCGCTCGCCACGAAGCCGGCGCCGCCTTCATGGCCGATGGCTATGCGCGCGAAACCGGCAAGATAGGCGTGTGCTGCTCCACCTCCGGCCCGGGTGCCACCAACCTCATCACCGGCGTTGCCTGTTCCCACGACAACAACATCCCGCTGCTGGTGATCAGCGGAATGCCGGCGCTGCCCACCTTCGGCAAGGGTGCGTTCCAGGAGTCGTCCGGCATCGGCATCAACGTATTCGCAATGTTCGACCACTGCACCCGTTACAACGCAATGGTGTCCCATCCGGATCAGTTCGAACGCAAACTGGCCAATGCGTTAATGGCGGCCCATCAGGCCCCCGGCGGGCCGGCACATCTGGCGATTCCGCTGGACATCCTGCGCAGCCGGGCGCCGAGCGCCTCCCCGAATTACAAGCTGGCGGCCTTGCTCGAACAAGACCCCATCCTGATCGACGAACGCGCAGTACAGCAACTGTACGACGAACTGCGCCGCTCGCCACGGGTCGCATTCCTGATCGGGGCTTCCTGCGGCGATGCCATCGAAGCGATCATGGGACTGGCCGAACTGACCGGCGCATTGTTCGTCACCACCCCGGATGCCAAGGGCTACGTCAACCCCCGCCATCCTGCCTATTGCGGCGTATTCGGCTTCGGCGGCCATGCCAGCGCCAATGCCATTTTTTCCAACACTCCGGACATGGTACTGGCGTTCGGCACCGGCTTCGGCGAATTGGCCAGCAGCGGCTGGTGCGATTCCCTACTCAACAACCGGCTGGTGCATATCGACAACTCCGAAAAGAACCTGATGCGTTCGCCGATGGCCATGCTCCACGTGCGCGGCCATATCCGGACGATATGCGAACGCTTGTCGATGCTGCTAAATGCCGCCGGCCCCTCGGGTTTCAAGAAGCAGCAAGGCGGAGTTGTATTGCAATCGCCCGCCAGCTACGACTCCGATGCCACCCCGATCAAGCCCCAGCGCCTGATGAAAACGCTGTCGGAACGCTGTCCCCCCAACACCCGCTTCGTCTCCGACATGGGCAACAGCATCGTATGGACGACGCATTACCTGCAGCCCTACAACCGGCGCCTGCGCCAGCGCCCCGCCCTGAAAGAGCAAGGCCAGCGTTCTGGTACGGCCAGCTGGCTGCGCCTGATCATGGACTTCTGTCCAATGGGCTGGAGCCTGGGTGCGGCGGTGGGCACCGCGCGCGGCAATCCGGACTGCCCGGTGGTCTGCATCGTCGGAGACGGCTCCTACCTGATGAGCGGACAGGAGATCACCGTGGCGGAGATGGAAAACCTGACTGTCGTCTTCATCGTGCTCAACGACGGCGCACTGGGCATGGTCAAACACGGGCAGCGCATCGCCAAGGCCGAAGCCATCGGCTACCAGTTGCCCCAGGTGGACTACCGCATGCTCGCCGCATCCATGGGCATCCCCGGCCATATCATCCGCTCGCCTCAGGAACTCGACGCTCTCGATTTCGATGCGATCCTGAAACGCAAGGGGCCCACCTTGCTGGACGTGCGCATCGACGGCGAGGAAGTTCCACCCATCGGCATACGCATGAAAACGCTGGGAACGCGGGAATGAGCAAGAACGTTATTCACACGAACATCTGGCGGGAGGAGCCGGAGCCGGACAACCCGTTCGCGGCCCGTGCCGCCTGGTGCCGTGGCTACGACGTCTACGGCGAAATGCTGGGGCAGGCGCGCTGGGTCGAGATGCTCTACCTGCTGTTCCATGAGGAATTGCCAACACCCGCGCAGGCAGACCTGCTGGAAACGCTGGCGGTCGCACTGGCCAATCCGGGCCCGCGCGATGCGTCGGTGCATGCCGCGATGTGCGGAGGCGTCTGCGGCTCGACCGCGGCCTCCTCGCTGATGGCAGCGCTTGCGGTAGGCGCAGGACAACTCGCCGGCGGCCGGGAGGTGTACCTCGCGCTGCAGAGCTGGCAAGCATGCGGCTGCGACCTCGACGCATGGCGCCGTCGCTTGGGCGGACAGGCAGAGGCCCCGTGCAGCATCTGGCCCGCGCCGGAACATCCTCCCGGCTTCGATCCGCATGGCGTTTCCACCACCACGCCGGTGAAGCAGACACTCGTCCGGCTGGTCGCCTGCGGCGCCGGCACACATCTGCGCTGGCTGCAGCAGAACCTGTCCGACCTCGAAGCAGCGTCGGGTCGTCCGCTTGCGCTTTCCGGCGTGGCCGCCGCCGCCTTCGCCGACCTGGGCTGCACTCCGGAACAAGGGGAAATGTTGCACCTGCTGCTGCGCCTGCCTGGTGCCGCGGCCCATGCACTGGAACAGTGCTCGCTGGGCTACAAGCGATTCCCGTTCGGCACCGTGGAATTGGAAACCGCAGGAGAACAGGCATGAACGGCCCCGAATTGCTGCAACAGAACGTGGGCAAACTGACCAGCCGCATGGGCTGCGTCTATCCCGGCAGCCATGCGATCTTCCGCGGCCATGACCTGCACGCGGACCTGAAGGACATGGACTGGATCGAGCTCTACATGTTCGGCATCACCGGCCGCCGCTTCACGAAGCCGCAGTTGCGGCTGATGCACTCGATCTGGACCTACACCAGCTACCCGGACGTGCGGCTGTGGAACAACCGCGTCGCCGCGCTGGCCGGCAGCGCCCGCAGCACCGGCAACCTTGGCGTCGCCGCTGCGCTGGCGGTCTCCGAGGCATCGATATACGGGCGCGGCATCGATATCCGTGCGATAGATTTCCTGATTCGCACCCGCCAGGAAACCGAGACCGGCGAAGACCTCGCGGAATGCATACGAAAGGAACTGCAGGCTCGCCGCAGCATCGCCGGTTACGGCCGCCCCATGGTCAACGGCGACGAGCGCAACCGGCATATCCTGGCATTGGCAAAAGAGCTGGGACTGGATCAGGGGCCGCACCTGCACCTCGCCTTCGAAATCGAGGAGGCCATGCTAGCGGGCCGCTGGCGCATGAAAATGAATTACGGGGCATTGGCCGCCGCTCTGGGCGCCGACCTCGGACTGACTCCACGCGAGTATTACCAGTTCATGTTTCCGGCCTTCCTGGCCGGCATGCCGCAAGGCTATATCGAAGCGACCGAACGCCCCCCGGGAGCGCTATACCCCGTTCCTTGCCGCGACGTTCAGTATGAGGGAAAATCGTCCCGGCCTTGGCCGCATCCGATCCGGGAGCGTATATGAAGTATCGATTTCGGAATGCAGACCATTCACCGTTAACACCAACCAGGGGCGCCACAATGAGAACATCGAACTATCTAACACTCTATGTCTCGCTGGCTCTGGCCTGGAGCGGCAGTGCCGCGGCGGAGCTCTCGGCAGAAGAGGAACTGGCGCTGATTTACGGCGACCGGACCACGATCAGCCTGGCCACCGGCAGCCAGCAGCCCATCGCCCGCGCGCCATCGGTCGCCACGGTGATCACCGCGCAGGACATCGCGGCGATGGGCGCGACCGACCTGGATCAGGCGCTGGCGAGCGTACCGGGACTGCATGTCTCGATGACCTATCTCGCGATGAACCCGATCTACGGTTTTCGCGGCATCGCCACCCAGCAAAACCCGCAGGTACTGATGCTGGTCAACGGTATCCCGATCACCAACGTGTTCTGGGGCGACCGCAGCCAGCTCTGGGGCGGCATGCCGCTGGAAAACGTGGCGCGCATCGAGGTGATCCGCGGACCGGGCTCGGCGCTGTACGGCGCGGATGCATTCTCCGGCGTGATCAACGTGATCACCAAGACCGCGGCACAGATTCGCGGCACCGAATACGGCCTGCGCGCCGGATCGTTCAACACCAGGGACGCGTGGATACAGCACGGCGGCAAGCTGGGTGATCTGGACGCCGCGTTCTATCTCCGAGCCGGAGACACCGACGGCTCGCAGGGCATCGTCCGGCAGGATGCCCAAACCGTCTGGGATGGCGTCTTCGGCACGACCGCCTCGCTCGCTCCCGGATCGATCAACTCCACCCGAAAGACCCTCGATGCACGCGCCGAGCTGTCGCTGGACGCCTGGCGTTTCCGCGCTGCCTACCAGCAACGTGACATTGGCATCGGCGCCGGCCTCGCCGGCGCCCTCGACCCCCACGGGCGCGGACATTCGGCGCGCACCTATCTGGACCTGAACTACGAGCAGGCCAACTGGGCGCCGAATTGGGACATGTCCGCCGTCCTCGGTTTCTACGACAACCAGGAAAAGCCCAGCAACCAGTTCTATACGCTGTTCCCCGCAGGAGCTTGCATAGGCCTCATTACAAACTGTTTCCCGAACGGCATGCTCGGCGGACCCGGCCATTCCGAACGCCATACCCACGGCAGCGTTTCCGCGGTCTACTCCGGCTTCGAACAGCATCGCGTGCGCATCGGCGCGGGATTCCGGGTGGAAGACATGTACGAGACCAGCGAGCTGAAGAACTTCAACGCGTTCTTCGCAGTGCAGCCAGCTCTGGTGCAAGCGGCCGGCAATCCGGCGCTGGTCTTCATACTGCCGCACAAGCGCAATCTGACCTATGCATTCGCGCAGGACGAATGGAATTTCGCCCGCGACTGGACGCTGACCGCCGGGGTGCGCCACGACCGGTATTCGGACTTTGGCGGCACCACCAACCCGCGCATCGCGCTGGTGTGGGACGCGGCCTACAACCTCACCGTCAAGGCGATGCGCGGCACGGCATTTCGCGCCCCATCTTTTGGAGAACAGCACAACATCAACAACCCAGTGTCCGTCGGCAGCCCCAACATCAGGCCGGAAACCATCGCCACCGACGAACTGGCGTTTTCCTGGCAACCGAGCGGCGACTTGCAGGCCAATCTGAATTTCTTCCATTACCGCATGCGCAACATCATCCGTCCAATCACCGGCTCGACCTACCAGAACACCGGCGACCAGACTGGGCGCGGCATGGAGCTGGAGGCGACCTGGGATGCGAGCCACGACCTGCGGCTGACCGGCAGCTACTCGCTGCAGCACTCCATCGACAGCGCCACCGGGCAGGATGCCGGCATGGCCCCGCATCGCAGGCTGTTCGGCCGCGCCGACTGGCAGGTCGCGTCGTTCTGGCAACTGGGTGCGACAGTCAACCATGTGGCCGGGCGGATGCGCGAGCCAGGCGACGCGCGCGCCGCGGTTCCGGACTACACCACGGTGGACCTGACGCTGCGGAGGGAGAAATTCGCCGGCAACTGGGATGCGCGAGCATCGGTGACCAACCTGTTCGACCGCCAGGCCTGGGAGCCCACCTTCCGCGCCGCCGGAATGCCCTCCGACCTGCCGCTGCCGGGACGGGCGATCTATCTGGAGATCCAGCACAAGCTGTAAGGATTCTTTAATCGAGTCGTCATTTCCGCGCAGCGGGCCAAGCAGGCAAGTCGGGAGGCGACTGCTCGCAAAGCGGGAAGCCGGCTTGTTGATTTAACTGGGTTGCCGCGTTCGCGGGAATGACAAAACCACTACCCCGCCAGCCCCACATAGACGTTCTGCACATCGTCGTCCGAGTCCATCGCTTCGAGGAAGGCTTCGACTTCTTCGCGCTCGGCATCGCTGCCCAGCGTGACGGGGTTCTTCGGGCGGTACCCCAGCTTCGCGGAGACGACGGTGAAACCCTGGGCGGGCAGCGCCTTGCACACGGCGTCCAAATCCGTGGTGTCGGTGATGAACAGCGTCGCGCCTTCATCGGAAGGCTCGAAATCCTGCGCGCCCGCTTCGATTGCGGCGAGTTCGGGATCGGCATCCTTCGAATCCGGCGTCGCCTCTATCATGCCCACGTAGTCGAAGTCCCAGGACACCGAGCCTTCCGCGCCGAGCTGCCCCTTGCGGAACAGCACGCGCATGCTGGACATGGTGCGGTTGATGTTGTCGGACAGGCATTCGACGATGACGGGCACGCGGTGCGGCGCGAAGCCTTCGTAGACGAGGCGTTCCAGTTGTGCGCCGCCGTCGAGCAGGCCCGCCCCCTTCTTGATCGCGCGCTCCAGCGTCTCCTTGGGCATCGAGGCCTTCCTGGCCTGTTCCACGACCAGCCGCAGCTTGGAGTTCAGTTCCGGATCGGCGCCGCCTTTGGCCGCAACCATGATCTCCTTGGACAACTTGCCGAAGATCTTGCCCTTGGCGTTCGCCGCGATTTCTTTATGTTTGGATTTCCACTGTGCGCCCATGTCGTCCCCTGCCGGTTGGATGAAGAAGGCGCGCATCTTGCCTGAACCGCCGCCGTGCTTCAATCCCAAACGAAACGCCGATTTATTCTGCATCGCCATTGCGAGCCCCGCAGTGGGTGCGGCAATCCAGAGCGGCTTTCGGGATGGGATGGACTGGATCGCCACTGCCTTCGGCCCCGCGATGACGAAGTTATTCGGTATTTCCCGGGCAGAAATTCAGAACGACCAGGTCAGTTGCAGGCTGGCGCGGTCGGCGAGGTTGCCGGCGAGCACGAGCGCGTTGTCGCGCGCCGCGCCGGCGGGTATCGCGGCCGGATTGGACACCTTCATGTCGCGCCACTCATAATTGAAGATGACATGAGTGCCCGGATTGAAGAAGTACTTCAGGCCCAGCGTGGTCGTCGCAAGCTCGCGCTCGTTGGCGGACGTCTGCGTCATGAAGTCGAGGTAGTCGTAGCGCAGGTTGGCTTCCCATTGCGGCAGGAAGCGCCAGCCGCCTTCGACATACCAGCCTGCCGCCTTCTCGTTCACTCCCGCGGCGAAGGGTTGGCCGACGAAGGGCGGCGCCTGGCCGCCGACGACCATGCCGGCGGCGCGCAGGTATTCGGCCGAGACGCGATGGCGGCCCCGCAGGTATTTGAGCCCGACGCCCTCGCGCACCAGCGCGTAATGCTGCGCACCGAACAACCGCGAACCGTCCTGCCGCCAGACGTAGGCGCTGACATCTTCGCGGTTGGGCCCTCCCGCCCCCTTGCCGTCGAACAGCCAGGACGCCTGGAAGCGCAGCGTCAGATCCTTGCGGCCGTCGCTGTCGTGCGGCCGATCTATCGAATCGCCGTTGGAAACCATCGCCGCATAGGAGTATTCCCACGACCCGCGTTTGAAGGTGTCGAATGCCTGCACGCCCCAGTCGCGATAGCCGGAGAAGCCGCTGGCGAGGGCGGCGGCCGAGGCGCCGGCGGGATTGACCGCACCGGCGGACTGCACGGGCAGGCCGACCAGCAGGTACAGCACCGCGTTGGAGTTGTAGACATAGGGCGAAGAGACGTTGACGGCCTGCAGGGCCTCTTCGCCGGTGGGCAGCTTGAACAGCCCGGCCCGCAGGTGCGCGCCGGGAATGAGGCTGACGGTCAGCGACGCATCGGTCAGCATCACGTCGCTGTAGTAGGTCGTGCCGTTCTGCCCGGCGTCGAGCGCAACCTGGTAGTTGAGGTATTCGCCCAGCCTGCCGCGCGCGCCCAGTCCGGCGCGCAGCACCTGAAACTGGCTGGGCCGCTCCAGATTCGGCCAGTTGAGGTTGAGCGTCGAATACTTGCCGTTGTGCGCCGCGGCCGCGCCAAGCAGCGTCGTCACCGGCCGGGCGGCGATATGGGTGTAGACCGGCTGGACGAAGCCGAAATGCCGGAACGCGGGCGCATCGGGGGCCTCGTTGCCCTGAAGTCGCAGCCAGTCGGTCGCCTGCGCGGCGCCGGGAAACGCCAGCGCCAGGAATACCAGGCCCGCCTTCATGTCCGCACGCCCCGCTCGAACTGTGCGACGAATTCGGCCGCGGGCACGGGACGGCTGTACAGATAGCCCTGCACCTCGTCGCAACCGTTGTTGCGCAGGAAGGCGAGCTGGGCGTCGGTCTCCACACCCTCGGCGATGACCCTGAGTTGCAGGGTGTGTCCCAACTGGATGATCGCGCGGACAATCGCGGCGGAGTCGTTGTCCTCGGCCAGGTCGCGCACGAAGGACTGGTCGATCTTGAGCTTGTCGACGGCCAGCCGCTTCAGGTAGGTCAGGCTGGAATAGCCGGTGCCGAAGTCGTCGATGGACAGCTTCACGCCCATGTCCTTCAGGCTGTGCAGCGTCCTGACCGCGACATCGATGTCCTGAAGCAATATGGATTCCGTCAGTTCCAGCTCCAGCAGTTCCGCAGGCAGGCCGGTCTGGTGCAGCACACGGGTCACGGTCTCGACCAGCGTGCCGCGCTTGAATTGCAGCGCGGACAGGTTGACCGCCATCACCAGCGGGTTCTCCTGTTCGCGCCAGACCTGCGCCTGGCGGCAGGCTTCCTGCAGCACCCATTCGCCTATCGGGATGATCAGGCCGCTGCGCTCCGCCAGCGGGATGAAGCGCCCCGGCGGGATCAGTCCCAGTTCCGGATGCATCCAGCGCACCAGCGCCTCGGCGCCGACGATGCACGCGCCGGCGATGTCGACCTGGGGCTGGTAATGCAGCAGGAACTCCCCGTTGTTCAGCGCGTTGCGCAATTGCCCCTGCAGGTGGAGTTGCTCCTGCGCATCGATGTTCATTTTCTCGGAGAAAAAGCGATAGGTGTTGCGGCCGCTGTCCTTGGCCTGATACAGCGCGGTGTCAGCGTTCCGCATCAGGGTGTCGTATTCGCGGCTGTCTGACGGATACATGCTGATGCCGATGCTGAGCGTGGTGTTGAGCGAATAATCGTCGATCTCGAACGGGTCGGCGAACGCCTCGACGATGTGCTGGGCGATGCCGCCGATCACGCCGAGGTCGGCCAGATGGGGAAGCAGCACGACGAATTCGTCGCCGCCCTGGCGGCTGATGGTGTCGCTGTCGCGCAGGCAGGAGCGCAGGCGCTCGACGACCTTGATCAGCAACTGGTCGCCGAAGTTGTGCCCCAGCGTGTCGTTGACCTGCTTGAAGTTGTCCAGGTCGAGGAACAGCATCGCCACGCCGGAACGGTCGCGGTCGGCCTGGGCGACGGCCTGCTCGAAACGGTCGCGCAGCAGCACGCGGTTCGGCAGGCCGGTCAGCATGTCGTGGTGCGCGAGGAATTCCAGCTTGCGCTCCGCCGCCTCGTGCTCGGCGCGGGTGCGCAGCGTCTCGATGCCGTAGGCCAGGTCGTTGGCCATTTCTTCCAGCAGCTTCACCTCTTCGCGCTCGAAGGCCCCGGTCTCGGCGGAATAGATCGTCAATGCGCCGAACACATGTTTCTTGCCCTTCAGCGGCAGCCCGATGCTGGAGCGGTAGCCACGCGCCAGCGCGGCATCGCGCCACGGGGCCATTCGGGGATTGGTGCGATAATCCGGATTGATGTCGGTCAGCCCGGTGCGTATCGCGGTGCCGGTCGGCCCGCGCCCGACCCCGACATCCGCCCAGGACAGCGCCAGGCCGTCCAGGTAGTTCTGTTCGTCGCCGTATTCGGCGGCGACGCGCACCGATTTCTCCGCGTCGTGTTCGGCGTATCCCACCCAGGCCATGCGGTAGCCGCCGCTCTCCACCACCAGCCGGCAGATGTCGTCCAGCAGCTTGTTTTCCTCCACCGCGTGCACCAGCGTGGTGTTGCAGTCGCTCAGCAGCTTGAGCGCACGGTTGAGGCGCTGCTGGGCCTGTTCGGCCTGCTTGCGCTCGGTGATGTCCTGGGCCGTGCCGATCAGGCGGGCGGTGGCGCCCTGGTCGTCCTTCTCGATCTTGAAGCTTACCGATACCCAGCGCACCGAGTCGTCCGGGCACAAAATCCTGGCCTCGCACTGCGCGAGGAAATCCGGATCGTGCGCATGCATCGCCTGGCGGAGATATTCCGCCACCAGATGCGCGTCATCGGCATGCACCCAGCGACGGGCAAAGTCTTCCGGGTGCATGCGGTAGCCGCCCATCTGCTCGACCGTCGCATGGTGCAGGGAGAAATACTGGTCGTTGAACACGAGTTCGTCGCTGCCCGCCTCGTATTCCCAATAGGCCAGCCGGGCGATCCGCAATGCCTCGGACAGGGAGGCTGCGCTGGCTCGCAGCGCGGCTTCGTGGCGCAGCCTCACATCCAGCATCTCGTTGAACTCCTGCGCCACCTCGCGTATCTCGGGCGGCCCGTCCAGTTCGGCCCTGGCATCGCCCTGCCCCTTGCGGATCGCCCGTGCGACCGAAGCCAGCGCGCCGACCGGCCGGGTGATCCGGCGCGCGATCACCCAGGCAACGCCGAGGATGAACAGCAGGCTGAGCGAGCCGAACAGGGCATTGCGCAACAACGCCTCGCGCAACTTGGCATAGGCGGTCTGCGTCGGTATGCCGACGAAGGCATACCAGTCGGCCCCCAGGATCGGCGAGACGGAATAGAAGCGCGTAATCCCGTCCGCCCCCGTCGCCTCGATCTCGCCGCTCTTGAGTTCCAGCACCTTGCGCACCTGGGAATTGCCGCTCAAGTCCTGGCCCACCCACTGCTCGGTGTCGATGTTGCGCCACACGACCACGCCCTTGGACGTCACCACGCCGACCACCGTATCCGGCTCCAGCGGCGCATGGGACAGGTTGGGCTCGTACAGCGCGAGATCCAGCGGCAAGCCGAGATAGCCGGTCTTCCTGCCGCGGTCGTCGCGGATGGGGTAGGTCAGCACCGTCACCCAGCGCCCGGTGATCGGGCCGTAGAAGGGATCGCTGACGACCAACCCCTCTTCGACCATCGTGCGCGGGAACCAGGGGGACTTGGCGATCGAAACCGGCTTGCCGCCGGGCTGGGGAACCGCCGAGCACACCGCGGTGCCCTGAAGGTCGATCACCGTCATGTTGGCCGACTTGGGGAACAACTGGCGGAAATCCCACAGTATCCGGTCGCAGTTGTTCGCATCCACCTTGCGGATGACCGGCCGCTGCGCCATCTGCACCAGCAGGTCGCGATTGCCGTCCAGCACCCGGTCCACGTCGGTCGAAGTGATCACCGCCAGCGTGCGCGCCATCGACTTGGCCTCATTGACCTGATGCTCCGCGTCGTCGTAGATGGTGAATGCGAAAATCGCGATCACGGGCAACGCGAAGGCCGCCACCAGGGCCAGCATCTGCGCGCGTATCGTGAGGAACGATTTCATGTTGGCGAATCCGGTAATCGTGCGATCGGGGGGGACGCTCGTGGCATTTCAGCGACGCGGGCGCAAGCGCCGCCATCATAGCGCGATTCCCCTCATTTTTGTGGGATATTTCCCCGCCCGGCGGATCAGGATATTCGGTTCGCGGCGTCCTCGACCACCCGCAGGAACTCGTCGCCGTATTTCGCCAGCTTGGCCTGGCCGATGCCGGTGATCCTGCCCATTTCGTCCAGCGTCTGCGGACGGCGGTCGCGGATTTCCAGCAGGGTGCTGTCGTGGAAGATCACGTAGGGCGGAACGCCCTGTTCGCGCGCCAGTTCCATGCGCTTGGACCTGAGCGCCTGCCACAGCGAGTCCGCGCCCGCCCCGGCGAAGGACTCGCGCGACTTGCGCTCGCCGCGCTGGGCGCGACGCTTGACCGGATCGGCATCGCGGCGCAGCCAGATCTCGCGCTCGCCGCGCAACACGGGGCGCGCCGCCTCGGCGAGTTTCAACCCTCCCCAGGCCTCCATGTCCACGCTGATGTATCCAGCGGCGACCAGCTGGCGATAGACGCTGCTCCATTGCTGCTGTGCCAGCTCTTTGCCGATGCCAAAGGTGCTGAGTTGCTGATGACCGAACTGCTCGACCTTGGGCGTCTCCTTGCCGAGCAACACGTCGATCAGGTGCGCGACGCCGAAGCGCTGGCCGGTGCGGTACACGCAGGACAGCGCCATCCGAGCGGCCTCGGTCGCATCCCAGGTGTCCACCGGCTCCAGACAGTTGTCGCACTGGCCGCAGTCGCCGGGATGATCCTCGCCGAAGTAACGCAATATGGTCTGGTGACGGCATTCGGTGGATTCGCAGAAGCCCAGCAGCGCATCGAGTTTCTGCAATTCGACCCGCTTGCGCTCCTCCGGCGCATCGCCGGACAACAGCATCTGGCGCATCGACACCACGTCGCCCAGGCCGTAAGCCATCCACGCATTCGCGGCCAGGCCGTCGCGTCCGGCGCGACCCGTTTCCTGATAGTAGCCTTCCATGCTCTTGGGCAGATCGAGGTGGGCGACGAAGCGCACGTTGGGCTTGTCTATGCCCATGCCGAACGCGACGGTCGCGACCATGACGACGCCCTCCTCGCGCAAGAAGCGCTGCTGGTTGGCATTGCGCGTGGCGGCATCCAGCCCGGCGTGATACGGCAGCGCATCCCAGCCCTGCTCATTGAGCCACGCGGCAGTCTCTTCGACCTTCTTGCGCGACAGGCAATACACGATGCCTGCATCGTCCGGATGTTCGCTTTCGAGGAAAGACAGCAACTGCCGGCGCGCGTTGTCCTTGAGTGCGACGCGATAGCGGATGTTGGGTCGGTCGAAACTGGAGACGAACTGCTGCGCATCGTCGAGGGCCAGCCGCTCGACGATCTCACGCCGCGTCGGCGCATCGGCGGTCGCGGTCAATGCGATGCGCGGCACTGCAGGGAAGCGCTCGTGCAACACAGTCAGCGCGCGGTACTCGGGGCGGAAGTCGTGCCCCCATTGCGACACGCAATGCGCCTCGTCGATGGCGAACAGTGCGATGCCCTTCTCCTCGTCCAGACGCCCCAGCAGACTCAGGAAACCTTCCGTCATCAGCCGCTCTGGCGCGACATACAGCAGCTTCAGCTCGCCGCGATTGATCTGCCGGTACACCTCGCGCGCACCGTCGGCATCGAGGCTGGAATTGAGAAAGGCGGCGGACACGCCGAGCTGCTTCAGCGCATCGACCTGGTCCTGCATCAGCGCGATCAGCGGCGACACGACAATACCGACGCCTGGTCGCAGCAATGCGGGAATCTGGTAGCACAGCGACTTGCCTCCGCCGGTGGGCATCAGCACCAGTGCATCGCCGCCGGCCACGACATGCTCGACGATGGCCTGCTGCGCACCGCGAAACGATGCGTAGCCGAACACGTCATGGAGGATTTGCTGCGGGGTAGCCACGAATGCCGATCGAATGAAACGCGGCTAATGGCTCGCGGACTTGGGCGCGGGCGTCGGCACGACGGACGACACCGGCGGGTTGCCGATGAACTGGAAGAACACTTCGTCGCGCTTGATCATGCCAAGCTCGCTGCGGGCGCGTTCCTCGATCGCCTCGGTCCCCTGCTTGAGGTCGCGCACCTCGGCATCCAGCAGCGCGTTGCGCGACTGCGTCTGCTGGTTGAGTTGTTGCTGCTCCTCGACCTGGCGGTTGAGGTCCCACACCTTCAACCAGCTGCCCTTGCCCAGCCACAGCGGGTACTGCAGCAGGATCAGCAGGGCGGCCAGTATCAGTGTGACGGCACGCACATCAGCCCAGTTGGTAGTAGGCCTCGCGTCCCGGGTAGGATGCGCAGTCGCCGAGGTCTTCCTCGATGCGCAGCAGCTGGTTGTACTTCGCCATGCGGTCGGAACGCGACAGCGAACCGGTCTTGATCTGCATCACGTTGGTGCCCACGGCCAGGTCGGCGATGGTGGAGTCTTCGGTCTCGCCAGAACGGTGCGACATCACGGCGGTGTAGCCGGCGCGCTTGGCCATCTCGATCGCGGCGAAAGTCTCGGTCAGCGTGCCGATCTGGTTCACCTTGATCAGGATGGAGTTGGCGATGCCCTGCTTGATGCCTTCCTTCAGGATCTTGGTGTTGGTGACGAACACGTCGTCGCCAACCAGCTGAATGGTCTTGCCGAGGCGGTCGGTCAGCGCCTTCCAGCCCTCCCAGTCGTGCTCGCTCATGCCGTCTTCCAGCGTGACGATGGGGTACTTGTCCACCCAGGCAGCGTACAGGTCGATCATCTGCGCAGCGGTCAGCGTGAGATTGTCCGCCTTCAGGTGGTACTGGCCGTCCTTGTAGAACTCGGATGCAGCCGCATCGATGCCGATCGCCACGTCCGCGCCCGGCACGTAGCCGGCAGCCTCGATGGCTTCGACGATGACCTTCAGCGCCCCCTCGTTGGAACCCAGCGCCGGCGCGAAACCGCCTTCGTCGCCGACGGTGGTGGCGAGGCCGCGGTCGTGCAGGATCTTCTTCAGCGCATGGAACACCTCGGCGCCGCAACGCAACGCCTCGCGGAAGCTGGATGCGCCCACGGGGATGATCATGAATTCCTGGATGTCGGCGCCGCCGGTGGCATGCGCGCCACCGTTGATGATGTTCATCATCGGCACCGGCATCTGCATGCGCGCCGCGCCGCCGAAATAGCGGTACAGCGGCAGGCCGGACTCTTCCGCTGCGGCCTTCGCGACCGCGATGGACACCGCCAGGATCGCGTTCGCGCCCAGACGGGACTTGTTCGGCGTGCCGTCCAGATCGATCATGGTCTGGTCAATGAAGGCCTGCTCGGAGGCGTCCAGGCCGATGATCGCCTCGGCGATCTCGGTGTTCACGAATTCGACCGCCTTCAGCACGCCCTTGCCCAGGTAACGCGACTTGTCGCCGTCGCGCAACTCCACGGCTTCCTTGGTGCCGGTGGAGGCGCCGGACGGCACCGCGGCGCGTCCCATCACGCCGGACTCCAGCAGCACGTCGGCTTCGACGGTCGGGTTGCCGCGCGAATCCAGAATCTCGCGGGCGATCACATCAACGATTGCACTCATCTTTTTTCCTTGTCAGTTCTATCTATATCAAACGTTTTTCAAATCAATCTTTTCTTCGATCAAACCTTGCTGCTTGACGGCCGCATCGATCACCATCAGCGTCTGCAGCATCGCCTTCAGGTGCCCCAGCGGGAAGGCGTTCGGCCCGTCGGACAGCGCCTTCGCCGGATTCGGATGCGTCTCCATGAACAGCCCCGACACGCCCGCGGCGACCGCCGCGCGCGCCAGCACCGGCACGAACTCGCGCTGGCCGCCGGAGGCCGTACCCTGCCCGCCCGGCAGCTGCACCGAATGCGTCGCATCGAACACCACGGGGCAGCCGGTGTTGCGCATCACCGCCAGCGAGCGCATGTCCGACACTAGGTTGTTGTAGCCGAACGACGCACCGCGCTCGCACACCATGAGATTGTCCGCACCGCTCGCCTCACGCGCCTTCTCGACGACGTTCTGCATGTCCCATGGCGACAGGAACTGGCCCTTCTTGATGTTCACCGGGCGGCCAGCTTTCGCCACCGCCTGGATGAAATCCGTCTGGCGACACAGGAAGGCCGGTGTCTGCAACACGTCGACCACCGCGGCCGCAGGGGCGATCTCGTCCTCGTCGTGCACGTCGGTCAGCACCGGCACGCCGATCTGGCGCTTCACTTCATCCAGTATCTTCAGCCCGGCGTCCAGACCGAAACCGCGGAACGACTTTCCGGAACTGCGGTTGGCCTTGTCGTACGAAGACTTGTAGATGAAATTTAAGTTCAGCTCGTTGCAGATTTCCTTCAGCGCACCGGCGGTGTCTATCGCCATCTGCTCCGACTCGATCACACAGGGGCCCGCGATCAGGAACAGCGGCCGATCCAGACCAACATCAAAATCACACAGCTTCATAACTCTCAACTTCCATGATGATGTTGGGCAAGCCCTACCCGCCCCAAGCGCTCCGCGCCGCCGTGTCCGGGCTGCACTTCGAAGTCGCAGAGCTTCATGCCGCCGCCTTGCGCGCGAGCGCAGCCTCGACGAAGGCCTTGAACAGCGGATGCCCATCGCGCGGCGTGGAGGTGAACTCGGGGTGGAACTGCACGCCGACGAACCACGGATGGACGGATTGCGGCAACTCCATCATCTCCGGCAGGTCTTCCGACGGGGTGCGCGCGGAGATCACCAGCCCGGCCTGCTCCAGTGCCGGGACGTAATGGTTGTTGACCTCGTAGCGGTGGCGATGGCGCTCGTTCACCTCATCGCCGTAGATGCGCTGCGCCAGCGTGCCGGCCTTGATCGGGCAGCGCTGCGAGCCCAGGCGCATCGTGCCGCCGAGATCGGAGTCGGCGCTGCGTTTGGCGACCTTGCCGTCGCGATCCAGCCATTCGGTGATCAGAGCAACCACGGGGTGTTCGGATTCCAGGTTGAATTCGGTGCTGTTCGCGTCCTTCATGCCCGCGACATGGCGTGCGTACTCGATCACCGCGAGCTGCATGCCGAGACAGATACCGAGGTAGGGCACCTTGTTCTCGCGCGCATAGCGTATTGCCGCGATCTTGCCTTCGGTGCCGCGCTTGCCGAAACCGCCCGGCACGAGGATCGCATCGAAATGCTTCAGCCCCTGGATGCCCGAGGCCTCGATATCCTCGGAGTCGATGTATTCGATATTGACCTTGGTCGAGGTGTGGATGCCCGCATGGCGCAGCGCCTCGATGAGCGACTTGTACGACTCGGTCAGGTCGACGTACTTTCCGACCATGCCGATGGTGATCTGGTGCTGCGGGTTCTGCTGGGCCGTGACGAGTTTGTCCCAAACCGACAGGTCGGCGGGCGGCGCGTCCAGCGCCAGTTCCTCGCAGACGATGCGGTCCAGACCCTGCTCGTGCAGCACCTGCGGAATCTTGTAAATGCTGTCCACATCCCACATCGAGATCACGCCCTCTTCGCGCACGTTGGCGAACAGCGAAATCTTGGCACGCTCGTCGTCGGGGATGCGGCGGTCGGCGCGACACAGCAGCGCAGTGGGGAAAATGCCGATCTCGCGCAGTTTCTGCACGCTGTGCTGGGTCGGCTTGGTCTTCAGCTCGCCGGCGGTGGCGATGTAGGGTACCAGCGTCAGGTGCACGTAGGCGACTTGATGCCGTCCCATGCGCAGGCCCATCTGGCGCGCGGCTTCGAGGAAGGGCAGCGACTCGATGTCGCCCACGGTGCCGCCGATTTCGACGATGGCCACATCGGCCTGCCCGTCGAGCGACGCTGCCGCGCCGCGCTCGACGAATGCCTGTATCTCGTTGGTGATGTGCGGAATCACCTGCACCGTCTTGCCGAGGTATTCGCCGCGACGCTCCTTGCGAATCACGCTCTCGTAAATCTGGCCGGTGGTGAAATTGTTGGCCTTGCGCATCTTCGCGCTGATGAAGCGCTCGTAATGCCCGAGATCCAGATCGGTTTCGGCGCCGTCCTCGGTGACGAACACTTCGCCGTGCTGGAACGGACTCATCGTGCCCGGATCGACGTTGATATAGGGATCGAGCTTGAGCATCGTGACCTTGAGGCCGCGCGACTCCAGGATCGCCGCAAGTGAAGCGGCGGCGATGCCCTTCCCGAGAGAAGAGACAACGCCGCCGGTAATAAAGATGTACTTAGTCATGGGGCGCGATTGTACTGCAAAAGCCGCGCCCCTCAAAACCGGATCGCAGTTCGCCGAAAGCGAAAATCAGGCGGGCAGGCATCGCCCGGGCGCGATCGGTAGATTCTTACGCAAAACTTACGCAATTGCCGCCAATCTGCGATTATTTTCGAATAATTCGCGGCGATTATTGACACCTCAAGCAGAAAAAACCTACATTAGCCGGCAAACGGTTTTCGACCATTTCCCTCGCTCACGAGATATCCACCTGCCAGGAGAACAAGCCATGCCCAATATCCAGTCCGTTTTGAATGAGACCCGCGTATTCCCCCCTTCCGACGAATTCGTCCGGCAGGCCAACGTCTCCGGCATGGCAGGCTACAAGGCCCTGTGTGCGGAGGCCGAGCGCGACTACCCGGGCTACTGGGCGAGACTGGCCCGCGAAAACATCGTCTGGAAACAGCCGTTCACCAAGTCGCTGAACGAAGACAACGCACCGTTCTACAAGTGGTTCGAGGATGGCAAACTGAACGTCTCCTACAACTGCCTGGACAAGCACATCGCGACCCAGCCGGAAAAGACCGCGATCATCTTCGAGGCCGACGACGGCAAGGTTACCGAAGTCACCTACCGTGAGTTGCACGGCCGGGTAAGCCAGTTCGCCAACGGCCTGAAATCGCGCGGCATCAAGAAAGGCGACCGCGTCGTGATCTACCTGCCGATGAGCGTCGAGGCGGTCGTCGCAATGCAGGCCTGCGCGCGCATCGGCGCGATCCACTCGGTGGTGTTCGGCGGCTTCTCCTCCAAGAGCCTGCACGAGCGCATCGTCGACGCGCAGGCCTGTGCCGTGATCACCGCCGACGCGCAAATGCGCGGCGGCAAGGCGATGGCGCTGAAGTCCATCGTTGACGAGGCACTGGCGCTTGAGGGCACCGAATGCGTCAAGGACGTGATCGTCTATCGTCGTGCAGGTTCCGCCATCGAGTGGAACGACGACCGCGACATCTGGTGGCACGACCTGTTCAACTCGCAGCCCACGCATTGCGAGCCGGAATGGGTGGACGCCGAACATCCACTGTTCATCCTCTATACCTCGGGCTCCACCGGCAAACCCAAGGGGGTGCAGCACTCCAGCGCGGGCTACCTGCTCGGCACGATGCTGACAATGCAATGGGTGTTCGACTACAAGGACAGCGACGTATTCTGGTGTACCGCCGACGTGGGCTGGATCACCGGCCACAGCTACGTCGCCTACGGCCCGTTGGCGATGGGGGCAACCGAGGTAATTTTCGAGGGCATTCCCACTTATCCGGACGCGGGCCGCTTCTGGAAGATGATCCAGGATCACAAGGTCACCACGTTCTACACCGCGCCGACCGCGATCCGCTCGCTGATCAAGCTGGGCGGCGACCTGCCCAAGCAATACGACCTGTCCAGCCTGCGCCTGCTGGGCAGCGTCGGCGAGCCGATCAATCCGGAAGCCTGGATGTGGTACTACACCGAGGTCGGCCACTCGCGCTGCCCCATCGTCGACACCTGGTGGCAGACCGAGACAGGCTGCCACATGATCGCCCCGCTGCCCGGCGTCGAAGCGCTGAAGCCAGGCTCCTGCACACTTCCCATTCCCGGCATCGAAGTCGCTGTCGTCGACGAGACCGGACAGGAAGTCGAAGGCCAGCACGGCGGCTCTCTGGTCATCAAGAAGCCATTCCCGTCGCAGATCCGCACCATCTGGGGCGATCCGGAACGGTTCAAGAAAAACTATTTCCCCGAGGAAATGCGCGGCTACTACCTCGCCGGTGATTCGGCGCACCGCGACGAGGACAACTACATCTGGATCATGGGCCGCAACGACGACGTGCTGAAGGTATCCGGACACAGGCTGGGCACAATGGAAATCGAGTCCGCGCTGGTCGCCAACCCGCTGGTCGCCGAGGCCGCAGTGGTCGGCCGCCCGCACGACATCAAGGGCGAGTCGGTCGTCGCCTTCGTGGTGCTGAAGAGCCACCGCCCGGACGATGCCGCCAAGACGAAGGAAATCGTCGAGACGCTGCGCAACTGGGTCGGCAAGGAAATCGGCCCCATCGCCAAACCGGACGAGATACGCTTCGGCGACAACCTGCCGAAAACCCGCTCGGGCAAGATCATGCGCCGGCTGCTGCGCTCGATCGCCCAAGGCCAAGAAATCACCCAGGATGTTTCCACCCTAGAAAATCCGGCCATACTGGAACAATTAAAAGAAGTGGTTCGCTAGGAAATTACCGCCCACTTCCCACAAAGTGCGGGCCGGATTTCGGCGCAGGCTAACTTGCGCAGCAAGTTAAGCCGCACAGCGGCGGCCATAGCCAAAACCCGGCAATCCTCGAACAGCTTAAGGAAGTTGTTCGATAAAGGATTGCCGGGTTTGGGTGAAAGCTAACATGGCGCACTTGCGCCATGTTAAGCGTAGCTGCCGAAACCAAAATCCTGCGATCCTCGAACAACGTAAAGAAGTCATTAAATAGTCGCTTCAAAGAACTACGCCATCCGGACGTAGGGATACTGGGTAGCGTATCCCTACAGCCGTCCCTCTGATTTCGCAACAAAAAACACGGCTAACTCCTTGTGTTTACACATTTTGGGTTGACCCAACCAGTCTTGGCAGGCTACCATGCCGGAAGTTAAAAACTTCCCGGAGTCATGCCCGTGCCATTGATTCGACTGATTTTTTCCGCACTGCTCGCCACAGGCATCGCTTTCGCCGCTCCAATCACCCAAGCCGAAGAACAACTCGCCCTCAGCGAATCGCTGAACACGATCCCACTGACGCTTTCCACAGCACGCAACATCAAGCTGGAGTTGATCCAGGACGACGACCTCGCGATGAGCGACCTGTGGGTGCGCATACGCAGCGGCTTCGCCATGCGCGATCTGGACAGTCCGCTGGTTGCGAAACATGAGCAATGGTATGCAAGCCGCCCGGACTATGTCGCCCGCATGACCGACCGCGCGCGCCGCTACCTCTACTACATCACCGGGGAAGTCGAGCGCCGCGGCATGCCGAGCGAGATCGCGCTGCTGCCGATGATAGAAAGCGCATTCAATCCGGGCGCCTATTCGACCGCCAGCGCCTCCGGCATCTGGCAGTTCATCCCTTCCACCGGCAAACATTTCGGCATGCAGCAGAACTGGTGGTACGACGGCCGCCGCGACATCGTCAGCGCCACCAATGGCGCACTCGACTACCTGCAGAAGCTGCACGACATGTTCGGCGACTGGGAACTGGCGCTGGCAGCCTACAACTGGGGCGAGGGCGCCGTGCAGCGCGCGCAGGCGCGCAACCGCAAGCGCGGCCTGCCGGTGAATTACGGCAGCCTGAAGATGCCTGCCGAGACGCAAAACTATGTGCCGAAGCTAATGGCAGTGAAGAACATCATCGCCAACCCTGCCAGCTTCGGCCTGGTGTTGCAGGCGATCCCTAACGAGCCTTATTTCGCCGCGGTCGCCACCGCGAAGCACATCGACGTCAAGCTGGCCGCCGAACTCGCGGACATTTCGATGGATGAATTCACCGCGCTGAATCCGGCGCACACGCGGCCGGTGATCCTGGGCGACAACAGCGACCTGATCCTGCTGCCGATAGACAAGGTGGAAACCTTCCGCGCCAATCTGGAAACCTACGACAAACCGCTGGTGAGCTGGCAGCCCTACCAGCCGAAGAAGGGCGAACGGCTCGACAAGCTCGCCCCAAAGCTGGGGCTTTCCGTCGAAACGCTCAAGTCGGTGAACGGCCTGTCTGGCCGCTCCAACATCAGCAGCGGCCAGACGCTGCTGGTTCCGATCAACGGCGAAGAAGGCGAGGCCGAGGAGGAGTTCGAGGCATTCAACATGCACCTCCACCCCTACGCAAATGGCACTCGCACGCTTCGACATACCGTGCGCAGCGGCGAGACCCTGGGCAGCATCGCACGCCGCTACCGGGTCAGCATTGCCAGCCTGAAACGCGCAAACGGGGGCAAGAGCATGATCCGCGCCGGCCAGACGCTCACTATCGCGAAGGCATCCTCGGGCAAACCTCGTCAGGTAGCCAAGGCAAAATACCGTTCGACCGCAAAGCGCGGCAACCACAAACAGGCTGCACTCAAGTCCGCAAAAGGCACTTGAGCCGCATCACCCCATCAGTCGCTGACGAGCTGAAACGAAATAGCGGTAACCTTTCCACAATAACCAGGACTGCCTTGCTAGGCCAGCCAGTCCCCTCCGACGCAGCACCGCCAGCGCCGCGACCCCGCCGACCAGCAGAGGATGGCCTTGCATGAAACGCAATACGGCCACCCCCTGATCTGCCAGCGCCAGCGGTTTTTCCAGACGTTCGCCGAACTCCGCAACGAGGCCGCGCTGCAGCTCGATCCGTGCCAACAACTCGCCCCGCCGCTGCCTCAATGCTTGCATCCGTTTATTCATGACGCTCGCCCAGCGACTCACGATCGCGCGCCAGTTCGGCCAGACTCGCGGAAAAGAGCTTCGTCCCCCGGACCAGCAAACCGTTGACCAGAACGATCATGACGCCTCCGGCCATGAGGAATAACAGACTCAAGACTCCCACCGCGACGAGGCGATGTTCGTCCCAGAAGAACATGACGACCAAAGCGACCAGCAACAATATCCCCGTCGCCAGGAAAAACAGGGCCGCTACTGAAAAAAGGAGCATCTGCGCCAGGCGCAAACGCTCCTCCTCCCATTCGTTCGACAGCAGTTCGAGCCGCGTCGAAACAACGGACAACCCTGTGTGAAGCAGACGCTTTACCGAACCCAGCAGACCGGGAGCCTCCTGCTCCATCGATCAGCGCCCGCGCGAAATCAGCATGCCGATGATCAGACCAACGCCGGCAGCGATGCCGACCGCCTTCCATGGATTCTCGTGCACGTACTCGTCGGTTGCCTTTGCGGCTTCCTTGGTTTTTGCAATCACAGCTTCTTCCGCAGCGATCAGCCGCTCCTTCGCATGGATCAGGCTTTCCTGGATGCGCTCGCGGGCCGCAGCGGCCTTATCGCCGGCCTGACCGGCTGTCGCGCGCAGCAACTCTTCGGCATCCGCCACCACCACCCGCAGATCCTGCATCAGCTTCTCCTTGCTGACATCCCCTTCAACTCTTGCCACTTTCGCACTCATGATCTGCTCCTTGTTATTGGTTAGAAATGGAAGAAAACTCCGGCAATCCGGTTGCCGCAAACCCTCGACAACCCCAAGCCCTTTGTAATCCTAATCCCTACCCGAGTCAACCCGCAGTTCGGTCGTACAGGAAACAATTGACAATATGCGTCGGCGAGCACTCGATTGCCCCGGGATATGCATTTCGGCAACGCGCATCCGCTTGCGGACAACGCGGCGCGAAATGGCAGCCGGGTGGCGGATCGGCCGGCGAGGGAAGGTCGCCTTCCAGCCTGACGTGCTCGCGGCCGGAGCCGTCGATGCGCGGCACTGCAGCGAGCAGCGCCTGGGTGTAGGGATGCTTCGGTGCGCGCAGCACCTCCCCTGCCGCGCCGCGCTCGACGATGCGCCCGAGGTACATCACGCACACCTCCTGCGCGAGATATTCCACCACCGCAAGGTTGTGGGTGATGAACAGATAGCTAAGCCCCAGTTCCAGTTGCAGCGACTTCAGCAAATTCAGTATCTGCGCCTGCACCGACACGTCGAGCGCGCTGGTCGGCTCGTCGCAGACCAGCAGTTGCGGCGATACCGCCAGCGCGCGCGCGATCGCGATACGCTGGCGCTGTCCGCCGGAGAACTCGTGCGGATAGCGCCACTTACTGTCGCGCGCGAGGCCGACCTTGTCCAGCAGCCCGTCGATATGCGCTTGCCGCGCAGCGCTGTCGGCGCCGATGCCCAGCGCACCCATGCCCTCTTCGAGTATCTCCGCAACGCGCATCTTCGGGTTCAGCGAGGCGTAGGGATCCTGGAACACCATCTGCATCGCCGAACGCCGCTTGCGCAGCGACCGCGCATCGAGGCCGACCAGTTCGCCCCCCGCCAGACGCACGCTGCCAGCGGTAGGCTGCACCAGTTGCAGCAGCGCCTTGCCCAGCGTGGTCTTGCCGCAGCCCGACTCGCCCACCAGCGCCAGCGTGCGCCCCTGCGGAATCTCCAGCGACACCCCGTCCACGGCCTTCACCTGCCCGACGGGGCGCTGCAGGATGCCCTTGCGGATGGGAAAATGAACTCGCAGGTCTTCGACTTGCAAGAGCGGGTAGCCCGTAGCGGGTAGCTTGCAGCCGACCGGTTCGCTTTCCGGTTCTTTGGCTGCAGGCCACGGGCTACCGGCTACAGGCTCGGCATAAAGATGGCACCTCACCCCCCTGCCCTCTTGCACTTGCGTCCACTCCGGCGCCTGTTCGCGGCATCGTTCCCAGGCCCGGTCGCAGCGTTCGGCGAAGGAGCAGCCCTGCGCGACAGCGTCCGGCGGTGGCACGCTGCCGGGAATCGCGGCCAGAGGCTCGCCGCGGCGCTGCATGTCGGGAATCGCGGCGAAGAGCTTCTGCGTATAGGGATGCAGCGGCTGCCGAAAAAGTTGCTCGCGCGAGGCCTGCTCGACGATCCGCCCAGCGTACATCACGCCGACACGGTGCGCGTTCTCCGCCACCACGCCGAGGTCGTGGGTGATGAGCAGCATCGCCATGCCCGTGCTGTCCTGCGTGTCGCGCAGCAGCTTCAGCACCTGCGCCTGTATCGTCACGTCCAGCGCGGTGGTCGGCTCGTCGGCGATCAGCAGTCTGGGTTGCCCGGCCAGCGCCATCGCGATCATCACGCGCTGCTTCATGCCGCCGGAGAGCTGGAACGGATATTCGTGGACGCGCCGCGCCGAGTCGGGAATGCCGACCTGGTCCAGCAGTTCGGCAACGCGCGCGTTCGCCGCCGCGCCGCGCAGATTCCGGTGCAGCGCCAGCGCCTCGGCGATCTGTCGGCCGACGGTCAGCACCGGGTTCAGGCTCAGCCCCGGCTCCTGGAAGATCATCGCCGCCGTGCCGCCGCGCACTTCGCGCATCTCCCGCTCGCGCAGCCTAGTCAGCTCGACGCCGCCCAGCCGCACCGAACCTCCGCCATGCACCACGCCGTCCGGCAGCAGGCGCAGCAGCGACAGCGCAGTCATCGACTTGCCGCAGCCGGATTCGCCGAGCAGCGCAAAAGTTTCGCCCGCAGCGATGTCGAACGAGATGCCGTCGACGATGCGCGCGCCGTTGCGCAACTGTGCGACCAGCCCCTCCACTCTCAGCAGAGCGTCCATCACGCCTCCGTCCTGTTCAGCCTCGGATCGAAGGCATCGCGCACCGCATCGGCGAACAGGTTGGCCGCGAGCACCAGCACCAGCATGAAGGTGAAGGCCGAAGCCAGCGCCCACCACACCATGGGCTCGCGCGCCATCTCCAGCCGCGCCGCGTTGATCATCGTGCCGAAGGAGATCATCGAGGGATCGACGCCGACGCCGACGTAGGACAGCACCGCCTCGGCCAGCACCAGCGCGGAAAAGTCCATCACCAGCGCGATCAGCACGATGTGCATCACGTTCGGCAGGATGTGGCGCGACAGGATGCGCATCGACGACACGCCGAACGACTGCGCCGCCTGGATGTATTCCATCTCGCGCAGCTTCAGCGTCTCGCCGCGCAGCAGCCGGCACAGTCCGGTCCAGCTCGTCACGCCGAGGATCAGGCACAGGAACACCAGCCTCAGGTCGGCGCGCGACGCGGCGGTGTCGAACCATTCGGGATGCGTGTCTATGGTCACCTGCATCATCAGCACTGCCGCCGCGATCAGCAGCACGCTGGGGATGGAGCTCAGCACCGTGTAGACATACTGGATCGCGTCGTCCACCCAGCCGCGGAAGTAGCCCGCCGCAACGCCGAGGAACAGCGCCAGCGGCAAGGTCACCAGCGTGGTCACCGTACCGATGATCAGCCCGGTGCGTATGGATTTCAGCGACAGATACAACACGTCCTGCCCCACCTTGTCGGTGCCGAGCACGTGGTAGGCGGTCGCAAGGTTCGCCACCATGCCGACGAGCAGCGCGACGACTGGAATGGCGACGAGCACGGCACGATGACGGATGCGGCCACGCGCCGCCAAGCTCAGCAGCAGCCCCGCAAGCAGACCGGCGAGCATGCCGGACGCCGCGCGCTTCGCCACGTCAGCATCGCGCTCGGAAACATCCGCCAGATGCGCCCCGCCGTACTGCAATCGCGGATACTCGCGCACCACGTTGCCCTGCGCGTCGGTCACGCTCTCCTTCGCGTACAGCGTGACGGCGAGCGGCGCGGAATAGGTCTTCTCGGTGCGGGTGCGCAGTGGCTCGACCAATTTATCCAGCACGCTCAGCACCTCGGGCGCATACACCGTCTCACCGTTGTGCTTGTCCGGCAGCGCGACACGGTAATGCAGCGTGTCGAGCAGCCCCACCAGCAGGAACAGCGACAGTACCAGCAGCGACACCATCGCCGTGCCGCTCTGCGCCACGCGCTTCCACGGCAGCAACAGATGCTCGCGCCGCCGCACGTACCAGGCCGTTGCGAAACCCGCCGCCAGCAGCAGGAACACCAGCGCATCGCTCCAGAGGATCACCGGCATGAAACTCATGACAGCCTCACCCTCGGATCGACAACCGTATACGAGATGTCGGTCAGGATCAGCCCCGCGATATACAGCACTGAACCCAGGAACACCATCGCGCGCACCACGGAAAAATCCTGCGCGTTGATCGCATCGATGGTGTAGCTGCCCAGGCCGGGGATGCCGAAGAAGGACTCGGTCAGCAGGCTGCCCATGAACAGCAGCGGGATCACCACGACCACGCCGGTGAGGATGGGGATCATCGCGTTCTTCAGCACATGGGTGAACAGCACGCGCAGCTCGGACATCCCCTTCGCGCGCGCGGTGCGCACATAATCCTTGCCGACTTCTTCGAGGAAGATGGTGCGGTACCAGCGGCTGCTGGAACCGACACCGCCGACCACGCCGATAATGATGGGCAGCACCACGAACTTGAAGCTGTCCGCGCCCCCCGCATAGCCGGAGATCGGCACGAGGTGCCACAACTTGCTGACGAGAAACTGCCCACCGATGATGTAGAACAGCCCGGAGATCGACATCAGCAGCACGCACAGCGCCACGCCGGCGATGTCCAGCGCGGTGGCGCGGAACAGCGTCATCAACAGCGCGAAGCTGACATAGACGATCAGGCCAATGAGGAAGGTCGGCAGCGCGATGGCGAGGCTGGGCCCCATGCGCGTGGCGATCTCGCGGCTGATGCTGCGGCCGTCGTCGGAATAGCCGAAGTCGAACGCGAACATGGTCGCGGATTTTTGCCAGAAGATGGTGTCGGTGACCTTGTCCGTGCCTGATGCCTCGCCATTCACGAACAGCGGCTTGTCGTAGCCGCGCTGCTGCTTCCATTTCTCGATGGCCTCGGGCGTCACCCGCTTGATGCCGAGCTGCATGCGCGCCATGTCGTCCGGCGTGTTCACCACGAAGAACAGCGCGAAGGTGAGCAGGTTCACCCCGATCAGGATCGGGACTGCGTAAAGGATGCGGCGGATGAGGTAGGCGAGCATGGGCGCCGGTATTGTACGGGGAAACGCGGCGTTGCCAAACCGGGAAGGCGGGCCGGATGCTCCCTGTTGATCCGGAACGTAAATGGTATTACTTCGTCATTCCGGGCTTGACCCGGAATCCAGTCAAAACAGACATCGGCGCACTTTGTGCGCCACTGGATACCCGCCTCCGCGGGTATGACGTGCATTTTATTCGTGCCGGATCGATGGTTAAACGCGCCGGTCCACTCAAGATCCGAAGGTGAACGCATAGGCTTCCAGCCCCTGTTCCTGCGCCTCGATCTCGATCACGCCCCGCTTCGGCGCGCCCTGGTCGATCAGTTCGTACAGCGTGTTGCGTTCGACGATCACCGTGCCATCGGGCGCATCCTTGCCCGCGTTGCCGCCGACGGGCTCGCCGTTCAGCGTGACGGTCGCGCGCACCGGTTTGCCGTTCGCGCCGCCGAGCACGAGGAACACCTTGCGCGCATTGAAGTCCAGGCGCAACGCCGCACCCTTCCCGCCCGATACGATCTTCTCGCGCTCGATCTTCCACTTGCCGTCCAGCGCCCATGTGTCGTCCGACAGGCTTGCGGGGTAGCGGTAGCCGCGCTGCGCATCGCGCGCCACGGCTCCGCCCGCGAAACTGTCCGCCCGCGCGTAGCCGAGATAGGTCTCCGGCGTCTGTCCGGGCGCATACACCGATCCCTCCACCCTGAGGGTCTCGCCCTTTTCCTGCAGGCCTAGCAGGTAGCGGATGTTGTTCTCGGTGACGTCGTACTTGCCCTCGCCGAAGTGCGTGTAGACCACCCGGCCCTGCTTGTCGATCAGGTAATGCGCGGGCCAGTAGCGATTCTTGAAGTTCAGCCAGGTGGACAGGCGATTGTCCTGCGCGACCGGATAGCGGATGCCGTGCTGCGCGATCGCGGCCTCGACGTTGGCGGTGCGCTTCTCGAACTCGAACTCGGGCGAATGCACGCCGACGATCACCAGCCCCTTGTCGCGGTACTTGCGGTCCCAGTCGGTGAGGTAGGGCAGCGTGCGCACACAGTTGATGCAGGAATAGGTCCAGAAATCGACCAGCACCACCTTGCCCTGCAACTCCTTCATCGTCAGCGGCGGCGAATTCAGCCAGCGCTCTATCTCGGCGAATTCCGGTGCGGCGTAAGGCGCGCTCAACCCCTCCCGCAGCACCAGTTCGCCGCGCGGCGCTTCCGCTGTTTTGGCGTTCATGAACAGCGACTCGATGTTCGCGCCGGAGGCGATATAGGCCACCGCCGCCAGGATCAGCGCGCCGAAGCCCTTGCGCACCGCCTCGGCGTGGCGGACAAAGAAGCCCAGCTTGCCCATGAGCTTGCGGCCGGTCAGCGCGATGAGCAGCATCGGAATGCCGGCGCCGATGCCGAACGAGAGGATGATGAGGTTGCCCGCGAGGTCGGTCTCCTGGCGTATCACCTGCACCAGCACCGCGGCGAGTATCGGCCCCGCGCAAGGCGTCCACACCAGCCCGATCAGCGCGCCGATGACGATGCCGCTGAGCAGGCCCTCGCCCCTGGTCGAGGCGAGGTCGTTGCCGAGATTCGCCGCGCCCTGCGTCAGCGCGCTGAACTTCTCCGACAGCTTCTCCGACAGCAGCACCAGGCCGAACAACGCGAGCAGCACCAGCGAGGCATCCTTGACGATGTCGAGATTCAGCCCCAGCAACGACACCAGTTCGCGCGCCGCCATCGCGAACAGGCTGAACGCCAGCACGAAACCGATGATGATGCCGTAAGGCCTGCGCCTGCCGCCGTCCACCGAAGTCGCCAGCACCAGCGGCAGCACCGGCAATATGCAGGGCGATACGATCAGCGCAAGGCCTTCGAGGAATGCGAGGCCGATGTCGACGGCGCTCATCACGCTTTATCCGGAACGAAGCGCAACGCCACGCCGTTGTTGCAGTAGCGCAGACCGGTGGGCTTCGGGCCGTCGTCGAACACATGGCCGTGGTGGCCGCCGCAGCGCGCGCAGTGGTATTCGGTGCGCGGGTAGATCAGCTTGAAGTCGGTCTTCGTGCCGATTGCGCCGGGCAGCACGTCGTAGAAGCTGGGCCAGCCGGTGCCGCTGTCGAACTTGAACTTCGATGGGAACAGCGGCAGGTCGCAGGCGACGCAGAGATACATGCCGCTGCGCTTCTCCTTGTCGAGCGGGCTGGTGAACGGCCGCTCGGTGCCCTCCTGCCGCAATATGTAGTACTGCTCCGGCGTGAGCTGCTTCTTCCATTCCGCATCGCTCCTGACGAGCTTTGTTATGCGTTCGGCGGCGACGGCCTGACCGAAGGCGAACGGGAAGGCCAGCGCCCCGGTCCCTGCCGCCGCGAATTTGATGAATGAGCGTCTGTCCATTTGAACCTCCATTGAGATGGTCTGCCTTCGCGCGAAAAGGCTAGCGATACAGCGCCGGAAACTGTTTGCGCAACGCCTCCAGCTTGGGCATGTCGTGGATGACGATGTAGGGCTGGGTAGGATGGCGCGCCAGATAATTCTGGTGATATTCCTCGGCCGGGAAGAACTGCTGCAGCGGCACGACCTGCGTGACGATGGGTGCGGGATAGGTGCGCGCGCCCTCAAGCCGGCGGATGTAGTCCTGCGCCGCCTTCCGCTGCGTGTCGTCGACGTAGAAGATCGCCGAACGGTACTGCGTGCCGACGTCCGGCCCCTGCCGGTTCAGTTGAGTCGGGTCGTGCGCCACGCCGAAGAACACCTGCAGCAACTGGTGGTAGGACACCTGCGCCGGATCGAAGCGGACGCGCACCGCTTCGGCGTGGCCGGTATCGCCCCGGCTCACCTGCTTGTAATTCGCCGTCGAAGCGCTGCCGCCCGTGTAGCCGGACACCACTTCGGACACGCCTTTTACATGCTTGAACACCGCATCGACGCCCCAGAAGCAGCCGCCTGCGAACACCGCCGTCTGCATGGCTGGCGCAGCGGCAGCGACCGGGCCGAATGACAACAACAGGCCGGCGAGAAAATACTGGATGGTTCTCATGACGATTCCTCCTACAGTCCATTACCCATTCACGGGCATGCCGCCAAAAGCCGGACGCCAAAGCAGCTATGATTCGTCCGCCTTGCCCGTTGATTCGGGCCGGGCGAAAAAATGGTTACACGACGGAGCAAGGGTGAGCGATACGACGAACAATCTGGCGGAACTGATGCGGCAGGCGCAGGCCGGCGACCAGCGCGCCTACGCCGAGTTGCTGCGCGAGACCGCCCGCTTCCTGCGCCCCTTCCTGTCCCGTCGGCTGAGCGCCGACGGCGAGGTGGACGACCTGCTGCAGGAGATACTGGTCTCCATCCACAAGGCGCGCCACACCTACGATGGCCTGCGCCCCTACAAGCCCTGGGCCTATGCCATCGCCAGATTCCGGCTGCAGGATCACCTGCGCATGCATTACGCCGACCGCCTGCGCCTGGCGGAAGACATTGCGGACCTTGAAAACATCCTGCACGCGGATGTAACCGAAACCGGCATCGACTACGAATCCATCAGCGGAGAGATCGAAAAACTGCCCGACAAGCAATCGGCCATCCTGAGGCTGATGCACCAGCAGGGCTATACCGCGAAGGAAACCGCGCAGAAACTTGGCATGAACGAATCCGCGGTCAAGGTCGCGGCGCACCGCGCCTACAAGACATTGAGGCAGAGATTGAAACGATGAAGAAAGACCTCGAACGACTGGTGGACGAACTGAGCGCGAAGGCGGGCCATCCCCGCCCCGCCCCGCACCCTTTCCTGCTGAGCCTGAAACTGTTAGTCGCGGCCGCCGCCTACCTTGCGCTGGCGCTGGCGATCTCCGGCCTGCGTCCCGATCTGGCGCAGGCGTTGCAGCAGCTCTGGTATGTCGCCGAGCTGCTGATGTTGCTGCTGCTGTTCGCCGCCGCGACGACCAGCGCTGCGCTGCTGTCCTTCCCCGACCTGCACCAGAAGCGCGCGCTGGCCTACGCGCCGGTCGTGGCATTCGCGCTGTTCGCGCTGACGATGCTGCTCGCATGGCGCGCGGACACCGCACCGCACCCGGTGCACGACATCGAATGCACGATCAGCATCACGCTGGTGGCGCTGCTGCCAGCCGCGTGGACTTTCTACATTATGCGCGGCTACGCCAGCACGCACCCCGGCTGGGCCGGCAGCATCGCCCTGCTCGCCGCCTTCGGCACGGGCGCGTTGTGGCTGCGGCTGCAGGAAGCGAACGACTCGGTCGCCCATGTGGTGCTGTGGCACTACCTGCCGATGCTGCTGGCAGGATTCGTCGGCTGGCTGCTGGGGAGAAGACTGCTGAGGTGGTAACGGGCATCCCGGGCCCGCCATCACCGCGGAAGGGGCCGCGTATCATGAACCGTGTTCCCGGGCTCGCCTGGGCATCAGTGCCGGGATCGCCCTTGCAGGTAATTCTCGAATTCCGCCGCAGGCATCGGTTTGGCAAACAGGTAGCCTTGCCCGTAGTCGCATCCGATCCGGGTCAGGAGTTGCTGCTGCCGATCCGTTTCGACGCCCTCGGCTATCACCCTGAGACCGAGCTTGTGCGACATGACGACGATCGCCTCGCAAAGAGCCATATTCTCCCCGCTGGCAGCCAGCTCCCTAGTGAAGGAACGATCTATCTTCAGATAATCCAGGTTGTATCTGCTCAGATAGGAAAGGGAGGAATAACCGGTTCCGAAATCGTCTATGGCCACATGGATCCCCAGCCCTCTCAGGCTGCGAAGCGTATCCTCGACCGCAAATTCATCGTCGAGCAGCAGGCTCTCGGTAATCTCCACACAGAGCCGGCCTCCCTCGACATCCATCCCCTCCAGGATGTCGCCCCAGTGCCTCAAGGCCGCAGATTTCCGGAACTGTTCGGGCGAGGCATTGAGGCTGATCTGGAAATCGGGTGGAACGTAGGCCTCGCATCGCTTCACCTCCTGCGCCACGCGCCTGAATACCCAGTCGCCGATATCGTGAATCATGCCGAGTTCCTCGGCCAGCGGGATGAAGTCATTGGGCGCCACCAGCCCGCGCTCGGGATGATTCCACCTGATCAAGGCTTCCGCCTTGCAAACCGCTCCCGTCCCGAATTCGATTACAGGCTGGAAATACACCTCGAACTCATCCTGTTCGAGAGCCCGCCGCAAAGCCCGCGCCATGTCCATGCGTTCCAGGGCAGCATCCTGCAGGGACCGGGTATAGAAATTGAACCGGTTCCGCCCTTTTTCCTTGGAAACGTACATCGCCTGGTCGGCGCATTTGAACAGTTCATCGACGGATTGCGCATCGTCGGGATAGACGGCGATACCGATGCTGCCGCTGATGTATATCTCTTCGCCTCCCAGATGGAATGGCTGTTCGAGGAGGCCGAGTATGGTCTGCGCGACTTTCTCCGAGGCCCCCGGATCATGGACATCGGACAACAGCACCGTGAACTCGTCGCCTCCCATCCGTCCGACCGTGTCGGACATGCGCACCGCCTTCTGGATGCGCCCGGCCGCCTCCTTGAGCAACTCGTCGCCGACATGATGCCCCAATGTATCGTTGACCTCCTTGAAACGGTCCAGGTCGACGAAGAAAACGGCGAATCGCCCCTTCTGGCGCGATGCTTTCCTGATCTCCTGATCGACACGGTCGATGAACAGCCGCCTGTTCGGCAGGCCGGTCAGGAAATCGTAATTTGCCTGGGACCATATCAGCTCCTCGGACTGCTTCCTGGCGGTAATGTCGGAGAACACCCCGATTCTGCGGTATGGCCGGCCTTCCGCGTCGTAGATGGTGTTGATGGAAAGCATCTCCGCGAATTCCTCGCCGCACTTCTTCCGGTTCCACAGCTCTCCCCGCCACTGCCCCGTCTCGTTGATCGACTTCCACATTTCGCGGTAGAACTCGGCATCCTGCCGGCCCGATTTAAGGATGCGCGGATCGTTCCCGACAGCCTCGTCCTCCTCGTAACCGGTCAGCGCCGTGAATGCGCGGTTCACGGCCAGGATGCGCGTTTCCGCATCGCAGACCATGATGCCCTCGCTGCTGGCGTTGTAGACGATGGCTGCCTGGCGCAACTCCTCCTCCGCCATCTTGCGGGCGGTAATGTCCTGATGCGTCCCGAACATCAGGAGCGGCTTCCCGTCCTCGGTCCAGGTCGAAACCTTGCCCCGGTCGAGCACCCAGACCCAGTCTCCCCGCTTGTGGCGCATGCGGACCTCGGCTTCGTAAAAAGGCATCTCGCCGTCGAAATGCTGCTGCAGCAACTCTGCCGAACGCTTCAGGTCGTCCGGGTGCGCCAGCTTCGTCCATGCCTCGATGGACACCGGTTCGAGTTCGGCCAGGGTATATCCGACGATCTCGGCCCAGCGTTCGTTGAATACCACCGCGCCGGTCTGCACATTCCATTCCCAGGTTCCGGCATTGGTGCCGGCGATGATCTCGTTCAGGCGATTGCGCTGGTCGAGCAGTGCCGCCTCCTGCCGCTTGCTCTCCGAAATGTCGATATGCGTCCCTGACATCAGCAGGGGCTTGCCTTCGGCATTCCAGACCGCGATTCTCCCCATCGCCAGCACCCATATCCAATGCCCGGACTTGTGCCGCATGCGGATCTCGACGCGGAACTCCGGACTCTCTCCGGAAAAATGCTTCTCGATAAGCGCCGTCGCTTTCCGCAGATCGTCCGGATGGACATTGTCCGCCCAGGTCCGGTAAGCGATGGGCGCCAATTCTTCCAGCGTATAACCCAGCATCTCCGCCCATCGCTCGTTGACGACCAGCTCGCCGCTCTGGACATTCCACTCCCAGGTTCCGGCATTGGCACCCGAGATCACGTTCGCCAGTCGCGCGCGCTCAAGCTGCAGGGCGTCGCGGGATCGCCGGATAACCCCCAGCATGGTTCCGATGGTGTCGGTCAGCGTCGAGATTTCGCCCATCGCCGTGGCGGGCGGGGATCGCAGCGGAATACCATCGGCATCCTGCAGGGCCAGGCTCTGCCGTATCCTCCTCAGCGGGACGATCAGCAGCCGCCGGATGGAAAAAAACATCAACCCGATGAGCAGCGCCGCCGTGACAGCGGCGGTGATGACGGCATGCTCCAGGATGCGCTGCAATTCCTTTTCCAGCGCCTCGCCAGAGGAATAGACGGTAACGTCTCCCAGCAGCTCGCCGCTGGATGCGCGTATGGGGCGCGTATCGCTGAAGAAAACCTGCTTGATCGCTTCCCTGTGGGCGGGATTGTCGGAATCGAAGTCCTGCGCCTCCCGGCCGGCGTCGCGTATTCTGCCGCTGACATACTCGGCCCGCCCCACGATCTTCCCCATGTTGAAATCGCGGACGACGATGGCGAAATATTCCTTCAGGGCGAACTCGGTCGAGACCTGCTGGGCATATTCGCTGGGAGCATACGCCTCCATGAACGGCGCAATGTTTTTTCCCAGTCTGGACAGGCTCTGCGCCGAACTCTCGCGCATCGCCTCGACCATCATTTGCCGCTGCGAGTAATACTCATAGGCGGCGCCGCCGCCCTCCACCGAGACGACCGCCGCGACGACGATGCCACCCAGAAGGAAGAGCAGTGAGCGACGCTTCTCCGATGAACCCTGCATGCTATCTCGCCACTCCCAGCACATTGCGCCGTATCGCCGGCAGCAGGTCGTCGAGGTTGTCCCTGGAAACTGCCAGCACCGGCAGCTTGATGTCGCGCTGCACCGGCTTGCCTCGCAGGTGGGCATCCATCGCCCGAACCGACTCCTCGCCCATCAGGAACGGCTGTTGCATGCCGGCCCCCACCAGCCTGCCTGTTGCGATCATGTCGACGAACTCGGGCTCGGCATCGAAACAGATCAACAGTATCTTGCCGGCCTTGCCCGTATCCGCGATGGCGTCCAGCGCCCCGCGATAACGGTCAGAGCCTTGCAGCCAGAGCGCGCGCAGCTCCGGATTGGCCTCGATCAGCTCCCTGGCGAAACCGTAGGTTTCCTTATAGGAGAAGTCCACCTGCTGGCGGATGCCGGCGGCCCTGATCCCCGCCTCGTCCAGCGCCCTCATGAAGCCTGCCGTGCGGGCCTTGCCGTTAGCCCGCTTCTGCGGGATGGCGATGATGCCGACGCTGCCCCGTTCCATCTTGTTGTGCCGCATCGCACCGGCAAGCAGCTTGCCCAGCAGATAGGCGCCCTCGCGATTGTCCGAGGCGATGTAGCTGACATACTCCCCGCCATCCGTTCCGATATCGGAGATGACCGCCGGGATGCCCGCATCCGCCGCCAGTTTCAACAGCGTCACCGCGGCGGACGAGTTCGTGGGGGAAAGGATGATGCCATCCACATGCTTGCCGACGGCCTCGACTGCGTTCTTGATTTCCCGTTTGGCATCGTTCTCGGCGCTATAGACGACGAGTTCGTAACCGAGCGATTTCGCCTCGGATTCGATGCCACGCTTCATGATGTCCCAGAAAGGGATGCGCGCATCCGATACCAGATAGGCGAGCCGTTTTCCCTCGGCATGAACCTGTCCCGCCGCCAACAGGCTCAAGGCGACGAACAAGGATACAAGCAGTTTTCCGGGATGCCGCTTCATGACACTCTCCTCCATTCATCGATGCGGCGCGATACCCGCACTCTTCGTGTTCAGTTCGGAACGATTCTATCGCTTCGCAACCGATGCGGGAACCGGCCCGGATTCGAGAACGAAACCCGGCGGCGGATGCCGCAGACCTAGCCTCAGCGCCGCTCCTCGCGCTTCCTCAACACCCGATACATCCACCCGCCCGACAGCAGCAGCGCAGCGCCCCCCAGCCACAGCGGCCACAGCACCGGGCGGTTCCACTGGCGGCGCAACTCATCGCGCCGCCCCGCATCCACGCGCCAGTACTTGAGCTTGTTGTTCGCCATCACGTTGGGCTTAACGTTGTGCAGCCAGCCGTGCTGCAGCACGTAGTTCTTCGGGTGGAAGCCCCACAGCCAGGGCGAGTCGCGGCGCAGGATTTCGAGCATGCGGTCGATGATGGCCTGGCGTTCGGGGCCGTTGTCCATGTTCTTCATGCGCTCGAACAATCGATCGTACTCCGGATTGGCATAGTTCGCCGCGTTCTCGCCGCCCTGCTTCACCTTGCCCTGCGGCCCGTGCAACAGGAACAGGAAGTTCTCGGGATCGGGATAGTCGGCATTCCAGCCGAAATAGAACATCTGCGTGTCGCCGCGCCTGATCTTGTCCTGGAAGCGGTTGTAGTCGGTGCTGCGCACGTCGAGTTGCACGCCGAGCTTGTCGAACTGCTTGCGCAGCCAGTCGAGGCGAGACTTGCTGCCGACGCCGTTCGCGGTGGTGTCCAGGTGTATCACCAGCGGCTGCTTCGTCTTCGCGTCCACACCGCCGGGATAGCCCGCCTCGGCGAGCAGGCGCTGCGCCTCCTCCATCGACTTGCGCTTCGGTTCGCCGTTCACGCAGTCGTACACGTAGAGGTTGACCCCGTCGCAGCCGTCGCGGTAGCCGAAGATGCCGGGCGGAATGGGCGAGTGCGCGCTGATGCCGCGACCGTTCGCGAAGATGGAGACGAACTCCTCGAAGTCCATCGCGATGGCGATGGCGCGGCGCAGTTTGGTCGCCCGCTCGGAGTCGCCGCCGACCGTCGCGTCCAGCCAGTTGAAGCCGGTGTACATCGTCGAGGTGGACACCGAGGTGGACAGCCTGATGCCCTGCGTCCGCATCCCGTCGGTGACGGTCGCCTCACCCTGCACGCCGACCTGCACCGCCTGATCGAAGCTGTCCGAGCTGATGCCGGAGGCGTCGTAATAGCCCTGCAGGAACTTGTTCCAGTACGGGATGGTTTCCTTCTCCAGCGAGAACACCACTTGATCTATCAGCGGCAGCGACTGGCCCGCATCCTTCAGCAGTCCCGCTTGCGCGTCGGCCGGCTCGCCTTCCGCCGGATAGGTCTCACTGTCGTAATGCGGATTCCTCGTCAGCACCATGCGCCGGTTAGGGTCGTTCTCCGACAGGTAATACGGCCCGCTGCCGACCGGCCACCAGTCCAGTGTCAGGTTGCGTTCCTTCATGCCCGGCTGGGCGTAGAAGCGCTCGGCCTCCTGCGGCATCGGCGCGAAGAACGGCATCGCCAGCCAGTAGGCGAACTGGGGATACTTGCCCCTGATGGTCACGCGGAAAGTCGTGTCGTCCACCACCTCGACGCCGGACAGCGGATACGCATTGAGGTCGAGGAAGGCATCGGGCTTTTCCTTCGCTGCCTGTTGCAGCGCCGCGGTATATTCCTTCAGTCCGACGATGTACTCCATCATCACCCCGGCGATGGGCGTGTGCAGTTGCGGATGCACCAGCCGCTTGATCTGATAAACGTAATCCGCTGCCGTGACGACGCGCGTACCGGTTTTCGCGAAGTCGCCCAGCGCGTGAACGCCGCGCAGGTCCTCTGCAGTCAGGCGCAGGTTCTCCGGGACGAAGGCGGGATGCGGCTGAAAGCGCATGCCCGGCTTGATGCGGATTTCGTACACGCTGTAGGCGATGCGCTCCGGCTGCGCATCGTCGGGCAGCGCGCGGCGGCTGGCGTCGTAGTAGCGCACCGTCGGCATCGCGTTCGCGGCCAGCGGCGCCAGTTGATACGGCCGCTTCAGGTAGTGGTATTGCAGCGGCGGCGCGTAGATGTTCGCAAGGAACTCGTACTCATTCTCGCTGTAGGCCTGCGCGGGATCGAGATGCTTGGGCCGCTCGGTGAACGCGGTATAAAAGACGGATGCACCCGCGTCTTCCGCCGGATAGGGATTGTTCCACAGCCCGCCGTCGCAGGCGGAAAGCAGCAGGACCAGCAGGGATGCGAACGCGACTCTCATGGGCGCGGAGTGTATCGGAATGCCTCCGCGCCGTCATGCCGTCGCCTTGCCGCTGCCCATGAAAGCGGGTATCTTTCCGGGCGTACATTCAGCCCATAGTGAGCACCATCATGAACGTCAACAGCGCAACCTCGGCCGTCCAGCCCGGCAGCATCCCCCAGTCGCTGCCGGTCGCAAGAAATCAGGAGCCGCAAGCCCAGGCCGCACAGGAGTCATCGGTGGTGAAACTGTCCACCCGTGCGATACAGCTGAACCAGGCCGAGATACGCAATCAGGAAGCCGGCGAGACCGCCTCCCGCGAGGCCGCCGAACCGGCCGCGACCCAACGCGCGGAAAGCGCCGCCGGCTCAAACCGCCGCATCGACACCTACGCATGACCATGAACTGGCAAGAGTTCCTGCAGCAACGCGGCGCGACATTGCAGGACGGCATCGCGCTGCATTTCACCGACGCCTCTTCCGAGCTGATCGCCACGCGCGACGGCAGCATGCTGTGCGACCTCGGCCAGTTCGGCGTGCTGCGCGTCTCCGGCGAAGAGGCGCAGACCTTTTTGCAGAACATGCTCTCCAACGACATCCGCGCGGCCGATGCGTCCCATGCGCAGCTCAGCAGCCTGAACACGCCCAAGGGACGCATGCTCGCCAGCATGCTGGTCTGGCAAGACGGCGGCGACTATTTGCTGCAACTGCCGCGCAGCCTGTGCGAGGCCATGCGCAAGAAGCTCACGATGTATGTGCTGCGCGCCAAGGTGAAGATAGAGAACGCCGACGTCGTCTCGCTGGGCGTATCCGGCGCACAGGCCGAAACCGCCTTGCGCGCACTGTTCGGCGAACTGCCGCTACAGGCGTTCGGGGTCGTGAACGGCAATGCCGCGTCGCTGATCCGGCTGGGCGAGCATCGCTGGCAGGTCAATGCTGCGCCGCAACGCGCCGAAGAACTCTGGATGGAAATCAGCCTGCGCGCGCAGCCGGTCGGCTCCGCCTGCTGGGACTGGCTGAACATCCGCGCCGGCATCCCCGCGATCCTGCCGCAGACGCAGGAACAGTTCGTCGCGCAGATGGTGAACTTCGAGGCGATCGGCGGCGTGAGCTTCAAGAAGGGCTGCTATCCCGGACAGGAAGTCGTCGCGCGCATGCAGCACCTCGGCAAGCCGAAGCGGCGCATGTATCTGGCGCATATCGACGGCGCGGCGCCGCAGCCCGGGAACGAACTGTACAGCGCGGACATGGAAGGCCAGTCCAGCGGCATGATCGTCAATGCAGCGGCCGCGCCCGGCGGCGGCCACGACGTGCTGGCCGTGGTGCAGATCGCCAGCCACGACGCCCACCCCATCCACCTCGGTTCGCTCGCCGGCCCCCGCCTGCAGTTCCTGCCGCCGCCCTACCCCTTGCCATGAACCTGCCCGCCCAGCTATTTCCAGGAGACTGGCTGTGGCTGGGCAACATGCTGTTCGCGGTGCTGCTCGCCCGCGCCGTCTGGTTCGCGCCGTGGAAGGAATTGCTGGCCAACGCGGCGCGCACCAATGCACTGGTCGCGCTGTCGCTGGGGGCGTTCGTGATGTGGCAGCTCAACGCCGGCTTCCGCCCCGGCTTCAACCATCACATCCTCGGCGCGACGCTGTTCATGCTGATGTTCGGCTGGCAGATCGCCATCGCCGCGATCACGCTGGTGATGCTGGCCACTTGGGTGCGGCTGGGGCTGACGCCGGAATCCTTCGGCCTCAACGGACTGCTGATGATCGCCGTGCCGGTGCTGTTCAGCGAATGGGTGCTGCGGCTCAGCCACAAATACGTTCCGAAGAACCTGTTCCTGTACGTGCTGGGCAACGGCTTCCTGTGCGGCGGTGCGGCGATGATGCTGACCGTCGCCGCCGCCGCGCTGACGATGCTCGCCCTCAGCCCCTACACCTGGCAGTCCATCCAGCACAACTACCTGATCGCCGCCCCCATCATCATGCTCACCGAGGCCTTCACCACCGGCATGATGATCACCGCGTTCACGGTGTTCCAGCCGCAGGCGGTGCTGAACTTCAGCGACGAGGAATACATCGTCGGGAAGTAGTGCGCCTGCCCGCCGCCGCCCCAAAGCGGCCTTTCGAAAATATATAGATATAAATGCATAGATACTTTTTCCGCTTGATTCGCGGGGTTTTTCACTGCTAGATTGCCGGCCTGCCCATCCGATACTTCACTCTCACGAGACATGATTCCTGCACGACAGCGGCGCATCTTGCCCGGCATGGTCCTCGCGGCGCTGCTGTCGTTCCCGTTCGCTGCGCCCGCCGAGGTTCTGGTCGTGACCGATGCGGACTACCCGCTGGCCGCCCTGAGCAGGAACCAGGTTCGCGATCTGTTCCTCGGCAAGGTCGTCTCGCTGCCGGACGGCAACAGTTCCGCCCCCGTCGACCAGCCTGCCTCCAGCCCCCTGCGCGAAGAGTTCTACATGAAAGTGACGAACATGACCGCGGCCCAGGCCAGGGCACACTGGGCGAAGCTCTACTTCACCGGGCGCGGCGTCCCGCCGCGCCAATGCATGAACGCCGACGACGTCAAGAGAACGCTCAATGCGACGCCGGGCGCCATCGGCTATCTCGACCGGGCGTCGCTGGATAACAGCGTCAGGGTTCTTTACGTCGCGCCATGACCCAGAGGAGAAACGCACTCATGAACGATTCCGCGCTGCCGAAACTCCTTGCGTTGCTGTTCACGCTGGCGGCGACCGCAAGCCATGCGGCGGAAGGGGGCGGCCCCGAATTCTCGGGTTCCGGCTTCCTGACCGTCGGGGTCGGCAAGATGCTGGGGGGCACCCGCGGCAACGTCGGCGACTACGACTGCCCCTGTTTCGTTTCGGACTATGCCCAGGCGGCCATTTTCGACGGCCGCAGCGGACTCCAATGGGGACCGGATACCAAGCTCGGCCTGCAGGGCGATGTCTCGTTCGACAGGTTCTCGGTGACGGGACAGGTGGTCGCGCGCGGCACGGGGCACGCCGACATGGAATGGCTGTACGCCACCTACCGGGTCAACGACAAACTCAGCCTGCAGGCGGGCCGCAAGCGCCTGCCGATGTTCTATTACTCAGACGCGCAGGACATCGGCGTCGCGCTGCCATGGACGCATCTGCCGACCTGGCTGTACGGCTGGCAGGCGGTGAACTACAACGGCGTCAGCGCCCAGTATCGCGATAACGTCGGCGACTGGACGGCCACCCTGAACCTGCTGGCCGGAGACGAGCACCGCAAGGACAGCGGCTACTGGAAGGTCTACGGCAACGGGCGGCAAAGCGTCACCGACGTGCACTGGACCGGCATCGCCGGCGGCAACCTGAGCCTGTCGAACGACTGGCTGGAGACCCGGCTCGCATACCTGCAATCCCGCACCCAGGACGTCAACCGCAATGCGGTCTGGAATTATGCGACGCTGAGCTACGATCCGCCCGCAGGCGCCGGTCCGGTCGCGCAGCAGAAGGTGTACGGCCTGACCGTCAAGGCCGATTACGGCAACTGGCTGCTGTTCAACGAGTTCATCCATATCGACCATCCCGGCCTGACCTACCGGGATTTCGCCCAGATCGTTTCCGTCGGTTACCGGCAGGGGCAATGGATACCGATGGTCACCTGGGGCCATTACCGCGGCACGGTGGTCGCAACGGGCGTGCTGCCGGGCGCGCCGGCCAGCACCGCGAACAGCCAGCAGACCCTCACGCTGAGCCTGCGCTACGACCTGACGACATCCAGCGACCTGAAACTGCAATACGACCTGACCAGCGATCACAGTGCGCCGGGATTCAATCCCCGTTACGGCAGTTCGCGGCTGCTCACGCTGGCCTACGACCTGACGTTCTGATCCCATGAACCTGCTGCGCTGGATCGCCCTGCATCGGAAACCCTATCTCGCGATTTCCCTGCTGCTGGCGCTGGCGACGGCAGCCCTGGTCGCCTGGCAAGCCGGCCGCAGCCTCGCGGCGGACCGCGAACTGCCGCTGATCAACAGCCTCTCCTCGCTGGCCTCGACCATCGAAGGCGGCACGATCAACAGCCGGGCAATGGGCGCCGCCATCCTGTTCGGCCTGGAACACCCCGAAGTCAAGGAACTGGCGCTGGGCAAGCTGCCCCCGGACGCCCCCGCCGTCTTGTCCGCGCTGGAAACCATGGGCAGGCAGTTTTCAGCCAGCGCGGCGTTCCTGGCGAATGCGCAAGGCGTCATCGTCGCATATCGCGGCAACCGCGAAGGCCGCCACACCGGGCGCGACATCTCGGCGCTTCCCTACGTCCAGCTGGCCCTGCAAGGCACGCCAAATGTCTATCCCTACACGGGAATGACGATGGACGAGCGCGGCATCTATCTCGCCGCGCCGGTACGCGCCGCCCTGGACGGCGGCTCCAGGTCGATCGGCGCCGTCGTCGTCAGAGTCGGCGCAGACAAGCTGGACATGCTGCTCGACAGCTGGACGGACGGCGTCGCGGTGCTGATTTCCCCCGACGGCGTAGTCTTTTCCGCCGGACGGCGGGACTGGATTCTCCACCAGACCGGCCCGGCTGAGAACGGCCTGTTGCAGCACCCCCACCTGCCGTTCGCGCTGGATGCGACTGAGGCCGTCATCAACGGCGAGCGGCATATCGTCCGCGCCGTCGAGCTGGATTGGCACGATCCCGCCGGCAACTGGCGGCTGATTGCGCTGCAACAGCAAGCGCCGTGGTGGAAGGTCACGGACATACTGGGCCTGTCCGCGATGACCGGGATGCTCGTCGCCCTGGTGCTGTTCTGGATATATACAGTCGCCCGCCATCAGAGCGCGCTGCTCGCCGGCGACGCCCTGCTCAGGGAGTCGCAGCGCATCGCAGGCTTGGGCAGCTATTCCCTGAACGGCAAGACCGGGCTGTTCGAGCTTTCCGAGGAAGCGAGCCTGTTGTTCGGGGTGGACGAAACTTACGATCGATCCCTGACGGGCTGGCTGGCGCTGATCCATCCGGATGACCGCCCGACGATGGAGCATTACCTCAACAAGGAGCTCATCCAGAACCGGCAGCCCCTCTTCGACAAGGAATATCGCATCCTGCGCCTCAGCGACCATGCGGAACGCTGGCTGCACGGCATAGGCAGGCTGGAATACGACGAGCATGGACGCCCTGTCAAAATGCGCGGCACGGTGCAGGACATCACCGAACGCAAGCAGGCGGAAATCGCCCTGAAGAACCAGCGCGACCGGAATCAGCACTATCTCGACAGCACGCTGGCGCTGATGGTCGAACTGGACGACAAGGGCAGGATCGCCATGATCAACGAGACCGCCCGCAAATTGCTCGGCTACGAACAGGACGAGCTGCTGGGATGCAACTGGTTCGAGAAGTGCCTGCCGCAGCCCGAGGGCATGGAAGTCGTCTACCCGGTGTTCCTCAGGCTGATGGCCGGCGCAACACAATCGGTGCTGGAATTCGAAAACGCCGTGCTGTGCCGCGACGGCAGCCTGCGGCTGATCGCCTGGCGCAATACGACGTTGACGGACGCTTGGGGAAAGATCGTCGGCACCCTGAGTTCCGGACTGGACATCACCGAAACCCAGGAACTGGAACAGCAGCTCAGGACGATATTGAAGCAATCCCCGACCGGCATCGCCGTGTTCGAGTATGGCGGCCCCACCGTCATCGCCAACGAATCCTATGCCAAGCTGATCGGCGCCACGCTCGACGAGGTGAGGCGCCAGAATTTCCGCGACAATGCCTCGTGGCAGCGCAACGGCCTGCTCGCCCTTGCCGACGAAGCCATGGAAACGCAAACGATCGTCCGGAAAGACATCGAGGGCGTCACGTCGTTCGGCAAAAGCGTGGCGCTGGAGTGCATCTTCTCTCCCATCGTCCTGTCCGGAAAGCCATACCTGCTGCTGCTCATCAACGACATCCAGGATCGCGTCGAAGCCCGGCGCGCGCTCAACGAATCGATGCACCAACTGGAGCAGAAAGAACTGGCCAAGACCCGCTTCCTCGCTGCCGCCGGCCACGACCTGCGGCAGCCGATCGCCGCGGTCAGCCTGTATGTGGACGCGCTGAAGCGCTCTGAACCAAGCTCGCGGCAACAAGAGCTGATCCTGCGCCTGGAGCAGTCGATGGGCGTATTCTCCGGACTGCTGGAATGCCTGCTGGACATCTCGAAGCTGGATGCCGGACTGATCAAGCCGGAAATGGCCGAGACAGACCTGGCCGAACTGTTCGAATGGCTGAACCAGAACTTCGCGCAGGTCGCTCGCGGCAAGCGGCTGCGCTTCGAACTCTTCCTGCCCCGGAACAAGCCGCTGATCGTCCGCACCGACATCGAGCTGCTGCGCTCGGTGATGATGAACCTGGTGTCCAACGCGATCAAGTTCACCAGACTGGGCGGCATCCTGGTCAGCGCCAGACCGCGGGGCGACCATGTGCTGCTGCAGGTATGGGACACCGGGATAGGCATCCCCGAATCACACCTGCCGTACATCTTCGACGAGTTCTACCAGGTGTCCAACCCGCAGCGTGACCGCGAGGCGGGGCTGGGGCTGGGATTGTCCAGCTGCCAGCGCCGGATGTCCCTGCTGGGCGGCAGGGTCGCCTGCCGTTCACGCGTCGGCCATGGCTCGGTGTTCGAGTTGAGTCTCCCGCTCGCCGAGCAACCGGCCGCCGCCGGGCGGATCGCAACCGCAGAAAGTCTCCCGGCTGCCGCCAATGCCACCTTCGCCAGCAACAAGCGGGTGGTAGTGCTGGAAGACGACCGCCTGGTCTCTGATGCGATGAGCATGCTGCTGCAATCGATGGGCGCGCAGGTGCGGTTGTTCGACAATGCCGAAGAGGCGTTGCAGCATGACGATGCCGTCAACGCGGATTTTTTCATCGTCGATCATTCCCTCGGCGGGCGGCTCTCCGGACTCCAGTTCCTCAAAGCCCTCAAACAGAAAAGACACTCGGAAATCCGGGCCGTCATCCTCACCGGCGAAACCTCGTCCTGGTTCCTCTCCAGCGTTTCGGACAGCCCTTGGCCGGTGCTGAACAAACCCGTCAGCATCGCCACGCTCGCCGCCCACCTCGGCGACACGGCCTAATAGTCCGTATAACCCTTCTCGCCCGGCGTATAGAACGTGTCGGAATCCGGCGGAGTCAGCGCCGCGCCACTCTGGAGTTTTTGCACCAGATCCGGGTTGGAGATGAAGGGCCGGCCGAACGCCACCAGGTCGCCGCGCCCCGCATCGAGATCGGCGTTCGCGCGCGCCGCGTCGTAGCCGCCGGACAGGATGTACCTGCCCTTGAACGCGCTGCGGATGCCCGCCTTCAGCATGGGGCTGACTTCCGGCGCACCCATCGAGCTGTGATCGACGATGTGGATATAAACCAGCCCCAGCCTGTTCAGCTCGTCCACCAGCCGCAGATACATCGCATCCATCTCCGCGTCCGCAACCGTGCCGTTGAATACGCCATAGGGCGATACGCGCATGCCGATGCGCTCCGCGCCGATGGCGGCGACGGTGGCCTTCGCCACCTCCGCCGCGAAGCGGATACGGTTCTCGACGCTGCCGCCCCAGCGGTCGGTGCGCTTGTTCGTCGCCGTGTTGAAAAACTGGTCTATCAGGTAGCCGTTCGCCCCGTGCAGCTCGACCCCGTCGAAGCCGGCCTCGATGGCCAGTCTGGCCGCATTTGCATATTCGGCGATCGCCGCGGCGATGTCGGACTCGCCCATCTCCTCCGGCACCGGATAGGGCTGCATGCCGTCGCTGTCCGTCCACATGTCGCCCGCCAAGGCGAGCGCGGAAGGCGCGACGATACGGCTGCCTGCCGGCATGTTCGCCGGATGGCTGACGCGTCCGGTGTGCATGATCTGCACGAATATTTTTCCGCCGTTGACATGCACGGCATCGGTCACCCGTTTCCATCCCCGCACCTGTTCGTCGTTGAACAAGCCGGGTATGCGAGCATAGCCCAGACCGTTGGGAGAAGGCGAGGTGCCCTCGGTGACGATCAGCCCGGCATCGGCGCGCATGCCGTAATACTTCGCCATCAGTTCGTTCGGCACGTTGCCGGTCGCGCGCGAGCGGGTCATCGGCGCCATCACCACGCGGTTCTTCAATTGCAGTTCGCCGAGGCTGACCGGCGTAAATAGTTTCTGAGTCATTCCTGCTCCCCTTCCTAATCGCGGGTTGGCCCTCACTCCAACCCGCATCCTGTCGCTTACTGTTTGATGGCTTCGACCGGGATGGTCAGCGTAACTTCGTCGCCGACATAGGGCGCATGTTTGCCCATGTTGAAGTCCGAGCGCTTGACCTTGGCCGTGGCGGTCGCGCCGCAGGCGTCCTTCTTCACCATCGGATGCGGCATGCACAGGAAGGAATTCACCGTCAGCGTCACCGGCTTGGTGATGTCCTTGATCGTCAGGTCGCCATCCACCGCAACCAGCTTGTCGCCGTCGAACTTCAACTTGCTCGATTTGTAGGTGATGGTGGGGAACATCTCAGTGTCGAAGAAATCAGCCTCCTGGATGTGCTGGTTGAACAAGGCATAGCCGGTGTTGACCGACTTCGCGTCGATCACGACATCGACCGAGCCGGTCTTGTTCGCGCGATCCAGCGTGATCGTGCCGGAAGTCTTGTCGAAGCGGCTCAACTGTATGGAGTAGCCGAAGTGGCTGTATTCGAAGCGCGGCAACGTGTGCGACGGCTCGATCACATAGGTTTCCGGGGCGGAATAGGCGGCGGACGACATCAGGGCTGCGACTGCAAACGGAATCAGTTTGTTCATGGTGCTCTCCTATGGTGGTTGGTGAAGGTGATGCCTGAAAGCGATGTATGACTCAGGCGAAACGCCCGTTGCGGAAATCGTCTATCGCCTGGTGTATCTGCTGCTCGGTGTTCATCACGAACGGGCCGTATTGCACGATGGGTTCGTTCAGCGGCTTGCCGGCGATCAGGATCAGGCGCGCCTCCTCGGTCGCCGCAAGAGTCACGCCGTCGGCTTCCGGCGCGTTGTCCAGGATGCCCATGCGTTTGGAATCCACCCGCGTATCGCCGACCCGCACCGCGCCGCGGTAGACGTAGACGAAGGCGTTGTGCGTCGCCGGCAGCGCGGTCGAGAACGATACGCCCGCTGGAATATGGATGTCCAGATACACCGGCTCGGTGACCTCGCGCTCGACCAGCCCCGCCACGCCGTTGCTGCTGCCGGCGATCACCCGCACGGTGACGTTCTCCGCGGTGCGGTATTCGGGGATCCTCTCGCTGGCATAGTCCCGGTACCAGGGCTGGATCATCTTGTCCTGCGCGGGCAGGTTCAGCCAGAGCTGGAAGCCTTCCATCACGCCGTGCTCCTGCTCGGGAATCTCGGAGTGGATCACGCCGCGGCCGGCGACCATCCACTGCACGCCGCCGTCGCCCAGCAGGCCTTCGTGGCCCGCATTGTCGCGGTGGCGCATGCGGCCGGCGAGCATGTAGGTCACGGTCTCGAAGCCGCGATGCGGGTGGTCGGGGAAGCCGGCGATGTAGTCGTCCGGATCGTCGCTGCCGAAGGCGTCCAGCATCAGGAAGGGATCGAGGCGGCGCTGCAGCTTGCCGGTCAGCACGCGGGTCAGCGTCACGCCCGCGCCGTCCGACGTGGCGACGCCTTCGACGATGCGCTCTATGCCGCGCGATTGGTGCAAGTTAGCTTGAGTCGGAGTATTCATGGCAACCTCCTTGATTGACTGGTTTGCCTGCATGGTAATCGTCGCGAAAGTCTGGATAAAGCCACCCACCCGGGATAGACTATCCCGTAAATGGAACAAACCAGCCTCTCCGCCGATGACCTGATCCTGTTCGCCACCATCGCGGAACAGGAAAGCCTCATCCGTGCCGCCGAACGGCTGGGCATGCCCAAGGCCACCGTCTCGCGCCGCCTGAGCAACCTGGAAGAATTGCTGGGACAGAAGCTGCTGATACGCACCACCCGCCGCCAGACGCTGACCGAATTCGGACGGGAGTTCCTCGATCACTGCCGGCGCGTCGCGGAAGAGGTCGCCGCGGTGCAGGATTTCGTGCGCAGCCGGGACGAACTGCCGCGCGGACGGCTGCGCGTCTCGATGCCGGGCGACTACGCCAGACTCTACTTTTCGCGCGCGATCGCGACCTTCATCGAAAGCCACCCTGAGATCCAACTCGACATCGACCTGAGTTCGCGCCGCGTCGACCTGATCGGCGAACGCTACGACCTCGCGATCCGCATGGGCGCGCTGGCCGACGATGCGACGCTGGTCGCGCGCAAGCTGGACGAACTGACGCTGGGACTCTACGCCAGCCCGATCTACCTGGCCCTGCACCACGCGCCGAAACACCCGGACGACCTCGCGCACCATGCGTCGGTGCGCATGCTGTCCGCGGCGGGGAACGCGATTCCGTGGCGGCTGACGCGCGGCAAGGATACATGGGAACAGGTTCCGCCCGGACGGCTCGCGCTGAATTCGCCCGACATGATCCAGCAACTGCTGCTCGACGGCGCAGGCATAGGGATGCTCCCGCGCCGGTTCGCGGCAGAGGACGTGAAGCTCAATCGGCTGGTCAGGGTGCTGCCGGAATGGTCGCTGCCCGTCGTGCCGGCCTGGGCGGTGATGCCGATGCGCCGCTACCTGCCCGCCAAGACCCGCGCCTTTCTCGCCCACCTGGAAAGGTTCATGGAAAAGGGCTGACAGAACCTACATCGTGCTGCCGAACGAGCTGTCCTGCGTGTGCGGCGGCAGCGGCAACCCGGCCAGACGGCTGGCCTGGCTCACCGGACCATGGGGGAACAGCTCGTAGAGATAAGGGCGTCCGCCATACTCGCGGTAGCGCTCTTCCAGATCGCGCTGCACTTCCCTGCCCGCATCCTCATTCCCCTTGTGGCGGTAACGTTCGCGCAGGTAGTAGATGACGTCCCAGTGCTCTTCGGTGAGTTCCAGGCCCTCCTGGTCGGCCAGACGGTTCGCATGCTGGGGCGACCAGGGGGCTAGATCGGACATGTTGCCTTCCGGGTCGCTTTCGTAGCGTTGACGATTACGCGTGGCTTGATTGATGTCTAGCATGATGACCTCCTCCTGCTGACAAAGGGGCAAGGGATATGCCCCGACTGTCCAGTCATCGTGCGACAGTTGATTATTTTTATCAACTATTTTTACATCATGGATATGAGGGAGCCGCCGTTCAGCGGCGACGCATCGCGATCAGCAGCGCCCATGCGCCCAGCGCGGCATAGCACAGCAGCGACCACTCCGGGATGCCGAGACCGAGGAAGGTCCAGCCCTTCTCCGCGCATTCGCCGGAGCCGTGCATCAGCTCCTTCAGCACGGCAGACATCGGCATCGTCTCCAGCATGTAGTCCAAGCCGGGGCCGCAGGCGGGCACCTGGTCCTTGGGCAGGTTCTGTATCCAGATGTGGCGCGCGGCGACGCCGATGCCGGACAGCGACAGCAGGCCGATCAAGGCGGCATAGATGCGCTCGCCCAGGCGCTTCGGGCCGTGCAGCGCGGCCAGCGCGAACAGCGCGAGGATCGCGATGAACACCACGCGCTGCACCATACACAGCGGGCAGGGATCCTGGTGCTTGACGTACTGCAGGTAGAAACCGAAACCTATCAGGCCGCTGGCGAAGAGCGCGCCGGCGAGGAACAGCCAGCGGTTGGAGACTGAATACCAAAGTGTTTGCAATTTATTCATCGGGGCTATCCGCTCAAAATCCCCTCCCCCTTGCAGGGGGAGGGTTAGAGATGGGGTAGGAATGCCGAAGCTCACTAACTCTACCCCCATCCTGGCCTTCCCCCTGCAAGGAGGAAGGAATCGTTATTCCGCCTCGTCTATCCAGGCAGCCTGGATCGCCTCCAGCACCTTCTCGCCGCCGCGGCTGTGGTCGTCGTCGAAGCCTTCGAGGTCGACCACCCAGTTGTGGAGGTCGGTGAAGCGCACAGAACGCGGATCCACGTCGGGATGCTTCTCGCTCAGTTCGATGGCGATGTCGCGCACGTCCACCCACTTCATCTCATTTCTCCTTGACCATGTTGATGGTGTACTTGGGGATCTCGACGACCAGCCCCTTGCCGCCGACGATCGCCTGGCAGGACAGGCGCGAAGTCGGCTCCAGCCCCCAGGCCTTGTCGAGCAGGTCTTCCTCGGTCTCCTCCGCCGGATTCAGGCTGTCGAAGCCTTCGCGCAGCACGACGTGGCAGGTGGTGCAGGCGCAGGACTTCTCGCAGGCATGCTCGATCTCGATGCCGTTGGCGAGCAGCGCATCGCAGATGGACGTACCCGGCTCGGCCTCGAACAGCGCGCCCTCAGGGCAAAGCTCGACATGCGGCAGAACGATGATCTGAGTCATTCACTTCTCCAGTTCGGAAATCTTGTGGCCAGTCAGCGCGCGCTTCACGCTCTCGTCCATGCGGCGCTGCGCGAACTCGGTGGTCGCGACGTTCAGCGCCTCGATGCCGCGCTTGATCGCCTGATGGTCGGATTGTTGCATCAGCGCATCCAGGCTGTCCATGCGGCTCTGGATGGCGGCGCGTTCGGCCTCGTCGAGCAGTCTGCCATCCTGCGCCAAAGCCTGCTGCACCGCCTCGAGCAACTGCTTCGCCTCGGTCTGCTGCTCGCGCAACGCGCGCGCCAGCATGTCGTCCTGCGCATGCTGCGCCGATTCCTGCAGCATGCGCGTGATCTCGGCATCGGACAGACCGTAGGAAGGCTTGACCGCGATCGCGGCCTCGACGCCTGTCGACATCTCTCTTGCCGACACATTCAGCAGGCCATCCGCGTCCACCTGATAGGTCACGCGGATGCGCGCCGCGCCGGCGACCATCGCCGGGATGCCGCGCAGCTCGAACTTCGCCAGCGAGCGGCAGTCGCTGACCAACTCGCGCTCCCCCTGCACCACATGGATGCTCATCGCGGTCTGCCCGTCCTTGAAAGTGGTGAACTCCTGCGCGCGCGCGGTCGGGATCGTGCTGTTGCGCGGGATGATCTTCTCGGTGAGGCCGCCCATGGTCTCGATGCCGAGACTCAGCGGAATCACGTCCAGCAGCAGCCAGTCGTCTCCCGCGCGGTTTCCCGCGAGCAGGTTGGCCTGGATCGCCGCGCCGAGGGCGACGACCTTGTCCGGGTCGAGGTTGGTCAGCGGCGTCTGGCCGAAGAATTCGCCGACCGCGTGCTGCACCTGCGGCATGCGCGTCGCACCACCGACCATCACCACGCCCTTGACCTCGTCCACCCCCAGCTTCGCGTCGCGCAGCGCGCGACGCATCAACTGCAAGGTACGCTGCACCAGATTCTGCGACATCGCGTGGAACTCGTCGCGGGTCAGCACGTTGTCGATCAGCTCGCCGCCGGACAGCACCGCGGTAATGCGCGTCTCCGCATGTTCGGTGAGCTGTTCCTTCGCGGTGCGCGCATGGGTCAGCAGCAATCGCGTGTCCTGCGGGCTCAATGCGGAAAGATTGTTCTTCTCCAGCAGCCAGCAATGGATGCGCTGGTCGAAATCGTCGCCGCCCAGCGCCGAGTCGCCGTTCGCCGAGAGCACCTCGAACACGCCGCGCGACAGGCGCAGGATGGAGATGTCGAACGTGCCGCCGCCGAGGTCGTACACCGCATAGACACCCTCGGCTGCATTATCCAGACCGTAGGCGATTGCAGCGGCAGTCGGCTCGTTCAGCAGGCGCAGCACGTTCAGCCCGGCAAGCTTCGCCGCATCCTTGGTTGCCTGGCGCTGTGCATCGTCGAAATAGGCCGGCACGGTGATCACCGCGCCGACCAGCTCGCCCCCCAGCGACGCCTCGGCGCGTTCGCGCAGCACCCTGAGGATTTCCGCGGACACCTCGACCGGGCTCTTCGCGCCCGCGACGGTGCGCAGCTGCAGCATGCCCGGAGCCTGTCCTGAGCCTGTCGAAGGAGCTTCCACGAAACGATACGGCAGGCGGCTGATGTCGCCGATGTCCTTCAAGCCCCGCCCCATGAAGCGTTTCACCGACACGATGGTATTCACCGGGTCTTCGCTCTGCGCGGCCTGCGCCGCTTCGCCGACGGTCGCATCGCCATCGGCCGCATAGCGCACCACCGAGGGCAGCATCGCACGGCCGTTATCGTCGTTGAGTACCACACTAATGCCGTTGCGCACCGTCGCCACCAGCGAGTTGGTCGTGCCGAGGTCGATGCCGACTGCCAGGCGATGCTGGTGCGGCGCGGTGGAAAGGCCGGGTTCGGAGATCTGCAGGAGTGCCATCAGGAGTCTATTGCGTCGTAGGCGGAATGTATCTCTTCCGCGAGTTTTTCCATGAAGCGGAGCTTGCGCACAAGGCCTGCGGCATCCGCGTAGTTCTTTTCGTCATCAAGCTTGCCGGCGAGTTCGTTTTCGAGCGCGCGCGTCTCGCGATGCAGTCGGGCTTCGAGTTCGTCCAGCACCGAAACATCGTCCGCCTCGGAAACCGCCTCGCGCCACTCCAGCTGCTCCATCAGGAAGTCCACCGGCATCGCGGTATTGGTCTCTTCCTGCGTATCCACGCCGTGCAGCGACAGCAGGTAGCGCGCGCGCGAAAGCGGCTTGCGCAGCGTCTGGTAGGCCTCGTTGACCTGGGTGGAATGCTGCATCGCGAGGCGCTGCTCGGACTCGGACAGATGCGCGGACTTGTCGGGATGCACCTGCGCCTGCAGGGCGCGGTAGTGCTGGTCGAGCTGCGTCGCATCGATCGCGTAGGACTGCGGCAGCCCGAAAAGCTGAAAGTGGTCTTGCTGGAAGTTGAAGCCGGCGGGTTGCATTACACCTTGAAGCTTTCGCCGCAGCCGCAGGTATCCTTGACGTTCGGGTTGTTGAACTTGAAGCCCTCGTTCAACCCCTCGCGCGCATAGTCCAATTCCATGCCGTCGATATACGGCAAGCTCTGCGGATCGACCAGCACCGTCACGCCGTTGCTGTCGAAGGTGAGGTCGTCGCCGCCGATCTCGTCGGCGAACTCCAGCTTGTAGGCCATGCCGGAACAGCCGCTGGTGCGCACGCCGATGCGCAGCCCGACGCCCTTGCCGCGCTTGGCGATGAAGCCCAGCACATGTTTCGCGGCCTTCTCGGTCAGTGTGATCGCCATGTCGCCTCCTTACGCTCCGCCCTTGCAGGCCGCGGTCTCGACGTTCTCGCCGTGCTTGGCCTTGTAGTCCGCCACTGCCGCCTTGATCGCGTCTTCCGCGAGAATGGAGCAGTGTATCTTCACCGGCGGCAGCGCCAGTTCCTCGGCGATCTGCGTGTTCTTGATCGCCAGCGCCTGATCGACGGTCTTGCCCTTGACCCACTCGGTGACCAGCGAGCTCGATGCGATCGCGGAGCCGCAGCCGTAGGTCTTGAACTTCGCATCTTCGATCACGCCGTCCTTGCCGACCTTGATCTGCAGCTTCATCACGTCGCCGCAAGCCGGCGCGCCGACCATGCCGGTGCCGACGTCGCTGTCGTCCTTGTTCAACGAACCCACATTGCGCGGGTTCTCGTAGTGATCCAGTACTTTTTCGCTGTAAGCCATTTTGTGCTCCTCAAATCGTTCGAGAGAACCGATGATTTGCCCGGCTGGCAAGGCGGAGGCCAGCGCCGTTTACTTTGAATGTAAACAAGCTGGTCGACAACGCCGCCAGCCGGGCAAAGGGCGGTTCTCTAGTGGGCTGCCCACTGCACAGTATTCAGGTCTATACCTTCCTTGTACATATCCCATAAGGGGGATAGCTCGCGCAGTTTCCCTATCTTGTCGTTCAGCAGCGCAATCACGTAGTCGACTTCCTCGATGGTGGTAAAGCGGCCGATGCTGAAGCGGATCGAGCTGTGCGCCAGTTCGTCGCTGCGCCCCAGAGCACGCAGCACATAGGACGGCTCCAGGCTCGCCGAGGTGCAGGCGGAGCCGCTGGACACCGCGACGTCCTTGACCGCCATAATCAGCGATTCGCCTTCGACGAAGTTGAAGCTGAGGTTGAGGTTGTGCGGCACGCGGTGTTCCATGTCGCCGTTGATATGAACCTCTTCCATGTCCTTCAGACCGGCCAGCAGGCGGTCGCGCAGCATGCGGATGCGCTCGTTCTCGCTCGCCATCTCTTCCTGCGCGATGCGGAACGCCTCTCCCATGCCGACGATCTGGTGCGTCGCCAGCGTGCCGGAGCGCATGCCGCGCTCGTGGCCGCCGCCGTGCATCTGCGCCTCCAGGCGCACGCGCGGCTTGCGCTGCACGTACAGCGCGCCGATGCCCTTGGGGCCGTAGGTCTTGTGCGCCGAGAACGACATCAGATCAACCTTGAGCTTCGCAAGATCGATCTCCACCTTGCCGGTCGCCTGCGCCGCATCGACGTGGAACAGGATGCCGCGCTCGCGGCAGATCTCGCCGATGGATGCGATGTCCTGCACCACGCCGATCTCGTTATTGACCAGCATCACCGACACCAGGACGGTGTCGGGCCGCAGGCTGGCCTTGAATTTTTCCAGGTCGAGCAGGCCGCTAGGCTCCGGATCGAGGTAGGTCGCCTCGAACCCCTCGCGCTCCAGTTCGCGCACGGTGTCCAGCACCGCCTTGTGTTCGATGCGCATCGTGACGATGTGCTTGCCCTTGCCGCTGTAGAAATGCGCCGCGCCCTTGATCGCGAGGTTATTCGACTCGGTCGCCCCCGAGGTCCAGACGATCTCCTTGGGGTCGGCATTCACCAGCGCGGCGACTTGCGCCCGCGCCAGTTCGACCGCCTCGTCCGCCTCCCAGCCGAAGGCGTGGGAACGCGAAGCCGGGTTGCCGAACTTCTCGGTCAGGTAGGGGATCATTTTGGCCGCGACGCGCGGATCGACCGGCGTAGTGGCGGAATAGTCCATGTAGATAGGCAGTTTCACGTTATTTCCCTTCAGACTGGCGCGCCATGCGCCTTGTGCATGCGGTCGAGCAGCACCGGCACGGCTTCCGGGTTGTGCCGGGCGCAGCCGTCCACCAGTTGCTGCAGGTTGACTGACTCCAGATAGTCGAAGATCTTCTCGTTCAGCCCCATCCACAGATTGTGGGTGATGCAGGGCGTCTCGTCGAAGCAATCGCCCTTCCCGCCGCAACTGGTCGCATCCAGCGGTTCGTCCACCGCCTGGATGATGTCGGCTGCAGAGATCGTGTCGGCCGCGCGCGCCAGGTAATAGCCGCCACCGGGGCCGCGCACGCTCTCGACGAGGTTTTTGCGGCGCAGCTTGCCGAACAGCTGCTCCAGATAGGACAGGGAAATCTTCTGGCGCTCGCTGATCGCCGCCAGCGTGACCGGCCCCTTGCCGCCGCGCATGGCCAGATCGACCATCGCCGTCACCGCAAAACGTCCCTTGGTAGTCAATCGCATATCGTTCCCCCAACATTAGGATGGCATTGTCAATCGGGATACTTTCCCGCGTTGTCAGGGACGGATAATAGAATACTTGAATTTTCTAATCAACTATCTTGTTCAGGTGATTAGGGTCAAATTTGTCGGCGGTGGCGCGCTCTTCCTCGACAGGCACGCCCATCCTTTCGAGTTGCTGCAGAATGAAATCGATACGATGGTCCACCGTCACGCTGTGGCCGATCAGTCCATGCAGCGCCTTGGACACCGGATCGTTCTGGTCGTTGCTCAGGCCGTATGCGCTGAAACCGGAAGTCTTTTTCCTCTCCTCGTCGAGAATGCGCGCCGGGATGCCGGCCGCGGTCGCCCCCGCCGGCACGTCCTTGACCACCACCGCGTTGGAGCCGATCTTGGCTCCGTCGCCGATATGGATGGGACCCAGCACCTTCGCGCCCGCGCCGACGACGACGCCGTTGCCCAGCGTCGGGTGGCGCTTGCCCTCCTTCCACGAGGTGCCGCCCAGCGTCACGCCGTGATACATCGTCACATCGTCGCCGATCTCGGCGGTCTCGCCGATCACCACGCCCATGCCGTGGTCGATGAAGAAGCGCCGGCCTATGGTCGCTCCCGGGTGGATTTCGATGCCGGTCAGCCAGCGCGCGACATGCGACAGGAAGCGCGCCGGCCATTTCAGCCCGGCGTGCCACAGCTTGTTCGACAGCCGGTGCAGAATGCGCGCATGCAGGCCGGGATAGCAGGTCAGCACCTCGAAGGTGCTGCGCGCCGCCGGGTCGCGGTCGAATACGCTGGCGATGTCTTCCCTAATGTTCCTGAACATCGGAGTGCTCTTCCTGATAGCGTTTCTTGAGGCGGTCATTGTAACCGGTCGTCACGCTCAACATGCCGCGCAGGATGTTGAGTTCGTCCGGCTCCGGCCGCGCCCGTGCGTACAACCGGCGCAGACGCTGCATCATGCGCGCCGGGTTCTGCGTGGTGAAGAAGCCGATCTCGAACAGCGTCTTCTCCAGATGCGCGTAATAGCCTTCCATCTGCTCATGGGATGCCGGCAGCGACTCGGGCACTTTCGGCACGAAGCCCTGTGCGGCCACGCTCAGCTCGTAGGCCATCACCTGCACCGCGGCGGCGAGGTTCAGCGAGGAGAACTCCGGGTTCGCCGGGATGTTCGCCAGCACCTGCGCGCGGCCCATCTCCTCGTTGGTCAGGCCCGACATCTCGGTGCCGAACAGCAGCGCGACCGGCTGGTGCGCCGCCTGTTGCAACAGTTCCGGCATCGCCTCGCGCGGCGTCTTCACCTCGACGGAGATGTCGCGCAACCGCGCGGTCATCGCCACCGTGAACGCCACGCCGCGCAGCGCGTCGTCGATCGAGGCGCACACCACCGCATGGTCGAGGATGTCGTCCGCCCCGGCCGCCATCGCGGTCGCCTGCGGATCGGGGAAATGCCGGGGGTTGATCAGGTACAGATGGCGCAGCCCCATGGTCTTCATCGCGCGGGCCGCCGCGCCGATGTTGCCGGGATGGGAGGTGTGGCTGAGCACAACCCTGACGTTTTCGAAAGGATTCTGTTTATTCAAAGCGTGATTCCAACTAAAATGCGCGCCGTGGGAACCTCTTCCGCGTTCCCGATCAGCTCATTAAAAAGGTCGTTACCCATGCACCCCATGCTCAACATCGCGGTGAAGGCCGCACGTCGCGCCGGCAATCTGATCTACCGCGCCACCGACAAGATCGATCACCTCACCGTGACCAAGAAGTCCCACGCGGACTTCGTCAGCGAGGTGGACCGCGCCGCCGAACAGACCATCATCCAGACCCTGCTGGAAGCCTATCCGGACCACGCGATTCTAGCAGAAGAGAGCGGCGTCCACGGCGACTCCGAGTACGTCTGGATCATCGACCCGCTGGACGGGACGACCAACTTCCTGCACGGCGTGCCGCAGTTCGCCGTGTCCATCGCGCTGCAGCACAAGGGCGTGCTGACGCAGGCCGTCGTGTACGACCCGACCAAGAACGAGCTGTTCACCGCGACCCGCGGCCGCGGCTCGTTCCTGAACGACAAGCGCATCCGCGTGACCAAGCGCGTGAACCTGGCCGACAGCCTGATCGGCACCGGCTTCCCCTACACGAAATTCGAGCACATGGACGCCTACATGGGCATCCTGCGCGACCTGATGCAGCAGACCGCCGGCCTGCGCCGCCCCGGCGCCGCCTCGCTGGATCTGGCGTGGATGGCCGCCGGCCGCTACGACGGCTTCTTCGAGACCGGCCTCAAGCCTTGGGACATCGCCGCTGGCTGCCTGCTGATCACCGAAGCGGGCGGCATGGTCAGCGACCTGCATGGTTCGGACACCTTCCTGAAGAGCGGCCACCTGTGCGCGGGCAACCCGGACATCCATCCGCAACTGCTCAAGGTCATCGCCCCGCACCTGACACCCGGCCTGAAAGGCCAGTAAGATAAGGGGCGGCCGACATGGACACCATCCTCGTCCTGGCCATCGCGACCATCGTTGTGGTGCTGATGTTCGAGTACACCAACGGTTTCCACGACGCCGCCAACATCATCGCCACGGTGATCGCCTCGCGCGCGATGACGCCGGTACAGGCTGTGCTGGTGGTCGCCTTCTTCGAGTTCCTCGGCCCCTTGCTCGGCGGCACCGCCGTCGCCAACACCATAGGCAAGTTCATCACGCTGGACGACCTCGACCGCGTGACGGCGCTAACCATCGTGTTCTGCGGCCTGCTGGGCGCAATCGGCTGGAATTTGCTGACCTGGTGGCGCGGCATCCCCTCCTCGTCCTCGCATGCGCTGGTCGGCGGCCTGGCCGGCGTGGTGGTCGTCGCCGCAGGCAGCGACCATGTCTCGTGGGGATTCGCCGAGCTGATGCAAGGTGAGCTGACCGGGGTCGCCAAGGTGCTGGTCGCGCTGATCCTCTCGCCCATCATCGGCTTCTGGGTCGGCTATACGCTGCACAAGACCATGATGGCGCTGCTGCGCGGCGCGCATCCGTCGATCAACCGCGACCTGCGCCACCTGCAGTTCGTCACCTCGGCCGGTCTCGCGTTCTCGCACGGCGCGAACGACGCGCAGAAGAGCATGGGTATCCTGACCCTCGTGCTGCTGCTCGGCGGCTTCATCCCGACCTTCGAGGTGCCGTTCTGGGTGATGCTCGCCTGCTCGCTGACCATCACGCTGGGCATCCTGTCCGGCGGATGGCAGATCGTGCGCACGCTGGGCTTTTCAATCTACAAAATCCGCCCGCTGCACGCGCTGGATTCGCAGATGACCGCCGCAAGCGTGATCTTCGCCTCGTCGCTGGCGGGCGCACCGGTCTCGACGACCCACGTGGTCGCCTCGTCCATCATGGGCATAGGCGCGTCGGAGCGACCCAAGGCCGTGCGCTGGAGCAAGGCGCGCGAGATCGTCACCACCTGGCTGATCACGATACCCGGCGCAGCGCTGATGTCGATCTGCTGCTATTTTGTCGCACAGGCATTCCTCTGAGGAGAACGCACCATGGCCGAAGCATCCAAGACCCTGCTCGCAATCATCCTGGACCGCGTCTTCCCGAAGATGCCGGATTTCTTCCACATGCTGACCGAACAGAACGTGCTGGTCGCGCGCACCGTGGACCTGCTGGTCGAATACATGGAGCACGACGGCCCTGCGGTGGCCGATGCGCTGAAACTGGACGTGCACGAGGCCGACGTCATCAAGGTGCGCAACCTGCACGAGCTGAACGAGGCGTTCTCCACGCCCATCGACCGCGAGGACATCTACCGCGCGATCATGGCGCTGGACGACATCGTGATGTACTGCAAGACCACGGTGCACGAGATGGACGTGCTGGACGTCAAGCCGGACGCCTTCACGCGCGACATCGCCCAGCACATCAAGGATGGCGTGAACGCGCTGGCCCAGGGCTACGCGCTGCTGGCCACCAAGCCCGCCGAGGCGGCGCAATATGCCGACGCCGCGCGCAAGGCCGAGCGCCGCGCCGAGAAGCAATACCGCATCGCGCTGTCCACGCTGTTCGAGGGCGACGACTATGTGAACATGTTCAAGCGGCGCGAAATCTACCGCCACCTGACCAACGCCGCGCAGCACATGGCCCAATGCGCGAACACGCTGCACGACATCGTGGTCAAGATCAGCTAGCCTCATGATCGAGATAGACGGCCTGACCTTCGACTACCCCGGACATCGCGCGCTGGACGATGTGACGCTGAGCGTCGAAACCGGCAGCGTCACCGCGCTGGTCGGCCCCAACGGCGCGGGCAAGACCACGCTGATGCGCTGCATCGCCGGGCTGGAGACGCCGCTCGAAGGCCGCATCGTCGTGGACGGCATGGACGTCGTCGAGCAGCCGCGCGAAGTGCACCGCATCATGGGTTATTTGTCCGACTTCTTCGGCCTGTACCAGGACCTTTCCGTCGCGCGCTGCCTGGAATACGCCGCCGCGGCGCAGGGCCTGCCGGACAACGACATCCCCGCCGCGGTCGCGCGCACCGCCGAACGGCTGGACCTCACGGACAAACTGCACCGGCTCAGCGGCGACCTGTCGCGCGGCCAGCGCCAGCGCGTCGCCATCGGGCAGGCCATCATCCACCAGCCGAAAATGCTGCTGCTGGACGAGCCCGCCTCCGGCCTCGACCCCGAGGCGCGCGCCAGCCTCGCCGCGCTGTTCCGCCAGTTGCAGGCCGACGGCATGACGCTGCTGGTATCGTCCCACATCCTCGCCGAACTCGACGAATATTCCACGCACATGCTGGCGCTGCGCGACGGCCGGATTCTGGAGAACCGCACGCTGAAATCCGCGCATCAGGCGGACGAACACCGGCTGCTGCGGCTCGACCTGGCGCAGCCGGACGCGCGCCTGCCGGAATGGCTCAAGGCCCATGCGCAGGTCGCACTGAAGGAGGCGACGGAGAGCCATGCCGAATTCGACTTCCGCGGCGACCTGCACGCGCAGGCCGCGCTGCTGAAGGCGCTGGTGCACGAAGGCTACGCGGTCAGCAGCCTCGCCGCGCACAAGGAGAACCTGCAGCAGTCCTATCTGCGCTCGGTCGCGGCGCATCTGGAAGGCAAGCCATGAGCAACCCGGAATTCAGGCGCAACCTGTGGCTGTCGTTCTCCACGCATCGTCTCGTCGCGATGCCCGCGCTGCTGGGCCTCACCTTCCTCGCCGCCGTGCTCGCCGACCCGCAGGACAATGTCGCCGAACGGCTCTACGGCGCGGCGATCATGCTGTTCATCTTCATCGTCTGGCTGTGGGGTGCGCGCAACGCGAACGCCGCCATCGTCGACGAACTGCGCGACAAGACCTGGGACCAGCAGCGCATGAGCGCGCTCTCCCCGTGGACGATGACCTGGGGCAAGCTGTTCGGCGCCACCTCGTTCAACTGGTACGGCGGCGCGATGTGCCTGATGGTCGTCGCCACCGCCGGCTTCGCCGCGGGCAAGCCCGACGTGCTCGCGAACCTGATCTCGCTGTGCGCGGTCGGCGTGATGCTGCACGCCGCGCTGATCGCGCTGAACCTGCACACCAGCCAGTTCGAGTCGCGCGCCATCCAGCGCGGCGGCATGGGCTGGCTGGCGATCATCCTGGTGTTCATGTTCATGCCCGCGTTCTCCTTCGGCGACCAGAAGCCGGTGCACTGGTGGGGCATGGAGATCGGCCACGCGCTGTTCTGGCTGGACACCGCGCTGCTGTTCGCCGCCTGCGCCACCTTCGCCGCTTGGCGCGTGGTCTGCAACGCCCTGCAGGTGCGCACCCGCCCCTGGGCATGGCCCGCGTTCGCCTGTCTGCTTTCCGTCTATCTCGCGGGCTTCGCGCAGGGCGACGGCGCGCTGTGGCCGATCGGCCTGTTCGTCTCGGCCGCGATGACCTATGCCGCGCTGTTCACCGAACCCAGCACGCTGCTGCGCTGGCGCAAGCTGCGCCTGCTGCAGGAGCGCGGCGACAGCCGCGGCTGGCTGGAACACCTGCCGGTGTGGCCGACCACGCTGGCGCTGAGCTTCGCGTTCGCGCTGATGGTCGTGCTGACCTCGTCCGGCACGCAGGACGAATTCTCTCCGGTGAACATGCTGCAGCCGCAATATGCGTTCACCATCGCGCTGATGCTGCTGCGCGACGCCTGCATCCTGCTGTTCTTCTCCTTCGCGCCCAACGGCAAGCGCGCGGTCGGCGCGACGATGCTGTACCTGCTGGTGCTGAACATGCTGCTGCCCTTCCTCGCCGAAGTCGCCGGCCTGGAAACCTTGCGCTATTTCTTCCTTCCCTTCGAAGCCTCCTACGACTCCCGGAGCAGCGTGCCGGTGATGGCCGTCCACGCCGCCATCGCGCTCTGGCTGGTCCGCTGGCGGCTGCGCAACGCCGAACGAACATGAACGACCTCGCACTCGAAAAGCACACCCCGATGATGCAGCAGTACCTGCGGCTGAAGGCCGACCATCAGGACAAGCTGCTGTTCTACCGCATGGGCGATTTCTACGAGCTGTTCCACGACGATGCGGTGCGCGTCGCCAAGCTGCTCGACATCACGCTGACCCAGCGCGGCGCGTCCGGCGGCAACCCGATCAAGATGGCCGGTGTGCCCTATCACGCCGCCGAGCAATACCTGGCAAGGCTGGTGAAGATGGGCGAGTCGGTCGCGATCTGCGAACAGATCGGCGACCCGGCCACCAGCAAGGGCCCGGTCGAACGCAAGGTGGTGCGCATCGTCACCCCCGGCACGGTGACCGATTCCGCCTTGCTGGAAGAGAAACGCGACAGCCTGCTGCTGGCGCTGCACCAGCGCCGCGGCAAGCTGGGGCTGGCCTGGCTGAACCTCGCCTCCGGCCAGCTCTCCGTGTGCGAGACCGCACCGGAAAATCTCGCCGCCGAACTGGAACGCCTGCAACCTTCCGAGATCCTGCACGCCGAAGACCGCGCGCCGCAAATCGCGGGCCGCGTCGCGCTGAAGTCGCTGCCGGAGTGGCACTTCGAGCTGGAGACCGCGCGCCGCGCGCTGTGCCAGCAGTTCGCGACCCTGGACCTCGCCGGCTTCGGCTGCGACGATTTCACCGCCGGCATCGAGGCCGCAGGCGCGCTGCTCGGCTACGCGCGCCTCACCCAGGGCCAGAGCATCGCGCATATCCGCGGCATGCAGGTCTACAGCGCCGACCGCTACGTGCGCATGGACGCGGCCACGCGGCGCAACCTGGAGATCACCCAGACGCTGCGCGGCGAACCCGCGCCTACACTGCTCTCGCTGCTCGACACCTGCGCGACCAACATGGGCAGCCGCCAGCTGGCGAACTGGCTGCACCACCCGCTGCGCGACCGCAACGTATTGCGCGCCCGGCTGGACGCGGTGGACCGGCTGAACATCCTGTACGCCGACGTGCACAAGCAGCTCAAGCCCAGCGTGGACGTGGAGCGCATCACCGCGCGCATCGCGCTGAAGAGCGCGCGGCCGCGCGACCTCTCCGGCCTGCGCGACACGCTGCTGACTTTGCCGCAACTGCACGCGGCGCTGGGCGCCTGCGATTCGCCGCTGATCGACAGCCTGTCCGACGCGCTGCAGGCCGATGTCGCACTGGTCGCACTGCTGCAGCAGACCCTGAAGCCCGAGCCCGCCTCCGTGCTGCGCGAAGGCGGCGTGATCGCCGACGGGTTTGATGCCGAGCTGGACGAGCTGCGCGGCATCCAGACCAACTGCGGCGACTTCCTGCTCGCGCTGGAAGCGCGCGAACGCGCGCGCACCGGCATCGACAAGCTGAAGGTCGAATACAACCGCGTGCACGGTTTCTACATCGAGGTGAGTACGGCCAACGCCGACAAGGTGCCGGACGACTACCGCCGCCGCCAGACGCTGAAGAACGTCGAGCGCTACATCACGCCCGAGCTCAAGGCCTTCGAGGACAAGGCGTTGTCCGCGAACGACCGCGCGCTGGCTCGCGAGAAATACCTGTACGACCAGTTGCTGGACAGCCTCGCGCCTTTCATCCCGCAACTGCAACGCATCGCCGCCGCCATCGCCGAGCTGGACGTGCTCGCCACGTTCGCCGAGCGCGCCGCGACGCTGAACTTCTGCGCGCCGCAATTCAGCGACGACGCGCAGGTCGACATCAAGCAGGGCCGCCATCCGGTGGTCGAGGCGCAAGTGGAACAGTTCACGCCGAACGACGCCCTGCTGCACGACGGCCGCCGCATGCTGCTGATTACCGGCCCCAACATGGGCGGTAAATCCACCTACATGCGCCAGGTCGCGATCATCGCGCTGCTGGCGCATGTCGGCTGCTTCGTGCCCGCGCAGCAAGCCGTGCTGGGCGAGATCGACCAGATCTTCACCCGCATCGGCGCATCGGACGACCTGGCCAGCGGGCGCTCGACATTCATGGTCGAAATGACCGAGGCCGCGAACATCCTGCACAACGCCACCGACAAGAGTCTGGTGCTGGTGGACGAAATCGGTCGCGGCACCAGCACTTTCGACGGACTGGCGCTGGCCTGGTCCATCGCGCGCCACCTGCTGGAGACCAACCGCAGCTACACCCTGTTCGCGACGCACTACTTCGAACTCACGCGCCTCGCCGAGGAATTCCGCCAGCTCGCCAACGTGCACCTCGCCGCCGTCGAGCACCAGCACAGCATCGTGTTCCTGCACAGCGTCAACGAAGGCGCGGCCAGCCAAAGCTACGGCCTGCAGGTCGCCGCGCTGGCCGGCGTGCCGAACGGCGTCATCCGCAGCGCGAAGAAACAACTGGTGCGACTGGAACAGAACAGCGCCGCGCAGAGCCCGCAAGGCGACCTGTTCGCCTCGGCCCCGCCGCCCGAAGCGGAAGAGCCGGAAGAGCATCCGCTGGTGTCGGCACTGCGCGAACTGCAGCCGGACGACCTCAGCCCCAGGGATGCGCTGGAGAAGATATATCAGTTGAAAAAGCTGATATAGCAAGCAGCCCACATGTCACGAGAGAATAAACAAGACCACCGCAAGCAGGACTGGCTCATTCTGGAAGAGCTAGTCGCAAATATCCAGAAACAATTAGCACCCACTGCAAACGTTGAACACAACGTTCACATAAAAGGACGAGTTACGGAAGTTGAACGTCAAGTTGATGTGCTGGTTACCCAAAAGGTCGGCCAGTACAAAATGACAATAGCAATCGACTGTAAAGATACCAAGCGCCCAGTTGACACAAAAGGTGTAGAGGAGTTTTCCGGACTTGTTAATGATATTGGCGCAAACAAGGGCGTTCTTGTTTGTCCTTCAGGTTTTACAAAAGCCGCTTTGAGAACCGCAAAAGCCCATCAGATTGAGCTTTATCGCCCAGTAGATACTGGTAATCACAAATGGAAAATCAAGGCATCCTTTCCTGCTCTTTGCGATTTCAGGTCTGCAATGCTTTCCATAGGATTTGAGGTCACATCATCTCATCCATTTACACTCAAGACACATCCTGCTTATTTAGAAGTATTCGATTCCAACAACAATAATCTTGGAACCGCTATATCTGTAGCCCGCACGAAATGGAATGCCGCGAAATTTCCAATTGAGCTCGGAACACATACGAAATGCCTAATATTCGACACACCTCAAACTTTTGTTGATAACGGCTATGGCACTCTTGTACCTATTACCTTATACATAACTTATCAAGTTCGACAGCAACTATATTTTGGCCAAATTCCTATTGAGAAGATTAGTGGTTTTCTAGACGAGCATACCGGCCTCGTTGTCACCAATTCGTTTACCATGGGTTTGCTTAGTCCTGAACAGGTTGAGCGCACTTGGAAGAAACTTAATGATGGAGAGGCTCCTCCAGTGGCTCCCGTTTTTGGCTTAATAGGGCTAAACATGATTGAGCCTTAACTAAATGGGGCAGCTTTGCATTCCCATTGCACTCAATCCCGCTTCCGCATATTGAACTCCGCGACGAACGGCGTGATTTGCGCATAGGGCAGTTCGTCCAGGCCGCCTGCCTGTTTCAGCGCCGCAGACACCAGCGCCTGCACGTCGTCCACCGTCTCGCTGTCATGCATCACATGAGCCAGTCCGCGCAGCCCGCCGCATTGCGCCTTCAGTTCCTTGCCATGCGGCACGGGCTGGTCGGGATGCACCAGCTTGAGCACGAAGGCGAAGTGTTCGTGCAGGGCCAGCCGCAATTCGCTGCAGTCATGTTGCGCTTGTGAATCCAGGCAGTTGACCGTTTCGCGCTCGGCCAACAGGTGGCGCTCCGCCTGCGCGCAGGCGGCACACCCCGCCAGCAGCGCCTTCTCGAAGGCGCAGGGCATGGGATTGATGCTGCCGCGGGCGGCGCGGTAGGCGTCCTCATCCATCGTTGTGCTTTTCATGCGTTTGCATGTCAGGCTCTCCCGATCTGAACAGGTGGAATGATAGGGCCAAAAGGGAGCGGCGACATACTCTCCCCACCCACCTTGCAGCCCGGCCGGCAACGGCGCATAGTGGCATTCCGATCAACCCTAGGAATTGGAGTGCATCATGTTGAAACGATCGATTGCAGTATCGGTATTGGCGGGCGCTTTTGCAGTTTCGGCGGGGCCGCTGCTGGCGGCCGAGCAAGACCGCGAGCGGATGCAGGAACAGGCTCAGGATCAGGAGCGCATTTACGGCAGCCAGTTGATGACGCAGGAGGAGCGCAACGAATATCGCGCAAAGATGCGGGCTGCGAAGACTGCCGAGGAGCGCGAGCGGATCAGGAACGAACATCACGAGCAGATGCAGCAGCGCGCAAAGGAGCGCGGCATGTCGCTCCCGGATGATCCGCCTGCGCGAGGCGGAATGATGGGGCCCGGCGGTGGCATGGGTCCCGGCGGCGGGATGGGCGGCGGCGGGATGCGCCAGGGCGGCGGACGCTGAGCCTTTCTCCCATTCGCCAACGCCGGAGGGGGCGACCTTTCCTTTCGCCCCCTCGCTCACCGAGTCATTCCGTAGTTCCCCGTATTGCCCAGCCCCGCGCCTTGTTGTAAGTTGCCGCGGAATCGAACATTCCAGCCCCGCCCTCTTGCACAAGGAGATTCCCATGAAAACGATATTCCTCTCACTCGCGCTGCTCTGCCTCTCCGTTCCCGCCTTCGCCGCCGTGCAGGGCAAGGAGGTGAGCTACACCGCCAACGGCACGACGATGAAAGGCTGGCTCGCCTGGGACGATGCGGCCAGGGGCAAGCGCCCGGCGGTGCTGGTGGTGCACGAATGGTGGGGACACAACGCCTATGCGCGCAAGCGCGCCGACATGCTGGCCAAGCTGGGCTATGTGGCGCTGGCGGTGGATATGTACGGCGACGGCAAGCAGGCGAACCACCCGGACGACGCGGGCAAGTTCGCAGGAGAAGTCGCGAAAAACAGGCCGATGGCGAAGGCGCGCTTCGAGGCAGCGATGAAACTGTTGCGCGACCTGCGCAACGTGGACGGCGGCAGGCTGGCCGCGATCGGCTATTGCTTCGGCGGTTCGGTGGTGCTGAACATGGCGCGCGAGGGCGCGGCGTTGCGCGGCGTCGCGAGCTTCCACGGCGGGCTGGGCACCGACACCCCGGCGCAGGCCGGCAAGGTGCAGGCGCAGGTGCGCGTGTATACCGGCGCGGACGACAAGATGATCCCGCCCGCGCAGGTGGATGCGTTCAAACAGGAGATGGAGAACGCGGGCGTGAGCTACAAGGTGGTTTCGTATCCCGGCGCGATGCACAGCTTCACCAATCCGGATGCGGACGAATACGGCAAGAAATTCAGCATGCCGCTGGCCTACGACGCGGAAGCCGACAAGGACTCCTGGGAACAGGCCACCGCGTTCCTCGCCGAGGTGCTGAAGAAATAACCGGCCTGCAGCACGCCATGAGCACCCGGTACTTCAGCAGGCAGACCTTCGCCTTCCTCTCGGCGCTGGCCGGGAACAACGAGCGCGAGTGGTTCGAGGCGCACAAGCAGGAATACGAGAATCTCGTGCGCACGCCCGCGCTGGATTTCATCGCCGACATGTCGGACGAGATGCCGTCGATCTCGCGGCATTTCCTGGCGCAGCCGAAGAAGGTGGGCGGCTCGCTGATGCGCGTCTACCGCGACACGCGCTTCAGCAACGACAAGTCGCCGTACAAGACCAACATCGGCATCCAGTTCCGCCACGAGACAGGCAAGGATGTGCATGCGCCGGGCTATTACCTGCACATCGCGCCGGACGAGTGCTTCATCGCCATCGGGCTGTGGCGTCCCGATGCGGCCTCGCTGTTCAGGATACGCGAGGCCATCGCGCAGAAGCCCAACGCCTGGCTCGCGGCGCGCGACGAGCCGGTGTTCCGCAAGCATTTCACGCTGGAGGGCGACTCGCTCGTCAACGCGCCGCGCGGCTTCGTCAGGGATCACCCGCTGGTCGAAGACCTGAAGCGCAAGGACTTCATCTGCCTCGCGCCGCTGTCCGAGGCGACGGTAACTTCGAATAAGCTGCGCCCGCAGGTGGCGGAGCGTTTCCGCGAGGCCGCGCCGCTGATGCGTTTCCTGTGCGGTGCGCTGGAGCTGCGTTTCTGAATCCGCGTCTCCATCCGCGGTAAAATGCGCGCATGGAAACCGCCAAGAAAAAGCCCAGCCTGGACGGCATCACCCTGGAGACCATCGTCACCCAACTCTCCGAGCAGATCGGCTGGGAGGCGATGGCCGCGGCGGTGCCGGTGCGCTGCTTCACCCACGACCCCAGCATCAAATCCAGCCTGAAGTTTCTGCGCCGCACGCCCTGGGCCAGAGCAAAGGTGGAAGAGCTGTATTTGCGACAGGTCCGCCGGAGCGCGCAGCCTTGAGCGCGGGGATGAGTCCGGAGCACCTGCAGTTGCTGGTCACCCGCGTCATGCCCTACGGCAAATACCAGGGACGCCTGATCGCCGACCTGCCCGGCAATTACCTGAACTGGTTCGCGCGCCAGGGCTTCCCGCCCGGCGAACTCGGGATGCTGCTGGCGCTGATGCAGGAGATCGACCACAACGGACTGTCCGGCCTGCTGACTCCGCTGAGGAAGCGCGGCTGACACCATGCGTCCCCGCCCTGCCACCGACTTCCTCGCCGGCTATCCCGACGCACTGGTCGCACAGGTGCGGCAACTGATCGACCGGGACGAGCTGGCCGAGCGCCTGCTGCGCATGTATCCGCAGGCGCACGAGGTGCGCACCGACAGGGCGCTCTACGACTACGTGCAGGATCTCAAGAGTGCGCATATGCGCAGCGCGGTGCCGCTGGGCAAGGTGGCGTTCGACGGCAAGCTGCATGTCGCCCACAACGCGCTGGGCACGCACACCACCGTCTCGCAGGTGCAGGGAGGCAGGCTCAAAAGCAAACGCGAGATACGCATCGCGGCGGTGTTCAGGGAGATGCCGGAGGCCTTCCTGCGGATGATCGCGGTGCACGAACTGGCACATCTCAGGGAGCGCGAGCACAGCAAGGCCTTCTATCAGTTATGTCTGCACATGGAGCCGGACTACCGGCAACTGGAATTCGACCTGCGGGTCTACCTCACCCACCTGGAAACGACCGGTCGGGTGCTGTGGCCGGCCTGCCTGCCGCAACAGGGCAGGCAGGCCGAGGGATAACTACGGTATCGGAGAGGTATCAGGCCGTCTGCACCGAGGTCGCGATGGCGGTGATCTTGCCCAGGGCGTTGCTCAGTTCCCTGACCTTGGCTTCCAGCGTGGCGATCTCGCCCATCCGGGCTTCGAACGCGGCCAGTTTGTCGGTCGCCTCGGAGAGCCTGGCCTGTTCCTGCGCCAGGCTCTCGCGCAGTTGCTCGATCATCCTCATGTATTCGATCGAGCGCTTCTTCTCTTCTTCGAGCAGTACGGTCTTCTTCGACAGTTCGCTCGCCTCCTGCGAACCTGCCTCCTTCAGCCTGGCCTCCAGTTCGTTCACCTTCAGGGTGGCCTCGACGGTCCGGGCCTGTTCCTGCTTCAGGCTCTCGCGCAGTTGCACGATGGTCTTCAGGTGTTCCAGCGAACGGCTGCGCTCTTCCTCGATCTGCGCATCCTTCATCGCGAGTTCGAGTGCCTTGGGGTCCGCCGCCTTGCCCGTTTCGGCGGGTTTCTTTGCGGCGTCGGAATAGGCGTGAAGCTTGACTGTCTTATCCATGGTGTTCGCTCTCTTGTCCGGCTCTGCTCGGGGTTGCTTGGGGTGCGTAAGCATAGCGCATCGCGGCGCAAGAAACACGGGGTTCGGACACCGACACGACGAATCAGAGACCGCCAGCCTGCCTGTAGGCGGACAGCGCCTTTGCGACCTGCCCGGCAGGGCGCGCGGCATCGCCGAGACCGAATTCCTTCTGCCAGGAGGCGAGGTTTTCGTTGATGTAGCGGATGGCTCGATTCAGGTTGTCGAGCTGGCTCGGGATGAAGTTGTTGTCGGCGTTCAGCAGTTCCGCGGACCTGGCGAAGTGCGCGCCGAACTCGCGCGTCGCGCTTGCGACGGCCTTCATGTTCGAATCCAGCATCGCATCCAGTTTCGCCTCGTCCAGCGACAACGTGCCGTCGGGCCTGACGTCGACGCCGATGTCGTCGATACCGCTCAAGCCCACGCTGACGCCGATGAACATGTTGCGCACGCTCTGCTCCAGTTCGTAGCGCGAGATCTGCGCGGCCTGGGTGCCGGCCAGCAGGCCGTCGGCCCCGAGATCGGGAGCGAAACGCCGTATCCAGTCGTTGTAGCTGGCGACGAAATCACGCAACCCCGCCTCGATCTCCTCGTGCCCGGTTTCGACACCGGCCAGCTTCTGGCCCGCCTGCTGCATCTCGGCGACGGCCTTGCCCATCTCGCCCAGCTCGTGGAACTGCGCCTTGTAGAACACGTCCTTGTCGTTGATCAGCGTCATCATCCGGTAAGCCGATTCCGGATCGGGCAACGTCATGTTGCGGCCGGCATGCAGCATCGCGGCCTGCGCATTCTCGGGCAGGTCGAGCGCGGCCAGCACGCCGACCGACACGCTGGCCATGTCGGGAATCTGCGTCAGCAGGGCCTGGGCGAACACGCCGTCGAAATCGCCGACGTCGTCGAAGTCCGTGCCGAACAGCGAAACCATCGTGCGCGCCTTGAGTTCGGCGATCGCGTTGGCGATATGGGCGGGAGCTGTATTCATGGCGATTCCTCCGTTCCGGAGATTTTCAGGGATTCATATTGGCACAAACCGGGGCGCGGCTATCCGCCGAACAGATGCCGGACATCCCCTCTATTGAAGGTTTCCAGGCAGGCTAAAACCCCAGCCCCTCGCCCGCCCCCATCAATGTCGCCACGCCCAGCACCGCGAAGATCGCCGCGGCGATGGCATGCACCAGACGCACCGGCATCTTCTCGGCGATCCTGTCGCCGAGCAGTACCGCAGGGACGTTGGCGATCATCATGCCCAGCGTGGTGCCGATCACGACGAACAGGACGGAGGAATATTGCGCCGCCAGCGCGACGGTCGCGACCTGCGTCTTGTCGCCCATCTCGGCGAGGAAAAATGCGACCAGCGTCGTACCGAAAACGCCGAACTTCGCAAGCTTGGCCTCATCCTCATCGAACTCGTCCGGAACCAGCGTCCATACCGCCATCGCGATGAACGACACACCCAGTACCCAGCGCAGCACCTCCGGCCCCATCAGCGTGGTGATCCACGCGCCAAGCGCGCCGGCCATCGCATGGTTGGCGATGGTCGCGGCGAGGATGCCGAGAATGATAGGCACGGGCTTGCGGAACTTGGCTGCGAGGATGAAGGCGAGCAATTGGGTCTTGTCGCCGATTTCGGCGAGCGCGACGATGCCGGTGGATACGAGGAAGGCTTCCATGATGATTTCTTGAGAGATTGGAAATGACATCGCGCCGCCAGTGGCGGCGCGACGGAGTGCGGATTACTTCAGATCGAGCACGTCCTGCATGTCGTACAGACCAGCCGGATTCTGCTGCAGGAAACGCGCGGCGCGCAGCGCGCCCAGCGCGAACGTCGCGCGGCTGCTGGCCTTGTGAGTGATTTCGATGCGCTCGCCGATGCCGGCATACAACACGGTGTGGTCCCCGACGATGTCGCCGCCGCGCACGGTGGCGAAACCGATGGTGGACGGATCGCGCTCGCCGGTTACGCCTTCGCGGCCATACACCGCGCACTGCTCCAGGTCGCGGCCCAGCGTGCGGGCGATGACTTCGCCCATGCCCAGCGCGGTGCCGGACGGCGCATCGACCTTGTGACGGTGATGCGCCTCGATCACCTCGATGTCGTAACCGTGAGCGAGCACGCGCGAGGCGGTCTCCAGCAGCTTGAACACCAGGTTCACGCCCACGCTCATGTTGGGCGCAAACACGATGCCGATGTCCTGCGCCGCAGCGCCCAGTTGCGCCTTCTGCTGCGCGTTCAGGCCAGTGGTACCGACAACGAGGTTCACGCCCAGCCGGCGGCAGACCTCGAGGTGCTGCATCGTGCCTTCCGGACGGGTGAAGTCGATCAGCACATGCGCGCCCCGCAATGCCGCCTCGATATCGGAAGTGATTCTGACGCCGCCTCCGGCGTCGGCGCCCAGCAGCGCACTGCCATCATGCTCCAGCGCGGCATGCAGCTGCAGATCGTCGGCCTGCGCGACACAATCCAGCAGCACCTTGCCCATACGTCCGCCGCAGCCGGCGATGACGATCTTGATTTTGTTCATGCTCGTTAATCCTGATTTCACTGTATCAATAACGTAACGATCGGCGGGTTACGCTGCGCCAACCCGCCCTACATTATTTTGCCGCCTGTTCGGCGACGATCAGCCATGCGTCGCCGGTCTTTTCCAGTTTCAGCGTCTTGCGCATGCTGTCGCCGTAGGCATCGGAGCGGTAGTCCTGTCTGAACGTCGCGCTGGCATGCGTGTCGTCGCGCAGCACGATCTTCAGCTCACTCACCTTGACCTCGATGGACTGCGCACTGCCGATGCGTTCCTTGCGCTGCGCTTCCCACCTGGCTCGGCTCATGCCGGCCGGCTTGAAGCTGTCGGCATAAGCGGCGAGATAGCGCTCGACGTCGCGCGCAGCCCAGGCCTCCGCCCACTGGTTCACCGCAGCCTGCACGGCTTTTTCGGCGTTCGCCGCCGCGATGACCCGGCCCGGGCGCTCGTCGGAGATCAGCCAGCGGCCCTCCTGTTTCACCAGCGTCAGCGTCTTCTCCACCTCGTCGTGGTAGGCATCGGAGCGATAGTTCTGGGTGAACTCGACCATTGCGTGGTTTTCGTCCGGCATGGACACCGCGAAACCGGAGAGTGTCACCTCGATGGTCTTGGGGCGGCTGATTCTATCCATCCGCTGCTTTTCCCAGCGCTCGCGGCTCATGCCCTCGGGGGCGTAGTCCGCGGTATAGGCGGCCAGGTAATCGCCCGCTTTTTTGGCCGACCAAGCCGCGGCCCAGGCCTGGACGTGGGCCAGCACCTCGGCGGACGGATCGACCTTGGCAACCGGCTCTTCCGGCTTCTCCACCACCATCACCGGCATGTCGGCGACCACCTTGCCGTCGCTCTCGACGCGGGCCAGGTTGTCGCCGTCGAAATACAGCGTCAGTTGCCGCTTCTCGACGATCTCGCCGCGCTGTTCCAGCCGGTACGGATAATCCCAGCGGTCGCCATGGAACGCATCGGCGATCATCGGCGTACCCAGCACATAGCGCACTTGCTGCTTGGTCATGCCGAGCTTGAGTTGGTCGCGCATCTCCGGGGTGACATAGTTGCCCTGGCGGATATCCATCTTGTAGGGCGACAGGAGCGGCGTGTCGAGACTGCCGCACGAAGCCAGCAGCGCGGAGGCCAGTATCAGTGTGAAGCGCATGGGTGTTCCCGTCGTTCGTTCATAAAACCGCAGCATGATACCTCAAGCCGCCGCCCCCAACATCTCCGCCGCGTGCTTGCGCGTGGTTTCGGTGATCTTCACGCCGCCCAGCATGCGGGCGATCTCGTCGATGCGGCGCTCTCCGTCCAGCACCGCGATGCGGCTCAGCGTGCTGCCGTCCTCCACCGCCTTGCTGACCTGCCACTGGTGGTCCGCGGCGGCGGCAACCTGCGGCAGGTGGGTGACGCACAGCACCTGATAGCTCTTGCCCAGCCGCTTCAGCAGATGGCCTACGATCTCGGCGACGCGGCCGCCAATGCCGCTGTCGACCTCGTCGAAGATCAGCGTCGGCACGCTGGCGACCTGGCTGGCGGCGACCTGTATCGCCAGACTGATGCGCGACAGTTCGCCGCCCGAGGCGACCTTCGCGAGGCTGCGCGGCGGAACGCCGGGATTGGCCGCGACCTGGAACTCGACACTCTCCAGTCCGTACGCGTTGCCCTCCGCCAGCGACGGCAGCATGACGGCGAAGCTGCCGCCCTGCATCGCCAGCGTCTGCATGGAGGCGGTGATCTCGCTCCCCAGTTTGCCTGCCGCCTTGGTGCGCGCAGCACTCAGTTTCTTCGCCGCGGCCAGATAGCCTTGCTGCGCGGCCTGCTCCTGTTTCTCAAGCGCTGCGAGGTCTGCGTCGCCGCCGAGTTCGGCGAGGCGCGCCTCGATGCGCTGCAGCGCCTCGTCCAGCTGCTCGGGTGCTGTGCGGTATTTGCGCGCGGCGTCCATTACGTCCTGGATGCGCCGCTCCAGTTCGCGCAGGCGCTGCGGGTCGGCGTCCAGCCGCTGCTGGTAATGGCGCAGTTCGTACACCGCCTCCTGCAGTTCGGCCTGCGCGCTCTCCAGCATGCGCAGCGCCTCGCCCAGGCTGGCGTCGTGTTCCATGCCGTCGCGCAGCCGCGCGGCCAGCGCGTTGAGTTGCGCAAGGCAGGCATTGTCGGATTCGCTCAGCGTGTCGACGCCGAACGCGGCGGCCTCCAGCAGGCTGGCCGCATGCGACAGGCGCGCATGATCGTCCTGCACCGCCTGCCACTCGGCGGCATTGAAGTTCAAGCCCTTGAGTTCGTCGCGCTGGAACTGCAGCAACTCGCGCTCGGCGGCGACTGCCTCGGCGTTCTCGCTGAGCGCCGTGCGGCGGCGGCGCAGCGCCTGCCAGTCGCGATACAGCGTGGCGACCCGCTCCGTCTCGGCCGTTATGCCGGCATAGCCGTCGAGCAGCGCGCGCTGGTAATCGGGACGCAGCAGCGACTGGTGCGCATGCTGGCCGTGGATGTCGAGCAGTTGCTCGCCGGCTTCGCGCATCTGCTGCAGCGTCGCGCTGCAGCCGTTGATGAATCCGCGCGAACGTCCGCCGGCATCGAGCACGCGGCGCAGCAGGCAGACGCCCTCGTCGCCTTCCAGACCCTGTTCGCGCAGCCAGTCGCGCAAGGCCGGCAGGCCGGAGATGTCGAACTCGGCCGCGATCTCGGCGCGCTCGCAGCCGTTGCGCACCATCGCGGCGTCGCCGCGCCCGCCGAGCGCCAGCGTCAGCGCGTCGATCAGGATGGATTTGCCCGCGCCGGTCTCGCCGGTGAGCGCGGTGAAGCCGGACGAGAAATCCAGTTCCAGCGAGGAGACGATCACGAAGTCGCGGATGCCGAGGAACTTCAGCATGGGATGGGATGTTTCATTCGTTTGATTACAGCGTCTGGTTCCACAGCAGCTTTTCGCGCAGCGTGTGGTAGTAGCTGAACCCTTCCGGATGCAGCAGGGTCGCCGCCTCGGGATGGCGCGTGACGACGACCGTGTCGTGCAGCTCCAGGTCGTAAGTGGTGTGGCTGTCGAAGCGCACGCGGATGTCGCCGGTGCGGTGCATCAGCATCTCGATCACGGAGGTGCTCTTCACGACGATGGGACGATTGCTCAGCGAGTGCGGGCACACCGGCACCAGTTCGAGCACGTCGAGGCCGGGATGCAGTATCGGCCCGCCGGCGGACAGCGCATAGGCGGTCGAGCCGGTCGGGGTCGAGACGATCAGGCCGTCGGCGCGCTGGTTATAGAGGTACTCGCCGTCGATGCGCACCTCGAACTCGACCATGCTGCTGATCTGGCTGCGGTGCACGACGATTTCGTTGAAGGCCAGCCCGCCGAACACCTCGACGCCTTCGCGCAGCACCTTCGCAGAGAGCAGCAGGCGCTGCTCGGCGACATACTTGCCGTCCAGCATCGCGGCGATGCTCTGCTGCATGCTCTCCATCGACAGGTCGGTCAGAAAGCCCAGCCGCCCCTGGTTCACGCCGATCAGCGGGATATGGTATGGCGACAGCGTGCGGGCGATGTTCAGCATCGTGCCGTCGCCGCCGATCACGATCGCCAGATCGACCTCCCCGGTCATTTGCTCCAGCGTCATCACCGGATAAGGATTGCCGGCAAGGTGCTCCGCTGTCAGGTTGTCCACGACCACCCGCAAGCCGCGGGACGACAGAAATGCGGCCAGGCGCAACAACGGCTCGGCAATCTCGGGGGCCTTGTATTTGCCTATCAGCGCGACGTTCCGGAAGGGGGATTTCATGGTGGGCGATTAAACCACATCGCCCACGCAATGACAAAACGGGAGCGGATCGGAAAAACCTCCGAAACTGCCGCGCCGCGGGAGAAGATTGCCGATACTTCACACCGGGCGTTTTTTTGGTTAGGATGCCGCATCGCAATCAGCGAACCCCGTATTCTTCAGGCAGCACCTTCCCCATATTTCCAGGAACGAGACAAGACCATGAGCGAACACATCAATTACGTTACCGACGCGACCTTCGATGCCGAAGTATTGCAGTCCCCGCTGCCCGTGCTGGTGGACTACTGGGCGGAATGGTGCGGCCCCTGCCGAATGATCGCCCCCATTCTGGATGAGATCGCCAAGGAGTATGCCGGTCGTCTGGGCGTCGCCAAGCTGAACGTCGACGAGAACCAGCAGACCCCGCAGAAATACGGCATCCGCGGCATCCCGACCCTGATGCTGTTCAAGAACGGCAACATCGAAGCCACCAAGGTCGGCGCGCTGTCCAAATCACAGCTGACAGCCTTTATTGACAGCCACATCTAAAGCGTTTACTGTCGCACCCGCATCGCCTATTCCGGTTCGTTCAACCAGATTCACCCGCCTAAATCCATCAGAAACGAATACGTTCCAGGCCATGCGGGCCAGACCCCAGGTAATGCACTGCCCTGCTTCCTCAACCCGAACTACCCCTTAGCTCAATTCCAGATTTCCATCTGCGCATCGCCATGCATCTATCCGACATAAAAACAAAACACGTATCCGAATTGATCGAAATGGCCGCGGCCAACCAGATCGAGAACGCCAACCGTCTGCGCAAGCAGGACCTGATGTTCGCGCTGCTGAAGAGCCAGGCCAAGAAGGGCGAAAGCATCTACGGCGACGGCACGCTGGAGATCCTGCCGGACGGCTTCGGCTTCCTGCGGTCTCCCGACACCTCGTACCTGGCCGGCCCTGACGACATCTATGTCAGCCCCAGCCAGATCCGCCGCTTCAACCTGCACACCGGCGACACGATCGAAGGCGAGATCCGCACGCCGAAGGACGGCGAGCGCTATGTCGCGCTGGTGAAGGTGGACAAGGTCAACGGCGAGCCGCCCGAGAACACCAAGAACAAGATCCTGTTCGAGAACCTGACGCCGCTGTTCCCGACCGAGCCGCTGCGCCTGGAGCGCGACATCAAGGCCGAGGAGAACATCACCGGCCGCATCATCGACATCATCGCGCCCATCGGCAAGGGCCAGCGCGGCCTGCTGGTGGCCTCGCCAAAGTCCGGCAAGACCGTGATGCTGCAGCACATCGCGCACTCGATCTCGTCGAATAACCCGGACGCGGTGCTGATCGTGCTGCTGATCGACGAACGCCCCGAGGAAGTGACCGAGATGAGCCGCACCGTGCGCGGCGAAGTGGTTGCCTCCACCTTCGATGAGCCGGCCAGCCGCCACGTGCAGGTCGCCGAGATGGTGCTGGAGAAAGCCAAGCGTCTGGTCGAACACAAGAAGGACGTGGTAATCCTGCTCGACTCGATTACCCGCCTGGCGCGCGCCTACAACACGGTGATCCCGTCCTCCGGCAAGGTGCTGACCGGCGGCGTGGACGCCAACGCGCTGCACCGCCCGAAGCGTTTCTTCGGCGCGGCACGCAACATCGAGGAAGGCGGAAGCCTGACCATCATCGCCACCGCGCTGGTCGACACCGGCTCGCGCATGGACGACGTGATCTACGAAGAATTCAAGGGCACCGGCAACATGGAGATCCACCTGGATCGTCGCATGGCCGAGAAGCGCATCTATCCGGCGATCAACGTCAACCGCTCCGGCACCCGCAAGGAGGAGCTGCTGATCAAGCAGGACATCCTGCAGCGCATCTGGCTGCTGCGCAAGCTGCTCTACCCGATGGACGAGCTGGAGGCGATGGAATTCCTGCTGGACAAGATCAAGGCGACCAAGAACAACAACGAGTTCTTCGACTCCATGAAACGCTAATGCCCTGTCTGCCCTTATCCCGGGCCGGCAAGGAAACGCAGGTTCCCGCATACAGCAAAAAATGCTTTTGACGGAACCTGTTTTTTATGTATAATCCGCGCCTTCGCAAAAAACGCACTCAATCGAGGTAGTTATGTACGCAGTCATCAAAACCGGTGGTAAGCAGTATCGTGTTTCCTCCGGCGAAACCCTGAAAATCGAAACCATCCCCGGCGACGTTGGCGCAGCCATCGTACTGGACAAGGTGCTGATGGTTGCCGATGGCGACAAGCTCTCCGTGGGCAAGCCGCTGCTGACCGGCGCCTCCGTTCAGGCCACCATCGTGTCCCATGGCCGCGGCGACAAGGTCCGCATCTTCAAGATGCGCCGCCGCAAGCACTACCAGAAGAACCAAGGTCATCGTCAGAACTACACAGAGATCCGCATCGACGGCATCTCCGCGTAATTTAGTTAAGGAGCATATAACATGGCATCGAAAAAGGGCGGCGGCAGTACCAGTAACGGACGCGACTCACACTCGAAACGACTGGGCGTGAAGAGCTACGGCGGCGAACTGATCAACGCAGGCAGCATCATCGTGCGTCAGCGCGGCACCCAGTTCCACGCAGGCGACAACGTCGGCATGGGCAAGGATCACACCCTGTTCGCGAAGATCACCGGCAAGGTGGTGTTCGAGATCAAGGGCGCGCTGAAGCGCAAGACGGTTTCCATCGTCGCAGCGTAAGCAGCGTCGTTCGGAACGAATCGGCCCTATCGCAAGGTAGGGCTTTTTTATTTCCACCGGGCAAACCATGAAATTCATCGACGAATCCAGAATCGAAGTATTCGCAGGCAAGGGCGGCAATGGCGCGGCCAGCTTCCGCCGCGAGAAATACATCGAGAAGGGCGGCCCGGACGGCGGCGACGGCGGGCGCGGCGGCAGCGTGTATGCATTGGCCGACCGCAACATCAACACGCTGGTCGATTACCGCTTCACCCGCAGCCATCGCGCCAAGAACGGCGAACCCGGTCGCGGTTCCGACTGCTACGGCAAGGGTGCGGACGACGTGATCCTGCGCATGCCGGTCGGCACGGTGATCACCGACATCAATAGCGGCGAAGTCATCGCCGACCTCGCGCGCGACGGCGAAAAGGCCCTGCTTGCCCGAGGCGGCAAGGGCGGCCTCGGCAACCTGCACTTCAAGTCCAGCACCAACCGTGCGCCGCGCCAATGCACGCCGGGCGAACCCGGCGAGGAACGCGAACTGATGCTGGAACTCAAAGTGCTGGCCGACGTTGGCCTGCTGGGCATGCCGAACGCGGGCAAGTCCACCTTCATCCGTTCGGTCTCCGCCGCCAAACCCAAGGTCGCCGACTACCCGTTCACCACGCTGCACCCCAATCTGGGCGTGGTGCGCGTCTCGCACGAGAAGAGCTTCGTGATCGCCGACATCCCGGGGCTGATCGAGGGCGCGGCCGAAGGCGCGGGCCTCGGCCACCAGTTCCTGCGCCATCTGGCGCGCACCCGTTTGCTGTTGCACCTGGTCGACATCGCCCCGATGAACGAGGAGACCGATCCGGTGCGCGAGGCGAATGCGATCCTGAACGAATTGAAGAAATACGACCAGTCGCTGTACGAGAAGCCGCGCTGGCTGGTCATGAACAAGCTGGACCTGCTGGAAGACCGCGACGCGAAGGTCGCCGCCTTCCTCAAGGAATTCACCGACTACGACCGCCACTTCGCGATCTCGGCGATCAACGGCGAAGGCTGCAAGGAGCTGACCTACGCGATCATGGAGCATCTGCAGCAGATGGCCGCGCAGGAACAGGAAGCCGCCGCCGAGAGCGCGCAGGAAAGCGACGCAAGCACGATATAACTATGAAGACCGTACTGACCCAATGCAAGCGCATCGTCGTCAAGGTAGGCAGCAGCCTGGTGACCAATCAGGGCGCAGGGCTGGATCTCGACGCACTGGGCAAGTGGGCGCGGCAGATCGCCGCGCTGAACGCCTCCGGACATGAGGTCGTGCTGGTGTCCTCCGGAGCGATTGCCGAAGGCATGCAGCGCCTCGGCTGGCGCGAGCGCCCCACCTCGATCCACGACCTGCAGGCCGCTGCCGCGGTCGGACAGATGGGGCTGGTGCAGGCCTACGAGAGCTGCTTCCGCCAGCATGGCCGGCATGCCGCACAGGTACTGCTGACCCATGCCGACCTCGCCAACCGCGAGCGCTACCTGAACGCACGCTCGACATTGCGCACCCTGCTCGCGCTGAACGTCGTACCCATCATCAACGAGAACGACACCGTCGTCACCGACGAGATCAAGTTCGGCGACAACGACACGCTAGGCGCTCTGGTCACCAACCTGATCGAGGCCGACGTGCTGGTCATCCTGACCGACCAGACCGGCCTGTACACCGCCGACCCGCGCAAGGATCCCGCCGCCACGCTGGTAGCCGAGGCGCAGGCCGGCGACCCGCAGCTCGAACGCATGGCCGGCGGCGCGGGCAGCCATATCGGCCGCGGCGGCATGATCACCAAGATCCTCGCTGCCAAACGCGCGGCGCGCAGTGGCGCGCACACCGTGATCGCCTCCGGCCACGAACCTGACGTGCTGCTGCGCCTGTTGCAGGGTGAGTCCATCGGCACGCTGCTCACCGCCCAGACGCCGACGCTGGCCGCACGCAAGCAGTGGCTGGCCGACCATCTGCAGGTCGCCGGCAAGCTGGTGCTGGATGCGGGCGCTGTGCATGCCCTGCATCAAGGCAAGAGCCTGCTGCCGATCGGCGTCAGGGATGTGTTCGGCGAATTCGAGCGCGGCGCGGTCGTCTCCTGCGTCTCGGAAGACGGCCGCGACCTCGCCCGCGGCCTGACCAACTACAGCGCCGACGAAGCCCGTCGCATCGCCCGTCACCCCAGCCCGGAGATCGAGACCCTGCTCGGGTATGGCGGAGACGAAGAACTGATCCACCGGGACAATTTGGTCCTGTTGTAAAACAACAGGACCAAATTGCGGTGCAGACTAACTTGCGCAGCTAGCCGGATTCATCTCTCCGCCGCCCTGGCAGAACGCCCTATCAGTTTCCCCAGCGTCGCAATCGCTTCTTCTATCTGCTCGTCCCATAGGTGCCCGTAATTCAGGCGGATGTAATCACCATACAATCGCTGCGATGAAAATATCGGGCCGGGTGCGATACTGATACCGTGATTCAGCGCGGCGCGGTGCAGCTCCAGTGCGTTCACTCCGTCCGGCAGTTTCACCCATAAAAAGTAACCGCCGCTCGGCGCGGACAATCGCGTTCCTTCCGGGAAATGGCGCTCTATCGCTTCGATAAAGCGGAGCTGCTGTAGCAGCAAGGTGTGGCGCAGACCGCGCAAATGCCTGTCGTAACCGCCCTTCTTCAGGTACGCGGCCAGCGCGATCTGGGCGGGAACCGAAGTCGCCAGCGTCGTCGTCAGCTTGAGTCTCTCAACCGCCTTCGCATATCGGCCCGGCGCGGCCCAACCGACGCGGTAGCCTGGAGCAAGGCATTTCGAGAACGAGGAGCAATGCATCACCAGCCCCGCGGTATCGAATGCCTTGGCCGGTTTGGGGCGTTTGTCGCCGAAGTAGAGCTCGCCGTAGACATCGTCCTCGATCAGCGGCACATCGTAGCGCGTGAGCAACTCTACCATCGCCCCCTTCTTCTCGTCCGGCATCAGGCTGCCGAGCGGGTTCTGGAAGTTGGTCATCAGCCAGCAGGCGGCGGGTTTATGATGCAGCAACGCGCGCTCCATCGCATCCAGATCGATTCCGTCGAGCGGATGGCAAGCCACCTCCACCGCCTTGAGACCGTTACGTTCGATGGATTGCAGCGCGGCATAAAAAGTCGGCGAGCCAATCAGCACCGTGTCTCCCGGATGCGTCACGGCTTGCAAGCAAAGGTTCAGCCCTTCGAGCGCACCGTTGGTGATGACGATTTCCTCGTTCGGCACATACAGCCCATCAATCATGTAGCGTAGCGCGATCTGGCGGCGCAGCTCGATGTCGCCGGGACTGATGTCTTCCACGCTGCGCCACGGGTCCATCGCCTGCACGCTCGCAGCCATCGACTTCGACAGCCGCGCCATCGGAAACAGCAAGGGGCTGGGGAAAGCCGAGCCCAGCGGCACGACCTTGCGCGCCCGCGTCGAATCCAGCACCTCGAACACCAACTCGCTGACATCCACCTCGGTGGCCTCCTGAACGGCATCGAGGACAGGCTCGGGAAGCTGTGGCAACCCCGCCCCGCCGCCCGTCACAAAATACCCCGAACGCTCGCGCGCCGAGATCAGCCCCCTCGCCTCCAGCAGATAGTACGCCTGGAACACGGTGGACGGGCTGACCTTGCGCTTGGCGCTCGCCTCGCGCACGGACGGCAGCCGTTCGCCGCGTGCAAGCACCCCCTCCTGTATCGAGCGGGCGATGTCTTCGGCGAGTTGCTCATATCGTTTCACGTCCAGCTCCGATGAGTTTGAGATTGGAGGGGGGATTATGCATCTGATACGGTATTTTTTATCGATTCTGATTCTGTAATTGATCGCCCCGCCCCTCTAGGATGCCCGCTGTTGCCATCAATCAGGAAGGGGCAGTAATGAACGCATGCAATCAAAAAGAGTCGGGGGGCGCCAGCGGTGGCTCGGTCACGGAGATATACAACGAACTCGACAACTGGAAAGTGAATGTCGGCGAAAAGACCATTCATGCCAAACGCATGCCAGGTTTTTTCCGTTCGCTGAAGAGCTGGGCGCAACTCGGCTTGTGGCTGCCGTTCTTCCTGCTTCCCTACCTGCGCTGGAACGGCAAGCAGGCCGTCCTGTTCGACATCGACCACAGCCGATTCCATTTCTTTGCCCTGACGGTACTGCCGGAAGACATCTGGGTGCTGTCGCTGGCGCTGCTCGTGGCTGCGATCACCATGTTCGCGGTGAATGCCGTCGCATCGCGCGTATGGTGCGGATACTTCTGCTTCCAGACGGCCTGGACGGACTGGTTCACCTGGGTCGAAGAAAAGATCGAGGGAAGCCCTGCGGCACGGCGCAAACTGGACGATGCGGCCTGGAGTTTCGACAAGATCAGAAAGAAAACCGCGAAGCACGCGATCTGGATTGCACTGTCGCTGCTCACCGGCATCAGCTTCTCCATCTGGTTTGTCGATGCGTTTGAATATTGGGACAGACTAATCCGCTTCCAGTTGCCGCTCGTCGGCTGGGTAGTGCTCGCCATGTTCCTGGCGGGAACTTATTTCCTGGCAGGATGGATGCGCGAACAGACCTGCTTCTGGATGTGTCCCTATGCGCGCATCCAGGCGGTGATGACGGACTCGCAAACCATCATGCCCACTTACGACTCCAGGCGCGGCGAGCCGCGCGGAAAACTGCGCCGCGGCGGAGAAACAACACCGCAGGGCGATTGCATCGATTGTTTCCAGTGTGCGCAGGTTTGCCCGACCGGTGTCGATATTCGCCGAGGACAACTGCAATTAGGCTGCATCACCTGCGGCATGTGCGCAGATGCATGCGATTCGGTCATGGACAAGATCGGCAAACCACGCGGCCTGATCCGTTACGCCTCGCTGGACGAGATGCAAGGCAAGCCGGTGAAAAAATTGCACCAGAATCCGCGAATCTGGGCCTATGTCGCCATCATTGCCGGTTCGCTGCTGGGCATCGTGTACGGACTGACGCATATGACCCCGCTATCCATCAGCGTCACTCCGGAACGGCAGCCCTTGTTCGTGCGCATGAGCGACGGCTCGATCCAGAACCGCTACGAACTCAAGGTGATGAACAAGACCGCCGGGGATATGCGCATCGTCGTGACGGCAGAAGACGGGATAAGGAATCAGGTCATCATCGGCCCCGAAAAACCGATATTCGTTCCCCGCGAGAGCGGCGCATTCTTCACGATCTTCATCAGGGCGCCGAGCGACGGCATCACCCGGCAAGTGACGCCACTCAAATTCCGGGTAACAGACATCGGACATCCCGGGGTTACGGCGGAATACAGCACCCATTTCAATGGGCCGTTATAACAAGTCGCCTTCCCGATTCACGCCTCCGTCCCCACATACCGGCAATGAGTCTCGCGGACGAACAGCGTGGCGACCAGCCCCATCAACGAGAAAGCCAGCAGGATGCCGATGCCGCCCTGATAGTCGCTCAGCCCCAACGATGCGCCGGGCGAACCGGCATGCGCACGATCTATGGCCCAGCCGATCAGCGGCTGCATGATGGCCGTGCCGAGGAAAGCGCCGACGTTCACCACGCTGGTGGACATGCCGGAAAGCGCCGGGGGATTCACCTCCTTGGCACAGGACCAGCTCAGCGTGAAGCTGGGGGCGAACAGACCCATCGCCATGAACAGCAAATAGCTGGCGCCCGCACCCAGTTCCACGCCGAAAAGCAAAGGCAGCCAGCACAGACTGTAGAACAGTGCGCCAGCGATCATCAGCGGCTTGCGCCGCCCGATACGATCCGAGAGCGCACCGATGAAGAATGCGCCGACGGCGAATCCGGCCAGCAACAGGGTGGTATGGTCGGCGGCCGCGGCCCTGTCCATACCGTACACGTCGCGCAGGAAGGGCACGGCCCACAATCCGCCGAAGGCGAACAGCGACCCCGCCAGTCCCATGTTCACCCACAGCCCCGGCCAGGTCGCGCGGTTCCTCAGCACGACCAGCAGTCCGTCATACCAATGTCCTTCATGCGGCGGATGCGCGGCCTTGCCGTCGAGTTCGCGCAGGCTGGGCAGCCCGGCCTCGCCCGGATGGTCGCGCACCAGCCGCCATGCCAGCAAGGCCAGCAGCAGTGAAAGGACTCCGACCGCGACAAACGCGGTACGCCACGAGACATAAGTCAGCGCCCAGGCCAGCGGTGCCGCGGCGAGCAGCGAGCCCATATTGCCCAGCAGTATGGTCGCGCCCGTCATGGTGGCGAAATGCCGGTCGTGGAACCATGAGGCATTGAGCTTGAGCAGCGCGATGAACGTGACCGACACGCCCAGCCCGACCAGCAACCGCCCGGCCGAAGCGATTGCAAGCGTGTCCGCCATGCCGAACAGTATCGAACCTGCGCCTGCAACCAGGCCTCCGACCGCTACCACGCGGCGCGAACCCAGCGTATCGACCAGGACGCCGGCGGGAATCTGCATCAGCGTGTAGACATAGAAATACGTCGCCGCCAGTCCGCCCAGTTGCGCGCTGCTGGCATGGAAGGCTTGCTGCAGGTCGCCGGAGATCGCGGCAGGGGCGAAGCGATGGAAGAACGACAGGGCATACGCCAGCCCGACGATGAAAAAGGCAGCCCAGCTCAGGCGGGCGAGTCGGCTAACGTGAAACACGCAGGAAGGGATTCGGGGAAATCTGGAATACGCCTCTTAACGCCCCCGCAGCGCGATCACCACGATCGCAACCAGCACCGCCAGGATGATCAGTTCGACGAACATCATGGCGGCGTTCCGGTCAGCTGCGAGTCGCCGTGGCGCGGACGTTGGCGCTTTCCATCCACTTCCGGATACGGTTGGCGTCGCCGATACGCGTGCTCTTGCCCCAGGAATTCAGCAGCACGATGATCACCGGACGGCGGTTGATCTTCGCCTCCATCACCAGACAGCGCCCCGCCTCATTGATGAAGCCGGTCTTGCTGACACCGATGTCCCAGGAGGCATTCTTCACCAGAGGATTGGTGTTGTTGAAACGCAGTTCGCGCCCGTTCCAGCCGTCAACGGAATGCGACGCCGAGGTCGAGTACTGTTGAATCAAGCGGTATTTCCTGGCGGCCATCACCATCTTGGCCAGATCGCGGGCGGTCGAAACATTCTCGCTGTTGAGTCCGGTCGAGTCATGGAATTGCGTGTCGTACATCCCCAGTTCGCGCGCCTTGGCGTTCATCGCAGCGATCGCTGCGGCGGTTCCGCCCGGATAGGTGCGCGCCAGCGCTGAGGCCGCCCGGTTTTCGGATGCCATCAGCGCCAGCTTGAGCATCTCGCTGCGGGTGAAGGACATGCCGATGCGCAAACGGGAATGGGTGCCCTTGAGCGTATCGAGATCCGCCACGTCCACGGTCACCTCCTCATCCAGCGGCAGGTTCGCATCCAGCACCACCATCGCCGTCATCAGCTTCGTGATCGAGGCGATGGGCGCGACTGCGTCGGCATTCTTCGCATACAGGGGTTGCTGGCTTTTCTCGTCCAGAATCAATGCGATATTTGAACGCAGCTTGGGGGCGGCTGTGGTGCGATGGACAGAACCGGACAGTTCGCGATCCATCCGCAAGTGCTCGATGTTGCGATCCGCCCAGGCTTGTTGCGAGACGAATGCCCCCAGCAGCAGAGGCAATATCAATCGTTTTTTCATTCAGGCTCCCTGAAGCATCTTTTCGAAGACACTAGTGTTTTCGGCAGGCGTTAGGATACCTTTATACCCAATTAAATCAACCTGCAGAGTTAATTATTTCTTCCTGTTTCTGAAGACTCCACATCTGCGCATACACCCGCCCCTGCGCCAGCAGTTCGCGATGGGTGCCGCGCTCGACGATGCGCCCCCCGTCCATCACCAGTATCTGGTCGGCATCCACCACCGTGGACAGGCGGTGAGCGATGATCAGCGTGGTGCGGTTTTGCGATATGCCGCGCAGTTCGGCCTGTATCGCCTTCTCTGACTTCGAATCCAGCGCGGAAGTTGCCTCGTCGAAGATCAGGATCGCCGGATTTTTCAGGATCGCGCGCGCGATCGCCACGCGCTGCTTCTCGCCGCCGGACAGTTTCAGGCCGCGCTCGCCGACCATGCTGTCGTAGCCCTGCGGCAGCGACTCGATGAAGTCGTGGATATGCGCAGCCTGGGCGGCGGCGACGATTTCCGCACGCGACGCATCGGGACGGCCGTAGGCGATGTTGTAATAGATCGTGTCGTTGAACAGCACCGTATCCTGCGGCACGATGCCGATGGCCGCGCGCAGGCTGGCCTGTGTCACCTCGCGGATATCCTGCCCGTCGATCAGGATGCGCCCCTGCTGCACGTCATAGAAACGGAACAGCAGGCGCGACAATGTGGACTTGCCCGCACCGCTCGCGCCGACCACCGCGACGGTCTGCCCTGCCGGGATGGCGAAACTGACGTCGTACAATATCTGCCGATCCGGCGCATAGCCGAATCCGACATGCTCGAAGCTCACCTCGGCCCGTTCGACCCGCAGCGCCTGCGCGGCCGGACTGTCGGCGACCTCCCGATGCTCATGCAGCAGACCGAACATCTTCTCCATGTCCGCCAGCGCATGGCGGATCTCGCGATAGACGAAACCGAGGAAATGCAGCGGCATGTACAACTGGATCATGAACACATTGATCAGCACCAGGTCGCCCAGAGTCAATGTGCCCTCCACCACGCCGTCTGCTGCCAGCAGCATCAGCGCGGTGATGCCGATCGCGATGATGAAGCTCTGGCCGGCGTTCAGCAGCGCCAGCGAGGTGGTGTTGCGCACCGCGGCGACTTCCCAGCGCTGCATGTTCTCGTCGTAACGCCCCGCCTCGTAGCGCTCGTTGCCGAAATATTTCACCGTCTCGTAGTTCAGCAGGCTGTCTATCGCCCGGCTGTTCGCCTTGGAGTCCAGGTCGTTCATCGAGCGGCGCACCACCATGCGCCACTCGGTGATGAACAACGTGAACGCAATGTAGATCGCCAGCGTGATGAAGGTGATCACCGCGAACCAGACGTTGTACTTGGTGAACAGGATGGCGGCGACCAGGCCGATCTCCAGCAGCGTCGGCAGGATGTTGAACAGCATGAAGTTCAGCAGGAAGCCGATGCCGCGCGTACCGCGTTCGATGTCGCGCGACACGCCGCCGGTCTGGCGTTCGAGGTGAAAGCGCAGGGAAAGGCTGTGCAGGTGCTCGAACACCTGCAGCGCAACGCGCCGGATCGCGCGCTGCGTGACCTTGGCGAACACGGCATCGCGCAATTCGCCGAACAGCGTGCTGAACAGCCGCAGCAGCCCGTAGGCGACGATCATCGCCACCGGCACTGCCAGCATCGCCTGCTTGGCGTCCAGCGAGTCGATGATCTCCTTCAGCGCCAGCGGAACCGAGACGTTGGCGAGCTTGGACAACACCAGCAGGGACAGCGCGATCGCGACGCGCCACTTGAATTCCAGCAGGTAGGGCAACAGCGAGCGAATGGCCTGCCAGTCGGCGGGACTGCCAGGCGACAACGAAGAAGACGAGGATGGACGCATGGTTCGGCGAATACGGTAAACGGAGCGCATTATAGCGCCCCGCAAGCGGCTAACGGCCCGCGACCGTCATGCCGTCCACAAGGATCGAGCCGCATTGGCGCGAGCCCTGAACCACCACATCGCTGCCGACCGCGACGATGTTGCGGTACATGTCCTTCAGGTTGCCGGCGATGGTGATCTCCTGAACCGGATACCGGATCTCGCCGCCCTCGACCCAGAAGCCGGCCGCGCCGCGCGAATAGTCGCCGGTGACATGGTTCACGCCCTGGCCCAGCAGCTCGGTGACCAGCAGGCCGCGCCCCATCTGTTTCAGCAATCCGTCGAAGCCGAGATCGCCGGACTGCAGGATCAGGTTATGGTTGCCTCCGGCGTTGCCGGTGGATCGCATGCCCAGCTTGCGCGCCGAGTAGCTGCCCAGGAAATAGCCGCGCAGCACGCCGTCTTCGACGATACGGCGATTTCGCACGCGCACGCCTTCATCGTCGAACGGGCTGGAGGCCAGCCCGCGCGGAATGTCCGGCACGTCGGAAATATTGATGTGCGGCGCGAACACGGCCTGGTCCATCTGCCCAAGCAGGAACGAGGATTTGCGGTACAGGCTGCCGCCGCTGACCGCGCCGACGAAATGGCCGAGCAGGCTGGACGCGATGGGCGCCTCGAACAGCACCGGCACCTGCATCGTATCCAGCTTGCGCGCGTTCAGCCGGCGCACGGTGCGCTCGGCGGCGATGCGACCGACTTCGTCGGCGCGCAGTATCTCGCCGGCATCGCGCGCGACGCTGTACCAGTAGTCGCGCTCCATCGCGTCGTCGCGACCGGCAATCACCGCGCAGCTCAGGCTGTGTCGCGAAGAAGGATAGCCGCCGACGAACCCCAGGCTGTTCGCGTGCACGAACTGCGCCTCGTGCACGTTCACCGTCGCACCTTCCGAGTTATTGATGCGCTTGTCGCGCGCCAGTGCGGCCTGTTCGCATTCGCGCGCCAGTTCTATCGCGTCGTCCACCGGCAGGTCCCACGGATGGTACAGGTCGAGATCGGGGCAGTCGCGCGCCAGCATGTCCGCGTCCGGCAGGCCCGCGCAGTCGTCCTCGGCGGTGTAGCGCGCGATGGACAGCGCGGCATCCACTGTATCGCGCACCGCCTGCCGCGAGAAGTCCGAGGTGCTCGCATTGCCGCGCCGCCGGCCGATGTAGACGGTGATGCCCAAGCCCTTGTCGCGGTTGTATTCGATGGTTTCGACCTCGCCGTGGCGCACCGTGACGGACTGCCCGAAGCCTTCCGACACCTCGGCCGCCGCCGCGCTCGCACCCCGCTGCCTGGCATAGGAGAGCATGTCCTGCGCGATGTCGCGCAGGGTGTCGGCGGCATGGGAAAACCTCGCGGGGGAATTGGGGGCGGTCGGGACGGAATGAGTCATGACTGGGCGAACGAAGCGAAGAAAGGCGTTATCATAGCAGCATCGCAATCACCCTATCCCCGCCATGAGCGACCGCCAGCATTTCAGAAACGAAGAGGAAGACCCGGAACTCGACCTTCCTCCCAGCAAGACCAGAATCAAGCAGCAGATGCATGATCTGCAGGAACTCGGGGCCGAACTGGTCGCGCTGGGCAAGGATCAGCTCGCCCAACTCGATCTGCCGGAGAGCCTGCGCGACGCGATCCGGGAAATGCACCGGATCAACAAGTTCGGCGCGCAACGCCGCCAACTGCAATACATCGGCCGGCTGATGCGCGACATCGAGGATACTGCCCCCATCGTTGCAAAGCTGGATTCATGGAAAGGCGTGTCGCAGCAGCACACCGCGCACCTGCACCTGCTGGAACGCTGGCGCGACCGGCTGCTGGAGGACGACGGCGCGCTGACCGAATTCCTCGCCGCGCATCCGCAAGCCGATGCGCAACGACTGCGCGCGCTGATCCGCAACGCACAGAAGGAAAAGGTAGCCGGAAAGCCTCCCAAGAATTACCGTGAAATCTTTCAGGTGCTGCGCGAAATCATTCCCGAGCACGAATAGACCTAAATTCGAGTCGGAATGCCCAATGAAAAGCGGAACCCGCAAGGGTTCCGCTTTTCATTCCGGCGAGTATGGAAACTATGCTGCGCTGATCATGTGCGCGTGCTTCTCTGCGACGACTCGGTCCAGCACCGTCATCACCTCCTGGCTGGCCTTCTCGGCGCAATCCAGCGCATCGTATATCTGGTCCTGAACCGCTGGCCTGCGCTCCCAGTTCTGGTCGAGGTAGCCAACCATCTGGTGCACGCATTCATGCACCTTGCTGTGAGGCTCGAGCAGGCTGCGGAAGGCCGAGGTACCGCCGAACACCTCGGCGCCGGCGCCGGCATACCACTTGCCCAGGCGGCAGCTGTTGTGATCGACTCCGACCGCCTTCCTGCACTCCTCGTTGCCGGACTCGTCGATCAGCACATAGGCTCGCTGCTTGTAGATGACGTGATCCACCTTGACCAGCGAGGCGAAGCTGAGATCCTGCGCATAACGCGCTCCCTCCAGAGTGGTGACGGCCGATTCGTAGAATTGCCCGAACTTCTGCTCCAGCCTGCCGATCACCCCCTGCGAAGAATTGGCGATCTCGTGCATCTCGTCGGAGTCCTGCAGCATCTTGGTCGCCTCAAGCTGCAGCATGCCCATGATGCGGCCGATGGACTCGGACGCGTTCTTGGTGTTTTCCGCCAGCTTGCGCACCTCGTCGGCGACCACCGCGAAGCCGCGGCCCTGTTCGCCGGCCCGTGCCGCCTCGATCGCCGCATTGAGCGCCAGCAGATTGGTCTGTTCGGCAATGTCATTGATCACCTGCGACATGGCGCTGATCTTCTCGACCGATGCATTCACTTCGGAAATGCGCGTCTGCGACTGGGTCACCACGCCGACGACGCGATGGCTGCTGGCAATGCCCGCTTCCATCGTCTGCATGGCATCGTGGGCGCTGGTTTCGGTACGCCGCACGGCTTCGAGGCTGCGGTCGGTATTGCTCGACACCTCGTTGATCGACACGCTCATTTCTTCCATCGCAGCGGCGACCTGCAT
>FWWM01000430.1_pt1 | contig 138311 bp, 135 predicted proteins | sample 2228351 | NCBI WGS metagenome assembly FWWM01 (sample SAMEA103939774, study PRJEB20133) | metagenome
GGCAAAGCCCAAGAAATCGGTAGCGCTCTCAGGGGTGGTGGCGGGCAATACGGCGCTGTGCACGGTGGGGAGCACGGGGCGGGATCTTTACTATCGGGGTTATGACATTTTGGAGTTTGCTGAGCGGGCGGAGTTTGAGGAGGTAGCCCATTTGTTGGTGCATGAGCGGCTGCCCACGCGTTTGGAGCTTGCGCGCTACAAGGAGAAGCTGAGGGGTTACCGGGGGCTGCCGGCGCAGTTGAAGGTGGTGCTGGAGGGGTTGCCTGCGGGGGTGCATCCGATGGATGTGCTGCGGGTGGGCTGTGGGGTGTTGGGGGCGTTGTTGCCTGAGGCGGAGGGTCGGCCGGTGGCGGGGGCGCGCGACATTGCTGATCGGCTGCTTGCCTCTTTGGGTTCCATGCTTCTTTACTGGTACCACTACAGTCACCACGGGCGGCGCATTGATGTGGAGACGGAGGAGGAGTCGGTGGGGGGGCATTTTTTGCGTCTGCTGCATGGGCGCTCCCCTTCGGCCGAGGCGGTGCGGGCGATGCACACCTCGCTCATTTTGTATGCTGAGCACGAGTTTAATGCTTCGACGTTTACGGCGCGGGTGATTGCGGGCACGGGCTCAGACCTTTATTCGGCCATTGGGGGGGCGATTGGGGCGCTCAAGGGGCCGAAGCATGGGGGGGCGAACGAGGTGGCGCAGCAGATCCAGGCGCGCTACGAGGATCCTGAGGAGGCGGCGGCGGATATTCGGGCGCGGCTTGGGCGCAAGGAGGTGATCATTGGTTTTGGGCACCCGGTGTATACGGTAGCTGATCCGCGCAACCAGGTGATCAAGGCCTGTGCGCGGCGGCTGGCCGAGGGGGCGGGGGCGCTTAGGCGTTTTGCGGTGGCGGAGGCCATTGAGCGGGTGATGGGGGAGGAGCGGGGGATGTTTGCCAATCTGGACTGGTATTCGGCGCTGGTCTATGAGCTGTTGGGCATTCCCACGGCGATGTTCACGCCCCTGTTTGTGATTGCGCGCACCACGGGCTGGTCGGCCCATGTGATCGAGCAGCGGCAAGACGGCAAGATCATCCGCCCGAGCGCCAACTACATCGGCCCCGCCCCCCGCCCCTGGGTACCCATCGAACAGAGGGGGTAGGAGGAGCGCAGGCCGTCCTCATGCCCGGGGAACATCCGGACTAGAATGGATCAAGGGCGGAGCCGAGGAGAAGCGATGGAAAAGTTCAAGGCGTTCAAGATCGAGGAGGCGGACAAGCAGGTCCGCAGCGGCTTCGTCGAGATGACCTTGGACGAACTGGACCCTGGTGAAGTGGTGGTGCGGGTGGCCTATTCCGATGTGAACTACAAGGATGCCCTCGCCGCCACCGGCAAAGGCAAGATCCTGCGTCGACCAGCGTGCGTGGGCGGGATCGATTTTTCTGGCACGGTGGTGTCCTCCACCGACCCAGCGTTCAAGCCGGGGGACAAGGTGCTCGCCACCGGCTTCGATCTCGGGGTCTCCCATCACGGAGGCTACGCCGAATATGCCCGGGTGCCTGCGGCTTGGCTGGTGCCCCTGCCGCCCGGGCTCACCCTGTTCGACGCCATGGCCTTGGGCACCGCCGGGTTTACGGCGGCCCTGGGCATCGTGCGCATGGAGCACGAAGGATTGAAACCGCAGAACGGCCCGGTCATCGTGACCGGGGCGACCGGCGGCGTGGGTAGCATCGCCGTCGACGTGCTGGCGGGGCTGGGCTACCGGGTGGTGGCCCTGACCGGCAAGGCGGCGGAAACGGAATATCTTAAAGACCTGGGGGCAGCGGAAGTGATGCTGCGCTCTAGCCTGGACCTCACCCGGATCCGGCCGCTCGACAAAGCCACCTGGGCTGGAGCGGTAGATAACCTGGGGGGCGAGGTGCTGGCCTGGATCGCCAGCACCATGCGGATCGGCGGCACCATCGCCTCCATCGGGCTCGCCCTGAGCCCGACTCTCAACACCACAGTGATGCCTTTCATCCTGCGGGGGGTGAGCCTCCTGGGCGTGGATTCGGTCAACTGCCCCATGGAGCTGCGGCGCCGGGTATGGGCGCGCCTCGCCAGCGATATGCGGCCGGCCCACCTCTCCAGCATGACCCACACCGTGCCGCTAGAGAAGCTGCCGGCCGTGTTCGACGATTTTATCCAGGGAAAAGCGAAGGGACGGACAGTGGTGGAGGTGGCCGGCGGCTAGCGCCCGCAACCGTCCAGGCTCCGCTGCAGGACCTTTCCTGCGCGCAAAGCACACACCAGAGGAGTGAAGACATGAGCGAGACGTACAAGGCATTTCACCGGCGTTCCATCGAGCAGCGTGAGGCTTTCTGGGCAGAGCAGGCCGCTCTGGTGGACTGGCATAGGCCTTTCGAAAAGGTTTTGGACTATAGTCGCCCGCCCTTCGCCAAGTGGTTCGTGGGCGGGGAGACCAATCTTTGCTACAACGCGGTGGATCGGCACCTCAAAGACCGGGCCAACCAGAAGGCCTTAATCTACATCTCCACCGAAACGAACCAGGAACGGGTCTATTCCTTCCAAGAATTGCATCAGGAAGTGAACCGCTTCGCCGCGGTGTTGCAAAGCCTAGGGGTCGCCAAGGGCGACCGGGTGCTGATCTACATGCCCATGGTTCCCGAAGCGATCTTCGCCATGCTGGCCACGGTGCGGCTGGGGGCGATCCACTCGGTAGTCTTCGGCGGATTCGCCTCCCATAGTCTCGCCGCCCGCATCGACGATGCTAAGCCCAAGGTCATGGTGACCGCCGATGCCGGCATGCGCATGGGGAACAAGATCCCCTACAAGCACCTGGTGGACGAGGCCCTGCGGCTATCCCAGTCCCCGCCCGAGAAAGTGGTCATTGTCAACCGCGGACTCGATCCCCAGATGCCCCTCACGCCAGGGCGCGACCTGGACTACGCCGAGCTGCGTCGTCGGCATTTGGAGGCCCAGGTGCCCGTGACTTGGCTCGAGGCGAACGAACCCTCCTACATCCTTTACACCTCCGGTACCACCGGACGGCCCAAGGGCGTGCAGCGGGACACGGGAGGCCACGCAGTGGCGCTCGCCGCCAGCATGAAGTGGATCTATTGCGGTGAGCCGGGCGAGACCTATTTTTCCACTTCCGACATCGGCTGGGTGGTGGGCCATTCCTATATCGTGTATGGGCCTCTCATCCGCGGCATGGCCACCGTGGTCTACGAAGGCGTGCCCATCCGGCCAGATCCCGGGATCTGGTGGAAGATCGTCCAGGACCATAAAGTGACCGTGATGTTCAGCGCCCCCACCGCCATCCGGGTGCTGAAGAAGCAGGACCCGAGCTACCTCAAGAAGTACGATGTCTCGTCCCTGAAGCACCTGTTTCTCGCCGGTGAGCCCCTGGACGAGCCCACGGCCCGGTGGATCGCCGAGGCCCTCGGAGTGCCCGTCATCGATCACTATTGGCAGACGGAGACCGGCTGGGCGATTCTCACCGCGGTGCCCGGGGTGGAGAAGACACCCATCAAATTCGGCAGCCCGAGCTTTCCCGCCTACGGCTACGACGTGCGCCTGTTGCACGAGCAGACGGGGGAGGAAGTGGGTCCCAACGAGAAGGGCGTGGTGTGTATCGTTCCGCCGCTTCCCCCGGGCTGCATGTCCACTGTCTGGGGCCAGGACGAGCGCTTCGTCTCCACCTATTTCTCCAGCTTCAAGGACCGCTTGATCTATACCACCTTCGACTGGGGCATGCGGGACGAGGACGGCTACTACTTCATCCTGGGCCGCACCGACGACGTGATCAATGTGGCGGGCCACCGCCTGGGCACACGGGAGATCGAGGAAGCCATCAGTTCCCATCCTGCCATCGCCGAAGTGGCGGTCGTGGGCGTGGCGGATCAACTGAAAGGCCAGCTTCCCCTGGCCTTCGCCGTGGTCAAGGACCCGAGCCGCATCGCCACCCCGGAGGGTCGCACGGCGCTGGAAAAGGAGATCCTGGGCGTGGTGGATAGCCAGCTCGGCGCCATCGCCCGGCCATCCCGGGTGCATTTCGTCACCCAGTTGCCCAAGACCCGTTCCGGCAAGGTGCTGCGGCGTTCCATCCAGGCGATCGCCGAAGGCCGGGACCCGGGGGATCTGACCACCCTGGACGACCCCGCCGGCATCGAGCAGGTGAAGGCAGCGGTGGCGGCGGCCAAGGCGCAGGCGGCTTAGCCGCGAAGCCAGGAACTCGGGTTGCTTGGCGGGGCCCCGGGTCCGGTCTTCCTTGCACGCTAGCGTTTCTGACGGGCGGTGTGCGGCGGGTCGAGCCCGGGCGGTTCGTTCCCCACCCATCTTTTAGAACCGCAAAGGCTCCGCCCGGGGCCGTTAGAGTTTGGCGGAAGTATTTACCAAACCCCCGCCCGGCGGCCTACAGTAAACCGGTCCTCTTTGCGGACGGTTCAATCGGCCACGAATTTGGGCCGGCACCAGTCCAAGGGGTCTCGCGGTGTTGTCCGGGTGCAGCCGATGTGCGCTCCTGGGCCGCAGGTCTTGCCCCTTGCCTTTTGTATCGCCTTACGATATAATGACATACGATGAAGAGTTTCTGCCAACCCGGGCTTGAACGCTTATTCCGTACGGGCTCGAAGTTCGGCATCCAGCCTAAGCACGCCGCGAGGCTGCGGCTCCAGCTAGGCCGGCTGGATGCGGCGAAAGGCCCCCAGGACATGAACCTCCCCGGCTGGAAGCTTCATCCCCTATCGGGAGGACTCAAGGGCCATTGGGCGGTGTCGGTCGATGAGACCTGGCGCCCGAGCTTCGCCTTCACGGGCGAAGACGCCATCCTGGTCGAGTACCACGATTGTCGCTGACGCGGTGCAAGCTATGACCCGCCTGCACAATCCCCCCCATCCCGGAAAGATCCTCGAGGACACGGTGCTGGGGCCTGGGGGGCTGACGGTCACTGAATTCGCCAGGCGCCTGGGGTTCTCCCGCGTGGCGCTCTCCCGGGTGGTGAACGGCCGGGCGGGGGTCTCCGCAGAGCTTGCCATCCGCCTGGCGCAGGCGCTCGGAGGGTCGGCCGAGTCCTGGCTCACCATGCAGGCGGCCTACGACCTGTGGCGGGCCGCGAAGAGGCACCGTCCCAAGATCAAGCCGCTCAAGCTCGCGGCCTGAATGTCACGTCAAAGGAGCGAACGATGAAAGTCACTTGGAGGGAAGCGCGCCCGGGCGAGCTGTTCTTTGGCGGGAGCGGGGTCTTGATTCCCTTAAGAGTCAAGCCGATGAAGCCGTCTCCGAACTCGTCGGGTGAGCCGAAAGAGGGCTCCTCTCAAGAAGGGGCCGCCCCACTTCCCCATCAGTACCCTTGGATCGACGCCCAGGACGAGAGCTCCGGCGAGACGCCCATGGAGGATTCGGAACGCTCCGACGGGGTCGGCACCCCTAAGCCCGAGTAGGCAGCGGCGGTCGCGGTGACCGGGACGCTCTTTACCCTGCTACCCCTCGGGCCGGAGCAGTTCTGGGTGAGTCCGAAAATCTTTCTCCTTGGGGTGAGCCTGAGGCTGCGCTCCGATACGCCGTATGAGGCGTACAAGCGGCTTTCGGAGCGGGTAAGACGGATCAGCCTGGCCGTGATGGATGAGAGCAGGGCGACGGTCTACAGCGACGGCCCGTCGACTTACTTCTTCGGCTACCCCGAGCTTGACGACGACGAGGCGGTATACCGGGCGCCGATGGTGCGAGGGATTCTGCGGGAAACGCTGGGGGCGAAAGCAGAGGTCTACCTGCGGGTGAGCGGCCCCGGGTTGCGGGAATACGAGGAGCCCCTGCGCGATCCGCGGGCCTACCTGGGCACCTGCTACCTTCGCTCGGCGCTGTGCGGCTACGTGCTCTTTCTCGACTATGATCTATGGTGCAGGCATTGACCCGCACCCCGCGCGAGAACGGGCTTGGCCGGCCCTAGGCTGCGGTCGCTGTCCGACTTCCCCGCAAGCTGCGGTGGCGCGCACGATTTCCATCGTGCAGCAGACCCGGCACTAAGCCCCAAGACTGGCTACCCCCTCCGCGCTCTCCTTTCCCCGAACGGCTGGGTGCGCCGCTTGCCGGAAGATCAAAACCGACACGCTGGAGGGCTTGAGCGCCGAGCAGCGCACCAAGATCCGGGATGCTTCGTTCGGTCTTGATGGCGACAGAGACCCGGCTCCCGCTTCTCTTGCCTTCGTGAGCGGTCGCCTGACCCCTCACAGAGCCCGGCGACTTTGGCCCAAACGGGTATGACTCCGGGTAACGTATTCCATCCCGGTCGGTGAAACGGCGGAGGGGCTCTGTGAATCGGCGGTTTGTCCCCGATCGATTGGCGGAGAGGGCGGGATTGCTCGGCTTTCGCGTTGCCCCCGCGAAAGCCTCGGCCCTCGCCGGGCTCGGGCCCGCCACTCGCTACGCTCGTGACGTCCCAGCCGAGCAGTGCTCGGCTGGTCGAACCCGGGCGGTTCGTCCACACACCCGTGCTCAGAATCAAAATAGCCCCACTGTGGGGCTATTTTGATTCTGGCGGAGAGGGCGGGATTCGAACCCGCGGTACGGCTTTTGACCGTACACACGATTTCCAGTCGTGCACCTTCGACCGCTCGGTCACCTCTCCGTGCCGTGGCTGGCCCTGGAGGCGGGCCAAGGCCGCAAACATAAGGGAGAACGGGCTGCCTGTCAAAGCTCCGATGCTATTGTCCGGAGCGCTGGAGGCGCTCTTCGTACTTCTGCACCATGGCCGTGCAGGCGGGGTGGCCGGCATACTCGGTCAGGCACAGCTTGAGCTTCTGTTGCCCGGCCCAGAACCAGATGAGAAAAACAAGAAAAAGGGCTACGAAGCCCACGTGCTGGTCCAGGATGAAGCGGGGGGTGATGAACCGCACCGCCCGGGTGACCGGGGAGGTGACGGTGCGCAGGATGAGATAAGGAAAGTTCTTCTCTCGGTTGGCCCCCGCCAGCACGTAGAGGATTCCCTGGCCGATCAGGGATAGGCCGACGATTTCGCACAGCAGCTTGAGGATGGACAGAAACTGGAGCATGGAGGTCTCGCCGCGGGAACAGGATAGCACAAACCGGCTGTCACTCCGGATTCGCCCCGTGCCTGGGCGGCGAGGGGTCTTTCCGCTTGCGGGAGCGGGTTGCCGTAGCGAAAATGGTAATGGTCTTTTTAGCCCAGGGTTCGTCCAGGATCATGGATTTCGATAGCCTGCGCTTTTACTTGCGGGCCCGCATGTTTGAGCGGCTGCGGCGCTATGACCACGCGGAACGGGAATACCGCACCGCCCTGCGGCACGCTCCCCGTTCGCCCAAGGTGGTGAGCGCGCTAGGCTATTTGCTCGCGCGGCGCGGGCGTTACGAGGAAGCCCTGGGGTATTTCGAGGAGGCAGTACGCCTCAATCCGAAAAATGCCCACCTGTTCTTCGATCTGGGGTTTGTGCGGGAAAAGCTGCGCCGCATCGGGCCGGCCATTGAAGCGTTTCAAAAAGCGGTTACGCTGGATCCCAAGCTGGATCGAGCCTGGTACGGCATGGGCATGTGCTACGCCATGCTGGGCCGGCACGAGGACGCGGTGGGTGCCTTCCAGCAGGCGGCCGAGCTGCAGCCGATGAACCCCCATGCCTGGTATGCCCTGGGGATGGCCTACCATCACACCCACAATCCGGACAAGGTCAAAGAAGTGGTGTATCACTTGTTCCGCTTCGATCCCCTGATGACCCGCCAGCTCATCCGGGACGCGGAGCGGTCCGACCTGGTGCACCTGGTGAAGGATCTGAGGGTGTAGGCTTCGAAAGGATCCGCAAACGAGAAAGGCCCGCGCAAGCGGGCCTTTCTTTCGGGCGGATCAAGCGGGGGTCAGGTCGCCCGGGTGTCGATGTCACCCGCCAGGCTCGGATAGCGCACGTGGTCCACCAGCTCGATCACCTCCTTATTGGTATTGGGGGCGATCAGGCTGCCGATGATGGCGGCGATGAAGCCTGCCGGGATGCCGAACACCCCGGCTGAGATGGGCTGGATGCCGAACCACATGTAATCCGAAATTGGACCGGTGACGCCGAACACTCCCCGCAGCCACGGCTGGGTGGTGGCCATGTAGTAGAAGCACACCCCCAGTCCGATCACCATGCCCAGGATGGCTCCCAGCTTGCTCGCTTTCTTCCAGAACACCCCGAGGACGAGCGCCGGGAAGAAGGCCGAGGCGGCGAAGGAGAAGGCTGCCGACACCAGGAATAGGATGTCGGCCGGCTTTTGCGCCGCCACGTAGGCGGCGAGCAGGGCCACGATCAGGAGCAGGGTCTTGGCCACCGCCAGGCGCCGGGAGGTGGGGGCGTTGGGATCGATCATCTTGTAGTAGACGTCGTGGGACAGGGCATTGGCGATGGTGAGCAGAAGCCCGTCCGCGGTGGACAGCGCCGCCGCAAGTCCCCCCGCCGCCACCAGGCCCGAGATCACGTAGGGCAGCCCGGCGATCTCCGGGGTCGCCAGCACGATGATGTCCCCGTGCATCGCGATTTCGGCCCGCTGGATGATACCGTCGCCGTTCACGTCGGAGAGGAACAGCAGGCTTGGATCCACCGCCTGCCACAGGGCTACCCACCGGGGCAGCTCGGCGAAGGCCGAGCCCACCAGGTTGGCGTAGACCTCGTATTTCACCAGCACGGCAAGCGCCGGCGCGGTGAGATAGAGCAGGCAGATGAAGAACAGGGACCAAAATACCGAAACCCGCGCCTCCTTGACGCTCGGCGTCGTGTAGTAGCGCATCAAGATGTGGGGCAAGGCGGCGGTGCCCACCATGAGGCAGAAGATGAGGGCGAGGAAGTTGCGCCGCTTGAGGGCGACTTCCTGCTCGTCTTTGCCGGCGAAGATTTCCGCATGCCGCTTCATGGGGGCGGCTCGGGCGGCGAGGCCTTCGTCCTTCTTCCATTGGGCGATGGCGGCTTCCAGGGTCGGCGGATAGTTCTTGAGGGCTTGCTCCACTTTGGCAATTTCCGGCGCCGGCGCATTGCCTGCTTTGAGCTCAACAAGCCGCGCCTCCAAGGCCGCCTTGCCCTCGGCGTAGGCCTTGGCCGGATCTTTGAGCGCCGCCTTGGCCGCTTCCGCCTTCTGTTTGAAGAGCTCCCGGACCTCGTTTTCCTTGGGATCGGCGAGGATCTTATCCTCGAGCTGGGTTACTTTCTGGAGCTGGTAGCCATAGACGACCCACGGGGCCGGCACGCCGGTCTGCTTCGCCGCCAGCCAGACGGGCGGGATCAGGTAGGCGATGATCAGGATGATGTACTGGGCCACCTGGGTCCAGGTCACCGCCCGCATGCCCCCGAGGAAGGAACACACCAGGATGCCAGCCAGGCCCACGAACACCCCGATGCCGAACTCCAGGCCCGTGAACCGGCTAGTGATGATCCCCACGCCCATCACCTGGGCCACCACATAGGTGAAGGAGCACAGGATGGCGGCGAAAACCCCGATCAGGCGCGGGAAATGGCCGCCGTAGCGGGCCCCCAGGAAGTCGGGAATGGTGAACTGGCCGAACTTGCGCAGGTAGGGGGCAAGGAACAGGGCCACCAGCACGTAGCCCCCGGTCCAGCCCATGATGAAGGCCAGTCCATCATAGCCCAAGAGGTAAAGGCTGCCGGCCATGCCGATGAAGGAGGCCGCCGACATCCAGTCGGCGCCGGTGGCCATGCCGTTGAAGAAGGCCGGCACTCGCCGCCCCGCCACATAGTACTCGGCCACGTCCGCCGTGCGGCTCATGATGCCGATGCCGGCGTAGAGCGCAATGGTGGCGAACAGGAAGATGTAGCCGATCACCCGGTTCGGAACGCCCAGGGCTTCCAGGATGGCCAGGACGATCACGAAGGCGATGAAGCCGCCGGTATAGAAGCTGTAGTACTTCTTTAGCGCCTGGTTGAACTGAGCTTGGGTCGAGACAGCCATCGGTTATTCCTCCCCTTCCGCGACCCCGTACTCCCGGTCGAGCTTGTTCATGTAGCGAGCGTAGTACCAGATGATGAGCACGTAGATGATCAGCGAGCCCTGGGCACCCATGTAGAACGGGAACGGGAAACCCAGGATCGTGATGGAACTCAGTCCCTTGGCGAAGAACCCGATCACGTAGGTGACCAAGAACCAGATGAACAGCAGGATGGCCGTGATCTGCAGGTTCTTGCGCCAGTACTCCCGGTGTCGCTCGGTGAGCTGCATAGGCGTCCTCCTCTTGCGGTCAGTTGAATGAGGCGAAGTCGCTTGATGTTTTTATTCAATCCTAAGCTAGAATAGCTTACAGAATCCTTACGCCCGCTGGACCTGTTCTAAGGAAGCCTAAGCTTTGCCCTCTCAATGTAGCAACGGCCCGGGGCAAAGGCAAACGGCGGAGCGGGGGTGGCTTCGGGGGCCTGGACCGGTGGAAGCGCCATGAGAATCCTGGTGGTGGAAGACGATCCGGTGCTGGGAGAGGCGATCGAATTCGCCTTGAAAATCTCCAACTACGCCGTGGACCGGGTGGGCACTGGGGAGAGCGCCGACCAGGTGCTCAAGCGCCATTGCTTCGACCTGGTGATCCTGGACCTGGGATTACCCACCGTGGACGGCTTCGAGGTGCTGCGCCGACTCAGGGCCCGCTTGAGCGCCATCCCTGTGCTGGTGCTTTCGGCCCGGGACACCCCGGACGACAAAGCCCGGGTCCTGGACCTGGGCGCCGACGACTACATGGCCAAGCCCTTCAGCGTGAACGAGTTCCTGGCCCGGGTACGGGCGCTGCTGCGCCGCAGCCGGTACAGCTTACCCTCCCAGATGCTGGGGGAAGGGGTGAGCTACGATGCGGTCACCCGAACCCTGCAAGTGCAGGGCAGGGCCCTACCCCTGTCGCCCCGGGAAGTGAGCGTGTTCGAGGTGCTGCTCCAGCACTTCGGCCGAGTGGTGAGCAAGGAGCAGCTCCTGGAGCGGCTGTGCGGGTTCGACGACGGGGTCACGTTCAACGCCATCGAGGTCTACGTGCACCGCCTGCGCAAGAAGCTGGAGAACAGCGGCGTCACGGTGCGCACCTTCCACGGCCGGGGCTATCAGCTCGACCACGGCGACGCCTCCTGAACGCTTGGGCTTCAGCCGGTCCATCCCGAAACCTGATACTCCAGTCCCAGCCGCGCCTGCAGGCTCCGTGCTTGCTTGAGCGCCTCCTTGAGGATGCGGCGCTCGAGCCGATTGAGGGCATAAGGGTTCAAGCGGTTGTCCGGCGGCAAGCCCCCGAGGATTCTCTGGTGCTGGTGCTGGAGCCGCAATCGCTGGATGTGGTAGAACGCTTCGACCCAGGCTTCCACCTCGTCCCGGGGAATGTGCAGCTTTTCCGCCGAGCGCCGCAGCCGCTCTGCCGTATTGGTGGCGGGCACCTGGGTCTGCAAGCTCAAGATGCGGGCGGCGTCCACGAACAGGGTGGCCCCGTTTATCTTGAGATCGATGGTGTTGCGGTGCTCGGCGCCAAGCTCCACGGCGAAGTCCCGGAAAAAGCCCAGAGGCGGCCGGTTGCGCAGGGCGTTTTCTGCCATTTGGTGCAAGAACCGGCGGTTCGCGCTGGCATGGGGAAGCAGCCACTCGCGCAGCTCTCCAGCGAGGCGGGCTTCCCCGTAAAGGGGGCGGAAGTCGAAGAAAATGGAGCCATGCAGGAGCGCATCTGGGCTCCCGCTGTCGATCCAGGCGGCAAACTTCCCCCGCCATTCCTCCACGCTCAGGCACCACTGGGGATTGCCCGCCATGATGTCACCGCGGCACAGGGGGAAGCCACAGCGATCCAGCGTGAGATTGATCCGCTGCGCGATGAGCAGCAGCTGCTCGCGCACCTGCCCGGCGGTCGTGCCCTCGGGCACTTCGAAAACAATCCCATTGTCCTGGTCGGTGCTCAAGGTCTGCTCCAGTCGCCCCTCGCTGCCTAGAGCGAGCCAGCACCAGGGGATCGGCGCAAGGTCCGCACCGCGCAGCTCCAGATCGATCGCCCGCTGGGTGAGTAGATCGTTGAGGGAGGCGATGAACTGGGTGAGCTGCTCCGCCGCCACCCCCTGGACGAGCATGTTCTGGGCCAGCGTGCGTACCTCGGCGCTGAGCTGCTGCAAGCTCTCCAGGCTGTCGGCCTTGCGGATGTCCTGGGAAAGCTGGCGCATGCTCACCCGCTGCAAGCTGAAGAGGTCTTTTTCCGAAACGATCCCTACCAGCCGCCCGGCGTCCACCACCAGGACGTGGCGGATGCCATGGCGCACCATGGCCAAGGCCGCCTCGTAGGCGGAGGCGTGGGAGGGCAAGGTGGTCAGGCTGCGGGTCATCACTTGCTCGATGGGGTCGGCGAGACTGCGCTGGGGCAGGGCGACCCGGCTCAGCAGGTCATGCAGGGTGAATATCCCGAGGGGCCCGCCGGCCTCGTCCACCACGATCATGGAGCCGATGCCGTGCCGCTGCATGGTTTCCAGCACCGATCCGATGGAAGCGTGGGGCGGGCAGGTGACGGGCTTGTGGGCGAGGGTGGAGAGCAGGCGGTCCATGGGCGGCGGTTCCGCCGAGCCGGTGCGTCCCCCGGGGGGAGCCGTTTCCTGCCGCGTCTTTTCAGTACCGGAGGCGCGCATAGTAGGTCCGCTGGGACGCTTCCCGGGCCTGCCGCAGGGTGTGGATCCCCCGTTCGGCGAGGAGCGGGATCATCTTGAGGAACACCTCCGCGGTCACGATGGCGTCCCCGAGGGCCGTGTGCCGGCCCACCACGGGGACTCCCAGCCGCGCGGCGATCGCCTCCAGCTTGTGGTCTTCCTGGTTGGGCTGGATCACGGCGGAGAGGAGCAAAGTGTCCAGCACCGGCTGGTCGAACTTCACCCCCGCCTGGGCCTCCTTCATGTGCAGGAAGCGCAGGTCGAAAGCCGCGTTGTGGGCGACCAGCACCGAGTCCTCGCAGAAGCGATGGAACGCCGGGAGCACCGCCTCGATGGGGGGCTGGCCCCGGAGCATGGACGGATCGATGCCGGTCACCTTGATCGACTCGGGCGACATGGGCCGGCGCGGATCCACCAACTGATCGAACACCTCGTGCAGGAGCAGTCGGCCGTTGACGATGCGCACTGCCCCGATGGAGATGATCTCGTCTCCCGCCGAGGGCTCCAGCCCCGTGGTTTCGGTGTCGAACACGGTGTACTTGAGCTCCGTGAGCCGACGCTCGTCCAGCGCCGGGCTGGAGGGCTGCTGGCGGAAGAGGTCGAAGTCGTAGTATTCAGGGCGACTCCCCGCTGGAGCGGGTAGCGCAAGGTCCACGCTCTCCGGGGTGCTGGCCGGGATCAGCAGCCGGAAATACGACTCCTGGGCGGGGCGGTCCCGCTGGTACCAGATCTCTCCGTCGTGGCGCTCGATCACGTCTTTCACCGTGAGGGGCAGGTCCTCGCCACCCGCGGTGAGGGGCTCGCTTTCCCAGGCGAATACGGTTTCCGCCGACAGGGGCGCGCCCCGCCACACCAGGTCCAGATGGGCGAGCCGTCCCTCGCTTCCCAGCCGCAGGCGTACCTCTCGGACGCCGAAGTCTTCCTTGAGTCGGGCGGCCAGGTAGGTCAGCACCTGGACCAGAGCGAAGCTGTCCACCCGCATCCACAAGTCGGGGGCCAGGATTTCTGCGTTGGCGGCGAGCTGGAGGCGCGCCTCGATGCGCCGGCAGGCGGCGGCCGCCAGGTCTTCGCCTAGCATGTCCTCCATGACCCATTGCGCCTTCATGGCGTCGGAGAATTCCCGGATGGCGCCTTCGATGCGCTCGCTCAAGCGACTCGCTTCCTGGCTGATGACGCCGATGAAGCGCGCCTGTTGTTCGACCGGCATGTCGGGAAAGCTTTGCAGCGTCTCCACCGCGGCGCGGATGCTGGCCAGAGCGGCTCGGCTACCCTCGGTCACGGATTGCAGCAGGGCATCTCGGCGGCTGCCCTGTTCCACCGGGCGCGTGACGTCCTCCAAGGTCATGACGAACCCGGTCAGTCCCTCGTTGCCGAGCACCGGTACCACCAGGGCGCGCACGAGCTGGCCCGAAGGAGCCGTGGTGACGAAGCGGGCCACCGCATGGGGACGCTTCTGGGACAGCAGGCGGTGAATGGTGTCCAGGGCATGCAGGATCAGCGCTCGGTCGATGACGCCGAACACAGAGCGCCCGAGCCCCACCAGACCGCCCGAGGTCGACCCCGCGGCATCAGCGGAGAGAAGCTGCCGGGCGCGGTTGTTGTAGAGCAGGATCTGCCCCTCGATGTTGCACACGAGAACTCCTTGAGCGAGCTCCGAGATCACCGCTGCCAGGCGGTTTTTTTCCTTTTCCACCGCTCGCTTCGCTTCCTCTACCCGAGCTTCCACCTGCTCGAGCAAGGCATGGTGGTGCTCGGCGAAGCGGTTAACGCTCTCTACCAGGGCGCGCACATCGGCTGCACCTTCGGCTGCCGCGCGATGCCCGGGGTTGGCCTCCATCATGACTTGGAGGTCCTCGCGCAATCGGCGGATTGGGACCAAATACAGGTTGGAAAGGAGCTCCAGCACGATTGCCAGGGCGAACAGGACGCCCACGGCCGTCATGGCGAACAGCACCGCTTGGCCCGCCAGCGCTTCCAGCGCGAGACTCTGGAGCTCGGCGGGAAGCTCGCGCCATACGAACCAGCCCAGCAACCCGGGTAAGCCGATCGCCACCCCGTAGCAGAGGGTTAGGACGAGAACGAACCTGCCTCGGCTCACGCGGTCGGCTCTCCCAGGAGCTTTTTCACCTGGGCGATCAGCTCCTTGGTGGAAAAGGGCTTGGTGATGTAGGCATCGGCCCCTAGGGCGAGCCCTTTGGCCACCTCCGTTTCCCGTCCCTTGGCAGTGAGCATGACGATTTTCATCTTCTGCCAGGCGGGATCCTCCCGCAACTTCTGACAGACTTCGAACCCGCTTTTGCCCGGCAGCATCACGTCGAGCAGGATCAGGTCGGGGCGAAATTCCTCCACCGCCCGCAGTACCTCTTCCCCATCGGTGGCGACCTGGATCTCGTAACCGTGGCGCTCCATCAGGAACTCCAGCGAAACGACGATATTGGGCTCGTCGTCGGCGATCAGTATCCGCTTACCCATGTTCGGCCTCCTCCGTTGCGGCGATTCCCCTTGGCGTTTGTCCCGCGTCGGCTTGCCCGCCTCAGGCGGTGGCGGCGACGCGCTCGGGGGCGAGCGGGATGGTGAACGAGAAGGTCGCTCCGCGCCCGGGCGTGCTCTCGACCCACAACCGTCCCCCGAAATGCTCGATGATCTGGCGGCTGATGGGCAGCCCGAGCCCGGTGCCCGAAGGCCGGGCCCTCATCGTGTCTCCCACCTGCCTGAACTTCTCGAAGATCACTTTCTGGTGCTCGGGGCTAATTCCGATGCCGTTATCGCTCACATCCACCCGTAGCGTCTTACCCTCCTGCCGTAGGGTGACGATCACTCGTCCGTGGTCGGGCTCGCAAAACTTCACCGCGTTGGAGAGGAGGTTCAGCATGACCTGCACCAGACGGTCGCGGTCGGCGATGATGCGCGGCACGTTCGCCTCCAGGCGGGTTTCCAGCTTGACTCGCTTTTCCTTGAAGAGCTGAGCCGTGGAGGCGACCGCCTCGTCGATCACCTCCCGCAGGTCCAGCACCGTGTTGTGCCAGTCGGCGTTGCCTGATTCCAGTTTGGCGAGGTCCAGTACCTGGTTGATCAGCCTCGTGAGCCGCTCGCTCTCCTTGATGATGATGCCGAGGAAGCGGGTGCGCTCGGCCGCGTCGAGGTCGGGATTATCGTGCAGGATCTCGGTAAGCGCCCGGATCGAGGTGAGGGGGGTGCGCAGCTCGTGGGTGACGGTGGAGATGAAGTCGTCCTTGAGCCGGTCCAGTTCCTGCAAGCGCTCGTTGGCCGCTTTGAGCTCGGCGGTCGCCTTTTCCAGGGCCCGGGACTTGCTCTCCAACTGGCGGCTATAGGCGATGATCTGGGAGGTCTCGTCCAGGATGTTCAGGACCTCGTCCATGGTGAGGGGTTCCTCTTTCACCGTGGAGGCCACCATGACCCGCGCCGAAGCCGCGCCGATAGCGCCGGCGAGCAGGGTCTCGGCGTAGTGGACCAGGTCCGCGTCGGCCTGCAGATCGCTTACGTTCTCTAGCCCGCGCCGCAGCGCGTACTCGCGCAGCGCCTCCTCGGCCCGGACAGCTCCGAGGAAGCGGCTGAGCAGGGGGCGCAGGTCGTCCACGGTAGCCGATCCCCGCCAAAAGCGCGACCCGGTGGCGTCCGGAGGTTTCTTAAAGGCGTCGACGAACAGCGTCGCCTGGCTGTGCTCCGCTACGCTCGGGCGAGTGAGGAGGCTGCCGGCCACGTAAGCGCCGATGTTGGCCAACATGCTCCAGAACAGGGAATGGGTGTTCTGGTCGAGACCCCGCAGGCCGAAAAGCTCCAGGGGCTTTAACAATTCGATCCCCAAGGGACCCTCCTCGAGAAAGGAGATGGGCAGCCAGCCGGAACGGGCGAAGGAAGGCAGGAGCAGGGTGTAGGCCCACACGAGGAACCCTGACGTGAGGCCGGCGATGGCGCCGATCCGGGTGCCGCCCTTCCAGTACATGCCGCCGAAGAAAGCCGGAGCGAACTGGGCCACGCCGGCGAAGGAAATGAGCCCGATGGATACCAGGGCGTAGGCCTCCCCGGCGAGCCGGAAGTAGAGGTAGCCGAGGAGCAGAACGGTGACGATGGCGCCGCGCCGGATGCCGAGCAGTAGCCCGGTCAGGTCGGGGCGCTCGTTCAGCCGCAGCCAACGCAGGCGCAACAGCACTGGCATGACGAGGTCATTGCATACCATGGTGGACAGAGCGATGGTTTCCACGATCACCATGCCGGTGGCCGCAGACAGACCGCCGATGAAGGCGAAGAGGGCGAGCGCCTCCTGCTGCTCGGCCATGGGAATGGTGAGCACGAAAGTATCGGCGTCCACGCTCCCGTCGGGAAAGCGCATGAGCCCGCCGAAAGCGATGGGCAGGACGAAGATGTTGATGGCGAAAAGATAGAGTGGAAAAAGCCAAATCGCCTTCAACACGTGCTTTTCGTTCACGTTCTCTACTACCGAGATCTGGAACTGCCGCGGCAGGAGCATGATGGAGAGCATGGACAAGACGGTCAGAGAGGCCCACGTGTCGTAGGTGCCAGCGGCGCCTCCCACCGTGAGCAGGGCGTTCAGCTTGGGCCGCTCCGCCGCGCGGTCAAAGATGTCGGCAAAGCCGTTGTACAGGCCGAAGGTGACGAAGAGCCCTATAGTGACGAAGGCCAGCAGCTTCACCAGGGATTCGAACGCGATGGCGGCCACCATGCCTTCGTGGCGCTCGGACGCGTCCAGATGACGGGTGCCGAAGACGATAGTGAAGGCTGCCAGCAGCAATGCGATATAGAACGCGCTGTCGCTCACTACCGGCTGGGCTGCGCGCGCCGTCGGGGCGGAAACCTCCGGGTGGTGCAGCAGTAGGCTAAACGTGCTGGACACCGCCTTCAACTGGAGAGAGATATAGGGGATGATGACGATCACCGCGATCACGGTCACCAGTCCCCCCAAGAGCTGACTCTTGCCGTAGCGAGAGGAGATGAAGTCGGCGATGGAGGTGATGCGGTTGGTCTTGCTGATGCGGATGATCTTCAGCATCACGAACCACCACAGGGCCGCCATCAGGGTGGGACCGAGGTAGATGGGCAGGAACCCGATGCCAGTGGAAGCGGCGCGCCCCACGCTCCCGTAAAAAGTCCAGGAAGTGGCGTAGACCGCCAGCGACAGGGCATAGATGTAAGGATTATCGATGACCGAGCGGCCGGCGTCCGCCCGTTTGTCGGCGTAATAGGCGATGGCGAACAGCACGCCCAGGTAGGCGAAGGAAGCGATGACGATGACCGAGCCTTGCAGCATCGGCGGAGCGGTAAGTAGTCAGCGCGGATATTTCCCGTGGATTAGCGCTCCCGCCGGCCTGGGTGCGCTTCCACAATCCAGGCCATCAGCCCGATCAACAGCATCCAGGCGGCAAAGATGTAAGCGAAAAGCAGCGGTATACCGAAGACCTCGGCATCGCTGTTAAAGAGGTCGAGGAGGGGGTAGTTGAACAACAGGCACCCGAGGAGGAATACGGCGATCAGCCGCTCCCCGGTCACGTTCTCCTTCATGGCGGCAACCCTTTCGGCGGTAGAACTTTTTCCCCATTCCAATATTAGCACCTGGCATCCACCTCGCCCCGGGCGGGCGGCCCCCGTTCAGGCCTTCGCCGCCTGGGCGTCCATCCAGACTTCAATTCCCTGGGCGTTGAGTTCGATATCCATGGCGAGGAGCTGGGCTGCGGTCTCCTCCGGCAGAGGGCTGCCGCTCACCCGGGCCTGCCTGAGGAGCAGCTCCCGCAGGCCTTCGGTGAGTACCCGGTGGCGGGCCGGTCCTGCGGCGCGGGCCTCCTCGGCCAGGCGGCGGTACTCCTCCAGCAGCCGGTGCAGGGTGGCCGCGTGCCGGGCCAGGCGGGACACCCGACTATAATGGGTGAGAAAGGCGTGCTTGGGCGCGAGGCTCACCAGGCGGTCAATGGAGGCGTGGGCCGCGTCGGGGTCGAACTGGGCTGGGGTCGAGGTGGGGAAAATGAACTCCGTGCCTTCCCCGTCGAACTCCCGGTAGGAAATGCCGAAAGTGTCGCCGGTGAAGACCGAGTGGGAGCGCGGGTCGTAGATGCAGTAATGGTGCCGCGCGTGGCCGGGGGTGTCGAGAAAAACGAGCTCCCGCCCGGCAAGGGAAAGGCGGAAGCCGTCGGGGGCTTCGATCAGCCGCTCGGCCGGCACCGGCAGCACCTCGCCGTAGAGCCGGCGGAATTCCTCTTCCCCGTAGACCGCCCGGGTGCTGGCCACCAGCTTGCCCGGATCCACCAAGTGGCGCACGCCCAGGGGATGGACCACGATGGGGGTTCGGGGCAGGACTCGGGCGAGCTGCCCGGCACCGCCCGCGTGGTCCAGATGAATGTGGGTGACCAGGATGTAGTCCACCGCGTCCCGGTCCACGCCCAGCGCCTCCAGGGCGGAGAGGAGCCCGGGGACCGAACGGCTGGTGCCCGTGTCCACGATGGCCGCCCGGCCACGCTCCACGATGACGTGGATCGCGTCCAGGTTGGGCCGGTAATAGCCCGAGTCCACGGCGGCGATGCCGTGGTCGTATTGGATTATGGCGGGCAACGGCACGGGCGGCCAAGGGAAAGCCGGTGGCGCACCGCGTGAGCGGTGCGCCACCGCAGGAAGACCCTACGAGCTCAACCCGCCGGACGCCTGTCTCGCCTTGGGGTAGCCATAGACGAGAACCGCCGGCTCACTGGGTCACCCTGAGTTGCTCCAGGATCGCCGGGTTCTCCAGCGTGGAGACGTCCTGGGTGATTTCCTCGCCCTTGGCGATGGAGCGCAGCAGCCGGCGCATGATCTTGCCCGAGCGGGTCTTGGGCAGGTTCTCGCCGAAGCGGATCTCGTCGGGCTTGGCGATGGGCCCGATTTGTTCGCCCACCCAGTTCCTGAGTTGGGCGGCGATCTTCTGCGCCTCTTCCCCCACCGGCCGCGGGCCTTTCAAGACCACGAAGGCGACCACGGCCTCTCCCTTCACTTCGTGGGGCTTGCCCACGACCGCCGCCTCGGCCACCAGGGGGTTCGCCACCAGGGCGGACTCGATCTCCATGGTACCCAGCCGGTGGCCGGAAACGTTAAGCACGTCGTCGATGCGCCCGATGATCCAGTAGTAGCCGTCCATGTCCCGATTGGCGCCGTCCCCCGCCACGTAGAGCTTGCCGCCGAACTCGCTCGGGAAATAGTTCTTGACGTAGCGCTCGGGATCACCCCAGATGGTGCGGATCATCGCCGGCCAGGGGCGCTTGATCACCAGGAAGCCGCCTTTGCCTTTTTCCACCGACTGGCCGGTTTCGTCCACAATGTCGGCGATGATGCCGGGCAGCGGCAGGGTGCAGGAGCCCGGCTTGAGGGGCGTCGCCCCTGGCAGGGGGGTGATCATGTGGCCGCCAGTTTCGGTCTGCCACCAGGTGTCCACGATGGGGCAGCGCTTGTTGCCCACCGTCTCGTAATACCACATCCAGGCCTCGGGGTTGATCGGCTCGCCCACGGTGCCCAGGATGCGCAGGCTCGAGAGGTCGTACTTCTTAGGCTGGTCCGGCCCCGCCTTGATGAGGGAGCGGATGGCGGTGGGAGCGGTATAGAACACCGTTACCTTGTGGTCCTGGATCATCTTCCAGAAGCGCCCGGCGTCGGGGTAGGTGGGCACGCCCTCGAACATCACTTGGGTGGCGCCCACGGCCAAGGGCCCGTAGGCGATGTAGGTGTGCCCGGTCACCCAGCCTACGTCCGCGGTGCACCAGAAGATATCGCTCGGCTTGTAGTCGAAGGTCCAGCGCATGGTGAGGGCAGCGTGCACCAGATAGCCGCCGGTGGAATGCTGCACGCCCTTAGGCTTGCCGGTGGAGCCGGAGGTATAAAGCAGGAACAGGGGATGCTCAGCTTCGACCCACTCGGGCTCGCAGCTGTCCCCTTGGCCGCTCACCAGGTCGTGCCACCACAGGTCCCGGGAAGCGTTCCAGGCGATGTGGGCGCCGGTGCGCTTATAGACGATGACGCTTTTGACCGATTCGCAGCTCCCCATCCCGAGGGCTTCGTCCACCGCCGGTTTCAAGGGGATCGCCCGCCCGCCCCGCATTTGCTCGTCCGCCGTGATGACCGCCACCGCGCCGGCGTCGACGATGCGCTCATGGAGTGCCTTGGCCGAGAAGCCGCCGAAGACCACCGAATGGGTGGCCCCAATGCGGTTGCACGCCTGCATGGCCACCACCGCCTCGATACTCATAGGAAGATAAATGACCACTCGGTCCCCCTTTTTGATCTTGAGGGACTTGAGTCCGTTGGCGAACTGGCACACGCGCCGGTAGAGCTCCTTGTAGCTCACCTTGGTGACCTTGCCGTCGTCCGCCTCGAAAATGATGGCGGTCTTGTCCGGCTGGGTGGAGAGATGCCGGTCCAAGCAGTTGTAGGAGGCGTTGAGCATCCCGTCGCTGAACCAGCGATAAAAGGGGGCTTTGCTCTCGTCCAGCACCTGGGTGAAGGGCTTGTGCCATGTGACCTGTTCGCGGGCTTGGCGGGCCCAGAATCCTTCATAGTCCTGCTCGGCTTCCTTGCACAAGGCCAGGTAGGCGTCCATGCCCTTGATATTGGCCTGTTTTATGAACGCTTCGCTGGGGGGAAAGACCCGCGTTTCCTGGAGCACCGACTCGATTGCCGCCATGGCTTCCTCCTTCACAGTCACGGAATGATGAGAAAAATCCTGCCGCCACTTCTTTTGTTTTAGAGCATTTTAGTGCGGCGCGGGAAGCGGGCGCCACGATCGTCTCTGATCGGGCGTCCTTTAGCCCTATTACGTTAACCCCAATCTTATATAAGACACAAGACTTAAGGCCTTTTGAGCTCCCAACTTGGCCCATCGCTGCGAGCGTCAGGACGAGTCATGCGACGGGCGCGGGGCGCATGTGGTACCCTACGAGGCATTTCGGGACGGGTGCCCGGAGGGGTCCCGGGTTCTCGCCCGGCCCGGGGAGCGGGGGGCTGGCAACGGGCTTCGGCTCCCGGGCGGGGCACGATCATCGGCGGGCCTCCCCGCATTGCACGATAGTGAACCTGGTCAGGTCCGGAAGGAAGCAGCCACAGCTATTCTCTGCAAGTGCCGGGGGTTGGGCTCGCCACCCTTTTATCGAGCCAATAGACGTGAAAAAAATCATCGCAGTTCTGGGCGTAGTGGCGACGGTGCTAGCCATCCCCGCAGGTGCGGTGGACGGAATCGCCGTCGAAGGGGGGCTATCGGATTCTTCCCATGCCGATGCGGGACTGGTGCGGATTGGAGCCCAATGGGATTGGAAAGTGCGCTGGCTCGAGCGCTCGGGTTGGTCCCTGGGGGGCTACTGGGACCTGCAGATCGGCCGCTGGGTGAACGACAGTGTCGACAGAACGAATTCGGGCCTGTGGGACATCGGCCTCACCCCCGTGCTGCGGCTCCAGTGGGCGGGCTCCGGCGGCTTCATTACGTACTTGGAAGGCGGCATCGGGGCCCATTTCCTATCGGAGACTTCGGTGAGCCCGCAGCGGCGCTTCGGCTCTAGCTTCCAGTTCGGCGATCACCTGGGCGTAGGGCTGCGTTTCGGGCCGCGCCAGGCCTTTGACTTGAGCTATCGCTTCCAGCACCTGTCCAACGCCGGGATCAAATCTCCCAACAACGGCATCAATTTTCACCAGGTTCGCTTCGGTTACTGGTTTTAGGGTTCGAGCGGTGAGGCAGGTTCTGGCCCGCAAATGGCGTCCCCGGCGCTTCGAGGAGCTGGTGGGGCAGGAGCACGTGGTGCGGGCGCTGACCAACGCCCTGGAACAGGGCAGGTTGCATCACGCTTATCTCTTGACCGGAACCCGGGGCGTGGGCAAGACCACCCTGGCCCGGGTGCTCGCTAAGGCGCTCAACTGCGAGGGCGGGGTGAGCGCCACCCCATGCGGGGTATGCAACGCCTGCCGGGAGATCGACGCCGGTCGCTTCGTCGATCTGATCGAGCTGGACGCCGCCTCCAACACCCAGGTGGACCAGATGCGGGAGTTGCTGGAGAACGCCCTCTATGCTCCGGTCAGCGGCCGCTACAAGGTCTACATCATCGACGAGGCGCACATGCTCTCCCGCAGCGCCTTCAACGCCATGCTCAAAACCCTGGAGGAGCCGCCGGAGCACGTCAAATTCGTGCTCGCCACCACGGACCCCCAGAAAATTCCAGTCACGGTGCTCTCCCGCTGCCTCCAGTTCAACTTGAAGCGCATTCCGGCGCCACAGATCGCCGGGCGGTTGCGCCAGGTGCTGGAGGCGGAGGAGGTCCCGTTCGAGCCCACTGCGGTGCAGCTCCTGGCGCGGGCAGCCCAGGGGAGCCTGCGGGACGGGTTGAGCCTGCTAGACCAGGCGATCGCCCACGGCGGCGGCCAGGTGCAAGAGGCCTCGGTGCGGAGCATGCTGGGCACGGTGGCGGGAAGCGGCCTTGCCGCTATCCTGGTGGCGGTGAAGGCGGGCGACGGCGCCCGGCTCAAAGCCATCGCCGACGAAATGGAGGCCGCGGGCGCCTCCTTCGAAGGAGCGCTCCAGGATCTGGCCGCCTTGCTCACCCAGGTGGCCCTGGCCCAAGCAGCGCCGCAGGCTTTGGGCGAAGAGGTGCCGGACCGGGAGGAAGTGCTGGCCCTTGCGCGCGATCTCGATCCGGAAGAGGTACAGCTCTACTACCAGATCGCCATTCATGGCCGCAGCGAGCTCGATCTCGCCCCGGACGAGTACGCCGGGTTCATGATGACGCTGTTGCGCATGCTGGCCTTCGCGCCCCAGGCAGAAGGGGCTCCCCCCGCCCTTACCCTGCCGCCGGGCGCTGGGGCCGGAGCCGGAGCCGCCCCGGCGGCAGCGTCGGGCCGAGCGGCGTACCAGTCGGAGGTGGACTGGCCGGCCCTGGTGGCGAGCCTTGACCTTTCGGGTATGGCGAAGCAGCTCGCTGCGCACTGCGAGCTCGCCAGCCTGAGCGATCAGGAACTGTGCCTTCGCCTGCCGGAGGCCCACCGCTACCTCCTGGACAAGCGCTACGAAGAGCGGGTGGCGGAAGCCCTGCGACAGCACTTCGGGCGACCGCTCAAGGTAAAATTCACTTGCGGGCCGAGTGCGGGTCTCTCTCCGGCCGACGTGGCGAACCGGCAGCGGCAAGAGCGCCAGCGCAAGGCCATCGAGGCGATCGAAAAAGACCCGTTCGTGCGCGAGTTGATCGAGAACTTCGACGCGCGGCTGATCGATTCCTCCATCAAGCCACTCAACTGAAGCCACACGCGGGAGCATACCGATGAAAGGCGGAATCGCCGGGCTCATGAAACAGGCCCAGCAGATGCAGGAAAACCTCAAGCGCGTCCAGGAAGAGCTGGCGAGCCTAGAGGTGGAAGGCCAATCTGGCGCCGGGATGGTGAGGGTTGTGATGACCTGCCGCCATGACGTCAAGCGGGTCGTCATCGATCCCAGCTTGCTGGGCGGCGAGGACAAGGACATGTTGGAGGATCTGGTGGCGGCGGCGGTCAATGACGCGGTGCGGCGGGTGGAGGCCACGATCCAGGAGCGGATGAGCGCGGTGACCGCCGGCTTGGCCTTGCCCCCCGGGCTTAAACTGTTCTGACTCCCGGTCGCCCGCGGCCGCCCGGGGAAAGCCCTGCCCACCCGCGGCAGAGCGTTTTCTGTCGACCGCTCGTCTGCCGGTCTCCCCTCGCACCCATGAAACCCGTCTCTGGCCTAGAGGACCTGGTACAAGCTCTGCGCTGCCTGCCTGGCGTCGGACCCAGGTCGGCCCAGCGCATGGCCTACCACCTCCTGCAGCGGGATCGGGAAGGGGCGGCCCGGCTTGCCAGGGCGCTGGAACAAGCCCTCGCCCGCATTCGCCACTGCGAGCGGTGCAACAACTTTTCTGAGGAGCCCGTGTGCGACCTGTGCCGCTCGCCCCGCCGGGATCCCACCTTGCTCGCGGTGGTGGAGAGTCCCGGAGATCTCCTCATGATGGAGCAGGCTCAGTGTTATGAGGGTCTCTACTTCGTATTGATGGGGCGGCTTTCTCCCCTGGACGGAATCGGCCCGCGGGAAATCGGCCTGGACCGGTTGCTCAAGCGGGCTCAGGACGGCGTGGTGCGGGAGGTGATCCTCGCCACCAATTTCACCGTGGAGGGGGAGGCGACGGCCCACTACATCGGGGAGCTGCTGCGCGGTCTCGGGCTCAAGGTGACCCGTATCGCGCGAGGACTGCCCGTGGGCGGGGAGCTCGAGCACGTGGACGCGGGCACGCTCGCCCAGGCGGTGCGGGAGCGGAGGAGCCTGTGATGGAGGGCGCGGCCCAGGGGGAACGATTGCAGAAGGCCCTGGCCCGGGCGGGCTTCGGCTCCCGCCGGGAGATCGAGGCCTGGATCCGGCAAGGGCGGGTGAGCGTCAACGGCCGGCCGGCGATGCTGGGTACCCGGGTCCAGCCGGGAGACGCAGTGCGCCTCGACGGGCGCCCCCTCCGTGTGTCCCTGGCCCCGGACGTCCGGGTGCTCCTCTACCATAAGCCGGCGGGAGAGATCGTCAGCCGCCGGGATCCCCAGGGCCGCCCGAGCGTGTTCGAACCGCTGCCGCGGGTCCGGGGCGGCCGCTGGGTGCCCGTAGGCCGGCTCGATTACAACACGGAGGGGTTGCTCATCCTCACGACGTCGGGGGAGTTGGCCCACCGCCTCATGCATCCCCGCTACGGGGTGGCGCGGGAGTATGCGGTACGGGTTCGGGGCACCCTCTCCGAGGAGGAGAAGGCGCGGCTCCTCTCCGGCGTGCGGCTGGAGGACGGTGTGGCCCGGCTCGAGTCCCTGGAAGAGGCCGGCGGATCGGGAAGCAACGTGTGGTACCGGGTGACCCTGCGGGAGGGGCGCAACCGCGAGGTGCGCCGGCTCGTCGCCGCGGTGGGTCACGAAGTGAGCCGCCTCATCCGCATCCGCTTCGGCCCGATCGCCCTTCCGCCCGACTTGAAACGGGGACGCTGGCGGGAGCTTGCCCCCGGTGAAGTGCAAGCGCTGCTCCAGGCGGTGGGCTTGCCCGCCCTGTCCCCCTTGGCTGAGCCTGGCAGCCGAAGGCTAGCCCACCGCCCGGCAGCCCCGCCTGCCGCTCCCCGGGGGCGGCAAAGCGGGATCCGCCCAGATAACCGGCGGGCCGCTGCCCGGGGGAACAGGCCCCCGCGTTTCCGGGGCTGAATTCCGAATTGGGGAGTCGAGAGAGACGACCATCAAGCAGGACCCGAGACTCGCTCAGGCCATTCTCGATCAGGCGGGTCCGCTCTAGGGGAGATCGTCCCGGTGGAGCAGAAACACATGGCCTGCTCCGCCGCTTACCTCCGGCCAGACGAAAGGCAAGCGAGGGAACGAAGCCTCCAGGGCATCCCGGTGATGCCCGATCTCCACCACGAGAACGCCGCCCGGGGCGAGAAACGAGCGGGCTTGGGCGAGAATACGGCGCACGAAGTCCAGGCCGTCCGCTCCCCCCGCCAAAGCTTCCCGCGGCTCATGGAGATACTCGGGCGGCAGCGCCTCCATCGACGCCTGGTCCACGTAGGGCGGGTTCGAGACGATCACGTCGTAACGGTTGCCTTCCAGGGCGTCGAACAGGTCGGAGCGCAGGAGCCGCACCCGGTCCATGAGCCCGTAGTCCCGCACGTTGCGCGCTGCCACCTCGAGGGCGGCGGCGGAGGCGTCGGAGGCGTCTACCTGGGCGCCAGGGAAGGCATGGGCCAGGAGGATGGCAAGGCAGCCGCTGCCGGTGCACAAATCCAAGGCGGCGCGCACCTCCTGGGGATCGGCTACCCAGGGGGCGAGCTGGTCGCGCAAGAGTTCGGCGATGAAGGAGCGGGGGACGATCACCCGCTCGTCCACGTAGAAGCGAAAGTCCCCCAGCCAGGCTTCCCCGGTGAGGTAGGCGGCCGGCCGCCGCTCCTGCACCCGCCGGGAGAGGAGCTTCAGTACCTCGCTCCGCTCCGCGGAGGTGAGCCGGGCGTCCAGGAAAGGCTCCAGCCGATCCAGGGGAAGATGCAGGGCGTGCAGGATCAGGTAGACCGCCTCATCGTAGGCGTCGCTCGTGCCGTGGCCGAAGACGAGGCCTGCCTCGCGGAAACGGCTCACGGCGAAACGCAGCAGGTCGCGCACAGTGGCGAGCTCCTGCCGGGCTGCCTCGAACGGAGGGCTCAGGCGAGGAGCCGGCGCAGAGCCCGGCCGTAGATGTCGGCGAGCCGCGCCAGATCGGCGAGGGGCACGCATTCGTCGATTTTGTGGATCGTGGCGTTGAGCAGCCCCAGCTCCACCACCTGGGGGCAGATGCGGGCGATGAATCGGCCGTCGGAGGTGCCGCCCGTGGTGGAGAGCTCCGGTTCGATGCCTGCCACTTCCCGCACTGCAGCCTTGAGCGCTTCGGCCAGGGGCCCCGGCGGGGTGAGGTAGGGTCGGTTATAGGGCTTTTCCCAGACGAGCTCGTAATCGAGCCCGTGGGCGTCCAGTACCGCCCGCAGCCGCGCCTCGAGGGATTCCACGCTGCTCGCAGTGGAGAAGCGGAAGTTAAACTGCAGAGTGACTTCGCCTGGGATCACGTTGGTCGCCCCAGTGCCGCCGTGGATGTTGGAGACCTGCCAGGAAGTGGGGGGAAAGAATTCGTTGCCTTCATCCCACACCGTGCGAGCCAGCTCGGCGATGGCTGGTGCCGCCAAGTGGATGGGATTCCTGGCGAGGTGGGGGTAGGCGATGTGGCCCTGGATGCCCTTGACCGTGAGCGTGCCGGACAGGGAGCCGCGCCGGCCGTTCTTGAGCGTGTCGCCCACGACCCGGGTGCAGGTGGGCTCTCCCACGATGCAGTAGTCGATCGCTTCTGCCCGTTCCTCGAGCCGTTCCACCACCCGAGCGGTGCCGTCTACGGCGGGGCCTTCTTCGTCGGAGGTGAGCAGTAGGGCGAGGGAGCCCCGGTGGCGCGGGTGCTCGGCCAGGAAGGCCTCCGCCGCCGTCACGAAAGCAGCGATCGCCCCCTTCATGTCCGCCGCGCCCCGGCCGTAAAGGACGCCGTCGCGAATCGTGGGCCGAAAAGGATCGCTCGTCCATCGCTCGGGAGAGCCCGGAGGCACCACGTCGGTGTGGCCGGCGAAGCAGAGCACTGGGCCCTCGGTTCCCCGCCGGGCCCAGAGGTTGTCCACGGCACCAAAGCGCAGCCGCTCGAGGCGGAAACCCGCCCTTTCCAAGCGCTCGCCCAGGAGCTCCTGGCAGCCAGCGTCGACAGGGGTCACCGAGGGCCGGGCGATCAGCGCTTGGGCGAGCTCGACGGCAGGGTGCATGGGGCGGTTGTGGTCTTTCAAAGAGCGATCCGCTCCGGCGCCGAGGCCGGGGTAACGGCGCGGGGGATCACTTGTCGATCAGATCGATCTTGATCGGCGGCTCTACCGGAGCAGCCGCGCCCGGTCCCTGGGGGCCGGCCTCGGCCAAGCGGATCTGGCCGTAGTCGATGAGAGCCGCCAGGTTGGTGGGCGAATCGGCGTGGGCCATCGCTTCCTCTCGGGTGATCTTGCCTGCCTGGTACATCTTGAACAACGCCTGCTCGAACGTCTGGGATCCCGGCGAGACTGTGGTCTCCATCGCCTCCTTGATGGCGTCGATCTCCCCCTTCTTGATCAACTCCGAGATGTGGGTCGAGTTGATCAGGATTTCCACTGCCGGCAGGAGTTTGCCGTCCACGCCCCGCACCAGGCGCTGGGAGATGATGGCCTTCAGGCTGATGGCGAGGTCGGCGAGGAGCGCGGTGCGGGCGTCGTGGGGGAAGAAGTTGATGATGCGCGAGAGCGCATGGTAGCTGTTGTTGGCGTGCAGGGTGGACACGCACAGGTGGCCGGTCAGGGCGTAGATGATGCCGTGCTTCAGGGTTTCCCGATCCCGGATCTCGCCGATCATCAGCAGATCCGGCGCCTCCCGCATGGCGTTGGTGAGAGCGTTGGCGTAGGAGATCGTGTCCATGCCGATTTCCCGCTGGTTGACGATGGACTTGCGATGCTTGAACACGAACTCGATGGGGTCTTCCACGGTGAGGATGTGGCCGGTGCGATTGGCGCTGCGGTGCTCGATCATGGCCGCCAGGGTGGAGGACTTGCCTGCCCCGGTGGAGCCCACCACCAGGATGAGTCCCCGGCGCTCCATGATCAGGTCCTTGAGGATGAGGGGCAGGTTCAGCTCCTCCACCGTGGGAATGGTGCTTTTGATGTGCCGGATCACCATGGCCAGATCGCCCCGCTGGCGGAAGACGTTGACCCGGTAGTTGGCCACCTCGGGCAGGCTGAAGGAGAAGTTCATCTCCATGGTGGCTTCGAAGGTACGGATCTGATCCTCGGTCATCAAGCCGTAGGCCAGCTTGATCATCTGGTCCGATTCCAGCGGCTTGTCGTTGATCGGCATGCATACGCCGTTGATCTTGATCTGGATCGGCGCGCCTACGGTGAAAAAGAGGTCCGAGGCTTGCTTCTCGGCCATGAGCTTGAGCAGCGGTGCGATGATCATGGGGTGCTCCTTTTGCTCTGCGCGCGCAGCCGCGATACCTTGGCCGGGGGCTAGATGCCCCGCAGCAGCTCGTTGATGCTGGTCTTGGCCCGGGTCTTGGCGTCCACCTGCTTGACGATCACCGCGCAATACAGGCTGTACTTGCCGTCCGGGGAGGGGAGACTGCCCGAAACCACCACCGAGCCCGCGGGCACCCGCCCGTAAAGGACCTCTCCGGTCTCCCGATTGAAAATCTTGGTGCTCTGGGAGAGGAAGACCCCGGTGCCGATCACCGCCCCTTCCTCAACGATGATGCCCTCCACGATCTCGGACCGGGCGCCAATGAAGCAATTGTCTTCGATGATCGTAGGGTTGGCCTGGACCGGCTCCAGCACCCCGCCGATGCCCACGCCGCCCGCGAGATGGACGTTCTTGCCGATCTGGGCGCAAGAGCCCACCGTGGCCCAGGTGTCCACCATGGTGCCCTCGTCCACGTAGGCGCCGACGTTGACGTAGGAGGGCATCAGGACTACGTTGGCCGCGATGTAGGAGCCTCGACGGGCAGCCGCCGGGGGGACCACGCGGAAGCCGCCTTCGCGGAAATCGCGGGAGTTGTACTCTGCGAACTTGGACGGTATTTTGTCGAAGTAGTTGGTGAAGCCGCCCTTGATGAAGCTGTTGTCTTCGATGCGGAACAGCAGCAACACGGCCTTTTTGATCCATTCGTGGGTCACCCAGCGGCCGTCGATCTTCTCCGCCACCCGCAGCTTTCCCTTGTCGAGGAGGTCCACGACCTCCATGACGGCCTCGTGGACCTTGGTGGGTACGTTGCGCGGCGTGATCTCGCCGCGGTGCTCGAACGCTTCCTCGATGATGCTTTGGAGCTGTTTCATCGGCAGTGGGTCCTCGGTCGATGACGAAATCATCGCGCGGCAGCGGCCTCGCTTCGGCCCTCGGAGATGAAGCGGCGGATGCGCTCGGCCGCCTCCACGCAGGCCTCCAGCGGGGCCACCAGGGCCACGCGCACGAAGTTGCGCCCGGGATTGAGGCCGTGGGCCTCACGCGCCAGATAGGAGCCCGGAAGGACGGTCACATTATAGTCGCGGTACAGCAGGCGGGCGAAAGCGGTGTCGTCGTAGGGCGTCGGCAGCCACAGGTAAAACCCGGCCTCGGGCCTCCTTGCTCCTAGAGGCGCGAGCTGGGGCAGCACGGCGTCGAACTTGGCTCGGTAGAGCCGGCGGTTGTCCTCTACGTGGGTCTCGTCCCGCCAGGCCGCAATGCTGGCTGCCTGCACCGCAGGGCTCATGGCGCAACCGTGGTAAGTGCGATAGCGCAGGTAGCGCTCCAGGATCTCGGCGTCGCCGGCGACGAAGCCCGAGCGCAGCCCCGGCGCGCTGGAGCGCTTGGACAGGCTGGAGAAAACCACCAGTCCGCGGAAGTCGCGGCGTCCCAACCGGTAGGCCGCCTCCAGGGCGCCGAGCGGCTGGGAAGCGTCGTCGAAGTAGATCTCGGAATAGCACTCGTCGGAGGCGACGACGAAGCCGTGGCGGTCGGAGAGTTCGAATAGCCGCCGCCACTCGTCTAGGCCCATCACGCTGCCGGTGGGATTGCCCGGCGAGCAGGTGTACACGAGCTGGGTGCGGCGCCACACCGACTCGGGCAACTGATCGAAATCCAGGACAAAGCCATTTTCCGGCAGCAGGTTGAGGAACTGGGGCGTTGCGCCCGCGAGCAGCGTCGCTCCCTCGTAGATCTGGTAGAAGGGATTGGGGCAGACCACGATGGCGCCGGGGCGGGTGGAATCCACTACCGCCTGGGCGAAGGAAAACAGTGCCTCCCGGCTTCCGTTCACCGGCAGGACCTGGCTTTCCGGGTCGATCTCCGGCAGCCGGTAGCGCCGGGCGATCCAGTCGGCCAGGGCCAGGCGCAACCCGGGTTGGCCAGCGGTCGTGGGATAGCGGGCGAGGGTGGGTAGCGCTTGCGCCAGCGCCTCCAAAATGAAGGCGGGGGTGGCGTGCTTCGGCTCGCCGATGGACAGATCGATGGCCGTAAAGGCGGGGTTGGGACTCGTTCCCTGGAGCAGAAGCTGGAGTTTCTGGAACGGATAGGGCTGCAGGCGCTCGAGGTGGGGGTTCATCGAGGGTCGGGCGGAGGCGCCGTCGTTATCGTTAAATCGGCGAATTATATCGGCCGGGTGGCGCCGGCGCCAACGCGCGGAAGCGCGATGCGGGCGGGCGTTCGGTCAGCCGCGGGTGCTCGCTTCCCGCGGAAACTCGGGCAGCAGTACCGGAGCGGCGGGTGTCCATCCTGCTTTCCGGTGCTCCGCCTCCACGGTGGTGAAGATGCCGCCACGCACGTAGAAGCGGGCCCGCAGCCGCATGTAGCGGGGCTCCGTCGCGGCCGCCAGATCGTCCAGGATGCGATTGGTGACCGCTTCGTGGAAAGCGCCCTCGTCCCGGAAGGACCAAATGTAGAGCTTCAGGCTCTTCAGTTCGACGCAACGCCGGTCGGGGATGTAATCGAGGATCAGGGTAGCGAAGTCGGGCTGGCCGGTCTTCGGGCACAGGCAGGTGAACTCCGGAATCTCCATGTGGATCAGGTAGTCCCGTTCCGGGGCCGGGTTGGGAAAGGTCTCGAGCTGCTTGGAGGGGCGTGTGGACATTCTCGCCGGCTCGTCAATTCAGTTAAAATGCCGCCGATTCTCCCGCGGGAGTCGCTGCCCGGGGACCGCCGTCCTGGCGGACGGAGGCCGCACCGGGGACGGGCGGTACCGGCGCAGCGAGGGCCCGTTGTTTCTCCAACATTATAACGACTGGTCGGCATCCCGTTGCGCCTCGCCCACATCAAGCTCGCCGGGTTCAAGTCCTTCGTCGATCCCACCCACATTCCGCTCCCGGGCCAGTTGGTCGGCATCGTCGGGCCCAACGGATGCGGCAAGTCCAACATTATCGACGCCGTGCGTTGGGTGCTGGGGGAGTCCAGGGCTTCCGCCCTGCGCGGAGAGTCGATGCAGGATGTGATCTTCAACGGCTCCCTGGAGCGCAAGCCGGTGAGCCGGGCGGTCGTGGAGCTGGTGTTCGACAACAGCCTGGGCAAGGCCGGCGGCCAGTGGTCCCAGTACGCCGAGATCGCGGTCAAGCGGGTGATCGAGCGCAACGGCGAGTCCTCTTACTACATCAACAACCTGCACGTCCGCCGGCGGGACGTGCAGGACATCTTCCTCGGCACGGGCCTGGGTGGGCGCCCCTACGCCATCATCGAACAGGGGATGATCTCCCGCATCATCGAGGCGAAGCCCGAAGAGCTGCGGGTGTTCCTGGAGGAGGCGGCGGGGGTTTCCAAATACCGAGAGCGGCGGCGGGAGACCGAGCTGCGGCTGGAGGACGCCCGAGAAAACCTCGCCCGGGTTGACGACATCCGCCAGGAGCTGGACAAGCAGCTCGAGCGGCTGCAGGCCCAGGCCCAGGTGGCGGCCCGCTATCACGAGCTGCAGGCGCGGCTGCGCACCGCTCAGGCGCTGCTTGCCCTCACCCGCAGGCAGGAAGCCGCCGCGGCTCGGGAGCGGCTCGTGCGGGAGATGGAACGCCTGGAGACCGAGCTCGAGCGGGAGATCGCGCGGCTGCGGGAAACCGAGCGCTACTTGGAAGAGGCCCGGGAGCGCCAGTACGGCCTGAGCGAGGCGCTCCACAGCGCCCAGGGGGCCTTGTACGAGGCCAACGCGGACGTGGCCCGGCTGGAACAGCAGCTTGAGCACTTGCGCACGAGCCGAACCCGCGTCGAGCAGCAACTGGGCAGCACGAGGAAGCTTCTGGCCCAGCATGAAGAGCGCCGGGCGAGCGCCCAGGTGGGGCTCGCCCACTGGCAGGCGGAGCTCAAACGATCCACTGAAGAGGCGCGTCTCCGGCAGGATCGGGCCGAGGGGGAAGGTCGCGATCTGCCCCGATTGGAAGAGGCCCACCGGGCTGCGCAAGCCCGCTACGCTGAGGCTCAAAGGGAGCGCATGCGGGCTGAGCAGTCTCGGGAAGTGGAACACACCCATTTGAGCCACGCCGAGCGGGTTCTCACCCAATTGGCGGCTCGGCGCGATCGCCTAGAGGAGGAGCGGCGAGGGCTGCCCCAGGTGGATTCGGACGAGGGCGAGCGCTTGGCCCGGGAGCTGGAAGACCTCGACCACCGGATCGCGGAGCAGGAAGCAGCCTTGACCCGGGCCACGGAAGCGCTCCATACCGCCCAGGCCGCTCTGGAGGCGGCCCGCCAGGGACTCCAGGCTGAGGAGCAGCGCTGGACCGAGTTGGAGGCCCGGCGGATGGCGCTGGAAGAGTTGCAGCAGCGACTCGAGAGCAATGAGAAACTCACCGCCTGGCTCTCCGCCCAGGGGCTCCAGGGCCGTTCCCGGTTCTGGCAGGCGATCACTGTGGGCGATGGTTGGGAAGACGCCCTGGAAGCAGTGCTGCGGGAACGGCTCAACGCGGTGGTCCTCGAGCCCCTGGACGAGGCCGCACGCTGGAGCGACGGGCCCCCTCCAGGAAAGCTGGCCTGCTTCGAGCATAAGGTGGGGGCGGCGCCTTCCTCCTCCCTGGATTCGGATCCTGGACCCCGGCTGCGCGCCCAAGTGATTTGCCGGGATGGGGGGGTGGCGGCGGCCCTGGACGACTGGCTGGCGGGGGTATTCCTGGCGGAGTCCATGGCGGTCGCCCTGGAACGCCGTCACCAGCTGCAGCCGGGGCAGGCCTTCGTACTGCCTGGCGGGCACCTGGTGACCCGCGCCAGCGTGACCTACTACGTTCCCGACTCCGGGCTGCACGGGGTGCTTGCCCGGGAGCGGGAGATCGAGGCCCTCGCTCGGGAGGGGAGAGCTCAGCGCGCTGCCATCGAGGCCCAAGCTCGGGTCGTCGCCCAGGAGGAGGAGCGGCTACGAGCCTTGGAGGCGACCCTGGAGCAGGACCGCGTGGCCTTGGCCGCAGCCCGCCAGCGCCGGCATGAGGTGCAAATCGCAGCCCTCCGGGTGACTGAGGCGGCGGAGCGAGTTAAGGCCCGCAGCCGGCAAATCGCTGCCGAGCTGGAGGAGATCGAGGCCCAAGAGCAGATGGAAATGAGCCGCCGGGAAAGAGCCCTGGAGCGGCTCGCGGAGATCGCCGACGAGATCGCTGCGGCAAAGCGGGCAGAGGCCGCCTGCGAAGAGGAATGCCAGGCGGCCGAGACCCGCCTGGAGGAACGGCGACGAGCCCATCAGCAAGCCCTGCACGAGGCCCAGGAGGCCGTCTATCAGGAGAGGCTTGCATCTAGCAAAATCAATGAGCTCTCTGATCTTCTTAAAGTCATCAATCAAGATATAGGGTCTGCCCAGGCTGCTCTAGGCGCCCTGGAAGAGGAACGCACAGGGCTCGATCCTGCCCCCCTCGAGGCCGCCTTGCAGGCGGCGCTGGGGCTGCGTCAGTCCCGGGAGCAGGCTCTGGCTCAGGCGCGGGATGTCCTGGAGGAGGCGAGCGCTCGAGTGCGCTCCCTGGAAGAGAACCGGCTCACCCTCGAGCACGGGCTCGAGCCCTTGCGCCAGAAGCTCGCCGAGACCCGACTCAAGGAACAGGAAGCGCGGCTCACGGTGGCCCAGTTCGATCAGCAGCTCCGGGAAATGGGTGCCGACGAGGAGGCTTTGGCCGCCCAGTTGAGGGACAAACCCCGAACCTCCTCCCTGCAGGGGGAAATCACCCGGCTCAACCACGAGATCGCGGAGCTGGGAGCGGTCAACCTGGCGGCCCTAGAGGAACTCAAGGCTGCCGAGGAGCGCAAAACCTTCCTGGATGCCCAGTCGGCGGATTTGCGCGCCGCGGTAGAGACCCTGGAGAACGCCATCCGGCGCATCGACCGGGAAACCCGGGAGCGCCTCATGAGCACTTTCGACCAGGTGAACAGCCATTTGGCAGAGTTGTTTCCAACCCTGTTCGGCGGGGGCCAGGCCCGGCTGGTCCTCACCGGGGAAGAGATCCTGGACGCCGGCTTGCAAGTCATCGCTCAACCTCCGGGCAAGAAAAACACTTCTATCCACCTCCTATCGGGGGGAGAGAAGGCCCTGACCGCCCTGGCCCTGGTGTTCTCCTTGTTCCAGCTCAACCCGGCGCCCTTCTGTCTGCTGGACGAAGTGGACGCGCCCCTGGACGACACCAACACCGAGCGCTTCTGCCAACTGGTCAAGCGCATGGCCCAGCAGACCCAATTCATCTTCATCAGCCATAACAAGCTCACCATGGAGATCGCCCACCAGCTGATCGGCATCACCATGCAGGAGCAAGGGGTCTCCCGGGTGGTGGCCGTGGACGTGGAAGAGGCGATGCGCATGCGGGACGCCGCGGCCGCCTGAGCGGGTCCGCAGTCCCGGGCGCTGAAGATCGCTGCCGGGCGTTAACATGGAAACGGGATGAGCGAGCTACAACTCGGATTGCTGGTGGTGGGCACGCTGGTGGTGGCGGGGGTATACGTGCTCAATCGCGTCCAGCAGCGGCGTCTGCGCCGTCAAGCCGAGCGCGCCTTCGGCAATCGCCATGAGGACGTCCTGCTCAAGCCCTCGCCCCCCCGGGAGCCCGAGACCCGGGTGGAACCCCGGCTGGATCCGACGCCGGTGACGGAGACCCGGAACGAGCCGAGCCTGGGGCCGACGCCAGCCCCGGTGTCGGGCGAGCTCGCCACCGCCCGACTCGACGAAGGCATCGACTTCGCGGCGGAACTGACGTTTCCTGCCCCGATCGAACCCGGCGTCCTGGCGCCCCTGGTGCAGCGCAAGGCGGAATTCGGTAAGCCGGTCTCCATCTCGGTCTTCGACGCGCAAGAAAACGCTTGGAGAGAAGTCCACATAGGCATGGGAGGGCGCTACGGCCGGGCCCGGGTGGCTTTGCAGCTTTGCAACCGGGACGGCGCGGTGAGCGATGTCATGCTGCGAGGCTTCCGGGATGCGGTCCTGGCTTTGGCCCAGGCGCTGGGCGCCCGGGTCGCCATGCCGGATGCGGAGGAAGCGGCGGTGCGGGCAGCGTTGCTGGACCAATTCTGCGCCGAGGTGGATGTGGTGATCGGGATCAACGTGGTAAGCCCCGGGGAGCGTCGCTTCCACGGTGCCAAGATCAAGGCCCTGGCGGAGTCGAACGGTTTGAAGCTCACGGCTGACGGCCGCTATACCCTCCTGGACGAGCGGGGGGAGGCCTTGTTCAAAGTGGCCGACGCCCAGGCCGTTCCGTTCCGAGCGGAAACCTTGGCCCAAATGACCACCGAAGGGCTGACTTTGGAACTGGACTTGCCCCGGGTGACGGACGGGCTAGAGGCCTTCAGGCAGATGGTGCAGCTCGCCCGTACCTTCGCAACGACTTTGGGAGGTGTCATGGTGGACGACAACCGGGTGGCCTTGACCGACGCCGGCCTGGAGAAAATTCGCCAGGAGATCGCCCGCCTGCAGGCCTTGATGGCGGCGCGGCGCATCCCCGCCGGGGGCGCGCAGGCCCTGCGCCTCTTTTCCTAGGCGGGACGGACGTTTCTCCCGCGCTGGGGACTCCGCCAGGAAAGGTAGCCCCACATGAGAGCTCCGGCCGAGGTGGTGGCGGAAGCAAAACGGCTCCGGGAGGAAATCGAGCGGGCCAACTACCACTATTACGTCCTCAATCGCCCCACCATCCCCGATGCGGAATACGACCGCATGTTCCGACGGCTCCAGGAACTGGAAGCCCGATACCCAGAGCTGGCGACCCCCGATTCTCCCACCCAGCGGGTGGGCGCCGCCCCGGTGGAGGAATTCCCCGAGGTCCGGCACGCAGTGCCCATGCTCTCCCTCAACAACGCCTTCAACGACGAAGAAGTGAAGGCATTCGACCGGCGGGTGCGGGAGGCGTTAGGAGTAGAACGGGTCGACTACGAAGCGGAGCCCAAGTTCGACGGCCTGGCGGTAAGCCTCACTTACCGGGAGGGCGTCTTGGTCCAGGGGGCAACCCGGGGCGATGGCTATACGGGGGAGGACGTGACGGCGAACCTGCGCACCGTGCGGACCATCCCCCTGCGGCTAGCGGCAAAGGCGCCGCCCGCGCTACTGGAGGTGCGGGGGGAAGTGCTCATGTTCAAGGCTGATTTCGAGAAGCTCAACGCGGAGCAGGAGGCTCGCGGGGAGCGCCCCTTCGCCAACCCCCGCAACGCCGCCGCTGGCTCTCTGCGCCAGTTGGATCCCCGCGTCACCGCCAAGCGGCCCCTCGCTTTTTTCGCCTACGGGGTCGGCCGGACGGAAGGGGAGGGCATTCCCCGGGACCGGCAGAGCCGGCTGCTCGACTACTTGGCGAGCCTGCGAGTCCCAGTGTCCCCGATCCGAGAGGTGGTGGTCGGGGTGGAGGGACTGCTGGGCTTCTACCGCAGAGTGCTGGCGCGGCGGGACGGGCTGCCCTACGAGACGGACGGGGTGGTGTACAAGGTGGACCGGCTGGACTACCAGGAACGTCTGGGCTACGTCTCCCGGGCGCCCCGGTTTGCCCTCGCCCACAAGTTCCCTGCCCAGGAGGAGATGACCCAGCTCCTGGACATCGAGGTGCAAGTGGGCCGCACCGGAGCCCTCACCCCGGTGGCTAAGCTCAAGCCCGTCCAAGTGGGGGGCGTCACGGTGACCAGCGCCACCCTGCACAACGAGGACGAGATCCGCCGCAAGGATATCCGCATCGGGGATTGGGTGATCGTGCGCCGGGCGGGGGATGTGATCCCCGAGGTGGTGGCGGTGGTGCCGGAGAAACGGCCGGCCCATGCCCGGCGTTTCGTCATGCCCTCCCGGTGTCCCGTCTGCGGATCGGCCGTGGTGCGGCTTCCCGACGAGGCCATCGCCCGCTGCAGCGGCGGCCTGGTGTGTCCAGCCCAGCGCAAGCAGGCCCTCCTGCACTTCGCGAGCCGCCGCGCCCTGGACATCGAAGGCCTGGGCGAGAAGCTGGTGGACCAGCTGGTGGACACGGGGCTCGTGAAAACCCCTGTGGACCTGTTTCACCTCACCGAAGAGCAGCTCGCGGCGCTCTCCCGCATGGGGCGCAAGTCGGCGCAAAACCTTCTTGCGGCCCTGGAGCGCAGCCGCAAGAACGCCACCTTGCCCCGGTTCATCTACGCCCTGGGCATCCGTCACGTGGGGGAAGCGACCGCCCGGGACCTGGCCCAGCACTTCGGCAGCCTGGAAGCCCTCATGAAGGCGAAGGAGGAAGAGATCATGGAGGTGCCGGAGGTGGGCCCTGTGGTGGCGAAAAGCATCCACCAATTCTTCGCCGAGCGCCACAACCGGGAGGTGATCGAGGGACTGCGGCCTTTCTATGGCCATTGCTGGCGTCTGGAGACCCGCATGCCTGCGGGGCGCAAGCTCGACGGCAAGACCTTCGTGCTGACCGGGACTCTTGCCAGCATGACCCGGGAGGAGGCCAAGGAGCGGATCGAAGCCCTGGGGGGGAAGGTGACGAGCAGCGTCTCCCGGAACACCGATTACGTGGTGGTGGGAACCGACCCAGGATCAAAATACGACCGGGCGCGGGAGCTCGGCGTTCCTATCCTGGACGAAGACGGTTTCCTGAAACTTCTACGCGCTTGAAGAGAAACGGAGGTGATTCCATGACCTCGATCACCAAGGCGGTGTTTCCCGTCGCCGGGCTGGGCACCCGCTTTCTGCCAGCCACCAAGGCGAGCCCCAAGGAAATGCTGCCCATCGTGGACAAGCCCCTCATCCAGTACGCCGTGGAAGAAGCCGCCGCCGCCGGGATCACCCAGATGATTTTCGTCACCGGCCGCAACAAGCGGGCCATCGAGGATCATTTCGACAAGAACTACGAGCTGGAAGCGGAGCTGCAAGCCCGGGGCAAGCAACAGCTCCTGGAGGAGACACGGCGGGCGATCCCCAGCGGCATCACCTGCATCTACATCCGGCAAGTGGACGCGCTGGGGCTGGGGCATGCCATACTGTGCGCCCGTGCCGTAGTGGGGGAGGAACCGTTCGCGGTCTTGCTGGCCGACGATCTGATCGACGCGCAACCCCCGGTCCTGCAGCAGATGAAGGAAGTCTTCGAAGAAACCCGCTGCTCGGTGTTGGGAGTCCAGCAGGTAGCGCCCCAGGACACGGGCCAATACGGCATCGTGAAAATCGATGCGGGAGATGGGAAGGTCCGGCCCATCCGCGGCATCGTGGAGAAACCGCCGCCCGGTGCCGCCCCGTCGACCTTGGGCGTCGTGGGACGCTACATCCTGACCCCTCGGGTCTTCCACCACCTGGAGAAACTCAAGCCTGGCGCGGGCGGAGAGATCCAACTGACCGACGGCATCGCGGCCCTGATCCGGGAGGAGCCCGTGATGGCGTTCGAGTTCGACGGCATCCGCTTCGATTGCGGCAGCAAGCTCGGTTATCTCCAGGCCACGGTGGCCTACGGGCTCCGGCATGGGGAAGTGTGTCGAGAATTCGCCGCCTACCTGGCCGGACTCCAAGGTTTCCTCCAAGTCCCGGGCACAGCCCAGGCCCGGGCACAGAAAATGAGATAACAAAATCATGATAAGCTAATATAGTGGATCCACTTAACCCTGTTGGGGAGACGCCGATGCCGAACAAGCTGATGATCGTGATGGTGAATACGGACCCGAGCGATGGCCCCGAGCTGGGAGCGCCGTTCTTCCAGGCCACCGTGGCTGCCGCCATGGACTACGAAGTGGAAGTCATCCTCACCGCCCGGGCCGGAGAGCTGGCGAAGAAAGGCGTAGCGGAAAAACTCTACGTCAAGCCAGGCTCTCCCAAGAGCGTGTACGATTTCATCAAAGATGCCCACGAGGCCGGAGTGCACTTCAAGGTGTGCACGCCCACCTTGGAGCTGTGGGGGGACGACCTCATTCCCGAGATCGAGGAAACCGTGGGCGGGGCCTACGTAATCGAGCAGGCCATGGACGAGAACGTGGTCACCTTCACCTATTGAGTGAGAGGGCTCAAAGCTGGATCCGCAACGCGCCCGCCAGATCCTGAGCCAGGCCGAGCTGGTATGCTCCGCCGAGGAGGTGGGGGCGGCGGTGCGGCGGCTCGCGCGAGAGATCACCGACGCGCTGGGCGAGCGCTATCCCCTCGTGCTTCCCGTGATGGGTGGGGCGGTGGTGTTCACGGGCCAGCTTTTGCCCCTGCTCGACTTTCCCCTGGATTTCGATACCCTCTACGTCTCCCGCTACCGGGGCAGGACTTCGGGCGCCGACGTGCAGTGGCGCATTGAGCCGCCGGAACGCACCCGGGGGCGCGTGGTCCTGGTGCTGGACGACATCCTGGACGAGGGCGAGACCCTGGCGGCCATCCGGGCACGGATTCTGGAGGCGGGCGCCCAGGCCTTCTACAGCGCCGTGCTGGCAGACAAGGACATCGGCCGGGATAAACCCATCCGGGCGGACTTCGTGGGATTGCGGGTGCCCAACCGCTACGTCTTCGGCTTTGGCATGGATGTCCACGGCGTCTGGCGCAACCTGCCCGCCATCTACGCGCTGGTGGAAAACTGAAAGGGACACCCTTTACCGGCGCCGGCCGGACCGATACCATGCGCCTCCTTGGCCAAGTTGTTCCCGGCTTTCGGCTCACCTGAGGCTTTTGTGCACCCATGTTGGCAATCATCGGTGGATCGGGGCTGACGACTCTGCCTAACTTGCAGATCAGTGGTCGCAAGGTAGTGCGTACCCCCTACGGAGAGCCGTCTTGCCCCCTGACCTTCGGCACCATCCGCGAGCGCCCGGTGGTGTTTCTTGCCCGCCACGGCTACGGCCATACCATCCCGCCCCATGCGGTCAATTACCGGGCGAACCTGTGGGCCCTGCAAGCGGAAAACGTCCGGACGGTGGTGTCGGTGGCCTCAGTGGGGGGCATCCGCCGGGATCTCGTCCCTGGGGTGATCGTCGTGCCTGACCAGATCATCGACTACACCCACGGCCGGGCCTTTACCTTTTATGAGTCTGATGCCACTCCCGTCACCCATATCGACTTCACCCACCCCTATTGCGAGCAGACGCGGAGCTTGTGCATCGAGGCGGCGCGGCGGGCAGGGGAGCCGGTGGTGGTTGGGGGCGTGTACGCGGCGACCCAGGGCCCGCGGCTGGAGACCGCCGCCGAGATCAACCGGTTGGAACGGGATGGGGCCGATATGGTCGGAATGACTGGAATGCCCGAGGCGGCACTAGCTCGGGAGCTGGGCTTGAGCTACGCCGCCCTGGCGGTGGTGGCCAACTATGCTGCCGGCCGGGCGGACAGTGCCGGGGGCATCCGAATGGAGGAGGTGGCCAAGGTGCTCAAAGGCGCCATGGTCCGGGTGCGCAATATCCTCGAGCACGTAGTAGAAGCGTATGGCGGTTAGGGAAGTTTTGCGCATGGGCGATCCCCGTCTGCTCGCGCCGGCGCGTCCGGTGGAGCGGTTCGATACCCCCGAGCTCCACGCCCTGGTGCAGGATCTCATTGATACCATGCGGGCGCTGAACGGGGCAGGCATCGCCGCGCCCCAAATCGGGGTGGGGCTGCAGGTGGTGATCTTCGAAGTGACCAAGAACCCCCGCTACCCCGGCGTTGAGGAGGTGCCCTTCACTGTGCTGGTGAATCCCGAGATCACGCCGGTGGACGAGACCCTGGAGGAAGGCTGGGAAGGCTGCCTTTCGGTGCCGGGGATGCGGGGGCTCGTGCCCCGCTATCGCAGCGTCCGCTACCAGGGCTACGACGCCCGGGGTGGTCCCATCGATCGCACGGTGAGCGGCTTCCATGCCCGGGTGGTGCAGCACGAATGCGACCACTTGCGAGGCATTCTCTACCCTATGCGCATGCGCGATCTCAGCAAGTTCGGCTTCGCCGACGTCCTGTTCCCAAATCTGGCCGGCGTCGAAGCGTAGTTCAGTCGAGCAACGCTTCCAGCAAGTCAGTCTCGAGGCGTACCACTGCTTTGTCGTCGCCGAGTTGGCCCCCAGAGATGAGGAAGGTGTCCTCCGCCCGCTCCCCCAGGGTCGCAATGCGGGCGCTCTCCACGTTAACGCCGTGGTCATGCAGCACTCGGGCCACGCGGGAAAGCAGCCCCGTCCGGTCTCCTGCCACGATGGACAGGATGTGATGGCGCCCATAGTCGTCGGGCCGGATGTGCACCTGGGGAGCGATGGGGAAGTGCTTCATCTGCCGGCTGACGCGCCCGAGGGGTGGAGGAGGCGCGGTGGGGCCCTCCAGGGCCAGGCTCACCTCGTACTCCAGGTAGCTCGTGAGATCCCGGTAGGACAGAGACTTGTTTTCCGGGTCCAGCACCAGGAAGCTGTCCAGGGCATAGCCGTGGCGGGTAGTGTAGATCTTCGCTTCGGCGATGGAAAAATTGAGCCGGGCGAAACAGTCGCAGAGACGGGCGAAGAGACGAGGCTGGTCGGGGCAATAGACGAGCACCTGGATACCCTCGGCACCGGGGGCGAGCCGGGCCTTGACCACCGGGGTCGAGGTGTCTACCCGGTAGTTGAGAACCCGGGTGTGCCAGGCGATCTCCTCCGGCGTGTGGCGCAGGAAATAGGCTACATCCAATTTGGACCACAGGCGCTCGTGGGCCCTGTCGGGTACCGCGGCCAAGCGCAACAGGCGCAGGGCTTCGCCTTGCCGCACTTCCAACAAGCTGGCAGGGGGCGGGGCCTGGCCGGAGAGGTGCCGCCGGGTCAAGCGGAAAAGATCCTCCAGCAGCTTCGCCTTCCATGCGTTCCACACCTTGGGGCTCGTGCCGCGGATGTCCGCCACGGTAAGCAGGTAAAGGGCTGTCAGCCGCCGGTCGGTGCCGACCAGCTGGGCGAAGCGGGCGATGACGTCCGGGTCTGAGAGATCCTGCTTCTGGGCCGTGTGGGACATCACCAGGTGGTGGCGCACCAGCCATTCCACCAATGCTGCGTCTTCCGGATGAAGGGGATGGCGGCGGCAGAAGCGTCGCGCCTCCAACGCGCCCAGGTGGGAGTGATCGCCGCCTCGCCCCTTGGCGATGTCATGGAACAAGGCGGCCAGGTACAACACCTCGGGCCGCTCGAACTCGGCCATCAGCCGGCTGCAGAGGGGGTATTCGTGGGCGAACTCGGTAACGGCGAAGCGGCGCAGGTTGCGCACCACCATGAGGATGTGCTCGTCCACGGTGTAGACGTGGTAGAGATCGTGCTGCATCTGGCCCACGATACGGCCGAAGGCCGGGATGTAGAGCCCGAGCACCCCGTAGCGGTTCATGCGGCGCAGCTCCCGGGTGACGCCGACTGGCTGGCGCAGGATTTCCATGAAGAGCTTCGGGCTGTCCGGATCCCGGCGCAGTCGCCCACCTAGTTGTCCCACCGCGTGCCACACCGCTCGCACCGTCTGGGCGTCCCGGCCTTGGATTTCCCGGTGCTCCTGCAAAAGGAGAAAGCTCTCCAGGATGGCGCTGGGATGCCTGAGGAAGACCTCCGGATCCCGCACCTGGAGCAGCCCGTTCACCACCTGGAAACGCTCGTTAAGTATCTGGGGCTGCCCAGGCGGCGGCGGATCGATCCTGGCCTCCAGGTCGAGAAGCAAAATCACGTTGAGCTGGGCGACGGTGCGAGCCGCCCGGTAGTAGCGCTGCATCAAAAGCTCTCCCGCCCGCCGCACTCCCCGGTCGGTAAGCCCCAGCTCCCGGGCAAGAGCCGTCTGGAAATCGAAAAGCAGTCGGTCCTCCCGACGTCCGGCCAGGTAATGGAGCCGGATGCGCAGGTCCTTGAGCTTCGTTTCCTGGCGCCGCAACTGCCGCGCCTCTTCCTTGGACAGGAGACCTTTGCGGGTCAGGTCCCGCCAGTCTTTGCCCAGGCCGCAGGCCTGGGCGATCCACAGAATCGTCTGCAGATCGCGCAGTCCTCCCGGGCTCTCCTTCAGATTGGGCTCCAGGTTGGTGGAGGCGTCGTGGTAGCGCTGGTGGCGCTGCTCCTGCTCCAGGCGCTTGGCGCGCAAGAACACCGCCGGGTCCAGGGCGGCTGCCAGGGCCGATTTCAGTCGCCGGAACAGGGCCCGGTTGCCCGCCAGCAGGCGCGCCTCAAGGAGGGTGGTTTCAATGGTGATGTCCCGGCGCGCCTCATCCAGGCACTCCTCCACAGTGCGCACACTGTGGGCCGTGTCCAGACCCACATCCCACAGGGCCCCTACCAGCCGCTCCAGGGCGGGGGCGAGGGCGCCGTCCGCCGGTGCAGGCAAGAGCACCAGTACGTCCACGTCAGAATAGGGGAACAACTCTCCCCGGCCGTAGCCGCCCACCGCCGCAAGGGTCAGGGTAGAGGGCATGGCGAGCCGCCGCCATAGCTCTCGGAGTGCCCGATCCACCAGCCGGGCATGCTGACGCAGGGCGCGATCGGGATGAGGGCGCAGCCGGTAGGCTTCCCGCAGCCGCGCCCGCTCCGCCGCGAGCTCCCGTTTCAGGTCGGCGAGGAGCGCCGCCGGCGCCAGGGCATCGCTGCGGGCGGCCATGGCCTCAGTCGAGGGGAGGCTCGGGCGGGGCACCAGGGGAAACGGTCAGGACTTCGTAGCCCCCCTCGGTCACCAGCACCGTGTGTTCCCATTGGGCGGAAAGGCTGTGGTCCTTGGTCACCACGGTCCAGCCGTCGGCCAGCTGACGCACCCCGGGCTTGCCGGCGTTGATCATGGGCTCGATGGTGAAGATCATGCCAGGCACGAGCTTCATCCCGGTGCCCGGGCGTCCGTAATGCAGGACCTGGGGCTCTTCGTGGAACTTGCGCCCGATGCCGTGACCGCAAAACTCCCGCACCACGCTGAAGCCATGGCTTTCGGCGTGAGCCTGGATCGCGTGCCCGATGTCCCCCAGGTGGCGGCCCGGGGCCACCGCCCGGATGCCGCGCCACATGCATTCGTAGGTCACCTGGCACAGCCGCCGGGCTAGGATCGAGGGTTCCCCCACGAAGAACATGCGGCTGGTGTCACCATGGAACCCGTCCTTGATCACCGTGACGTCGATGTTCACGATATCGCCGGCTTTAAGCTTACGGTCTCCGGGAACGCCATGGCACACCTGGTGGTTGACGGAGGTGCAAATGGACTTGGGAAAAGGAGGGTACCCCGGCGGGGCGTAATGGAGGGGCGCAGGCACGGTTTTCTGTACCTTCACCATGTACTCGTGGCACAGGGCGTCCAGCTCGCCGGTGGTCACGCCAGGTTTCACATAAGGGGTGATAAAGTCTAGTACCTCGGCCGCAAGGCGCCCGGCGAGACGCATGCCCTCGATTTCCTCTAGAGTCTTGATCACGACCCCGCTGCGCGCCGGCATGTCCATAAAATCAATCCTCGACCCTTCCGCGAAGGGCCCCTTTCGTCCGTTGGCCAGCGACTAGCATAGAAGATCGACCCGGCGGTGACAATGAAAAACGCGTTTACCTTGAGGCGGGCGGATTTTTAATGCTAAAATTTGAAATTCGTCCAAGATCTTGTTTGGCGGACGAAATTCCCACACTCGCCGCGCGAGGGTGCTCGGCGCCGCCGAGTCGACCGGGCGGGTGGAGGCTTAACCCTTGCCGACGGAGCGCAAATGTCGATCACCATGCGTCAGATGCTGGAGGCGGGCGTCCATTTCGGGCACCAGACCCGCTTCTGGAACCCGAAGATGGCACCCTATATCTTCGGCCACCGCAACCGCATCCACATCATCAACCTGGAAAAAACCCTGCCCCTGTACCTGGAGGCTACCGCCTACGTGCGACGGCTTGCTGCCAACAAGGGCACCATCCTCTTTGTGGGGACCAAGCGCCAGGCCCGGGAAATCATCCGCGAAGAGGCGATCCGTTGCGGCAGCCCCTACGTGGACTACCGCTGGCTGGGCGGGATGCTCACCAACTTCAAGACGGTGAAGCAGTCGGTGAAGCGGCTGCGGGAGCTCGAGGCCATGGTGGAGGACGGCTCCATGGAGCGGCTGCCAAAAAAGGAGGCGCTGCGGCTCAAGCGCGAACTGGACAAGCTGGAGCGCAGCCTCGGCGGCATCAAGGACATGAATGCGCTTCCAGACGCCCTCTTCGTGGTGGACGTGGGGTTCCACAAGATCGCGGTGTCTGAAGCGAATAAGCTAGGGATTCCTGTGGTCGCGGTGGTGGACACTAACCACTCGCCGCAGGGCGTCACCTACGTGATCCCAGGCAACGACGATTCGGCGCGAGCGATCCGTCTCTATGCCCGCGGCATCGCCGATGCCGTCCTGGAAGGGCGCAGCCAAATCATCAAGGAGCTGGTCGAGGACGAGTTTGTCGAAGTCGACAATCCCGAGGCGACGCCGCAGGAAGAATGAGAAAAACAGGGACGGAGAGGGGGCGGAAAGCCCCCCTTTTTTTGAGGTGTGGGGCCGGGGGTAGTTTGGGCCCCCGGCGATCCAGCAAGACTTCAGGAGCGATACATGGCGGAAATCACCGCGAGTATGGTCAAGGAATTGCGCGAAAAGACTGACGCGCCCATGATGGAATGCAAGAAGGCCCTCGCCGAGGCGGGCGGGGACATGGCCAAGGCGGAAGAGATTCTGCGCATCAAGCTGGGCAACAAGGCCGCCAAGGCCGCCGGCCGCATCGCCGCCGAAGGCATCGTCGCTGTGCATTTGAATCCCGACGCCCGGTTCGGGGCCATCGTCGAAGTCAATTGCGAGACGGACTTCGTGGCGAAGAACGAGGACTTTCAGTCCTTCGCCGCCCGGCTCGCAACCCTCGCGGCGCAACGCGATCCCGCTGACCTGGAAGCGCTCTTGCGCCTGCCGATGAACGGTACCTCGGTAGAGGAGGAGCGCAAGGCCCTGGTGGGACGCATCGGGGAGAATATCACCGTGCGCCGCTTCGCCCGGCTCGTGGCCAAAGGCCGGCTCGCCGCCTATGTGCATGCCGGGGCCAAGATCGGCGTGCTGGTGGACGTCGTGGGCGGTGATGAGGTCCTGGCCAAGGATCTGGCGATGCACATCGCTGCGTCCAAGCCCATCGCCGTCTCCCGCGAGCAGGTTCCGGCGGAGCTGATTCAAAAGGAGCGAGACATCGCCACCGCCAAGGCGGCCGAATCGGGTAAACCCGCCCCCATCGTGGAAAAGATGGTGGAGGGTGCGGTGCAGAAGTTCCTCCGGGAAGTAACGCTCCTGGGCCAGCCGTTCGTCAAGGACGACAAACGCACGGTGGAGGCCCTGCTCAAGGAAAAGGGGGCCTCGGTGGCGGGATACGTGCTCTTCGTCGTCGGGGAAGGGATCGAAAAAAGGCAGTCCGACTTCGCCGCCGAGGTTATGGCCCAGGCCGCTCAGGTGCGCTGAGTCCCGCCCATGGACGCCCCTGTACCGCGCCCGGTCTACAAGCGCATTCTGCTCAAGCTGAGCGGAGAAGCGCTCATGGGGGAAGACAGCTACGGCATCAACCGCGCCACCATCGAGCGCATCGTCTCCGAGATCAAGGAGGTGGCGGTGCTGGGCGTGCAGATCGCGGTGGTGATCGGCGGCGGCAATATCTTCCGCGGAGTTGCCCCGGCCGCGTCCGGCATGGACCGCGCGACCGCCGATTACATCGGCATGCTCGCCACGGTGATGAATGCCCTGGCGCTCCAGGATGCCATGCGCCGGGTGGGCCTGCCGAGCCGGGTGCAATCCGCGCTCAACATCGAGCAGGTGGCGGAGCCCTACATCCGCGGCAAGGCCATGCGCTACCTGGAGGAGGGCAAAGTGGTGATTTTTGCCGCGGGCACCGGCAACCCGTTCTTCACCACCGACACGGCGGCGGCGCTGCGAGGCATGGAAATGAACGTGGACGTGGTGCTGAAAGCGACCAAAGTGGACGGGGTCTACACCGAAGACCCGATGGTCCACCCCGACGCCATGCGTTACCAGCGTCTGACTTTCGACGAAGCCATTATCCGGAACCTCAAGGTAATGGACGCTACCGCTCTCACCTTGTGCCGCGACCAGAAACTACCGGTCAAGGTGTTCAGCATTTTCAAGCCGGGAGCGCTCAAGCGCGTAGTAATGGGCGAGGACGAAGGGACTCTGGTCGAGTGCTAATGTCCTGTCCCCCGCAAGCCGTAAGGAACGAACCATGATCGCCGACGTGAAAAAGACCGCAGATCACAAGATGCACAAGAGCCTGGAGACCTTGAAGGCCGAGTTCTCCAAGGTGCGCACGGGTCGTGCCCACACGGGCCTGCTGGAACATATCACGGTGGATTACTACGGCGCCCCTACGCCCCTTAACCAGGTGGCCAACCTGACCCTGCTCGACGCGCGCACCATCGGCGTCACCCCTTGGGAAAAGAGCATGCTACCCAAGATCGAGAAAGCTATCCGGGAGTCGGATCTGGGACTCAATCCGGCCACGGTGGGAGATACGGTGCGGGTGCCCATGCCCCCGCTCACCGAAGAGCGCCGCCGGGAGCTGATTAAGGTGGTGCGACACGAGGCGGAGAGCGCCCGTGTTGCGATCCGCAACGTTCGCCGCGACGCTATTGCTCAGCTCAAGGAGCTGCTCAAGGAGAAGAAGATTTCCGAGGACGAGGAGCGGCGCGCCCAGGAGGAGATCCAGAAGCTCACCGACCGCTACATTTCCGAGGTGGACAAAGTCCTCCAAGGAAAGGAAGCCGACCTGATGGCAGTCTAGCCCGCAAGCATTCTGCTGCGACCCGATGGAAGGAGCCCGATGAGCGAGCACCAGAGCAGTACGTTGAGCATTCCGCCGGTGGCCGCCATTCCCCGGCACATCGCCGTGATCATGGACGGCAACGGTCGCTGGGCGCGCCGGCGCTTCCTGCCTCGGGTGGCCGGCCACCGCAAGGGAATGGAGGCAGTGCGGGCGACGGTGCGCGCCTGCGGCGAGCTGGGGGTCGAGTACCTCACGCTGTTCGCCTTTAGCAGCGAGAACTGGCGACGGCCGAAGGAGGAAGTCAACTTCCTGATGCAGCTTTTCGTCAGCATGCTGGAACAGGAGGTGGCGAAGCTGCACGAGAACGGCATTCGGCTTAAGGTCGTAGGCAACCGGGAGGGATTGGAAGAGCGGCTGGTGCGGCTGATCGAACAAGCGGAAACCCTCACCCGGGACAATCGGCGGCTCACCCTCACTGTGGCGGTCAACTACGGCGGGCGCTGGGATATCCTGCAAGCGCTTCGACGCATGCTGCAAGCGCGGCCGGAGCTGGCAACCCGATTCGCAGAAACCGATTTCACCCCTTATCTGGCGATGAGCTACGCGCCGGAGCCGGATCTCTTCATCCGCACCGGGGGGGAGCAGAGAGTGAGCAATTTCCTGCTTTGGCAGCTCGCCTATACCGAGCTGTACTTCACCCCCATCCTGTGGCCCGACTTCGACGCTCGAGCGCTGCACGAGGCGATCCTCTGGTATCAGCAGCGGGAACGGCGCTTTGGTCGCACCAGCGAACAGCTGGCCGAAACCCTGGAGCGGCGCAAACCGGCTTAGGAGGCCTGTCGGCGTGGGGCGCAGATTCGTCCCGCCCGGGCCCTGAACCGATGCTTGCGTCACGTATCCTCACGGCAACCGCGCTGCTCGGCCTGTTCCTGGCCGCCCTGTTTTTTTTTCCGTATCCCGTCTGGACCGCCCTAATCACCAGCGCCGTCGCCCTGGCCGCATGGGAATGGGGCGCCCTCGCGGCCCTGGCGGCAGCCCCCAGGCTCGCCTATGCTTTCAGCATGGGCACCCTGGTAGCGCTGCTGGGCTGGATGGGGGAAAGTCCAGGGTCATCGCTTCCCCGGGCGGTATTCACCACCGCGACCCTATTCTGGCTGGTGGCGGTGCCCGTCTGGTTCGTCCGTGGGTGGCCACGGCTTTCGCTGCCCGCGCTGCTCGGTGCGGGTGCCCTGGTGCTGGTACCGGCAGGCGTCGCCGCGGTGGTTCTGAGAAGGGGAAGCCCGGCCGAGCTGCTGCTGGTGCTCGCCGCGGTGTGGTTGGCCGACAGTGCCGCCTACTTGGCAGGACGGCGCTGGGGACGGCGCAAGCTTGCCCCCGTCATGAGCCCCGGGAAGACTTGGGAGGGATTGGGCGGAGCCCTGGTCGCTGTGGCGCTCGGGGGGGCTCTGCTCCAGGCGGCAGGAGTAGGACACCTGTTCTGGGCGAGAGGCCTTTGGATTACACTGATACTGGTGGCCCTGGCGGCGGTGAGCGTGCTGGGCGATCTATTCGAGTCCGCCGTCAAACGGCATGCGGGTGTGAAAGATAGCGGTACGCTTCTTCCCGGACACGGCGGCGTGTTGGACCGGATCGACAGCCTGACGGCAACATTGCCGGTGGCGGGTCTGCTGGCGGGGCTCGCCCGCCCTCTCGGTGGCCCTTGAAAACCATGGAATCGATCGGCGAATTCCTGCAGCCGGCTCCTTCGTCTTCCTTTCTGGATGAGCCCTCCCGGCGGACACCCCGGCGCGTGGTAGTGCTCGGTTCCACCGGCAGCATCGGGCTCAACACCCTGGACGTGGTGGCTCGCAACCCCGACCGGTTCCGGGTGCTGGCGCTCGCGGCGAAGCAACGGGTGGATCGGCTGTTCGAGCAGTGTCGCGCCTTCCGGCCCACCTATGCGGTATTGCTCGAGGCGAGCGATGCTCAACGCCTGGCGGAGTTGCTGCGAGGCGCGGGCATCACCACGGAGGTGCTGTGGGGAGAAGAGGCTTTCGCCCAAGTGGCCGGCGCGCCCGAGACGGACGTGGTCGTCGCGGGGATCGTGGGGGCGGCCGGGCTTAAGTCCGCCATGGCGGCCGCCCGCGCCGGGAAAACGGTGCTGCTCGCCAACAAAGAGGCGCTGGTTATGGCGGGTAGCGTCTTCATGGAGGCGGTACGCGCCCACGGCGCCACGCTGCTCCCCGTGGACAGCGAACACAACGCCATCCTGCAAGCCCTACCAGGCGGCCGCCGGACCCCTCTCGATGCCGCCGGTGTGCGCCGCCTCTGGCTCACCGCTTCCGGAGGGCCATTGCGTACCCTGCCAGCTCAAGCGTTCTCCTCGGTCACGCCGGAGCAGGCGTGCGCCCATCCCAACTGGACCATGGGGAAAAAAATCTCCGTGGACTCCGCGACCTTGATGAACAAGGGTCTGGAAGTGATCGAGGCGTGCTGGCTGTTCGACGTGGCAGTAGACCGGGTGCAGGTGGTGATCCATCCCCAGAGCATCATCCACTCCATGGTGGAGTACCGGGACGGCTCGATCATCGCCCAACTGGGCTACCCGGACATGCGCACCCCCATCGCCTATGCCCTCGGCTATCCGGAACGCATCGACGCGGGTGTGCCCCTGGTGGACGTAGTGGGTTTCGGCCGCCTCGAGTTCGAGGCGCCGGACGTGGAGCGCTTCCCCTGTCTGGCCCTCGCCTACCGCGCCATAGAAGCCGGAGGCAATGCGCCGGCGGTGCTGAACGCCGCTAACGAAGTGGCGGTCGAAGCTTTTCTGGATCGGCGAATTCCCTTTACCGCAATCCCGGACCTGATCAACTATGCGCTCGATCGAGTGCCGGCGGCGGCGCTCCACTGCCTCGAGGACGTGCTGGGCGCCGATCGCGCGGGGCGGGAAGCCGCCCGGAATCGCCTGGATTCTCTTGTATGATCGACGCTTCTGATCCAGAGGGCGCATGCGCGACCTCATTGCGGTATGCCCGACTTTCTGCTCACCCTCGCCGCCTTTGTCCTCGCCCTGGGCATCCTGATCGTATTCCACGAGCTGGGGCACTATGCCGTCGCACGCTGGTGCGGCGTGAAGGTGCTCCGCTTCTCGGTAGGCTTCGGTAAACCCATCTTGGCTTGGCGTGCTGGCCGCGACCGGACTGAATGGGTGATCTCGGCCTTTCCCTTGGGTGGCTACGTCAAGATGCTGGATGAGCGAGAAGGGGAGGTACGGCCCGAAGAGCGCCACCGCGCGTTCAATCGCCAATCGGTCTATCGGCGTTTTGCCATCGTGCTAGCGGGACCGCTCGCTAACTTCCTCTTGGCCGTTGTCCTGTACTGGTTGTTGTTTCTTACCGGGGTGCCAGGGGTGAAGGCCGTCCTGGGACCGGTGGAGCCGGGTACGCCTGCGGCCGCAGCAGGGCTCGCCGAAGGGGACACGCTGGTCGCGATCGACGGCCAGCCGGTGGCCACTTGGCAGGAGGTCCGGCTGCGGCTTCTCGATCGAGCCCTGGGGCGGGAAAAGGTAGCGCTGGAAGTGGAAACCGCCGACGGTCTGCGAACAGCGCGCACCCTGGATCTTTCAGCATTGAGCGCTGAGGATTGGGACGCGGAGCTGCTTGCCCGGCTCGGGCTCGTGCCTTACCGCCCGAGCGGTGTGGTGAGCGTGGGGCGGGTCTTGAGCGGAGGGGCCGGCGCTCGGGCGGGGCTGCGGGAGGGGGACGTGATCGAAGCCATCGACGGCGAGCCGGTGCGCCGGGCTGACCAGGTAGTGAAAAAGGCCCAGGGCAATCCCGGCCGTCCCCTGGAATTCGAACTGCGGCGGGGCGAGTCCCGGGTGCGGGTCACGGTGGTTCCCGAGCCGGTGGGGGAGGGCGCGGAAGTGGCGGGCCGCATCGGCATCGAGGTCCGCACCCAGTCCGAGTTCGCCCGCTCCCTGGTGGTAATCCAGCGCTACGGGCCGCTAGAGGCGCTGGGCCGGGCAGGGGCCAAGACCTGGGACACGACGGCCCTCACTCTGCGCATGCTGTGGCGCATGCTCCTCGGCGAGGTATCGTGGCGCAACGTGAGCGGCCCCCTCACCATCGCCGATTACGCGGGCCAGTCCGCCCAGCTCGGCTGGATCCCTTATGTGAGCTTCATCGCGCTGGTGAGCGTCAGCTTGGGTGTGCTCAACCTGCTGCCGATTCCCGTGCTCGATGGCGGGCACTTAATGTATTATATGGTCGAGATTTTCAAAGGCCGTCCCGTTTCCGAAAAGGCCATGGAGCTCGGGCAGCAGATCGGCATGGCGCTGCTGTTCGTCCTCATGGCTTTTGCTTTATACAATGACCTCAATCGACTCTTGTCGGGCTGAGAACGGATGAAGCGCAGGCTCCTCGGCCTCATGGCCGCAGCCCTGATCTCCTTCTCGGCCCACGCCTTCGAACCGTTCGTGGTGCGCGACATTCGCGTGGAAGGAATCCAGCGAATCGAGGCGGGCACCGTCTTCAGCTACTTGCCTATCAAAGTAGGCGACACGGTCACCCAGGAAAAGGCCTCCGCCGCCATCAAGGCCCTGTACGGCACCGGTTTCTTCAAAGACGTGCGGATCGAGCGCGACGGCGACGTGCTGGTGGTCTTCGTGGAAGAGCGTCCTGCAATCTCCCAGATCGACTTCATCGGCGTGAAAGAGTTCGATTTGGAACAGTTGCGGGCAGCGCTGAAGCAGGTGGGGCTGGCTGAAGCGCGCATCTTCGACCGGGCGCTCATGGAACGCGCCGAGCAGGAACTTAAGCGCCAGTACCTGAGCCGGGGAAAATACGGTGTGCAGGTGAGCACTACCGTTACCCCCCTCGACCGCAACCGGGTGGCCATCACCTTTACCGTGGACGAGGGCGAAGTGGCCAAGATTCGCCAGATCAACATCGTGGGTAACCGGGCGTTCTCCGAGTCCCAGTTGCTTGGTTTGTTCCAGCTCACCACCCCCGGTTGGATCACCTGGTACACCAAGAACGACCAGTACTCCCGGCAGAAGCTGTCGGCGGACCTGGAGACGCTGCGCTCGTTCTATCTGGACCAGGGCTACCTGGAGTTCGGTATCGACTCCACCCAGGTTTCCATCACGCCGGACAAGCGGGACATCTACATCACCATCGCCATCACCGAAGGCTCTCGCTACACCGTCTCGGATGTCAAGCTGGAGGGCGACCTGCGAGTCCCGGAGGAAGAGCTACGCAAGCTCATCAAAATCAAGCCCGGGGAAGTGTTCTCCCGGGCCAAGGTGACCGAATCGAGCAAGCTCATCACCGATCGCCTGGGCGATGAAGGCTACGCCTTCGCCAACGTGAATGCGGTGCCCCAGATGGACAAGGACAAGAAGCAGGTGGCCTTCACTTTTTTCGTCGACCCTGGGCGCCGGGTGTATGTGCGGCGAATCATCATCCAGGGCAACACGCGCACCCGGGACGAGGTGATCCGCCGGGAGCTGCGCCAGCTAGAAGGGGCGTGGTACTCGGCGCGCAGGATCGAGGAGTCGAAGAAGAGACTCGATCGCTTGGGCTTTTTCAAGCAGGTCAACGTGGAAACGCCAGCGGTCGCAGGCACCACCGACCAGGTGGACGTGGTCTTCACGGTGGAGGAGCAGCCGACGGGGGCGCTGCTGCTGGGAGCGGGGTTTTCCAGCTCGGAGGGCCTGGTGCTGAGCGGATCCATCTCCCAGAACAACTTCCTGGGCACTGGTAACGCCTTGTCGTTACAGGTGAACTCGGGCAAGGTGAACACCGTGTACGCGCTCTCCTTCACCCAGCCCTATTGGACCGTGGACGGCGTGAGCCGCGGCTTCGACATTTTCAAGCGGGACGTGGATTCCACGTCCCTCGATGTGGGCAGCTACAAGACCTCCACCCTGGGGCTCAATTTCCGGCTGGGGGTTCCGGTCACGGCCGACGATACCATCCTTTTCGGGCTGGGCGCGGAGAACACCGAGGTGAGCGTCTTCGCCGACAGTCCCCAGCGTTTCGTCGACTTCGTCAACACCTTCGGCGAGAGCAATAACAACTTCCCGTTCACCGTGGCCTGGCAGCGGGACACCCGCGACAGCGCTTTCTTCCCCCGCTCGGGGCGCTTCCAGCGGGCGGGCGCGGAGGTTTCCCTGCCCGTGGGCGACCTGCAATACTACAAGCTTTCCTATCAGCACCAGTGGTTCATGCCCCTGGGGCGCACCTGGAGCCTGTTGCTGCGCGGTGAGGTGGGCTACGGTGACGGCTACAACGACAAGCCGCTGCCCTTCTACAAGAATTTCTTCGCCGGCGGCATCAACACGGTGCGCGGCTTCGAAACCGGGTCGCTCGGCCCGCGGGACGTGAACGACGAGGCCCTGGGAGGCAACAGGATGGTAGTAGGGGGCGTAGAAGTCTTTTTCCCCTTCCCCGGTTTCCGCGACGACAAAACCGCGCGTATGAGCGTCTTTCTCGACGCTGGCGCGGTGTACGGGGAGGAAGCCAAGGCGGGAAGCGAGGGCGTCAGGTTTTCCACTGGCGTGAGCGTGAGCTGGCTTTCGCCCGTGGGACCGCTGCGGATTTCCCTGGGTTTCCCGCTCAACGCGAAGGACACGGACAAGAAGGAACCGTTCCAGTTCCAGTTGGGACGCACTTTCTGAGAAGGACCGGCTATGGAGATGAATGCAAGGACGACCCTGGCTGCCCTGGTGCTGGCGCTGGGCGCCAGCTCGGCCTGGGCCGCGGAGTTGAAGATCGGCACCGTCCACGTGGAGCGTATCATGCGGGAGTCGGCGCCCGCGGTGCGCGCCCAGAAAAAGATCGAGCGGGAATTCAGCGCCCGTGACCAGGAAATCCAGAAGATGGTCAAGCAGGCGCGGGATCTCCAGGCCTCCCTGGAGAAGGACGGGGTCACCCTGCCCGAGTCGGAGCGGGCCAAGAGGGAGAGGGACCTGGCCAACCTCAATCGGGACTTGCAGCGAGCCCAGCGGGAGTTCCGGGAAGACTTGAACCTGAGGCGCAACGAGGAGACGGCCCAAATCCTGCAGAAGGCGGATCGGGTGATCAAGCAGATCGCAGAACAAGAAAAATACGACCTGATCCTACAGCAGGAGGTAGTGGTCTACCGCAGCCCGCGCATCGATATCACCGACCGGGTCATCAAGGCCCTGGATGCGGAGAAATAGGTTCGGCCGGGGCCCTTCACGAAGAAGTCCCCCGACCGATCAAGAAGGCGAGAGCCTATGGCGGCAGAAACGTCTAGCGCACCCGGTGGTATATCCCTGTCCGAGCTGGTGGCGCGTTTCGGCGGCGAGTTGATCGGCGACGGGGACGTGCGCGTGCGTCAGGTGGGTACCTTGGAACGGGCCGGCCCCGACCAGATTGCCTTCTTCAGCAATCCCCGCTACCGTTCCCATCTGCGCTCGACCCGCGCGGGCGCTGTGATCCTCTCGCGCCCCTTCGCCGGCGAGACTTCCCGCCCGCGAATCGTAGCCGACAACCCCTACGCCTATTACGCCAAGGTGGCGGCGGTCCTCAATCCTTTCCCGAGGGCCGCCCCGGGCGTGCATCCCTCCGCGGTGGTGGATCCCACGGCTCGGGTGCCGGCGTCGGCGACGGTCGGCGCCTACGCCCGGATCGGGCCCGGGGCCGTCCTTGGAGAAGGGACCCAGGTGCTGGACGGCTGTTCCGTGGGGGAGCGGGTGAGCATCGGGGAGGAGACCCTGCTGTATCCGAGCGTGGTGGTCTACGCCGATTGCGTGATCGGCCGCCGCTGCATCGTGCACGCCGGCGCAGTGATCGGCGCGGACGGCTTCGGCATGGCGCTGGAGGACGGGCGCTGGCTCAAGATCCCCCAGATCGGACGCGTGGTGATCGGGGATGATGTGGAGATCGGTGCCAATACCACCATCGACCGGGGCGCGATCGAGGACACGGTGATCGAAGATGGGGTGAAGATCGACAACCAGGTCCAGATCGGCCACAACTGCCGCATCGGCGCCCACAGCGCCATTGCCGGATGCGCCGGCATCGCCGGGAGCGCCCGGGTGGGTCGTCATTGCCGCATCGGGGGCGCGGCCATGATCCAGGGCCACATCGAGATCGCGGACCACACTGACGTTTCCGGTGGCACCACGATCCTCAAGTCCATCGACACGCCAGGTGTTTACACCTCCATCTTTCCCTTTCTTCCCCATCGGGAATGGCTCAAGAACGCGCCCTATCTGCGCCGCCTTGAGGAGATGGCGCAGGAGATCAAGGAGCTGAAGGCGCGGCTCGCTCGGCTCGAAAGGAACGCATCTTGATTTCTCTCGACATTCACGAGGTGATGAAGTACCTGCCCCACCGCTATCCTTTCCTGCTGGTGGACCGGGTACTGGAGCTGGAGCCTGGCAAGCGCATCCGGGCGCTCAAGAACGTCACCATCAACGAGCCCTTCTTCCAGGGGCATTTCCCCCACCATCCCATCATGCCGGGGGTGTTGATCATCGAGGCCCTGGCCCAGGCGGCTGCTACGCTGACACTGCACTCCATGGGACAAGAGCGCAGCGACAGCTCGGTGTACTACTTCGTGGGGATCGACGCCGCCCGCTTCAAGAAGCCGGTTACCGCCGGCGACCAGCTCGTCTTGGAGGTAGAAATCCTGCGCCAGGTGAAAGGGGTCTGGAAGTACGCTGCGCGCGCCAGCGTGGACGGCCAGGTGGCCACCGAGGCGGAGCTCATGTGTACTGTCCGCTCCTTGTGATCAACGCGGGTTTGAGGTCGGCAAGCGGGGCAGGGCTGTGAAAGAGCCATCCACCGGCCGGGCGGCCATCCACCCCACCGCTCTGGTGCACCCTGGTGCCCAGCTCGGACCGGACGTGACCGTGGGCGCCTACAGCGTGATCGGTCCCGGTGTGGAGGTGGGAGCAGGGACCTGGATCGGGCACCACGTGGTCATCACCGGAAGGACTCGCATCGGCAGCCGCAATCGCATCTTCCACTTCTGCTCTCTGGGAGAGATCCCCCAGGACAAGAAGTATGGGGGCGAAGAAACCCGGCTCGAAATCGGCGACGACAACACGATCCGCGAGTTCTGCACCTTCAACGTGGGCACCGCCCAGGACGCAGGCGTTACCCGCTTGGGCCATCACAACTGGATCATGGCCTACGTGCATCTCGCCCACGATTGCCAGGTGGGCGATTACACGGTGTTCGCCAACAACGCCCAGGTGGCGGGACACGTGCACGTGGGGGATTACGCCGTACTGGGGGGATTCACCGTGGTACACCAATTCGTGCACATCGGCGCCCATTCCCTCACGGGTATGGGAACGGTACTGCTCCAGGACCTGCCCCCTTACGTGACCGCTTCGGGCAATCCGGCCAAGCCCCATGGCATCAACGCAGAGGGGCTGCGCCGACGGGGTTTCTCCAGCGATTCCATCCTGGCCGTCAAGCGGGCATACAAGACCCTGTACAAGGCGGGGCGCACCCTGGAGGAGGCGCGGGCCGAGCTGGTGCAGCAGGCCGCCGCCCACCCGGAACTGGCCGTCCTGGTGGAATTCCTCGGACGCGCTTCCCGCGGCATCATCCGCTAGTTCCCCGATGGCGGTCGGCGGCCCGGGATTGCGCGTTGCGATCGCGGTGGGCGAACCCTCCGGGGACGCTTTGGCGGCCCCCTTCGTCCAGGCCCTCAGGCGCCTGCGTCCGGATGCGCATTTCTACGGCATCGCCGGTCCACGCATGATAGAGGCCGGCGTGGAAGCCCTCTTCCCCATGGAAAAACTCTCGGTCATGGGCTACGTGGAGGTGCTGCGCCACTTTCTCGAAATCGTGGCCATTCGGCGCAGGCTGCGGGACCGGCTGCTCGCAGATCCCCCTGATATCTTCGTCGGCGTGGACGCACCCGACTTCAACCTGGACCTGGAGATCGCCCTGAGGGCGCGGGGGATCCGCACGGTGCAGTACGTGGGCCCCACGGTGTGGGCGTGGCGGGCAAAACGAATCCATAAGGTGGCTCGGGCCGCCGATCATGTGCTCGCCCTGTTCCCCTTCGAGGAACCCCTTTACCGCGACCACGGCATTCCCGTGACCTACGTGGGCCACCCTCTGGCGGATACGATTCCTGAGGCACCCGACCGGGCGGCCGCCCGGTCCCGCCTGGGCCTAGCCCAGGACCGGCTGGTGGTGGCGCTGCTTCCGGGCAGCCGGGTGTCGGAGCTATACTATATGGCCGACCTCTTCGTCGACGTGGCGGTATGGCTGCGACGGGCGCGTGGCGAGGTCCAGTTCATCGTGCCCCTGGTCAACCGGCTGACCGCCGAGCGCTTCGAACAGGCGGCCGCCCGCGCGGGGGGCGTCGCCGCCCTGGGCATGCGGCTGCTCGCGGGCCAGGCCCATGAGGCCATGGCCGCCGCGGATGGGGTGATCGCCGCCTCTGGCACCGCTACCCTGGAGACTGCCTTGCACAAGCGTCCTATGGTGATTACCTACAAGATTTCCCCCTTCACTTGGCGGCTGGTGAAGAACCGAGGTTACCTGCCCTACGTAGGGTTGCCCAACATCCTGGCAGGCAAGTTCGTCGTGCCGGAGTTCATCCAGGACGCCGCCACGCCCGAAGCCCTGGGCCAGGCGCTGCTCGCCCAGCTCGACGATCCGGCGCGGCTCGAAAGCATCCGCCGGGAATTCACCGCCCTGCACCGGGTCCTAAAGCGGGACAATGCCAACGCCGCGGCCCGGGCGGTGCTCGACCTCCTGGACAGACCATGCAGGGAAGCCTGCCGGTAATTGCGGGCGTGGACGAAGCGGGCCGGGGCCCCCTGGCGGGGCCCGTCTATGCCGCCTGTGTGGTGCTCGACCCGCGCTGCCCCATCGCCGGTTTGCGGGACTCGAAAAAGCTCACCCCCCGGCAACGGGCGAAATTCGCGGAGGTCATTCGGCGTTCGGCCGCCGCCTGGGCGCTCGGGCGCGCGGAGGTGGAAGAGATCGACCGGCTCAATATTCTGCAGGCAAGCCTGCTGGCCATGGCGCGGGCCGTGGCGGCTTTGGGCCTGCGCCCCGACCGGGTGTTGGTGGACGGCCGCCACTGTCCCGCTATCGGGGGAGCGGTGGAGGCGATCATCCGAGGTGACGATCGCGTTCCCGAGATCGCCGCCGCCTCGATCCTGGCCAAGACCGCCCGAGATGAGGAAATGCTGCGGCTCGACGCGCTTTATCCACTCTACGGCTTCGGCCGGCACAAAGGCTATCCCACGCCGGAGCACCTGGCAGCCCTCGGCCGCTACGGGGTGAGCCCGGTGCACCGGAGAAGTTTCGCACCCGTGCAGGCGCTGCTTCAGGCGCCTACGGCCGGGAATTCCGAAGGAAAATAACCCAAAACCAGGAGTCGAAACCATGCGAGTGGCCATCTTCCTGCACATCGTGTCGGCAGTCGTCTGGATCGGAGGCATGTTTTTCGCGTACATGGCGCTGCGCCCAGCGGCTCTGGAGACCCTGGAGCCGCCGGCCCGGCTCAAGCTCTGGGCGGCGGTGTTCCGCCGCTTCTTCCTCTGGGTGTGGGCGGCGGTGATCCTGATCCTCCTCTCCGGCTTCCACATGTTGGGGGAAATCGGGGCGCTGCCGGGTTATGTGCTTACCATGATGGTGAACGGCATCGTCATGGCGGTCATATTTTTCTATGTCTATTTTCTGCCTTTCACGGGCCTCAGACGGGGCTGCGCCGCAGGGGACTGGCCGGCGGCTGGAGCGGCTCTGTCCCAAATCCGGGTCCTGGTCGGGATCAACCTGGCCCTGGGGCTCATCAACCTGGCGGTGGCGACGTTAGGCCCCCTGGCCTACGAGCTTTGGTGAAGGCCGTTGCCCTGGAGACGTCAGGGACTGCCAGGCGGAATCCCTCAACTTGCGAGACCGTCTAGTACGGCGAGAAGGGCTTCTTTCTCCCGTTGCGGGTCAAACAGGGGCCGCCGCGCCGCGCAGGCGGCGCGCAGGGCCTCGTAGTAGCCGGGATCCCGGTCGGCTTCCAGGAGGGCTCGTGCGAGGGTTCGCTCGTCGCCCACGGGAAAATAGCCGGGGTAATCTTCCCCCAGCATGCCCACGTTGCCAGGAATGCGGGAGGCGATGACCGGCACTCCCGACATCACGGCTTCGGCGATCACGTTGGCGCCCCCTTCCATGAGGGAGCTCACCACCATGAGCCAGGAGGCGGCGAGGATTCGCCGCGCCTGCCCGTAGGGCAGCTCCCCGAGCCAGCGGTAGCGGGATTCCCGAGCCATAAGGGCCTGGGCCTCTTGGGCGAATTGGGGCGCTAGAGCGGCGCCTAGTTGCACCACGTGAATCGGTACAGAGGAGGGAATATGGGCCAGGGCCCGGGCCGTGCGGAAAGGGTCCTTTTCTTCCCGCAAGTGTCCGACAACGCATACCGCCCGCCCGGGCAGGCGCCGGCGCACCGCGAGGGGTGGGGCCGATTGATAGACCACCCGCACTTTAGGCCGCAAGGACGGCTCCAGCGCGTCGGCTCCCCGTTCCTGGAGCACCACTAAGCGAGTGGCGAGATGGAGGGATTCCTGGGCCTCGGAGTCGGTATGGATGTCCCGATAGAGGTCGGTTCCGGTCAGGGCCAGCACCAGGGGGCGGTGGGGAAAAGCCTCACGGAAGGCGCGGATCGGGCCATGGCTTTTTCGCGCATGCAGGGCTAGCATGAGCTCTGCGGGCTCGCCCGTCCAGCGGCCATAGACCCGCACGTCATGGCCCGCCTCCACAAGGAAGCCCCGCCAGCGCGCTGCCGTCCGGCGGTTGCCGGTGCGGCGGGTAGACGCTGTGGGCGTGACGATGGCGATTCTCAAGGAAGATGGGCGCGGATTAAACTTGGGACCCATGAATTTCTTGTCACCCACCACTATAGCAGAGGAAGCAGGCGCCCTCGGTGCTGCGCTTCGAGACGCCCGCGCCCGTACTTTGGCCCTTACCGTGGATTTGGAGGGCGCGCGGGAACTGGGGCCCCGGCTTCCCATCGTGAACCCTCCCCGCTGGGAGCTCGGGCACGTGGCTTGGTTCCAGGAGCGCTGGTGCCTGCGGCGGCGGGGCGAAGGGCTCGCCCCATCTATCCTGCCCCAGGCAGACGCGCTGTACGATTCCATTGCTGTCGCCCATGACCGTCGCTGGGGGTTGCCGCTCCTCAGCTGGCAGGAAACCCTGAAGTACCTGGAGCGGGTGTTGGAAGCAGTGCTGGAACGCCTCGCCCGCGGCCAATTGGACCCGTATTTCGTCCGCCTCGCCTTGTATCACGAGGACATGCACGGCGAGGCTTTTTTCTACACGCGGCAGACCCTGGGCTATGAGGCGCCACCGGTGGGGTCGCCTCCTCCGCCAGCGCAAACCACGCCTGTGCAGGGCGACGTGGAGGTGCCCGGAGGTGTCTTTCACCTCGGCGCGTTCCCCCATCAGCCGTTCGCCTTCGACAACGAAAAGTGGGCTCATGCGCTGCAGGTGAGACCTTTTCGCATCAGCCGTACGGCGGTCGCTTGCGGTGAATTCCTCGCCTTCGTCGAGGAGGGGGGGTACCGGCGCCGGGAGTTGTGGTCCGAGGCAGGTTGGCGCTGGCGTGAGTCGGTTCGAGCGGAACATCCTGTGTACTGGGAAAAACGGGATGGCCAGTGGTTCGAACGGCGCTTCGCCTGCTGGCGTCCCCTGCGCCTGGAAGCGGCGATGCAGCACGTGAACTGGTACGAAGCAGAGGCCTATTGTCGCTGGGCCGGGCGGCGGCTTCCCACCGAGGCGGAATGGGAAATGGCAGCGGCATGGAGCAAAGAGGCGAGACTGCCCCATGAAAAGCGCCGGTATCCGTGGGGAAGCGAGCCTCCCGATTCGGGACGCGCTTGCCTGGACGGGTGGTATCGAGAGCCGGCGCACGTGGGAGCATTCCCTGCGGGCGATAGCTCCACGGGCTGCCGGCAGATGCTGGGCAACGTTTGGGAGTGGACGGCCGACTGGTTTTTGCCCTATCCCGGTTTTGTGCGTGATCCCTACAAGGAGTATTCCGAACCCTGGTTCGGCGACCACAAGGTGCTGCGTGGCGGCTGTTTCGCCACCCGGGCCCGGCTGGTGCACAACATGTGGCGCAACTTCTATACGCCGGATCGCCGAGACGTGTTCGCGGGTTTTCGTACCTGCGCGATTGACTGAATGGCGGCGAGCCGGGTCGTCCGTTCCAGGGATAATCCTGCCTTCAGGCGCCTGGCGAGACTCGTCGACTCCGGCCGCCAGCGCCGGAAAACGGGGCGCATCGTGCTGGAGGGCGTGCGGCTGCTGCAGGAGCTGCTTGCCCGGGGGGGACTTCCCGAGCTGGTGGCGATCGCCGAATCGAAAGCGCAGTCGCCCGAGGCAGCCGCGTGCTTGCGGGCGGTACCGGCCGATCGCATCCTTATCTTTTCAGACGCCCTGTGTGCGCGGCTCTCGGAGCTGACCGCACCCCCTGGCGTGATCGCCGTCGCGGCGCCTCCCCGGCCGCACCTTCGGCGAGAGCCCCCTGGTTTCCTGCTCCTGCTGGAGGACCTTCAAGACCCGGGCAACGTGGGCTCCATCCTGCGCAGCGCGGCAGCGGCGGGCGTAGACCTGGTGGCGCTGTCACCCGGTTGCGCCGACCCCTGGTCTCCCAAGGTGTTGCGGGCTGCCATGGGCGCCCATTTCCTGTTACCCATACGGGAGCGAGCGGATTTGCCGGAAATAGCGCGGGCTTTTGCCGGCCGGGTGATCGCCACCAGCGCCGACGCCCGGACCAGCCTTTTCGATCTGGACCTGACGGGTCCCACCGCCGTCGTCATCGGTAACGAAGGGACGGGGGTCTCGCAGCGACTACGGAAGGCAGCCCATGCGGTGGTCCGCCTCCCCATGCCCGGCGGCATGGAATCCCTCAACGCTGCGGCCGCGGCCGCCGTGTGCCTCTACGAGCGGCTACGGCAACGCCAGGCGGTTGGGGGCGATGGGGGTCCTCAATAGATGTGGCGGGTGAGGTTGGCCTGGTGCAGGATGGTGGTGGCCATCTCCTCCACCGACATGGACGTGGCGTCGATGTAGGGAATCCCTTCCTGGCGCATGAGAGCTTCCGCTTCCCGGACCTCGAATTCGCAATTGGCGAGATTGGCGTACTTGCTGCCCGGGCGGCGTTCGCTGCGGATCAGGTGCAGCCGCTCCGGGTTGATGGTGAGGCCGAAGAGCTTGCTGCGATAGGAGGCAAGAGGCGCCGGCAGGCGCATGGAACCGAAGTCTTCCGGGGTCAGCGGGTAGTTGGCCGCCCACACGCCGAATTGGAGCGCCAGGTACAGGGTGGTGGGCGTCTTGCCGCTGCGCGAGACTCCGATCAGTACCACGTCGGCCTGGTGTAGGTCCCGGGTGGAGACCCCGTCATCGTGGGCCAAGGCGAAATTCACCGCCTCGATCCGGCGATGGTAGTCCACCACGTCCCGGGCGCTGTGGGAGCGGCCCACCGTGTGGCTTGACTTGACCCCCAGCTCTTGCTCCATGGGTGTGATGAACACCTCCATGCAGTCCAGCACCAGCGCGTTGGCCTGGGCAACGATGCGGTTGATCTCGGGGTTCACCAGGGTGCTGAAAACCAAGGGGCGAGCGCCGTCTTGCTCGGCGGTCCGGTTGATCTGTTCCACCGCCGCGTGCGCTTTTTCGACCGTGTCCACGTAGGGCAGGGTGCGCTCGTTGAACTTGACGGTCTCGAATTGGGTAAGCAGGCTGTGGCCCAGCATCTCGGCGGTGATGCCGGTACGGTCGGAGACGAAGAATGCCGTGCGCCTCATGGGACGACCTCGGAAAAAGTAACTGCCCGGCTGCGGGAACCGCGGCGACGGGTTAAAATAGCCGCTTTTTCTTGCGACTACAATTCAGTGCGCGACGAGGCCGGGAAATGAGCGAGCGGTACGTGCTGTGGTTCGACCAGGTAGGCATGAAAGACGTGGAGCGCGTGGGGGGCAAGAACGCTTCCCTCGGCGAGATGATCAGCCACCTCGCCCACGCCGGCGTGCGGGTGCCGGGCGGCTTTGCCACCACCGCCCAAGCATACCGGGACTTCCTGGCCCAAAGCGGGCTCGACAGTCGTATCCGGGACAGCCTTGCCCGCCTCGATGTGGACGACATCGCTGCCCTTACCCGTATCGGCGCCCAGATCCGGGGCTGGGTTATGGAAACACCGTTCCCGCCGGCCCTCGAGACCCAGATCGCTGAAGCCTACCAGCGCCTGGCCGAGCAGAGTGGGCCGGAGCTTTCGGTGGCCGTGCGCTCCTCCGCCACCGCCGAGGATCTACCCGACGCGTCCTTCGCCGGCCAGCAGGAGACCTTCCTCAACGTCCAAGGCCTGGACCGGGTCCTGGAAGCGGTTAAACGCGTCTTCGCTTCCTTGTTCAACGATCGGGCCATCGCCTATCGGGTCCACCAAGGCTTTGATCACGCCCGAGTAGCCTTGTCCGCGGGAGTCCAGCGCATGGTGCGCAGCGACCTGGCCTCGAGCGGTGTGATGTTTACGCTCGACACCGAATCGGGCTTCGACCAGGTAGTGTTCGTGACCTCTGCCTACGGCCTAGGCGAGACGGTGGTCCAGGGCCAGGTGAACCCAGACGAATTCTACGTCTACAAGCGGGGCCTCAAGGAAGGGCGCCCGGCCATCCTGCGCCGGACACGGGGCACCAAGGCCGTCAAGATGGTGTTCGCGGACGATCGAGAAGCGGGGCGCTCGGTGCGCACTGTAGAAGTGCCCGAGGAGGAGCGCTTGCGGTTTTCCCTTGATGACGAGGATGTGACAGCGCTGGCCCGCTATGCCCTGGCGATCGAGGCCCATTACGGTCGCCCCATGGACATCGAGTGGGGCAAGGACGGAATCGACGGCAAGCTCTACATCCTCCAGGCGCGCCCGGAAACGGTGAAAGCGCGCGCCGCTCTGGACCGGATGCAGCGCTACCGGCTCAAGCGGCGCTCCCGGGTGCTCGTGTCCGGGCGAGCCATCGGGCAGAAGGTGGGCTGCGGGCCGGTGCGGCTGGTGAAGGACGCCTCGGAAATGCAGCGGGTCCAGCCGGGAGACGTGCTGGTCACCGACATGACCGATCCGGACTGGGAACCGGTGATGAAGCGGGCGGCCGCCATCGTCACCAATCGGGGCGGGCGCACCTGCCATGCGGCCATCGTGGCCCGGGAGCTGGGCATCCCGGCGGTAGTGGGCACGGGAGACGCCACCCGGATACTGCAGGATGGCCAGGCAGTGACCGTGTCCTGCGCGGAAGGGGACACCGGACACGTCTATGAGGGGGTGCTGGAAGTGGAAGTGGTGGATGTCGCACCCCAGTCCATGCCCCCCTGCCCGGTAAAGATCACGATGAACGTGGGCAATCCGGACCTCGCCTTCGAGTTCCGACGGCTGCCCAACGAAGGCATCGGGCTCGCGAGGCTGGAATTCATCATTGCTCGCATGATCGGGATCCACCCGAAAGCGGCACTGGAATATCCGCGGCTGCCGGCCGAGGTGAAGCAAGCCGTTGAGCGCCAGAGCGCGGGCTACCGGAGCCCGGCGTCGTTCTACGTGGAAAAGCTGACCGAAGGCATCGCCACTCTAGGAGCCGCCTTCTGGCCTAAACCGGTCATCGTGCGCTTGTCGGATTTCAAGTCAAACGAGTACTCAAGTTTGATCGGGGGTGATCGCTACGAGCCGAAAGAGGAGAACCCGATGCTAGGCTTTCGCGGCGCTTCGCGCTATGTGGCGCCCTCGTTCCGGGACTGCTTCGAGATGGAATGCCTGGCGCTCAAACGGGTGCGCGACGAGATGGGCCTTACCAACGTGGAGATCATGGTGCCCTTCGTGCGCACTCTGGAGGAGGCCCGCAGGGTACTGGCGCTGCTTGCCGAGCATGGCCTGAAGCGGGGCGAGAACGGACTGCGCATCATCATGATGTGCGAGATCCCGTCCAACGCTCTTTTGGCGGAACAATTTCTGGAGCATTTCGACGGCTTTTCCATCGGTTCCAACGACATGACTCAGCTGACCCTCGCCCTGGATCGGGACTCGGGTCTAGTGGCCGAGCTCTTTGACGAGCGCGATCCTGCGGTGAAAGCCATGCTGCGCATGGCGATTCAGGCGTGCCGGCGGGCGGGGAAATACGTGGGTATCTGCGGCCAAGGACCTTCTGATCATCCCGATCTTGCCCGCTGGCTGGTGGAAGAGGGGATCGAGAGCATCTCCCTCAATCCGGACACGGTGGTCGAGACCTGGCTCTACCTCGCGAATAGGGCAAAAGAGCAGAGCCCCGCCACGGCTTAAACGGCTACTTCCCCCTCCGTGATCTCGGCGGCCATTCATGCAGGCAAGGATGCACCTGGCACTCAGGGAGGCGCATGCCCATAAGCTGTTGCCCCCAGGCGTTTTGAGCTATCATAAGCTTCCATGACAAAGTTTGTCTTCGTCACCGGTGGCGTCGTTTCCTCCCTGGGTAAAGGCACCGCCTCCGCGTCTCTGGCAGCACTTCTCGAATCCCGCGGTATCCGAGTCACCCTGATCAAGCTGGACCCGTACATCAACGTGGACCCGGGCACCATGAGCCCGTACCAGCACGGTGAGGTGTTCGTGACCGAGGATGGGGCGGAAACCGATCTGGACCTGGGCCACTACGAGCGCTTCAGCCAGGCCAGAATGACCCGCCGCAACAACTTCACCACTGGCCAGATTTACGAAAGCGTCATCAAGAAAGAGCGGCGCGGCGAGTATTTGGGCGGCACGGTTCAGGTCATCCCCCACATCACCGACGAGATCAAGAGCTTCATCCGTGCGGGGGCCGGCGATGCGGAAGTCGCCATCGTCGAGATCGGCGGCACGGTGGGCGACATCGAATCCTTGCCCTTCCTCGAAGCGGTGCGCCAGATGGCGATCCAGATGGACCGGCACGACACATGCTTCATCCATCTGACCCTGGTCCCCTACATCCCTTCGGCGGGGGAGATCAAGACCAAGCCGACCCAGCACTCGGTCAAGGAGCTTCGCGAGATCGGGATTCAGCCCGACATCATCCTGTGTCGAGCAGACCGCCCGCTGCCGCCGGAAGAGCGCCGCAAGATCGCTCTCTTCACCAACGTATCCGAGGAGGCGGTGATCTCGGCAGTGGACGTGGACAGCATCTACAAGATTCCCGCCATGCTCCACCGGCAAAAGCTGGACGATATCGTTTGCCGGCGTTTGGGATTGTCGGTCCCGCCTGCCGATCTGAGCGACTGGAATAGGCTGGTGGAGGCTCTGGAGCATCCCGTCGCGGAAGTGGACATCGCGCTGGTGGGGAAGTACGTTAACCTCACCGAGTCGTACAAATCCCTCTCAGAAGCGTTGATCCATGCCGGGATCCATACCCGCTCCCGCGTGCGGATCCACTACATCGATTCGGAGACGATCGAACAGGAGGGCACAGGATGCCTGCGGGGCATGGATGCCATCCTGGTGCCTGGCGGCTTCGGCAAGCGGGGCGTCGAAGGGAAAATCCAAGCCATACGCTACGCCCGAGAGAACGGGATTCCTTACCTGGGCATCTGCCTGGGGTTGCAGCTTGCAGTCATCGAATTCGCTCGCCACGTGGCGGGCCTTGCCGGTGCTCACAGCACCGAGTTCGACCCCGATACACCCCATCCCGTGATCGCCTTGATTAGTGAGTGGGTAAACCGCGACGGCTCTCTGGAGCGACGCAGCGCCCAGTCCGACCTGGGCGGTACCATGCGCCTGGGCGGTCAAGAATGCGAGCTGCGGGAGGGCACGCTTGCGCGGAGGATTTATAACGCACCCCGGATCGTGGAGCGCCACCGGCATCGCTACGAGGTCAACAATAGCTACGTGCCTCGGCTTGAGGCCGCGGGGCTGCGGGTGAGCGGCCTGTCCACCGCAGAGGGGCTGGTGGAAATGATCGAGCTCCCAGACCATCCCTGGTTCGTGGCCAGCCAGTTCCATCCGGAGTTCACCTCCACTCCGCGCGCGGGTCATCCCTTGTTCAATGCCTACATCCAGGCGGCCCTGGCGTACCGGCGCCGAATGCGGGGCATCCCGGAAGAGCGGGCATCCGAAACGCCGGTCGGTTTGCGCAGCGCGCTGTGACATGATCTTTCCTAACGTGAATCTCTGCGGGTTCGAAGTCGGTCTCGGCCGGCCTTTCTTTCTGATCGCGGGGGCGCCCGGACTCGGCGGCGCGCAGCGCCTGGGGCGGGAAGGGCGCCGTAGGGGCCCGCGTTGGAGGCGGAGGCGCTTGTGAATCTCTGCGGGTTCGAAGTCGGTCTCGGCCGGCCTTTCTTTCTGATCGCGGGCCCCTGCGTCATCGAATCCCTGGAACTCGCCATCGACACCGCCGGGCGCTTGAAGGAAATCTGCAGCAAGCTCGACATTCCTTTTATCTACAAATCCTCTTACGATAAAGCGAACCGCAGTTCGGGCAAATCGTTCCGCGGATTGGGGATCGAGCAGGGCCTGCAGGTGCTCTCAGAGGTCCGGCGGCAGGTGGGTGTTCCCGTGCTCACCGACGTGCACACCGAGAACGAGGTTCCCCTTGCTGCGGCGGCGGTGGATGTGCTGCAGACCCCTGCCTTCCTGTGCCGCCAGACGGACTTCATTCGCGCCGTGGCCTCCGCGGGACGGCCGGTGAACATCAAGAAAGGACAATTCCTGAGTCCCTGGGAGATGCAAAACGTGGTAGAGAAGGCACGGGAAGCAAGCGGCCGGGACAACATTCTGGTGTGCGAGCGGGGTGTCTCCTTCGGCTATCAGAATCTGGTTTCCGATATGCGTTCCCTCAGGGTGATGCGGGAAACCGGTTGTCCGGTGGTGTTCGATGCCACCCATTCGGTGCAGCTCCCGGGCGGCCGGGGGGATCGCAGCGGGGGTCAGCGGGAATTCGTCCCGGTCTTGGCTCGCGCGGCCATCGCCGTGGGGGTTTCCGGCCTGTTTATGGAGACCCATCCCGACCCGGACCGGGCCCTCTCGGACGGCCCGAATGCCTGGCCCCTGGATCGTATGCCAGAACTGCTGGAGACGCTCAAGGAAATCGATGCTCTGGTGAAGGCGCGGGGATTTTCCGAGGAGCGCTATCTCGAAGAATCGGCGCCTTCGCGCCGCTAAAAAACCAAGATCAACGAACTGCCATGAGTGCCATCGTCGACGTTGTTGCTCGCGAGATTCTTGATTCCCGAGGAAATCCCACGGTAGAGGCGGACGTGCTGCTGGAGTCCGGGTCCATGGGGCGGGCCGCGGTGCCCTCCGGAGCCTCCACCGGCCAGAAAGAAGCGGTGGAGCTGCGCGACGGCGACGCCCAGCGCTATCTTGGCAAAGGGGTGCTGAAGGCGGTGGAGAACGTGAACACCGAAATCTCGGAAGCGATCATGGGGCTCGATGCTGCGGAACAGAGCTTCATCGACAAGACCCTGATCGAGCTCGACGGCACGGAGAACAAATCTCGGCTGGGCGCCAACGCGATTCTCGCCGTCTCCCTGGCGGTGGCCAAAGCCGCCGCCGACGAGGCGGGCTTGCCCCTCTATCGCTACCTGGGCGGCGTCGGACCCAGCGTCATGCCGGTGCCGATGATGAACATCATCAACGGCGGCGCTCACGCCAACAACCGGCTGGATCTCCAGGAGTTCATGATCGTCCCGGTCGGCGCTCAGAGTTTCCGGGATGCTCTGCGCTGCGGAGCCGAGGTCTTTCACACATTGAAGAAGCTGCTTCATGACAAAGGAATGCCAACTACAGTCGGGGATGAGGGGGGGTTTGCCCCGGACCTGCCCAACAACGAAGCCGCGCTGGAGCTGATCATGAGGGCGATCGAGGCGGCCGGTTATCTCCCCGGAGCGGACGTGTCCATCGCCATCGATTGCGCCGCTTCCGAATTCTATGAGAACGGTAAATATGTTCTTCAGGCCGAGAAGCGCAGCCTGAGCGCGGAGGAATTCGCCGCATATCTTTCGTCTTGGACCCAGAAGTACCCGATCTTGAGCATCGAAGACGGGATGAGCGAAACCGATTGGGACGGCTGGAGGCTGCTCACCCAGCGTCTTGGGAAAAGTGTGCAGCTCGTCGGCGACGACATCTTCGTTACCAATCCGCGCATCCTGGAGGAGGGGATCAAGCAAGGCATCGCCAACTCGATCCTCATCAAGGTCAATCAGATCGGGACGCTTACCGAGACCCTGGCGGCGATCGAGCTCGCAAAGCGTTCCGGCTACACCGCCGTCATCTCCCATCGCTCGGGAGAGACCGAGGATACGACCATCGCCGATATCGCCGTGGCCACGGGCGCAATGCAGATCAAGACCGGGTCGCTCTCCCGCTCGGATCGCCTGGCGAAATACAACCAGTTACTGCGTATCGAGGAGGATTTGGGCGAATCCGCCTACTATCCTGGTCGGGGGGCTTTCTACCAGCTCAAGTGATGCGACTCCTCGCTCTCGTGCTGGCAGCCCTGATTGTATTGATTCAATACCCCTTGTGGTTCGGAAAGGGAGGCTGGTCGAGAGTGTGGGAGCTGGATAAGCAGCTCGAGGAGGCCCGGGCGTCGAATGAGCGATTGCGGCGGCGCAACGCTTCCTTGGACGCGGAGGTTCGCGATCTCAAGCAGGGGCTGGAGGCGGTGGAGGAGCGGGCCCGGGCCGAGCTAGGAATGATTCGCCAAGACGAAATCTTTTTCCAAGTGATGGACCCACTCCAGGACCCGGTTTCGCCTCCTGCCCCTTCGCCGACCGAGGAGCCCCGCTAGCAAGACGGTCTCTGTTCAGCGCTCTCCAACAATGCCAAAACCACCCCGTCGCGAGGGGGCAAGGTCTAACCCGTTGCGCGGCAAGCCTTGGCCTTGAGGTTCGGGCGGATGTCAACAAATGGAGGCGTGCTGGCTGCAATCTGGCCCGGAGGGTTTCAGTGCTTCGACGGCATATCGCGCGGGTTCTGCGCATGTGCTCTCGGGCACGGCCTTGCCCGAGAGGAAGGCCCTGGGGCGGGATGGGAAAGCGATGGCTCCCCGAGCAGGACTCGAACCTGCGACCCGCGGATTAACAGTCCGTTGCTCTACCGACTGAGCTATCGGGGAAGCGAGAAGGCCGCAATTTTACGGCCTCCGTCTCGCCCGGGCAACCCCGGCCGGCGAGGGACGGCCGGGAGCTAGCGGATAACCTTGGCGATCGCCTCCGCCACGTAGTCAATGTTGCGGGAGTTAAGCGCCGCGACGCAGATTCGCCCGGTGTCCACGGCGTAGATGGAAAATTCCTCCCGCAGCCGGTAGACCGCTTCCTTGGAAAGCCCGGAATAAGAGAACATGCCGCGCTGGCGCGCAACGAAACCGAAGTCCGCCTCCGGGACCCTAGCGTGGATTTTTTCCACCAACTGGTTTCGCATCGTGCGGATGCGCTCCCGCATCTGATCGAGCTCCTGTTCCCAAAGAGCCCGAAGATCGGGCGAGGTGAGCACTCCGGCGACGATTTTCCCACCGTGGGTGGGGGGATTGGAATAGTTGGTACGCACCACGCGCTTCAGTTGGCTCAAGACCCGGGCAGCTTCATCGGCAGCGCTGGTCACCACGCTCAATGCACCCACCCGCTCGCCATACAAGGAGAACGATTTGGAGAAAGAGCTGGAGACAAACAAGGGACCCTCGGTCGTAGCGAAGCGTCGTACCGCCCGGGCGTCCGCGTCCAGCCCGTCGCCGAATCCCTGATAGGCGATGTCCAGGAAGGGGACCAGGTCCCGCCGCCGCACGGTGGCGATGACTTCCTCCCACTGCTCGGCGGTCAAGTCCACGCCGGTCGGATTGTGGCAGCAAGCATGGAGCACCACGACGGACTGGACCGGCATCTCGTTGAGCGCCTTCATCATTCCGGCGAAATCCACTCCGTGGGTCGCCGGATCGTAGTAGGGGTAGGCGTGGACCTTGAACCCGGCGTTTTCGAACAGCGCCCGGTGATTTTCCCAACTGGGGTCGCTGATCCACACCTGGGCACTGGGGAGCAGCCGGCGCAGGAAATCAGCTCCGATCTTCAGGGCGCCCGTGCCCCCAAGGGCCTGGAGAGTAACCACCCGGCCGTCAGCCACAGGGCTCGAATCGGCGCCGAAGAGCAGGCTCTGGGCCACGCGGTCGTAGGCGGGCAGGCCGTCGATCGGCAGGTAGTTGCGGGGCGCCGCTTGTTCCACCACTTGCCGCTCAGCGAGGCGCACGCACTCCAGCAGGGGTACTTGACCGGTGTCGTCGCAATAGACCCCAACCCCCAAGTTGACTTTGGCCGGGTTGTTGTCAGCGTTAAAAAGTTCGTTTAGACCGAGGATGGGGTCGCGGGGCGCCATAGGGACGCCAGCAAACAAAGAGGAAGGCATGGTTCGGCTCGGGCAGGAAGGGTCCAAAAAGCAAAAAAAATTATTTTACCTCAATGGAAAAGTAGGATGTATCGAACGGGCGAAGATGGCGGGAATCCGCGCCGATATGGGAAAATCTCATCAGCCCTTGGAGCTAGACCGATCGCGTCTTCGTCCATCGCCATGGCACGCCTTGCGCCTCCGCCCGCCGCCCGGCCAAACCCCCGGGTGGAAACCTTTCCCGGAAGCCCCTTCCGGCTCCACCAGCCGTTTCCGCCGGCGGGCGACCAGCCCCAAGCCATTGCCCAGCTGGTGGAGGGTGTGCGGGATGGGCTGATGTACCAGACGCTGCTGGGTGTCACGGGCTCGGGCAAGACCTACACCATGGCCAACGTGATCGCCCGCCTGGGCCGTCCCGCCTTCATCCTGGCCCCCAACAAAACCCTGGCCGCCCAGCTCTACGCCGAGATGCGGGAGTTTTTCCCGGAAAACGCCGTCGAGTACTTTGTCTCCTACTACGACTACTACCAGCCGGAAGCCTACGTTCCTTCCAGGGATCTTTACATCGAGAAGGATTCCAGCATCAACGAGCACATCGAGCAGATGCGGCTGTCGGCCACAAAATCCCTGCTGGAGCGGGACGACTGCGTGATCGTGGCTACCGTGTCGGCCATCTACGGAATCGGCGATCCCGTGGACTACCACGGCATGATCCTGCACCTGCGGGAGCGGGAACGGATCTCCCAGCGGGACATCATCAAGCGGCTAGCCGACATGCAGTACCAGCGCAATGACCTGGACTTCCGCCGAGGCACATTCCGCGTGCGCGGGGACGTGATCGACATCTTCCCCGCGGAGCACGCCGAGACGGCGCTACGGGTGAGTCTGCTCGACGACGAGGTGGAAGAGCTTCATCTGTTCGATCCCCTTACCGGACGGGTGCTGCAAAGGGTAGGGCGGTTTACGGTCTATCCTTCGAGCCATTACGTGACCCCTCGCGACACCACCTTGAGGGCGATCGAGGCGATCAAGCGGGAGCTCGCCGAGCGGATCGAATTCTTCCAGAAAGCGGGCCGCCTGGTGGAAGCTCAGCGTATCGAGCAGCGCACGCGCTTCGACCTGGAGATGCTCAACGAACTGGGCTTCTGCAAGGGAATTGAGAACTATTCCCGGCACCTCTCCGGCCGTGCCCCCGGGCAGCCGCCTCCCACCCTGATCGATTACTTGCCGGCCAACGCCATCATGTTCATCGACGAAAGCCACGTGACCGTTCCCCAGCTCGGGGGCATGTACCGGGGCGACCGCTCGCGCAAGGAAAACCTGGTGGAGTACGGCTTTCGGCTGCCCAGCGCCCTGGACAACCGGCCGCTGCGGTTCGACGAATTCGAGCGGGTCATGCGGCAGACCATCTTCGTCTCCGCCACGCCCGCGGAGTACGAACGGGAGCGCTCGGCCCAGATCGTGGAGCAGGTGGTGCGGCCCACAGGGCTGGTGGATCCGGCGGTGGAAGTGCGGCCCGCTTCCACCCAGGTGGACGATCTCATGTCGGAGATACGGCTTCGGGTCAGCCGCGACGAGCGGGTACTGGTGACCACTCTCACCAAGCGCATGGCCGAGGATCTGACGGAATACTTCTCCGAGCACGGCATCAAGGTGCGCTATCTCCATTCCGACATCGACACGGTGGAGCGAGTGGAAATCATCCGGGATCTACGCCTCGGGAAATTCGACGTGCTGGTGGGAATCAACCTGCTGCGGGAGGGCCTCGACATTCCAGAGGTCTCCCTGGTCGCCATCCTGGACGCGGACAAGGAGGGCTTCCTGCGCTCCGAACGCTCCTTGATCCAGACCATCGGCCGCGCAGCGCGCCATGTGAACGGCACCGCCATCATGTACGCGGACACGGTCACCGACTCCATGCGCCGGGCGATCGATGAGACCGAGCGCCGGCGGCGCAAGCAGCTCGCCTTCAACAAGGAGCACGGGATCGTCCCGAGGAGCGTCTCTAAGCGCATCAAAGATCTGATCGACGGCATCTACGAGCCGGAGAGCGCGAAGCCGCTGCTCAAAGTGGCCGAGGCGCAAGCGAGCTACCGCATCCTGTCCGAAGAGCAGTACGCGAAAGAGATCAAGCGGGTCGAAAAAGAGATGCTGGAGGCGGCGAAAAACCTGGAGTTCGAACGGGCCGCCCAGCTTCGAGACTTGCTGCACAGCCTCAAAAACCGGCTGTTCGTGGGTTTCGACGCGCGATAGCTTTTGTCCTTATCGGCCCGCTGGGGCGCCCTTTGCCGCCGTCAGAAGGAGTATCCGACCCGCTCCAAGGCGCCGGCTACCGGCGAGCAGGCAAGAAGCGGTCGACAAACCGGATACCAGGCGTCTCTGTCGCCCACGGCGCACAGCAGGTCGAGGCCGCCAAAGGCAAGCGCAGCGGCGTCCAGCACTCGCTCCCGGTCCTCGGCCGCTTCGCCGCCGAGGAAGACTTCCAGCAGCGCCGGGTCGCTGCTGCCGCCCGGCGCTGCCGTGACGACATGCACCACAGCGGCACCCAGCGCCAACAGCCGAGCGACGAGGGCCGGGTCGTGGCGACTCGCGCCCGGGGTTACCAGGGCGACCTGGCCGAGGAGGGGGCGCTCGCCCACCTGGCGCCGCAGCGCTTGTTCGAATCCTCCGTAAGCCAGTTCGGCGAGCGCGATGAACTGCGGCGGCGCGGCCCGGTACGCGTCGTGGGCGGAAGCGCGGCTGATGATGGCGATGTCATGAAGATAGACCTCCGCGGCGATGGCCGCGTAACGGGCGCTTACCCCCAACGCCGCCAGCCCCAGCGAGGGATCCAGGACGACGCGGGGCGAGGGGTCCAGGACACGGGCTTGCTCGGCGCCCAAGTGCCGAACCAGGTATTCGGTATAGGCCTGGGTGTAGGTGGCCACGTCCCGGCCGAGCAGGGGTACCCGCCGGGTGAAAATGCCGTGCTGGGGCGTGGGCGGGCCCTGCTGGGATACGGTTGCCAGGTCCGGGCGCTGGGCGAAGGCCATGGCCACCGGCTCCCGCACCAGCTTGAGGATGAGGGGGAAGCCGGCTGCCCGGGAGACGTCCCGTCGCAGCCGGGCGACCGTTTCCCGGTCCAAAGGGGGCGCTTCCGCCTCGGCTAGGTCCCAGGCGCCTTGGGCGGCAAGATAGTCTTCCGCCCGGGCTACCAGGGCGATCATGTTCTCGTAGGATTGCCTGGCGGTGGAGCCAAAGGCCACTGCGCCGTGGAACTGGAGGATTAGACCGATGGTGCGGGGCGTCGCCTGCTGGCGGAACGTCTTGGCGCAAGCCTTGGCCAGCTCGAAGCCGGAGTGGCGGTAGGGCACTACCGGCGCCAGATCCCCATAGACGTGTTTCAGTACCCGATCGGCGCTGGCCACGTTGGCCACCGCCAGGATGCTATCGGCATGGGTATGCTCCACGTAGGGGAAAGGAAGCGCCGCGTGGAGCAGGGTCTCGATGGACGGAGGCGGAGCGTCGGCTGAGAGCACCGCCTCCTTGAGGCGGGCGAGCATTTCCTCGTTGTCGAGCGCTTCGCGCTGGAGGAGCGGGAGCGCTCGATCCAGGTCCACTGGCACGAAAGAGCCCTCGTCCACCCGGGAGAGATCCGCGCCGCTACCCTTCACGTAGAGCACCCGGCGCCCCTGCTCTTCCACCTTGACGGACGTGTTGCCGCCCCCGTGCAGGACCAGGGTGGAGTCCTGGCCCAGCAACCGGGACGTGTAGACGCGGCCGCCCAGGGCGCCGGCAAATCGGGCGGCCTCCTGATCGTCCCAGCGGCTGCGGATCGGCATTGGGCGAGAGGGGGGTCGAGGCGGGCCGATTAGAGACGCGACTCCCTGTGAGCCAGGGGCTCGGACAGGGTGAACTCATAAGTCACCTGTCCACCCGGCGCTCCCCGGGGTCCGAAGCTGCGCTCCACGAACCGAACCGTCCCGTCCCGGCCCACCAGCAATACGGTGGAGGAGCGAGTGCCGTAGCTGTCGGAGGCGACGAAGGCGGCCGAAAGCAGCCGCTCCCAGGCGAGCCCGATGCCTGTCTCAGGCAGCTCCGGATCGCCGGGACGGGAGTGGTCCGCCAGCATGCGGAATAGCCCTTCCATGAGGGCCGGGCCTGCCAGTTCCAGCAGCTTGAACAGGGTCTCCTTGCTGCGCCGGACCTTGGGCCAAGGGGTATCGAGCAGATGGTTACTGAGACCGTACACCCCCTCCGTCAGGCGCCGTATCCCCTCGACCCGGTTGGACTGGTACACCACCATGGTCCGGTCTCCCACGATCAGATTGTAGCCGTTGTACGTGTGGGCTTGAGTCGCGATCCGCAGGGCGTAGATTTCGGGCGCCTCGTCACCGGTCAGGAAGTCGCTCACTAGGCGGCCCCGGGAGGGAATCCCATCGCGCCGGGCGCCCCCCTCCCGGTAGTTGGTCACCAGGGCAAAGCGGCCGCTTCGGGTAACGCCGAGCCAGGTACCGCCCTCCGCCAGGTCGCGCCCAGCCAGGACTTGGGGATGATCGGGCCAGAAGGCAGCAGGAGCCGTGGGCCGGTGGTAGAACTCGTCCCGGTTCGCCGCCACGATCAGCCGGTAGCGGGGATGGGTTTCGAGGGCGAGGAGGGCGAGGCACATTCTGGCCGCGGGGCTTCAACCCATGACGAAACACTCGACCCGCCGTTCGGACCCGGGCGCGAGCAGGTCCCGTAGCCCCTTTTCCTCGACGAGTCGGGCGAGGGTTTCCTCGAATCGGGCAGGGTCTTCCACCTCTTCGTAGACCTCCATCCACAGATGGGGCTCGCCCCGCTTCTTGAGCAGACGCCCGGCCACCCCAGTGCGGCAGTCCAGCGCCATCTGCAACTCCCGGACCCGCGCTTCGGCCATGGCTGCCCGGGCCGGGTCGACCCGGTAGTAGATGTAGTAGGCAAGCATCATGAGGGTACCGGGTAGGGAAGGGGCAAGAGTTCGAGTCGGGGCCCATCAGGGCTTTTCCAACGCACGTCCCCCGTCTGCACGCTCCCCTGCTGGATTACCGCCAGGAGGTCGTAGCCGCCTCCGGGAGCCGGGGCGGCGTTCACCACCATCCCGCTCGCCTGACCTTCCATGTCCGGACTGTAAAGGGTGTCCCCGCATGCGGGAGCCGCCTCTCCGTCCAGATGGGCCAGGTAAAGCCGCCGCTTGAGTTTCCCCAAGTAACGGGTCCGGGCGATGATTTCCTGGCCAGGATAGCAGCCCTTGCGGAAGCTCACGCCTCCGAGGGCGTCCAGGTTTGCCATCTGGGGCACCAACTGGTCCTGGGTGGCTGCGGTCACCCGAGGAACGCCGGCGCGGATCTCGAGCCACTCCCAGCAGGGAAAGCCGACCGGGCGGGCCGCTGTCTTCAAGCGTTCCCAAAGGGCGGGCGCCTGGTCCGCGGGCATCACCAGCTCGAACCGGTGGGGCTCGAGCTGGAGGAGGGTTGTGCCCTCGGCATGGACCACGCCAAGCGCGATTTCGGGCAGGTTCCCAAACTGGACAGCGAGGAGCCGCCGGGCGTCGGGACCCGCGATTCCAAGGCGCACCCAGAGATCGCCCGCGTCCTCGATCCTCACCCGGGCCCGCAGAATGAACAAGGCAAGGCGCCGGCGGACGGGCTCGGCGAGTTCCGCGGCGAGCTGCAGGGCGTAGTTCTCGCCCGTGCGCCAGAGGAGGAAGTTGGCCAGCATCCGTCCTTTGGCGGTGTTGTAGCTGCTGTACTGGGCCCGGTCGGCGAGTAATCCCCGCACGTCGCTCGAGAGCTGGCCGTGAAGAAAGGCCTGGGCGTCGGGACCAGAGACCTGCAGCAGGCCGTAGCCGGAAAGGTCGGCGATCACCGTGCCCTGCCCGGTCGCTTCTCGTTCCCCGGACGGGTCGCCGAAGTCAACGACTCGATCCCCGCCCAGGCGGGCGCCTTGGGATTCCAAATAGATCTTCCAGTCGGGATGCACGGCGAACCCTACCTCAGCCGCAGGCTCCTACCGCTCCACAGGAGGTGCAGAATTCGCAGCCGTCCTTCTTGATCACCGTGCGGGCGCCGCATTCGTCGCACGGTTTCCCAGCCAGGGCCTGCTGGGCCACGAGACCGGCTTCGCCGGCGAAGGCCTCGGGCACCGCCAGCACCCCCATATCCACCACCGGATGCCCCTGCTCGGTGAGGATTCCCAGCATGGCGTAGCGGTGAATCAGCAACCGCGCCAGGTAGGCGATGGTGCTGGGGAAGTTCTCCTGGCGCTCCGCATCCGGCACCCGGGCCATGAAGTCTCCCCGGGGTTCTGAATAGTTGAGAAGCTTGCGAAGCTTCATGCCAATCCAGGCCGGATCCACGACCCGCATGTCATAGGAAAGGAGCCGGCACAGGCCGTCCAGCACCCGGGGGTAGAACCCGGCGAGCCACATGCTGTAGGGCCGCCGCTCGCCTCCCGGGAGCACCAGCTCCTTGACCCCCAGGACGAAATCGTCCCCGGTGGCCGGGTTGGCGATGTCCACAGTCCAGCTCAGGGTACCGTCGGTGCCTGTCTTAGGCTCCCGGCGGGCGAACAGGGCGTCCATTACCGGGGTGGGCTCATCCTCGCCGGAGAGGGCACCGAGCTGCTCGCAGCGGTAGCGGACGATGCGGCCAAAGGCTGCCACCAGGCTGGGCGCCCACACTCGCTCCCCCCGGGGCGGCATGGCCACCATGAAGCCGTCATCCCCCACGGTGCGGGCCAGGACATCCAGCTTGGTGCGCAGCCACACCTTGTCCTCCGCCCGCATGTCCATGGAAAGGGTCTTCGCCAAGGCCCCGAGGCCCCGGGGCTGCTCGTTGCCGTTGACCCACACCTCGAAGGGCTTCACCCGCCCGTCGGGCTGGGTGATCTCCCCCACGAAAATGGCGAATTTGCCCAGGGGATGCTCCACCTCGTAGGTCCACGCCATGTTGCCGGCGGGAAGCTGGGGCCGCCCGGGCCAGCGCAAGCTGGCAAGGGCCGGGGTCGGGGCTTTCTCCAGCACCAGACGCTTGTCCACCTCAGAGAGCTGGATGTCCTGGGGTTCAGCCTTGTTCCGGGAATGCACCTCCAGGACCGCACCCAGGGTTTCGTTGGGACGGTAGGTGGTGATGCCCTTCAGACCCGCCTTCCAGGCCTCCATGTACAGGTCCTTGAATGCTTCGAAGGGATAGTCCGCGGGCACGTTCACCGTCTTGGAGATGGCGGCGTCGATATAGGGCTGCACCGCCGCCGACATGCGCATATGGTCCAGAGCATGCATCTGCAGCGCAGTGACGAAGGCTTCCGGCAGCAAGGCGTAGCGTTTCCCTCCTTCCGTCCATACGTGTCCCGGCGGGACACCCCGAGACGGATCCCAGGGAAGCAGGGTCACGTCCTCCCCCAACCCCGTGAGCCGCTTGTACAGCCGATAGGCGTGGTCTTCCACCACGTAAGCGCGGCGGCTTCCGTCGGGCATGCGCTTGTTACGGATGTAGGTCCAGGAAAAGGGGGGCTCGATGCCGTTGCTTGCGTTATCCGCAAAAGCGAGGGAGATGGTGCCCGTGGGGGCAATGGAGAGGAGGTGGGAATTGTGGATGCCGTGCTTGCGAATCTGGGCTTTGAGCTCCTTGGGTAGCCGCGAGGCGAAGCTCTCCCCATCCAGGTACTTGTCCGGATCGAACGCGGGAAAGGCGCCCTTTTCTTTGGCCAGCTCAACCGAGGCCAAGTAGGCGGCGTCCCGCATTTCCCGGGCGATGGAGGCGGCCATCTGGCGCGCTGGCTCGGTGTCGTAGCGCAGTCCCAGCATGATGAGAGCGTCTCCCAGCCCGGTGAAGCCCAGTCCGATGCGCCGTTTGTTGCGGGCCTCCTCCTGCTGCCGAGGCAGGGGCCAATGGGTCAGGTCGAGCACGTTGTCCAGCATGCGTACCGCCACCGCCACCGTATCCCGGAACGCCTCCGTCAGGAATTGGGCCCGCTCCGTGAAGGGGTGGGCGATGAAGCGGGTAAGGTTGATGGAGCCCAGGTCGCAGCAGCCGTAGGGGGGCAACGGCTGCTCGCCGCAGTTGTGGGCGTGTAGCCCGTTCGCGTCAAAGGCATTGACGCCGGGCACCTGGACGTCGAAGACCTCTTCGACGCCGTCGGGGACAACGCTTTCCACCCGGGCCACGAACCGCTCCCGGTGGAGCCTGGGCCGATAAGCGTTCAGGACGCGGCTCAGGCGGGCGGCCTTGTCCCGATCGCCAAAGCCCACCCATTCGGCGAACTGGAGCAGGTTGTCGCCGCTCACCACGAGTTCGTGCAGGGGCTTCAAGGGGTCGAACTCCTTGCCGCCCTTGCCATTCGGCCATTCAGGGCTGACTGGGGCGCGACGGTCTTTCTGGATCCGGGAAACGACGCCGAGTCGCAGCAGCATGCGCTGCACGGCTTCCAGGCAGGGGAGGTCCGACTGGGCTAGCCTCACGCTCGCCCCCTGCGCCGGAGAGCCTTGGACCGAGCCGTCCATGTCGAACAGAGCCCGCAGCAGACCTCGATGAAAATCGCTGGAAGTTCGCTCCATGGCCGGAGTGATCGTCGGGTGGCCGGGGACCAGGCCCAATCCCTCGGCCAGACCCTTGAGAGCTCCGAGAATCATGCGGTACTCGCCCCGCCCGCTAACCTCGGTCCAGCCACTGAAATCCGAGCGATGGGGCAGGGTCCGGGCGGCACGCAAAGCTTCCTGCATTAGCGCTTCTACGTCTTCCGGCATGTCCGCGTCCATGCCATTCACCACCGCGGGCCGCTTCCGGATGGAAAGGACGGCCGTGTCCGACTCTAGAGTGCCGGCGACCATGAGCAGGCCGAGCAGATAGCCTTCTTCGAAGGTGTGATCGCCATCCCACGCTGGGTTCGGGCGGTGGTTGTTAAGCAGCACTCGGTCGCTCGGGCGGAGCTCGCCGGCTTTGCACCACTCGGTTTCGACCGCGGAAGGGGCAAAACGAACCACGCGGCGCACGGGATGCTCGGCGGTCAGGCGCAGGTGGTAGCCCTCGGCGGTCTGCAAGCGCAGTACCGGCCGGATCCCAGTCTTGAAAAATCCTTCCCGGCCGGTTGCGTGGTCCGCGCCATCCACCCGGGCTGCGAACGGGGTGCCCAGCAGGTGGCGCACCTGGCACGGTCCTTGGGCCGTGTGTACCCAGGTGTCCGCCGTCACGCAGGGATTGGTCGCTTCGATGCGCTCGCAATACCAGAGGTTGTTGTCGCGGTTGACCCGGTCGATGAAGACCACGCCCGGCTCGGCGTGGTCGTAGGTGGAGACCATGATCTTTTCCCACAGAGCCCGAGCCCGCACCCGCCGGTAGACCCATAGGCCATCCGCCCGTTGGTAGGCGCCCCGGGCCATGGCCTCCGCTCCTGGCTGAGCGGGGTGGATGAGCTCCACCTCGGTGTCCGCTTCCACCGCTCGCATAAACGCGTCGGTCACCGCCACGCTCATGTTGAAGTTGTTGAGCCGTCCTTTCTGATACTTGGCGACGATGAAGTCCTCGATGTCGGGGTGGGTGCAGTTGAGCACTGCCATCTGCGCCCCGCGCCGCGCGCCGGCGGATTCGACCGTGGCGCACATGGCGTCGAACACCTCCATGTAGCTGACCGGCCCGGAAGCCGAGCTGCAGGTGCCCCGCACCAGCGCTCCGCTCGGACGGATCGCCGAGAAGTTGTAGCCCACGCCACCCCCGCGGCGCATGGTCTCCGCGGCTTCGTTGAGGGCGATGAAGATGCCGGGCACGCCGTCGATATAGCCCGAAATGGAGTCCGCCACCGGCTGCACGAAGCAGTTGATTAGGGTGGCCTGGAGCTCGGTGCCCGCTGCCGAATTGATCCGCCCCCCCGGGATAAAACCGTTGGCCAGGGCCTGGTAGAAGGGTTCTACCCAGCGCTCGGGCTGGGCTTCCACTTGGGCGAGCCCTCGGGCCACCCGCAGCCGTATGTCCTCTGCAGTGCGCTCGTTGCCCTTGGCGTATTTTTCGAGCAGCACGTCGGTGGAACATTCCTGGGGTGCGATCAGCTCTTCCAGGATCGGATAGGCTGTGCCGCGGGCTTTGCCGGGAGTCTCCAGCGGTAGGTTCATACGGGCTTTCTGAAAGACGGGCGGTTAAGACAGCGGTTAACAATCCTTTTTCGCTCGGTAAGCGGCGGACGGCGAAAACTCGATAGTATTATTTTCGCACGTTTCCCTGGGCGCCGGTCCCGCAGTCGGGCTCACGTTATCTGTTTAAATATACAGTTAGCCGGCCCGGGCAGGGAAGCCCCTGCTCCGGGACGATGCTCCCGGCCAAGTGGGTCTTTCCCGGGTGGCTTCATCTGGGCTAACCTGAGTAGGTCGTAGCGGCCGAAAAGGCCGGGACCCGGGAGAGGGGAGGCGGGGGCCATGTTCAAGCACATCCTACTGCCCACGGACGGCTCGGAGCTGTCCCAGATCGCCATCGCCAAAGGAATCGCTTTCGCCAAAAGCATCGGCGCCCGGGTGACGGGCCTGCACGTGGCACCCGAGTTCGAACCCATCGCCTACGACGGGCTGATGCCGGTGGACCCGATTACCGACGAGCAGTTCGCCGAGGAAGCCCGGGCCCGGGGGAAGACCTACCTTGCGGCTATCGAGCGGGCGGCCCAGGAGGCGGGGGTCCCGTGCGAAACCGTCTTCACCACCGGCCACCACCCGTTCGAAGTCATCATCCGCACGGCGGAGGAGCGGGGCTGCGACCTGATCGTGATGGCCTCCCATGGGCGCCGCGGCATCGCCAGCCTGCTGCTGGGGGGAGAAACCATGCGGGTCTTAAGCCACACCAAGATTCCGGTGCTGGTGTTCCGCTGACCGTAACGACGGTGGGACCGCCCGCGGCAGAGGTTTCCCTGCGTCCGTCCGTCGCATTGGCGCTCACGCTTTCGGTGGGACATGGGACGGCGGCCGCGGCCCTCTTCCCCTTGGATCTGCCGACGTGGGCGAAGGTCCTACTGGGACTCGCCCTCCTCGCGAGCGCCGTATCCTCTGTGGCTCGGCACGCTGGGCTGTGGGGTTCGAAGGCCTGGGTGAGGCTGCGGGTGGACGCCCACCTGGGCGCGGAGCTGGAAACCCGGGCGGGAGAGGTGATCGCCGGGAGGGTGCGGGCCTCGACCCTGGTCCATCCCTGGCTTCTGGTGCTCCGGGTGGCGCCGGAAGGGGGTGGGCGGGAGCGGGCGGTGGTATTGCTTCCCGACTCGGCAGATGGGGACAGCCTGCGGGCGCTGCGGGTAGTGCTGCGGTGGGGGTCCGCCCCGCAGCCTGCCCAGGAAGGCGCGACGACCGATCAATAACGCGGGGCCCGCTGCCGCAAGGACCGCCGGGACGCGTCGGGCACCAGTACGGTGTTCGAAGCGGTAGGCAGCGGCTGCGGGTAATCCCGGCTGAAGTGCAGTCCCCGGCTCTCCCGGCGCAAAGAAGCGCTTTTTACGATCAAGTCCGCCGTCAGCACCAGGTTCCTGAGCTCCAGCAGGTCACTGCTCACCCGGAAGTTGGCGTAGTACTCCTCGATTTCCTCGCTGAGTAGCAGGATCCGGTGCCGGGCCCGCTCCAGGCGCTTGTCCGTGCGCACGATGCCCACATAGTCCCACATGAAGCGGCGCAGCTCGTCCCAGTTGTGGGAGATTACGATCTCCTCATCGGCGTCCGTCACCCGGCTCTCGTCCCAGGCCGGCAGGGGCACGGCCGGCTGGGGCTCCTGACGCAGGATGTCCGCCGCTGCCGCCCGGCCCATGACGAGGCATTCCAGCAGGGAATTGCTGGCCAGCCGGTTGGCACCATGCAGCCCCGTATGGGCGGTCTCCCCAATGGCGTACAGGCCCGGCAGGTCGGTGCGGCCCGCCACGTCTGCCATGACGCCACCGCAGGTGTAGTGAGCGGCCGGGACCACGGGAATCGGGTCCCGGGTGATGTCGATGCCGAGGGCCTTGCACCGGGTGTAAATCGTGGGGAAGTGGCTTTTTAGGAAATCGGCCGGCTTATGGGAAATGTCCAGATAGACACAGTCTAAACCGCGCTTCTTCATTTCGAAGTCGATCGCCCGAGCCACGATATCCCGGGGGGCCAGCTCCGCCCGCTCGTCGTGCCAGGGCATGAAGCGGGTTCCATCGGGGAGCCGCAGCACGCCCCCTTCTCCCCGCACCGCTTCGGAGATGAGGAAGGATTTGGCGTGGGGATGGTAGAGACAGGTGGGATGGAACTGGATGAACTCCATGTTGGCAACCCGGCATCCCGCCCGCCAGGCCATGGCGATGCCGTCCCCCGTGGCCGTGTCCGGGTTCGTGGTATAGAGGTAGACCTTGCCTGCGCCGCCCGTGGCGAGGATGACGAAATCAGCCCCAAGGGTTCGCACCTCTCCCCGCGCCCCGTCCAGCACGTAGAGGCCCAGGCACCGGTTGCCCGGCCTACCCAGCTTGGCGGTGGTGATGAGATCCACCGCCATGTGCCGCTCCAACAAGACGATGTTGGGGTGCTCTCGCACCTTGGCCTCCAGGGTGGTCTGCACCGCTCGCCCGGTGGCGTCGGCGGCGTGGATTACGCGGCGCACGCTGTGCCCTCCTTCCCGGGTAAGGTGATAGGCCCCTTCGTTTTCCTCGTCCCGGGTAAAGGGAACCCCCTGGTCGATGAGCCATTGGATGGCCTCTCGCCCCCGCTCCACCATATAGCGGACCACCGCCTCGTCGCACAGGCCGGCCCCCGCCACCAGGGTGTCCCGGAGGTGGGACTCCAGGGAGTCCTCCTGGGACAAGACTGCCGCGATGCCTCCCTGGGCCCAACTACTGGCCCCGTCCAAGAGGGTTTTCTTGGTGATCAGGCCGACCCGCCTGTGCTCTGCCAGATGCAAGGCGGCGGTGAGGCCGGCCAAGCCGGTACCGATGATGGCCACGTCGAAGCGCAACAAGACCGTTTCCTTCTGCTTTGGGACCCGCGCTGGCCTTAATTTTAGGGGTCTACGGTCGAAATGTCCGGGCGACAAAATAACCCTGTAGCCGGGTGAACTAATGGCCCGCCTCCTTGTCTTTTGAAACAACGGAGTAGGGCGGCGTTCGTGAGGCCCGGGTGGGTTATACTAAGCGAGCCGCGCGAAAGGCGCGGTTTTTTTTGATAGCCCAGCCTAGCTTAAGCCTCAGGAACCTCAGCCCATGGGTGACCGTGAGATCGACCAGGCGTTGGTCGAGCGGGCGCAGCGTGGCGATAAACACGCCTTCGATCTGCTGGTCAGCAAGTATCAGCGGAAGCTGGCCCGGCTCCTGTCCCGCTTCATTCGGGACCCCGCCGAAATCGAGGACGTGACCCAGGAAGCCTTCATCAAGGCCTACCGGGCTCTGCCCTCGTTTCGAGGCGACAGCGCTTTCTACACGTGGCTGTACCGGATCGGGATCAACACCGCCAAGAACTACCTAGTGGCGATGGGGCGACGGGCTCCCACCACCACAGAATTCGAGGCCGAAGAGGCGGAGGCGTTCGAAGACGCGGAGCAGTTACGGGACGTCAATACGCCGGAAGCGGAACTCATGAGCAAGCAGATCGCTCAGACGGTGAACGATTCCATGGCAGCCCTGCCCGAAGAGCTGCGCACCGCCATCACGCTGCGGGAAATCGAGGGTTTGAGCTACGAGGAGATTGCGACCATCATGAATTGTCCCATCGGGACGGTGCGTTCGCGGATCTTCCGGGCACGCGAGGCGATCGCAGCCAGCCTGCGGCCGCTGCTGGGCACGAGCAAGGACAAGAGGTGGTGAAGTGAAACAGGAAATCTCCGCGTTGATGGATGGGGAGCTTGAGGCCGATCAAGTGCATACGGTCATCGGGCGTTTAGGCAGCGATCCAAGTCTTCGGAGCGAATGGGCGGTCTATCACCTCATCGGAGATGCGATGCGGGAGCAAGCATTCGCGGCCTTTGACGTGCAGGAGCGGGTGCGCCGGCGGCTGACGGATGAGCCCACCGTGCTTGCTCCACGGCGCTCCTTGGCGAGAAGCGTGCGCCTGTACGTCCTGTCGGCGGCGGCGTCAGTCGCTGCAGTGGCCTTGGTGGGCTGGGTGGTTCTGCAGGGCCAGTCCGGACGCGAAGCCCCCGCTTTCAGCCGGCCGGCTTCGGTGATCGCCGGCGGCCCGCTCGCCCACCCTGGGCTGCAGATTCCCTCACCGCCCCTGGGGGGTCTGAACGACTACCTGCTGGTCCATCAGGGCCACTCCCCAAGCACCCAGCTCCAGGGCATGACGACCTACGTCCGGGCAGTGTCCCGTCCCGAGGCGGAAGCCCGGCCATGATCCGCTGGGCGCTACTGGCGGCTCTGGCGCTAAAGGTCTTTCCCGCCACGGCAGCCGATGGGGGCGATGGCCTCGGCTGGCTGCAGCGCGTCGCCAGCGCCGCGCGCACGATCAACTATGTCGGCACCTTCGTCTATCAGCACGGCAACCGGGTCGAGTCCTCCCGCATTGTGCACCTGGTAGACGAAAGCGGCGAGCACGAGAAACTGGAAACCCTGGATGGCCCGCCGCGGGAAATCATCCGCCACAACGACGAGATTTATTGCTACTTCCCGGAGGGGAAACAGCTCCGGATCGAAAAGGGCCAGCCCCGGAAAACTTTCCCCGCTTTGCTGCCGGAGCAGATCTCCGCGCTGACCGAGAACTACCAAGTGCGCCTCGGCGGGCGCGAGCGGATCGCGGGTTACGAGTGCCAAGTGATTCTCCTGGAACCGAGGGACGGTCTGCGCTACGGGCACAAACTTTGGGCCGATGTCGGCTCAGGCCTGCTGCTCAAGGCGATCATGTTCGACGATCGTGGCCGGGTGGTGGAGCAGTTTGCCTTCACCCAGGTTGAGATCGGTCGCCCCGTGGACCAGTCCCTGCTCAAGCCCAAGTACGAAGCCCGCACCCCGCTACGCCAAGAGGCGGTCACCGCCAATGGACCCGGCGCCGGCAAGCCGTCGGGCTGGATCATCCGGGATCCCCCGGCGGGCTTCAAGAAGGTGTTTGAAACCCGGCGCCTGCTGGGTGCCAAGCCCCGCCCCGTGATCCACATCATGTTGTCTGACGGGCTGGTCGCCGTGTCCGTATTCGTCGAAACGGCCGAGGCCAACCCGCCGATCGGCCAGCGCCATTCCAACCAGGGAGCCATCAACATCGTTTCCCGGGTGGTGAGCAACCACCTGGTCACGGTCGTGGGCGAGGCGCCTGCCGCCACGGTGATGAAGATCGCCGACTCCATCGTCTATCAAGGCCAGTAGAGGAATGCTGGAGTCTCGGGCACGGGTGATCGAACGCCGAGGAGAAGCCGCGTTGATCGAGGTCCTGGAGCGATCGCACTGCGGCGCTTGTGCGACGGGCACGACCTGCAGCACGACGTTGCTCGCTCGATGGCTATCCTGGTCGCCCCGGCGACTGGAGGTGGGCAACCCGATCCAGGCGGGACCGGGGGACGAAGTGATCGTGGCGGCGGAAGAAGGCAAGCTCGTACGGAGCGCGTTCGTGGTATTCGCCCAGACCCTGGCACTGGTCCTCATCGGGGCGCTCGCAGGCGCCCTGGCCGGAGAAGGGGATGCCATAGCCGTCGGCGGGGCGGCGGCCGGCCTGGCGGGGGCTTACGTTCTGGTCCGCCGTTCGGGGCGAGCCGGGACCCACGGTAGCCCGGCGCTGCGCATCGTGCGTACGGTGCGCGTTTCAGATCCTTGAGAATCGCTATTTGCGGGAGGTCATCCAATCCATGTTGAGCCGTCTGACGTTTTTTTTCTCCGCTTTGCTGCTCGCATTTCCCATCGCAGCGAAAGAGCTTCCCGACTTCACCGGAATCGTCGAGCGAAACGCCGCGGCGGTGGTCAATGTGAGCACCACCCAGACGGTCAAAAGCGGCGCGCCCCAGCTACCCAATATTCCGGAGGACGATCCGTTCTACGAGTTCTTCCGCCGTTTCGTCCCCAACTTTCCCTACTTACCCCGGGAATTCCAGTCCCGTTCTCTTGGCTCCGGTTTCATCATCAGCCCCGACGGCTACATCCTCACCAACGCCCACGTGGTGGAAAGCGCCGACGAGATCATCGTGAAACTGGTGGACAAGCGTGAGTTCAAGGCCAAGGTGATCGGCGCCGACAAGCGCACCGACGTCGCGCTGATCAAGATCGACGCCCAGGGACTGCCCACGGTGCGCTTCGGAGATCCCAACAAGCTCAAGGTGGGGGAATGGGTGGTGGCCATCGGCTCCCCCTTCGGGTTCGAGCACTCCGTGACCGCGGGCATCGTAAGCGCCAAGGGGCGTTCCCTGCCCCAGGAGAACTTCGTGCCCTTTATCCAGACCGACGTGGCCATCAACCCGGGCAACTCGGGCGGGCCTTTGTTCAACATGGACGGCGAGGTGGTGGGCATCAACTCCCAGATCTACAGTCGCACAGGCGGCTTTATGGGATTGTCGTTCGCCATCCCGATCGACGTCGCCATGGACGTCGCCAACCAGCTCCGAGCGCACGGCAAAGTGCGGCGAGGCAAGCTCGGGGTGGTCATTCAGGAGGTTACCCGCGACTTGGCCGAATCCTTCGGCTTGTCCAAGCCCATGGGAGCGCTGATCGCTTCGGTGGAAAAGGGCAGTCCTGCGGAGAAAGCCGGCCTGGAGGTGGGCGATATCATCCTCAAGTACGACGGCAAGCCGGTCGCCTCTTCCAGCGAGCTACCGCGTATGGTGGGATCGACTAAGCCGGGGACCAGGGTGTCCGTACAAGTCTGGCGCAAAGGAACGACGAAGGAGCTCCAGGTCACCGTGGGCGAGCTGCCCGAAGAGCAGGTAGCGACGGCTACGGGACGGCAGGGGGAGCGGGGAGGCGCGGCTGACCGCTTGGGGCTCGTTCTCTCCGATCTGCCGGCGGAAAAGAAGAAGGAGCTGGGGATCGACGGTGGCGTACTGGTGGAGGACGTGAGGCCCGGTCCCGCCGCCCGGGCCGGTATCCGCCCGGGGGACGTGATCCTCGGGATCAACAACGAGGACGTGAAAAGCGTGGAGCAATTTCGCAAGATCGTCGGTGGGATCGAGAAGGGCCGTCACGTGGCGTTGCTCGTGCGCCGGGGAGAAAGCACAACTTTCCTGACAGCCAAGATCGATGGCTGAGACGATTTCCCTGACCCTTTACAGCCGCACCGGCTGCCACCTGTGCGAGGAGATGGAACGGGCGCTCGCGGACCTCGCCCCTACCTTCGGGTTGCGGGTGGAAGTGGTGGACGTGGACGCCGATCCCTGGCTCGAGCGCCGCTACGGCGAGCGGGTCCCGGTGCTGGCAGCCGGCGGGCGCGAATTATGCTCGTATCGCCTCGACCCCGAGGCGCTTGATGCATACCTCGCGGAAATTCGTTAAAATTCACGCTTTCCAATGACTTGGGCACTCGCGCGGTGCCCTTTTTTTAAGCCCGCAACCCCGCCGGGTGCGGGGTTCCAGGCAGGGCAGGCCGGGCTTTTCCCGGAAACGGATGGAGCACATTCGCAACTTCTCGATCATCGCCCACATCGACCACGGCAAGTCCACCCTTGCTGACCGCCTGATCCAGCTTTGCGGCGGGCTTTCGGAACGGGAAATGGAGGACCAGGTCCTGGACTCCATGGAGCTGGAGAGGGAGCGGGGGATCACCATCAAGGCCCAGACGGCGGTGCTCGAGTATGCAGCCCGGGACGGCAGGCGCTACCTGCTTAACCTGATCGACACACCGGGCCACGTGGATTTCTCCTACGAAGTGTCCCGGTCGCTTGCGGCGTGCGAAGGAGCGCTCCTGGTGGTGGATGCCTCCCAGGGGGTAGAGGCTCAGACCGTGGCTAACTGCTACACGGCCATCGAGCAGGGCATCGAAGTGGTGCCCGTGCTCAACAAGATCGACCTGCCCTCGGCCGACCCGGAGCGGGTGATCGGGGAGATCGAGGACATCATCGGTATTCCCGCCCAGGATGCCCTCCGCTGCTCGGCCAAGAGCGGGGAAGGGGTCCCCGAAGTGCTGGAGGCGATCATCCGGCGCATCCCGCCGCCCGTTGGCGACCCGCAGGCTCCCCTGAAGGCCCTGATCATCGATTCCTGGTTCGACAACTATGTGGGCGTGGTCATGCTGGTGCGGGTAGTGGACGGGATTCTGCGCCCGAAAGACCGGATCCGTTTCATGTCCACTGGGGCGGAGTATTTGTGCGAGCAGGTGGGCATATTCACTCCCAAGTCCAAGGTGAAGGACTGCCTGGGCGCCGGGGAAGTGGGGTTCGTCACCGCGGGGGTCAAGGAGCTTACCGCGGCGCGGGTCGGCGACACGGTGACCCACGCCGCCCGGCCCGCCGTCAGGCCGCTTCCCGGCTTCAAGGAGGTGAAACCCCAAGTGTTCGCCGGGCTCTATCCGGTGGACGCGGGCGACTACGGGGCTTTGCGCGACGCCCTGGAGAAGCTCAAGCTCAACGACGCGTCGCTCCATTTCGAACCCGAGACCTCCCAGGCCCTAGGCTTCGGCTTCCGCTGCGGCTTCCTGGGCTTGCTGCACATGGACATCGTGCAAGAGCGGCTGGAGCGGGAATACGGGATGAATCTCATCACCACCGCGCCCACGGTGGTCTACCAGGTGCTGCTGCGCGACGGCACCGAGCTGCATATCGAAAACCCATCACGGCTGCCCGAGCCTTCCAAAATCGAGGAAATCCGCGAGCCCATCATCACCGCCCATATCCTCCTGCCCCAGGACTATGTAGGCCCAGTGATCACGCTGTGCGAAGCGCGGCGCGGGATCCAGCGGAACATGCAATATCTTGGGCGCCAGGTGATGCTCACTTACGAGCTGCCGCTCAACGAAGTGGTGATGGATTTTTTCGACCGGCTCAAGTCGGTCTCTCGCGGCTACGCCTCTCTCGACTACGAGTTCAAGGAGTTCCGTGCCTCCGATCTGGTGAAGCTGGACATCCTGATCAACGGCGAGCGGGTGGACGCCCTATCGGCCATCGTGCACCGCTCCGGAGCCCAGGCTCGGGGGCGGGAGCTCGCGGCCAAGATGCGGGAGCTCATCCCGCGGCAGATGTTCGACGTGGCGGTCCAGGCAGCCATCGGCTCCCAAATCATCGCCCGAGAAACGGTCAAGGCGCTGCGCAAGAACGTGCTCGCCAAGTGCTACGGCGGCGACGTAACGCGCAAGAAGAAGCTGCTGGAGAAGCAGAAGGCGGGCAAGAAGCGCATGAAGCAAGTGGGCAGCGTGGAGATTCCCCAGGAGGCCTTCCTGGCGGTGCTGCGGGTCGAGGACAAATAGACCAATCCAGAAAGGTAGGGCCGCATGAACTTCGCGCTGGTGATGCTCATTCTGCTCGTCGTGACCGGCGGGATCTGGCTGCTCGACCGACTGGTGCTGGCCAAGCGCCGGGGTCCCCACCGCAAGGAACCCTGGTGGGTGGAATACCCGAAAAGCTTCTTTCCGGTGATCCTGCTGGTGTTTGTACTGCGCTCTTTCCTGGTGGAGCCGTTCAAGATCCCCTCGGGGTCGATGATCCCGACCCTGCTCGTGGGGGATTTCATCTTGGTGAACAAATACACCTATGGCATCCGCCTGCCGGTGGTCAATTGGAAGATCATCGAGGTCAATACTCCCCAGCGAGGGGAGGTCATGGTGTTCCGCTATCCGGAGAATCCTTCCCTCGACTACATCAAGCGCGTAGTGGGCCTGCCCGGCGACCGGGTGGTTTACCGGGACAAGCGGCTGATCATCAACGGCCAACCGGTCGAGATGGTGAAAAATGGCGAGTATAGTTATGTGGAAGGCGGGCTCAACCTGGTGAAGGCCCTGCTTTTCACCGAGTATCTCGGCGGGCATCCCCACGCGGTGCTCGTCAATCCGTCTGCTCCTGACCTGCAGCTTGCCGGGGTGCGCCAGTTTCCGTTCCGCGACAATTGCACCTACAATGAGGACGCTATGAGCTGCACGGTGCCGCCGGGGCACTATTTTGTCATGGGCGACAACCGGGATAGCAGTAGCGATAGCCGGTATTGGGGCTTCGTGCCCGACAGCCACGTGGTCGGGAAGGCGTTTCTGATTTGGTGGAACTTCGGCGACTTCAAGCGGATCGGCACCGTGATCCGCTGAGCCCCGGGGAGCCCGCGCGAGGATGGCGTATGCACAGGCAACAAGGCATCACTCTCGGTGGTTTTCTGGTGGTGGCGGTGATCTTGGCCTTCGGGGCGCTGCTCGCTTTCAAGGTCATCCCTCACTACATGGAGTTCTGGGCGATTAAGAAGACCATGACGGCCACGGTCCGCGATCCCACGCTGCAGGAGGCTTCGGTGGCGGAGATCCGCAGCGCTTTCGACCGGCGGGCCGACATCGACAACATCACCGCGGTCAAGGGCCGGGATATCGTGGTGAGCAAAGAGGGGGGCGTCTTGGTGCTCAGCACCAGCTACCAAGTCAAAGTGCCGCTCTTCGCCAACGTGAGCCTGCTGATCGACTTCAGCTACACGACCCGATGACCGCTGGTCCGCCCGTTGGCGCGCCTGCGGGTCGCAGAACGGACGCTGACGCGCTTTGCGCCCTGCTTGGCTACGCCTTTACCGATGTGTCTCTCCTGCGCCAGGCGCTCACCCACCGCAGCCACAGCTCGCCCCACAACGAGCGGCTGGAATTCCTGGGCGACAGCGTCCTCAACCTGGCGGTGGCGCGGTTGCTCTACGCCCGTTTTCCTCAGGCTCCTGAAGGAACCCTCTCCCGGCTGCGGGCCAACCTGGTCAACCAGCAGACCCTGAGCGCACTGGCGGTCCGCCTGGGACTCGGGGAGCTGTTGCGGCTCGGGGAAGGCGAGGTGAAAAGCGGGGGCGCTCAGCGCCCCTCTATCCTGGCGGACGCCCTGGAGGCGATCTTCGGCGCCATTTACCTGGACGGAGGCTTCGATCCGGCGGAGCGGGTCATCCGGCACCTTTTCGAACCCTTCCTGGAGCGGTTGGACCTCGAGACCCTGGGCAAGGACTCCAAGACCCAGCTACAAGAGTTCCTCCAAGGACGGCGGCTCGCGCTGCCCCAATATACCGTGGTGGCGACCCACGGCCGGGCGCACGAACAGCACTTCGTCGTCGAGTGCCGGGTCGAGGAGCTGGGTATCCGCTGCTTGGGCGAGGGGCCGAGCCGCCGCAAGGCGGAGCAGGACGCAGCCCGCCAGGCGCTCGCCCTGGCGAAAGGCAGTGAGCCCCAAAAGCGCGAGGGCCGATGAGCGCGATCGCCCCGGGCTTCAGGAGCGGCTATGTGGCCATCGTCGGCAGGCCCAACGTGGGCAAGTCCACCTTGCTCAACCGCTTGGTGGGTGCCAAGATCAGCATCGTCTCCCCCCGACCCCAGACCACCCGCCATCGGGTGCGGGGCATCCTGACGACAGAGGATGCCCAGCTCGTCTTCGTGGATACTCCCGGATTCCAAACCCTTCACGGGGGCGCGCTCAACCGGGCTCTTAACCGCAGCGTCGTGCGGACGCTGGAGGACGTGGACGTCGCCCTGGTAGTGGTGGAGGCATTGCGCTTCAACGCGGGCGACCGCCAGGTGATGGAATTGCTCAAGCGGGACCGGCCTGCCATCCTGGCGATCAACAAAGTGGATCTGGTCAAGGACAAAGGACTGCTGCTGCCCTTTATCCAGCAGGCCGCGGAAAGCTATCCTTTCGCCGAAATCGTGCCCATCAGCGCCGAAAAAGGCGCGGGTCTCGAAGACTTGCTGGCAACGATACGAAGGCACCTTCCGGAAGGACCGCCCCTCTACGATCCGGGAGAGATGACCGACGCAAGCGAACGCTTTCTCGCCAGCGAGCTCTTGCGGGAGAAGCTATTCCGGCTGCTGGGCGAGGAGCTACCCTACGCCACTACCGTGGTGGTGGAAGAGTTCAAGGACGAAGGGGATCTGAAACGCATCCACGCGGTGATCTACGTGGAGAAGGATTCCCAGAAAGCCATCGTGATCGGACGCAAGGGCGAAAAGCTAAAAGAGATCGCTAGCCAGGCGCGTCTCGACATGGAGCGGCTTTTCGGGACCAAGGTCTTCTTGGATGTGTGGGTAAAAGTGCGCCGGGGATGGTCCGACGACGAAAGAATGCTGAAGAGCCTCGGCTTCGACGTCTAACCCTAAAGATTCACGAAGACGCCCCTACGAGAAGGCCAGGAGGCGGTCCGGGCGGCATTTTGGCGCGCGCTGAGCTGCAAGCCGCATGGGTAGCGCTGCACCCTTCGGTTTCTGCCAAGGCGGGGCAGCCAACGGGCGCTTGCCCTCCTCGCCCGTTGCTCTCCAGAACGGGCTTCGTAGGCTGCGCAAACGCTTCCCTCACCCTATTCTACGCCATCCTCGCGAGTTCCTCGTGACATGTCCGGGCTGAAGATGAGCGAGACGGCAAAAGCCTCGCGGACCGGTGAGCAAGAAGCAGCGTTCGTGCTGCATACCTACCCCTACCGGGAGACCAGCCTCGTGGTCGAGGCGTTTACCCGAGGCCACGGACGCCTACCCATGGTGGCGCGGGGGGCGCGGCGGCCCAAATCCCAACTGCGGGGTCAATTGCTGCCGTTTCAGCCCCTGCTGCTTTCTTGGGCGGGGCGGGGAGAGCTTAAAACACTCGTGCGAGCGGAATGGGTGAGTGGCCAGCCGCCCCTGGAAGGCCGGGCCCTCATTTGCGGCTTCTACCTGAACGAGTTGCTGATACGGCTTCTGCCCCGGGAAGATCCCCACGAGGTCTTGTTTGACCAGTATCGGGAGGCCCTGACAGCGCTCGCCCGGGGCAGCAACATCGAAGGCGTCCTGCGCCGGTTCGAAACCCGGTTGCTCAGGGAGTTGGGCTATGCCATGGTGCTGGACCGGAACGCTCAGACGGGCGAGGCGATCGACCCCGGTGGGCGGTATACTTATCTGCCGGAGCGGGGTCCGGTGCCCTTTTCCGAGGGTACAGGAAACGAGCCAGTGCTCTCCGGCAAAACGCTCCTCGACATGGCCCAGGATCGCTACGACGACCCCCAGACCCAGCAGCAGAGCAAGGCTTTGATGCGCATCCTCATCAATCGCCTGCTCGGCGGCCAGCCGCTGCATACCCGGCAGTTGCTTAAGGAGCTGCAGCAGCTATGATCGAGCTCGGCGTCAACATTGACCATGTGGCCACGTTGAGGCAGGCCCGCGGCACCCGCTACCCGAGCCCGATCGAAGCGGCCCTGGTGGCAGAGACGGCGGGAGCGGACGCCATCACCCTGCATCTGCGGGAGGACCGCCGCCACATCCAGGACCGGGACGTGGAGCTCCTGCGCGAGCTACTGCGAACCCGCATGAATCTGGAAAGCGCTGTCACGGCGGAAATGCTGGCCTTCGCCGCCCGGGTGAAACCCGAGGACGTGTGCTTGGTACCGGAGCGGCGAAACGAGCTCACCACCGAGGGCGGCCTGGACGTGGTCGGCCGCCTGCAGGAGGTGCGGGACGCCTGCGCCCAGCTCGCGGGGGAGGGGATCCGGGTATCCCTATTCGTCGACCCCGACCTGCGCCAGATCGACGCGGCAGTCCGGGCGGGGGCCCCGGTGATCGAGATCCATACCGGGCGCTACGCGGATGCCCGCACGCCTGCAGAAAGGGATCAGGAATTGGCGCGGGTGGCTCGAGCGGTCGCCCATGGGCGGGGGTTGGGGCTCAAGGTCAATGCGGGCCACGGGCTCAATTACCACAACGTCCAGCCCATCGCCGCGATTCCCGGGATCGCCGAACTCAACATCGGCCATGCCATCGTGGCCCGGGCGGTCTTCGTCGGGCTGGCCGAGGCCGTGCGCAGCATGAAAGCCCTCATGCGCGAGGCGGCGAGTCGAGGGACCGGGCTCCGGTGATCTACGGCATCGGCACCGATCTCGTCGACGCCCGTCGGATCGAGCGGTTGCTGGAGCGCTACGGAGAGCGCTTCGCTCGGCGCCTTCTCACCCCCCTCGAATGGGAGCGCTATCAGCGCAGCCGTCGACCTGCGGCCCATCTGGCGTTGCGCTTTGCGGCCAAGGAAGCCTTTTCCAAGGCCATAGGCACGGGGTTCCGCGCGCCGGTGCTTCTGTCCCATATTTCCGTGGTTCAGGACCGGTTGGGCAAGCCGGGGCTGGTCTTCCATGGAGCCCTGAAGGCCTACGTGCGGGAACTCGGTATCACCGGCCATCACCTGAGCCTCAGCGACGAGGCGCCTTTTGCCTGCGCCGTGGTCGTCCTGGAACGCTAACTGAGCCCGGAGGCTGCCATGACCCTCGGTCCCCTCATGCTAGACGTGCAAGGCCCCCTCCTCGCCCCCGAGGACGAGAGGCGGCTCGCCCATCCGGGCACCGGCGGCGTGATCCTCTTTAGCCGTAATTATCAGGATCCAGATCAGCTTGCGCGGCTGACCGCCGCCATCCACGCGCTGCGGGCCCCTCCGCTCTTGATCGCCGTGGACCACGAAGGGGGGCGCGTTCAGCGTTTCCGCGAAGGCTTCACCCTGCTTCCTCCCATGCGTAGCCTCGGCCGGCTGTGGGACCGCAATCCCCACCGGGCCCGGATGCTCGCCGAGCAGACGGGTTACGTGCTGGCGGCGGAGCTACGGGCGTGCGGGGTGGATTTCAGCTTCACCCCGGTGCTGGACTTGGATTATGGGGCAAGTACCGTCATCGGCGACCGGGCTTTCCACTCCAATCCCGACGCTGTAGCCGAGTTGGCCCAGGAACTCGTGCGAGGCTTAAGGCGCGCTGGCATGGCTGCCGTGGGCAAGCATTTCCCGGGGCATGGGTTCGTGGCCGCTGACTCCCATGCGGAGCTGCCTACCGACGATCGGCCGTTCGCCGATCTCGCCCTGGCGGATCTGGTCCCCTTCCGCCGCCTCGCGCAGCAGGGACTTGCGGCCATCATGCCGGCCCACGTGGTCTATCCCGCGGTGGACACCCAGCCTGCGGGGTACAGCGAGGTCTGGTTGCGGCGCATCCTGCGCCGGGAGCTGGGTTTCGAGGGAGCGGTCTTCAGCGACGATCTGTCCATGTCAGGGGCAGCATGCGCAGGCGATCCGGTGGCCCGGGCACGAGCGGCTCTGTCCGCCGGCTGCGACATGGTGCTCGTGTGCAACGACACTGGGGCGGCCGAGGCCGTACTGGAGGGGCTGAACTACGAGCCCCCGGCGGTGAGTCTCGCCCGACTGGCGCGCATGCACGGCCGTCCCGGCTCCGTCCCCTGGAAGCGTTTGCGGCAAGATCCCGATTATGTGGAGGCGGTCCGGGCGGTCTCTGCCTTGGCCGCGGAGGCGGCAGAGCTTCCTCTGCTGCCCGACCCGACGAGCCCTTCCGGCGGCAGCGATTCGCCATGAGCCACGCCCACGGACACGGAAAGGCGCTTTCTCGCTTGAGCGGGGCTCTGGGCGTCACCCTGGTGTTTGCCGGCGTGGAGGCCATGGGCGGCTGGTGGTCCGGGTCGCTCGCCTTGCTCTCCGACGCCGGACACATGCTCTCCGACGCCTTGGCCCTGGGCCTAGCGCTCTTGGCTGCCTGGATTGCTCGCCGCCCCCCGTCCCGGCGGCATACCTACGGGTTCATGCGAGCGGAGGTGGTCGCCGCCCTGGCCAACGCGCTGCTCATGCTAGTGGTGGTGCTAGGCATCGCGGTGGAAGCCGTAGAGCGCCTCCAGGATCCGCGCCCCGTGGCCGGGCTTCCCGTCATGCTGATCGCAGCGGTGGGCCTCCTGGTGAATCTGGGGGTGCTATTCATCCTCGGGCAGTCCCCCGGAGGCCTCAATGTGCGCGCGGCGGCGCTTCACGTGACGGGGGACCTGCTCGGTTCGGCGGCCGCGCTCACCGCGGGGGCGGTGGTGTATTTCACCGGCTGGACGCCCATCGATCCCCTGCTTGCTGCCGTTGTCGCCTGCCTCATCCTCGCCTCCACGGTTCAGGTAGTGCGGGGCGCGCTGACCATCATCATGGAGGGCGTGCCCTCGGACCTGGACCTGGAGGAGGTAGGGCGGGCGATGACGGAAGTGAGGGGCGTGACTTCGGTTCACGACCTGCACGTCTGGACCGTAGGGTCGGAGCAGGTGATCCTCTCGGCCCATATCGTCCTCGATGACCTCAAGGAATGGCCGCGGGTGCTCCCGGAGCTACAGCGGATGTTGCGCACCCGCTTCCGCATCGAGCATGTGACTTTGCAGCCCGAAGTACCGGTCCGGCCCGAGGCGGCCAGCGCGATGCGAATCCCCATCGTCCCCGCTGGCGGGCGGCCTTCCTGAAGCCGTACCCCGGGGCGGATCAGACCCGCTCCATGTACTCGCCCGAGTCGGTGCTGACCTTGATGCGCTCGCCTTCGGACACGAACTGGGGCACCATGACGGTGAGGCCGGTCTCGGTTCTGGCCGGTTTGAACGTAGCCGTGGCAGTGGCAGTCTTGATCCCCGGCTCGGTTTCCATGACGGTGAGCACGACGGTGGGGGGGAGCTGGACGCCGATCGGCCGATCGTTATGGAAGTTGATCTGCACGTCGGTGTTAGGCAGCAGAAACTCCTTCTGGCCTTCGAGCAGGTCCTCCGGAAGGGAGATCTGCTCGAAAGTCTCCTTGTCCATAAACACGTAGCTCGTCCCGTCGTTGTACAGGTACTCGAAGTCGCGGCTTTCGACAAAGGCGCGTTCCACTTTCTCGTCGGTGCGGAAGCGCTGGTTGGTCTTGGTGCCGCTTTCGATGTCCTTCATCTCCACCTGCATGAAAGCGCCGCCTCGCCCGCCCACGTGGACGTGGTAGGATTTGAGCACCCGCCACACGCGCTTGTCCCACTCGATCAGGTTACCGGCCCGGATTTCGGTCGCTAAAACTTTCGCCATGGGTCATCCGTCCAAAATCAAACTGCGAATTTTACACCAGGCAAAGGCGCTTGCAGCGTGCCCGAATGCACGGGACCCGTTCGTTTGATTTATCCTGTCGCCGCTGTGCGCGGCTCGCCCGCTACCTGGACCAAGTGCGCCGGGAGCACCCGGACTATCACGCCAGACCCGTGCCTTCTTTCGGCGATCCGCGGCCCAGGTTGCTGGTGGTGGGCCTCGCGCCCGGCCTCCATGGCGCCAACCGCACTGGACGCCCGTTTACCGGCGACCACGCGGGTCGGTTGCTCTACGAAGCGCTCCACCGCCATGGCTACGCCAGCGCCCCGGTATCGCGCAGCGGGAACGATGGGCTCGCCCTCATGGGCGCTCGCATCACCAACGCCGTGCGCTGTCTGCCTCCGGAGAACAAGCCGACACGCGCAGAGGTGGCTAACTGCACCCCCTTTCTTGCGGAGGAGCTGGCCCAGATGCCGCCGCGGCGGGCCGTGCTGGCCCTCGGGGTCGTTGCCCACACAGCGGTGCTCAAAGCCCTCGGACTGCGTCCGAGCGCATTCCGGTTCGCCCATGGGGCCGTGCACGTCCTCCCCGCAGACACGACCCTCTTCGATAGTTACCACTGCAGCCGGTACAATACCCAAACGGGCCGGCTGACGCCCGCCATGTTCGACGCCGTCCTCTGCTCGATCGGAGAGTACCTGGCCCGGTTCCCGCAAGCTCCCGGCTGAGGGCAGGGGGTCCTTCGCCGCTAGCCTTGACGTCCACGACGATTCCTCCCTTCGACCCGCAAGCGTTCGTGTCCCGGCTGCCCCATCTGCCCGGGGTGTATCGCATGCTCAACGCAGCGGGAGAGGTGATCTACGTCGGCAAAGCCCGGGACCTCAAAAAGCGGGTCGCCTCCTACTTCACGAAGACCCTCCATGGGCCGCGCGTCGCCCATATGGTGGAGCAGACGGTCGCGATCGAGATTACGGTGACCCGTTCGGAAGCAGAGGCGCTGCTTCTGGAAAACAACCTCATCAAGAGTCTCAATCCTCGCTACAACATTCTGTTCCGGGACGACAAGTCCTACCCCTACATCGTGGTAACCGGCCACGCGTTTCCCCGGCTCGCTTTTCATCGGGGGCCGCTTGAACGGGAACACCGCTACTTCGGCCCCTTCCCCAGCGCTGGCGCGGTGCGCTCCAGCATCCAGCTGGTCCAAAAAGTGTTCCGCATCCGCACCTGCGAGGACAGCGTGTTCGCCAACCGCAGCCGCCCTTGCCTGTTGCACCAGATCAAGCGCTGCACCGCCCCTTGCGTCGGACTGATCGGCAAAGAGGCCTATCAAGAGGATGTGCGCAACGCGATGCTGTTCCTGGAGGGAAGGCAGGAGGAGGTGCTGCAGGCGCTCGTCCGGCGCATGGAGGAGGCCTCGGCGCGATGGGCTTTCGAGGAGGCGGCTGTCTATCGTGACCAGATCCAAGCGCTCAGCCGGATTCGAGAGCGCCAGTTCATCGCCAGCGGCAAGGCTGTGGACGCCGACGTGATCGGAGTCGCTTTCGCCGGCTTGGAAGCGTGCGTCAATCTGGTCATGATCCGCGGCGGTATGCACCTGGGCGACAAGAGTTTCTTTCCCCAGAATGCCCAGGGCTACGACGCCGCGGCCACACTTGAAGCGTTTCTTGCCCAGCACTACCTCATGCGACCTGCGCCACCGCTCATCGTACTGGACGCACCGGTAGACGTGGATGCGCTTTCGACCGCCCTCAGCGAGCGCAGCGGCCATCCTGTGCAGATCCAGACGCGGGTCGCAGGCGAGCGCAAGGCCTGGCTGGAAATGGCGGTACGCAACGCCGAGTTGGCCCTGGCCCAGCGCTTGGGGGTCCATGCTGCCCAGGAAGCCCGGATTCAAGCTCTGCAGCAGGCCCTCGATTTGCCGTCGCCCCCGCGCCGCATCGAATGTTTCGACGTGAGCCATACCATGGGAGAGGCCACCATCGCCGCCTGTGTCGTGTTCGAAGGCCACGCCATGAAGAGCAGCGAGTACCGGCGGTTCAACCTCCATCCCGCGGCGCCGGGCGACGACTATGCGGCCATGCGCGAGGTTCTCATGCGCCGTTACCAGAAGCTGGTGGCAGGGGAAGGTAAGCTTCCCGATCTCATCCTTATCGACGGGGGAGTCGGCCAGGTGAACGCCGCGCGGGGGGTTCTCGCCGATCTGGGGCTCGGCGATCTTCCGGTCGTCGGCGTGGCCAAAGGAGAGGGGCGCAAGCCTGGCACCGAGGAGCTGGTTTTTCCGAAAGGGGAGAAGCGGATAAAATTGGCGCCGGACAGCGCTGCGCTCCACCTGGTGCAGCAAATCCGGGATGAAGCGCACCGGTTCGCGATTCAGGGACACCGGGCCCGACGCGGTAAGGCCCGGGCTTCCTCGCCCCTGGAAAAGATCCCTGGGGTCGGACCCCAACGCAGGCGGAGACTGCTCGCCCGTTTCGGAGGCTTGCGCGGATTGCTCGCCGCCAGCGTGGAAGAGCTGGCCAAGGTGGAGGGCATAAGTCGCGAGCTGGCCGAGCGGATTTACCGTCATTTGCATTGAGGCGCAAGCGCTTTCCCCGGATCCGATGGCATTCAATATCCCCAACCTCCTCACCTGGCTGCGAATCCTGCTGATCCCGGTTTTTGTGGGCGTTTTCTATTTCTCCAACTACACCCTGAGCCCCTACGCCAAGAACGTTGCTGCGACGCTGATATTCGCCCTGGCGGCCGTTACCGACTGGCTGGACGGTTATCTGGCCAGGGCCTTGGGGCAGACTTCCGCTTTCGGCGCATTTCTAGACCCCGTGGCTGACAAGCTCATGGTGGCCGCGGCTCTTATCGTTCTAGTGGAGCTGAGCCGTGTCGATGCGCTCATTGCGCTCATCATTATCGGGCGCGAGATTGCCATCTCGGCCTTGCGGGAATGGATGGCACGCATTGGGGAGGCGAGGAGCGTCGCCGTGTCGCTGCTCGGCAAAGTGAAGACAGCGGCCCAGATGGCCGCCATTCTCTTGCTGCTCTATCAAGATCACCTGGTTCTCGGGGTTACCGGGCAAGGGCTCGGGACGGTGCTCATCTACCTGGCGGCGGGTCTTACCCTGCTATCGATGGCCTATTACCTCAAGGTAGCTCTGTCCCGGGTGGTGGACCGGGCATGAACAGGCGGCCCTTCCCTTGACATGCAAAGCGCGCTCTTTATAATCGATGCTTGATTTTTCGCGGGAATAGCTCAGTGGTAGAGCACAACCTTGCCAAGGTTGGGGTCGCGAGTTCGAACCTCGTTTCCCGCTCCAGGTTCTTCAGGGAAAGCGCAGGCTTTCCCTTTTTCATTGCCTAGCGCTATTCCACGGGCAATTAGGCGGGGTGGCAGAGTGGTTATGCAGCGGCCTGCAAAGCCGTGGACGCCGGTTCGATTCCGACCCCCGCCTCCAGCAACTCTCGACGCCTGGATCGCGCTCATGGGGGATGGCCGCACCGCTGCACCTCCTGCCGCGGTTTTCTCATCACGCGACCCCCATTCCTAAGTAGTTACGTTAAAATAGAAAAACGCGAGGTCGGCGCAGCGCCCTACGTCTGGAGGTGCTGGCACCCTTGAGCGAAGCTTCCAGCTGCCCGGATGGCGAAACTGGTAGACGCAAGGGACTTAAAATCCCTCGGGCCTCGCCCGTGCCGGTTCGAGTCCGGCTCCGGGCACTCAGGAGAAGCGACAGGACTGGGTCGAAGAACGCCTTTGTGCTGCTTGCCGCAAATTGACCAGGGACACGAGCACGATAACCGGCAATCATGATCGTCTACGATTTGGTTTGCGTGCTGGGGCATCGATTCGAGGGGTGGTTCCCCGATGCCGCGGCCTTCGCCTCGCAACGGGAAAAAGGACTGATTAGCTGCCCTGTTTGCGGCGACAGCAGCAACATCGAGCGCTTGCCTTCGACGCCCCACATCAATACGAGAAGCAGCGGCAAGGCGAACGCGGCTTCGGCGATTGGGGAGAAGTCGCTCCAACCGGCAGAGGTTTTCAGGGCGGCGCTACGCCGGATTCTCGAACAGTATGAAGACGTGGGAAGCCGATTCGCAGAGGAGGCGCGGCGTATTCATTACGGCGAGGCTCCGGCACGAAACATCCGCGGCACCGCGCAGCGGGAGGAAGCCGAGGCGCTGGTGGAGGAGGGGATACCCGTCGTGCAGATCCCGATCCCTAACGCTGGGGAGCTGCATTGATCAGCTCCCCACGCCTAGAGCCCGAGGACGTGGTGACGGCTGCCGCCGGCCTGTTTGGCTTTGTACATGGCAGAATCGGCCCTGCTGAACAGCTCGTCCAAGCTGTTTCCGTGATCAGGGTAGAAACTGATCCCGATGCTTGGCGTGACCCGTAGCTGGATTCCCCGATAGGGGACGGGTTCGGAGAGCACCGCGACGATCTTGGTCGCGACGGCTTCGGCGTCTTCTGCCCTCGACACGCCCGACAACGCCACCACGAATTCGTCTCCGCCGTAACGGGCGACCGTATCTTCCTGCCTCACCAAGTCTTTCAATCGCTCGGCCAAACACTTGAGGACATGATCGCCGGCTTCGTGGCCGTACTGATCGTTGACCCGCTTGAAGCCGTCTAAGTCGACGAACAGCACCGCCACTTTGAGGTTGCGTCGGCGCGCCTGAACCTGCTTGACCGCCAACCGCTTGTAGAGCAGAACCCGGTTGGGCAAACCGGTGAGCTGGTCATGGTGGGCCTGGTGGAGGATTTCCGCTTCCCGCAAGCGCCGGTCGGTCACGTCCTACACCAGGGAGGCAACTCCGACCATCCGCCCTTCGTGATCCATGAGGGGCGTGTTGTACCACTCGCACAGGATCTGCCGTCCGTCCTTAGTGATGTTCTCCTGCTCTACTCGGTCACCGCCGGTCCGATAGCGAAGCTCCTTCCACAGCGCGCCCATTCGCTCGTGGGCGTCAGGCGTACCGATCACGAGTTCCTGTAAAGGGCGCCCGAGCGCTTCGCGCTCGGTGTAGCCAAAAATCCTGTTGGCCGCGAAATTCCAGGCGACCACGCGAAAGCGTTCGTCCCACTCCACCACCGCTAGCGGAGAGTTGAGGACATGCAGCATGAAGCGCTGCTTGTCTTGGCGTTCCGCCTCCTCGGCGCGCCTGCGCTCGACAATTTCCCATTGCAGTTGCCGATTCGCCTGCTCGGCCTGCCGGTGGGCCTCGGTGAGCTGGTGCACGAGCTCATCACGCTGATACTTGAGCCGGAGACTTTCCACCAGTGTCCGGTGGGATTGGTATCCGAACGTCAAGAGCGCCACCAGATAGACCAGCGCGAAAAATCCCATGGAAGTGAAGACTTCTCCGCCAAGCAGCAGAAGGGTGGTCGCCAAGGGGGCCACCGACCCTGCCAGATAGGCAGCATAGGCGGGATAGACCGGGCACGCCGGGATCAGGGCTCCGGCAGACATGCCGGCGATCGTGCAGATCACGAGCACCTGATGAACCGGATTAAAAAATGGAAACAGGGCGCTACCCAGGGCACCCCAGCATAGCCCGATGATTCCCATGACGGCGATGACCCTGCGCTCCCACCGGCCGATTCCAGCGGAGTTGGGCCGCCACCGATTGAAGGCGATCATCAGGGAAGCGCGCACGACGAAAGCCAGGGCCAACGCGGCAAACCAGCCCAGCAAGGCGGCCTTCGGCAAAGCGTCCCAGAGCACATAAAGGACCACAGCCGCGTTGAACAAGCTTACCAGCGCCGCCAAGGGAGTCGCGCGAAGCAACAAGCCCACGCAATCGACGGCAACCCGATCGCGGATCAAGCTCGTGAACGCTGTAGCTTCGTTGACCGCCAATGCCGCTTATCCTTCCGTAAGGTGCACATCGAACAAAATGGCCTTGAAGGCTCGCACTGGCAGGGGGCGCAGTTTTCGTGCCAAGTGTCGTGAACGGTCGTAGCGGAGCCTCTACCATGGGAATAATGCGTATAATGTATATTATGTTAAATAATGGATCGATCCCCAACGCGTAGCTGTCGGCGCTGGCACACTGTCTGCCGCGGGCTTGGACAGTAGACCCCTCGTGGGCGGCGCGGCCCGTAGACCGATGCCCTCTCGCCTAGCGGCCGGTTCTCTGGTGGTTGCGGAGCAGCTCGGCGATTTTTCCATGGCCTCTTTCCAGCGCGATGTCCAAGGCCGAATGTCCGGATTCGTTGCGCAGGTTCGGATCGGCGCCGTGAGCAAGCAGGACTCGGACAACGTCCAGGTGATTTTCCCGAGCCGCCATCATGAGGGCCGTCATCCCGTTCTCGGAGGCCGAATTGACGTTTGCTCCCAGCGCGAGGAGCAGCTCCACAAGTTCCGCGTGGCCTCCGGTCGCGGCGTAGATAAGCGGGTTCCAGCCGGCCCGATCGATGCGGGCGCCTCGTGCGTAAAGCTGTTTGACGATGGCGCTATGTCCATGGAGGGCCGCCAGCATGATGGGGGTATCGCCGAAACGATTGGGCAGATCCACCTTTGCACCCCGTTCGAGAAGGAGGCTCACCAGTTGCGTGTGCCCCGCCCGGGCGGCGATTCCCAGGAGCGAGGTTCCCAGCTCGTCCACTGTGTCCACGGAGGCCCCCCGCTCCAGAAGGGAATTGACTTTGGCCACCTCCCCCGCTTGGACGGCCGCCAGCAGCTCTTCGTAGACGCGAGCCGCTGCGGCAGGCTCTGCGCCGAGCAGCCAGATGGCCACCAGCAGCGTCCAGGCGACTCTCACGATCGCGCCTGTCCAGCGGACAACGGAGAAATACGGAAGAGACGGAAGAAGTTCTCCGCCGTCGCCTCCTCGATGCGGGAAGGGGGCACGTTCCGCAGGCGGGCGATTTCCTCCGCCACGTGGACCACGTAGGCCGGCTCGTTGGTCTTACCCCGGTGGGGAACTGGCGCCAGGTAAGGGGAATCCGTCTCGATCAACAGCCGCTCCAGAGGAACGCGCTGGGCCACTTCCTTGAGTGCGCCTGCGTTTTTGAACGTGACGATTCCCGAAAAGGAGATATAGAAGCCCATCTGCAGCGCCGCTTGCGCCACCTCCCAGTTCTCGGTAAAGCAGTGCATGACGCCACCGGCCTTGTCCGCGCCCTCCTCCCTCATGATGCGCAAGGTGTCTGCCGCCGCGCTGCGGGTATGGATCACCAGGGGTCGTCCGCACCGGCGCGCAGCTCGGATGTGGGTGCGGAAGCGCTCCCGCTGCCATTCCAGGTCGCCTTGCAGCCGGTAATAATCCAGGCCCGTTTCTCCGATCCCGACCACCTTGGGATGCTCTGCCATTTCCGCGAGCTCGGAAACAGACGGCGTGCGGGCTTCCTGCTCGTCTGGGTGCACTCCCACGGTGGCGTACAGATTGGGATACCGCTCGGCGAGGTCCAGAACCTGGGGAAACCGCTCCAGGGTGACGCTGATGCACAAGGCGCAGCCGACCCCATACTCCCGCATACGCGTCAGTACCTCATGGAGGCGGGAGAAGAGTTCGGGAAAATCCAGGTGGCAGTGGGAGTCGACGTACACGGGGGCTTTAGGGATTCACGGCGTACGACGGTCGAACAGACCGCGATAAGCGAGCAACAGATCCTCGATGAAAGAACGAGCGTTGAGGGGATGCGACGCGAGCCGGCGGGCGGTGCACAAGGCCGACACCATCTCTGCGGCCTTGAGCCGATCCGCCGCCGGGGCGAGGCGCTGGAGCCCGGTCACGGCGTCCCGATTGTAGCGGACTAGGCCTGTCGCTTTCCATGTCACCAGGTCGTAAACCCACTTATGCACCCATTCCACCAGCTGGGGCAGGTCGATCCGGTCCAGGCGCTCCGCGTCCAGCGCCGGCCGGAGGGTGGCCGGCGAGGACAGGATCCGGATCACTTCGGCGCGCTGGGCGCAATAGCTCTCGTCGGTGGCTCGAAGGGCCCGTAGCGGCGCCCCCCCCGCCTCCGCTAGCCAGAGTTCCGGCTTGGCCACCCCTTGCTGGCTCAGCCAGCTGGCGGCGGCGGCTGCGTCCGGGATCGGCAGGTGGATCCCTATGCAGCGGCTGAGCACCGTGGCAGGCAATTGCCGTGGACGATGAGATACCAGGAAAAGCAGGGCATTGGGCGGTGGTTCTTCAAGGGTTTTCAACAGAGCGTTGGCCGCGTTCGCGTTGAGCGCTTCCGCGGGATGGATGAGCACGAGCTTGTAGCCGTGGCGATGGGCGGAAAGCTCCAAGAATCCCTCCATCGAGCGCACCTGGTCGACAGTGATGTGCCGCCGGGGTCGGCGGGAGCTGCCGCCGGGGCGCACTTCATCGCCCTCCCCCGGGGGAGGCTCCGTCTCGGGCTCGAGGACACGAAAATCCGGATGGCTGCCCTGATCGAACCAACGGCATCCCGCACAGGCACCACACGCCTTGGGCCCGGAACGCTTTTCACAGAGAAGGAAGCGTGCCAGCGCCCGGGCAAACTGGAGTTTACCGATGCCTTCCCGGCCCTTGAAAAGGAGCCCGTGGGGCCAGCGGTCCTGATAACGCTCCAAAAGCCCCTTCCAGAGGTTTTCCTGCCAGGGAAAAATCAATTTTTCAAAAGAGTTGAAAGAATGACTTCAAGTTCTTTCTGTATGGCTTGGATCGGCCGTGCGGCGTCGATGACTCGAATGCGGTCCGGGTAGCGTTGCGCCCGCGCCAGGTATCTCTCCCGGACTCGGGCGAAAAAGGCCCCTTCCTCCCCCTCGAACCGGTCCCTCTTCCGCCCCTCGCTTCGCCTTTGCTGCGCCAGGGCCTCCGGCGCGTCGAAAAGGAGAGTGAGGTCCGGTTGAAGGTCCGGGTGGACCCAGGCCTCCAGCGCTGCCAGCTTCTCCTCGGCCACCCCCCTGCCTCCGCCCTGGTAGGCGAAAGTGGCGTCGGTGAAGCGGTCGGAGACCACCCAACGGCCGGCCCCCAGGGCCGGGCGAATGACTTGGGCAAGGTGCTCCCAACGGGCAGCAAAGATGAGCAGGGTTTCCGTTTCCGCCGTCATGGGCTGGTGCAGGATCACCTCCCGTAACGCCTCGCCCAGGGGTGTACCTCCCGGCTCCCGGGTCATGACGACCGGTACCCTCCGCCCCTGGAGGAAACTTCGGATCCAATCCATATGGGTGCTCTTTCCCGCACCGTCGATCCCCTCCAGGGTGATGAATTTTCCCCGCACGCCCACTATGCCCCCGTTGCTGTTTCGGGAAACGTCGAGTCCGCGCGCTTCATCGCGACCTCTGATAGCGATTGACGGCCCGGTTGTGGTCGGCCAAGGTCTCGGAAAATTCCGAGGTGCCGTCGCCCCGGGAGACGAAATAGAGCGCCCGGGTCTGGGCCGGCTGGACGGCCGCCTCCAGCGAAGCAAGGCCGGGAAGCGCGATCGGCGTCGGCGGAAGCCCAGGCCGGGTGTAGGTGTTGTAGTCGTGATCGCTGGAGAGATCCTGCTTGCGCAAGTTCCCGTCAAAGGCCTCACCCATGCCGTAGATCACGGTGGGGTCGCTCTGCAGCCGCATGCCCAGCCGCAGGCGGTTGTGAAAGACTCCCGAGATCATGGGCCGGTCGGCTTCCGCCCCCGTTTCCTTTTCGATGATGGAGGCGAGGATGAGGGCCTCGTAGGGGCTGGAGATGGCCAGATCTGGTGCCCGGGAGGCCCAGATCCGCTCCAGGTGCCGCTGCATGGTGTGATAGGCCCGCCTGAGTATCTGCACGTCGCTCGAACCCTTGGAGAAGTAATACGTGTCGGGGAAAAACAGCCCTTCGGGAGAAGCTTCCGCGGCACCCACCGCCGCCAGTATTTCCGCCTCGGAACGGCCTGCAGTATCGTGGCGCAGACCGGGATGCTCGTCCAGCGCCTTCCTGAGCTGCTTGAAGCTCCAGCCCTCAATGAGGGTGATCTCCGCCAGGGTGACATCGCCGCGGGTGAGCCGTTGCAGCACCTCCCACGCCGAGACGGGTGAACTGAACTCGTAACTTCCGGCCTTGATGCTGCCCTCCCGGCCGAGCAGGCGCGCCAGGGCGACGAAGCTCCAGGCGTCCGGGACCAACCCCGCGGCAGCCAGTTCCCTGGCAACGGTGCGCAAACTCTGCCCCGGGCGCACCTCGAATTCCTGGGGGAAACGAGATAGCTCAGCCGGCAGCAACAAGCGTGCTCCCATCCATGCGGTCGCAGCGCAGAGGGCGAGGAGGACGCCGCCGAGCAGCCATGAGGCGAGCCGCACACCACGCCTAGCCACCGGCGAACACCTCCGCCTGGATGCGCCGAGTGAGCGCCCCGGGATTCCATTTTCGGTCCTCCAAGGCCGCGATGGGCCACAGCCGAATGAGGCTATTGACGAGAAACACCTCCTCCGCGGCAAGTAGCTCATCGAGGGTCAGATCCCGCACTTCCAGGGGGATGCCCGCGGCGCGGGCAAATGCCATGACCCGCTCCCGCTGCACCCCCTCAACCCCGCAACGGCTGAGATCAGGAGTCACCAGGCGACCGTGGAGCACGCAGAACAGGTTGCTCATGGTGCCCTCCACCACCCGCCCCCCGTCGTCCAAGAGCAGCCCCTCCGCCACGGCGGAATCCTGCCACTCCGCCCGGGCAAGGACGTTCTCCAGTCGGTTAAGGTGCTTGATTCCCGCCAGGCGGGGCTGACAGGCGAGGCGCAAAGTGCACACCCGCACCCGCACTCCCTCCTGCCCGTAGGAAGCGGGATACACCGGTGCGGGGCTAACGCTGACGATACGGGTGGGGGTAACCGCCGAGTGGGGCCCATAGCCTCGCGCTCCAGGTCCCCGGGTCACCACCAGCTTGCCCACCCCGTCCGGGAAGCGGAGGGCAAGACGCCGCAACTCCTCTAGCAGTACCTTTTCTCCCGGATATGGGATGTCCAGAGCGGCGCAGTCCCGGGCAAGCCGACGGTGGTGCCATGGCCACTCGAGGGGCATGCCACCCTGCAGCCGTAGGGTGCGGAACACCCCATCGCCGTAGGCCAATCCTCGATCCGAGGGATCGACCCCCTCCGCTTCGCGACCGTTTATCAGGTAAAGACCCCGCATCGCTTTCCCCCGGTCAGGGAATCGGGGGTGCCGACAAGGATGGGTACCCGCCGGATGCGCGCCCGGTCAGACCCGGGAAAAGACCAGCGTACCGTTGGTGCCGCCGAAACCGAAAGAGTTGGACAGGGCCACTCGTATGCGCATCTCCCGGGCCACGTTCGGCACATAGTCCAGATCGCACTCCGGGTCCACTTGGTGCAGGTTGATGGTCGGGGGGGCGATCTGATGGTACACCGCCAAGGCCGAGAACACCGCTTCGACCCCGCCGGCGGCACCGAGCAGGTGGCCCGTCATGGATTTGGTGGAGCTCACCGCGACGCGTTTCGCTTCTTCACCCAATGCCCGCTTGATCGCCACGGTTTCCGCGATGTCGCCGAGAGGCGTCGAGGTCCCGTGGGCGTTGATGTAGTCCACGTCCTGAGGGCCTACCCGGGCATTGCGCATGGCGTTCAGCATGCATCGTGCCGCCCCTTCGCCGTCTTCGCACGGGGCAGTCATGTGGTGCGCATCGGCGCTCATGCCGAATCCGGAAAGCTCCGCGTAGATGCGCGCGCCGCGGGCTTTGGCGTGCTCCATCTCCTCCAGCACCAGGACACCCGCGCCTTCTCCCAGAACGAAGCCGTCGCGTTCCTTGTCCCACGGGCGACTGGCCCCGGCCGGATCATCGTTGCGCGTACTCAAGGCGCGAGCGGCCGCGAACCCGCCGATTCCCAGCGGACAAACCGTGGATTCCGAACCGCCCGCGATCATCACGTCCACATCCCCGTACTCAATCAGGCGGGCCGAGTCGCCGATGCAGTGGGTGGCGGTGGTACACGCCGTGACCATAGCCAGGTTGGGGCCCTTGAACCCGTACATAATGGACAGATTGCCTGCCACCATGTTGATGATGGCCGCAGGGATGAAGAACGGGGAGATTTTCCGCGGTCCCGAGGCGAGCATCTCGGCGTGGGTGGATTCGATCAGGGGCAATCCCCCGATGCCGGAGCCGATGTTGACGCCGATGCGCTCCGCGTTCTCCTCGGTCACTTGTATTCCCGCGTCCTCAATCGCCTGGATGGCGGCGGCCATGCCGTAATGGATGAACAAATCCATGCGCCGCGCCTCCTTGGGCGAGAGGTACTTGGTGACATCGAAGCCCTTGACCTCGCCTGCGATCTGGCTGGCGAAGGCGGAGGCGTCGAAGCGCGTAATCCGGGAGATACCGGAGCGGCCGGCGACGATGTTGCCCCAGGCTTCGTCCACGGTATTTCCCACCGGCGAAACGATTCCGAGGCCGGTGATGGCGACCCTTCGGTTACGCACAGCGGCTCCTGGACAGTGGTGAGTCCGAGAGAAACGGGAAAATCAGCTCAGGCGGGACTTGATGTATTCGATAGCCTGTTGCACCGTGGTGATTTTTTCCGCCTCCTCGTCGGGGATTTCGCACTCGAACTCCTCCTCGAGCGCCATGACCAGCTCCACGGTGTCTAGGGAATCGGCGCCGAGATCATCGACGAAGGAGGACTCCATCTTGATATCCGCCTCGTTGACTCCGAGCTGTTCGGCGACGATCTTTTTGACGCGCTGCTCTACGTTTTCCATATGGGCTCTTCCCTTCCCTTGTGCGGACACTCGATGCTTCGCGGGATGAGCGATTGGGCCTAACCCGCGCACGTATAAAAGCTTTTGAAGTTTACCAAATTTGCCTGTGGGACGAAACGAATTCGCTCGCGCGCCGCCCCAGGCGGTGCTCTTCAATCCATGTACATCCCGCCGTTGACGTGCAAGGTGCAACCGGTGATGTAGGCCCCCCCGGGGCCGGCAAGGAAAGCCACGGCGGCAGCCACGTCTTCGGGACGGCCCAGCCGGCCGAGGGGCACGTGCTGGAGAAGCGCCACCCGCTGGGCTTCGGGCAGGCTGCGGGTCATATCGGTTTCGATGAAACCTGGCGCCACGCAGTTGACTGTGATGTTGCGGCTCGCCACTTCCCGGGCGAGGGACTTGCTGAAGCCCACCATCCCCGCCTTCGCGGCCGCGTAGTTGGTCTGGCCGGCGTTACCGGTGGCACCGACCACGGAAGAAATGTTGATGATGCGCCCGAAGCGGGCTTTCATCATAGGGCGCAGCACGAGCCGGCAGAGGCGGAAGACCGAATTCAGGTTCGTTTCCAGGATCTCGTTCCACTCCTCGTCTTTCATGCGTAGAAGGAGATTGTCCCGAGTGATGCCAGCATTGTTGACCAGAATGGTGGGCGCGCCGAAGCGGCGCTCCGTATCCTCCACGACCGCTTGCGCATCGGCTGCGCTGCGCACATCGAGCTTCATTCCCGCGCCGCCCACGCCCGCCTGCGCCAGCCGCTGGCCGATGGCCTCCGCCCCGCTTTCGCTGGTCGCAGTGCCGACGACAGTGGCGCCGAGGCGTCCGAGCTCCAACGCAATGGCCTGGCCGATTCCCCGGCTTGCTCCCGTCACCAGGGCGACGTGTCCTTGCAACGGATGTTCTGCCATCCCTGCTTTGCCTCCTCCTATGGAGCAAGCACATTGAGCGCGTCCCGCAGCGCAGCCTCGTCGGTCAAGGCCAGCGCCTGCTGGGAGGGCTCGATGCGCCTGTTGAGCCCGGCCAGTACCTTGCCCGGCCCGCATTCCACGACATGGGTCACTCCCTCCTGCGCCAGCCGGCGGACGATGTCGACCCAGCGCACCGGGCTATAGACCTGGCGCACCAAAGCTTGCCGTATGGCATCGGCATCGTGCCGCTCTTCCGCGTCCACGTTGTGCCACACCGCAATCTGGGAGGACTGGATCGGGACCTGGGCGAGCGCCTGGGCCAGGCGCTCGGCCGCGGGCCTCATCAAGCTGCAATGGGAGGGAGCGCTCATGGGTAGCATCATCACCCGTTTGGCGCCTCGGGCCTTGGCCAAGGCCATGGACCGCTCCACTGCGCCCCGGTGCCCGGCAACGACCACCTGAGCGGGCGAGTTGTAATTGGCCGGCTCCACCACCTCGCCTTGAGCCGCTTCCCGGCACACCGCCTCCACTGTTCCGTCCTCTAGGCCCAAGATCGCAGCGATGCCGCCCGTTCCCTCCGGCACCGCCTCCTGCATGGCCTGGGCCCGCAGCCTCACGAGCCGCAGCGCGTCGGCGAAGCCAAGGGCGCCCGAAGCCACCAGGGCGCTGTACTCCCCGAGGCTGTGGCCCGCCATGACCGCGGGTTCCGGCCCATGGAGATCTTCCCAGGCGCGATAGACCGCAACGCCGGCCGTGAGCATCACGGGCTGGGTGTTGACCGTCTGGTTGAGAGCCGCGTCCGGGCCCTGGGCGACCAGGTCCCAGAGGTCTTGTCCCAGCACCTCGGAAGCCTCGGCGAAGGTTTGCCGCACGACGGGCAGGGCGGCGAAGCCGTTCATCATGCCGACCGACTGGGAGCCTTGCCCGGGAAAGACGAAAGCGAATTTCATCCGGCGTCTCGATCTCTCACCAGCGAATCAGGACCGCGCCCCAGGTAAACCCGCCGCCGATGCCCTCGAGCACCACGTGCTGGCCCCGGCGCACTCGACCGTCGCGCACGGCGATGTCCAGCGCGAGGGGGATCGAGGCGGCGGAAGTGTTGCCGTGCTTGTCCACTGTCACCACCACTCGCTCCATGGGAAGTCCCAGCTTCTTGGCGGTCGCCTGGATGATGCGGATGTTGGCCTGGTGGGGGATCAGCCAGTCCACGTCTTCGGGTTTCATGGCGACTTCCGCCAAGGTCTCCTCCACGATATCTCCCAAAGCCTTGACGGCGAACTTGAACACCGCGCCGCCTTCCATGACCACGTACGGGTGTCCCGAGACGCGCCCGCGGCACACCTGCCCCGGCACCATAAGGCTACCGCTGTGGCGGCCGTCCGCATGGAGCCGATGGGCGAGGATGCCGGGGGTTTCGTCGGCGGCAAGCACCACCGCGCCCGCCCCGTCACCGAAAAGGACGCAGGTGGAGCGGTCGGTCCAGTCGAGAATACGCGAATAGATCTCGCTTCCGACCACCAGCGCGTAGCGGCATTTCCCCGCCCGCAGATAAAGATCCGCCAGCGCCAGGGCATACACGAAACCTCCGCACACGGCTTGCACGTCGAAGGCGGGGCAGGCGTTTTCGACTCCAAGCTTCGCTTGCAGCACGCACGCGGTGCTCGGAAAAATCTGGTCTGGCGTGGTTGTCGCGACGACGATCAGCCCAAGATCGTTCGGCCGCAGGCCGGCGGCTTCCAGCGCCGCGCGACTCGCTTCCAGGGCCAGATCGCTCGCTTTCTGCTCATCGTCCGCGATTCGGCGTTCTTCGATGCCGGTTCGGGTCACGATCCATTCGTGGCTCGTGTCGACCAGTTTTTCCAGATCCCGGTTGGTGAGGATCTTGCTCGGCAGATAGCTTCCGGTGCCGACGATGCGGGAATACATCAGGCGACACCTTCTCCTGCGGCTTGGGGGAACAGCTCTCTCAACCGCTCGGCCGTGTATTTGGCGGTTCCTCCCCGCACCTCGTCCACAGCGCGGCGGATGGCGCACTGGAAAGCCAGGACATCCGCCGATCCATGGCTCTTCACCACGATCCCCCTCAGGCCGAGCAAGCTTGCGCCGTTGTACTGCCGATGGTCTACCCGTCGCTTGAAGGAATTGATCACCGGCAGCGCGGTGAGCCCGAGCAAGCGCCGGAACGGGTTGCGGGTGAACTCTTCGCGCAGGAAGGTGGCGAGCATCTGGGCGAGCCCTTCGGACGTCTTGAGCGCCACGTTGCCCACGAATCCGTCGCACACCACGATATCCGTCGTTCCCTTGTAGATGTCGTCTCCTTCCACGTTTCCGTAGAAATTAAGGCCGCTCAAACGCAGGAGTTCGGCGGCCTTTTTCACCACTTCATTGCCCTTAATAGCCTCGTGTCCGATGTTGAGCAGACCCACCGACGGCCGGGGCTTGTCCTCCACCGTAGACACCAGCGCAGAGCCCATGATGGCAAACTGCAGCAGGTGTTCCGCGGTGCAATCCACATTAGCCCCCAGATCCAGCACGCAGGTGTGGCCCTTGAGCGTCGGCAGCACCGAGGCGATCGCGGGGCGCTCGATCCCTGGCAAGGTCTTCAGTACAAAGCGCGCGATGGCCATCAAGGCTCCCGTGTTCCCGGCGCTCACGCAAGCATCGGCCTCGCCGAGCTTCACCAGGTTGATGGCCAGTCGCATGGACGAGTTCTTTTTGTTCCGAAGGGCAAGGGCCGGGGGTTCGTCCATGGCCACCACTTCGGAGGCGTGCTGGATGCGGCAGCGCTCGTCGGCAGTCCGGCCCAGCTTCGCGAGCTCGGCGGTGAGGGTTTCCTGCAGTCCCACCAGCACCACGCTCAACTCCGGATCCTGGCGCAGGCACTCGACGGCGGCCGGCACCGTCACATGGGGGCCGTGATCGCCTCCCATGCAATCGATGGCCACGGTTACTTTCATTCGATTGTGTCCCTCCCACCTCGGGACTGGGCGTCACCGCGGGAACGTCCGGGCTTTCTCCCGGGCGAACCGCCCGCGCAAGCCACGGCGCGGCCGTTGCACCCGTCGTGGCTACTCGCCTTTGGGGTTGACTACCTTGCGGCCCCGGTAGTGGCCGCTGGGACTGATGTGGTGCCGCAGGTGCACCTCCCCTGTCGTCGGCTCGATGGCGAGGGGCGGGTTACGGAGGGCATCGTGGGCGCGGCGCATACCCCGGCGTGAGGGCGACTTCTTGTTCTGCTGAACGGCCATGGTTTCCAACTCCTATGGTTCAATGCTCTTTCTGTCCTTCAAGAGGGCCAGCTTGGCAAAAGGCCCACCGTCGGGGGCTTCGAGACCCTGCGACGCCAGCTTGGGATTGCAAGCCGGATCGGCGTGCACCGGCGCGAAGGGCAGGGCTAGCAGCAACTCGTCTTCCACCAGCGCCTCCACGTCCAGATTGGGATCCGCCACCCACGCAGTCCACTCCTCCGGCTCTTCCTCCACCGGACCGAGTTCCCGCTCGGAGGCCACGAGCCGGAATCCGCTCTGTAGACCGACCGGCAGCTCCATCGCCTCCAAGCAGCGCTGGCACTGCACCATCAGCATTCCGGATATGGAGAGGCGCAAAATGGGGTGGCCGTCCTGGTCGACCATTCCTTCGAGGCGATAGGATATTTCGCCGTCCCGGGAAGCCAGGCAGTCCGCGAGCCGGAGCAGGCTCGAAACACAAATTGTACCCTTTAAGTTTCCCCCTTCGCGCGCAAAGCGAAGGGAATCGACCGTAATCGGAGTGGACATAAATGATTAATGATATTATTCCATTGAATTTGCGTCAAACTTTAAAGGGAAGAAGCGCTGGTCGGGAAAGCTTCGAGCGCTGCCGATCCGGCGCCCCGATTTAAGCTCCTGGATGTCTTCATCGCTACCCATCGTTCTCGCGTCCACCTCCCGCTACCGGCGCGAGCTTCTCGCCCGGTTGCGCGTTCCTTTCGACGTCTTTGCCCCCCAGGTGGACGAATCCCCGCTTCCTGGCGAAGCGCCCCGGGCACTGGCGCTGCGCCTGGCCAGGCTTAAGGCGGAAGCCGCCCGGCAAACTCATCCCCGGGCGTTGATCATCGGCTCGGACCAGGTGGCGGTGCTGGACGGGCAAGTGCTGGGGAAACCAGGCGATTACACCAACGCCTTCCGCCAACTTGAGCGCATGAGCAGCCGCCAGGTGGAATTCCATACGGCGGTAAGCCTGCTCAATAGCGCTACGGGGACACTACAGAGCGAGGTGGCGTTGGTTCGGGTGCGGCTCCGGCCCTTGAACGAGGACGATATCCGGGGTTACCTGTCCAAGGAGCCGGCTTTCGACTGCGCCGGGGCTGCGCGGGTCGAATCCCTTGGAATCGCCCTGTGCGAGCGGATCGAGAGCGACGACCCGACCGCGCTCATCGGGCTGCCCCTCATCGCGCTGGTATCCATGCTGGAAAGGGAGGGCCTCAGTGTGCTCCGCTGAGCAGCGCAAGCGCGGAGTGCTCTATCTCGTGCCTTCACCTCTCGGCGACACCGACCTGGACCGGATTCTGCCCGCCGGGGTGCGCCAGGTCGCTGCCCGTCTGGAGCACTGGATCGCGGAAGGACCCAGGGCGCTGCGACGATTCCTCAAGCACAACGGCACGCAGCTACCCCTGCAGCAGCTCAAGATCGAGGCCCTCGCCCCGCGCACGCGGGGCGAAGCGCTGGAGCGGCTGCTCTCGCCCCTGGAGGCGGGGCAGGACGTGGGGATCGCCTCCGAAGCCGGATGTCCGGGGGTGGCGGACCCGGGTGCCGCCCTGGTGCGCCTGGCCCACCGGCGGGGCATCCGGGTGGTACCCCTGGTGGGGCCCTCCTCCCCTCTACTCGCGTTGATGGCCTCGGGCCTCAACGGCCAGCAGTTCGCCTTCCATGGCTACCTGCCGGTCAGCCCCGACGAGCGCCGCAGCCGGATCCAAGCCCTGGAACGGGAGTCCCGGGCCCACCGTCGCACCCAGATCGTGATGGAAACGCCCTACCGCAACGCCCAGCTCTTTGCTGCGCTGCTGGAGACGTGCCACGAGCTCACGGAGTTGTGCGTCGCCGAGAACCTGACCACCTCCGGCGAACGCATCGAGACCCGGCCCATCGTCGAATGGAGGAAAAACCCGGCGCCGCCCGGGGAGAATCCCTGCCTCTTTCTTTTCCTGGCGTCCAACGAGGCCCCGCCTAGCGGGGAAGGCCGGCGCCCCAATTCAGCAAGGCGGCGCCCGCCGCGGCGCCGAAACGCCGGGCGAGCCGCTCGGGCAGGCCTTCCTCGGGCGTAAAGTCCACGATGTCTTCCGCCTTGATCACGTCCCGGGCCACTTCGGCGGCGCTGGCGAAGTCGTCCGCCAGCCCCAGTTCGATGCTCCGGGCGCCGGTCCAGACCAGGCCGCTGAAGAGTTCGGGCGTCTCCTTGAGCCGCTCTCCCCTGCCCTCACGCACCACCTCGATGAACTGGCGATGAATCTCTTCCAGCATCCGCATCGCGTGGGCCCGCTGCTCGGGATCCAAGGGAGAGAAGGGGTCGAGAAAGCCCTTGTTCTCCCCGGCGGTGAGCAGCCGCCGCTCGATGCCGAGCTTTTTCAGCGCTTCGCTGAAGCCGAAGCCATCGATGAGCACCCCGATGGAACCGATGATGCTCGCCGGGTTGACGAAAATCTTGTCGGCCGCCACGGCGGCGTAGTAGCCGCCCGAAGCGCAGACGTCCTCCACCACTGCGTATAGCGGGATGTGGGGATATTCTTTTCTCAAGCGTTTGATCTCGCTGTTGATGTAGGCCGCTTGGACCGGGCTCCCCCCCGGGCTGTTGATGCGCAGGATCACGCCAGCCGTGTTCTTGTCCTTGAAGGCCCGGCGCAGCCCGGACACCACCACATCGGCGCTCGCCCGCTCGTCGGCGGCGATGACCCCACGCAGCTCCACCAGAGCGCTGTGCTTGCCCGGGATCGCCATGTCCGTCCTGCCGATCCAGCCGAGGACAAGAAACAACAAGAGAAACAGGTAGAGGAAGGCGAGCAGCTTGAAAAAGATCCCCCAGCGTCGGGCCCGCCGCTGCTCCTCGATCGCCGCCAAGGCGACTTTCTCCAGCACTTGGCGCTCCCACCCGGGGCTCGTTTCACCGTGTTCTACCATCGTCTCCTACTCTCACAACTCCCGGCTCACCACGACCGCCTCCCGCTCTTCGACGGCAACCGGCGCCAGCGCGGCCCCGCGGCAGGGCCCGGCGACGCACCGGCCGCTCTCCGGCGCGTAGAGGGCGCCGTGCATCGCGCAAACCAAGTATACCCCGGAGGCATCGAAAAACCGGCCTTCCTCCCAGTCCAGCTCGATCCCCCGATGGGCGCAACGGTTGACGTAGGCGTATACGCGGCCGCCGTGCCGGATAGCAAAAGCGGGCAAGCGCACCCCTTCCCGCGCGATCCAGAAGCGCACTCGAGGCCCTCCTTCCCGCAGGTCGGCGGAGGCGCAGATTAGGCGTTCGACGCTAGCTGTGAAGTCTCAGGAGGTTGCCCACTCGGTCTGAACCGGGGAAGCTGATGTTGCGAGACATTGGCTATCCAGGGGGGACGGAATGGGCATCCACAAGAATGCCGTTTTGACGCCGACCGGTCGAGAGATTCTGGTGCGGCGGGTTTTGGACGAGGGGCAGCCCCCCATGGCGGTGGCCACCGCCATGGGGGTGTGCGTCAGCACCGTGCGCAAATGGGTCAGGCGCTTCCGGTCCGAGGGCGTGAGCGGCTTGCAGGACCGCTCGTCGCGTCCGCATCGGTCACCCAGGCGGACACCCGCGCCCATTGCCGAGCAGGTTGCGGCGCTGCGCCGCCAGCGGCGGACGGGCGGCGAGGTCGCCATCGCCCTGGGGCTGTCGCGGGCAACCGTGTTCCGCATTCTCGCGCGCCTGGACATGAGCCGCCTGAAGTCGCTGGACCCGGCCGAGCCGGTGCGGCGCTACGAACGAGCGATGCCGGGGGGAGATGTTGCACATCGACATCAAGAAGCTGGGCCGCTTCAGCCGGACCGGCCACCGCATCACCGGCGACCGCCAGAAGAACAGCCGGGGCGCCGGCTGGGAGTTCGTCCACGTCTGCATCGACGACGCCTCGCGCATCGCCTTCAGCCGCATCCTGCCCGACGAGAAAAAGGAAAGTGCCGTCGCCTTCCTGGAAGCGGCGCTCGCCTACTACGCCAGCCTCGGCATCACCGTGCAGCGGGTGATGACCAACAACGGCGCGTGCTACCGCTCCAAAGCCTTCCGCAAAGCCTGCGCGGATCGCGGCATCAAGCACATCCGCACCAGACCCTACACCCCGAAGACCAACGGCAAGGCCGAGCGTTTCATCCAGACGGCGCTGCGGGAATGGGCCTATGCCCAAGCCTACGAAACCTCAGACCAGCGCGCCGACGAACTGCAACGCTGGCTCCACCACTACAACTGGCACCGCCCACATGGTAGCCTGCAAGCACGACCACCCATCAGCCGCCTCGGCCTCGCCGGTGACAACCTCATGCGACTCCACAGCTAGCCATCGGCGCAGCTCCGCCATGCTCTCCACGCACGCCACGGGCTCCAGGGCCAAAAGAGCCTCCTTGGGGTGAGCGCCGTAGGCGACCGCCACGGCCGGCATGCCCGCGTTGCGCGCCATCTGCAGGTCATGAACGGTGTCGCCGATCATCAGGGCCCGCTCCGGCGCGAGGCCGAATTCTTCCAGAAGCTCGTGGAGCATGGCGGGATGGGGTTTGGAAAAACATTCGTCGGCGCAGCGGGAAGCGTGGAAATAAGGCCCGAGCCCGGTCGCGCCGAGGGCACGGGCGAGGCCCCGCCGGCTCTTGCCAGTCGCCAGGGCGAGCCAATAGCCCTGGGCATGCAGGCTCGCCACCGTCTCCCGTACCTCCGGAAAGAGGGGGATTTCATGGTCCCGAGCCAGGAAATGAACCCGGTAGCGCTCCACCAGCTCGCCGCAGCGGGAGGGAGGCAACTGCGGAACCAGGGCGGCCAGCGCTTCGCTTAAACCCAGGCCGATAATGTAGCGGGCGGCCTCGTCGGTCGGCTCGGGCAGGCCCAGATCGCGGCAAGCGGCCTGGACCGAGGCGACGATGACCGCCGCCGAATCCACCAGGGTCCCGTCCCAGTCGAAGACCAGCAGATCAAAGCGGCGCGCCTCATCCATAGACGGGTCCCGACTCGCCCCGCTCCAGCAGGGCGAGAAAATTCCTGAGCTCTTCAGGCAGCGGCGCATCGACGACCACGTAGGCACCCGTGGCGGGGTGGCGGAAACCCACCCGGGCCGCATGCAGGAACATGCGCTTGAGGCCTGTGCGGGCGAGCTGCCGGTTCCAGGCGAAATCGCCGTACTTGTCGTCGCCGGCGATGGGATGCCCCAGGTGGGCGAGATGCACCCGGATCTGGTGGGTGCGGCCGGTCATCAGGCGGGCCCGGATGAGACTCGCCTCCTGCCAGGCTCGCTCCAGCACAAACCAGGTTTCGGACGCCTGCCCTCCTGCCTTCACGCTCACCCGCCGCTCCCCAGCCGCAGTCACGTATTTATTCAAGGGCAGCAGAACGCGCCGCTCCGGCCAGCGCCAACGTCCTTTGGCCAGGGCCAGGTAGACTTTTTCCACGGCTCCCGAGCGCAGTTGTTCGTGGAGTGCAGTGAGGGCGCCGCGCTTTTTCGCCAGGAGCAAGACCCCTGAGGTGTCCTTGTCCAGCCGGTGCACCAGCTCCAGGAAGCGAAGACCTGGCCGCGCCCACCGCAGGGCCTCGATGACCCCCAGCCGGATCCCGCTGCCCCCGTGCACGGCGAGGCCGGCCGGTTTATCGAGGGCGACAAGGAGCTCATCCTCGTACAAAGTCCGCTGCCAGAGATCCGGCATTTCCCGGGGCGTGGTCGGCGGCGGGCGCTCTCCTTGACGCACCGGGGGAATACGCACCCGATCCCCGGCCTGGAGGCGGTAGCTGGGCTCCACCCGCCGGCTGTTCACCCGCACTTCACCAGTGCGTAACATCCGGTAAATCAGGCTCTTCGGGACCCCCTTCAAGCGCTTGGCCAGGTAGTTGTCGATGCGCTGCTCGCAGCCCGCCTCGTCCACTTCGTCCCGAAGCGCGGGTCTTTTGCTTAAACTATTCATTTTGCTTATACTTGTTGTTTGCATGCCGCGTCTGTCACGGGCGCCGATGCTCCAGGGCGGCCGCCCGACCGCGTCCGGCCCGGCGCGAGATCGCTCCCGATCACCGGCTGCGAAGGATAATGGTTAATGTCGCTCACCAGGAAGACAAGTAGCGACAGGCTAAAGCACGATTGCGCGCTTAACCCACTCGGAAGCATTCGGCGTATTCCGCTGGCCCCGCGATCTCCTGCACCGCAGCCTGGCGTTGCAGCAACGCTAACGGCCCACCCGGATCCCGAGCGACAAGCACGAGAGCTGGCACGCCCATGGAGCTGAACCGTCGATTTCCTCGGCCAGAGTTCGAGACGAGCAAGGCGATGCTTCGCCCACATCCCGCCCGGGGACGCCCGGTCTTGTGCTTCCCGTGGAGCGAGCGCGGGAGACCACGTAATGAAACGCATGCTATTCAACGCGACCCAACCAGAAGAACTCCGGGTCGCCATCGTCGATGGGCAGAAACTCGTTGACCTGGATATCGAAACGGCGGGCAAGGAGCAGCGCAAGGGGAACATCTACAAAGGTATTATCACCCGCATCGAGCCTAGCTTAGAAGCCGCTTTTGTCGACTACGGCGGCGAGCGGCACGGCTTTCTTCCTTTCAAGGAGATCGCCCGCTCCTCCCTGCCCGTCGAGGGAGAGAGCCGGGGCCGGATCCAAGACCAGCTCAAAGAGGGCCAAGAGCTGATCGTCCAGGTGGACAAAGACGAGCGGGGCAGCAAAGGCGCCGCCCTCACCACCTACATCAGCCTGGCAGGCCGCTACCTGGTCCTCATGCCCAACAATCCCCGGGCCGGGGGGATCTCCCGCCGCATCGAGGGGGAAGATCGCAACGAGCTGCGGGACGTCCTGGCCCAGCTGGAGATCCCGGAAGGCATGAGCGTCATCGCCCGCACGGCCGGGATTGGCCGCACGGTGGACGAGCTCAGGTGGGACCTCAACTACCTCCTCCAACTATGGAGAGCCATTGAGAAAGCGGCTCAGAGCCAAGGGGGGCCCTTCCTCATCTACCAGGAAAGCAGCCTGGTCATTCGAGCGATCCGAGACTATTACCATCAGGACATCGGAGAGATCCTGATCGACACCGAGGAGATCTACGAGCAGGCCCGGCAGTTCATGGGGCACGTGATGCCGAGCCACGTGAATCGCATCAAACTCTACCGGGACGATATCCCCCTCTTTTCTCGCTTTCAGATCGAACACCAGATCGAAACGGCTTACGCCCGGCAGGTGGCCCTTCCTTCCGGAGGCGCCCTCGTATTCGACCACACGGAGGCGCTGGTGGCCATCGACGTCAACTCGGCCCGGGCCACCAAAGGGCAGGATATCGAGCAGACGGCCCTCATGACCAACCTGGAGGCGGCCGACGAAATCGCTCGACAGTTGCGGCTGAGGGACGTGGGCGGCCTGGTGGTCATCGACTTCATCGACATGGAGAACCCCCGCAACCAGCGGGAGGTGGAGAACCGGTTGCGGGAAGCGCTCAAGTACGATCGGGCCCGGGTCCAGATGGGCAAGATCTCCCGCTTTGGCCTGCTGGAGCTGTCGCGTCAGCGGCTACACCCCTCCATCGGAGACACGAGCTACATCCCCTGCCCCCGCTGCAACGGAATCGGCCATATCCGCAGCGTCGAGTCCTCGGCCTTGCACATCCTGCGCATCCTCCAGGAGGAGGCCATGAAGGAGAACACGGCCGTCGTTCATGCCCAAGTGCCGATCGACGTGGCCACCTTCCTGCTCAACGAGAAACGGGCCGACATTCACTCGATCGAGGCGCGCCTCAAGGTGGAAGTGATCCTCGTGCCGAATCCCCATCTGGAGACGCCCAAGTATTCCATCAAGCGCTTGCGCCATGACGAGCTCAACCGCGGGGAGCCCTTGCCCCCCAGCTTCGAGCTGGTGGAAAAGCCCGCCGAGGAGGAAGAAATACCGGCCTGGCAGGAACCTAAGCCGGCCCGGCCGGAAGCGATGGTGAAGGGATTTACCCCCTCCCAGCCGCCCCCCACGGCGAGGGAAGAGGCTCCCGCTGCGGCGCAAACAGCCACCGTCACCGAAGCGAAGGGGGAACGCACTTCCTTGCTGGTTAAAGTGTTCAGGTGGTTCAAGGCCATCGACGAGCACCAGGAAGGGCCCCCGGCCGCACCGGCGGCTGCGAGCGCCCCGGCGCCGGTCAGGAGCGCGGTGGAAGGGGCAACGGGAAGGCGCCGGCGCCGGCGGGGCGGAGAAGGACGCCGCGCTCCCCGGGAAGAAGCCACCCTGGCCAAAGCCAAGCCCCTCCAGCCCGAACCGCAGGAGCGGGTCACGAGCGCCCCCCGGGTCAGGCGGGAGGAGCGCCCCGCCGTCGAGGCGCCCGCGGCTTCCCAGGACAGCCCAGGGGCTGTTCGAGAAGTCCGAGGGTCCGAGGGGAGCGAAGAAGGAGGCGGCCGCCGTCGGCGGCGCCGCCACCGGGGCGAACGTCGGGAGGGCCATCCTGCGCGGGAGCCCATGGCGCAGCCGCCTCTGCCTGCGGATGAGACTCAAAGCGCTGGCCCCCTAGGCGCCGTTGAAACGGCCGAGGCCCCGGCGGCCGCCGCCGCGCTGACTGGCTCTCCAGCGCCCGATCAGGCTGCGGCGGTTCAAGGGGCCGCTGTCAAAGAGGAGGTCGCCGTGCCCACCGAGGCCCCGGTCGAGTCCGTCCGGCCAGAAGCGACGGTCGCCCCACCCCCTGGGGCGGCCCCGGCTCACGAAGTGGGCTCGCTAGGGACGGCCCCCGGCACGGCGGTTCTCAAGGATCTGGGGATTGCCCTGGATACCGATCCTCTGGCGGGAAGCGGGTTGGTGCAGATCGAGACCGATCCGGAGAAAGCCTCGGTTCCTGCGGCCATGGAGCCGGAGATCAGCGAGCCCCGTCGGCCTCGCCGAGTCCGCCCCGCGGCCCCCGCCTTGGACGAAGGACCCCTGATCCAGGTCGAGACCCGCCGGGAGGCCTGATCAGTCCCGGAGGCTTGCCTGCCCGCCGCCGCGTAAGGCGGCGAGCAAGCCTTCGGTGGCCTCCTCGATCATGTCCAAGACCCGCTCAAAGCTCTCAGGCCCTCCATAGTACGGGTCCGGCACGTCTTTGCCGGTCCAGCGGCGGCTGTACTCCAGCAGCAGCCCCAGCTTGTGCTGGTGCTCTTGCGGGCACAGTCGCCGAAGGTGGGCCAGGTTGTGGTGGTCCATGGCGAGAATCAGGTCGAAGCTCGCGAAATCCTCTGCCCGGACTTTTCGCGCCATCAATCCCTCCAGCGAGTAGCCCCGCCCGGCAGCCGCCCGACGAGCCCGGGGATCCGCGGGCTCCCCGGCATGATAGTCCCCATGGGTTCCCGCCGCCTCCACGTGTATCCTCTCGCTCTCTCCCGATTGCGCCAGCCGCTGGCGCATGACCGCCACAGCCATGGGCGAACGGCAGATGTTGCCCATGCAGATAAAGAGGATGTTCAGCTTGCCGTCGGCGGCCATCCCTAGGCTTCCGAGTCGATCATCCCCGCGGGGAGCCCTTTGCTCAGGCAAAGTCGGCATCCAGCACGATGCGATAGCGGGCCTTGCCGGCCCGTAGGTGCGCCATCGCCTCGTTGACGCGGCTCATGGGGAAGCGCTCCACTTGGGGGGCGATGCCGTGGCGCGCGGCGAAGGCCAGCATGGCGTCAATCGTACTGCGCGCCCCCGTCGGAGACGCCGATACGCTCTTCTGCCCCACTATGAGGTCCATAGCAGAAAGGGGAATCGGCTCCAGCACCGCCCCCACCACGTGCAGCCTCCCTTTGGGCGCCAAGGCGGCCACGAGGGCATCCCACGCGAGGGGAACGTTGACGGTATCGAGGATCAGGTCGAGGGAGCCGGCGAGGCTTTTTATGGCCGCCGGGTCCTTGCTCGAGACGACGCGATGGGCTCCGAGCCTCTTGGCTTCTTCCTTTTTGGCTTCGCTAGAGGTGAACGCCGTGACCTCGCATCCCCAGGCTCGCAGAAACTTGAGCGCCAGATGCCCAAGACCGCCGATGCCCACCACCCCGACCCGATGGATCGGTTTGACATCGAAATAGAGCAACGGAGCGAACACGGTGATTCCGCCGCACAGGAGCGGGCCGGCGGCGCTCGCCTCCAGCCCTTGCGGCAAAGGCACTGCCCACGCCCAGTGGACCCGCAACCGTTCAGCGAATCCGCCATGGCGGCCAACGATGGTTGGCTTGGCCCGGGGACACAAGTGCTGGTCGCCCGCCAGGCAATGCTCGCAGTACATGCAGCTCTCGGCATTCCAGCCCACGCCGACCCGGTCTCCGAGCTTCAGACCCTTGGCGTGCTCGCCCAGGGCCACTACGCGTCCCACCACTTCGTGGCCCGGGACGAACGGGAAGGTGGTCATGTTCCACTCGTTATCCAGCATGGAGAGGTCGGAATGGCAGATGCCGCAATGTTCCACTGCGATCTCCACCTCCTCTGGACCGAGGGGGCCGGCTTCGTACTCGTACGCCTCGAGCGCCCCTGCCGGTTTGCGCGCAGCCCAGGCGCGAACTCTGGTCATGGCTTCTCTCCTCTCAAACCGAATGGCTCCTATAATGCATCGAAGGATAAATGCCCGTAAGCGTAATGTCCCTGACAAGCCAAGTGGAAACCCTGCGCTGGCGCAACGCTCGACTGGAGCTCCTCGACCAGCGACGTCTGCCCGAGCGCGTCGAATACCTCACCTGCGCGAGCGCCGAGGAGGTCGCCCAGGCGATCCGTGCCATGGTGGTGCGGGGCGCTCCGGCCATCGGCTGCGCCGCTGCCTACGGCATCGCCCTGGAAGCGCTGCGCCTGTCGGGCCAGGAGCGCCCGGTGTTCGATGCCGCCCTGGCGCAGGCGTTCGACGCCCTCGCCCAAAGCCGGCCCACGGCGGTGAATCTGTTCTGGGCCCTCGAGCGCATGCGCCGCGTGTGGAAGCAAAACCCTGAGCGACCGCCCGAAGCGATGGCCGCCGCCCTGGCAGAGGAAGCCCAGAGGATATTCGCCGAGGACCTGCAAATCAACCGGGCGATCGGCGACTGGGGCGCCACCCTGGTGCGCCCTCGAGCCCGGATTCTCACCCATTGCAATGCGGGAGCCCTCGCCACCGCAGGCCATGGCACGGCGCTGGGCGTCGTCCGTTCCGCCCACGCCCAGGGCAAAGCGCTGTCCGTGATTGCGACTGAAACCCGCCCGTTTCTTCAGGGGGCGCGGCTTACCGCCTGGGAAATGGTCCAGGAGGGCATCCCGGTGACGGTGGTGACCGACAACGCGGCTGGACACCTGATGAGCCGGGGGGAGGTGGATCTCGTGCTGGTGGGCGCCGACCGCGTAGCGCTCAATGGCGACGTGGCCAACAAAATCGGCACCTATACCCTCGCCGTGCTGGCGCAGCGGCACCGCATCCCCTTTTATGTGGCTTGCCCCTTGTCCACCATCGATCGTTCCCTGGCGGAGGGATCGGCCATTCCCATCGAGGAGCGCCCAGCGGAGGAAGTTCTGGGCTACGGCGAGTGCCGCTGGGCTCCTCGGGGTGCCGGGGCGCGCAACCCGGCCTTCGACGTGACCCCGGCCGCCCTGGTCACGGCCCTCATTACCGAGAAAGGCGTCGTCGCCCCGCCCGATCGGCAGAAAATCGAGGCCCTGTTCGAGCGCGCCTAGAGGGACATGCCCCCGCTCACCTCGATCACGGCGCCATTGATGTAGCTCGCTTCGTCCGAGGCGAGGAAAGCAAATGTGGCGGCGATCTCTTCCGGCTTGCCCAGGCGCCCCAAGGGAACTTTCTGTTCCATGGCAGCGAGCACCCGGTCGGGCATGGAACTGAGGATGGGCGTCTGGATGAAGCCAGGACACACGGCATTCGCCCGGATGCCGCTTCGCCCGAGCTCCCGAGCCCAGGTTTTTGTCATGCCGATGACGGCGGACTTGCTGGCGGCATAGTTGGTCTGGCCGAAGTTGCCGTACAGGCCCACCACGGAAGAAGTGCTGAGGATGACACCGGAGCGCTGGGAGAGCATGACGTCCACCACTGCCTTGGTGCAGTTGTAGACCCCCTTCAGGTTGATCTCGATCACCTGATCGAATTGCTCGTCGCTCATGTTTTTGAGCTGGGCGTCCCGCACGATGCCCGCGTTGTTGACCAGGCAATCGATGCGCCCGTACGTCGCGACCATCTTCTTCACCATGCGCTCGATGCTTACGCGATCGCGCACGTCCACGATGAACCCCACCGCCTCACCGTCCGTTTGGCGAATTTCCCGGACCGTCTCATCGACCCATTCCGGCGTCACGTCGCATACCGCCACCTTGGCGCCCTCCTGCGCGAACTTGATCGCCGTCGCCTTGCCGATGCCCCGGCCGGCCCCCGTGACGATGCACACCTTTCCGGCAAGCCTCATGCGTTTTCCTCCCGCAGTTGCCTGGCCCCATGATGCGCAGCATGGGCGTCGCCACACTTTTATGCTGCGCAGCATCTTCCCGGCTCAGCGGGCCACTTTACCCCAAATTTTCGCGCTGCACAACACGGGAAAACGTGAAATTTCTGCTGGAAATCCGGGATTCCGGACAGGGCTGAGGACTTCGGGGCGAGGAATGGACCCTATGTTGCGGTGCGAGCGCCGGGGCCTACTCCAAGATCTCCACCGGCGTGCCCACCGGGACCTGATCGAACAGGTCCACCACATCGGCGTTACGCATGCGGATGCACCCGTGGGACGCAGGGACCCCCATGGGAGCCGTCTCCGGTGCGCCATGAATGTAGATGTAGCGCCGCATGGTGTCCACCTCCCCGAGCCGGTTGAACCCGGGCTCGCAGCCCGACAGCCACAGGATGCGGGTGAGGATCCAATCTCGATGGGGAAACCGGGCCGCCAGCTCCGGGGTGAAGATTTCCCCGGTCGGGCGCCGACCGACGAACACGGCGTTGATGGGCTGGCCCGCGCCGATTTTCGCCCGGATCCGGTGGCGTCCCCGGGGCGTCTTGAAGCTGCCCATGCGCTCCCCCGCTCCGCGAGCAGCCGTCGATACCGGATAGCGTCGGATAAGCTCGCCGTCTTTTATCAGATCAAGATATTGCTGATCTATCTTGATAACGATTCTAAGCATTTTCCGCCCGCCGCCGGGCGAAGAATTCCGTCAACAGCCGAGCGCATTCTTCCGCCAGCAGCCCTCCTTCCACTCGGGCATGATGGTTAAGCCGAGCCTCCCCTGCAAGGTCCACCACGCTTCCGCAGGCACCGGTCTTGGGATCCCGGGCGCCATACACCAACCGACGAATGCGGGCGTGGAAAATCGCCCCCAGACACATGGGGCAGGGCTCCACCGTCACGAAAAGCTCGCACTCGGGCAGCCGATAATTGTCGAGCCGCCGGGCCGCATCTCGCAGGGCGAGCACCTCCGCATGGGCGGTGGGGTCCCGCAGGGCGATGGGGCTGTTGCGCCCTCGACCCACCACCTGGCCCTCCCGGACCACAATGGCACCGACAGGCACCTCCCCCGCTTCCCACGCTTCCCGGGCTAGGGCGATCGCCTCCCGCATGAAATCCGCGTCCCTCATGGGGACGGTAGCTTACCGCCCCCGACCCGCCTCGCGCCAGGCGCGTTGTGACGCCGGAAGACGGGACTTCCCGTGAAGCGGGAAATTCCCCGCCCTGAAGGGCGGGACGCGTTCCGCACCGGCTCATGGCTACCGAAATGCGAACCGGCGACTCATGAAGAACTCCTGTTTTTCGTCGACCGGAATCGGCCGATGGGGCGTAGCGTAGGCACTATCGACGCCAGCCTCCTCGCGGCGGCGAGCATGCCTGCCCGCGCGCCCTTCTCAAAGGGGCCTTTTGTCGGCGTCCTGCCCCAGGCTCCCACCCGCGGGACGTTCATGGCCACCATCGGTGCCCACGCAGCCGATGGCGGGCCCTCAGCGCGTGTTCGACCGGCGCAAGCCTTTGCCCTGAAGCCGAGCAGCCGGCTCCGCACGTCGCCCAGCTTTTCTCCCTACTCCCACTCGATGGTGGCCGGCGGCTTGCCGGAGATGTCGTAGACGACCCGATTGACTCCCCGCACTTCGTTGATGATGCGGTTGGAGACTCGGGAAAGGAGGCTATGGGGCAGCTCTGCCCAGCGAGCGGTCATGAAGTCTTGGGTTTCCACCGCGCGCAGCGCCACGACGTACTCATAGGTGCGGCCGTCCCCCATGACGCCCACCGATTTGACCGGCAGGAAGACCGCGAAGGCTTGACTCACTTTCTCGTACCAGCCGGAAGCCCGCAGCTCTTCGATGAAGATGGCATCTGCCTGCCGCAGGATGTCGGCGTATTCGCGCTTGACTTCCCCGAGGATCCTGACGCCCAGGCCGGGGCCGGGGAACGGGTGGCGGAACACGATCTCCGGTGCCAGCCCCAGGACGAGACCCAGCTCGCGCACCTCGTCTTTGAACAGCTCCCGGAGAGGTTCCAGGAGCTTAAGATGAAGCGTCTCCGGCAGTCCCCCCACGTTGTGGTGGGATTTGATGGTGCGAGCCTTCTTGGTCTTTGCCCCCGCCGATTCGATGACGTCGGGGTAGATGGTGCCCTGGGCCAGCCAGCGGGCCTTGCCGAGCTTTTGCGCCTGCTCCTGGAACACGTGCACGAACTCGCGCCCGATGATTTTGCGCTTTTCCTCCGGATCAGCCACCCCTTGCAGCGCCTGCATGAAGCGCTCGGAGGCATCCACCAGAACGACCTTCACCCCGAGGTGACGGGCGAACGTGTCCATGACCTGTTCGGCCTCGTTCAGGCGGAGGAGTCCGGTGTCCACGAAGATGCAGGTGAGCTGCTCGCCGATCGCCCGATGGATGAGGGCTGCGGCCACGGAGGAGTCGACGCCACCCGAGAGCCCCAGGATCACCTCGTCGCCGCCCACTTCGGAGCGGATGCGACCGACCGCCTCCTCCACGTAGTCGGGCATGTTCCAGTCGGCCCGACAGTCGCAGATCGCGCGCACGAAGCGCTCCAGAATGGCCTTGCCTTGGAGCGTATGGGTGACCTCCGGATGGAACTGCAAGCCGTAGAACCCGCGCGCCTCGTCCGCCATGCCGGCGATGGGGGAAGCGGCGTTGCTGGCGATCACCTTGAAGCCCGGCGGCAGCTCGATCACCTTGTCGCCGTGGCTCATCCACACGTCCAGAAGAGCGTGCCCCTGGGCCGTCACCCGGTCCTGGAGGTCGCGAAGCAGGCGCGAATGGCCCCGCGCCCGAACCTCGGCATAGCCGAATTCCCGGACCTTCGAGTTTTCCACGACGCCGCCGAGCTGAGCGGCCATGGTTTGCATGCCGTAGCAGATGCCCAACACGGGCACGCCCAGGCGGAACACCACCTCCGGCGCCCGGGGCGTGGCCTCCTCGTACACCGACGCCGGCCCGCCGGATAGGATGATGCCCTTGGGGGCGAAGGCGAGGATGAATTCCTCGGAGACATCGTAGGGATGGATTTCACAGTAAACGTGGCACTCCCGCACCCGGCGGGCGATGAGCTGGGTGTACTGAGAACCGAAATCGAGAATCAGGATGCGATCGTGCACGGGATGGTAGTGCCGGCCTTCAGCGGAAGAGGGCCCGCCAGTCGGGGCCTGGCACAGACCCTCCGTTACGGTTCACTCGATGTGGTAGTTTGGCGCTTCCTTGGTGATCTGCACGTCGTGCACATGGGATTCCCGTACGCCGGCGGAAGTGATCTCGACGAACTCCGCCTTGGCCCGCAGCTCGTCGATGGTGGCGCAGCCGCAGTAGCCCATGGCCGAGCGCACGCCGCCGATCAGCTGATGGATCACATTCACGACGGGCCCCTTGTAGGGCACGCGGCCCTCCACCCCTTCGGGCACCAGCTTGTCCGAACTCATCTCAGCGTCCTGAAAGTAGCGGTCGCTGGAGCCCTGCTGCATGGCGCCCAGGGAGCCCATGCCCCGATAGGTCTTGTAAGAGCGACCTTGGAACAGCTCGATCTTGCCCGGCGACTCTTCGGTTCCCGCGAACAGGCCGCCCAGCATGACCGAATAGGCGCCGGCCGCTAACGCTTTGGCCACGTCGCCGCTGTAGCGGATGCCCCCGTCGGCGATCAGGGGTACGCCAGTGCCTTCGAGGGCCTTGGCCACATTGGCGATGGCCGTGATCTGAGGCACGCCCACCCCGGCTACGACCCGAGTGGTGCAGATCGATCCCGGGCCGATGCCCACCTTGACCGCGTCGGCTCCGTGGTCCACCAGGGCCTTGGCGGCGGCTGCGGTGGCAATGTTGCCGCCGATCACCTGCACCTGGGGAAACGTGCGCTTGACCCAGCGCACCCGGTCTAGGACCGCTTGCGAATGGCCATGGGCCGTGTCCACCACGATGACGTCCACCCCCGCTTCCACTAGGGCCGCGGCCCGCTCTTCGCTGCCCTCGCCCACTCCGATGGCCGCCCCGACCCGCAGCCGTCCCAGGGCGTCTTTGCAGGCGTTGGGGTGCTCGCTGGACTTGAGGATGTCCTTTACCGTAATGAGCCCCCGGAGCTCGAAGCTGTTGTTCACCACCAGCACCCGCTCCAGGCGATGCTTGTGCATCAGGGCCATGGCTTCTTCTAACGGCGCGCCCTCCCGCACCGTGACCAGGCGCTCCCGCGGTGTCATGATGTTCTTGACCGGTTGATCCAGCCGGGTTTCGAAGCGCAGATCCCGGTTGGTGACGATGCCCACGACCCGAGCCCCCTCCACCACCGGCAGCCCGGAGATCTTGTGCTCCCGCTGCAGCTCCAGCACCTTGCGCACCGTCATGTCAGGGGGAACGGTGATCGGGTCTTTGACCACCCCGCTTTCGAAGCGCTTGACCTTGAACACCTCCTGGGCTTGAGCCCGATCGGGCATATTCTTGTGGATAATGCCGATGCCCCCCTCCTGGGCAAGGGCGATGGCCAGATTCGCCTCCGTCACCGTATCCATGGCGGCAGAAACGAGGGGGATGTTCAGCTTGATCTCCCGGGTGAGCCAGGTCTCCAGGCTCACTTCGCGGGGCAACACAGTGGAGTGGGCGGGAATGAGGAGAACGTCGTCGAAGGTGAGAGCCTTTTCGATGAGGCGCATTTTTCCCTACCTGCTACAAAACGCCATTATACCGAAGCCGGTCGCCGCCGGGTAAATGTCGACTCAACATGAACTTGCGCTCCCAATCCGTTGACAAAACGATAAATTCATGTACGCTGTAGGGCAATTGCATCGTTCTCTTCCCCGCCGGGTAGAGCCAGGAGCGGATCGAATGACCTTCATCACCCGGGGGCTTGTGGCAGCCACGCTAGCCCTTTTCACGCCGCTGGCCCTTGCAGACCTGTACCGGTGTACCGATGCCCAGGGCCAGGTGTATTACACGGACCAGCCGTCGGCCCGCTGCCTTCAGGCAGGCACACTCCTTAAAAAAGCTCCGTCCCCCGTCCCGCCCTCGGCAGAGAAAGCTTCCCCACCGGCCTCCAAGAGCCTCCAGGAGCAAGAGCTGGAGTTCAGGAAACGGCGAGCAGAGCGGGCCGAGCAGGAGCTCAAAGCCCAAAAAGAGGCCCAGCTCAAGGCCCAAAACTGCGACGCGGCCCGGGCCAATCTGGCGAGCTACACCCAGGCTGGCCGGGTCTTGCGCTATACGCCCCAGGGGGAACGGGAATACCTGAGCGACGAACAGCGCGCCGAGGAGACCGAGAAATGGCGTAAGGAAGTCGCCAAGTGGTGCGGTTCTTGAAGAGTTCCGAGCCTTTTCGCCAGCGACCGCCCAGTCAGCCCTGCGGCTCGCCCCGGCGGCCCGCCTCGGCCCTCTTGCGCCGTACCTCCTTGGGGTCGGCGAGAAGCGGGCGATAGATTTCCACCCGATCCCCGTCCTTTAAGGGTGCATCCAGCCGCGTAAGCTTGCCGAACACCCCGACTTTGTTTTTCGTCAGATCGATTTCGGGAAAGTCCTGGAGGATTCCCGAGCGCTCGATGGCCTGCTGCACGGTGGTGCCCGGTGGCACGGTGATCTGCTTGAGCCGCTGGACAGCGGGCAGGGCGTAAACCACCTCCACCGTCAGCTCGCCACTCATCGTTTGCCGTAGACTTGTTCCGCCCGGCGGGTGAAGGCGTCGACGAAGCTGTTGGCGATCCGGTGGAACACGGGGCCCACCAGCTTTTCCAGCAGCTTGTGGGAAAACTCGTAGTGGAGCCGAAACTCCACCTTGCACGCCTTATCCCCCAGGGGGATGAAGCGCCAGTGGCCGTCGAGCCGTGTGAAGGGGCCCTGCCTGAGCTCCATCTCGATCAGCTGAGGAGGCTGTTTGGTGTTCTCCGTGGTGAAGCTCTGGCGGATATGGTGGTAATCGATGACGATGGTGGCGTGGCTGCGGTTGCCGTCGATTGGCGTCTCGGCAGCGCCGCCGCACCAGGGCATGAACTCGGGGTAGCGCTGCACCTGGTCCACGAGCTGATACATCTCCTCGGCCGAATACGGCACGATGACGGAACGCTGGACTTCGGCCATGGGTCGTCACGGGCGCCTCGTATACCGCCTGAGGCGAAAGCAAAAGTTGCTAAAATAACTTATTTTCGCCCCGGCCTCACCTGGATGAGCATCGCTCAGAACAAAAAGGCGTTCCACGACTACTTCATCGAGGAGCGCTACGAGGCCGGCATTGCCCTGGAGGGCTGGGAGGTGAAAGCCATCCGGGCGGGGCGGGTCCAACTCAAGGAAGCCTACGTGGTGGTGAGCAAGGGCGAGGTCTTCCTGGTGGGCTGCCACGTGAGCCCCCTCTCCAGCGCCTCGACCCATGTGCACCCGGATCCCACCCGCACCCGCAAGCTGCTCCTCCACGCCGAGGAGATCAGGCGCCTCATCGGCAAGGTGGAGCAGCGGGGCTATACCCTGGTACCCCTGGACATGCATTATCGCAACGGTCGCATCAAGCTGGAAATCGGTCTTGCCCGAGGCAAGAAGCAGCACGACAAACGGGAAGCGGAACGCCAGCGGGAATGGGAACGAGAACGCCAACGACTGTTGCGGGTGCGGTGAGCTGAGCTGGGAGCCGCATGTTGCCTGCTCCGGCTCGAAACCGTATCATGGGTGCCGCCTCCAGCCGGCACCTTCCACGCCCCCGCGATACGAATCGTTATCCCATCGGTGAGACCGGGAACGTCATGCCCTCTACGGCCCCGCCCAGAGCGGTGATCGTCTGGCTTTTTGCCTGTTGCGCCCTCGTGTTCGCCATGGTGGTGGTGGGCGGCGTCACCCGACTCACCCATTCGGGGCTCTCCATCGTGGAATGGCAGCCCATCGTAGGAACCCTTCCTCCCTTGTCCCAAGCGGACTGGGAAACCCTGTTTCACAAATACCAGCAGACGCCCGAATACCAGCAGGTCAACAAGGGGATGTCCCTGGACGAGTTCAAGGGCATTTTCTGGTGGGAATACTTCCACCGCCTGCTCGGTCGCGCCATCGGCGTCCTCTTTCTTCTGCCCCTCGTCTACTTCGCGATCGCGCGCGCGGTCGACCGTCCTCTCGCGTACAGGCTCGGCGCCATCTTTGTGCTGGGAGGGCTCCAGGGCGCATTGGGCTGGTACATGGTCCAGAGCGGCCTGGTGGACGATCCGCGGGTCAGCCCGTTGCGCTTGACCGCCCACCTGGGGCTTGCTTTCTTGATCTACGGTACTCTGTTCTGGACCGCCCTCGATCTACTGCGGGCTAAAGAGCCGCGGCCGCCGGGGGATCCGGGTCTGCAGGGGCTTAAACGCTTCGCCTACGCCCTCACCGCCCTGGTCTTCCTCATGGTGCTTTCAGGCGGCCTGGTGGCCGGATTGCGGGCAGGCTTTGCCTACAACACCTTTCCCCTGATGAACGGGCGGCTCGTACCCCCCGAGCTGCTCTTGCTGGAGCCATGGCACGTGAACTTCTACACCAACATGGCTACCGTCCAGTTCAACCACCGCTTGATCGCCTGGTTGTTGGCCTTCCTCGTCCCGGCCTTTTGGCAGTGGGCCCAGCGCTCGCCCCTGCCTGCCCGCGCTCGGCTGGCTGCCCATGCCCTGCTCGGCCTGTTGGCGCTTCAGATCGCCCTGGGCATCGCCACCCTGCTCCTGGTGGTTCCCCTGCCCCTGGCCGCTGCCCACCAGGCCGGGGCGGTCGGCGTGTTCACCTGCGCCCTGTGGGTCACCTACGAGGTGCGCCGGGCCTGCGCCTGAGGGACCCGGCGGCGGCTCTTCCGCCCGTGTCGCTACCCAGTGCCTCCCACGGCTGCCCCGGCGTTGGCAGAGCCGGCCCGCCGGCAAAACCCGATGAGTGTCTGGGAAAGCCTCAGGGAGTGACCTGGTCGATCACCACGCGCACGTCCTGGGCACCCGGGGCCACGGGGCCGGCCGTGCCCAGCAGATCGCCGCTGCGCGGCTCGGCGCTCCCGGACTTGGAGATCCGGGCGATCACCATCACCCTAGACACGCCGGAAAGAGAGACACCCGGGACCATGCCCATGGTATCGTCCAGGGTGAAACGCAGGGGAAGATCGGAGGCTTTCGCTTTCAGGATGGCAAGCGGCATGGGGGGGCCCTCCGCCGCCCGGGCATAGACGAACAGGGTATCGTCGGGCTTTACCCGCCCCGCCAAAGCCGGGCTCAGGGTGGCAACCCCGGCCAGCCGCCTGCTCTTTTCTCCTGCGGCGATCGCAGCGTCGTTTCCCGAGCGGCCCGTATTTTCTCTCGCAAGCCGATGCCGGGCCTCCGAGAGGCTCTCTGCCACTCGCCGGGCCAGCTCGGAGCCCGGCTCAAGTTGGGCCGCCAGCCGTTCCCAATAGTCGATGGCGGCGGCATATTCGCCCCGCTCGAAGGCCGCCGCCCCCGCCAGGGCCAGGGACTTGGGATGGCGGGGATCGATTTCCAGCGCGCGGGCGAGCAATTCCGCTGGCTTTCCCAGTAGGGATCGCCCTTGGCGCATGGCCAGCGCGTCGGCCAGGTCCGCCAGGACCGATGGGTCGTCGGGCTTCAGAGCCCTCGCCCGCTCGAAGGCCGCCACTGCCTGGTCGAACCGGCCCAGTGCCGCGTAGGAGCGGCCAAGGAGGGCCCAACCTTGGGCATCTTCCGGTTGCTCTTCCAGCCGCTCGGCCAGACGAGCGACCAGGATTTCCACGTCCGCCGGGAGCGGAGTCGTCGCTGCGCTGGTGGCAACGCGCAGCGCGTCGAAACTGCCGATCTCGAGATAGAGCAGGACCGCCGCGACCGGCACCGCTAACGCCAGAAGGACAGGAAGGGCAAAGCGCCCTGCTCCGCGAACGGGCCTCTCGCTGGCAGACGGAGCGGCGGCCAGATCCCGAAGCATGCGGCGCTTGAGCTCCTCCAGGGCCTCCCGGTACTGGTCCTCGGTCAGCAGCCCGTTCTCCCGTTCCCGGGCGAGCTCCTCGCGCTGCTCCTGGTAGATGGCTCGATTCACGCTAAAAGGATCGGTGCCCCCGGTGCGGCGGGCCCCTCGCAGCAGGGGCACGAGGATGAAAGCCAGCGCCAGGGCAAGGAGCGCGCCACTCGCCACCAGGAAAGCGATCATCGTCCTTCCCGTTCTTCTTCCGCGGCGAGCAGGGCGTCGGCTCTGCGGGCCTCCTCCTCGCTCAAGGGCGGCTCCTGGGACTGGAGGCGGCGCCGGCGGACCACCGCGGCAAGGACCCCAAGCCCGATGGCGAGCAGCACGAAGGGTCCGGCCCACAGGGGCAGCGTGGTGGACTTGACCGGCGGGCGGTAGAGCACGAAGTCCCCGTAGCGGGCCACCAGGAA